>Ga0316204_10000073_pt1 | contig 434487 bp, 377 predicted proteins | sample 6monrhotite_MG_2_FD_205661 | JGI IMG/M metagenome (GOLD analysis project Ga0316204, IMG submission 205661) | Microbial mat bacterial communities from mineral coupon in-situ incubated in ocean water Damariscotta River, Maine, United States -... | ecosystem: Environmental > Aquatic > Marine >...
TTAATTGGTGTATTAAAATGGCGAAACTGCAAGACTACTACAAGAAAGATGTTGTCCAAACTTTAACTGAAAAGTTTGGCTACAAGTCTGTCATGCAAGTCCCTAAGATAACCAAGATCACATTAAACATGGGTCTGGGTGAAGCTGTTGGGGATAAAAAAGTTCTAGAGAACGCATGTAATGACTTAATAGCTATCTCAGGCCAAAAGCCTGTTGTCACTAAAGCGCGCAAATCAATTGCGGGTTTTAAAATACGTGATGACTACCCTATTGGCGCTAAGGTAACACTACGCGGAGAGCGTATGTGGGAATTTTTGGAGCGCTTAGTTTCAATTGCAATTCCACGTATTCGTGATTTCCGTGGTTTAAATCCAAAGTCGTTTGATGGTCGTGGAAACTATTCCATGGGTGTTAAAGAACAGATTATCTTTCCAGAAATTGACTACGATAAAGTAGACAAGATTCGTGGTATGGATATTACTATTACGACTTCCGCGCAAACAGATGACGAAGGCAAAGAATTATTAAGTGCTTTCAGATTCCCGATTAAAGGGGCTTAACAATGGCTAAAGTATCAATGGTTCAGCGTGAAAATAAACGCGCTAAACTTGTTGCTAAGTATGCTGCTAAGCGTGCAGAGCTTAAAGCGACAGTTGTAGACCTCAACAAAAGTGACGAAGAGCGATGGGAAGCACAGGTAGCTTTACAAAAACTACCACGTGATGCGAGTCCTGTTCGACAGCGTAATCGTTGTAATATTACTGGTCGTCCACATGGTTATTTGCGTAAGTTTGGTTTAAGCCGAAATAAGTTACGTGAACATGCTATGGCGGGTGATGTTCCCGGTTTAGTGAAAGCTAGCTGGTAATTGTTGGGAGAATTAATATGAGCATGCAAGATCCAATTGCTGATATGCTGACTAGGATCCGTAACGGACAATCAGCAGGCAAAAAAGTTGTTTCAATGCCTTCGTCAAAAGTTAAAGTTTCAATCGCAAGCGTATTGAAAGATGAAGGTTATATCTCTGATATTAAGAAAGAAGATGTTGATGGTAAAGCAGAGCTATCAATTGAACTTAAATATCATCAAGGTCGTCCGGTTATCGACATGATTAAACGTGTTAGTAAGCCGAGTCTTCGTATTTATAAAAAATCAAATGAGCTACCTCGTGTATTAGACGGTTTGGGTATTGCTATTGTGTCAACTTCTCGCGGAGTTATGACAGATAGAGCAGCACGTAAAACGGGTCACGGCGGCGAAGTTCTTTGTATTGTGTCTTAAGGGAGAGCTGAGATGTCAAGAGTAGCAAAAAATCCAGTTAACCTTCCTTCGGGCGTTACTGCAGACCTTAAAGGTCAGATGTTTTCTGTAAAGGGAAGCAAAGGTAACTTACAGCAAGAAATTCATCCGGCTGTTGAGATTAAAATTGAAGATGGTCAAATCATCTTTGCCGCTAAAGAAGGCAAAGCAAATGCTAACGCACTTTCAGGCACGATGCGTTCTTTAGTGAATAATATGGTTGAAGGTGTTGCTAACGGTTTCGAAAAGAAACTTCAATTGGTAGGTGTTGGTTACAGAGCAAAAGCGGCTGGTAAAACACTCGATTTAACGCTTGGTTTTTCACATCCGGTAGTGTTTGATATTCCTGAAGGAATAACCATTGAAACGCCAACTAATACTGAAGTTATCGTTAAAGGTGCTGACAAACAGTTGATTGGTCAAGTTGCAGCTAACATTCGAGCTTATCGTCCACCAGAGCCTTATAAAGGCAAAGGTGTGAAATACGCGGATGAAGTTATCCGTCGTAAAGAAGCTAAGAAGAAGTAGGGCAGAATTATGAATAAAAAAGAAGCTAGAATTCGTCGCGCTACAAAAAGCCGTTCGAAAATGAAAGAGCTAGGTGTTAATCGATTGATTGTTAATCGTACGCCTCGTCATATTTACGCTCAGGTTGTTTCCGCTGATGGTGGAAAAATACTAGCTGTTGCATCAAGTGTCGAAAAAGACATTAAGGCAACAGGCAAGTCAACTGGCAACGTAGAAGCAGCAAAAACTGTTGGTTCATTAATTGCTGAAAGAGCAACTAAAGCTGGCGTTTCGAATGTTGCATTTGATCGCTCCGGGTTTAAATACCATGGTCGTGTGAAAGCATTAGCTGATGCTGCTCGCGAAAATGGCTTACAGTTCTAAAGGTGAAATGATGGCTAGACAACAAGAAGCAAATAATAACGACGGCTTGGTCGAAAAGTTAGTCAACGTTAACCGAGTAGCTAAAGTAGTGAAAGGTGGACGGATTTTCTCATTCACTGCATTAACTGTTGTAGGTGACGGAAATGGTAAAGTTGGTTTTGGTCGCGGCAAAGCACGTGAAGTGCCTGCAGCAATCCAAAAAGCAATGGAGCAAGCTAGACGTAACTTAATTCAAGTCGAATTAAAAGATGGTCACACATTACAACATCCGATCAAGGCAAATCATGGAGCTTCTAAAGTTTACATGCAGCCTGCATCACAAGGTACTGGAATTATTGCCGGTGGTGCGATGCGTTCGGTATTTGAAGTTGTCGGTGTGGAAAACGTTTTGGCTAAGAGCATAGGCTCTACCAATCCAATTAATATCGTACGCGCTACTATTCGCGGTTTGAATGACATGGTTTCTCCGGAAGATGTCGCTTCAAAACGTGGAAAGTCAGTTGCTGACATCATGGAGTAAACCATGGCTGCAAAGAAAACATTTAAAGTGACTCAAGTTAAGTCTTCAATTGGACGCTTGAAAAATCACAAAGGCTGCCTTGCCGGACTTGGTCTAAGGCGTATCGGTCATACTGTCGAAGTTGAAGATACACCTTCAACTAGAGGCATGGCGAATACTGTTTATTATATGGTTCGAGTGGAGGATTAATCATGCGATTAAATACATTAAGTCCTGCTGAAGGATCTAACAAAAGCAGAAAGAGAGTTGGACGTGGAATTGGCTCAACACTTGGTAAAACTTGTGGACGCGGACATAAAGGTCTTAAGTCTCGTTCTGGTGGTAAAGTAAAGCCTGGTTTTGAAGGTGGACAGATGCCTTTAAAACAGCGTTTACCCAAGTTTGGTTTTACTTCGCGTAAGTCTTTAGTCTCTGCAGAAGTTCGTTTAGGTGAACTTAGTAAAGTAGAAGGTGGAGCGGTTGATTTGCTTTCTCTTCGTGCTGCAGGATTGATCACAAAGAATATCGAACAAGTTAAAGTAATGCTTTCTGGTTCTATCGATAAAGCGGTTACCGTTGGAGACGGAGTTAGAGTTTCTAAAGGCGCAAAGGCGGCAATTGAAGCTGCTGGTGGTTCTGTCGCTTAATTGTGACGAATTTATAGATGAATTTAGGAAGAATTAGGTAGATAGATATGGCTAAAGCTCCAACTGAAAAGAAATCAAGCGGTGGGTTAACCGAACTTAAGCAGCGACTTTTGTTCGTGCTTATGGCGATCATTATTTTCCGACTTGGTTCTTTTGTTCCTGTTCCTGGAATTGATTCAAATATTCTAGAACAGTTTATGAACCAGCAAACTGGTACGTTGATGGAATTATTTAACGTTTTTTCTGGTGGTGCATTAGAAAGAGCTAGTGTCTTTGCATTGGGTATTATGCCTTATATTTCGGCATCTATTATTCTGCAAGTTTTGAGCTTTGTTGACCCAAGACTTCAAGAGATTAAGAAGGAAGGCGAAGCTGGACGGCGTAAAATTAACCAATATACAAGATATTTAACCCTTGTATTGGCTTGTCTTCAAGCAATTGGTATAGCAACCAACTTCCCAAATATGATGGTCGGACTGGTTCCTGAGCCAACCTTTAGTTTTTATTTTGGTGCGGTTGTGAGTTTGGTAACCGGTACAATGTTCTTGATGTGGCTTGGTGAGCAAATTAATGAACGTGGTATTGGTAACGGTATCTCAGTATTAATATTTATTGGTATTGTTGCAGGTTTGCCGACAGCATTAGGACAAACGTTTGAGCAAGCAAGGCAAGGTGAAATTAATCCGTTAGGTTTAATGATTATTCTTGCGGTTGTTGTTTTGGTAACAGCTTTTGTAGTGTTTATGGAGCGAGGGCAGCGTCGAATTGTTGTCAATTATGCTCAAAAACAGCAAGGGCGAAAAATGTATCAAGCTCAATCGTCTCATCTACCGTTAAAAGTGAATATGGCAGGTGTTATACCAGCGATATTTGCATCAAGTATTATTTTATTTCCTGGCACCATTGCACAATGGGTGGGACAGGGTAACGAAAATATGTTGTGGTTGCAGAGCTTTGCTCAGCAAATGCAACCCGGTAATCCGCTGTATATATTATTGTACGGAGCAGGAATTATGTTTTTCTGTTTTTTCTACACGGCTCTTGTTTATAACCCAAGAGATACAGCTGACCAGCTAAAAAAATCTGGAGCGTTTATTCCTGGGATTCGTCCTGGAGAGCAAACCTCTAAATATGTTGATAAAGTTATGACTCGATTAACCTTAGTAGGCGCAATCTACATCACTGCGGTGTGTTTACTACCAGAGTTCTTAATTTTGATCTTTAACGTGCCTTTTCAGTTCGGTGGAACGTCATTATTAATTATAGTAGTTGTTATTATGGACTTTATGTCTCAAGTACAAGCTCACTTAATTTCTCGTGACTATGATTCAGTATTGAAAAAGGCAAACTTTAAAAACTACGGCTCTTCTGGAATTAGATAACTTAATTCTAGTAAGTCGCACTCTATTTGGAGTACGAAAATGAAAGTTCGAGCTTCTGTAAAGAAAATCTGCCGTGACTGTAAAGTTATTCGTCGTAATGGCAGTGTTCGTGTTATCTGTAAAGATCCACGTCACAAGCAGCGTCAAGGGTAGTAGCAAGCGCCGTTTGTTTTATATAAGCGTGTAGCCCGCTGAAGATATAAAGTAAATAGCATAAATTTTAATATTCGGTTGATTTTTAACCGTTTGGACGCTATCATTGCGCGCCTTTTTGAAGGGTGGCCTAATTTAAGGGCAATGATGGTAAAAGAACTAATGTTGGGAGTAGGTCAATGGCCCGTATAGCTGGTATTAACATTCCAGTCCATAAGCATGCGGTAATTGCTTTAACATCGATATTTGGTGTTGGTCGAAGCCGTTCACAGGATATCTGTGATGCTGCTGGTATCGATCAAAGCAGAAAGATTAAAGATCTTACCGAAGCTGAGATTGAGTCACTGCGTAGTCAAGTTGCTAAATTCACTATTGAAGGCGATTTGCGACGTGAAGTGTCAATGAATATAAAGCGTTTGATGGATTTAGGTTGTTTCCGTGGTATCCGCCACAGAAGAAGCCTACCTGTCCGCGGACAACGCACTAAAACAAATGCGCGTACTCGTAAGGGTCCACGTAAACCAATTAAGAGATAACGATTATGGCAAAAACACCTCGTTCTCGTAAGAAGGTTAAAAAGCACGTAGTAGACGGAATGGCTCATATCCATGCGTCATTTAACAATACAATCGTGACTATAACTGACCGACAAGGAAATGCTCTCGCTTGGACTACTGCTGGTGGTTCTGGGTTTAGAGGATCTCGAAAAAGTACGCCTTTTGCCGCACAGGTAGCAGCTGATAGAGTTGCTCAAATGGTAAAAGAGATGGGCATGAAGAATATGGAAGTATTCGTCAAAGGACCTGGGCCTGGCCGAGAGTCAGCTGTTCGTGCTTTAAACAATGCGGGATTTAAAATTACTAACATCACTGATGTTACGCCTATTCCACACAATGGTTGTCGTCCGCCTAAAAAGCGACGCGTGTAACTTTAGGTTTGCTGGAGAATAAAAAATGGCAAGATATATAGGACCTAAGCTCAAGCTAGCACGTCGTGAAGGCGTTGATCTGATGCTAAAAAGTGGCGTTCGTGCGATTGAGGATAAATGTAAGATTGACCAAGTTCCTGGTGTTCATGGAGCAAGAAGAACTCGTCTTTCTGACTATGGTTTACAGTTAAGAGAAAAACAAAAAGTTCGTCGTATTTATGGTGTTCTTGAAAAACAATTTAGAAACTATTACAAAGAAGCTGCACGTTTAAAAGGTGCAACAGGCTCAAACTTGCTTCAGCTATTAGAATCTCGTTTAGATAACGTAGTGTATCGAATGGGTTATAGTTGTACTCGTTCAGAAGGTCGTCAGCTAGTTAGCCATAAAGCTATTTTAGTCAATGGTAAAGTAGTTAATATTCCTTCTTATAATGTTTCTGCATCAGATGTTATTACAGTTCGTGAAAAGTCTAAGAAGCAAGCTCGTATTGTCGCTTCTTTAGAACTAGCTGCACAAAGAGAGCGTCCTGTTTGGGTCGAAGTTGATGATAAGAAAATGGAAGGTACTTTTAAGAATGCTCCTGAGCGTTCCGATTTACCTTCTGATATCAATGAAAACTTGATTGTGGAACTTTACTCGAAGTAAGACTTTAAGAGGATTAACTATGGGCAACGTCACTGAACTTCTGACACCACGTCAGATAAAGGTGGAAAATTTAGGAGAGCGTAAAGCTAAAGTCGTACTGGAACCTTTCGAAAGAGGTTTTGGGCATACTTTAGGTAATGCTCTTCGTAGAATACTACTTTCTTCAATGCCAGGTTGTGCGGTTGTTGAAGTTGAAATCGATGGTGTACTTCATGAGTACACAACGATTGAAAGCGTTCAAGAAGATGTGATCGATATCCTTCTTAATCTTAAAGGTCTAGCGATTAAACTTGAAGACAAGGAAGAAGCTGTTCTTATCCTTCAAAAGAAGGGCGAAGGAGCTGTAACAGCTGCGGATATCGAAGAACAAGCTGGTGTGGAGATTATTAATCCAGAGCATCACATTGCGACTTTGACTAAGAAAGGTTCTTTAAGTATGCGCCTTATCGTAAGAAATGGTCGTGGTTATGAAACTGCCGCTTCTCGAAAAGATGATGATGAAGAGAGTTTAAGTATTGGCCGATTGCATATTGACGCATCATTTAGTCCAATTCGTCGAGTTTCTTATGTTGTTGATTCTGCGCGTGTTGAACAACGAACTAATCTTGATAAGTTAACCATCGATTTAGAAACTAATGGTACGGTTGAGCCTGAAGAAGCGATACGTCGTTGTGCCACAATTCTTCAGCAACAATTAGCCGCATTCGTTGATTTAAAAGATGAAAAACAAGCAGAACCTGAAAAAGAAGAGCCAGAAATTGATCCAATTCTTCTTCGTCCGGTTGATGATTTAGAGCTAACTGTTCGTTCAGCCAATTGCTTGAAGACAGAAAATATTCACTATATTGGTGATTTGATTCAGCGTACAGAAGTTGAATTATTGAAAACACCAAATTTGGGTAAAAAGTCTTTAACAGAAATCAAAGATGTTTTAGCTTCAAGAGGCCTATCTTTAGGTATGCGTCTTGAAAACTGGCCCCCGGCTAGTATTTTAAACGACATCTAATATAGGTATTTCTTAAAACTTAGTTTTTAGCGAAATTTAGTGTTTAAGAAGACTTAGTAACAAATGAATAAAACCTTACTGTTATCAGTAGGGTTTTGTCATATTTAACCTAGCTTTTTTATCTAGGTACACGGGAAAATTAGTTTACTTTCTTTTCTCGATATAACATAAATTAAAATAATATCAGTACTATCGCAGGCTGATAGATTAATAGAGGTATTTTACTATGCGTCATCGTAAAAGTGGTCGTCAATTAAATCGAAATTCAAGCCACCGTCAGGCTATGTTTCGTAATATGTCAGTTTCAATGATTGAACATGAACTGATTAAAACTACGGTTCCTAAGGCAAAAGAATTACGCCGAGTGGTTGAACCGTTAATTACTTTAGCAAAAGAAGATTCAGTTGCTAACCGTCGTTTAGCTTTCTCTCGTACGCGAAGTAAATCTGCTGTAGGGAAACTATTTGATGAACTTGGTCCTCGTTATCAAGAGCGTCCAGGTGGTTACTTGAGAATTATCAAAGCTGGATTTCGCACAGGCGATAAAGCGCCAATGGCTTATGTTGAACTGGTAGATCGTCCAATTGTTGAAGACGAAGAAGAGCCAGAAGAAGAATAGATTAAATTAAATGAGACTCACATAATGATGAGTTTCTAGTTAAGAGATATTTTGCCGGGTTTATCCCGGCTTTTTTATATCTGAAATTAAGTGGTTTAGTTAATTTTTTTGTAGTTGACCCAGAAATATATTAACGCCGATAAAGCCATAATAAGTGCGCCAAACTGAGAGCCAGTCATAAAGAAAACTATTTTCGGGTTGGTAGTAACGAATTCAACCATAAAGCGGCAAACTCCCCACATACCTAGTAGCGTAAAAAATTGAGAGAAAGGTTTTGTTTTACTTCTTTGTCTTGTTAGTAACAGAGCAAAAATAATAAAAGAATAAATTACTTCATATAATGGAACGGGGTGCACTCTGGTAAGTGTTTGCTCAATGCCTTCTGGAAAGCTCATCGCCCAAGGTAATTCTGATGGAATGCCATGACAATCATCGCCGGATAAGAAACATCCAATCCTTGCAATTGCATAGGCCAAAATAGCCGCAGGTGCAGCTGAATCAAGTATCTTATATAGTTTAGCTTTTTGATAGAAGGTAAATAAATAGGTCGCTATAAGCGCACCAATAATGGCACCTTGACTAGAAAAGCCAGTACCACTTAATAGTAACGCACTTTTTTCGGGGTTCTTTAAGATGAACATTAATTTAGCACCAATCACCCCAATTACAAGAAGCATAATGATCAGAATTTCGCTATTTTTAATTTCTGGAGCTGACTTGCCGAGTTGATTTAAAAAATACCAGCGACCGATTAAATAGGCAATCGCTAGTAATAAACCGTAACTACCAATTGTGAGTCCGGGTGATTGATAAATATAAGGATACATATTTACTTTATTATGTTTGCTTTTGGGTGCCTAAGTTTATAAGTCGTTCCTCTAATTGTCTAATATGAAATAATTCCTAACTCTTAATAACCCTATAAATATAATGGGAACTAATTGATTTTATTCAATATTTCTGAAAAATCACAGTTTAAATTTTTATTTTTTACTTGATAAATCTATGCTATATTCTTCAACGAACTGAATTTAGCTATTTAGTGCTACCCATTAATAATTATAAGAAACAGCCTAAAAGTGAATTAGAGCTAATAATTGGGAGATACCGATTGAAAGTCGTTGCCGTCAACAAACTCATTGAAGCTCAATCAAGATACCCTTCAGTGGTTTCTCATTTGCGAGGCTGGTATCAGATTGTTCGTTATACGAACTTTGATTCACCAGAAGAGTTAAGGAACGTATTTGGTGATATGCGAGGGTTTAATACATCTTTTAAATTTCCAATTCCAGAATCTAACTTGTTAGCTTATGCATCAATTAATTTTGATGCTAGGGTTTTGTTAATCGAACAAGTTATTCCAGGTAATCACTAGGCTGTCATAAGGGGAACAAATGATGAATCCATTATTGGAAAATGCTATGCAACATTGGAATATGGTTGCACCAGCGATAGAATGTCCTAAAAACGAAGAAGACTACTTATTATTAATTGATAATATCCGAGATGCAATAAAGCTAGTTGAAAATCGGCCTAATAGTCACCTTACTGGTTTAATTGACGCGATGGCAGTTGCTGCTCAACAGTACGAAAAATCGAAAATAGATTCGTTGAATGCTGAAGGCGTATCGGCACTTAAATATTTAATGAAGTTGCATGATATTAAACAATCAGATTTGAGAGAAGTTGGTAGCCAAGGAGTGGTGTCTGAAATACTGAATGGTAAGCGTTCGCTTACTCTAAGGCACGTGAGAGCCTTATCAAAAAAATTTAATGTGTCACCAAGTGTTTTTATCGAAAGGTAGGCTTGGATTGATAGAAGTTAGATATTAGTCTTTTTGTTAATTGCTTTGCTATAGTTTTCGAAATTATTAATCTGCTGATAGGCAAATTTCTGATAAAGTTTTTTTGCTGTGTGATTATCCGTTGCGGTTGCTAGTTTTATCGAGAAAACATTCTTTTCTTTTGCTTTAATATGAATGTGCGTCATCATTTCTTTAGCGCAACCTAATCGGCGTGCTTTTGAGTCCACAAATAAATCGTTAAGAATCCAAGTTTGTTGCATTGCTATTGAGGAAAATGATGGATAAATTTGGATAAAACCAACTGGCTGAACTTTCCTATAAGCTAAAAATATTATAGATTCTTTTTTGTGAAGTCTTTCGCTAATAAATTCCTTTGCAGAACTTAAATGGCTAGGCATTTTATAAAAAATACGATATTGATTAAATAGATGTGCTGCATCGTCAATACGGGTAGAGCTAATTTGATATATTTCAAACATTGAATTCGTTAACGTAAAGATTTATTAAAATTGAGTACATTTTTTGTAGATAAAATTTACTTGGCACTCTGTTCAATAATATTATTGACGATTGATATTAAAGTGAAAACAAACAGAATAGTCATCACAATGCCTATAATAATATAATGGCTCGCCCGACCTTTTTTAAAATCGCGCTCTCTATTTTTATCACTTTGAACACCAATCATAGCGGCTAATACGCTCATTAGTACACTGAATATTCCAGGCGAAGACTGATTTTGGTTATCTTTCATTGATAAATCTCTTAGTTAATGGTTTGAATCGCTATTTAAGAATAGTACCATTGTTAATTAGCTTTGAATATTTGATTTTTTATTACCGTTAACACTAGGTTTTATTTTAACTTCTTGTAAAAGGGGATAGCATCTCGCCAATGAAGAATAGATTTATCTTAGATTATTTAAGGACTCATAATGGCGCAACCCGTGAGTATTCGTTATTAGCCCATATAGAAACTGAACAACCTAATTTTTTTGACTCTCTTGAAGACAATCCATCACTTTATAAAAAGCATTTTTATTTGTTTAATAAACTTTACCATTTGAGTGAAGAGATGAAAGGTTCTGGAGAGTACTTAGATATTTCTCCAATAGAAATCAGAGTATTAAACTACAAAACAACTAAAAATAAATTAGCTGAAGCTGACCCGCTAAAAGCGTTCTATTTAGATAAAAAAAACCTTAATTTGAGTGAAAAAGAAGTGTCTGAGATGCTTACTCAATTTTGGGAGAAATACTTAGCAATTGAAGAAAAGTCCGAATCTATTCAGATCTTACAGCTACAAGGCATTGATGTTCTGAGCAAAGAAATTGTCAAAAAGCAGTTTAATCGACTGGCTTTAAAACTACATCCCGATAAGGGGGGAAATCAGGATGAATTTGACCAACTGAAAAAAGCTTATAATTCATTAAAAAAATTATATCAGTGATTTTGTTCATCTTAGTGATTTGATCGTGTAGAAATTCGGTTTATATCATCTTGAGCTAGCTTCTGGTTTAACTGAGTAATTAACATAGCTATTTCTAACGACTGTTCAGCATTTAATCTAGGATCAACCACACTCTTATAAGTACGATGTAGATCCGCTTCATTTAGACCTCTAGCGCCGCCAATACATTCAGTCACATTTTCACCCGTGAGCTCAAAATGTACTCCACCGAGATGGCTGTCATTATCAAGATGAATATTAAAAGCTTTACTTAGCTCGCTTGTAATCGCTTTGAATTGTCGGGTCTTTTTGCCTTGCCGAGTAACTGAAGTATTACCATGCATCGGATCGCAGCACCAAAGAGGTTTTCGCCCTGCTTGATTAATAGCTTTGATCAAAGGAGGAAGTAAGGATTCAATTTTATTCTCACCAAAACGGGTAATCAAAGTTAATCTGCCAGGACTATTATCAGGATCGATAATATCAGCCAGAGAGAGTAGTTGATCTGCTGATAGATTGGCTCCAACTTTGATTGCTATCGGATTGTTGATGCCTCTAATATATTCGATATGAGCAGAATCTATTTGACAGGTTCTCATTCCAATCCAAGGCATATGAGCTGAAAGGTTATACCAATTACCATTATTATCCTTTCGAGTAAGAGCTTGCTCGTAGTGAAGATGTAGTGCTTCATGGCAGGTATATATCTTGTCATTTGTTTTGGATGGGTGATCTTGTAATGAAATATTGTTAACTAGCGATAAGGAGTTTTTTAATCGATTTAAGAGCTCATGATATTCAGTTGCATTGGATGAATGGGAAACAAAGTCGAGATCCCAGTTTTCAAAATTTGATAAATCGCTGTATTCATTTTCAAATAAAGTTCTTAAATAATTAAGTGTAAGAGAGGCAAAAGAGTAACCTTTTAATAAACGATCGGGGTCAGGTGTTCTGATTTTTTTTTCAAATTCACATCCATTGATTATGTCACCTCGATAACAGGGAAGACTTACTCTATTAAGCGTCTCGGTCTCAGCAGAACGAGGTTTAGCATATTGACCAGCCATTCGGCCAATCTTAGTAACGGGTTTGTTTAAACCGTCCACTAAAATTAGCGACATTTGAAGTAAAATCTTTAGTTTACTAGTTATGGACTCAGCAGAACAATCTGAAAATAATTCGGCACAGTCACCGCCTTGTAAGACAAATGAATCGCCTTTTGCTGCACTCGCAATTTTTAGCTTCAATTCCTCTATTTCTTGAACACTAACCAGAGGAGGTAGTTGACTGAGTTCTAAGATAGTGCGGTCGAGATGTTCAATATCTGCGTAAATAGCTTGTTGGCTAGCACGAAAAAATTGCCAGGACTTAGGATGCCAAGAAGTGTTAGGCGGTGATGACATAGAAAAAATTCTGCTCAACGGAATGAAAAAAATATGAAATCGGACAATAAAACAATCTTGCCTGATTTTAAATTCTAAAGCGAAGCTCATTATAGTAATATACCCATCAATAGGTCAAAATGAATCGTATTTATGTCGAAACAAAAAATTCAATATGTCTGTAATCTATGTGGCGCGATTACACCTAAATGGGGTGGTCAATGCGGAGATTGTGGAGAGTGGAATTGTTTGGTCGAACAATTAGATGAAAGTAAAGCACCTAAGTCAGGGCGATTTGCAGGCTACTCGGGCTCCGGCTCAAAATTACAGAAACTCAGTGAAGTAACCCATTCAACAACATCTCGAATTGCAACCAGTTTAAAAGAGCTTGATCGAGTTCTTGGCGGGGGGCTCGTGCCTGGTTCGGTCGTTTTGCTTGGTGGCGATCCTGGCATAGGCAAATCAACTATTTTATTGCAGTCAATGTGTCAATTAAGTCAAAGGTTAAACGCTATTTACGTCACTGGAGAAGAATCGGCACAGCAAATTTCAATGCGTGCAAAACGTTTAGGATTAGTTGGCGATCAACTGAGCTTGTTGACTGAGACAAAGGTTGAAACGATTATTGCAACTGCAGAACGTAATCAGCCACAAGTGATGGTGATAGATTCTATTCAAACAATTTATACTGAACACCTCAGCTCAGCGCCAGGAGGCGTTGCTCAGGTTAGAGAAAGTACCGCACAATTGGTTCGATTTGCTAAACAAAAAGGTATTGCTCTTTTCGTTGTAGGCCATGTAACCAAAGATGGTGCATTAGCTGGCCCTCGAGTGTTAGAACACATGGTCGATGCGGTTTTGTACTTTGAAGGTGAGAGGGATGGTAGATACCGGATTTTACGAGCGGTTAAGAATCGATTTGGTGCGGTTAATGAACTCGGCGTTTTTGCAATGACAGAAGAGGGGTTAAAGGAAGTGCAAAACCCTTCAGCTATATTCTTGTCGAGATATCAACAGCAGTCCTCAGGGAGCGTTGTGACAGTCACTTGGGAAGGTTCAAGACCATTGTTGGTGGAAGTGCAGGCTTTGGTTGATGAAGCTCATGGCAGCCAAGCTAAAAGAGTTGCGGTTGGCCTCGATCAAAATCGATTATCAATGCTATTAGCGGTTTTATCTCGCCATGGGGGGATATTTTGTCATGATCAAGATATTTTCTTAAATGTTGTTGGTGGTGTGAGAGTAATGGAAACAAGTGCAGATCTTGCTCAGCTGTTGGCAGCAGTATCTAGCTTAAGAAATAAACCTTTACCTCAAGATCTTATTGTTTTTGGGGAAGTTGGATTGGCAGGAGAAATTAGACCCGTTCCCAACGGACAAGAACGAATTAAAGAAGCTAAAAAGCATGGTTTTACAAAAGTGATCACTTCAAAGGCTAATGCGCCTAAACGACCGATTGAAGGGGTAACGATAAAAGGTGTTGATCACCTTCATGAGGCTCTTACTGCATTATCTGAATTATAGAGGAACTATCCCAGAAAATGCGTATTAAGAATTAATCAAGGCTTCAAGTTCTCTATCTAACAGGCTTGGGTCACCAGAGTTTAATTCAATGACTTTTCTTAAGTGGGTAATACTGTCAAGATCGATATTTTTACACACAAATCCTAAATTTTCGGGATGCTCATGAGTCAATGAAAGAGACATTTTTATACTATTAAATTCGTCAGAAAGAGGGATTTCAAGCTCATAATTAGAGCCTTCACTTGCTCGAAGAACACCATGGGGTCGAAGTAAAACACCGTGGATCGATAAATCGACTATTTGACAATCAAATGATTGATCGCCTTTAGACAGCTTTGCCGTGGTATCAAAGCTAACGCGTTTATATTGACGACGTTCATTATCCATCTTTTACCTCTGCTTGATTGACCTTAATAACTTTACTTGTATCTACTCAGCTAGCCCCTGCAATAAGTCAACTCTTCGTTCAAAAATGGTCATTTATACCTATAAATTCACATTTTCTGCCTTGATTTGACTTATTTCAGCGACAATCTAAGCAGTTACAGGTAATTTTGACAGCTCGCGGAGTGCTAACTTTACTTTAGCACAAATATTTTGGATTAGTAGGCTTGTGAGAGTAATTTTGTGCCAATTCGATTTTTCAAGGATAATAGCGTCATTAGCAACGTCTGTAAAATAGGAAATTAAATGACCATTCAGTGGTATCCGGGGCATATGCATAAAGCCCAAAAAGAAATAAAAGAAGCATTGCCTAAAGTCGACTTAGTGATTGAAGTGGTTGATGCAAGGATACCTTATAGTAGTACTAACCCGATGGTAGCAAAGTTCTTGGCAGAAACTGAGAACCAGAAGCCAGTTATAAGGGTATTGAATAAAAGTGACTTAGCTGATGAGAATATAACTCAGTTATGGTGTGCGGCATTTGATGAGATTCATAGAACCAAATCGTTACCGATTAGCTGTAAGAAGCCCGAGCAAGTTAAAAAAATTACTCACCTATGCCAGAAGTTATTTCCTGATTATAAAGAGAAAGGTAAACCTATTAACGCGATGATTATGGGGATCCCGAATGTAGGAAAATCGACCATAATTAATATCCTTTCTGAGAGAAGCATTGCAAAGGTAGGAAATGAACCTGCGGTGACAAAAAGACAACAACGGATTGACTTAGATTGTGGGATCATTCTTTATGATACCCCAGGGTTCTTGTGGCCAAAGATTGAAAATATTAATAGCAGCTATCGGCTTGCGATCACCGGAGCAATAAAAGATACAGTGTTAGATTATGATGATATTGCCTATTACGCAGCTGAATATTTAATCCAGCAATATGAATCCTTGATTAAGGATAATTTTCAATTGGATGAAGTGAATGATGATATTACTTTATTATTAGAATCGATTGGAAAAAGAAGAGGCTGCCTTCAAGCGAAAGGCCGAATTGATTTGGATCGTGTATGTAAAATTTTTATTCATGAATTTCGGAATTTTTCAATGGGAAGAATTAGCTTAGAAACACCATCAATGATTGAAAAAGAATTAATTGAAGTCTCAGAAAAAATTCGCTTAAAAGAAGAAAAAGATGCAGTTAGAAAATCAAAAAAGAAACGACGACGTTAATGTTTGATACGAGTAATTTAATTAAAATCGCCAACATGAAAATGCCTTTCGGAAAATATCAAGGACGATGTCTTATCGAACTGCCAGAACCTTATCTTGTTTGGTTCTCAAACCAAGGATTTCCACAGAGCCAGTTAGGTGAGCTTTTGCAATTAACTTATGAAATAAAGGTAAACGGATTAGAAACTTTAGTCTATCCGTTACAAGAAAAATAAAGGCGTATTTTTAATCAATAGCTAAGTGAGAAATTCAAATGGAACTAACGGAAATAAGAGTCTATCCAATTAAATCTTTGTCAGGGGTTTTTCTTGATAATACAAAGGTTAACAAGCAAGGAATTGAAAATGATCGACTGTTGATGCTAGTAGATGACAAAGGACGGTTTATTACTCAAAGAAAATACCCGCACTTAGCTTTGATTAATACTCAAATGAATGATAGTGGAATTACCCTTTCAGCCCCTTATTTTCCAAATTTATCAATAAATAGTAGTTGTTTTTTATCTAATAAGATATCGGTTACGATTTGGGGAGATGAATGTTCGGCATTCATTGCCAATACCGCCGTTAATGAGTGGTTTAGTAAATATCTAGGAAGCTCTGTTAGATTGGTGAAATATGATATCAACGAGCCAAGAAAATGTGATCCTGACTATTCTAATGATGGAGATATTGTTAGTTTTGCGGATGGCTTCCCATTGTTAGTGATCTCTCAAGCATCTCTCGATGACCTAAACTCACGATTGAATAACCCTGTAAGCATGACCCATTTTAGACCAAATATTATTATTGATGGATGTGATGCTTATTCAGAAGAACAATGGAAAACAATTAAAATTGGTGAAATCGAGTTTGATGCGGTAAAAAAATGCAGTCGCTGTATTTTGACGACCATCGATCCAAATACTGGAGTAAAAGATAAAAATAGAGAGCCCCTCGAAACATTAAGTAAATATAGAAAAACAGGCGATGATATATTTCTTGGTATGAACCTTATTCCGAGGACTGTTGGTAGTATTCGTATGGGCGACAGGATTGAAGTTATTTGATTGATTTTTAATTCTAAATTATCTCCTAGCACCACTAAAGTTATGTTATTATCGCAACTGATTTAACAGGGCAACGTGGTTAAAGTCCACGGCTGTACCCGCAACTGTATGGAAAGGTTGAACTTTCCAAGCCAGAAAACCTGTTGATTTCAACTTAAGTTTTAAACATGTAAGTCAGTATAGACTTGATTTATTGTTCCGGGCGGGCTTACTCGGTGGCATGGTGAATATTCAGCGTCTTTGCTTACCTCACCCTCCCTCCTTTGATCCCTTTTTCGGCAAATGAGAAAACAGGATCAGCTTTGATTAATTCAAGCCAAAAAGACCATCCAGTTTTACCTTCTATTCATATAGAGGATAATTCGTGCGTTCTGGTTTTTGAGGCAACTGATTTATGTTGGAATGTTGGCCAAGTTGAAATCCTTAAAAAACTTAATTTTCAGATCAAAACTAATCAATTTGTTGGGGTAATAGGCCCTAATGGAGCAGGGAAATCGAGTTTGCTGAGGTGTTTATTTCGTCAAAATCTATTAACCAGCGGTACTCTTAAATTCCAGCAACAAGATATATCAGACTATTCGCGAAAACTACTGGCACAAGAAATAGCGGTTGTATTACAGGAGCCTCCCACACATTTTGAAATGACAGTATTCGAACTTGTCAGTATGGGATTAATCCCTAGGCAATCGTTATTATCTTTTTCAACTAAAAGAGAGCGAGAATCAGTAAAAAAGGCTATTGAAAGTGTTGGATTGTCTAATAAATTATCGATGCCATTTAATACTTTATCCGGTGGTGAAAAGCAACGGGTGATGCTAGCTAGAGCGATGGTTCAAGAATCTAAAGTTCTTATTTTAGACGAACCAACTAACCATTTAGATATTCAACATCAAATTGAAGTATTACATCTCGTTAAAAAGATGAATATTACCGTTTTGCTCAGTATTCATGATCTTAATATGGCTGCAGCATTTTGCGATCAGTTAATTTTGATGGATCAAGGGAAAATCATTGACCAAGGTAGTTGCGATGAGGTTTTAAATCAACAGAATCTTAGTAATGTATTTAAGGTGAATGCGACGATTAACAAACACCCCTTTAATAGAGGTCAACAAATCACTTATGATTTTGGTGGAGATGATTCTTTCCAACTAAAGCAGGCTGATCAAATAAAGCAGGCCAATGATGAATAGTCGCTTTATAATTATCAGTATTTTGTGTTCAATTTTCTTAATGTTCACTTTAATTATTGCTATGGGAATAGGAAGCGTTCCCTTATCGGCAGGACAAGTTTTTGATGCCTTATTAGTTTGTGGTTCTGAAAAAGGTTCTTGTTCACTGGATTCAGTTTATCAGAGGATCGTTTGGGAAATTCGTATGCCTAGAATTTTGATGGCTTTTTTGACTGGTGTTGGTCTTTCCATCACAGGGGCAATATTGCAATCGGTCACTCGAAATCCGCTTGCTGATCCTTATCTATTTGGTATTTCTTCTGGTGCTGCATTAGGCGCTGTTTTAGTCATAGCTGCCGCTTCTGGTACGATTGTTTCAATTACTTTTGGTGCATTATTAGGAGGCGTTTTTTCGGTTGTCTTGATGTTAACTCTCGCGGGACGAGCGGCAGTTCAAGTTGAACGTTTATTGTTATCGGGAGTTGCTGTTTCCTTTATGCTGAGTTCCTTCACGGGTTTAGTGATTTATTATTCCGACCCTGATACTTCCAGTCGCTTACTTTTTTGGCTGATGGGAAGTTTTTCCAACAGTCAGTGGAATGAGTTATTGCTGCCATTGATAACAACTAGCTTAGGTTTGTTTTTATTTGTCATTTATAGAAAATGGATTAGTGCGATTCAAGTGGGTGATGAGGGTGCTTTAACCTTAGGTATTCCAGTAAGTCGATTACGATTATCGATGCTTATTATAGGGTCGATGATAACGGCTACTCTAGTCGCACAGGTTGGAGGGATTGGTTTTGTTGGTTTGATGATCCCGCATATTTGCCGCTATTTGGTCGGACATCAATTACATCGAGTTTTATTTATGTGTGTTGTGATAGGTGGCACGTTTATGGTTTGGGTTGATGTTATTGCTCGTACTTTGTTAGAGGGGCAAATTTTACCAGTCGGAATTGTTACTTCGGCTATTGGAAGTTTTTTCTTTTTTATTATTCTAAAAACTAGAGCGAAACATATTTAGGTTATAAATACAGGTCATTTGACGATGGATAAACAAGACAAGCACAAACAGAAATCTCAAAAATTAAAAGAGAAAGTAGATGCAAGTATCGCCAAAGCAACTGAAGAGCGCGGAATTGTTTTATTGATTACTGGTAATGGCAAAGGCAAATCGACTGCTGGATTTGGGACGGTTACTCGTTGTGTCGGTCATGGTTATAAGGCGGCGGTTGCTCAATTTATTAAAGGGACTTGGGAGTGTGGTGAGCGGAATTTATTGGAAAGTCATGGTGTTCCTTTTGCAGTAATGGCTACTGGTTTTACTTGGGATACACAAGATCGAGACGCCGATATTGAAGCGGCAACTAAGGTCTGGCAAGAGGCAAAAAACTATCTAGCAGACCCTTCGATTCATGTGGTTCTTTTGGACGAATTAACTTATATGTTGGGTTATAAATATTTAGAAGAAGAAGAAGTAATTAATGCAATTAAATCTCGCCCTAAAGAGCAAACAGTGGTTATTACAGGGAGGGGGGCTGTGGCTTCTCTACGTGATATATCGGATACAGTGAGTGAGATTAAAGAAATAAAACATGCCTACAAAGCTGGGATAATGGCTCGAAAAGGAGTGGACTGGTAATGTCTTTATTTAATAATGTTTTTAGTCACGCAAAACTCAGATTTATTTATTTTGGTTTATGTCTCTTTACTCTTTTATTGAGTACAAATTTACTAGCCGATGGAAAGTCGGCAAAAAGGATCATTGCTTTGTCTCCCCACGCTGTGGAAATGTTGTTTGCGATTGGTGCGGGCGATAAAATTGTAGCAACCCTTGAATATTCAAACTATCCAAAGCAAGCATTAAAAATACCACGAATTGGAAACTATGCTGGAATCCAAATAGAACGACTTGTTGAATTACAGCCTGATTTAGTGATCGGTTGGAAAGGTGGCAACAAGACATCTGATTTAGATAAGATTAAATCATTAGGCTTTAAGCTTATTTATACCCAGCCTAATAATATTTCGGATATTATTTCCGATCTCGGAATATTTGGTGAACTAACGGGTAGAAAAAACCAAGCTCAGGTTGTTATTGATCAAATGCAAAAACGTTATCAATCAATCCGACAAAATCACCAACAGAAATCCGGTGTAAAAGTGTTTTATCAATTATGGCATGACCCTTTACAAAGTGTTGGTGGAGATAGTTGGATCGAATCATTGATCCAAGACTGTGGAGGAAATAATATTTTTCGAGATGCTGGTTCGCCTTATCCTATGATTTCCATAGAATCTGTGATTGTAAAAAATCCTGATGTCATCATCATTCCGCACCATTCTGGAAGTGAAATAGATAAGATAAACTATTGGTCAAAGTGGCCAGAAATTTCAGCAGTTAAGTCAGGAAAAATTTTCACAATAGATGCTGATCTTATTCATCGCTTCACGCCAAGATCACTGGATGGTTTAGAATTGATGTGTAAAAAAATCAACCAAGGCCGAAAGAATTAATCATTTTTTTGCTTGTAAGAAAGAATTTGGAACAGTGCTAATTTAGACTGGTATCAATTTGGAGTAAGACTAATAAGGATATTTAATCTAGTTTCCTAGTTCTAATAGGTTTCTAGGTTTTAACAATCGAGTGTTCCGAGTAAGAATCGGAAAATCGGGAAGTTGGTGAAATTCCAACACTGCCCCCGCAACGGTGAAGCTGAACAAAGCGCTGCATGACATAGCTTTAAATCAGATAAGTCCGGAGACCGGCTTGATTGACAATTAGCGGACGGTTTTCCCCTTTTTAGGGAAACTGTTTATTTCATAAAACAGGCGCGGCGGGCGTCAAACATTAACCTTGAATCATCGAGGTTAGAGGCATTTTAATATGTACAATCCATCTTTACTTTTAAAAAATACATCTAAAGCAATTGCGCTTTCGATCCTTTTATCTAGTCCTTTCCTTGTTACTGCAAATGAATCCACTGCTGATGAATCCAGTGATAAGGAAAATCAATCTAGTGATAAGAAGAATACCCTTGTCATTACAGCTAATCGAACCGAGCAAAATATCAATGATACGCTTGCTTCTGTTGAGCTTATTACACGACAAGATATTGAAAGACTTCAACCTGAGTCGATAACTGATCTATTGGCTAACTTGCCGGGATTCGATTTTGTTTATACTGGCGGCGCAGGACAAAGTTCTTCACTATTTACCCGTGGCAGTAATTCAGATCATACTTTAGTGTTAGTTGACGGTGTGAGAGTTGGATCGGCAACACTTGGAAACAAAACCTTCTCGACAATACCTATCGCTCAAATTGAAAGAATTGAAGTGGTCAAAGGGCCACGAGCTTCTCTATGGGGAAGTGATGCGATTGGAGGTGTTATCCACATTTTCACTCGTCGACTTGAAAACGGTGAATATTCTGTCCAAGCAACTTTAGGTTCGGATGATTATGTGAGTACGAATCTTAGTATCGGTTTTGGTTCACCAGAGATTAAAAATACAGTAACCCTTAGTTTTGATGAATCCAATAGCTTTGACGCATTAAATGACGCCAATGAATTTCAATCAGACTCTGAGCCAGATGATGATGGTTACCAACGAATTTCTGCGGCAATTCGTGGTGATTACTCGCTTTCTACAGCGACTCAACTTGATTGGGTGTTTCAATATGACCAAGGTGAAAATAGCTTCGATAATCCTTGGGGGGCGAACGAAAATGAATATAACAATCACCTTTGGAACATTCGCTATCGTTATACCGTTGATAAATGGTTAACAGAATTTAGTGTTAAACAAAATCGCGATAAATCTTTTTCTTATGACAGTCGTCAGCAACAAAAAATAGGTTCAACTTTTGAAACGAGAAGAAACCAGATTAATCTTTTGACTCAATATGATTATAACGATTCAGTCAAATTTTCTGGTGGTGTCGAGCGTTATAACGATGATATTAGTAAAAGTAGTGTGATGCAGTTTGATGGTTCGTTTGCTCAGTTCCCTGCGACCGAACGTTCATCTGAAGCGGTATTTATTTCAAGTATTGTTAGTGTTGGTGATTTAATTGGTGAGTTTTCAGCCAGACATGATGATATTGAATTTATTGATCCAGAAAAAACATTTAATTTTAGTCTTGGTTATAAACTCTTAGATAATGTGACTATTGCTGCAAGTCGTTCAAAAGGGTTTAAAGCGCCGAGTTTTAATGATCTTTATTACCCTGTTTTTGGTAACCCTGAGTTAGAAAGTGAAATCTCTTTTAATACTGAATTTTTATTAAGAGCCAATTGGGATAATCATTCTTTGTTGTTGGTTAGTTACGATAACGATGTTGATCAATTGATTGATTATAATCCAGCCGCATTTCGTTCAGAAAATATTTCGTTGGCTAATTTAAAAGGTCGAGAATTTACTTATCAATATAAGCAAGGCTCGCTCACGCATAAAATGACAGCGAGTTATGTTGATGCGATCGATAAAAGTATTGATGCTTTCACCGGCCAAGTAAAAAACACTCAATTGCTAAGACGAGCAAAAGAACATTATAGTTATGAATTAGTGGCAGAATTGGGTGATTTTTCATTCTTTACTCAATTTAATTATTCAGGAAAAAGGCGTGATAATGATTTCTCTACCTATCCTGCAACACCAGTTTATATGAAGAGTTATATCGCCGTTAATTTAGGGGCGAGCTACCAGGCGAGCGAGCAGCTTAGTTTTAAATTGAAAGTAAGTGACTTTACCGAGAACGCCAAACCAACTGTGGTTGGTTACAATGTCCCCGGTCAACAAGTTTATTTGACTGTTCAATATAGAAATTTCTAATTTTTATAGACTAAAATATTTTCCTTAAACGTCATATTCTAATTATTCAGCTCATTATCTGTGAGCTGAATGGTTATACCTATTTCAGCTAGTTAGCTCAATCAAGCCCGCTAAAAAATTGCGGGTTTGTCGCTAAGTCCGTATCATAGAGACATTCCTATTAAGTGGCTTTTTTATAGTCATTCTTAGTAGCCCGTTCTTCATTTCTAAGGTGGTATCTAATGTCTAAGTTTTTCTATGATGGTAAAGCGAGTAATAATAATGAACGAGGCAGTGGAACCATTGGTGTTAATAAAGCTGCTCGTTTGGGGACTAAAAAAGCGCCAGCGCAAATACGAGTAAAAACTGAGCAACGCGAGCAAGAACTGTTAGCGATTTTTACTGAAAATAAATGGTTCGCAGATATTAGTGTTGATCCAGATAAAGACGAGAATATTAAAGATCTAGAAATGCTTCAGGCAAAGCCAGAAAGAGCTGTTAGTACGAAAAAAGCTAATAGGAATGACCCTTGTCCATGTGGGAGTGGTAAGAAATATAAGAAGTGTTGTGCATTGACAAGTGTTTGATTAGTATTTTGGCATCATTATATTAGGAAAAGTCATTGGTTAAAAAGGTATGAAAAGCAAAGAAAAATGTATCCTAAATAATGCATATTTTACAGCAGATAAATCTATTCCTAAAAATAATGATGTTTCGCAGCGCTAAAGCTTTCCTGCGAGCTACTTTTTAAAAGTACAAAAAGTAGCCAAAAATACTTTCCGTTGAATCTAGCTAGATTGACGTTGTTATAATTTCCTCAACACCTTTACTTTCCTAGTACTTCCCAAAGCGGCTCATTGGGCGAAAAAAGACTCGCTTCGCTCAAACAAGTTTTTTCGCTTACCCAATGCTCCATGAGTTTCACTGTTCCGCTAGAAGCCACTCAGGCAAAGATAAAACAAATCAAACCCCGTAGCCCAGAGTGAACCTCAGGGGGTTTTGTTTACTTTCATTTTGCTCTTGAATGCCGTAACTCACAGGCAAATGAAATGCTGCGCCAAAAGTAGGTACCACTAGGCAAAATGCTTGGTAAAACCCCGTATTTCTGTTATTTTCATGGTTAACCAAACTTTCATAACTTAATACCACTAACTAAATGAGGATTTAATGCCAAAAGCAAGCGAATTAAAGCGCGGGATAGCCGTTGAGTATAATGGAAAGTTGTTATTGGTAAAGCATGTGGATGTCCACAGCCCAAGTGCTAGAGGGGCTGCAACCTTATATAAAACAAGGTTCGCGGAAATCGGTTCTGGAAGTAAGGTAGAACATAGTTTTAAAGGTGACGATATATTGACCGCGATTGAGTTAAATCGTCGAGATGTTAGTTTTTCATATATTGATGGCGATGATTATATCTTTATGGACAATGAAGATTATAGCCAGCATCCCTTTAAAGCAGATGTGATTGAAGATGAATTGCTTTTTATTAATGAGGACACCCAAGGTCTTGTGGTGTTAGAAGTTGATGATCGTTCTATAGGTATCGAGTTACCTCAATCTGTTGAAATGGTGATTGTTGAAACGGACCCATCAATCAAAGGCGCATCCGCTGCATCACGCACCAAACCAGCTCGATTCGCGACAGGTTTAACTATTCAAGTCCCTGAATATATCTCTAATGGCGAAAAAGTAAAAATCAATACGGGTGATAGAAAATTTATGGGGCGAGCTGATTAAATATGATTCTTAATCCCATGAGTCCGCCATTTATTGATTCTCTGGCAACAATTAGCGTTCCTGATAGCGCGGTTAATATTATTGAGAATACTAAAGACTATCGGAAAAAATTATTAGAGTTAATTCAAACCTCAAAAAAACGCATTTATCTGACGGCACTTTATTTACAAGATGATGAAGCTGGGCGAGAAATTCTTACCGCTTTATATGAAGCAAAACAAAAAAAACCTAAGCTAGAAATTAAAATTTTTGTTGATTTCCTTCGTGCGCAAAGAGGTCTAATGGGGCATGCAAAAAGTGAAGGAAACGTCCGTCTATATCGCGAACTAAATAAAAAATATAAACATGCGGTCGAGATCTATGGCGTGCCGGTAAAGAGTAAAGAGTTCTTAGGGGTTTTGCATTTAAAAGGTTTCGTGTTTGATGATCAATTACTTTACAGTGGTTCGAGTATCAACAATGTTTATTTGCACCAGAGTGAGCGTTATCGTTATGACCGGTATCATTTGATTGATAGTAAAGAACTCTCGGATTCTTTTGTAAGGTTTTTAGAAAATAATTTTGTTAAAAGTGATGCTGTTAGTTCTCTCAATCAAGATTCTATTCCTTCAGCAAAAATGCTGAAAAATGCCATACGTAAACTTAAATTATCGCTTAGACGTTCTAGCTATTTTATTAGACCAATTGAAGTAGAAAGTGAAAGTTCTGTTGATACCACTAAAGAATCAATAAAAGTCACACCTTTACTAGGTTTTGGTGGAAGAAGTAATAAACTTAATCAAACGATCTATCATTTGATTAAACAAACAGAAAAAGAAATCGTTATTTTTACACCTTACTTTAATTTTCCTGCAAAAGTCAGCAAAGCGGTTAGAAAATTATTAAAACAAAATAAGAAGGTGGTGATTGTTGTTGGCGATAAAACAGCCAATGATTTTTATATTCCAGAATCAGAGCCCTTTAATAAAATTGGAATACTGCCTTATATCTATGAAACTAGCCTAAGACGTTTTGTTAAAGCTCATCAGACATTTATTGACCAAGACTTATTAGATGTATGTTTGTGGCTCGATCCGGGAAATAGTTTCCATTTAAAGGGTATTAATTCAGATCAAAAAAATTATTTGATTACTGGCCATAATATTAATCCAAGAGCTTGGCGGTTAGATATCGAAAATGGCGTATTAATTCAAGACTCTAATCAATTGTTAAAGAGTAAATTTGATAGTGAATTGGCGCAAATAATGAAAAACTGTTCTCGAGTAAAGCACTTCGATGAATTAGATACACCTGATGATTATCGAGAAGATGCTAGAAACTTGCTTAAAACCGTTAAGCGAGCAAAGTTGGATTCAATTCTTAATCGCTTATTGTAATCTTTAGGTTAATCAATATCAGCTAAACAAAAATTTAGACCATAAATGAGGAGATAAATAATGAGTTTAAGAAATACTGAAGAATCTTACGGTAAGTTAACAATTATTTTGCATTGGTTAATGGCGATTGTCATTATCGGATTGATTGTCGCTGGTTTCAGTATCGATTTTATGGAAAAAGGCGATTTTAGAAGTTTTGTTATAGGTACTCATAAAGCCACGGGTTTTATCCTGATTTTTATAGGTTTATTTCGTTGGTACTGGATGTTAACTAGCAAGACGCCTTCCATTTTAGAAGGTACAACTAAAGCTGAAACCGGGATCGCTCATGGAACCAAATGGATGCTAATGTTATTGCTTTTAGTCATGCCAATTTCAGGTATGTTGATGTCAATGTTTCATGGTTATGGCATTAACCTTTATGGGTTAATCGAAGTTACTCCTTGGGTTGAAAAAAATAAAGAAGTTGCTCAAATATTTGGCCAGATACATGAAATTGCAGCCTATTTAATTTCATTAATGATTGGACTTCATCTTCTTGGAGCAGTTAGGCATCATTTTATTAAAAAAGATGACACTTTAAATAGAATGTTAGGAAAATAAGTTGGAAGGAGAACTTATGGACAATAATGAGTTAACAAATAGTAGAGGAATGTCCGGCAATGTAATGATCACTTTTGCGGCGTTCGTTATAGTCGTAGCAGGATTGAAAGTCGCTGCGCCGATTTTGGCTGACTTTTTGTTAGCTCTCTTCATTGCAGTAGTTTGTATTCCACCAATCAAATGGTTAGTAACAAAAAAAATACCACAAGGAGTTGCTATCACATTGGTGTTAGTGAGTGTGTTGCTATTCTTGGGGTTTGTCGGTTATTTGGTTGGGGATTCAATACAATCTTTTGGTGCAAATAAAGAGTATTATTCCGCACAATTGGATCAAAATCTAGGAGGTGCTTTTGAATGGCTTGCAGACAAAGGAATTCCGATAGAGGGTTTTGAATTAGCGGCTTTGATTGATCAATATGGCTTGGCTTTGGTGAGTCGTGTTGTCGGTGGAGTGAACATTATTTTCCAAGAGTTTTTTATTATTTTCTTAAGTGTTATTTTTATCCTTGCTGAAATGTCCAGTTTTCCGGTGAAGTTTGCTAAGGCTTTTTCTGATAGTCAGGATAAAATGGTTCACATTAATAAAGTTCTAGGAAAGATAAGACATTACTTAGCGATTAAAACGGCGGCAAGTTTAATCACCGGTTTTATTGTTTCTATCTCGCTATTCTTTATTGGGGTTGATTATCCATTCTTATGGGGAATGTTAACATTTTTACTTAACTACATTCCAAATATTGGTTCAATTATCGCTTCCATACCTCCGCTTATTTTAGCATTTGTTCAAATCGGTCCTGTAGCGGTTCTTTGGACTTCGATTACTTTTTTATTCGCTAACATGGTCGTCGGAAACGTGCTTGAGCCACGATTTATGGGGAAAATGTTAGGTTTATCGACTTTTGTTGTCTTTCTTTCATTAATTTTTTGGGGATGGATCTTTGGCTCGGTCGGTATGTTTTTATCAGTGCCTTTAACTATGGCAATAAAAATAGTTTTAGAAACTGATCCTAAAACTCGATGGATAGCGATTATGTTAGGACCCGAAGATTAATCCAGCTATCAACTTTTGTTACATTTAGAAAAGCTCTTTCATTTTTGTTCAATATATACTTTGATGAGCGAGCCATCTAAATAGGTATAACAAATGAAATCTAACAGCAAAGTGGTTGAATCATTTAAACAAAGAATTAAATGGGCTTTTATTAATGTGTTTGACAATCCAATAGGTCGACCTGCAAAAAAAGCGATTATTACTGTTGTTGGAGTTTGCGTCACCTTATTAGGTGTTATTCTAATCGTTTTACCAGGTCCTGCTTCCTTACTAATCCCCATTGGCCTTGCAATTCTTGCATTGGAATATCCAATAGCACGTAAATGGTTACGAAAGTTTCAAGTTGTTTTATCCAAGTCAGCCGCTAAAGCTGATGAGCTCTTTTCCAGAAAAAAGAAATAATAGATAGACTGCTTTTGAAAAGAAGGGTTACCTAGTAAAAAGCTAATCCTTGTAGCGGATAGATACCTTTAATAAATATTACTTGCTCTACTTTTTCCGCCTAAATCAAAAACTTCTGTTAGCCCTACTTTTAAAAGTTTTTGTTTAGCCATTTGGCTTCGAACTCCTGAGGCGCAGTAAAGTAGAACTGTTTTATCCTTTAGAGTTTCTAATTGGTGCTCAATCGTATCTAAGGGAAAATTTATCGCATTGTCGACACAACCTTTCGCAAATTCGTCGGTGCCTCTTACATCAACTATTATTGCGCCGGCTTCAAGTAGCTTTCTGGCTTCATCTAAACTAATTGGTTTATTCCACATACCTAGAGCGTCTAATAATTTTTCGTACATCCATGATAGAGTGCAAAAGTGGGTGAAAATAACAATAGCCTGTAAAACCATTAGTAAGCCACCGGTGACATAAGCAGCCATTGGTATATTGATAAGAAAGAAAATCCCAGCCATAGTATTCATAATGCCGGCAGCAAAACATGCTAATCGACGTTGAAGCGGGTTCGGCGGAAGAGTTTGTGAGTTGGTTAATTTACAAATGACACGATTATAAAATAAATCCATTGGATGACCGGCTGGAAAGAAAAAAGCCAACATACCTAAAGCTGCGACTATAAATAATATCGTTGGACTCTGAATGATCAGACCATAGATAGCGATAATGGAACAAACGGCAGGCGTAAAACGAAGCCCAATATCGATCTGTTTTAACTGCTCTGGAGTGTAGTTTTGATAACCTTGCTGAACAATATTTTTATGTTGTAGTGAGAGATTACTTTTTTCACTCATGGAAATTCCTAAACTTCATATATTAGTATTTGCTAATATATTGCTTTTAGGTCTGATTGTCAAGAGCTAACGGGTGACCAGAGGATGAAGAGAAGATAATCGTGAGTAAACGGTAACAGTATTTTCCAACCTAGCTAGGGGAAAAACCAGCTAGGTATTATTTAATCATTTTATTAATGGAAAATAGTGATGAGCATCTACATACTACGCCGATATTGGCCGCCTACTTGATAGAGGGTATTGGATATTTTTCCAAGCGAGCAGTATTTTGTTGCTTCCATCAGAACTTCAAAAATATTGGTATTTTCAAGTGCTGCCGTTTGAATTGCCTTCACTTGTTCGTCTATTTTGTCTGCGTGGGCTTTATCTAGTCGTTCAAGCATTTCTATTTGATAATTTCGCTCTTGCTCGGTTGAGCGAATCACTTCGCTTGGAATAACCGTCGGTGAGCCATCAGAAGACAGGAAGGTGTTAACGCCAATAATAGGGAATTCGCCAGTATGTTTGAGCATCTCGTAGTGCATAGATTCTTCTTGGATTTTAGACCGTTGATACATGGTTTCCATTGCGCCAAGCACTCCTCCGCGCTCACTAATTCTTTCAAATTCCATCAAGATGGCTTCTTCAACTAAATCAGTCAATTCTTCAATAATAAATGAACCCTGAAGTGGGTTTTGATTTTTATTTAATCCAAGCTCGCGATTGATAATTAACTGGATTGCCATTGCTCGTCTTACAGAGGCTTCTGTCGGTGTGGTGATCGCTTCATCATAGGCATTTGTATGTAGAGAATTACAATTATCATAAATGGCATAGAGAGCTTGTAAGGTGGTTCTAATGTCATTAAAATCTATTTCCTGAGCATGAAGGGAGCGGCCAGAAGTTTGTATATGATATTTAAGCATTTGAGCGCGAGAATTTGCTTTATATTTATGCTTCATTGCTTTCGCCCAAATTCGCCTTGCAACACGGCCAATAACCGCATATTCAGGATCAACACCATTTGAGAAGAAGAAACTAAAGTTAGGTGCGAATTTATTAATGTCCATTCCACGAGCTAAATAATACTCAACAAAAGTAAAACCATTAGCCAGAGTAAAGGCTAATTGAGATATCGGATTGGCTCCGGCTTCTGCTATGTGGTAACCGGAAATGGAAACCGAGTAAAAGTTTCTGATATTTTTTTCGATAAAATATTCTTGTACATCACCCATTAAGCGCAGCGCAAATTCGGTTGAAAAAATACACGTGTTTTGTGCTTGGTCTTCTTTAAGAATATCTGCTTGAACAGTGCCTCGAACTTTTTGAATCGTTTCATATTTAATTTTGTTATAAACATCGGCAGGTAAAACTTGATCACCAGTGACACCTAATAACATTAAACCAAGTCCGTCATTGCCTTCTGGGATCTCTCCTTGATAGGTTGGTACAGGAAGATTTTTTGCAGAATAAATTTTTAAAATTTGTTCTTTTACTTGTTTTTCTAAACCGTTTTCTTTTATATAAAGCTCGCACTCTTGATCGATTGCGGCGTTCATAAAAAAACCGACTAAGATAGGCGCGGGTCCATTAATGGTCATGGAAACAGAGGTTGTCGGTTTAGTGAGTTGAAATCCAGAATAAAGTTTTTTAGCATCATCTAAACAGCAGACTGAAACCCCTGCGTTGCCGATCTTTCCAAAAATGTCTGGTCTATAATCAGGATCATCGCCATATAAGGTAACCGAATCAAATGCAGTTGATAATCGTGCTGCAGGCATTCCTTTACTGACATAATGAAAACGACGGTTAGTTCTTTCGGGACCGCCTTCTCCAGCAAACATTCGGGTAGGATCTTCACCTTCTCGTTTAAATGGAAATACGCCAGCGGTGTAAGGAAATTTACCCGGAAAATTTTCTTGTAATTTCCACTTTAAACGATCTCCCCAACCTTTGTATTTAGGCACAGATATTTTGGGAATATCTTGATCAGCTAATGATTTAGTATGAGTTTTGACTTTGATTTCTTTATCTCGAACTTTATAAACAAAAAACTCATCTTGATATTGTTTACATTCAGCATCCCATTCAGCTAAAAGTTTACTGTTTTCTCTGTCTAACTTGAGTTCGGTATTTTCTAATAATTCCGTGATTGATTTTTCTAGGGGATTATTTTCGTCTTCTTTAATCACTGCCAAAGTGTCAGAAATACCTTGTACTTTTTGCGCTTGATTAGATTGTTGTTCAACCCATTCATCGTAAGCTCGATTGCTCTCTGCGATTTCGGCTAAATAACGATTTCGTTTTGGTGGAATAATAAATAATTTTTCGCCCACCGCTTCACTTGATTTAAAATCGGATGTTAAATTAGTTTGAGTTTTATTCTGTAAAATTTGCATTAAACAACGGTATAAATGATTGGTTCCAGGATCATTAAATTGGCTGGCGATGGTGCCGTGAACCGGCATATCGGCAGCAGGTTCTTCAAATCGATTATGATTACGTTGGAACTGTTTTTTTACATCTCGCAATGCGTCTTGTGCGCCACGCTTATCAAATTTGTTAATGGCAATTAAATCCGCAAAGTCGAGCATATCAATTTTTTCGAGTTGAGTTGCGGCTCCGTATTCAGGTGTCATGACGTACATAGAAACATCCGAATGCTCTTCAATTTCAGTGTCAGACTGACCGATGCCTGATGTTTCTAAAATAACTAAATCAAAATCAGCGGCTTTAACGATGTTAACCGCATCTTGTATGTGTGGTGAAAGCGCAAGATTAGACTGTCTGGTTGCCAGAGAACGCATATAAACTCGATCGTTATTAATCGCATTCATTCTAATACGGTCGCCAAGTAAAGCGCCGCCTGTTTTTCTTTTGGAAGGATCGACAGATATAATGGCAATATTTTTATCATCAAAGTCTAATAAAAAGCGTCTGACTAATTCATCGACGAGAGAAGATTTACCAGCACCGCCGGTTCCAGTAATCCCAAGTACTGGTATTGAAGAATTTTGAGCTTTTTGTCTAATTTCATCAAGTAGAGGTTGGCTTTGATCGGCAAAGTTTTCTGCCGCAGAAATTAAGCGGCCAATTTCTCGATGTTGGTTAAAGGTTGGGATTGTTGTAGGAGCTGGTTTTTCATCGGTTAGATCGCCGGTTGGAAAATCTGAGCTAGCAACTAGGTCATCAATCATGCCTTGTAGCCCCATTTCTCGACCATCATCCGGCGAATAAACCCTAGCGACACCGTAGCTGTGAAGTTCGGCGATTTCATCCGGTAGAATAACACCACCACCACCAGCGAAGACTTTAATATGGCTACATCCATTCTCGTTTAATAAGTCGACCATATATTTCAAATATTCAACATGACCGCCCTGATAAGAAGTCATTGCAATCGCTTGTACATCTTCTTGAATGGCACAGTTAACCACTTCTTGCACGCTTCTGTTGTGACCTAAGTGAATCACTTCACAGCCATTTGCTTGGATAATGCGTCGCATGATATTGATGGCGGCATCATGACCGTCAAAAAGAGAAGCAGCAGTTACAATGCGGATTTTATTTTTGCTTTGGTAAGCGGTAGTGCCTGACATAAATGATCCTAGAATAATCGCTAAATGTGTTCGATAGATTTATTTGTTCCAAATGACTGGAAAGCTTGGAATCAAAAAGGATTTATAAGACTGACATTATAGCAAAAATCCTCTTACTAGCGAAATATTGCTTAGATGGATTGACCAGTTTCTAGAATGCTCTTTGAACTCTTACAGGGAGCTAATAATATTCGTCTAGACCTCATATTTCCGTAACGTCAAGTATTCGCTAGGGTATAGATATATAAGCTAAATGAAATCCAAGAAACTACAAGTAATAGCCAAGGAAGTTTCCGAGCTGTACTTTTATTTTCGGCGTGAGAGTGATCTAACTCTGAATTCTTTGCAATTTGGGAAGATGACTGAACATGATTTTTTACTGTTTTTAATTTCTTGTCTAGCTCTCTGGCTTTAGATTTTTGTTGCTTCTTGTATTGCTCGATCCCTTTTTGAATGCCTTGAGCAATTAATTTAGTTTGTTCTTTAGTTTGCCCTGGACGTTGAGTTCCCTTGGCAAGTGCTTCAGCTTGTTGGATAGTTTCTTTTGATGTTTCTGTTTTGTATTTTGACATAAAATTCTCTAAATTAAGGCAGTCAGTTTTTAAACTAGCTGCAAAGGCGTTCAGATAAAGGTTATTTGAACCCTTGGACATTGATTATTTTAATAGCGAATTCCGCTTCCTTCATTAAATAATCGCCGGTAACTAGATTAAATGTAGGGTATTCTGATTGAACGAAATATCTCTCAGATAATTCCGAATATCTTGAAATTACTTCCAGCAGTTCTTCATGCATCTTTATTCTTAAATCATCGCTCAGTTTCATTGGTTTGGCTAGTAGAAAAGTATCAAATTGTTTTTCAGACGAATATAGTCGACTTAAGTCATCGAGAGATTGGGCGATCTCTTTTTTTATGACTTTACTATCAGGGCCGAAACCGATAGGTCCTGCAATAGAAAAACGAATGTTATTTTGTTGGGATACAGTGATTAGTTGTAGTGATTCAAGCTTTCTAAGGTATAGATGAAGTGAAGCTTGGGTCAGTTTAAATTCTTGTTGAATTTGCTGGGGCGTTTTTTTATTTAGGTAGATCTCATAAAAAAATCCCAATAGATGTGGATTGTTATAAAACGCATGATCTTGAATTTGAGTAAAAAAATGATGTTTTACTTTATGTTGCTCAATTGAACACCATATTTCAGAGAAATCTAATCCAGCCGCATCACAAAGGGAGAGAAGTTTGGTAAATGACAGATCATTGCCATTAAGCTGTCTTTTTATGGTTAATAAAGACGTGTTTAAACGATCCGCGAGTGTTTGATAATTGATACCCTGAGCTTTTACCTCAGATTTTATCTGTGTAATACAGGCTTTTACGCGATTTTGATACTCTTCCATTGATAAATAGTATCATAAAACGATACTTTAGAGTTATCCCTTTACCGATTGGAATTAGCTATTAAACTACTCATTAGTAGATGGGGGGAATTTGTTTTATCCCATCCCATAGTTCCCTTTATGACAGACGATACAATGCTATTTAATAATAAACAGATAGAAAAAATTAATTCGACCATTAAGCATTTTCCAAATAACACCCAGTTCTCTGTGGCAAAAGTTAAGGGTGGAGAAGTAAATTATTATGGTGTATTAAAGGAATCTGACTCTCTTAAAGTGATTGATAATAAAGGTTCTGTCTTTGAAATAGCATCTGTATCAAAAGTGATTACTGCAGCCATGTTGGCGCAACTAGTGGTCAATGGAAAGTTATCGCTTACCGATAAAATTACAGATTATTTAGATATAAATATTAAAAATGATACAGGCATTAATTTTACCCAGCTGGCAAATCATACTTCGGGAATTCCACGTTTACCTCCAGGAATGTTTTGGTCTTCAATTTTTGAAGGTATGAAAAATCCATACAAGAATTATGATGAAGACTCGCTATTAAATTATTTAAAAAATCAGCACAAGAATAAAAAAACGGGGAGCTGTAGTTATTCCAATTTAGGCGTTGGGCTGCTGGGTTATTTAATTGGGCGAATATGCGAAACTGATTATGAGACTGCTTTACAATCGCTTATTTGCCAGCCATTAGGTTTAGAATCAACTACAACCAATCGAGATAAAATTAAAAGTCAATTAATCGAAGGTCGCGATAAAAAAGGGAAAGTAACACCGTATTGGGATTTGAATATTCTAGCAGGAGCTGGAGGGATTTACTCAAATGTCGTAGATTTATCTAAATTCATATTGGCCAATTTCGATAACAATAATCATGCATTACAATTGCAACATCAACCAACACATGAGTTGCATAAAACGGTGAAGATGGGGTTGGGTTGGCATATTTTTAATTCCAAAGGAACCGGATATAAAGATTGGCTTTGGCATAATGGTGCTACAGGCGGTTTTTGTTCAGAAGTCTTGATTGATTTGGAAAAACATAAGGGGATTGTTTTACTCACAAATGTCTCTGGAAAATTTATTTTTAAAGCAAATAAATTACAGAAGTTAGCTTTTGAGTTAATGGATGACGAAGAATAATTATTCAGTTTTATTAGTCCAACCTGCCACCACATCAACCCAATCGGGATGAGTATTTAAACAAGGGATTAATTTCAGCGATCGCCCACCAGCTTCTAGAAATACCTCTTCACCTCTAATCGCGATTTCTTCTAATGTTTCTAAGCAGTCAGTGACAAAGGCTGGGCAAATGACGAGAACATCTTTAACCCCTTTATTGGCTAATTCGATTAAGGTGTTTTCGGTACTTGGTTCTAACCATTTGGCGCGGCCTAACCGGGATTGAAATGCAATAGTGTATTGATGCTCATTTAAGCCTGCTTTTTCAACGAATAACCGAGTGGTTTCAAGTACCTGATGTCGGTAGCAATTTTCATGAGCGATAAATTCTGTTTCACAGGCTGTTTTCTTACAGCAGTTGTCTTTTTTAAGGCAGTGTGATTTTGTTTGATCGGCTTTTGTTAAATGACTCTCAGGAAGACCGTGATAACTAAACAGTAAATGAGGGAGTTCCTTTTTATCATCTTGTGACGTAACTCTTTCAAATAGGTAGGGTGAGCTGCTTTCGACGAGTGCATTGATATAGTTTGCTTCGTTGTAAAAAGCTGATTTTATCTTTAAATCTAAATTTAGATTATGTTTAGCAATGGCTCGCTTTACTTCTTTTATTGAGGTCACCACGGTGCTATCAGCATAATGAGGATAAAGTGGAATAAAAAAGATTTCCTTTATCTCAGGATTTTTAGCTATCTCTAAAACTTGGCTTTCAATGCTCGGATTTCCATAACGCATTGCTAAATAAATTGGTGTATCAACTTTTTTTTGTAGCGCATCTTTTAACTGCTTAGAAAAAACTATCAAAGGTGAACCTTGCTCTGTCCAAACTTGTTTATAAGCTTCTGCGGAATCTTTTGGTCGTTTTGGTAACACAAATAGGCTAACGATTAGACGTCTTAATAGCCAAGGAAGTTGAATGACATCAGGATCCATCAAGAATTGATTAAGGTATTCTCTCACTGGCTGTTCGGTACAGTCATCGGGAGAACCTAGGTTAGCAAGTAGGACGGCTTTAGTTGGCATTATGGCGTTAACAATTATTGAGTATCTGTTGGCTATTCTAAACAAACAGCGATGATTATTCTAAGTAAAAGTTAATTTCTTCTATATAAATTAAAATTAACTCATCCGACCAGTTGAAATAATCGATTAAAGCTGCCAAACTAGTAACAGATGACGAATAACAAAGGTTTGCCAACATGACTAGTTACAAAGCTCCTATCGATGACATGAAATTCATATTTGAAGAAGTTTTTGATTTTTATGGTCATTATCAAAAATTCCCTGCCTATGAAGAAGCGACACCTGATTTAGTCGATATGATTATGAGTGAGTGCGCAAAGTTTTGTGAGGCGGAATTAGCACCACTTTATCAAAGTGGGGACAAAGAAGGCTGTCATTTTAAAGATGGCGAAGTAACAACACCTAAAGGTTTTAAAGAAGCCTACAAAATGTATACCGAAGGTGGTTGGCAAGGTTTATCTCACCCCGTTGAGTTTGGTGGTCAAGGAATGCCGCAATCGATAGGACTTATTCGTACTGAGATGATGGCAACGGCAAATTGGTCGTGGGGAATGTATCCGGGATTATCATTAGGGGCGATGAATACCCTGATTGAACATGGTTGTGATGAACAAAAACAAACTTATTTACCTAAACTTACTTCCGGTGAATGGGCTGGAACTATGTGTTTGACAGAGGCACAATGTGGCTCAGATCTCGGGCAAGTTCGAACCAAAGCCGTTCCGAACGAAGACGGAAGTTACGATGTGACGGGTAGTAAAATCTTCATTTCTGCTGGTGAGCATGATTTAACTGAAAATATTATCCATATTGTTTTAGCGAAACTACCAGATGCACCAAAAGGTACAAAAGGGATCTCGTTGTTTATAGTCCCCAAATTTAGGGTTAATTCTGATGGCTCTCTAGGAGAAAGAAACCCGGTCGTTTGTGGTTCTATTGAAGAAAAAATGGGCATTAAGGCTTCATCTACGGCTGTCTTAAATTTTGACGCGGCGAAAGGTTATTTAATCGGCGAGTTAAATAAAGGTCTGGAATATATGTTCACCTTTATGAATACCGCACGTATAGGAACGGCTATGCAAGGTGTGAGTAGCTCGGAATTGGCCTATCAAATTTCTTTACCTTATGCGAAAGATCGCCTTTCTATGCGCTCCTTATCGGGTGTAAAAGCGCCAGATAAAGTGGCTGATCCAATTATTGTTCATCCTGACGTTCGAAAAATGTTGCTGACTCAAAAAGCCATCTCTGAAGGTGGCCGCGCAATGATTTATTACGCAGGAATGATTGTTGATAAATTAGAGCAAGCAAAAGATGACAAGGAAAAAGCAAAGTATGATGACCAGTTAGGTTTTTTAACACCAATTCTAAAAGCATTTTTGACCGAGCTAGGTTGTGAGTCGGCCAATTTAGGGGTTCAAGTATTTGGCGGTCATGGCTATATTAAAGAGTGGGGACTTGAACAGATTGTTCGTGATGCAAGAATTTCGACCTTGTATGAAGGAACCACTGGAATTCAAGCGCTTGATCTACTTGGTCGAAAAATCCTAATGCAAAGGGGGCGAAGCTTAAAAGCCTTTAGTAAGGAAATTCTAACTTTCTGTAAAGAAAACAGCATGATTTCTGATAATGAACATAAAAGACGGATGAATAAATTTATTTGGCCATTAAGTAAAGCAGTGGTTAATTGGCAGCAATATTCATTACGTTTGGCATTAAAAGCCAGAAAAAATAGAGATATTGTCGGTTCTGCTTCAGTTGATTATTTGATGTATTCTGGTTACATCACCATGGGCTATATGTGGGCGATGATGGCGCAAAAAGCAAATGAAAAGATTGCTGAAAAACCGGATAATATAGAATTTTATCGAGCTAAAGTTCGTACCGCAGAATTTTATTTCGAGCGAATTTTTCCAAGAATTAAAACTTTATCTCAGACCATGATGGCTGATCCCAAAAGCTTAATGCGATTGGATGAGGAATATTTTTAGTTGTTATAGGCTTTTTTACAGAGTCATTGTTAATCAGTTATTTTTATTTGTTGGGATTCAAATTTCACCGTCTTTCCGGCGGTGATTTTACAACGCTTTCTCGTCTCAACCTTGCCATCGACTTTCACCAACCCTGCAGCAATCACTTGTTTTGCCACAGCGCCGCTTTCACACCAACCTTCAATTTTGAGTAAATTATCTAAGGTGATATGAGGGTGTCCATCAAGAGAAAAGGTTTGCATCTTGTCGTTTCCAAGTTAGATTACTTAAGTTCGAATATATTTTACCAGAGTTGAAGAGTGAGATGGTGCACTTGTTCGGAACTTGTTCGATATTTAGCTTTTAGAAACAAGCTAGACTTGCCATAATAGCGACCCTTTTTTTCCGAATGATATGATTCTTTATGTGGTTTAAAAATTTACATATTTATAAGATCCCAAGTAGCTTTCCTTTTTCAGCCGATGAACTCGCTGAAAAGCTCGAATCAAAGCGGTTTCAGCCCTGTGGACGGGTGGCCGATAAAACGCTTGGTTGGGTATCGCCTATTCATAGAAATAAAGAATATCTGGTTCATGCGGCTTCCGGCTGTATCTTATTTTGTATGAGAAAAGAGCAAAAAGTAATCCCTCCAAGTGCAATCAAAGAAGCAGTAGAAGAAAAAATTAGCGATTTACAAGATGAGCTTGGCCGCAAAATCTACCGTAAAGAAAAACAATCCATTAAGGATGACTTGGTTGCAACCATGTTACCTAATGCTTTTGCACGCTCAAGCCATGTTAATGCTTACTTTGATACGCTTAATCACTTACTGGTTATTGATGCATCGAGCCCTGCCCAAGTTGATGAATTTTACGAATTATTAACGGAAACAATTGGCTCATTTGGTGCTTTACAACTGGTGGCAAGTGAAAATCCTTCATTATTGATGAGTGAGTGGATTAAGCAAACTATGCCAAAAGGTTGGAGCTTAAGTGGTGAGTATTTACTTAAAGATCATAATGACGAAAGAACCGCACGTTTTAAAGACTATGATACCGAGAATCCTTTTGTTACTGATTTATTAGAAGATGGTTACAGTATTAAACGTTTAGGAATCAGGTTCAAAGAACAGCTGTCAGCGGTCATTCAAGATGATTTACAAGTTAAGAGTGTAAAGTTTAACGAAGAGTTATTGAAAGACAATGACGAGTTAAAAGGAGAAGATGAGCTTTTAAAATTTGATGCGGATTTTGCGTTAATGACTGCCAATCTTGCTGAATTTATCAAGGAGCTTTGTTCATTATTTATTAAGGATGATGAGGCTTAGTTTTTGCGGGTTAGTGAGACTTCTTTAGTCTTTACATTGTTAGTTTGAAACCATTGAGATTCTTTTGATAATAAAAAATGGCCGAAAAAGTCATCAACTATTTCAGTGGTTAATTCTATCGCGCGATATCCGTTGATATTACCTAGCCCGAGATCTAATTCATCGTGATCCCATTGCCACCACAATATATGGTCGGTAAAACTTATATGCTCAAAATCTTTAAAACGTAGCTCATAGCTTTTGCCTTCTGAGTGTTGATAGTCAAACTTAGGTTGATGATCTTTAGAGAGAATAAAGGCAAAGGGTTGAGTGATAAATGCTTGTTCAAAATTAAAAATCGTCCCGTCGATATCAATCACTGCTTTGATTCGCGGGTCGGCTGCTGCGGTATGATAGGCTGCTGCTCCTCCGTAAGAATGCCCAAAAACCCCTAAATTTGCCAAATCAAGCTTCTGAAATAAAAGGCTGTCAGGATTATTATTAATTAAATTTAATTGATCGATAATAAATATTTGATCATCGGACCAAACCGATAAATAAGCAGATAAATCATTTTTTGGAAGTGATTTAGCCCAAACAGGCTTGTCATCGGATAAGTAACTTGGGTTAGCGCCATAAGTATGATTGATAGAAACAACCATATAACCTCTACTGGCTAATTCAGCTGACATTGCACTGTATGATTCCGCGTTATAACCATATCCGTGGGAAAAAATGAGTACAGGATAGCTGGGTAGCGCAGTCGAGACTGGTTGATCAAGTGTAATGTACCATGTGGCCTTGCGGTAATTCTCATAGCGTAATTTTTTACCAGACATTTCCTGATGACCAATCATATAATCCCAAGCATCGGGAGAGATTACAGAAAGTTTTTTGCTATCATTTTTGGAAGTACTGTTAACCGTTGGATAATAAAAACGAATTTGAAGTTCTCGATTATCAACTGAATTTTCAATAAATGGATTCATTCTCGAAAGATCAGTTACAAGAGTAGAAGTACTAGCAACCTCAAACTCGCCGGAAAAGCTTGGATAACTAAATGTGGCTTCATAACCAAAAGCTTTCGCAGAATTGCTGGGAGCTTCTATATTCTCAAAACTGATTTCTTCCTGCTGAGTACAAGCACTTGCCAGCAAAATTAAACAGGCTAATAATAGTAAGCGTTTAAATTTGGTGGATAGAAAATCAAGTGAATGATTTTGCTTTGTTACTGCAATTGAAAACATAAAGTTAAAAAATTGAATATGATGTTTAAGGGAATAAAAGGATACACTATTTTTAGGCAAAAAAAAGCCGAACATCAAGTCCGGCTTTTAGTGATTTAAGAATTAATACAAATTAAAATTTGTATTTGATTCCTAAATGCATTCTCCATTGTGAAGGGCGCCTGATAAGATCTAGTTCTTCGTTACCAGCATTAAAGTCTTCGTAGATATATTGGCCATCATCGTTAATATCAACTTCGACCATTCTGTTTCCAGTAAATGCGCCTTTTTTGTAAACACCCCAATCGCTGTTAAGCAAGTTACCAACGTTTTTGATGGTGAAATAAACACTGCCCTTATCTCCATCTCTGAACCCTGGAATTTCTTGGGTAACCTTAATATCAAACTTTGAGGACCATCCAGCATTAAATGCATTACGTTCGGTGTTTTTTCCTCTCTTAAGGCCATTAGCATCAATAAAAGCGTTAAATGCGTCAAGGTCGAATCCTTCGTCATAAATAACATTAGGATCACTTTCTAAAGGAATATACAACAATTGACGATCGCCATTCCAGTTTCTATCTCCAAATGCTCTATCTGAATTGTCGAAAGTGTAAGAGTATGCTTGGCCTTCATTAGCTCTTGCGAACAAGTTAAAGCGCGTATCATAGCCATCAACAAATTGAGTCTTATAACTCAGATTCAAAGTGAAAAGATGGGGTACACCATAGTTAGATGTAGCAATTGAAGGATTAAGAGGATCTGTTGTTGCTAGGTTACCGTAGTTTGAACCGGCAACAGAACTAGTCATAGGATTAGCGTCTTCAGAGTCTGTGAAAGTATATCCAAAAGTCGCTTGTATACCAGAATCAAATTCCTTATTTGCAGCAAATGAAAGAACGGTAGATTTTCCATCATTATCACTATTGGTTAGAAGGTACTCGCTACTACGTCCAGCGATTCTTTCGATCAATGGTCTGCCATCAGCTGCAGTGTATTCTCCAGAATATTGTAGAGCAACGTCTACAATAGTTGCCGAATCAACCTTACGATTGTGAAGTAAGTCGGCTAGGAAAGTATAACCACCTTCCGTTGTGTAAGTTGCACCTAATGCATATTTCCACTCAGAAGGCATTTCGAAGTTTGGATCAATTGCGTTAACTGAACCATCTCCACCACCAACAGGGTAAGCTGCAATTTCATCATACATAAATTGAGGAACTTCATAGCCAGGTGTACCACCGTTTGTCATGGGTAGTGAAAATAAATCCAAGTTACGGTACTGAAGTCCAATTTGAACGATACCATCATTTGAGTATGCATTAGATACCCAAACATTTGGATTACCGCCAGAGTATAGACCGATACCGCCACGTACTTCTAGGTTCTCATCAACAGCCCAGTTTAATCCAATACGAGGTTGTAAAAGATCGATTCCATCAAGATTAGCACTGTTGCTGAAACCATAACGATCTTGGAAATTTTGGTTATGTCTTGGGTTGTCATCACTGGTATAACGGTCATAACGTAAGCCAAAAGTCATCGTAATATCGTGATCCGTAAACGAATATTCGTCTTGAATATAATAAGTATGCTGTTGGAAAGAAAATTCTTGACTTGCATCTGTCGGAACATTAGTTCCAGCAGAGTTATTATAATAAACACGAGCAGCTAGACCGGCTTGATAGTCATCAATCGAATTGAATCGGAATTCGCCTTGTGTATGTTGCATAAACAAGTTAAAGGCTGTTAGATCTTCATATTCATACCCCATCTCGATGATATGGTCACCAAGATGATAAGTACCTGTTAACTTAATTGCAAAGTTGTCCCAATACAAATCATTTGATTGACGAGAATCATCAGGACCTAAGAAAACAGTTGACCCACCGTGGCGAATTTGAACTTCACCAAAACCGCTAGCAGCATCTAAAGACAACTGACGGTTGTCTAGTTCTGCTGTACTGACTCTAAGTGAAGTTGAAAATTTATCACTCCAATCAGAATATAGAGATGCAGCCATGGAAGTCAGCTCAGCGCCTCTTTCATAGAAATGACTATCTAATGTTAATGCCCAAGCATCAGACTGACTTAAAGAAAAGCCATCATTATAGTTATAGGTAAAATCAGCACGGTGAAACTCATTGATGTTCCAATCAATTTTCATCATGATTTTTTCATCTTCGACCGGCATACTCGCTGGCATACCTCCGGCTTCATATCCGTATACGTCTCTTGTTATTTGTATGATTCTATCCAAATCAGCTTGGGAAACGTTGCGTTCAAGAGGGTCGTAAGAAAAGAGTTGAACGCCTTCTAGTTTTTCATAAGAGAGGAAAAAGAATAAGTTATCTTCAATGATAGGCAGTCCAACATTAAAACCAAAGCGTTTCTCAGCAAAATCGCCACTTGGTTGATATTCACCTTCTATTGTTTTTCCTAACATTGAATCATTGGTGTAATCGTAGAAAAAACCACCTTTGATTTCATTGGTTCCTGATTTAGTTACTGCGTTAATGTTACAGGCAGTAAAACCACCATATTTAACATCAAAAGGTGCTAATTCGACAGAAACTTGTTCGATTGAATCTATTGAAAACGGCATACGTGTTGTTGGATAACCGTTGCTATTTAAGCCAAAACTATCATTTAAACGAACACCGTCGAGCGTTAAGCTATTAAAACGAGGGCTACCACCGCCACAGTTAATTGCATCGCTATTACTTTCGTCGATAAATATTCTAGAGTCAGCTCTAACGATATCTTTAATATCACCGGTAATAGCAGGCGCGAACTCTAAATCTTCGGCATTAAAATGAGATGCTGGTCCAGTACTACCAGATAAAGGGCTTATTGAACGGCCTGTAACGACCATTACTTGACCTTGACTTTGTAGTTTGATGCTCATAGGGAAAGTCTCACCCAATTGTAAATAAACATCTTCAATGGTTTGGTCTTCAAAGGTGTCAGAATCAACAGTGATTTTGTATGGGCCGCCAATACGTAGGTTTTTTACAGAAAATGACCCAGCATCATTAGTAACGATATTCTTTTTACTTCCGGATGGAACATGCAAGATCGTTATTTTTGTTCCTGGAGCAACATTTCCTTGAGGGCCAGTAACATTTCCTTTTATGTCGGACGTAGTTACATTTGCCATCGCAGAACCTGATAACCCAAGAGCTAATACAACAGCCCCCGAGAGGAGCGAGTGCTTATATTTATTCATGGTTTTTCCCTTAATTAGTTAGGCTAATTTACTTTTGTTATTTATCTAAAATCTTTAGAGCACTGCATACTAGTTCGGAAATACGACGTTTGTATGACAGATTCCTTTCAAGTTTATGACAAATAAGACATTGTCAAAGACCGAAACGAAACGATTTTACTAGATAGATAAGCGAGTTACAATAAAACTGGTCGGATAAGTGATAAATTTGTTCAAATATTCATCAATTAATGAGGTTTAATTGAAGAGAAATAGAAGTGCTGATTGGTGAAATTTTTTCAAATAAACTATGATTTTGGTCAGTTTATGAGATACTAAGTGTCACATTTTATAGGTTTTTTAAAGGAATTGGGCGTGAAGTATTTATTTTCAATTTGTCTCTCTATAACCACAATATTTTTTATATCCCCTAGCTATTCAAAGGAATCTCCCGTACTTAATATTGGCTTTGGAAGTTGTGCAAAGCAAGAAAATCCCCAGCCTATTTGGCAAGCGATTGCGGCTAAAAATCCCGATCTATTTATCATGATGGGTGATAATGTCTATATTGATAGTGATGATCCTAAGGTGATGAAAGATAGTTATAACATGCTTGCAGCCAACCCCAATTTCACGAAATTTAGGAACGAAACGCCAATAATGGCGACTTGGGACGATCATGATTATGGATCACAAGATGGTGGTAAAGAGTTTTCTGGAAAATATGATGCCAAATCAGCCTTTGTGGAATTCTTTGATTACCCTGAAGTTAATCTACTAGCTACCAAAGACCAAGGTATATTTCATAGTCGAGAATTATCATTTAAAGGAAAAACGATTCGTATCATCATGCTTGATACTCGTTGGTACAGAGACAAACAGCAATTTACTTATCTGTCTTATGAACAATTAAAGAAGTTAAATCTAGGACGTTATCAGCCACATAAGGACGCCAGTAAAACCGTATTGGGTGCGACTCAATGGAAATGGTTAGAAGAAACCTTAGCAAAACCGAGTGATCTAAACATTATTGTTTCAGGTTTTCCGATGATTTCTGGGTTTAGTGGCTGGGAGACTTGGGCTAATTTTCCTCATGAAAGAAAACGGTTATTAGCACTGATTGAGAAATATAGTGTAAGCAACAGTATTGTTTTAAGTGGTGATATTCATAGAGGAGAAATGTCTAGCTTAAAGCTTAACGATAATACGCTTTACGAAATAACGAGCAGTGGTCTTGATGCAAAAATTTATCCGGCAAATGTTAATGAAAATCGATACGGTGAAGCTGTGATTAGAAAGAATTTTGGGTTGCTATCGATTAAGCTGGATGAGCAAGGTGATCTGGTTGTTTCAGGCGGTTTATTTGATGAGCAAGGGCAAGAGCAGTTAAATATTGTGATGAATATCAAGTAAGCAGCTAAAGATAATTAACGATTATTTAAGATGGAAGGAATGATAAACGCGATGGATGTGGCGCAAAAAATACTATCGAAAACCTTCGGCTATTCTGAGTTCAGGCTCAATCAAGCTGACATAGTCAATTCTCTTATACAAGGGCGAGATGTCCTTGCTCTAATGCCTACCGGTGGCGGTAAGTCACTCTGCTATCAAATTCCTGCGATGGTTCGTCCAGGAATTGGCATTGTTATTTCACCACTAATTGCTTTGATGCAAGATCAGGTTGATGCATTAAACCTTGTTGGCGTCAAAGCGGCATTTATAAATTCTAGTTTATCTTCTGCTCAAGTAAGAAAGATTGAAGGTGAATTATTTTCAGGGGAGCTTGATTTATTGTACGTCGCGCCTGAGCGTCTGTTAACTCAGTCTTTTATAGAAATGTTAAAGCAGCTGAAAATTGCCCTATTTGCAATTGATGAAGCGCATTGTGTTTCTCAGTGGGGGCATGATTTTCGTCCAGAGTACCAACAACTTTCGATTCTTCATGAGCATTTTCCCGATGTCCCAAGAATTGCCTTAACGGCGACTGCGGACACTCGAACACGTAATGAAATTATTCAACAATTAAAACTTCAAAATGCTGGTCAGTTTGTTAATAGTTTTGACCGACCTAATATTAAGTATGAGATTTCAGAAGGGCATAATAGTCGAGACCTTTTGTGGCAGTTTTTAGAAGAGAATCATTCAACTGATTCAGGCATAGTTTATTGTTTGTCACGTAAAAAAGTCGAGTCAACAGCATCTTGGTTGGAAAAAAAAGGGCGCAAGGCATTGCCTTACCATGCAGGACTTAGTCAAAAAATACGACAAGAAAACCAAAAATCTTTTTTGCGTGACGAAGGCGTTATTATTGTCGCAACGATTGCTTTTGGCATGGGGATCGATAAGCCCGATGTCCGTTTTGTGGCTCATTTAAGTTTACCAAAGAGTATTGAAGCTTATTATCAGGAAACCGGTCGTGCGGGAAGAGATGGCGAAAAATCAACGGCATGGATGGCCTACGGGTTACAAGACGTGATTACTTTGCGCCAGATGATGCAGCAAAGTGATGCTCTAGATTCTTACAAACAAGTTTCCCAACAAAAGTTAGATACGATGCTCGGTTTGTGTGAATCAACAACTTGCCGTCGCCAGTTGCTTTTATCTTATTTTAGTGAAGAATTGGAAAAGCCTTGTGGTAATTGTGATAACTGCATAAAACCACCTGAAACATGGGATGCTACCGAAGCGGCAAGACAGGCGTTATCTTGTGTTTATCGCTCTGGACAGCGGTTTGGCGTTGGCTATGTGATTGATATTTTAATTGGAAAACAAGACCCTAGAATATTAAACAATAAACATGATCAATTATCAACTTTTGGAATAGGGGAACACTTATCAATTGCTGAGTGGCGGAGTCTATTTAGGCAGTTAATAGCACAATCTTTTTTGTTGGTTGACCATGAAAAATATGGCACCATCGCTTTAACTGAAAAAAGCCGCCCCTTACTCAAAGGGGAAGAATCTTTACATGCAAGAAAGCTTGTTGTGCCAATTAAGTCTAAGAAACAAACGAAATCAAAAGTATCAAGTATTCATCAGCCTCTAATGGATGCTCTAAAAGTATTAAGAAAATCTCTGGCAGATGAACAAGGTCTGCCACCCTATGTGATTTTTCATGACTCAACTCTCATTGAAATGACTGAAAAAAGGCCTTCTGAACTAAAAGAATTGCAATTTATTAGTGGTGTTGGGGAAAAAAAACTAAGGCAATATGGCAAGGACTTTTTACAAGTTATTAAATCTCACCCTTTACCTTCAGAAGTTAATTCACGTTTAAGTGATACAATTAATGAATCATTAATATTATTTTCTCGAGAGCTTAATGTTGCTGAAATAGCCGCTAAACGCAGCCTTACAGAGGGCACTGTTTATGGTCATTTAGCGGAAGCAATCGCTATTGGAATGCTTGACCCTCTGGATGTTTTAGCTATCGATGAAGATGATTATCATTTAATCAGTCAAACGATTAATATTTATGCTGATGAGACACAAGGAAGGGTAAAACTGATCAGAGAAGCTTTGGGTGAGGAGTTTTCTTATGGCGTTATTCAATGTGTTATAGCGGCAGAAGAAGGGCTACATCACTAGTTCCAAATTTAATCAACTAAAAAAATGCTACCTATTCTCTTTATCTGGATTATTTATCCAGAACAATCTTAATTACAATAAATGAAATAACTGATTTGCCCAAGAAACTGCTTCTTCGTGACTTGAATAGTAATTTGATAAGGACTCTTTATCTAGGTCATTAAGTTCTTCTTTTTGCTGTTCAAGGGCTATAACGTATTTTAACACCTTCCCTTTTTGCCCCTCTAGTTTCAATAATGCCATGTTGATGTCATCGGCGAAATCTAGTTTATTTATTAACCATTCTTTATCTGCCAGCATCACAGCATCTATTCCTGAAAACAAGCCAACAGTGAAATAGCCTTCAGTATCTTGATAACCATATTTTTGAGCAATTAATTCGCAAGTTCGGGCTCGAGTTAGAAGTAACAGGAAAAGTTCTTTGGTTTGTGAGGAATTTCCAGATAGAACCATTGCCATAGCCCATTTCTTGATTTGCTCTAAACCTAAAAATACAACCGCTTCATGTAAGCTACTTACTTTTTTTGGTAAACGGCATAAAGGGCTGTTGACGATTTTAAGAATTTGATAACTTAATTTGGCATCTCTTGAAATTGAATGACTTAAGGTATCTATATCAATATCGGGTTCTTGGATTTGTATTACAATTTGCAGTGCCGTTTCGGAATTATTATCAATTTTTGTGCCGTAAACAGGCATTGGTCTTTCTAGGAAATAACCTTGAAATAGCTCAAAACCAAGTTTAAAACACTGTTCGTACATAGATTGATCTTCTACTTTTTCAGCAAGTAGTGCTGGTCTATGTTCGAGAGAATCTAAGAAATTTGTTTCTAATCGTTTGATCTTTTTAGGAAGTTCTTCGATAGGTAAATGAAGCAGTTCGACTTTAATGTAGTCAACTAATGGAATGAGAGGATCAAACTTTGTAGCGAAAGAATAATCATCTAGCGCAAATTGATATCCCTGCTTACGTAATTCTTTAACCCGTTCGATTAAAAGTTCATCGACCTCCATATTTTCTAATATTTCAATTACGATGCGCTTAGGATTGAGAGGAAAAAAATAATCAGAAAGTAATAGCGTTCGAGTCAAATTAATAAATATCTTGACGTACGGGCCTTCATCCTCGTTAAGAATGCTGCCACAATAATTAACAATTAATGAAGAAGTTGCTTTATCACCATCTTCAAATACCGCAGCGTTAGGGTCGTTATCACGATAAAGAAGTTCGTAAGCATACAGCTTTTTTTTGCTATCAAAGATGGGTTGGCGGGCAAACAGCAAATCGTTTGAGACTTTAATTTGTTTGCTGTTGTTTTTAGTCAATGCCATGAAATCAACCTTCAATTAAATACTAAGTTAGAACGGTTACAGGCTATCTGGCTCCTTGTAGCCTAGGAAATATGGAGCAATGTCATTAAGTTTAGTCGGTATTTGAGGAAAATCAATATTAGATATATTTAATATAAGGTTTGTTTAAGATTGCTGAAATATTTTTTAAAGTGATTAATCAATAAGAAGGTTAGTTTGATAATACTTTGAGTTTCAATTAACTATACCCTGAAGGTAAAGGTAGTCATTTTTTATTTCTTCATTAGGATGCTTAGTAAATTAAGTATTCGGAAAATAAACATGAGTAAGAAAATCATTTCCACAATATTAATAACTTTTCTTCTTACAGGGTGCATGACAACCCAGTATGAGAGGGGCGTTTCAAGTAACCTTGTTAATTACCTTTACCCGAAAGGGCAATTAAAATCTCATAAAAATGACCAGTTACCAGTGCTTGAAATGCCTTTGAGAGTTGGTATTGCTCTCGTCCCTGAATCTAGGAGTGACTCAAGGTTTAGTTTGACTGAAGTTGAAAAGTTGAATTTACTCGAAAGTGTAGCAGTGAGATTTAAAGCCGATAAAAGTATTTCTCATATCGAAGTAATACCGGAACTCTACCTTAAACAAGGAAGAGGTTTTATTACTATCGAACAAATTGCTGGTATGTATGATATTGATGTGATTGCCTTGGTGTCATACGATCAAGTTGCTATCAATGAGTTAAACAATTTGTCTTTAGCCTATTGGACGATTGTAGGGGCTTATATTATTCCTGGAGAATCTACGGAATTTCAGACATTTGTAGATACTGCGGTTTTTGATATTAACACTAGGAAAATGCTGTTTAGAGCGCCAGGTGTTCATTCAGATTCTCGCTATCATACGGCCGTTGGTTTTGAGAAAAAAAATCGAGAAATGCGAATTGAAAGTTTTGATGTTGCGGCTAACAAAATGATAGATAACCTGACTGTTGAGCTATCTAAATTCAAAAAAAGAGTGAAAGAAGAAGGGATTGCCAAAGTAACTTTTCGTAAAGGTGTTTCATACGGTGGTGGAGGTTTAGGTTGGTTGGGAGTCATTTTCCTGCTCTTATTATTAAGATTTACTAGAATAAGGAAATAGAAAATTTAGCCTATCGGTATTGCTCTCGATAATCGAGTTTATATCTTGTCGAAATTAAAACAAATTTGTTGTAAGCTGTGCCGTTAAAATGTTACCTGTATTTTAAGGAATACTTAAATGTCACAGCAACAAAAATATAATCTTATCTATGCTGGCGCAACATTATCTGGTTTCGAAGAATCTCAAGTAAAGATGAGCTTTGTCGAGAAAATGAAAGTCCCTGAAGAAAAGGTTGACCGGTTATTTTCTGGCAAAAGAATAATTCTACAAAAATCGCTTTCTAAGCAAAAAGCCGAATCTTGGCAAAAAAAATTATTAAACATTGGTGCTGAGACAGTGATTATTCCGGCAGTTAATCTAGAAGACGCTAGCCAAGAAAGGTCTGTCGTAGAACCTGCAATAGTGGAACTAGATGTCGAGAACAACCAAGTTGATGAGCCTAAAGCAATTCAAAAACAGCCAAATGATGCGGCAGAAAAAGATGTTTTTGATGAGGAACTAAATAACAAAATCAATCAAGCTAAAGCTTTGATTGCCGCACAACAAATGGAGCAGAAACTAAACCAGTCAAAACAAGTTAACCCTATAAAGCGTATTGTCGTTTTTTCAGGAGTATTAATTGTGGCGACAATTTTTTTCTATTTTTATGTGGATTCGATTTTTTAGTTGGAAGTTATTCGTCAGATAAAATAATAAACTAGAAACAAGATCTAGTTCTCTTGTTTCTAGTTTATTTCCTTTAATTAATGTTTATTTTCCCTAGCTCGATGGCTTTTATTTGAGCCAGATTGCCGATTCGATGATTTACGGTTGCTATCGCTCCTAGATGATTTCTGCTTGTCCGAAGAACGAGAATTACTCCGGTTATTCGATTCCTTTTGAGGCTTAGTGCGACTCCTCTCTATTTGCTTTTGGGGTTGTATGTTCCTTTTCGGAGTTGTCATTTGCCTAACATTATTTTCCTTTTTCTTAATGACTCGATCTTGTTTTTTAGGCGGTCTTTTTTCTTTAACGCGTTGCTTAGTGGCTTTGGGCTTAACCGGATGATTAGGTCGACTCTTTCGTTCTTTTTTACTGATGCGACCATCCTTTAGTTCTTCCCTTATCCTATTAGGCGTTGCGATCCGTGTATCTTTGTCTGCTTTTTGTTTGTCCAGTTTTCGTTCCGAAAGCTTTCGATCAAGTTTCCGTTGATTTTTTCTGTCAACCTTTCTATTCTCGATAGAATATTTTTTTGATTTTCTATGTTCTCGAATTTCGGTGTTACTTAAACGATTGCTCTTATAACGATCACTCACACTCACACTTCTATAAGATACACCTCGTCTATGAACGGGATTATGTCTCCAACGTCTAGCGCTTTCATGTCTAACAATTTCACGACGATCATAATAGCGGTTTGGTCGGTAGTGATGTCTTGGTATTCTGACAAGATGATGATTATGCCAATGAAAAGAGCTGAAAAAGAAACCAAAAGATACACGACTACTGATTCCCCAATAAAATGGATTATGGTGGTCATAATAATTAACATAACTTGGGTAATGCCAATAAACAGGAGGATAATGTGACCAACGCCAAGAGCCATAAACAACTCGTGTATCATAATAAGGCACATAAATAACCTCTCGACGGACTGGTTCAATAATGATTGAGTTGTCTTCGTGAGTTACCGACACTTTTTCCATTTTATCAAGACTTCCGGCTTCATAAGCTTTTTGTCGAAGAGATTGAACGCTAGCCAAGACCCTTTCTTCATCTTGCAAAAATGCATCGCCTAGGTTTTGAGTCCACTCTAGGTTTTCACTCAATCTTTTTAATACTTGAGGAAATGCGACTAAAGCCTGAACACTTGGATCCCAGTCTTTGTCTTCAACTGCTTCTACTGCATCAGAACCTTCAATATTAGGATTATTGGTTGTCCATCTTTCTGCCTGAATCACTTCAAGTGGGTAAGTTGATGCAATTAAAATATGGGATAACACTGTATCTGGATAGAGTGCGATGGGTGCTAAAATTTGTTCTAGCTCAGCTTTACTAAAATGTTCCACATCAGATGAAGAATCTTCGGCATAGGATATTACCGATAGAAAACTGAGGAATAAACCAAGAGTTATGTTTTTGAAGCTTCTCATAATAACCACCTTTTCTGCTAATTCGACGGCTGATTTGCCAATCTATGACTAATTATTAGCGATGTCAGCTTAACTATAGCTGAATGATAAGACAAATAAAGAAGATAAATAAGAAAGGGATTAGAATAAAACCTTCTTCCAGAATGGAAGAAGGCTGAAGGTGTGTTTCTACAAGGTTTCGGTCAATATTTGATTACCAATCTGCATGAGGGCTGACATCTGCATCGTAATCAACACCGTCAAAACCAAATCCAAATAGCTTTAGAAAGTCTTGGTTATATCCTTGATAATCGCCTAATTCAGGGAAATTTTCGGTGGTAACATATGGCCAAATAGCCTTAATTTTTCCTTGGATATGCTCATTGGTTTCGACTCCGTCCATTCTTAGTCGAGCGGCTTCATCCATCTTAGGAGTCTCTTCTAATAGAAGGTTATTGAATAAGCCATAAATTTGTTCAATCACGCCTTCGTGACAGCCCTCATCTTTCATCACTTGATACATTAAGGAAATATAAAGCGGCATTACTGGAATTGCAGAACTAGCCTGAGTGACAACTGCTTTTAATGAGGTAACGTAAGCTTTTAGCTTGATATCCGAATAGTCATTCTTAAGAGTTGTAGAGGCGCGGTCTAAATCTTCTTTAGCTTTGCCAATTGTCGCATGACCATAGATTGGTAATGTCAGTTCTTTGCCAATATAGGTATAAGAAGTTGTGATACAACCATCTGCGAGAAGGTCAGCATCTTTCAAACGTTTGATCCAAAGTTCCCAATCTTCACCACCCATGACTTTTATCGTGTTATTTATTTCGTCTTGATTTGCCGGCTCTAAAGAAATCTCATGTACTAGCTTTTTATTGGTATCAAAGGTCTTGGATACGACAGGTTCTCCAACGGGTTTTAGTGTAGAAACGTAGGCTTCACCAGTATCTGGATCAGTTCGACGAGGTGATGCCAAACTGTAAATAACCAGATCGATTTTCCCAAGATCTTGTTTAATCATTTCAATCGTTTGATCTTTAATGGCATGTGAAAATGCATCACCATTAATTGTTTTGGCATATAAGCCTTCTTTGTGAGCTTCTTGATGAAAGGCGGCGGTGTTATACCAACCTGCTGTACCAGTTTTTCTTTCAGAAGGTTCTTTTTCAAAACAAACACCTAGTGTTTTTGCTCCAGCACCAAAAGCCGAAGTGATTCGAGATGCCAGCCCGTAGCCCGTTGAACTGCCGATAACTAAAACATTTTTGGGCTTGTGCTTAATATCACCTTGCTGCTTCACATAGGCGATTTGTTCTTTGACACTTGCAGCGCAACCTACAGGATGAGCATTGGTGCAAATAAAACCTCTAACTTTTGGCTTGATAATCATAATGAAATATTCCTAAATTAGATACTAATCAGATTAGCGCGGATTTTACCTTGCATTGTCTTGATTATAAAGAGGATTTAAAGAGGTCGGGTTTGTTAGGGTAATCGACAAGCTAACAAAAATGCTAGCCTGTAGATTAGATGTATTTGAAATGTTATTTGTTATTCAGGCAGGCTTTCAACGCCCATATTAAACAGTGTAAACCCAAAGATATCTGCGTACTTCTCGATAGTTTTGGAAACCGGCGTTCCTGCTCCATGACCCGCATTAGTTTCAATACGAATCAAGGTTGGTGCATTTCCTGCCTGTTTTGCTTGAAGTTCAGCTGCAAATTTAAAAGAGTGAGCTGGGACGACTCGGTCATCATGGTCGCCAGTAGTCACTAAGGTTGCTGGGTATTGAACTCCCGCTTTGATATTGTGAACAGGAGAATATCCTTTAAGGTATTCGAACATTTCTTTACTTTGTTCAGCGGTACCATAATCGTAAGCCCAGCCTGCGCCCGCTGTGAATGTGTGATATCTAAGCATATCCATAACACCAACAGCTGGTAAGGCAACTTTCACTAAGTCAGGGCGCTGGGTCATTACGGCTCCAACAAGTAAACCGCCATTTGAACCACCTCTAATTGCTAAATAGTTACTCGAAGTGTATTTGTGTTCGATTAAATATTCCGCTGCGGCAATAAAATCATCAAAGACATTTTGTTTTTTAAGTTGGGTACCAGCATTATGCCAATCTTTTCCATACTCACCTCCACCACGAAGGTTAGGTACTGCATATACACCGCCGCTTTCCATCCATACCGCATTGGCAATACTAAATCTTGGTGTCAAGCTGACATTAAAGCCACCGTAGCCATATAATATGGTTGGATTTTTGCCGTTGAGTTCAATACCTTTTTTATGGGTGATGATCATAGGCACTTTCGTTCCATCTTTTGATGTATAAAAGATCTGACTAGAGAGATAATTATCAGGATTAAATTGAGCACCAGACTTTCGATAAATACTCGATTCACCTTTTTTTGCATCAAAGGCATATATGGTTGAAGGTGTTTTGTAATTAGTGAATGAATAATAAAGTATTGTATCTTCTTTTTTTCCACCTAGTGAACTTAGGCTTCCTACTCCTGGAAGTGCTATTTCTTTTATTTGCTTTCCTTCGTAATCATATTGATAAACTTTTGAAATAGCATCAATCATATATTCAGCAAAAAAGAATCCTGCACCAGTAGAAGGACTGAGTACATGTTTTGTTTCAGGAATAAAGTCAATCCAATTTTCTGGTGTAGGATTAGAGGCGTCAACCGTGACTATCTTTTTATTTGGTGCGTTAAGGTTAGTGACCAAATAAAGTTTACTGCCAACATTTTCAATAACATAGGTATCCGATTCAAAGTTATCGAGAATCGTTATTAGCGGACTGTCTGGTTTGCTTAGATCTTTGATGTATAAATCGTTACCAGAAGTCGATGTCGCGCCTGATATAATAAGATATCGATCATCTTCTGTTACCGTGCCTCCAGCATAGCGATGTTTTTCCGCTTCAGTGCCACCAAAGATTACTTGATCTTCTTTTTGAGAGGTTCCTATTTTATGGAAATAAACTTTATGTTGATCGGTTTTTGCCGAAAGTTCACTACCTTCGGGTTTGTCATAACTAGAATAATAGAAACCGGTATTTCCCAACCAAGAAATGCCTGAAAACTTAACATCAATTAAAGCGTCTTCAATAGGCTGTTTAGTTTCAGCGTCAATAATAATGATTTTTCGCCAATCACTTCCACCTTCTGAAATTGAATAGGCTGCGATAGAACCATCTTTGGAAAAGCTTAATTGAGCTAGTGAGGTTGTCCCATCTTCACTAAACTGGTTTGGGTCTAGGAAGACTTCAGGCTCTTGATTATCTTTAAAACGATAAATAACGTACTGATTTTGTAGGCCGTCATTTTTACTGAAGTAAGTATATTCACCTTCCTTGTATGGAGCACTTATTTTTTCATAGTTCCATAAAGTTTCGAGTCTATCTTTTAATGCTTGGCGATATGGGATCTTTTTTAAGTAATCGAAAGTAACCTCGTTTTGGGCTTTTACCCATTCACCGGTTTCTAGGCTTAAATCATCTTCTAGCCAGCGATAAGGATCTTCGATGCTGGTTCCGAAATATTCGTCAGCCACATCTCCTTTTTTTGTTTTAGGGTAGTTGACTTTTGATACTTGATTCTCAAGCGCGGGTTCAACATTGGTTACCGGTTCTTTTGTTGCTTCCTGGGAGCAGGCTGACAACAATATAGATAAAATAAAAACGACTACTAGTTTATTCATTGATAACTCTCCTGAGCTTGAAATGTTGGACTATTTAGTTTGGAATTACGGATTAACAAGGATCTTGAACAATATAACTGATTTTTCGAGCGATTTGTTGATTGATTTCGTTTGAAATATTTACCAGTCTAAAGTTCTGAGAATCTTTTGGATTCAGATTAATGAGTTGCTCAAGAACAGAAAATTGTTCAAGGTTTTTTTGTTCAATTGATAAGCTGATAATTTCATCATACTCTACTGATATTAAGTTCTTCCTGATTTCGTTAAGTCGATTGTCGGCCAACGATATGCCTGTTATTAGGTCGTGCTCATCTTCTAGTATTAGAATATCTGCAAGAGAAATACAAGCTTTAACATCTACCTGAATAGTTAAATGACTCATTAAGTTGCGAACTAATTGAATTAAGCAAAGCGCCTTGTTTACAGGTAAAGGGTTTGTCTTGTTTTGCTCTGTTATTTCACCAATAAATGGAATTAAACAACCAGTCAAAATATCTCCTTGGGATTGTACCCCAAATGCTTGAATAGCTTGGTTAAGATAATGTTCCGCTTGAGTAAAGTTTTCGGCCGTTTTGTTATCATCAAGAGTTTGTGGAGCGAATTCTAAATAGCATACCAAGGAGTTTTCGAACAACCGGCTGTTGACCCACGTATCAGCTTTTACTGGCAAACTGATATGGGATTTTAATTGCTGAGGGTGCACTTCTGATAAAGAAACTACTGCATCGACCCATTGAGATTTTTTTTGTGGTACTTTTATGCGGTGTTGAACTAGCAAATGTTGGCAACTTACAGCCAGTCGCTTGATTCTATTTTCTAACTTGAATATTAGAAGAACTAAAATAATAAATAATATCAACGCAATACTTACAGTAATGATTTGTATTTGAATGAAAGCATCACGAAAGCTTTTTTCAAGCAAATACCGATCAACCTCTAACTTAAACCAACCTGCCGTGACATTTTGATAAGAGATTTTTTCAATAAAAGGAATATTTTTTTGTCGTTGGATAAAATCGCTACTATCAATTTTTCTCTGTTGAACTGAAGGTTCCGATTCTTTTAGATCTGGTTGTTTTGAATGAGGCTTTAGCTCTTCTGGAAATTGGCTAACAATCTGCCCATCTTCCGAAAAAATGGTTGCTTGGCGAATATACGGGTCTTTGGCGATATTTTCCGTTAATAGATTAAGTTGAGGTCGATCATTAGCGAGCAATGGCTCAGCACTTGAATCTGCTGCAATCTTGGCAATGCTATGGGCATATTCAGAGGTTCGTTTAGCGACCAGTTGTTCAACTTGATGATTGATGATTAGCCATGTAATCAGCAAGATCGCTAAGGTGATACCGATTGAGCTTAATAGAATTCCGCGAAGTAAGTTAGGTGGCGGGGCTTGTTTTTTGTTTTTATTTTTTTGCATAACTGCATTGTATCAACTCTATCCTTTTAGGCAAATCAGCAATATCAATCGGGAATATAGAACTAAAAATAGTAGTCCTGTCGATAATGCAGGGTTTATAATGGTTTTTTGTTTAATTATTGGCGAGAAGTCGTTTGACTCTTTTATCAAAGCTTAGTTTATTTAGTATTAACCAACCACCTTTGGATGAGGAATTTAACGCATTGTTAGAAGTCTTTAATGGCCAATATAAGTTTTCTAAAAGAGAAACTTCAGGAACTATTATTTGGCATGTTTTTGCCGAATATTCTGTGCTTGAATCTTGGTTAAATGATATTTCTTCTGGGGTTAGCGACTCCACTCCAGCATTTGATTATATTCTTTGGCCAGAAAATTGCCAACAACCACCCAAACTTTTGGTATTCGATATGGATTCTACTTTTATCCAGATTGAAGTGATTGATGAACTTGCAAAAAGGCATGGCGTGGGCGAATCGGTTTCAGAAGTCACTGAAGCAGCAATGCGAGGAGAATTGGATTTCTCAGAGAGCTTAATTTCACGAGTGGCTTGCTTAAAAGGGCTGGTTGATTCAACAATTGATGATATAAGCCAGAAATTACCCCTTTCTAAAGGAGTCAAGCAGCTAGTTGATATTTGTAAAACACAGGATGTAAAAATTGCAATTGTTTCCGGAGGGTTTACACCTTTTGTTGGTCATTTGCAGCAAGCAATGGGACTTTATCGAGTAAAAGCGAATGATTTAGAGATTGCTGATGGCAAATTAACGGGTCGAGTTTTAGGCTCTATTGTGGATGCGAATGCAAAGGCGGTATTTGTTAATCAATTGAAAGATGAGCTTAATCTAAATCGAAATGAGATTATGACCATCGGTGATGGCGCCAATGATCTAGTCATGATGGCGGAAACTGGTTTTAACTTAGCTTATCGAGCTAAACCTACGGTACAAGCGCAGGCCAAGGGACGGATGAATATAACTGACCTAAACCAGCTAGCGAATATTTTTGGTTGGCTAAACTAGTGGTTTATTGAGCGGCTAGCTTTGCAGAAATAATTTGGTCACCGTTGCTGAGTTTGTAAACATTGTCCATTCCTTTAATGACTTTTCCGAAGATAGTGTATCGTCTATCCAAGTGAATGTTGTTACCAAGATTGATAAAGAATCCAGTCGTTCCCGTATCTTTGCCGCCAGTAGCTATGCCAACTGAGCCGGTTAAATGGGACAGATAAGATATCTCTTCGCGAATTGATTTCGCCTCATATTTATAATTGCTTTCAGTGGTATCGCCGCCTTGCGCGACAAAGTTACCAATTACCCGAGCAAAATAACTGCCATCGTAAATTCCATTTTTAACAAGTCGAATAAAATTAGCAGCGGTATATGGCGCATGATTATTTAGTTGAATATGAATATCGCCTTTTGAAGTTGTAAGAATGACAGTTTGGTTATTTGAATCTAATACTGTTTGGTATGAAGGTGTAGGTTGTTGAACTGTTTTAGTTTCTTTTTCTTCCAGAAGATCATTAACGAAAGAAGCGACAGAAGGGTCGGTATCTTTAGATAAACTTTTCAGAACATTGGTGAAACCCTTTTTATCTTTTGAGGAAATCATTTGAGCAAATCGAATTTTTACGTAATTGCTTTTGTGAGATAAAATTTTAAGTGCCCAAGTCATTTCATCTCGTTCTTGTCGGTCAATAAGTCCAGACATTGCTATGACAACCATTCCTAAATTGTCACTTTTTAATTGGTCTTTAAATAGTTTTATTAATTCGCCACTTTTTATACTCGAGTCGGCTAATACATTTAATGAAGTTTGAGCCACAAGTCGATTAGGGTTTTTTATTAACTTTCCTAGCTGGATTTTTGCTTGTGGAATATACAACAGTGGTTTCATTGCTCGAATGGCTTCTGTTGCCAGCGAAATATCCTTTTGTTCGGATTGTTCAATTAACCAGGTGAGTAAACGTCTATTTGCTAAATGTTTTTTCTTAGTTACTTTACCTATGAGCCGGGCAAACATCTTTTTATTATTGGTATCTTTTAGTCCTAGAATAAATTTTTGTAATTGAGCAGGGCTTAATTGTTTCTCTATATTTTTTACTCGGGCCAAGAAATAACCAACAGCATAAGATAATTGGTCGTCTCGCTCCATTAAGGTTAACAAGGCATTAAAATCGATATCATTTTGGCTATTAGTCATATCAAGCTGAACATTTAATTCTGGGTGCATGGTGATAGCCATGGAAAGACTCTGAAAAATACTGGCTTTAGTTGAAGGCTCTTTTTCTAGTTGAAGATTGTTCAACATTTTAACCACTAGGCGATCACTGCCTAAACTTCCTAATCCTAAATAGACTTCTTGCCGGATAGTTTCATTGCTTTCATTTTTTAAGTGTGACCAAAGGTATTGATTGGCTTCAGTCGATTGACTGCCCCCTAAAGCAAAAACGGCAGCATGGCGAACTAGATCATTTTCATTTTTCAGAAATGGAATGGCTAGTGGAATAATTTGCTCACCACCAATACGGCCTAATCCCTTTAAAGCGAGCACTTGAGTTTCTAATTTTGAGTTTGCTAATGTTTGTTTAAATAAATCCGCATCAAAATCTCGTTGATCGACTTTTTGATAGAGGGATTCAACTAAAGTTAGAGAAGGAGTAGTTTGTTTCAAAGGTTCTGCAAAAATAGGCATACCAATGAACAATATGCAAAAGGTAAAAAGTGTTTTAATCAAATTATTCATTGGAGTCTCTGTTTATGTGATGCAATTATGGAGCTAAAAGAAATGACTGTTTCAGTTAAATCATTTAATTACTGTTGATTGCAGCTGATTGCTGTGTGGAATTATGAAATAATGACGCTATAAATGCAATCTCAGTAAAATAGGTAAAGTTAATGGCTCAGTATATTTATTCGATGAACCGAGTAAGCAAGGTAGTACCTCCCAAGAAGACGATTCTTAAAGATATTTCACTTAGTTTTTTCCCCGGCGCAAAGATTGGCGTATTAGGTTTAAATGGCTCTGGTAAATCAACCTTACTAAGAATTATGGCAGGTATTGATACTGATATTGAAGGCGAAGCGATCCCTCTTAAAGGAATTAATATAGGTTATCTACCTCAAGAACCGCAGCTAGATGAGTCTTTAGATGTACGAGGAAATGTAGAGTTAGGCATTTCTGAAATCAAGCAGGTGTTAAATCGATTTGATGAAGTGAATAATGCCTTTGCTGATCCAGAAGCTGATTTTGACGCATTGTTAAAAGAGCAAGCAGAACTACAGGATAAAATAGAAGCAGCGGGTGGATGGGAAGTTGACCGTTTATTAGATAAAGCTGCCGAAGCGCTTCGTCTTCCGCCTTGGGATGCTGAGGTAAAGCATTTATCCGGTGGTGAAAAACGCCGTGTTGCCTTGTGTCAATTGCTACTTTCTAAGCCAGATATGTTATTACTTGACGAGCCAACGAATCATTTGGATGCTGAGTCCGTTGCTTGGCTAGAGCGTTTTCTGCAAGATTTCAAAGGCACTGTGGTAGCTATTACTCATGATCGTTACTTCCTTGATAATGTTGCCGGATGGATTTTGGAACTTGATAGAGGTCATGGTATTCCGTGGGAAGGTAATTATTCTTCTTGGCTTGAACAAAAAGGTAATCGCCTAGCTATGGAAGAAAAGCGAGAATCTGCGCATCAAAAAGCAATGAAAGAAGAACTGGAATGGGTTCGATCGAATCCCAAAGGTCGTCAGGCGAAAAGTAAGGCGCGTATTGCTAAGTTTGAAGAGTTATCTTCGCAGTCTTATCAAAAACGAAATGAAACTCAAGACCTTTACATCCCGCCGGGACCAAGGCTTGGTAATTTAGTGATAGAAGCCAATCATCTACAAAAGAGCTATGGCGATAAATGTTTAGTGGATGATTTAAGTTTTAATCTACCACAAGGTGGCATCGTTGGAATTATCGGTCCAAATGGTGCGGGTAAATCAACGCTATTTAAAATGCTAGTGGATCAAGAGAAGCCAGATAGTGGTGAATTAAGAGTTGGTGAAACGGTAGAAATTGCTTATGTCGATCAATCACGGGATAGTTTGGATGGCAACAAAACTGTTTGGCAAGAAATTTCAGATGATTCGGATACGATTACCGTAGGGAACTATCAGGTTTCATCAAGACAATATGTTGGTCGATTTAATTTTAAAGGTGGCGACCAACAAAAATTTATCAAAGATTTATCCGGTGGTGAGCGTAATCGCGTTCATTTAGCAAAGCTACTTAAAAGTGGTGGTAATCTGTTATTACTCGATGAGCCAACTAATGATTTGGATGTTGAAACCTTAAGAGCATTAGAAGAAGCTGTATTAGCTTTCCCCGGTTGTGCGGTCATTATTTCGCATGATAGATGGTTTTTAGATCGTGTTGCTACCCATATATTAGCTTATGAAGGTGACAGTCAAACAGTCTGGTTTGAAGGTAATTATGCTGATTATGAAGCGGATAGAAAAAGACGATTAGGGGCTGATGCAGATGCGCCTGTGAGAATTAAATATCGTAAGATTGGTTAGTCTAGGACATAAGTTTTAGAAAGCCTTAATTACTACAGTTTTTTCTAACAAGCGGTTAAATACCGCTTGTGATTTTTGGACATCGCTGGAGTAATATTCAATTTGGCCAATATTCTTTTGCGGATGCAAATTATCTTGTAGTCGTCTTTTTACTTCAATTGCAACCGGTAAGCCGCTTTCGAAAAGAGTAACACCTGTCCCCATTATTGTAGATATAAGGTTTGTTAAAAAAGGGTAGTGGGTACAGCCTAATACCAAAGAATCAATTTTTGCCTCTTTAAATGGTATGAGTTCTTTCTCAATTAGCAACATTTCAGTTTCTGTGATTTCTGGAGCCGTTTCTACCAATTCTACAAATAATGGAGATGCTTTTTCAACCAGCTGAATTTGTTTTCCGTATTTACTTTTAAGCTCCTGATATTTCTGACTATCAAGGGTTGATTGGGTCGCAAGTAGGCCAACGCGGTGACATTCGGTACTTTCAGATGCGGGTTTTAGTGCGGGTTCTAATCCAATAATAGGAATGGAGTATTTTTCTCTTAGTGTATTGGCTGCTGCGGCTGTAGCTGTATTACAAGCGACGACAATAGCTTTGACCTGTTTAGTGATTAAATGCTCAGCAATTGCCATCACCCGTTCTTCGATTTTTTGTTCAGATTTATTACCGTAAGGTACAAATTCGCTGTCAGCAACATAAATTAAATCTTCATTAGGCATTAATTTGTGAATAGCTTTTAGTACGGTGAGTCCACCGACACCGGAATCAAAAATACCTATGGGTTGATTGTTATTTATCAAATCGATTTATCGCAGAAAATGTTTCGCTGAAAAAAGTTTATCATATCGATCGATAATATCGCAGAAATAATTCAAGAGGTTCAAAGTATAAGCCTACTATCTATTTGACAGGTTAAGCGAACCCACGTATTCTAACTACATCTGTAACAGAAAATAAAGAACTAAAAATGAGTAATCGAACAAAATCTAGCAGTGACTTACCAGATTTAAGTCGTACTGAGCTGGAAATTCTAAATGTGATATGGAAAAGTAAAGAAGGTTTATCGGTTCGTGAATTACATGAAAAGATAAAAGACAGTTTTAATTGGGCTTATTCTACAACTAAGACCACCATGGATCGTATGGTTAAGAAAGAATTACTTCGACGAGAAGACTTTCACGGGGTTTTTCTTTATCAAGCACAAATATCTAAACCCGCAGGCCTTGCACGCCTGTTTAGCTTTTTTACTAACGATCTTCTCGAAATGGATCAGAGTGCATTAGTTTCCCTTTTTGGTAACAGTAAAGGTCTAACGGATTCAGAAATTAACGAGTTAGAATCTCTGCTTGAGCAGCAAACACAGCAAGAGCAAAAGAAAAAATAACCCAAGGAATAAAAAATGTTACCAGCAATGGAGCCATTTTTTTCAAGCATTGAGCCACTATTTCATTTTTTAGTGATTAATAGCTTATATTCGGCGTTATTAGCTTTTGCTATTTTGGTACTCAAATTACTCTTCCCTAAGATACCCCGTACCTTCGAATATGGTTTGTGGTGTTTAGTTCTGGTTCGATTGGTTTTACCAACGGATTTTTCTATTACGTATTCATTAGGTTATTTGAGTCATCAGTGGTTAGAAACGGGAATTCCTGCGGTGATTAATGACTCAGGCTGGTTAATGAAGTTAGTTAAACAGCCGATACTTTCGGATTCCGCCTACTCATTTAATTGGTTTAATTTATTAGTTCTTTTATGGATTGGTTTTTCATCAGTCGTTGCTTACAAGTATGTTTTATTAAAGATGAAACTCTCAAAATTATTAGCTGTTGCTCACCCTGTTGAAGAAGCTTGGTTGACTAGAGAGATTAATTATTGGCGACGAGAATTTAATATAAGAAGACAAATTATTGTAATTGATTCGGATGACTTCTTATCGCCTTTTACTTTTGCATTTTTTTTGCCTGTTATTTTTATTCCCAAGCAGCTATTGCTGGAAAAAAATCAAAAAGTTATCGGTTCAATTATTGCTCATGAACTCGCTCATATAAAAAGATGCGATGCTTTATGGTTGATTTTTCAAAATATCGTACAGATCATTTACTGCTTAAATCCCGTTTTATGGATTGCGGTTAGGCGACTTAATTCTTTACGAGAAGAGATTTGTGATCAGAAAGTGCTAGATAGTAAAACAATTGCGAATGATGAATATGGGAAAAGTTTACTACATGTTCTTAGGTTAAATATAGGTCAGCGTTCACCGGAGCTTTTCGCAACTTTTTTTATTAGCCATCAGAGTGTTTTTAAAAAGCGAATCGCTGCCATTGGGTCTAACAAAGCTTTAAAACCAAAGTTGAGGTTGCAGTATGCAGCAATCGGTATTTTTGCTGTATTTTTTCTTCCGATGAGTTGGCAAAAAGTTATTGAAGAACCCATAATAGTCATGCCCAATGTGTCCTCTCCATTTCCTGAACACATTAGAAAAAATTATCAAGCGCCGGTTTTACTTAAAGAAAATAAAGAGAACAAAAGCTCTGAAAAGGTTGATATTGATATAAATTGACCTAATCTGGACTTGGAATACTGAACATAATCAGTATTTTTATTTTCTTCCTGAATGACCGAAACCACCTTCACCACGAATACTATCGTCAAACTCTTCAACGATATTAAAGCTTGCTTGAATTACTGGAATAAACAATAACTGCGCCATACGATCGCCTGGATTAATCTCAAAGCTTGTTTGTCCTCTGTTCCAGCAAGAAATAAAAATTTGCCCTTGATAATCTGAATCAATCAATCCGACCAAATTTCCCAAAACAATTCCATGCTTATGACCTAATCCAGAGCGAGGAAGAATGGTCGCTGCGATGCTTGGATCAGCTATGTGGATTGCAATCCCCGTTGGAATCAGTTTAGTTTCGCCGGGGTCTAAATTTATTTTTTCATCAATACAAGCTCGTAAATCCATTCCTGCCGAACCACTTGTTGCGTATTCAGGAAGGGGATATTCTGAGCCAATACGAGGGTCGAGGATTTTAAGTTCGATTTGTTTCATATAATTTTCTCTTGGATTTTTAAGTCTATTTAGTCATGGGTAGTATTTTAGAATTTTTGTTGTTTGATCATTTCATAAGCCGCTTGAATTTCTTGAGATTTTTCTGTGGCGACTTTAATCATTTCTTCGGGCATACCTTTAGCAACTAGTTTATCAGGATGATGCTGTGACATTAGCTTTCGATAAGCTCTTTTTGTTTCCGCTTTGGTTGCATTGTCGGAAATTCCCAGAACTTTATAGGCTTGAGAAATAGTTGGAGCAGATGCATTTCTAGCTGAGCCAGATGAGCCGGTTTGATGAAATGAACGCTGAGCAATAACCATTTCAACCAGTCGGTCGACTTGAAATTTTGGCAATCTGAATGCTTGTCCTATTTGATATAAAACATGCATTTCAGCTTCACTAACATCTCCATCGGCAGTAGCGGCAACAATTTGAATTTCCAAAAACATTTGGATCAAGCTTGGCTTTCGTGCGCAATGCCTAATCAAAGATTCGAGATTTGAATTTAAATTAAAACCTTGTTCTTTGCCTTGACTGAAAGCATTAATCGCTTGTTTACGCTTGGATTCATCGAGTCCCAATTGAGCCATCACTTGTTCCGCAGCGGCAATTTCTTGTTGGGAAACTACGCCATCAGCTTTTGCAATGTGTCCCATAACCGAGAAGGTAGTGGTAAAAAATACACGCTGAGTCTCTGCAGGATCTGATTGCCCGAAGACGCCAGAAAAGTCTTGCTTTAAGCCCTTATCAAAAGAACTGCCAATCCAAACCCCGATAAACAGGCCTAGTGGTCCAGCTAAAGCAAAACCTAGAGCACCGCCAATTACCTTTCCCCAGATATTCATTTGTAAATGGTTTATCCTGTTTTGATATCGATTTTAAGCACAAGGTAACCTATATATGGCTATCTTGGCTTTATTTCAATTATTGTTTTTGTTAATTAATGTTTCTCTGGAAGATTATTCAGAGATTGTTGTGCCGCCATTTTACCCTATATTTGCAGAATAGTTATCCTGATTTCAGGTTAGTTGTATTATAACTAGCGATTATGGCGACATATCTTTATGAATTCGATACAATAGCGCCAAATTTCATCGACCCTAAAAATGCCACAAAACGAGGGTTTTGAGCACTTTTTTAATTAATTTTAGGAATCTCACTCAAATGTTAGACAACACTCAATCCATTGAAGAATTTGATAACGAACTTTGGCAATCCATTCAGGCCGAAAAAAAGCGTCAAGAAGAGCATATCGAGCTGATTGCTTCGGAAAATTACACTAGCGCAAGAGTTATGGCTGCTCAAGGGTCTGTTCTCACTAATAAATACGCTGAAGGTTATCCTCACAAGCGTTATTATGGTGGTTGTGAATATGTTGATTTAGCTGAAGAGCTTGCAATTTCAAGGGCTAAAGAGCTTTTTGGAGCTGATTACGCTAACGTGCAACCTCATTCTGGATCTCAAGCCAATTCAGCCGTTTATATGGCTTTACTTAACCCTGGTGACTTAGTTTTAGGTATGAATTTGAATGAAGGTGGTCATTTAACTCATGGCTCACCAGTTAATTTTTCTGGAAAAATCTACAAGTCAGTTCAATACGGTTTAGATGCTGCTGGTTATATAGATTACGATCAGGTTGAAGCTTTAGCTTTGGAACATAAGCCAAAAATGATTTTAGCTGGTTTTTCTGCCTACTCTCGAACTGTGGACTGGTCTAAGTTTAGAACGATTGCCGATAAAATTGGCGCTTATTTTATGGTAGATATGGCGCATGTTGCTGGTTTAGTCGCTGCAGGTTTATATCCCAACCCTGTTCCTCATGCTGACGTAGTTACCTCAACGACTCACAAAACTTTGGCAGGACCTCGTGGCGGAATTATTCTGGCACGTGAAAATCCGGAATTACAGAAGAAATTTAATTCGGCAGTTTTCCCTGGTAGTCAAGGCGGGCCTTTGATGCATATCATTGCAGCAAAAGCAATTGCATTTAAAGAAGCGCTAGGTGACGAATTTAAGCAAATTCAAGCACAGGTTTTAGTTAACTCAAAAGCAATGGTTGCGGTTTTGCAAAAACGCGGTTATAAAATTGTCTCTGGGGGAACGGATAATCATTTGTTCTTAATTGATTTAATCGACAAAGATATCACTGGAAAAGATGCTGAAGCGGCGTTAGGTGAAGCTTTTATTACGGTCAATAAAAATACCGTACCGAACGAACCACGCTCACCTTTTGTAACCAGTGGTTTGCGTATGGGAACGCCTGCGATAACCACACGTGGAATGAAAGAAGCTGAATCAACTCAATTGGCGGAGTGGATATGTGATATTTTAGATGATATTAACAATCAAGAAGTTATTGGGGATGTAAAATCTAAGGTGTTAGCTCTTACCGCTCAATTTCCGGTTTATAAAGATTAGTTAAAATTTTAGACTAAGAATGATCAACTTAAGGTAACTCAATGCACTGTCCATTTTGTTCTTTTCAAGATACTAAGGTTATTGATTCGCGTCTTGTGACTGATGGCGGGCAGGTTCGTCGTCGTCGTGAATGTATTGAATGTGGTGAGCGTTTTACAACTTTTGAAATTGCTGAGTTGGTGATGCCAAAAGTGGTTAAAGGTGATGGCAGTCGTCAGCCTTTTGATGACAATAAAATGCGAGCTGGAATTTTAAGAGCTGTTGAGAAAAGACCTGTTTCTGTTGAAGCGGTCGAAGAATCGATCATCAGCATTCAATCAAAGTTAAGGGCTATGGGTGAAAGAGAAGTAGCAGCCAGTGTTATTGGCGAGTTAGTGATGGAAGCGCTTAGAAAACTCGATCAAGTTGCCTTCGTTCGTTTTGCTTCGGTTTATCGGCGCTTTAAAGATGTCAGTGAATTCCGCGAGGAAATCGAGCGGCTTGAATCTAAAACTTAGCTTTAAAATAAATTAATCTGAAAATAAATCGAACTGAAAATATATGAACTGGTCAATCGACGATCATCAACATATGGGGCTAGCTTTACAGTTGGCAAAAAAGGGGCAATATACCGCTCGCCCTAATCCCATGGTTGGTTGTGTGATTGTTAAACAGGGCGAAATTATTGGTCAAGGTTGGCACCAAAAATCAGGTCAGGCTCACGCTGAAATTAACGCACTACAACAAGCAGGTGAAAATGCAAAAGGTGCAACTTGTTATGTTACGTTAGAGCCTTGCTCTCACTCGGGGAAAACAGGTCCCTGTGCAGAAGCTTTGATTAATGCTGGAGTGGTAAAAGTTATTGCTGCGATGACAGATCCTAATCCTCAGGTTCAAGGAAATGGATTTAAGAAATTAAATGAGGCTGGAATTGAAACTCAATGTGGTTTGTTAGAGTCGCAAGCTAAAGAACTGAATAAAGGTTTTGTAGTAAAATTTGAAAAGCAAAGACCCTGGGTGACTTTAAAATTAGCTATGAGCTTAGATGGCCGAACAGCATTAGCCGATGGTTCGAGTAAGTGGATTACTGGAGCTTCTGCACGTTTTGATGTGCAAAAATTAAGAGCCCGACAAGATGCGATCGTTACTGGTATTGGAACGCTATTAGCAGACAACCCGAGTTTAAATGTAAGGGGCGGAGAAAATGCTGCTAGCCTTCAGCAGCAATGGTTTTCTAAATTAGAAAACTTTGAACAACCATTAAAAATTCTTTTGGATAGAAAATCACAAGCGAATTTGGAAAGTAAATTTTTTGCTCAAAATGATTTTGAAAATAACAGAAGGAAAAATGTTTGGTGGTTAGTTAATAAATCTTCTGAAAAAACAGATGATTTACCAGGAAATATTAAATTATTAGATCATCGTTCGTTAGAAGAATTACTCAAGAAGTGCGCACAAGCCGGCATGAATAATTTACTGATTGAAGCAGGACACGGTTTGGCTGGAAGATTTATTCAACAAAACTTAGTTGATGAAATTATTGTTTACATGGCACCAAAATTAATGGGCATAGATGCTTTTGGATTATTTGATTTGTCGGTTTCGAAAATGTCAGATTGTTACCAATTAGTTTTGCAGGATATTCGACAATTTGGTGATGATATTCGTCTTGTCTATCGACCAAAGAATATTGCTGAATAAAAGACAAAACCAAATATTAAAGCTAGTTGCCAAAACAAAACATTAAAACAATAGATTAAAAGAGGAATGATATGTTCACAGGTATCATTGAAAGCATTGGTTCAATCGAAAAAATTGAAAAGAAATCAGGCGATGCCAAGATAACAATTAATGTTGGTAAACTCGATATGTCTGATGTTGCTCTCGGAGACAGTATTGCATGCAATGGAGTATGTTTAACCGCGACTGAATTTAATCAAAATAGTTATACTGCAGACGTTTCAGGTGAAACACTTCGTTTGACTACTTTAGCGAATATCCAAGTTGGTAGCTCTGTTAATTTAGAAAAAGCCTTAACGCCAACGACTAGGCTGGGCGGACATCTGGTTAGCGGTCATGTGGATGGTATTGGAGAAGTGATTTCGATTACAAAAGATTCTCGAAGTATTCAATATAAAATAAAAGCCCCTGATGAATTGGCTCATTATATTGCAAAAAAAGGCTCGATTTGCGTCGATGGTGTGAGTTTGACGGTGAATGATATTCAAGAAAATATTTTTGAATTAAACCTAGTCCCCCATACTTTGGTCGAGACAACCGCGAGTGAATATAAGGTCGGTAGTCAGGTCAATTTAGAAGTCGATTTGTTAGCCCGTTATTTAGAAAGATTGTTAACTGGGCAAAAAGTCGAATCAGCGTCTAACCTTACTAAGAGTTTGTTAAAAAATAGCGGTTTTATTAAGTAGTTTAATTAATCAGATTATTAATCAAACCTTAGAAAATATTTAAGAATTACGAGTAGTTTAATGCAACTAAATACAGCAAAAGAATTAATCGATGATATCGCTGCGGGTAAGATGGTGATATTGATGGACGATGAAGATCGTGAAAACGAGGGTGATCTCGTTATGGCATCCAGCCTTGTTAGGCCTGATGATATTAATTTTATGGCCAAATTTGGTCGAGGTTTAGTTTGTTTAACCCTGACTCAAGAGCGTTGTGAGCAACTTAATCTTAGATTAATGGTTGATAAAAACGAGGCTTCTTTTGAAACTAATTTTACCCTCTCCATCGAAGCTGCTCAAGGCGTAACAACGGGTATTTCTGCCGGCGATCGAGCGCGGACGATTCAAGCTGCTGTTGCCGCAGATGCAAAACCAAGAGATATTGTTCAGCCCGGTCACATATTTCCAATTATGGCTAAAAAAGGTGGAACGCTTGTTCGAGCAGGGCATACCGAAGCGGGTTGTGACTTAGCTCGACTTGCTGGGCTGGAGCCAAGTGCAACGATTGTTGAAATTCTTAACGAAGATGGTTCAATGGCTCGCCGTCCAGATTTAGAAGAGTTTGCCAAAGAGCATAAGCTTAAGATAGGTACGATTGCTGATTTAATTGAATATCGTATGAATACAGAAAACTCCGTTAATAAAGAATTATGTGTGGATTGGCCTACAGAATTTGGTGAATTTAAGTTACATGCTTATAAAGACGATATTGAAGGCCAAGTACATATCGCATTAGTTAAAGGCGATATACAGGCTGAAGAGCCGGTTCTGGTTAGAGTTCATATAGCTGATGTAGCAACTGATTTATTAGGTAAGGAAAAGAAAGATGGGGGCAGCTGGACGATTCGACGGGCATTACAAAAAATAGCGGAAGAAGGAGCCGGTGTTGTACTTCTTTTGGGTAATCAATCGTCACCAGTCTCAATTCTTGATAGAATAGCCGCCATAAGTGGACAAGATAGACCAAACAACCTTGAGCAAGCTAAACAAAGTAAAGCAACCCGTACTGTGGGCATCGGTTCACAAATATTGGTTGATTTGAACGTTCATCAAATGCGTTTACTCAGCCCATTAAAAAAATACCATTCTTTAGCTGGCTTTAATCTACAAGTTGTTGAATATATTGAAGATGAATGAGATTTCTAGAAATCTAAAAAACTGATTATTTATAAGTTAAACTCTTTCGAGATGGAAAGATAACCAAGAGAATAGAAAAATGAATACAATTGAAGGAAATTTAGTTGCTAACAGTGGAGCAAATGCTAAGTTTGCAATTTTAGTGGCTCGTTTTAATAGCTTTATTGTTGAAAGCTTGCTTGAAGGAGCGATTGATACACTTAAGCGTCACGGTGTCGATGAGTCGGCAATTGATATTATTCGAGTTCCCGGTGCATTTGAAATGCCTATCGCTGCTCAAAGAATCGCGGGACAAAATAAATACCAAGCGATCATCGCTCTTGGAGCCGTGATTCGTGGTGGCACGCCCCATTTTGAGTATGTTGCTGGTGAATGTATTAAAGGTTTGTCACAAGTTTCGTTAAATGCGAATATACCTGTTTCTTTTGGTGTGCTAACAGTAGATTCTATTGAGCAAGCGATAGAAAGAGCAGGAACTAAAGCCGGTAATAAAGGCGGCGAAGCAGCGATTACTGCGTTAGAGATGGTTAATTTGTTTGCAGAAATGGACAAATAATCACTAATGGAAAATCCAGCCAAAATTCAAAAGCCATCGACTCGTAAAAAAGCGCGTCGTTATGCTATTCAAGGTATTTATCAATGGCAGCTCAGCGGCAATCCAATCAAAGATATAGAACTGCAATTTCTTGAAACCATCAATGCTAAAAAGGTTGATATCGAATACTTTCAAGAAGTTTTAGTTAATACCTTGTCTGGAATAAGCGAAATAGATGAGCTGATAGTGCCTATTTTAGATCGAGATATTGAAGAAGTGAATCCAGTAGAATTAGCTATTCTTCGCTTAGCTTGTTACGAGTTAATGTCAAGAATAGACGTTCCCTACAAGGTCGTTATCAATGAAGCCTTAGAGTTAACTAAAACTTTCGGCGCTCAAGAGGGTCATAAGTTTGTTAACGGTATTCTTGATAAGCTGGCTAAACAAACTAGAAAAATGGAAATAAGCTAGTCATTTATCAGCGGTAGGCTTTATATCGCTCGGCTGCATACATTCAATTAACAGAATGTATTTTATTATAAACCGTAACAAAACACCCTATTTTCGGTCAAAAGGCTTAATTTACGAGTCTTTGTTAATTAATAATTGTTTAGGAAAATATTTAATTTTTAATGTTTTCTAATGAAAGGAAATCAATGAACGAATTTGAAATAATCGATGAATTTTTGGCGTTAAAGGTCAAAAATAGAAAAGATGTATTGCAGGGGGTAGGCGATGATTGCGCTTTACTTAAAGTGCCTAGAGGTCAGCGACTAGCTGTTTCAATGGACACTCTGATCGCTGGCGTACATTTTCTTGCTGATTGTAATGCTGCGGACGTAGCGCATAAGGCTATCGCTGTGAACTTAAGCGATTTAGCCGCTGCTGGTGCAGAGCCTGCTTGGATTACCATATCCTTAACCATGCCTGATTATAATAAAGCTTGGCTAACTGATTTTCATCAAGGTTTGCATAAAATGGCTGAATATTTTGGTATTCAGATTATTGGCGGCGACACTTGTAAAGGCGCGTTGTCAATCACCATACAAGCCCACGGGTTTGTTCCTCAGCAGGTTTTTTGCCGACGAAGTACTGCCAAAGCGGGTGAGCTTATTTGTGTCACTGGAAATCTGGGTGATGCCGCGTTAGGTTTGTTAGTTGCACAAAATAAAATTCAGGTGGATGATCAAGAAACTAAACACTACTTACTCGACAAATATCAAAAACCTTATCCAAGAGTTGCTGCAGGTATTGCCTTAAGAAATAGAGCGACGGCAGGTATTGATATTTCTGACGGGTTGTTGGCTGATGTTGCTCATATCAGCAAAGCGAGTAACGTTGGTGTTTTGCTTCGTTGGGAACGTATCCCACTGTCAGAGCAAGCCAAAAGCATTGCAAACAAAGAGTTATTGATGAAAAGTGCTCTTTACGGTGGTGATGATTATGAACTGTGCTTTACTGTGAACGAAGATGAACTTGATTCAACAATAAAGGCTTTAGAAATAGTGGGTACTCACTGTTTTCCTGTCGGCCGATTAACAGGAAAGCCTGGAGTTAGAGTTTTAGATAACGACCAAGAAGTTGAAATCTCACAATCCGGCTTTCAACATTTTTCCTAATGCCTTTTCTTTGGTTAACCAGTTATAATCACTGATACGATGCCAGATAAGATATCCGCCAAAAATGTTTTTACCAACCCCATTAACTTTCTCGCTTTTGGGTTTGGTAGTGGTTTAATGCCGAAAGCACCGGGAACATTCGGTACTCTTGCCTGTATCCCCCTCTATTGGCTAATTGCTGATTTTGAGTTACTGCATTACCTAGCTGTTTGTCTGATAGTTTCGGTCATCGGAGTATATATCTGCGGATACGTTTCACAAAAACTGAAAGTACACGATCATCCAGGAATCGTTTGGGATGAGTTTGCAGGTTTTTTGATTACCATGATCGGCGTAAGTTTCAGTTGGATAAACCTTGTGTTGGGATTTGCTCTCTTTCGCCTATTTGATATTTTAAAACCTTGGCCGATTGGCTGGTTAGATAAACGAGTGTCGGGCGGTTTTGGAATTATGATTGACGACATTATAGCCGGATTATTTGCGCTTGGATGTTTGCACTTAATTTTACACTTCATTTAACGGACTAAAATTGATGAAACAAGCAGCTAAAAAGATACAAAGGTTAATTGGCTTAATGTTGTTTCTCCTATCAACAAATAGTTTCGCTCAATCAGTTGATTTTAAAGTGATCGCATTATTTAAGAATGCCGCCATGATTGAACATAACGGCAAACAAAAAATGCTTCGTAGTGGGCAAACCTACTTAAAGGAGATCAAACTTATTTCAGCTGATAGCCATGCGGCTAAATTCTTAATTAATGGTAAAGAATTATCGCTTGGTTTACATGAATCAAAATTAGGTTATAACTTTGGTGAAAGTGCTAACCAAGAAAAGAAGTTTGTCCGTATTCCTAGAGACAACACCGGAATGTACCGAACCACTGGCCTTATCAATGGAGTCCCTGTTAATTTTCTTGTAGATACCGGAGCGTCTCAAGTCGCTATGAATGAAACAACCGCTAGAAAAGTCGGTCTTCAATATAAACTCAAAGGACAAAGAACATCTGTTTCAACCGCTGCGGGAGTTGGTCATGCATGGTTTCTTAAATTAAACAGTGTGAGCGTTGGTGGCGTTAAACTAAATCAAGTTGATGCATTGGTTATTAAAGGAGTGGGTCCAAGCGAAGTTTTGCTGGGTATGTCTTTTTTAAATCAACTTAAAATGCAAGATGATGGTCATTTATTGAAGTTAACTAAGAAGTTATAAATTAATTCGAAAACTGATATTTCTATTTATCCTAGAAAAGGAAGAGCGGAATCTCTGGGCTAAATTAAAGTATTAATTACGATACCACTCTCGGAACGGGGTATTCCAATGATGCAAATACTCTTATAGATAGAGCAAGGAAAGACTTGACCCTATTAATTAATGAGGAGTCAAATTAATGAATAAAACGATTATTATAATAACTGCAATTTTTTTGTCAGGAGTGTTGCTGACTGGTGTTGTCTCATATTGGAAATATTCTTCCGAGGTTTTGTATTCGTTTCCCATACTCAATGAGACAGGAGAATATATTAAATCAAAAGTGTATATTAAAACTAATATCAACGAATATGGATTGGAGTTAGAAGAGTTTCTAAATAAAAACACGCAAGAAAAAGAACTTAACGTACCAATAGGCGACTTTTTGAGTGCTATCAATGGAAATGATTTTAAAAAAGCTATGGGAATGGCATCTGACCAAAATCCAGAGAAACTTACAGAAAGCATTAAGGAGTTAATCAAATACTTTCCTGACTTTAATGATATAAAAATATTGAGAGTCTTTCATTATAATAAAAACGTGCTAGTTATGTTGAGTGCGAAATATCGAGGGAAAGAGATATTTCCAATGTTTCCATTTGTTAAGGAAAATGAACAATACAAATTTTCGGTCGTGGATAATCAAAGTTTTACTGGTGAAACAATAGCCATGTGGTCTATGGCTATTAACTCCAATTTAGAATTGGCTGAGAAGATTTCATTTAGTGAATGGATTGCTTTTAGTAAAGACGATTATTTATATTATGCACTCGATGATAACGATGATTTTAATCTGTTAATTAAAAAGTCTTCAAGAAAAGACACAGTTGCTGCTCGTATTAAGAGATATTTTTCTCAGTTTAAAGCAAACGATACAGATAGTTTCCTAGATTTCATGTCAAAAAACAATCGTGAGTTAAAACAAAAAATACTGCGTAAATTCTCTCTAGAACAGCTGGATGAATCGAAGAAAAGGTTTGTTGAAAGTGATATATTCTCGATATTAGAACTTGGTGATATTTATGTCGTATATATGAAACAAAATAAAACTTTCACCGTAGGGAAAGATCTTGTATTTTTTATAGAGAAAACACAGAACAATAACTTTCAAATTATATTTGTTAATCAGCAGACTTTTTGGCATAAACTTTTAGTGTTTTCAAAATTTAACAAGCATATAGTTGATGGCGAACTTGATCTTTGATTTAACATACTATGACTGATATTGATGAAACTAAATATACAGAACTCTGTAAGCTTAGAAGTGGAAAATACTTCTTATTGCTAATTTTCAAACTGGTAGCCTTTATTGCATCTTATGTGATAGTTGTCAGTGGTTGGGATCTGTTTAATGTATATAGGGTGAGTGAATGGCAATTAGTGAATGCGACAGTTATACATAATGAAACTAAGGAACTTCCAGATAAAGGTATGACTTATATAGATTTTCAATATATCTACGAAATTAGCGATAAAAAATACACCTCGACACAAGTCGGACATTATCCAATTTGGGTCGGTAAACATGGAACATTGAAGAAAATAAGAGGACTAAAAGAAAAAGATAATATTACTGTATTTATTGACCCCAATAGGCACGATTTTGTATATTTTGATATTGATATGAGTGCGTATCGCTTGCAATTTTATATGCTATGTTTATATGTATTTATGATTTTTATGTTTGATGCTTGGGTAGGCGGAGCATCAATTTTAAAATTAAAAAAAGAAATGAAAGAACTAGTTAATGATAAAGCACTCGATTGAAAGGTTTCAGTTCTTTCATCACTAGGAACAATGCAGTTCGTTTGGGGTCGAACCCATTAATCTCTATTTGCTAGGTTCACAAAACAACTAATTTTCAATATCTATATTTACTTTGTTGCTTGTTTCACTTAAGCTATCTTAACCGATTAAGTTTGATGGTGTTTTTGATATTGCCGTTAAGTTTAAAAATTGAGTGCATAGTAATTGAATGCAAAGTATAGGAAGTGTGAATCTATGAATGATGAAACAATTAATTTAAAAGCTATCAGATGGCTGACCTATATGATGTTTTTTATGTTTGCTATGACCACGGATGCGGTCGGCGTCATTATTCCTGAAATCATTAAAGAATTTAATCTGTCTCATACACAAGCGGGTGCTTTTCATTATGTGACTATGTTAGCGATTGCTGTCAGTGGAATATTCCTCGGTTACTTGGCTGATAAAATTGGCCGAAAACTGACCATCTTAATAGGCTTGATGATTTACGCTGTGAGTTGTTTCTTGTTCGCGGTAGGTAATACCTACCTATTTTTTGTTGCGTTGCTTTTTTCTTCAGGATTGGCTATCGGGGTTTTTAAGTCTGCGGGATTAGCTTTGGTTGGTGATACCACACAAAATTCGACGGAACATACCAAAAGCATGAATATGGTTGAAGGCTTTTTTGGGATTGGCGCTATTGTTGGGCCTGCGCTTGTTACTTATCTACTGGCAAACGGTTATTCCTGGAAGTATTTATATCTTTTTGCCGGTTTAGTGTGCGTCTTATTATCAGTGGTTACATGGTACGTTAAAACACCGAAGTTGGTTCGTTCTAGTGAAGAGCAAATTAACTTAAAGCGTACTTTTAAAATGATGAAAAACCGTTATGCCTTAGGTTTTTCGCTCTCTATCGCTTTGTATGTGATAGCAGAAGCTGCAATTTATGTTTGGATGCCAACTTTATTTCTATCGTATGAAGGTGATTTAACATGGCTTGCGGCATATTCATTGACGATTTTCTTTGTCTTGAGAGCTGCAGGGCGCTTTATGGCAATATGGGTGTTGTCTAAGATCTCTTGGTCTAATGCCATGACACTATTTAGTGGAGGAATTTTTGCGGGTTATTTAGCATCCATGACTCTCGGTCTTGATTTTGCGGTAATTTTTTTGCCTTTGACAGGGTTATTCATGGCGATGATTTACCCAACGCTTAATTCAAAAGGGATCAGTTGTTTTGCTAAAGAAGAGCACGGAGCCGTTGCCGGTTTAATATTATTTTTTACAGCGGTGGCTGCGACAATCGGTCCACTAGCCATGGCCGCATTTAGTGACTATATGGGCGGGCAGGCTAAATATGGTTTTTATTTAGCAACGGTTGCAGCAGGGTTATTGTTTGCCGCGATGGTTTATAACTCACTCAAACAGCCTGCTGAAAAACAGCTAAAGCTGCATTCTAACCATTAAGATTTTAGCAAAATTCAATCATCGGATAAATTTATGAATGTTAATCATTTAGATAAAGAGGGTTTTAAGAAAAAGCTTTCGGGTTTTGAATTACCAATATCTAATGACGATTTTGAACAAGAGTTCTTAGCACGTTTACTTGAATATGCTCCAGAGCTAGAAAGATTATTTTATGAAATTTATGGCGATAAATTTAATGATAAGTTATTAAAATCACTGCTAGAGAAATTAACTTTAAATTTTTCTAATAGAAGCGCGGTTCTTAAAGTACGAGACAAAATGCTTTCGAATGAAGCTCCGTGGTATTTAGATCATAAACAGGTAGGGATGGCTTGTTATGTTGATCGATTCGCAAAAGATCTCAAAGGTCTAACCTTAAAAATTCCCTATCTAAAAGATTTGGGGATCACTTTTTTACACCTGTTACCGCTCTATCAGTCGCCAGAAGGTGAAAATGATGGCGGTTATGCGGTATCTAATTACCGAGTTGTTAACCCTGAGCTTGGTGATATGGAAGAGCTAAGGTTATTTATTGAAGAATGTAATCAAAACGATATTCATGTGGTATTAGATTTTATTTTTAATCATACATCTGATGAACATAAATGGGCAAAAAGGGCGATTGCCGGAGAAAAAAAGTATCAGGATTTTTATTTTCTTTATGATGATAGAAAAGTCCCCGATCAATTTGATCCTTTCTTACGTGAAATATTCCCTCATGTTCGGCGAGGTAGCTTTAGTCATCGAAAGGATATTGATAAGTGGGTATGGACAACCTTCAACAGTTATCAGTGGGATTTAAATTATGCTAATCCCGATGTATTTAGCGCAGTAATGGAAGAAATGTTATTCCTAGCAAATACTGGTTGTGATGTATTGCGCTTAGATGCACTGTCTTTTATTTGGAAAGATCCTGAAACTAATTGTGAGGGGAGACCCAATACTTATAAACTAATTAAAGCATTAAATCTTTGTTTACGGATTGCTGCTCCATCGGTTATTTTCAAATCAGAAGCGATAGTTCACCCGGATAATGTGGTGAAATATATTGATCCTCAGCGGTGCCAATTATCCTATAACCCATTATTGATGGGCTTATTATGGAGTAGTTTAGCGACCACAAACACCAAGTTTATTAATCAATCTTTATCTCATCGGTTTGCAATTAACCAGCAATGCGCATGGGTTAATTACGTCCGTTGTCACGATGATATCGGTTGGTTCTTTGACGATAAAGATGCTGATAGGGTTGGTATTGAATTAAATCAGCACCTTGCTTTTTTGAACGAATTTTATACTAATAATTCCGTGGAACACTTTCCATCAGGCGTTTCTTTTCAAGATGACCCAAGTATTGGAGATCAGCGGTTATGTGGTTCTCTTGCTTCGCTTTGCGGCTTAGAAAAAGCAATCGAACAAAAATCTCAGCCCCAGATTAACTTGTCGATTAAAAGAATCTTGTTGTTACATAGCGTTATATTGAGTATTGGTGGAATTCCTCTGATCTATGCCGGTGATGAAATTGGAATGTTGAATGATTATAGTTATTTGAAAGATCCTACACAGAGTCATGATGCTAGGTGGGTGAATAGGCCAATTATCACTGAGCAAGCGATCAGTTTATCTCAACAAAAAAGCACTCCTCAGAATATTATTTTTGAGGGTATAAATAAAATGATTTCTATTCGTAAGAAACTAGAAGTTTTTGGAAATGTAACCACAGAGATTATTAATACCAACAATCATCACTTGTTTACCTATAGTCGAATAGATGCTGACGAGAAGTTAATTGCGATTTGTAATTTTAGTAATTTGCCACAAGCACTAGAGGTTGATAACATTCGCCCTGTTGAGCAAGATGAAGTCTTTATCGATTTGATTTCTGAAAAACATATAAAAATAAGTCAAACTAAACTTTTCCATTTATCTGCTTATCAAGTTATGTGGTTGTATAAGTCTTAAAACACAACTAAAGCGCGATTAAAACTGATATAAGTGATGAAACTGTGAGCCCATCGGAAAAACAAAAGCTAACGCTAAAAAGTGTCGCTAAAATTCTAGGTGTTTCTAATGCGACTGTTTCCAACGCTTTTAATCGTCCTGACCAGTTGTCTTCCAAAAAGCGGTCAGAAATATTAGCGGCTTGTAAAGAGCTTGGTTACTCTGGCCCTAATCAAGCAGCTCGTTCCTTGCGTAAAGGAAGCTCAGGTATTGTTGGTCTAGTTTTGTCTGATTCTCCCAAATATATGATGAGTGATCCCGTGGCTAATCAGTTCCTGCAGGGTGTAACCCAACACTTTGAGGAAAAGTCCGCTAATTTATTACTGATTTCTGGAAATCAACCATCATTATCTTCGGTTGTTGATTTTGTCGATGGTTTTATTTGTTATGGTGCACCTCGAAATGAAGCGATTGCTGAAGAACTTGCTAAGAGCTATAAAAAAGTGGTTACCGTGGATTTTGATATTCCTGACCGTTCATCCGTTAATATTGACAATGAACTTGCCGCTTATCAAATAGCGAGTGAGGTGGTGAGCAATGCGCAGCAAAGAGTCGCTATTTTAGGACTTCGTCTAGTTGACTCTAAATATACTTGTCGGATCTACGATAATGAACTGATTAGTACAGAACATTCAATCGCGCATCGACGCTTAGACGGTTATTTTAGACGAATTGAGGAAGTTGGAGGCACTATAAAAGGTGACCAAGTCTGGAGCATTCCTGAAAGTAATGATCAGTTTGCAGCAATTGCAGCAAGAGAAGCACTTGAAACCAAACATCGTCCGGATATATTTTTATGTATGAGTGATGTGATTGCATTAGCAGCAATGAAAGAAGTACTAAAAATGGGACTAAGAGTACCGGAGGACATAAAGATTGTAGGTTTTGACGGTATTGGAGAAGGGCGGCGGTTTCATCCGAGCTTAACGACGGTCGAACAATTTAGCATCCAAAAAGGAATAAAAGCAGCAGACTTATTTTTGGAAAATAAGAAAGAATCAGCAATATTACCTTTTAAAATAGAGTTAAGAGAAAGCTCTCAATTGTAATTTTTGTATATGTTGCAACGCAACAGCACCATAAAAACCTTCTTTAAAGAAATTTTTTTTCAATTATTAATAGTGTTCACCTCTGAATAGTTCCAGTCATATAAAATATCTTTGGGTTTAACTAGATTAAGATAGGTGAAACAGGCCAATCATAAGCAAACTCAGTTTATCTATGGTTTATTAATCTGTTAATTTTAGATCCCAAATAAGGGTTTCTTGAACTGATTTTTATATGCCTAGCAGCCCAAAAAACTTATTTTGATAATAATTATTTCTATTTCTATTGATTTCTGTTTTTTTCTCGAATAGGATAGCTTAATCGATTAAGTTTTGTTGCTGGAAGGTTGTGGTGAGCAATTCTTCAAACGTTCGATAACTCACTTTAAAAGGGGAAGATCATGATTAAAGTAAAAAATAATAGTTTTTATTTAGCTGCTGTTGCCTTAGCAGTTAGTGGTAACTTGTTTGCTGCAGAAGAAGAAACAAAAGAAGATGAAGATGCTCTTGGTTTAAATAATATAGTCGTTACTGCTTCGGGCGCCCGTCGAGCAACGGTGATGGAATCGAGTTTATCTGTAACAAGTATGTATGCATCAGAGTTAGAGGTCGTATCTCCAAGAAGCACAGCGGAAGCTTTTAGGGTAATCCCTGGGATAAGGTCAGAAGCGTCTGGTGGTGAAGGAAACGCTAATATAGCGGTTCGAGGATTACCGGTGGCTTCGGGTGGAGCTAAATTTTTACAATTGCAAGAAGACGGTTTGCCGTTAGTTATGTTCGGCGATATAGCTTTTGGAAATGCTGACATTTTTATGCGAATAGATGCCTCAGTTGAATCAATTGAAGCAATCCGTGGTGGAGCATCATCGACTGCAGCAAGCAACGCTCCAGGTGGAATTATTAACTTAATTAGCAAGAATGGTGCTGATTCTGGTGGTAGTGTCTCTACTAGTTTTGGTCTTGATTATGATGAATTTCGTACTGACTTTGAATTTGGTGGTCCAATTGACAGTACCACTCATTTTCATGTTGGTGGTTTTGTGAGGCAGGGTGAAGGTCCAAGAGAAACCGGTTATACCGGTATGAAAGGTGGTCAAATTAAAGCCAATTTAACCAAAGAGTTTGATAAGGGGTATGTTCGTTTGTATTTCAAAAATTTGGATGATACTTATCCAGGATATCTACCTATGCCAATGACGGGCAGTGGTGATTCTGTCGCTGGTTTCGATTCTAGTTCTGACACGCCTCACTCTGCTTATTTAACATCTACCTTGAGACTAAATGCTGATGGTGAACGTTCGCGTGGTGACATTAGAAATGGTATGAACCCTAATGTTAGTTCGGTTGGATTTGAAGCTTCTTTTGATTTAGAAGATGATTGGAGAATTGAGAATCGATTCCGTTCAACCGATATTTCGGGTAATTTTGCTTCACCCTTCCCAGCAGAAATTGGAAGTTCTGATGATATAGCTGCAAGTATTGGCGGTGCTGGCGCATCACTGGTTTATGCGAATGGTCCGAGTGCCGGTGGTAGTTTTTCGGGTGCAAATGCCATGCGCATTCATACCTTTGACGTAGAACTGCATGATTTTGGGTCGGTTCAAAATGAAATCAAGTTAACCAAGGATTTTGATAATACTTCGGTTTCTTTTGGTTATTATAAGGCAAATCAAAACATCAGTATGTCTTGGTTGTGGAACTCCTACTTAATGGAAATTAAGGGTGATAACGCAGCGCTATTAAATGTTGTCGGAGATGATGGCACAGAATATTCTGATAGTGGTCTGTATGCTTATGGAGTGCCTTACTGGGGGAATTGTTGTCAACGTAATTATGATACTGATTATAATATTGATGCTCCTTTCTTAGCTTTAACCACGAAAGTTGGTGATGTAACTATTGATGCAAGCTACCGACGTGACAGTGGCGAAGCAAATGGTACTTATGCGGGGGCGGTAACATCGGAAGTTGATATGAATCGTGATGGTAATATCTCAATACCTGAGCAAAATGTAGCCTCAATTGATAACGCGAATGCATCAATTGTTAATTATGATTGGAGTTATAGTTCTTACTCGTTAGGTGGTAACTATATGATTGATCAAGATACTGCTGTATTTGCTCGTTATAGCAGAGGTGGACGTGCAAACGCCGACCGCTTGTTATTTGGTAAAGTCAGAGCTGATGGTTCGGTAGCAGAAGAAGACGCAATTGATGAAGTCACTCAGTTAGAAGCCGGTGTTAAATATCGTGCGGATGCTTTATCTTTATTTGCAACGCTGTTTTCAGCAACGACTGAAGAGCAAAATTTTGAAGCGACTAGTCAGAGATTTTTCGATAGAGAATATGATGCAACTGGCCTAGAAGTAGAAGCGGCTTACCGAGTGGGTGATTTTGATTTACGTGGTGGTCTAACATGGACTGATGCAGAAATTTCAAAAGACGCTTTAAATCCGGGTGTTGTTGGTAATACACCGCGTCGACAAGCTGATTTAGTTTACTCTTTTGTAGGACGATATAATTTAGAAAATGGTTCGTTAGGATTAAGTTTAATAGGAACTTCTGACTCTTATTCTCAAGATAACAATGATTTGGTGTTAGAAGCCTATACTCAAGTGAATGCTTTTGCAGGTTATAACTTAACTGACTCGCTCAGTGTAAATATAAACTTGAATAACTTGTTTGATGCCGTAGGAGTTACCGAAGCAGAGGAAGGCTCTTTACCAGCTAACGGTATTATTCGAGGGCGTAGTATCAACGGAAGGACAACATCCCTAGTTGTGAGGTATGAGTTCTAACTCGATAGTTAGTAGCTCTTTGAAGGCCTTGTTTTCAAGGCCTTTTTTTATTGGATTGGGATAAATCAAATAGAGAGTGATATGAGTAAATTAATTTGTTTTGGCGAAGTGTTAGTTGATTTTATTGAGAGTGACTCAAAAGAAAGTACTAATACTTATGCTGGAGGTGCTCCGGCAAACGTAGCAGTTGGTTTCGCTAAACTCGGCGGGAAAAGCCTATTATTGGGAGGTGTTGGTGGCGACCAATATGCAGATTTTTTAATGGAACAATTGAAAAAACATAAAGTCGATATTCGTTCCTTAACAAGTTTTCCTAATGCTAAAACAGCAAAAGCTATTATTTCTCTCGATCAAAATAATGAGCGTTTTTTTCAAATTTATAGAGATGATACTGCCGATACTTTAATAACCGCTGATGACCTAAATCAATCGGTATTTTCTAAAAATAATATGTTTCATTTTTGCTCCAACACTCTAACCTCATCTTCATTATTGTTGACTACATCTAGCGCATTAAAATTAGCGCTGGCTGATAATTTATTAGTTAGTTTTGATGTTAATATTCGATTAGGCTTGTGGGAAGATGAGGCACTTATCGAGCCTCGAATTTCTCAGCTTTTTGAGTATTGTGATATTGTCAAAATGAGTAGAGATGAACTTGATTTTCTGGCTATTCAGTGTGACAAAAATACTAAAGACTACATAGCTTTTTGTTTTAAGAAGGGTGTTAATTTAATACTCATCACTGATGGTGAAAAACCAATTATTGCTTATAGTAAAGAGTTCCAAGTGAGTGTTATCTCGCCCACAGTGAGTGTTGAGGATACCACTGCTGCAGGCGATTCATTTATTAGTGGTTTTTTATGGAAAATTTCTCAATTGTTGGACAATAAAAATAATTTCACATCTATCTCAGTTGAAGATCTAAAAACTTGTATTCAGTTCGCAGCAGTATGTGGTGCAATAACTTGTAGTGAAAAAGGCGCATTTGATTCAATGCCAACTCAGGGAAAAATCAAAAATTTCAATCGTGATTTAACTTTCTAATTCAGGCTTAATGCAACGGTACGCAGGCTCAAGAAAATCAGGATAAGAATTATCAAATGGAGGCAATCCTTTTTCTTCTCGTTTTTGTTCGAGTTTTTCATATATTTTGTTTGCTTCTTTCTGAGCTTTCTTTTTATCTTCTTCGGAAAACTCGTTTCTAAGGTTCATAAAGTTACCAAATAATATAGATAAAGGGTCATTTCTTTGCCGCCCTAAATATTGCCAAGTTAAAGCTTGAAGTGAATCATCATTTTCTTTCTGATCAACAAGGCTAGCTTGGTTCATATAGGTTACCATTATTATTAAAATACCTGCTGAGTAGCCTTCTACAGTGGCATTGTAAGCAAATTTAATTATTTGATCTCTTTGCTGTTTAACAATGTCCAAATTTTTGTCTGGTTCTTTGGTCATCTGTTGTTGTAGGGTAAGAGCTAACATCATACTTGCCTTACCATCACCTTGATCGGCTAACTGTCGAAGAGCATCTTCACTATAAGTACTATAATCAGCTGAACCATAATTAATAATATCTTCTGAGGATATGAACTCCATTTCCATCCAATAACCACGCTTAACAAAGAATTCAGCAAATTCTTCATCATATTTATTTGCAATATTATCAAAGAAAATATCAATTTTTGTACAATCAAAATTTTCTTCTTTCTCCTCTTTGCTTTCTAGTGAATCCTTCGGGATACTGGGGAATGAATTGGCTTCTTCCGGTAGTTGATTTGTGAATGTAGTATTTTCTTCTGTTTTAACTTGGGCTTCTGAGTGCGTCGTTGAAGTGCTGTGTGGAGAATTTTTTGCTGAATTGTTTTTAGTGAAAATAAAACCAAAGAAAAATATCAGGGCTAACAATAAAGTTATTAACCCAAATTGTCGGTGATTAAAATTAGCCACGTATTTATTTTAATTTAGCAAAAGCAACATCTGCTGCCGCCAATGTTTTCTCAAGTGTTTCTTCATTATGAGCCGCGCAAGTAAAGCCTGTTTCAAATGCTGATGGGGCAAGGTAAACACCTTGATCTAACATGGCATGAAAGAATTTTCTGAAATTTTCTTGGTTCGAATTGACCACTTGTGAATATCGGGTGACTTGCTTTTCTTCGGTAAAAAATAAACCGAACATACTGCCCACATGATTGGTGGTAAATGGGATTTCATGTTTGTCTGCAAGTTTTTGTAAACCATCCACTAGTTGTTCACAGTAATCATAGAGTGGAGCAAAGAACCCTTCTTGTGATAGTAAATTAAGAGAAGCTAAACCTGCGGCCATAGCGACAGGGTTTCCAGAGAGCGTGCCTGCTTGATAAACGGGTCCTGCAGGAGCAAGGTGCTGCATTATTTCTCTTTTACCACCAAATGCGCCAACAGGCATTCCGCCGCCGATAATTTTTCCAAGCGTTGTTAGATCTGGTGTGACATTATAAAGTTGTTGGGCAGTACCAGGTCCTACACGTAAACCACACATAACTTCATCAAAAATCAAAACCGCTTTATGCTCATCACATAAATCTCTTAAGCCTTGCAAGAAACCATCATCAGGTGGAATACAATTCATATTTCCAGGAATTGGCTCTACTATCAATGTCGCTATCTGGTCTTTGTTGGATTCAAATAATTCTTTAACGCTATCTAAGTTGTTAAATTCTGCAGTTAAGGTGTGTTTTGCAAAATCAGCCGGAACGCCGGGGGAGGTTGGTTCGCCTAAAGTTAATGCGCCTGAACCGGCCTTGACTAACAAACAATCCGCATGACCATGGTAACAACCTTCAAATTTAATCAGCTTATCTTTACCGGTAAAACCTCTTGCAAGTCGAATGGCTGACATAGTTGCTTCTGTTCCCGAACTCACCATACGAACTTGGTCAATAGAAGGGATCATTTCACAGACCTTTTTAGCCATGGTTAATTCTATTTCTGTTGGCGCACCAAAACTTAATCCAGAAGAGGCTGCATTGATCACTGCTTGTCTTATAGTCGGATGATTGTGGCCATGAACCATTGGCCCCCAAGAGCCAACATAGTCGATATATTGATTACCATCGACATCGGTAAAGTAAGCACCTGAAGCTTCTTTAACAAACACCGGAGTACCGCCAACGCCGTTAAATGCTCTCACTGGAGAGTTAACTGCGCCGGGAATATATTCTTTTGATTGATTGTATAGTTCTTGGGATTTTGTCATCTTTTTCTCTAATTGTTTGAAAATTGAATTTATTTTAAGCCGACTTGCCAGTTAATTTCTTGTTCGTATTTGGTTAATTGATCTTCTACACCAAGAATACAGGCAAATAATGCCATTCTTACCAACACACCGTTATCAGTCTGTCGGAATATTGCCAGTCCCGGTTCTTTATTTAAATCGTTATCTAATTCGTTGGCGTTATTTCTCGAGTCTCTTGGAAGCGGATGCATAATAACGGCATCGGGCAGACAATGATCCGAATAGATTTGTTTGTTGAGTTTAAAGTAACCTTTGTAACGATTAGCTTCTTCTTCCGATTTAAACCTTTCTTCTTGAATTCTGGTTTGATAAATAATATTTGCTTGTGAAAGCCCTTTGGCTAGATCACTTCCGATTTCGACTTGATGTCCTGCATTGGTTAGCATATCGACATAAGTGGTTGGTAAAGCTAACGCTTCCGGTGATACTAGTTGAATTTTTAGGTTGTTGTATAAGCATAATAAGTGACAAAGAGAATGTACTGTTCGCCCATGTTTAAGATCGCCAAGTAGGGTAAGACTAAGCTGTTGTATGCCTTGCCCAAGTCTTGCTAGTTCATTTTTTATGGTAAATAAATCTAACAGAGCTTGAGTCGGGTGTTCGTTAGGACCATCGCCGCCGTTGATAACTGGAACGCGACTTCCCTCGGCAAATTCTTTGACTGAGTGAGCTTTAGGATGACGCATGGCGATAATGTCGCTATAGCCGGATAACACTTGAGCGGTATCGTAGAGAGACTCACCTTTTGCAAGAGCCGAATTAGACAGTCCAGTAGTCTCCCTTACCTCACCACCTAACAAATTAAATGCGCTACCAAAGCTTACCCTAGTACGAGTACTGGGTTCAAAAAACATATTTCCGAGAACTGCACCTTCTAAAACGCGAGTCATTTTTTGTCGGCTTGCATAGGGGCGCATTTTTTCAGCCACTAAGAATAGTTGGTCGATTGATTCGAGTGTTAATCCTTTAACCGATAGTAGATGATTGCGTGTGAAGCTCATGCGGAAAAATACTCTGCTAAGAAAGTGCCGCTATTTTATACGGTTTTGCTTGTCTTGGGCAAAAGCTTTTTAGAAAATCGTTGGTTTAAGGTTGGTTGGCTTTCCATTCGATCAACTTATCTAGCTTTGGCTTTATTACCATCTGGCAATAAGGCTGTGATGTGTTAAGAGCATAGTAGTTATGATGTTCGATTTCTGCAGGATAAAATTTTTCTAATATAGCGACTTGGGTAACGATAGCTTTATCAAATTCCTTTTGATGTTTTTCGACACTCTGGCTAATTTGGGCTTCTTCTTGGCTATTGGAATAAAAAATAATCGAACGATACTGAGTGCCTTGGTCATTCCCTTGCCGATTTAATGTGGTTGGATCGTGAATAGCAAAAAACACAGAGAGTAAGGTCTCTAAATTAATCTCTGTAGCATCATAAACAACTTCTACTACTTCGGCATGACCAGTATTTCCCTGACAAATTTGCTGGTAATTTGGATTTTCAGTTGAACCTCCAGCATAACCAGAAGTCACTTTGATAACACCTTTTATTTTTAGAAAGGCGGCCTCTAGACACCAAAAACAGCCTCCACCTAAAATAAGTTTAGCTTGTTTTGAATGGCTCATTGTAAGCTTAGTCGCTTGGTTAATAGTATGACGGAGGCTTTCATATTTAATCGTATACTGTTAACAGTCATTACAGACTTTTTCGATTTGATCAGCAACAGGAGTTAGATTAATTCCAAGAGATGCGGCTTTTTCTAAAACTTGGTCAACTGATTTACCTCTGGCATGAGAAAGTCCCCAAAAAATAGAAGAGCGAGTCCCTGTTTTGCAGTAAGCATGAATTTTATCGTCGCTGCCATCGATCACTTTCAAAAATTCTTCCAAAGCATCTTGTGGAATAACTCTTCCAGGTACCGGAATATGGACAAAATTGATTCCGTTTGCGTCGGCAGCGGCTTTTATTTCAGCACAAGTAATTTGATTTGGTTCTTCGCCATCAGGGCGATTACAAATTAAGGTTTTAACACCTTCGTCAGCTAATTGCTTAATGTCATCAATCTTTATTTGCTCTGAAACTGAAAAAGTATCATGCAGTTGTATTTTGTTCATAGTCGTCTCTCTCTAAATATTTGAGGTTTTTAAATAAATAAGTTTAATTAAATAAGCTGGGGAACTGAGCGAATTAATATGTAAATACCCATAATGATCAGGAAAATCCCAAACATCTTCTTTAGTTTATCTTGTGGTACTTTGTTAGCAATTTTATTGCCAATGGCACTACCTAACCCGCCAACAACAATCATAATACCAATGACTTGCCAGTCGAGCGAAAGTCCTGATTTTTCTAACACATCAAGATATTTAATAAAGCCGCTAAAGGACTTTAGCGCAATAATAACTAAGCTTGTTGCAATAGCAACTCGCATGGTTAACCCACCAAGCAAAACCAGTGCGGGTACGATTAAAAAGCCACCACCAACACCAACCACTCCAGTAACTACTCCAACAACTAAACCGTCAGTAATAATTTTAAAAACGTGCCGCTGGTGGTCGGATTGTTGTTCAATATTTTTGTTTGGTCGAAGCATAAAATAGCTAGCTAAAAGCATAACACCAGCAAAAATAGATAATTGCATTAGCCCAGATAAATAAGCAGAGAGCCAAGCTCCGCCATAGGTTCCAATCATTCCGGGAATACCGAACATCCAAACAGTTGTCCAATCGACCTGTTTTTGTTTTACGTAAGGAAGGGAGCCAAGTAAGGCGATTGAGCCTACAATCATTAGCGAACCGGCAATAGCAACTTTCTCTGGTTGGTCGACTAAATAAACTAAAACGGGAACGGTTAATATTGAGCCGCCAGAACCCATTAACCCAAGGCTTAAACCAATTGCACATGCGCCAAGTAGCGCAAATATATTAAGTCCCATACTGTTCCTTTTTTACAAAGCGTCGATAGGTAATTTTAGATACGCAATACCATTGTCTTCTTTTGGGGGCATGTTGCCGGCTCTTATGTTAATTTGAACCGCTGGTAAAATCAGATTCGGCATATCTAAAGTTGCGTCACGAGTTGTTCTAAAATCGATAAATTCTTTTTCTGTAACATTATCGTTCACGTGAATATTTTTTTCTTTTTGAAGAGCAACCGTTGATTCCCATGCAAATTCATTACGACCCTCTGCCATATAATCATGACCTGTGAAGATGCGAGTTTCTTTGGGGAGTTCTAATATTCTTTTGATTGATTTAAATAGAGTTGCAGCGTCGCCACCAGGAAAGTCTGTTCTAGCGGTTCCAAAATCAGGCATAAACATAGTATCACCGACAAAAGCTGCGTCATCAATTAAATAGGTGACACATGCGGGGGTGTGCCCAGGTGTATGTAAGACTTGAATTTCTGTTTCACCAATTTTAAACGAGTCACCTTCAGATAAAAGTTGATCAAATTGACTGCCGTCTGCTGGAAATTCTTTTTCAAAATTAAATACGCTTTTAAATGTAGATTGAACATCTTTAATGTGAAGCCCAATCGCAATAATACCTCCCAGCTTACTCTTTAAATAAGGTGCAGCGGATAGGTGATCTGCATGAGCATGAGTTTCTAAAATCCACTTGATTTTTAGCTGCTTGGCTTGAGCGTAGTCTATGACTTGATCGGCTGATGTGGTCGAAGTTCTTCCAGATGGAGCATCGAAGTCGAGAACAGAATCTATGATGATTGATTCTCTTGATTGTTTATCAGAAACTAGATAAGTGACAGTGAAAGTTGTTTTGTCAAAAAAGGCTTTAATTTCAATATTGCTCATTACTTTTCTCAGTTAGTCATTTGCCGTTGTTTCGGCATGTTGTAAGTATAATATATTAGATGGCTCTAATGTACAAAATATTTGAAAATTCTAAATGATTAAGGGTATTTGATTTTGAGAAAGCTTTTAACAAAGAAAGCTAAAGGCTTTGTTTTCGCCATTCGAGCATCCCACCCTTTAAATTATAAACATTAGTTATCCCGTTAGTGATCGCCATTTGAGCAGCTTTAGTTGAGCGTCCACCACTTCGACAAACAAATAAATATGTCTTATTAGGGTCGAGAGTTTTTAAATCATTTTTAAAATCTGTTTGCAAAGTGCTAAAACGAACCCCTTGAATATGCCCTAGTTCATCACTCCATTCATGCTCTCGACGAACATCAATTACTTCATCAAAACTATTCCATTCATTGTTGGCTTTGGCTGGATCAATATCAACAATTGATTTGCCAGTAAGTTGGGAAACTAAACCACTTAATTGACGAATAAGTGATTCAACTGATGTTGTAGTATTGGATACAACTTGATCCATACTTTTGGTTGTTTGAGTAGCATCATGGTCAATCAAATTGGCTTGATCTTGAATGACCTCAATCGACGAATTTATTTCAGAGAAATTCTCTACCAAGCTACTAATTGAAGAATTTAATTTATCGCCTCTATCACTGAAATTGTCGACGATTAAATTAATGATTTTGTCGCTTTGATTAACAATTTCTAAAATTTCATTAGTTGTATCTTGACTATTTTTTGCTAGTAACTTCATGCTGTCTGCTACAACAGCAAAACCTCTTCCGGCATCACCAGCTCGAGCTGCTTCTATTGCGGCATTTAGTGCTAGCATTTCAGCTTCTTCACCAATGTAGCGAATGGCGACTGTTTTTTCTTGAACTTCAGAAAATTTTTCTAGAATAGTTGTTAAATCGCCTCTCGATTTAGTTAATTGTTCTAAATCTTCAACAACCGAGTTAATTCTTTGCATGCCTTTATTGGATGTTTCTTTAGCGGATGTTGACATGCTTGTGATCTTGTCAACCATATCAGAAAGTACCGCTATTTGTTTATTAATATTTGCAAGATCTTCAGAGGTGGTATCTGCGTTATTAGCACTATCATCTTGGAGCTTTGAAATCATGCTAAGAAACTGTTTAGTACGTTCGTTTTTATCTTCAGTTTGAGAGACTTCTAAGTGTTCATTTTTTTTAATAGATTTTTCTAACTCACGCTGAGATGTTTCAAGAAGGTCTTGCCAATCTTTTACCTTCTTCTGAAGTTTATTTTGTAATAGGAAGTAGGTTGGAAGGGTGCCAATCAATATGCCAACAATAAGAATGAAGAATTCCATAGCTGTTTCCATCTGTTTTTATCTAGAAAAATGAGCTTTAATCCATTAGATAAGCTTAGACCTAAGGTAAAGAAAAATCCAGATTAATACTAGAAAATAGGGGTTTTAGGCGATTTAGAAAATTTCTACTAGACTAATATGAAGTATTGATTAATTTTATAACCAATTGTTAAAAATGATTATTGGTTTTATAAGGGAGAAACATATGACAGAGTTTGAAATTGTTAAACCTCTCATTGGAGGTGTTTTAATCGGATTGTCATCAGCGATTTTAATGTTAGGGCGGGGACGAATTGCAGGCGTTTCTGGGATTTTAGAGGGAATATTAAGACCAAAGACTGGCGAAGTTTTGTGGCGAGTTTTATTTATTTTAGGTTTATGCATTGGTGGTTTGTTTATGTCATTTATTCTTCCTGAGCGATTTAACTTGGATACTAATCGTAATATTGAAATGATCGCTTTAGCTGGTTTATTGGTGGGCGTAGGCGTTCATATAGGCTGCGGTTGTACGAGTGGCCATGGTGTATGTGGCATCAGTCGAATTTCTAGTCGTTCTTTAGTGGCAGTTCCGACCTTTATGCTTGTAGGCGCATTGGTTGTTTGGGTTGTTGAGTACTTTGGAGGGATGCAATAATGAAAGGGCATACTTTAACTTTTATTTCTGGTTTTTTATTTTCGGTTGGACTGAGTCTTAGTGGCATGACAATGCCAAGTAAGGTGATTGCTTTTTTAGATATTTTTGGTAATTGGGATCCTAGTTTAATGTTTGTAATGGTAGGCGCTATTAGTGTTTATTCTTTAATATTTCATTTGATAAAACCTAAAATGCTTAAACCTATTTTTGCAGAAGAATTTAAACTCCCAACACGATTAAAAGTTGACTTTCCATTAGTTGTTGGCGCTGCGTTATTTGGTGCAGGTTGGGGGCTTGGTGGTTTCTGCCCGGGGCCGGCTCTTGCTTCAAGTTTTTTGCTTGATATTAGAATATTAGTTTTTATTGCTTTGATGGCTGTTGGAATTTATATAGGTAGTTTTATTCAACCTTTTATTTCCAAGTCTTTATATCGAAACGATTAGTGATATTTAGAAAAAAGTAAGGAAAAAAATAAGCTAACATTGCTAATTAATTAGCAATGTTAGCTTAAAAAGCATGAAACTAAAATTGGAAATCAACACCAAATTCTAATTGGTGCATTTTAAAACTAATTGTCTGTGCAGGATCAAAACTAGATGTACCGCTGACTTCGACTTCGGGTGCATACATCACGAAAAAGGTCCATTCATTTCCCCCTCGTTTCATCGTATAACCAGCCGTAAAATGGTCTTCAACAACGCCTGGAGCAAGTAGATTAAAATTAACTTCGCTTGATGCGATCGGTTGATCCGTTGTACTGTATCCAACTCGGAAAGTATCATCCCCAACAGACCATTCATAACCAAGTTTATATACTGATACATCATCCCAGCCAAATCCTGCTCCGTTTGAGCCACCTAAACAACCTGCACCTGTTGCAGGTAATTGCGTTGGTGAGCCAGCGAAAAAAGTGTTGTTCAGAGAATCAATACAGTTGGTAAGGAGCGGGTTAATCCCATTGGATATAGATGTAACATCGGTGTACATAATTGCTTGATAATCGAATAAGAATGTAGAAGTTTGTGATGTTTCCCAAGCAATACCAACCGTGTAAGTCGAAGGAATATCAAAGTCTCCGTCCTCGGCAAAAAGCCCGGCATAATCATCAAATTCACTCATTTCCATTTTTGACTGATAGGAAATGCCAAGAGTCAAACTATCAGACAAGTCGAAGTTTGCTCCTAACTTAAAACCAAAGCCGGTAGAAGTATCATGACCATTATTAGTTAGTGCTGATGGATTAAGTGAGTTATTTGCAAAAGGAGCCAGCCCTGTCGCTTCAAAAGCCTGCGCTGCGAAAATAATACTCGCACCTAGGGCAACGGATTCGTTTGCTTGGTAGGCGATGGACGTATTGACAAATAGTTGCATTAAATCAACTCCAGCATTTCCTGCACCAAATACTCCTGGAGAATTAACAATTGCTCCGCCAGTGCTTAGACTTGCTGGATTAAGAACACGAGCACTTCCGCTTCGATAATCACTGTTCATTCCACCATTTCCGTAAAGTGAAATTCCCCACATTGTATAGTTATCAATTTTTGCAGAAAAGCCAAAGCTTGGAATTGGGAACCACTCACTTGATGATTCATTAGTTCCGGTATTATGTGAAAAAGGGATTTGGCACGGTAAAATACCTGGTTGGCTACAACCTGGGAAACCACCTAAAACAGGCGTAAATCCATCAGGTAATGAAGGCTCCCCCGATACACTCATACTTCTAACCGGATTGAAGATTGATATTCCCCAATCCATTCGTTCGCCTACCTGAAGTAAGCTTGCAGGATTGTTTGCTGTGGAAATACTATTTCCGCCTTTAGCAACGCCAGCACCAGCCATTCCTTTTTCTTTTGCACCATAGCCATGAGAAAAATATCCATTGGTTGCAAGAACATTGGTTGATACAATGCCCGAAAGAGCAACAGCTAAAGTAAGTCTTGTTATTTTCATATAGTTATTCACCTCATTTGCTAAGAATTTTAGATAAGGTCAACTTCCTGGATAAAACAATTCTACGATTAGACTAATTCCAGATGACGTTATAGTACAATTTGCTAATTTATGGATTGCTAATATAACAGTAACTGATTAAAATTTGAACCAATATATTGACTTAAATCAACTTCGGCTACTTATTTTTATAGTAGCTCATTTTTAGAGATTGGCAAACAATGACTGAATTTACCCCTATTTTAGGGCTTATAGGTGGAAGTATTATCGGATTATCGGCCGCTATTTTACTGTTGTTTAAAGGTAGAGTTGCTGGTATTTCTGGCATTTTAAATGGTGTTTTCACTTCAGATAGTAAAGAACTTGCATGGCGCTTATTATTTCTTATGGGTCTTGTTCTAGGGCCCTTACTTGCGGGGCTGTTTGATAGTTATTTGCCTTCAAGTATCGAACTTTCTTGGACAACAATTATTGTTGGCGCATTTCTAGTGGGGTTTGGGACTAATTTAGCTGGCGGATGTACCAGTGGTCATGGCATTTGTGGGGTAGGACGTTTTTCTTTACGATCTATTTCTGCCACGATTGTTTTTATGTCAGTTGCTATGGGAACAGTGTTTTTAACCAGTTATTTGATAGGAAGTGCAGGATGAAATTAATTGTTGCGCTAATATCTGGATTGCTTTTTGGCATTGGGTTAACGGTCGCTCAGATGGTTGATCCTAATAAGGTGTTAAATTTTTTGGATATTACTGGGAATTGGGATGCAAGCTTATTATTTGTTATGGCTGCAGCTTTTTCTATTTTTAGTTTGATTTATTGGTTGTTGATAAAAAAGCGTAGTATTTCTTTGACTGGGGTACCAATTAGCATAGGAAAAATAACGGTTGTTAATAAACGCCTTATTTTTGGTGCGGCAATTTTTGGCTTAGGTTGGGGACTAACTGGTATTTGCCCCGGCCCTGCTGTCGCTAATATCTCAGGTCTAGAACCTAAAATGCTAGTATTTGTTCTAGTGATGATTTTTGGGATGAAAACTTCTGAATGGCTAAAAAGTCGGATTTTTAATTAGCCCACTTGTTTTCTAAGCTATATACCCGTTCTACTGAAACATGCACCTTCAAGTAGAACGGGTATATATCAATTAGTTAGTAGACCCTAGTGATTGATTGAAGTAATAATTGCTTCAGTTCAGATAGATTTACCTTTTTGGGTTTGAGTCTTTAGTTTTGGACTGGTTGTTCATGGGAATTTATTTAACCTATTAATGGTAATTTATATGAAAATTATAAAACTTAGTTTTGTCGTCCTCCTCGTGGTGAATACTTTTTCATAACGGGCGTTGTTGCATGACTTTACCATTTTCAAACCCCGTTAGAAATAACGGGGTTTTTTTTGAGTAAGTGATCAATAAGATAAAACCAGATTTATAAAAAAGTTTGAGGTGTGGCGTGGCAAAATTAGAGTTATCCGGCGCAGAAATGGTGATTGAAACGCTAAAAGATTTAGGGGTTAAACACCTTTTTGGATATCCTGGTGGTTCAGTGCTTGATATTTATGATGCACTTTTTCAGCAATCTGAGGTGCAACATTTCTTGGTTCGTCATGAGCAGGCAGCGACTCATATGGCAGATGCCTATAGTCGAGTGACTGACCAAGTGGGTGTTGTACTAGTGACCTCTGGACCTGGTGCGACTAATTGCGTCACTGGAATTGCCACCGCTTATATGGATTCCATTCCAATGGTGGTTTTGTCGGGGCAAGTTGCAACTCATTTAATCGGTGATGATGCCTTTCAAGAGACTGATATTTTGGGTTGTTCTAGGCCGATTGTTAAACATAGCTATAGCTGTCGTAGTGCAGAAGAAATACCTTGCTTAATTGCCAAAGCATTTCATTTGGCTAAATCCGGTAGACCTGGACCTGTGGTGGTTGATTTGCCCAAAGACAATTTAAATCCAAAAATCAAATATCCTTACCATCTGCCTGAAAACATAAGTTTGCGATCATACAATCCAACAGTTAAAGGTCACCCAAAACAAATCAAGAAAGCAACCACAGCACTGATGTCTGCTAAAAAACCGGTAATCTATGCTGGTGGTGGTGTTGTGGGTGCAAATGCTTGCGATTTGTTAGTAGAGCTAGCTGAAAAAGTTAATGCGCCGGTCACTAACACACTCATGGGATTAGGAAGCATTCCTGGAACACATCCTCAGTTTGTAGGAATGCTTGGTATGCATGGTCTTTATGAAGCAAATAAATCAATGGGAAATGCAGACCTGATCATCGCATTGGGTGCTAGATTTGATGACCGAGTGACTAACAATACGAGTAGATTTTGTCCATCAGCAACCATCATTCATGTGGACATTGATCCGAGTTCTATTTCCAAAAATATTCATGCAGATATTCCGGTTGTAGGATCTGTTGAAATTGTTATAAAACAAATATTGGAAATGATCGAACAAGAAAAGCTAGTTCAAGATAAGCATGCTATTGAGCAATGGTGGCAACAAATTAATTTGTGGCGAGATCGTGATTGTCTGGCATACCAAACGAATTCGAGTTCAATTAAGCCGCAACAAGTGATTGAGGCTGTTTATAAGGCAACTAATGGCGATGCCTACATTACATCTGATGTGGGACAACACCAAATGTTTACCGCACTTTATTATCCATTTAAAAAACCAAAACAGTGGATTAATTCTGGTGGGTTAGGAACGATGGGGTTTGGTTTCCCCGCAGCAATGGGTGCCAAAGTAGCTCACCCAAATTCAGAAGTTGTTTGTATTAGTGGTGATGGTTCGATTCAAATGAATATTCAAGAGTTATCGACCTGCTTGCAATATGATTTGCCAATTAAAATCATTCTTTTGAATAACGGTAATTTAGGCATGGTAAAGCAGTGGCAAGATATGATTTACGATGGGCGGCACTCTCATTCATATATGGATTCGCTACCGGACTTTGTGAAACTGGCGGAAGCTTATGGTCATATTGGAATCAATGTAGATCAGGCCTCGGATTTAAACTCTGCAATGGAACAAGCATTTTCACATAAAAATAAATTAGTTTTCGTCAATGTAAAGGTCGAGGAACATGAACATGTTTATCCGATGCAAAAACGTTTTGGCGCGATTGATGAAATGTGGTTAGGAAAAGGAGTAGAGGGCTAATGCAAAGAATATTATCTATTTTACTCGAAAATGAACCAGGATCTTTGTCGCGAATTACGGGTTTATTTTCGCAACGAGCATTTAATATAGAAAGCTTAACGGTGGCTGCGACAGAAGATAAAAGTCTCTCTCGGCTTACCATTGCTACAACTGGCGATCAACGAATCATCGAGCAGATTATTAAACAAGTTAATAAATTGGTTGATGTATTAAAAATTTCAGAATTAACCAACAAGGCACATATAGAAAGAGAATTAATGTTTGTAAAACTGAATGCTCAAACCCCAGAAGCTAGAGAAGAGATTGTTCGAACTGCAGAGATCTTCCGTGGGCAAATTATCGATAGCACCAATCAACTTTATACTGTCCAGTTAACGGGTAAAAAAGATAAGCTCAATGCTTTTATTCGTTCGATTAAACGGCAGAGCGACATTATAGAAATTGTTCGCTCTGGTTGTGTGGCGATTGCGCGAGGGGCGAGTGCTTTAAAACCTTAAACCTCAAAATTGTGGTAAATGTTTTGAACATCATCCAGTTCATTTAGCATGGACAAAAACTTATCAAACATTTCAACATCATCGGCATTAATTGGTGTGGTGTTTTGAGGGATAAATTGTATTTCGTCGACTTCAAATTCTAGTCCTTCAAAGGTTTCTATTAATGATTGTTTGGCTTTAAAATATTCGTTATGAGGAGCGAATACGGTAACCATCCCATCTTCACTTTCGATATCGGTAACATCGACATCGGCGATCATCAAGGTTTCTAATACGGTTTCTTCATCATCATTTTTAAACACAAAAATAGCACTGTGGTCAAACATATGACTAACACTTCCCTGAGTACCGATTTTACTATTGGTTTTAGTAAAACAAACCCGCACATCACCAAAAGTCCGATTAGGGTTGTCTGTTAAGCAGTCGACGATTACCATACAATTTCCTGGACCATATCCCTCATATCGAGCAATTGCAAAATCTTCACCACCACCGCCTTTTGCCTTATCGATGGCCTTATCTATAACGTGGCTAGGAACTTGGTCTTTTTTAGCACGGTCAATTAAACCTCTAAGAGCCAGATTACCATCGGGATCAAATCCGCCAGATTTGGCACAGACAAATATTTCACGACTATACTTACTATAGATCCGAGCATTGGCATCGGAAGTTTTAGCCATAGATTCTTTTCGATTTTGGTAAGCTCTACCCATAATTCAATCCTAACAATCTAGATATAATGAAAACGAGGCATTTTACATTGCTTTGCTCTTAATGGGAAACTTGAGTTTGGTCGGATCAGCGGGATGAAGTTTGTTAGTTATTGGCATTCGCTTAAAAAGAAATGTATAGTTCGCGCTAAATTTGGACGATTGGTTATTATTCAATCAATTAGAACCTCTCTCAGTAGAGTTATATGGCTAGGATTAAACATGTTCACAGAAGACTTTTATACCCGCTCAGGTAAAAATTATATTTTTTCGAAGCAACAAGGGAGTGATTTTGCTAAAGAAATAGCGGGTGACTTTAATCCACTCCATGATGTTGATAATAGTCGGTTTTGTATTCCAGGTGATTTACTATTTTCTGTTATGTTAAGTCAGTTTGGCGTTAACAAACAGATGCATTTTGATTTCCAAGGAATGATTTCTGGTGATATGCCTATTCATTTTTCATCTTCTGATGAATCAATTGTCGCAAAAAATGATAAGGATAAAACCGTTTTGTCTTTGAATAAAAGTGGTGGTGTGAATAAAGATAAGGTTTTTACCGAGGGTTTGATCCGTTCTTACGTGGCATTTTCGGGTAAAACATTTCCTCATATTATTATTCAATTGATGAAAGAAAAAGACGTTATGATCAATACTCGTAAGCCGATGGTTATTTACGATCAAATGTCCTTATCTTTTGAGACGTTTTCTGATGTTGCGCCAGAAGTGCTACTTAAAAATTGTGATTTTGATGTTAATGGAAAACGCGGTGTTGTTACAATGAATTTTGACATTACGGCAAATGATGAGTTAATCGGTACCGGTGAAAAGAAAATTATAATGAGTTCACTTAGGCCCTATGAACAGTCAGAAATTGATTATTTGGTTGACACCTATAACTCCGCTAAAGCCAAATTTGCTTAATTATAAGTATTCAACAGTTTGATCTATTTAATAGTAATAAAAAATAGGTGATTTTTAATAAAAAGATTGAATAAAAATTGCCTATAGTTTTCGAAATCATCTCTATCTGTTTCATCATATTTCATTTCGTCTAAAAAGCCTAAAAATTCAATAGTTATTCAACAATTATAATACTTGTTACATGTAGAAAAACTTATTATTCAAATTGCTTGCTAGAGTATCGGTGTTCTATTTCTGTTGGTGTTTATCTTAACTCGATAAAACTGCAGAAATTGAATTCTGATTAAACTACCTATTTGGAGAGCGACATGAAGAAATTAAATACATTATTAGTTGGATTTGTAGCCGCAGCAGTTTTACCTTTGAGCGCCGCACAATATGAATTTGAAGCAGGTGATAGTAGCCTTGAAACAAAGATCTGCGTTGCAGCCGCAGGAAATAATTTATCTCAGTATAAGAACGCAGTTGATAACTTATCTTCAAGACATTCAATTCATAGAATTGTAGCAAATAAATTAACCTGTAATAAAATGCCTATCGCAAGTTTTGCCAGAATGTATGATGCCGATAACACCGTTAATTTCTTGGCCAAATATTCCGATCACAATATCATTATCCGTAGAGAGGTTTCTAGTAAAGAGAATTCGAAAGGGTTTTCACAAAATAAAGAGAAGGTCATAATTGTAGCTGACTAGATAAATGGTCTGTAGTTCTTCAAGTAAATCTAGGTGTTATTCTGAATAGTATGAAGACTAGCATCTAGCTTTTACTTTCCCCTTATTTCTTGATTAAAATATTTCATTGCTGCTAGCTTATCGTTACACTGTTACAAAATAACCATTAATAATTACTTCAAAGCAAATGAACATAAATAATTCGTCCCGCTTAAAATATGAAATTATGACCGCTAGCGATTCGGAACTAATGTATCAGCTTGATCAAGATACAGAAGTGATGCGATTTATTAATGGGGGTAAGTTAACATCTAGAAAAGAAATTGATGAGATTTATTTGCCGAGAATGGCAAGTTATACCAACCTAAAAGAAGGTTGGGGCTTGTGGAAAATTTCTTTGATTGAATCGAGTCAATTTATTGGTTGGGTTTTAGTTCGGCCGATGGATTTTTTCTACGATCACCAGCAGCTAGATAATATTGAATTAGGCTGGCGTTTTATACGCAATTCTTGGGGAAAAGGATATGCTACAGAAGCTGCAATGACTATCAAACAGGCATTAGTTGAAAATAGTCAGTTAATCGATAGCCAGCAGATAGCCAAATTTTCGGCGATTGCGCTTGAAGGTAATAATGCTTCTATCAATATTATGAAAAAAATGGGTATGACTTACCTTAAAAAAGATCTTCATAAAGATCCACTTGGTGACCAAATCGTTGTCTATTACCAGATGGATGTCGGTGTTTAGATTTTCTAACCTCCAAGACTCATGTTTCAGAAACGACATTGATTATAAAGGGAATGCCTTGCCAAACTTGCACATGGATATCGATCCGCCAACCATTTAGAATTTCTTTATGATTTTTTATTAACGCTAGGTTTGACATAGAATTGAGTTTTAAATTTATTTTATGGCTTTCTCCAGCAGGAACAGAGAAACCATTTAAATCCACAGCCGCGATAGTATCATCCGTTTTCATGACATATATTTTGCTCTTCTCGATGTTTATATCAAACTCGCTTGGATTGCTTATGACCATATCAAATGACAAGTCAATTTTAGATTCTTTATTCATTAACTGTGAAAAAGAAGGTATTTGATAATCAAAAGATGACCAATCAATATGATACTCCGCTTTAAGAAGCTGGCTTTTATGATGTAGGCTTATGATTAATTGAGTATGTAAATAGAGACTGCTAACCAATACTAGAGTCATTACAGAATACCCCCAAAACATCATCTTTTTGTTAATGGGTAGCATTTGTTTGATATCTACTAGAAGGTTACTCGCTATTTTAGTTCCCGCAGGAATCGCTAGAGTCAGAAAAACAATATTGGTTAAAAATAAAATACTGGCAATTTCAATCAGTGTTAATTCTTCATAACTAAATATCAGTTGACCAAGTAAGATAACCGGCAATGAAAAAAGCAACCCAAAAGAAAGCGTCAATATTGGCTGGCAAAGTAATATCTTTAATATCAAAGAGTATTTGGTTCTGTGTCGTTGCAAGGTCGGTGATATAAAATCTAACCCAAAGGTGAAAAATAAGAATAGGTAACTGAGAGAAATGGAAATCCAGCTAGTCCATTGATAAGGGTAATAACCTATCCAAAGTATTAAAGATTGTGCTGTTAGATAGAGTAAAAAGAGCTTACCTTCTTCCCATGCTTGATAGGCGAGTGGAAACTCTTGGGTTTCGCCATTTTTATATCCAGCATCCTTTTCAAATTCAGCAGAGTATTTTTCTTTGATTGGGAACAGCAATATTGATGCAAACACCAATGAACCAGAAATGATTAGATTGCTAAGGACGATTTTCGTTTGAGACTCAAATAAGAAATTACCGAGCTGAACAGAGATTTGATGCCAAGATTGAGGAAAAAAATAATCTAACATGACATTTTTAATCGTTTCTTGATTTGAAAGCATTAAAGCGACAAACACCCCAAAAGCGAATAGAGCGCATGAGCTATAAATGGCAAGCCAAGCCGCAGAGGATCGCTTAAGCTGAAAAAGTGATAACGGAGCGCTGATACAGGCTAATTTCAATTGTTGATGAATTTTCATATAACCTTATGATAAACAAAGAAAGTATTGTATTACAGAGCTAACTGATACAATAGAGCAGAAATTGATAACAATATGATAATAAACTGAGGCTGTTTGGTTAAATGAGTGAAATCTCCACTCGTTAAATCGCCTCCGAATGACTAATAAGGTAATCAACTTAATGAAAATATTTGCTATTTTAATGACACTCTTTTCTTTGTCGGTTAACGCGGGCACAAGCGAAAAAGATTTTTTTGAAAATTTGAAACAGTTATGCGGTAAAACTTTAATCGGTAAAACGCTTTTCCCGGCGGATCCTGGAGATGATTTCGCCGGCAAGAAGCTTGTTATGCAAGTCACTAGTTGTACTGATAAAGAGATTAGAATTCCGTTTAACGTAGGAGAAGATACTTCTCGCACATGGATTTTTACAATGATGGATAATGGATTGTTGTTTAAACATGATCATCGATATAAAGATGGCAAGCCACATAAGTTGACTATGTATGGTGGAATGTCAGATGGTAAAGGTTCGGCTTTTAATCAAAGTTTTCCGGCAGATGCTCAAACTCATAAACTAGTACCAGAGGGAAAAACCAATGTATGGAATGTGAGTTTTGATCTTAAGAAAATGCAGTTTACTTATTATCTTGAACGGCACAATAAACCACGTTTCAAGGCAGTGTTTGAAAACTCTAAGTAGCTCTTTTGTATTCTTTTATAGATAAGAGTAGGATACGACTTATGTGTAGCCTCTATTCATCAACACAACAGGTTAGGAATTAGCTGAATCATGTACCGGTTTATCGTTAGAACAATTATTTTCATATTTATAATGAGTCTTAGTTTGTATATTGGAGCTCAGTGGAAACTAAGTGAAGATCTTAAGTATATAAAATCCCAGCTATCACCATTAGCTCAGTTTGATTATGAAAGTTCTTCGTTAACGCTTGATGGTAAAGTGGTTGTTAGTGGCTTGAATTTATATTTTCCTGCAGAAGATATTAACTTGTCGGCTAATCGAATCAAATTTTCATCAGGCTCTATTTTTCAGATGGCTTTTCTTAGAGATTTATTTGATAATAATTTTTCATCCGATGAATTTTACTTCAATATTGATGCTGCAGTGATTCGATTGACTCCCTCTTTGGTTAAATTTATTTCTGCAGTTGAGCAGCCAAGTATTCTTGATTCTTTAGAAGCATCAGCTTGCGGCAATGTAAGAAAAATTGGATTTAAAGAATACTTTAGTATGGGATATGACTATGTGGTTTTCTCAACGGAAGGCTCTTTTCATCAAGACAGCTATACTGGAAACCTATTAGGTGAAGGGTGGGTTGATATAGAAGAAACCTCGAAAATTGATTATAAGTTTAATATGGCGAATGTTTTTGATGAAGAAAATATATTAGATGCAAACTTAGTTTCTGGGGGTATTGAAGAGCTAACACTCAAAATAGAAGATAAAGGCTATAACCGCCGTAAAAATGAATTTTGCGGTATAAAGTCTAACCAAACGCCTGAAGAATTCGTTGAACAACATATTAAAGAGCTTTCTAAGCACTTTAGTTCCGCTGGTATTAAAATGACACCTTCGGGCAAAAGAATCTATAAAGCGTTCATTCAACCATCAAGTTTGGTTGAAATATCAATTGCACCTGAGAGCAGCTTTTCATTTAATGATTTTGGTTATTATGATGAAAAAGAGCTTAGAAATTTGATGGGACTGAACTTCTCGGTGAACGGTCAAACCACCGATCAAATTTTTAATGATTGGAGTCTCGATAAATTTAATCAAATTAAGCCTAGAAGAGTCAATGAGCAAGGTAATGCTGAAACTAATCAACGTTATGAGTTAATTACCATCAAAAGAAACTTTGAGCCGGAAGCTACCTCTCAAGCAGAAGAGTTTCTTGAACAAGAAGTTAAAGTGATTCGAGATGATGGTAAAGAGTATATCGGTAAGTTAAAGGGTGTAAAAAATGAAAAGCTTTATATTGCAATGACCGTTCAAGGTGGTGTGGTTCAAGCTTCGGTTGATATAAAGCGAGTGGCTTCTTTTTATGTTTATCGATAACTTAAAAGGGTTTTAAAATAACTAAAAGCACTACCGAAAACAAAATAAGAACTGGATACTCATTAAACCAGCGGTAAAAAACATGAGTTTTATTGGATGTCTTATTGATAAAACTTTTTAAATGAGCGCCACATATAAAATGATAAACAATAAGACTGGCAATCAATGCCAGTTTTATTTGGAACCAGAGCAGTGATAGCAACTCTGGATTCATCACCAACATCCAAATTCCTAGCCCTAATGTTAAAACCATAAATGGTGTGACAAAGCGATATAGTTTTTTTGCCATAATCAAAAGGTGTTGGTAGGTATCGTCGGATTCAGCCATCGCTAGATTGACATAGATTCGAGGAAGATAAAATAAACCAGCAAACCAACTTGTCATAAAAATAATATGGAATGCCTTTAACCACAAATAAGTCATTTAGAATTCTCCAACCCAAGAAATTCTATTTTATACCAACTTGGAGTTTTTGGCAGTAGAAATAAGGGGCGTTGTAGTCGTTTGAAAGAATATTTACCCCATTAAAAACGGTTGATTTTGGATGTAACATGTTGATTTTATTTGTTTATTTCGAATTCGTCTAGTCTAAGTAGGATAAACATTCTGTTGAAAAGTATTGGAAATACTATAAGCTGTTGGTTTAAATGAAAAAAAGTTGGTTGTTGAAGAGGAGGCTATGTCTCTTTACTGCATATAATCAGCCGTTAATTATTAAGGACCATTTTGTAATGCAGGATAAAATAGCCGTACTAGTTAATTACCTAAATGAAGTTAAGACTCGCTGCACTAGTAATGCAGCGGCTAAAGCGTTAGGTATTTCACCGAAAGAACTAAAGAAACTACTGGGTGAGCGCCGAGCAGAAACCTCTTGGTTTGTTAATGAAGGTGCAGGAGAGCCAGTAGGGTTCGCTGACAGCGAAAAACATTCGGATCTTTATCGTACCAAGCGCATCATTAGATCAGCAGAAGTTTTGACGCGCAATCTTGATTTATAAAGTGTTAACTACTCGCTGAAGTTTGGAGCGAAAATACAAAAAATATTAGTGTTGCGTTATATTCTCGGTGGATTAACCACTGCAAGGGTTCAATTATGAATGTGGATAAAGCTAAAAAGCGTATCGCAAAGCAAGTTAAAAAAGGTGCCCATGGCTATCCTCTGATTTCGCTAGAGTATTTTGGTAAAACGTCAAGTTCTGCAACTGAAGTTGTTATTTCATTTATTTTGGAAGACGGCGCTGAGCCACAAGAGCAAAAATTTGTGAGTGAAAGTGACGCTCGGGAAGATGAAACTATTCAATCGATTTTGGTGAAAATAATTGAACGAGCGAACGCTAATACAGTGACTCAAGTTGAAGGTGTTTCTATTCTCGACTGAGTGTAAGTGTAGAGTTTTGTTTAAATAGCCGGCGACAACCACCATATAGCCAACCTCCCACACAGAAAATTTTAACTAAACCAAGGAAAATAAATATTAAACTTCTAATATTAATAAGTTTATTTTTTTCATCGATCACTTTTGCCGGAGAAGTTTATGATAAATTTCCTGCTCAAATTAATGCAAATGAAAAATATGTATTTTATTCTCATGGTCTTATTGTTGAAGGCACTAACCCTACCCCTAAAAATGAAAGATGGGGGGTTTATGAGTTTCCTGAAATAAAAAATTCACTGTCAGACAGTGAATATAATTTGATTGCTTATCATCGACCTAAGGGAACCGACCCTTTTAAACACGCTGAAGCCTTAGCAAAGGATGTTAGAAAGCTGTTAAAAAATGGTGTAGATGCAAAGCATATAACGATTATGGGGTTCTCTCGAGGCGCTTTTATTACAGCCATTACATCCCACTATTTGGAAGCCACTCCGGTTAAAACTATTCTTCTTGCCGCATGCGGAGGTATCGTTTCAAATAAATATTCTGATATTAAATTGAATGGTGAACTTCTGTCAGTATTCGAAGAATCTGATGAGGCTGGTACTTGTGAAAAGCTTAAAAATAGAAGTGTTAATCTTAAGTCATTTGAAGAGATTTCTATTTCTACCGGTAAAGAGCACGGTGCTTTTTATCGGCCAATAGCTGAATGGATTATTCCCGTTAAGCGTTGGATAAAAGAAAAGAGCCGCTAATTTTTACAGGGTTTTCAATAACAAATTCGCGCCGAGAGGGGTACTCCTACCGGAGATTAAATGTTGTAGGTAGGAGCGTTGCTCCGTTCCGCGAAAATTCTTTTATAATAATTCTTACTATTTCATTGAAACGGGGCCCTTAATATCACTCATTTTTAGGCTACCACTACCTTCTTCAATAATTGTAACGCCGTTCTGTAATTTTTTTAGATTAATACTTCCAGAACCATCATCAATAGTCACTAGGCCAGCGACATCAACAATATCTATACCGCCAGAGCCATCTTCGATATTAAGAGTTCCACCCACTTTTTCAATTTCTAAACTGCCCGAACCGTCATCTATAACAATATTTCCAGTAACATTACTAATTGTCATGCTACCCGAACCATCTTCAACTTCTAAGTTTCCACCGATATCATTAATTTCAATACTTCCCGAACCGTCATCAATATTGACGTCCCTTTTGATATTGTGGATAGTCATTTCACCAGAACCATCGTGGATTTTTAAACTTAAATGGCTAGGAACTTTGACGATTAGATCGATTTTGGGGCTGTTAATTCCCCATGAAGAATGACTGTTTGGATTAGCATCAGCGATTAAAATTGCATGATCACCTTTCTGTTTTAAGCTCAGTTTAAACTCTTCATCAACGGCTTCGATTATAGCTTTAACTTCTATTTCATTAATAGAGTCATCACCAGAAATTTTTAAATAACCCGCTCCGGCATTAATTTTCAGTTGACTGATATTCGCACTCGATAAGGTTAAATTTTTTGTTTCTTTGTAATCTAATGAGTCGGCATTTACAGATATGCAACCTGTAAGAGCTATAGCAACTCCGATAGTGGTTAGGTTTTTCAAATTTGATTTAGACATGTTTTCCCTCATTTTAATTTATTTTGATGAACGTTGAATAATGAGGTAATCAATAGCAATTGATATGCCATTAGAATAAACCCCAGATTATCAATAAGTTAGCTGTTTTTAAATAAATGGTTTTATTATTTTGACTAAAAATCATAGTTGTTTTTAATAAAAAGACTAAGAATTAGTAAAATAACTAAGGGTATATAGTGTTAGACGAAATGATTGCGAAAAAGGTTTGCTCGCTTAATCCGCGTAGTTAAATCTAGCTGAGTGTTAGGAGAAAAATTTGTTTGGAGTTTTAAAGGCTCACATAAGTGAACCTAAATAAATTGAAGATTAAGCTGAGGTTAAAGTTAAGGAGCCTTAACTCTACCTAAACCATAAACGTCATCGTTACCGGGTTTACCGAGATCCGTTGCTAAACGCATCATCTCAGTTTTAACTTGTGAAGGAGTCATTTTTCCGCCATTTGCACTGATAATTAATGCTGCAATGCCTGCTGCATGCGGTGATGCCATAGAAGTACCAACTGACCAATACCAAGAACCTGTACCACTTGTACTGAAAACGTAATCGAACACATAGCAAGAACGAGTTACCCCTCCCACAGTACAGGAGTTGAAACCTTCAGGCAGGAATGCTCCAGCGTAGAATCCACCTGGTGCAGCAAAACTAATTTCAGACTGACCATAGTTTGAATATCCAGCTCTAGTATCTAAATTCGTATATGGGTCAATTCCCCACAAAATTGGCGAGGTTGCTGAAATGGACATAACTGAAGGCAAACTAGATGGTAAATGTACCAATGAATCAGAATGGTCATAATCAGTGTTTTCGTTTCCGGCAGAAGCAATCAAAGTAACACCTTTTGTTCGAGCGTAGGAAGTTGCTTTAGAGTAAGTATTAATAAATTGTGCTATTCCATCTTTGCCGCCGACTTCAAAACGTATATCATCGCTTGTATCATAAGGTGTACCTTCGACGTCATAATAACCGTTTCGACGAATCGATAGGCCGAGGCTCATATTAACAACATCAACGTCATTATCGGCCGCATATACAATTGCTGCCATGGTGCCGTATGAACTTCCAGATCCTGTTTCAGCTGATAGTACTTTTAAAATAATTAACTCTGCTTCTGGAGCAACGCCAATGGTTCCAAAACCATTATCTGCTGCAGCAATTGTTCCCGCAGTGTGAGAACCGTGGTTAAAAGTGCCCATTGTTTGATCCCAAGTCTCTCCTGCAACAAATGAGCGACTTAAAATCGTATTGATGTTTGGAGCGAGATCCGGATGATCGGCATCTGCACCAGAGTCTAGTACTGCAATTCTAACGCCTTGTCCTCTAATTCCTTTATTCCATGCATCAGCAGCACCAACGGCTGTATGACCCCATTGAAGGTCGAAAAAGAAATCGTCGTCATTACTATTAGGAGGATTTGAAAAAGATTCCATTTTGACCTCTAATGCCGTTCCAGTAGCTTCTGCTGGTAGTTGAGGAAGCATGGCAGTAGCATCCGGGACAACATCTAAGTTCGAGTCTTGTGCGGCTTGAATGGAGTTAAATTTAACTTGGCAAACACCTATTTGTTGAATGCAGGACAATAGTTCACCACCAGATTGAGAGACCTTTTTCGAGATTTTTTCATAATTAAAAGAGCCATTAACATTGTATATAAAGTTTGTGGCATTGGTCGAGTTGGATAAAAATACGAGCGATATGCCTAAAGCATAAATTGATTTTTTTAGCATAATTAAATATCCTTTGTTAGTATTATTTTGAATGTTTGTCCCAAACTCTGTGTATTTATATCAGTTGGAACAACTTTATAGAACAAAAATTTTCTAGTAAAGTTATACGAATCTACAGGAATAACTAGAGTTTATCAACACACTACCGACATAAAAAATCTTGCGCTTGTAATTACGCTCTTCTTATCGACTATAGTTATGTTTTTTTGGCTTTAGTATTCAAAAAAATAAACCCATTGTACAATGGTTAGTTGAAAATATAGCGCTCAGCATAAGATTAGAGTGGTGTTTGAATTGTGTAATAATGCCGTAAGGGAATACGCAAATCAAACACCATGTAAGATGGTTCGCAAGATATAATTAGCAATGATTTTATTATTTGAAAAACTCTCTTATAATTCTCAAGCTCCATTCAGAATTTAATGTGAGCATGTTGTGTCCCATATTGTCTGCTTTGACATGAAGGGTTTGAGCTGGAAATTTAGATAGGTGATACTTTTCCTGAAAATCATAGCCAAACAAACTACATCCACTGCTAATTAGCATTATACCTCCATCATACTTAGATATCCCTTCTGTAAGGTTATAAGTAAATGAGCTTGGGTCATCTATCACGGGTTTTAGCATGCTGTTAAACGCTTCATAACCTCCCCGCGTGAATATATTAGACGGCATGGATTCATTGTCACACTGATAAGGAGCGCCGGGTTTATTTTGATTTAATATTTTTGTCATCACGTAATTGAACCCTTCATGTCCATCAGTTTTACTTACAGATGGGTAAGCCATGATGTATTTAATCAGTGCGAACACATCAGAAATTGATTGAGTTCCTTTCATCGTTTCTACGAAAGCTTTGGCGGATTCTGGGTCAAGCATTCCCGGCTCAACAATTACTGCTTGTGATACTTTATCTGGGTGAGCTGATAGATAGGCAGTAACCAGCATTCCTCCCCATGAATGCCCAATAAGTTTGACTTGGTCTTTAGGAGAAAAGTGCTGAACAATAGAATGTAAATCATCTGAATTTGAACTAAGAGTTAAATGCTCTTTATCTACTCGAGGCGACAGGCCGCTTCCTCGTTGATCATAGAATATAACTCGGTAATTTCGAGATAGGCTTTTTAGTGAAATCAAGGGACCATAATCTCCGCCAGGTCCACCATGGACAATGATTATTGGTGTAGCGTCTGGATTCCCGAATACTTCAGTGTGAAATTTGTAGCCGTATATTTCTGTATAGGGTAACGAGTCATTAAATTGAACGGTCTTTGGAATTTGAACACAAGATGTTAGAAGAGTTAAAGCAACTCCGACAGCTGCAAGATTTTTTAAATTTGATATGAACATTTTTTCCCTCATTGAATAATTAGTTTTATAGCAGAAATAACTAAGGAAATTAGCAAGGCAATCGTTATGCCACTAAAATAACTCTTTTTAATCAGTTGGTTAGATATATTCAAGTTGGAATTGTTTGTCAGATTGAGCAAAAAGTGATTTTTTCATCAAGGATTGAAGAGTTTGGTAATGATAGTAGGGAGTGTTTCCTGACAAATGCTGTGAATTTAAACATTTGCCAGATTTCTTATTTGAAGTTTACTCTAAATATTGTATGTCGGTTTCGTACAATGGTAACTGACGATATCCTACAAATAAATAATTATGGGTGAGTTATAAATGATCCTTATTGTAAGTGATTTTGTAGTTAGGTTGTCTTGCTAATCGTTACTGATTGAGTCTTTACTGAACCAATGGCCATCGATTCGGACTCTCGAGATCTTTCCAGCTTTGTCGTAATCTTTATAGAGTTTTCCAGTTGATTCAGCTTCAAACCAAACGCCCATATCGATTGGGGCGATAACTTGAGCGGCTTCCTTTACGGTGGGGGCGACCTTAGCAGTATCCTCAGTGACAACAGGAACTTTAGCAATAACTTCAGGGATTACTTTTGGAATAGTAGAAACTAGTTTCCAATTAAGCTTATTCATACATTTTTTAAATTCGTACTTCACCTTGTCAACATCGGCGTCTCTTGGCATTCTCGATTTCAGTGAAGCTACGCATTCTTCTTGAAATCGTTTTGATTTTGGAAGAGTTTCTAGCTTTGACCATTCTTCTTCGGGCATTTCAGCATGTACCCATCCTCTCAATTCTTCATTTGTTCCTGGATTACTCAAATACGAGTCACGAGCTTGGTGGAAGGGAGATGTCGAACAACCTGCTAGCAAAAGTAATAGAAGTGCAAATATGGGTTTCATAGACTCTAGTATTTCCTTTAGTTTATTAGTAGGTTTCTTTGACAAAATAGGGTAATTATTTCTGTCATCTTTCTTTTTAAAAGGCATTCGTCAATTATATTAACACATGGTTAGCTTATCCATTTCTTTTTGTACTTTTTATGTAACTCCCGATTCAGCGGTTGTTCTGTTGCAATGTTTTGTTAGTTGGGGGCAAAATTGCAGGTTTGCGCATTGCTAAATAACACATAAGTCTGCTATAAAAACATGTACCAGTATGGATGAAATAATGTTCCCAGTAAAAGTGTAAATGTCACATATTATTGCACCCATGATACTTTTCGTAATGACTTCCTGCCATCCTAAATAGATGTGCCAAGAAACAAAAGCAATGCTAATTTATAATACTGCAGCCAGCATGCCGATATGGCTACCTAGCAAAGTGAAAAGACAAGCTCGAAAGTTCAACTCCTCACATATTCCCGATAAAACAGAAAAAGTCATACAAATCAGCAGTCTATAGAAGTGTCTATTAATTGCAAGTCTTGACACTATTTCTGAAACTTAGCTTTTAATAACTTAAACACTTCCCATAAAATCAACAAAAGCCTCCGCAAATCGAGTGGGAGATTCTTTATCCATATTAAAATAAAGTGATGGTTCTATTAGTTCCGCTTCCATTAAAGCAAATTGATTATCGAGCCTGACAAAATCTAATCTTGCATACAGGGTTGATTGAGGTAGCTTGCTTAGTGCGTTTTTTGCAGTTGATAGTAGTGAGGGCTCAGGCTCTATTTTTATGAGTGAACCACCGTGTTCTTCTTGCACTCTGAAATCGTCGGTTTTTGGTGTTTTTAAAATTGCATGACTATATGTACCATTAAAATAAAACAGAGAAAACTCACCTTCATTAATCACTGAGGACACAAAAGGTTGAAACATAAATTCACGATTTTCAAAAAGTGATTCTAGTTTCTGATGATTAATTGATGAGTCGTCTTTTTTGAGTCGGAAGGTGTCATCGGCATTTGCGCTAACGCAGGGTTTAATAATTAGCTCATCAACACCAAAAGATTTAAACGCCAAATTTAATTTATCTTGGTCATAGTTTTTATCCCATAAACTGGGAACAATATTAACCCCTTGTTGCTGGAGTTCTGCTAGATAGTTTTTATTGATATTCCATTTAACGGTTTCAAGGCTATTGGCTAAAACAGCGCTTGATTGTTCAATTTTTTCAAGCACTGATAAAAAGGCTTCGCTATCGTCTTGATAATCCCATGGTGAGCGAATGATTACAGCCTCATAATCATTCCAATCAACTTGAGTATCGCGCCAAGAGACTTCTTTTGCTTGCCAGCCTAATTGAGCGAGTGGTTCAATGGCTAACGAATCGTAACATTCAAAATCGTCTAGTTGATCCATGCTTAATAAGATACATTTTTTCATAAGCTTATCTTCTGTATTTAAATTAAATTGAGTTAAACTAAGTTAGTGTTTGATAATATTCTAAAGCTTGTTCGATTTGAAATTGATTAAAAACCTGAATATTATTTTTTCTTAATAGTCTGGTGGTAACCCCTTCACCGGGAATTTTCTCGCCATTAAATTGACCATTGTGAATTAAATTGCTGCCACATGATGGGCTCGATTCAGTTAAAATGGCGAGTTTAATATTATTTTGTAGGCAAAGCTCTAGTACTTTTTTAGCGCCGCGTTCAAATTCTTGGGTTACATCAATATTTTCAATATTAATCACCTTAATATTGTCATTATTTACATTGATTATTTCCGCAGGTTTTCGAGGTGTTGGAAGACCACCACTGACTTCTGGACATAAGGGAAGCAATAAAGAATCCTTTTGCCAGCTTTTAATAATGGCATTATCAAGCTGCATACTATCACCGTCATAACGTACTTTTTCACCAAGTAAGCAAGCGCTAATTAAGATACGATGTTTGGACATAAATAATCCAGATAGATGAAACAAAAACCAATAAAGTGAAGCTATCTCAATAAAAATAAATTGTAAAGTGAATTAAAGTTATAGATGCCTCTAAAGTTTAAATTAGATAGGAGCACCCGTCCCTATCGCGGCACGGAGGCGCGCTCCTACCTATGAATTCAGTATAGAATGATGAAATCGGCATTTACTATTATATGCGGTATAATCACGCGCTAGTTAGATGTTTAATGAACTAAATATTGTCAGAAAACAAAATACAAGAGAATCTAAATGAGTGTAGAACAAACATTGATAGCGAGAAGCAATGGTAAATGTGAATTATGTTCATCTTCTCAAGCTTTATCGGTATATGAAGTTCCTCCAACTGATGGAGCGAATTCCGATAAAGCCATTTTAGTTTGTGAAACCTGTAAGCCACAAATCGAAGGCCTAGTAGAATTAGATACGGGTCATCATTGGCGGTGTTTAAATGATAGTATGTGGAGTCAAGTTCCGGTAGTTCAAATTATGGCATGGAGAATGTTGAAGCGGTTAAGCTCTGAAGCTTGGGCGAGAGATATGTTGGACATGCTTTACCTAGATGATGATTTAATGGAATGGGCGAAAGCTGACGGTGGGGCGAACACTTCAGAAGAGCCTACTCTGGACAGTAATGGGGCGAGCTTAAATGCTGGTGATAGTGTCACCTTGATTAAAGATTTGGTGGTGAAAGGTGCTAATTTTACTGCCAAGCGGGGAACTATTGTGCGGAATATTTCACTAACATCTAACCCTGAACATATTGAAGGTCGAGTGAATGGGACTCGAATCGTATTGTTAAGCCGCTATTTAAAAAAATCTAATTAGCTTTGGATTGAAAATTGATTTAAAAAACTGACTTAAAAACTAAATGGAGATAATAATGAAAGATAGATTAAACAAAATGATGAGATTTAGCGCTAGTATTGTTGCTGGTTTTATCTTAATAAGCCAAACGGGAGTCGCCCAACAATCTCTTGAAGAGCTAGCTAATGGTGAGCATAGAAGCGAGTCTAATAAAGTCAGAAATGAATTCAGACATCCGGTTGAAACCCTCAATTTTTTTGGTATCAAACCTGATATGACCGTTGTAGAAATATCACCAGGTGGCGGATGGTACACAGAAATCATAGCGCCCTACTTAAAAGATAACGGTCAGTATATTGGAGCCGCTTATGATGTTGAATCAAAGGTAAAATATTATAGTAATAGTGCCAAGAAATTTGCACAAAAACTATCAGCCCATCCAGAGTTATATAGCAAAGCAAAAATAAGTGTTTTACAAGCGCCGGAGAAACTAGATTTTGCTGAGGAAAATTCTGCGGATCTAGTTGTTTCTTTTAGAAGCGCGCACGGTTGGGCTCGTGATAAATTTGCAGATAAGGTATTTGCGGCGATTTATAAAGCCGTTAAGCCGAATGGTATTTTTGGTTTGGTTCAGCATAGAGCTGGAATGCAAAACCCTAAAGATGTTAGCGGAAAACTTGGTTATTTAAAACAAGATGATGTCATTAAACTTGCTGAAAAGGCTGGCTTTCGATTAATTGAGCAGAGCGAGATCAACGCTAACTCAAAAGACACTAAAGATTATAAAGGTGGTGTTTGGACTTTACCTCCAAGTTATCGACTAAAAGATAAAGATCGTGAGAAATATCAAGCAATAGGCGAGTCAGACCGTATGACGCTTAAGTTTGTAAAACCTGCAGCAAAATAATAGATAAAAACAGGGACGTTTTTATGAAAGTTCAACAGACTCTAGAATGAACCTATCGAGAAATAATAAAGCATCCATGAAATCAGTATTTAATAAACTACAAGAAAAACTAACCAAACTTGATCAGAACAAAGTATTTCAAGGTTGTGTGATCTTCGTGATCATATTATCTGCACTAGCTATTGGTGTGAAAACTCATAATATCCCATTGCAGTACTTATCGATTTTGGCGGCGGCAGATGTTGCCGTTACGGTTTTCTTTGCTTTAGAAATAACCATTCGATATTTGGCGACTAATAATTTTAAAAGCTTTTTTTCTAAAGGTTGGAATATTTTTGACACCGCTATCGTGATCGGAAGCTTGATTCCTGCAGGTGGTAGTGGCATTTTGTTAGCTCGGCTATTAAGAGTATTTAGAGTATTGCGTTTGGTTTCAATGGTGCCGGAGCTTCGTTTATTGGTCAATGCGTTATTAAAAGCGATACCAAGAATGGGTTATATCGCATTGTTAATGTTTGTTATTTTTTATATTTATGCTGCGGTTGGAAGTATTTTATTTGAGGCAATTAATCCTGTTTTATGGGGGGATGTTTCGATCTCAATGCTCACACTTTTCCGGATTGCTACATTTGAAGATTGGACTGATGTCATGTATGAAACCATGGAACTTTATCCGATTAGTTGGCTTTATTATTTAACCTTTATCTTTTTAACGGCCTTTGTGTTTCTGAATATGATGGTGGGAACAGTGTTAGATATAATGAGTAAGGAGCATGAGAATTTTCGTGCAGAGAGTCACGGAGAAACTGCGGAAGGGGGAGAGCCTGCTAGCCGAGCACAGGTTGATCAATTACAACAAGAATTAGCGGAGATAAAGAAGTTATTAAAGGCTAATAAGGCGGAATAAAAAATTAGAGTCGAGCGTTACAAATTAACGTTCGACTCTTTAATGTCAGATAAAATTAATATTAAATAAATATTTCGATTAATATAAAGACTTAATTAAAAGGTATATCTAAGTCCCATCACAATGTTTCTTCCTACTCTTGGTGCTAAGTCTTTAATAAACGAACCGTGGTCTCTTGCGTCTTCATCCAGTAAGTTCTTTCCTTTTAGGAATAAAAACAATTCATCTGATTCAAAAACCATTCGATAAGCAAACTCAAGATCGACTTGATCGAAACCCGGTGTGGCTAATTCATTTTCGCCAATTCTATTTTGCGCTTGGTAACGAACCCAAGTTAAGTCACTAGAAAAATCTAAATAATCATAGTTAATAGAAAGGCCTGCTTTTGACGCAGGAATTCTTGGTAGGTTATCGCCATTTTTTAAATCAGCTCTTACCAAATCACCGAATAGGTCAATTCTAAACTCGTGACCATCAAATTGAGCAATTGGAAATTCTATTTGTAATTCTAAACCTTTGTATTCAGCATCTTGTTGTTTGTAACACATCAATAATAATTCATGAGCGACTGCTTCTTCTATGGCTTCAGGCGTTAAGCAAGGATCGCTATGAAGAACATTTTCAGAGAAAATAAAATCATTAAAACGGTTCATAAATAAATTGAACTCACCAGTAACCTTGTCAAACTCAAATCGATAAGAAAAATCGATATTATTAGAGATTTCTTTTTGCAGGTTCGAATTACCTATTTCAAAAGATTGGGTGGCTAAATGAGGACCAAAAGAGTAATATTCTTCAACGCTTGGAAAGCGAGTAGCGTGAGAAATATTGACAGCTAGTTTATTATGCTCAGCCAGAGAATATACGATACCAGAAGAAAAACTAAATCCATTTTCTGATTGATCAGCAAATTCTTCCACCTGAATCGATTGCGATTCAAACCTTGCGCCTAATTCCCATTTTAGATCGCCATATTCTTTTTCTTCTAACCAAAAAAGAGCACTATTTTTTGTCTCGGATGGAGGCACTATTGCTTCTTCGCCAATTGCTTTAAAATCTCTTTTTGCGAATTGAACGCCTATAACACCATGCCAGTCATTCCAAGCGTCATGTTTTATATAGCTTCTGAATTCAGAGGCTTTATTGGTGAATTTTGTACCTAACTCGTCACCTTCAATTTCTTGATGTTGATAGTCTGTATAAGCGATTCCAGCAAAAAAACTATCAATGCCTTTAAATGGCTGTTCAACCTTTGTCTGTAAATCGTAACGATTTTGTGACATATCAATACTGACACCATGCTCTTCTTCGTGAGCATCTAATATGAGAGGTTCTTCTTCATGGTGTTCAGCATGGCCTGGAACAGCATAATTTTTATTAATGTGGCTGACGGAAAATCCCCAATAGCCATTGTCAGTTAAAAAAGTTGTTCCTAAACTCGCACCTTTAGTTTCACTCGCACTATTTTCTAGAACACCAATCATTTCTTCTTCATGCTCCTCTTCGTGGGCTATTTCTTCCGCTTCCTCAAGTGCATGCAGTGCTTCGGATTCAGCGGAACCCGGAATGGTTAGATCATCTGTCGTTGTAGAATATCCATCAATATGCCAATTCCAATCATCTGTACCTCCATCTAGGGTAATTACTGCAGATTGCTCACCGGTAGCGGAGTTGCCAGCTCTAAGCTCAATACCGCCAGTTATACCTTCAACAAAATCAGAGTTTATTTTTCTGTCAGTGGTATTAACCACACCACCAATCGCTCCACTACCGTATAGAAGAGTCGCAGGGCCTTTAACCACCTCAATTTGTTCAATTAATAATGGCTCTATACCAACATCGTGATCGGCACTGGTAGTTGAAGCATCTTGAACACTCATTTGATTATTAGTGATTTTAACTCGAGCACCACTCAATCCTCTGATAACGGGGCGGGAAACTGCTGGGCCAAATGAGGAAACGCTCAAGCCGGGTTCTAATTGCAATATCTCACCTAAGGTACCAGCGCGCTTAGTAATTAACTCTTCACCTGATAACAAAAGAATAGGCGTTGCCATATCCAGAGCCGTGTGCTCAAGTGGATTAGCATTGATGACTATTTTATGATTGGCTCCGGTTTCTAACGAAATGACAAAAGGTCTTTCGCTATTGCTAAAGGTGTCTTCTTTTATTTCAATCTGATGATGAAAATGTGCTTGGTTTCCGGCTTTAACGTCCAAAGTATGGACGCCTAGGGGAGCGTCAAGAATCGCATGACCTTGACTATTAGAATGTGTGCTAACAGAAGAGCCCTTAACGACAATCAGTGCGTCGGGAATGGCGCGACCATCTTTATCTTCAAGTTTTATATGAACAACTTTGGCATTAGCAGATGTATGTAAAAGTGCTGCTATTACAGCGGTAAATAGTATTTGTTTTTTCACGTTGGATCTCTTATAGGGTAAACTTTTGCTAGTTCGCCTTTTCAAAGGCTAAAATAGCAAAATCAAATTAAGCCATAAATAAATTAAGTTAAAATTAATAAATGTAAAATTTAGCAATATTAAGAGGTTATAACGGGAGGGGCTCTGGCATTAATTGTAATGCGATAAGCAATGATATCAGTTGTTTTGGAATTGAAAAATGAATGACTGTTTGAACCTAGAGTGACGACAGAATCGATGTCGTGCTCGATCATATCATCGTTATTAGATATTTGAGCTAGGCAAAAATGGTTTTCTGTTTGTTGTATATGTTCTTCACTATATTCATGATGCAAGACAAGGCCTTGGGATATAACCCAACCAAGTAACAGAATTATTAGCGAGAATTTTGATTGTTTTGCAAACATCTAGGTATTCTCTCATAGAGATAAAACAAGGCGCAAGATAGATAGAGACGATTATTTCAACAAGATTGTAAATGATTGTTAATTACTATGAGTTTTAATACTTTTTATCAGGAGAAAACAAGGAAAAGCAGTTGTTTTAGTTAAAAACATATACTGAAACCTTCAAGGTTCAAAGGAACAAAAACAGAAAAGGGCTCACAAAACCAGCAAGGACAAGCAACCCTCTTTTGCCTAAAACGCCATTCCGGCCTTTGATCATAAAAAGAGCGGAAATTGACAAAAAGATTAGCATCGCGGCAAACAAGTCTGAAAAATAAGTCCAACCTTGTTTTACTTCGTTTAAATGTAGTTGATTGAAACGTTTCAGAATAGGGCGTGAGCGGATGCTTTCTAGGGTAACTTGCTGGGTTTCAAAATCGACAAAAATGTTAGTGTCGTTTTTGAGGAAGAGTTTATAACGTGTATCGGATTCCCAAAAATCAGCTCTAGAGGGAGAGTTGAGATTAAGTTTTTCTCTTAGGTAATTATCGAGTTGAGGCGAATCCACTTGTTGAGCAATCCCCTCAATGAAATGATTTTTTTGAGATACCTGATAGTTGGGATTCCAGTCATCAATATGATTAACCGCAATTCCAGAGATTGAAAATATTAGCGTCATTCCAATACAAAAATACCCGATATCTCGGTGAAGCGAGCGATTGAGTTTGAACCACTTACTATTTATTTTAGTGCTTTTGATGTTTTCAGTATTTTTAGACGTTTTAGTCAGCAATGGTAACGCCCGTCGGAGAAAGTTGGTAAACGGTCATTCCTGATTTAATTGATTTTTTGTCAAACTCTTCGTTTGCTTCTTCGGCTAAATGGCTTAAATAGGCAATGGCTTTTTCTTTGCTAAGCTCTTGCCCAACAAGGTTACCGGTAGCGTAAGCTGCTTTTCCTTTGGCATTAAAAGGAAAAACCATATCGCCATCTTTTACTTTAATTCTTAAGGTTTGATACTTTTTATCCGAAGCCAATTTCATCCAGCAGCCGCGCTTTTTACATACCGAAACTATAGCACCTTCTACAGTGATGTCTTTGTCTATGTAATTCTCGGGATTTTCTAGTAGCGTTGATATCGCAACCAATTTGCTCATATCGGCACCTGAGCCAAAATTTTCGGCGGCGACAGGCAGTGAAAGTAAGGTCAATATTAGAACTGAAATCCAGTTTTTCATCAATTTCTCCAGCTAAATTAAATGATTTGAGATGCTTTAATGGTGAATTATCTCATTTCATTAATGACTGGTTCAACTGGATATGCAAGACAGGGTTCGATTTAATTGTCTTAGGTCAATTTCAACTCATTAAATAGTCTCTGCAATTTCGAGCAGTAGTGTTTTTAGTTTTTGAGCTTGAACTTCAATTTGGGAGATTTTATCTTGGTCAATTTGTGGCATTTTTTGTTCTAGCTCTTTCATTTTATCGCTTAACACACTCATATTTTCTTCTAATGCTGATGAAATTTTAGAAAGTTCAACAGAAAGGGATTCAATTTTATTTTGGTCGAATTCAAGGTGTTTAAGATTTTGTTCGAATTTTAAAGCTTCCTCTTCCATGCGTTCTGCGACTATTTCCATTTTTGCGCCCCATTTCTCAATTTTCTCACCATCTATTTCAATAATATTTTCTAACGATTTTAGCTGTTTTTCTATTTTACGAATACTTTGCTGCTGTTCAGTCGATAATTGTTTAAATGTAAATCGTTTACCATCAACATGATAAACTCGCTTCTCGCCAGAATGGTTGATTTGAATGGATTTGCTTTTAATATTTGAGAAATCGTTTTGGTTAGCAGCAGCCGTATTTTGGCAAGCACTTAAAATGATACACATGACTAAGGTGGAAGCCATTGAAATGAGTGGTTTGGTAAGGTGTAGATTAGTCATTTTCAATTCCTTGCGGTTGGTTTTACACCATAAGACGAGCCTTTGAGCGAAAAAGTTTGATTTAGACTCAAAGTTATCGTTAATTGTTGGTTTTTATTTACCTGTATTTGCCACTATCACTGTCCCTAAGCGGATAAAATCGTTAAAATCACGCTATTGTCGAGAAGGTTAAATCTTCTCAAATTGTAATCACCAATCTTTTATGGTTTTGTTTAGTCTGACTATGCAACTTCATGAAGGTAGTACCAAGAGAAAAATTAAGGCATGCAGCAAGAATATAATCCGCAAGAAATAGAAATCCGAGTACAGGATACTTGGAATAAAAATAAAGCTTTTAAAGCGGTGCAAGATAATAACAAAGAAAAATTCTATTGCCTCTCGATGTTGCCCTATCCAAGTGGTCGTTTGCATATGGGGCATGTTCGAAACTATACCATTGGCGACGTAATTTCTCGTTATCATCGAATGAAAGGAAAGAATGTATTACAACCTATGGGATGGGATGCTTTTGGTTTGCCTGCGGAAAATGCTGCTATTAAAAACAAAGCGCAACCCAGCACTTGGACCATAGAGAATATTGCTTATATGAAAAAGCAATTACAGAGTTTAGGCTTTGCTTATGATTGGGAAAGAGAAGTAACAACTTGCAAACCAGAATATTACAAATGGGAACAATGGTTTTTTACTAAATTGATTGAAAAAGATTTAGCCTACAAAAAAACTTCAGCGGTGAACTGGTGCCCAAATGACGAAACGGTATTAGCCAATGAGCAAGTTCATGATGGTTGTTGTTGGCGATGTGATACACCAGTAGAGAAAAAAGAAATTGACCAATGGTTTATTAGAATTACAGCTTACGCAGAAGAGCTTTTGCAGAGTATTGATGATTTAGATGGTTGGCCTGATAGCGTTAAAACACAGCAACGAAATTGGATAGGTCGATCTGAAGGCGTAGAAATGTCTTTCGGGATAGAAAACTCTGAACAGCAAGTAAGTATCTATACCACTCGACCAGATACTTTAATGGGAGTGACTTATTTAGCCGTTGCGGCAAAGCATCCCATCGCTGATAAAGCAGCTCAATCAAATCCTGCGCTTGCACAATTTATAGCGGAATGTAACCAAAGCACCACCGCCGAAGCAGATATAGCAACGATGGAAAAGAAGGGCATGTCTACCGGTGTTAAGGCTGTTCATCCGGTAACAGGTGATCTGGTTGATATTTGGGTCGCTAACTTTGTCCTAATGGATTACGGTTCCGGCGCGGTTATGGCAGTTCCCGGACATGATCAGCGGGATTGGGAATTTGCAACTAAATACGGGATTGATATTACTCAAGTTATTGCGCCACTTGATTCAAGTGAATTGGTTTGCGATTTGTCTAAAGAGGCTTTTACTGAAAAAGGGACTTTGATTAATTCAGGAGAGTTTGATGGATTGACTTCTGATCAAGCATTAACCCAAATTGCTAACTGGCTAGAAGAAAAAGGTGCCGGCAAAAAACAAGTTAATTATCGAATTAGAGATTGGGGTGTTTCACGTCAACGTTTTTGGGGGGCACCTATTCCAATGATTAAATTGGAAAATGGTGAAATGGTTACCGCAAAGGACTTTCCTGTTGAGTTGCCAACTGATTTAATCCTTGATGGAGCCAATTCTCCATTAATTAATAACGCAGATTTCCAAGATGTTGTTGTTGATGGAATTCCTGGCAAACGAGAAACTGATACCTTTGATACTTTTATGGAATCTAGCTGGTATTACGCCCGATATACCACGCCAGATTGCGATACAGCAATGCTCGATAGCCAGGAAGCCAATTACTGGCTTCCGGTTGATCAATATGTCGGTGGTATTGAGCATGCAACAATGCATTTACTTTATTTCAGATTTTTTCATAAATTAATGCGTGATGCGGGATTAGTTAGTTCAGATGAACCGGCTAAAAAACTATTAACTCAAGGTATGGTGCTATCGGAAACTTTTATTACAAAAGATGCAAAAGGAACAAAGCAATATCATACCCTTGAAGAAGTTGAAGTTGAAAAAGATAGTAAAGGTAAGGCGATTAGCGCCACGTTAATCACTACCGGTGAGCCCGTTATATTGGCGGGGATGGAGAAGATGTCCAAGTCGAAACAAAATGGCGTTGACCCACAAGCACTAATTAATCAATACGGCGCCGATACGTCAAGACTTTATACCATGTTTGCTTCACCTCCAGAACAAACCTTAGAATGGAAAGATGATGGGGTGCATGGTGCTTATAAGTTCTTGCGCCGATTGTGGAAAGCCTTTAATGAAAATGCGCTAGAGGTTGATGCTAGCCAAATTAACATTGTTGAATTAAATAAGGAACAAAAGGCCTTATATCGAAAAACCAATGAAACCATCGAAAAAGTGTCAGATGATTATGAACGTCGTCATTCTTTTAATACGGCTATTGCCGCAACTATGGAATTAGTTAACGCCATCATTAAGTTTGAAGCTTCGACAGAACTTGATAAAGCAGTAGTAAAACATGCACTTGATATTACTGTACTTTTATTATCTCCCGTTGTCCCTCACATTAGCCAAGAGCTTTGGAGTCTTTCAGGTAGAGATACTTTGATCATTAACGAAGAATGGCCAATATGTGATAAAAATTCATTAACTAAGGATGAGATGCTGATCATTCTACAAGTGAATGGTAAGACTCGCGGAAAGATTGAAGTTGCGGCTGATGCTGATAAAGAGAGCATTGAAAAGTTAGCGATGAAGGATGAAAATGTGATTAAATTTATTGAAGGAAAAACGGTCAGAAAAGTGATTGTTGTTCCCGGTCGATTGATTAATATCGTCGCTAATTAAATGAATAACCGCAACCAAAAACTTAATACAAACTCAGGTTCAGCTTTTCTGGCGGAACTTCAGAATAGTCACTTATTTAGAAGTTTGATTATTTTTATTACTTGTTTAATGCTATCGAGTTGTGGTTTTCATTTGCGTGGCACAGCAAATTTTAATATTAATACAAGTCAAGATTTATCAGTTTTTGTTGGCTTTTCTAGCGATGACCACCTATTTGAAAGACAACTAAAGAATGACCTGAAACTAGCAAAAGTGACTCTTGTTAATGATGCAATCCAAGTTAATAATCATCTCATTATTGTTGATTCGTTTATCGAAAAAAATTCAATTGGACTTGATAGTGTTGGTCGAAATAATGAATTTGAAATTAGTTATGCGATCGATTTTGTTATCAATAATAATGCTAAACAGGATATGAAAGATATAAGCTTGCCAAGATCAAATATGGAAAACTCTAACGCTGAGAAAAAAACAATTATTGCTCGTCGGAGTTTATATATCGATCGAAATGACCCGATTGGAAAAAGAACCGAAGAAAAGAAATTACTCGAATCCATGCGACAAGAACTTTCAAATAAATTAGTTCGACAATTTATTTCTGTCACTAACTATTCTCTCTCTTCTGGAAAGCTAAAGCATGAGGGATAATTAGTTTAATGTCTTCCTTTGTTAACATTGTTAGTAGTGATGAGGTTTTATTGCAGCAGGAAACTTGTGATGGAATTATCGCTGAGGCAAAAAAAAGCGGTGTTTTGGAGCGAGATATAGTTGATATCGTTGATAAATTCTCTTGGAATGACTTACTGGCTAATTGCAATAGTTTGTCTTTGTTTGCTGAGCAAAAGCTAATCGACATTAGGTTTAATAAAGCACCTAAAAAAGATGCTCAACAGGCTCTAGTTGAATTGCTTGCGATAGCGGATCAAAATAATCAGTTTTTAATAAGACTTCCAAAACTGGAAGGTCGTCAAAAAAATGCAAAATGGTTTAAAACGATTCTAGCGTCAGCCAAACTACAAGAGTTGTGGCCGCCAAAACCTTATGCGTTTGTTGATTGGATTAATAATCGAGCAATGAAATTAGGATTAAAAATTGACCATGATGCGGTTGCAATGTTGGCAGAACAAACGGAAGGTAATTTGTTAGCCGCAAATCAAAGTTTGGGGAAACTTCATTTATTATTTTCTGACGAGCAAATAAATATCGAAATGTTAAAAGAAGTGACCTCTGATAATGCGCGTTATTCGGTTTTTCTATGTTTAGACGAAGCGCTAGCGGGGAAGGGTGAACGAGCGGTCAAAATGTTAAAGAAATTCCAGCAGGAATCTATCGCACCTATTTCAATTTTGATGAATTTAACTCGAGAAATTAGTCATTGTAATCAAGTTGCTGTTGCTACTAACAGTGGTCAATCGCCAATGCAAGCATTGTCTAAAAGTTTTCTTTGGGATAGTAAAAAGAAAATGATTGTTGTGGCCTCTCGTCGATTGCCATTGGCAATATGGCAAAAGTTGATGATGCGTTGTGCTTATTTAGACCGAATGGTTAAAGGGCAAGAAAAAGGTAATATTTGGCAAGAATTAGAGTCTTGTCTATGGTTATTGAGCGGTAAGAAGATCTGGGGTGTAAAGCGTGGTTAGTTTTAACACGTCTGATGGTTGGCAAGGTTGTTTGGTTTGAATGTAATAAAATCAATGAAACCAGCGAAATTGAAATCTATGGAGTTAGTTTTTGGCGGAAGTTTTGACCCGATTCATTTAGGTCATTTCAATGTCATTGAAAATCTAACTAAAAGATTTCCAGATTTGCCAATCAGAATAATTCCTTGTTCTATTCCTGCCTTAAAGAGCCGAACCAGTGCAAGTTTTGAACAAAGGGTTGAGATGATTAATTTATCTCTAAAACCTTTTGCTCAGATTAGGTTTGATGCTGAAATTAATATTGATCAGCGAGAAAACCTAAGAGAGGGAAAGTCTTATACGGTTGACACTTTAGAGAGTTTATCAAAAGAATTTCCGGAGCGGCGATTTGTGTTAGTTGTAGGAGCCGATACATTAAAGTCAATGAATCAGTGGCATCGATGGAAAAAACTATCAGAATTATGCCATTTATTAGTTGTTAATAGACCTAATTATAAGATAGATAATTTAAAAGAACTCGCCAAGAGCCTAGGTTTTTCTGCAGTGAAAGGTGTTGACGAGTTAATGGTAAACGACAATGGATGTTATAGTTGCCTAAATATAGAAGAGGTGGATACCTCTTCAACTGAGATAAGAAAAAATTTTACCAATGGACTTTCAAATGATAAGTTCATTTCCAATGATGTAATTAATTACATTAATAATAATTTGATATACAAGCAAGAGTTGTGACCTAAATGAAAAATGAAACTTTAAAAGATTCAGTTGTTGAACAGTTAGAAGAAATTAAAGCACAAGATATTAAAGTGATTGAGTTGCCAGACGACAGTAGTATTGCTGACTTTATGGTGATTTGTAGTGGTACTTCTTCTCGTCATGTGAAGTCGATTGCTATTCTATTAATCAAAGCACTTAAAGAAAAAGATATGCCGCCTATTGGCGTTGAAGGAGAAGATGTTTCTGAATGGGTTCTGGTTGATTGTGGAGATGTTATCGTTCATGTAATGCAGCCAACTACCAGAGATTATTATCAATTGGAAAAGTTGTGGGAAAAAGGTTTAGACCAAAAAAGCGAATAATTCATCCGGTTTCGTTGAAATGAAGATAAAACTAATTGCTGTCGGAACAAAAATGCCCGCCTGGGTAGAGACAGCTTTTAAAACTTATGCGCAGCGTCTTCCGAGAGATTGTTCTTTGGAACTTATTGAAATTTCTGCTGCCAAAAGAACACGCAATCAGTTAGCAACTAAGTGGATGGAGAAAGAAGGCGAATTAATTTTAAAGTCAATTGATGCATCTGATTGGGTTGTTGCGCTTGATGTAGAAGGTAAGAGCTGGACGACCGGTCTATTGGCAGAGCAAGTGACTAAATGGCAATCAATGGGAAATAATGTTGCATTGTTAGTCGGTGGTCCAGATGGATTGTCGCAAGCTTGTTTAAATCGTGCCAATCAGCGTTGGTCTTTGTCTGCTTTGACTTTACCTCATCCCATGGTCAGAGTCGTTTTGGCTGAAGCTATTTACCGCGCTTGGTCTGTTACTGTTAATCATCCTTACCATAGAGAGTGATCTTTTTGATTTTTGGACGTCATTTATAAATGCTAAAAACGACCAACCAAATAAAGAGTGGCCACGCTTTTAAAGATCATCGTCAAGAACGACAAATTCTAGTCTCACGAAGTATTATTGCTTTTGCCTTTGTTTCTATTTTAATGCTGTCTCTACTGGCACGAAGTTGGTATTTGCAAGTTATCAAGCATGAAGATTATCAGACGCGTTCAAATAATAATCGAATAAGTGTACAACAGGTTGCTCCTAATCGAGGATTAATTTTCGATCGAAATGGCGTGTTACTCGCAGAAAATCGTTCAGTTTATACTCTTGAAATTATTCCAGAACAAGTTAAAAATCTTGATGATATTTTATTGCAGATTAAATCCTTGGGCTTGGTAGAAGATAAGCATATTGAGCGTTTCAAGAAACGGCTTCTTGGTGTCCGTCGCTTTAAAAGTATTCTTTTACGGTCTCGTTTAACTGAAAAAGATGTTGCCATTTTTTCTGCCAATGGGCACAGTTTAAAAGGTGCGAGAGTTGAAGCACGACTGGTTCGTTATTATCCCTATGCGGGTCAAATTGTACACGCATTAGGTTCTGTGCGACGAATAAACGATCGTGATCTGCAGAGGATTGATCAAGTCAATTACCGGGCAACAAGGCATATTGGTAAAGTTGGTCTGGAAAAACATTATGAAGATATTCTACATGGAAGGATAGGAAGTCGAACGGTTGAAACTGATGTACAAGGTCGGGTCATTGGTGAGCCATTAACTGAAACACCTCCAATTCCGGGAAAAAACTTAAAGCTATCAATCGATATTAAACTCCAGTTAGCAGCATCAAAAGCGATGGATGGCTTTCGTGGTTCAGTGATTGCGATTGATCCAAGAAATGGTGATATCTTAGCCTTAGTGAGTAACCCAGGGTATGATCCTAATGAATTTGTCACCGGAATTTCGACAGAAAATTATGCCAAATTGACTGGGTCAAACGACCAGCCTTTGTTTAATCGTGCTTTACGTGGCTTATATTCTCCAGGTTCAACAATCAAACCTATGCTTGCTTGGGTGGGGTTAGAGAATAATCTTATTACTGAAAAATCGACAGTTGATGATCCTGGCTTTTGGACTATTCCAAATAAAGAAGAACGAATTTATCGTGATTGGAAAAAAGAAGGTCATGGCCATAAGGTGAATGTTTATACCGCAATCACTCAATCTTGTAATCCTTTTTTCTATGACTTAGCTTATAACATGGGAATCAATTTACTATCCGAAAATATGTTTAATTTTGGTTTTGGACAGTCGACAGGTATTGATATGGGTGAAGAGCTAACCGGTATTATGCCGTCAAGGGATTGGAAACGAATCAATCGACGTTCTGACTGGTTTCCCGGTGAAACCGTTTTAACGGGGATTGGACAAGGCTATTGGAATGCAACGCCACTACAACTTGCGAATTCGGTTTCAGCGATTGCTAATAACGGGGATCGATTTAACCTACGTTTGGTTACTGATCTTGAAGAGAATGGAGAATGGCAAACTAAAGAACCTCGGTTAGCAGATAGACAAGTTGATTTTGGTGATGGTAAAAATTTGAAAATCGTGCAAAAAGCGATGCATAGAGTAACCAAACGACGATGGAATGGAACTGCAAAAACGGCTTTTGAAGGGGCATCTTATGAATCTGCGGGAAAAACAGGTACGGTTCAATTGACTACACAAAATAATGAAGAAGACGAAGAAAAAGAGAAAAAGGTAGTCGCTAAAAGATTCCATGATAATGCTGTTTATGTTGGTTATGCACCGATGATTAATCCAGAAATTGCAATTGCGGTTGTTACCGAAAATGGTGGTCATGGTGGTGAAAGTGCTGCCCCGGTAGCCCGTTTGGTACTCGACGCCTATTTTAATGGGAAGAATTAATGGCATTTGTTGACGGAGATATTTCTGATAGAGGCGGTAAAAGTCTCGCCCAAAAGTTGCATGTTGATTTGCCTTTGTTGGCAGGTCTTCTAGTGTTGATGGGATTTGGTCTATTGATTTTATACAGTGCTTCTGGTCAGAGTGATCTTCAGTTAAAACGCCAAATTATTCGTCTTGCAATTGCTTTTATGGCAATGCTTTTTATTGCATGGATTCCGCCGAGAATCTATAAAAAGTGGACACCACTTGTTTATGCCATTGGTGTTATTCTTCTTATAGCCGTCATTCTTGTGGGCGATGAAGGTAAGGGCGCTCGTCGTTGGCTTGATCTTGGTTTTTTTCGCTTTCAACCGTCAGAAATTATGAAGTTAGGCATACCAATGATGATCGCTTGGTATTTTAGCGAAAGAAAGCTACCACCTAACTATAGAGAGTTATTGATAGCCGGCGTTATCATTGTGGTTCCCACTTACCTTATATTAATTGAACCAGACTTAGGGACATCAATATTAATCGCTAGTTCGGGTGCATTTGCTATTTTTCTAGCAGGGATTCGATGGCGAATATTATTATCATTTGTTTCTGTTGCCGTTATTTATGCGCCGATTCATTGGCTTTTTGTTATGCAGGCGTATCAAAAACAAAGAGTGCTCACCTTCCTTAATCCTGAGCAAGATCGTTTAGGTAGTGGTTATCATATTATTCAATCACAAATAGCGATTGGCTCGGGAGGCATGGATGGTAAAGGTTGGCTACAAGGCACTCAGTCTCAACTTGAATTTTTACCTGAACGTAATACGGATTTCATTTTTGCTGTATTAGGAGAAGAATTCGGTTTTTATGGAGTTCTATTGTTAATTAGTTTGTATTTATGGATTATTGGGCGCGGTTTTTTTATCGCTATAAAAGCGCAAGAAACCTATACTCGATTATTAGCTGGCGCAATCACTTTAACTTTTTTTGTGTATGTTTTTGTTAATATTGGAATGGTAACCGGCATTTTGCCTGTGGTTGGGTTACCATTGCCCTTAGTAAGTTATGGTGGAACGTCTATGGTCACCTTAATGGCATCTTTTGGTATACTGATGAGCATTCAAACCCATAAAAAATTATTGCCGGGCTAAAGTATAAGGTTTTCATTCGGCATTCATTGTAAAAATAGAGGTAAATTATCAAGCATGAATCTGTCGCTAGTTAATCGTATTTTTGTTTTAATTGGAATGAGCTTTTTGCTTTCAGCTTGTTCAATGTTCAGAAGTATTGAGCAAGATTCTGCACCAAATAAACCAATTAATTGGGCTCAAGTTAAACCGATAGTTCCTAAAAAAGAAGTTAAAAGTCGCTATGGGAACCCCAAAACCTATGAAGTTTTTGGAAAAACTTATCGAGTTCTAGAATCATCTAAAAACTTCAAACAGCATGGTGTAGCAAGCTGGTACGGTACTAAATTTCACGGTCGACGCACTTCCAGCGGTGAAACCTACGATATGCTGCAATTGACTGCAGCACATAAAACCCTGCCAATTCCCTGTTATGTAAAAGTAACCAATAAAGATAATGGCAAAGAATTAGTTGTTAAAGTGAATGATCGAGGGCCTTTTGCAAAATCACGAATTATAGACTTATCTTATGCAGCGGCACATAAGTTAGGTATGACAAAAAAAGGCACTGCCAACGTAGTGATAGAAACCATCGATTTTGATGAAGAAACTAGCCAAGTTGCGTCAAATCGAGTATCTCAAACCAAATCTTCCGTAACAAAGAAAGAACCAAATAAAGGCAAAGACCGTTTTGTCCAAGTGGGTGCTTATTCTAATCATGAAAGTGCGCAAAAACTCGCCAAAGTGCTTGATCGGGAAATCAAGTTACCGGTTAAAATTTCGTCGGTTAAAAAGAATGGTAAAAAACTCTTCCGAGTGAGGATTGGTCCTATTCATACGCTTGAATTAGCGCAAAATTTAGCTGAAACATTAAATATTAATGAACTCGGCAAACCTAGTATTGTCTACCAGAATTAGTGGTATAATCGCTGCCATATAGCTATTAACTCAATCTATAAATTCTCAATTTTGGGTTCCATTTGGTAACTTGAATCGTCGCAAGGTAATTTAATGACAAATTTTTTCAAACAAGCATTATTCTGGATAATAATATCTAGTTTCAGTTTCACCGCTCAAGCCATCACTCCAGCAGCTCCAAGCCTATCTGCTAAATCATTTGTATTGATGGATTATGACAGCGGAAAAATTATTGTTGAACATAATCCTGATATGCCTGTACCTCCAGCAAGTCTAACTAAAATGATGACAGGTTATGTGGTCTCTGAAGAAATTTCGGGAGGTAATCTTAAATTAACCGATCAAGTTCAAATCAGCAAAAATGCGTGGGCTCAGAATCCGTTATTTAAAGGCAGTTCATTAACTTGGGTAGAAGTGAATACCCAAGTCAGCGTCGATGATTTATTAAAGGGAGTGATTATTCAATCAGGAAATGATGCTTCGGTTGCTTTAGCGGAACATATCGCTGGAAGTGAAGATGTGTTTGCTCAACTGATGAACCAACACGCTAGAAAGTTAGGTATGTTAAATACCCATTTTGAGAACTCAAACGGACTACCTGCTGAAGGGCAAGTATCTACAGCTAAAGATTTGGCTATTCTGACTGCTGCGATGATTAGAGAGCACCCTGCAGAATACGCATATTATAAAGAAAAGTGGTTTACTTATAATGATATTAAGCAGCCAAATAGAAATTCGCTTTTGTGGGATGAATCATTAAATGTTGATGGTGTAAAAACAGGCCATACTGATGCTGCAGGTTTTTGTTTAGTTTCATCGGCGACAAAAAATGAAATGCGTTTGATATCTGTTGTGATGGGAACAAATAGCAAAAATACTCGGAAAGTAGAAAGTAAAAAACTTCTATCCTATGGTTTCCGCTATTTCGAAACAGTGCAACCTTTGCAAGCAGGAAAATTATTACACCAACAAAAAATATGGATGGGCGATAAAGAGATTGTTGATTTAGGAATTTCTCAGAATATCTTTTTGACTATTCCAAGGGGAAAAGCTAAAAATTTAAAGGCTCGTTACGTTGTTGAAAAAAATATAGAAGCCCCCATTAAAAAAGGGCAGTTGGTAGGTAAAGTGTTCTTTTCCTTGGGTGAGGAAGATCTAGCAGAATATCCATTAGTTGCACTAGAAGAAATTAAAGAGGCAGGTGTTTTTGGTCGAATGTCTGATTCTGTTAGTCGTTGGTTTGAGTCTCTTTTTTAGTGATAATTTTTGGTCATTAATTTTAGTTTGTAGGTTTTGATATGAGTAATGATGATTTATGGGTTTTTCCGTGTGACTTTATGTTTAAAGCCATGGCTCACGCAAATCAACAAGCTGAAGACCATATTGTTTCGGTGATCAACCGGCATGTTCCCGGAGATTATGTCCCCAAACTTAACCCTAGCAAAAATGGAAATTATGTTGCGGTTACAGTCACCTTTCAAGCGACATCTAAAGAAATGTTAGACGAGATATATCTTGCCGTTAATTCGTTAGATTGTGTTAAGGTTTGTTTGTAATTTGCTTGCTGAAAACCAATGTGTTTTTAGGTCGTTAGGTCTTCAGGATTATCAGACCGTTTGGAAGTCAATGCAGGATTTTACGCTGCAAAGAAACGCTAAAACACTTGATGAAATTTGGTTTGTAGAACATCCTGCCGTTTTTACTCAGGGTCAAGCGGGCAAAGCAGAACACCTTTTATCTCCGGGAAGTATTCCAGTCGTTCAAGTTGATCGAGGTGGACAAGTTACTTATCATGGTCCCGGTCAACAAGTGGTTTATTTCTTAATTGATATTAGACGAAAAAAAATGGGTGTGAGACAGCTAGTTTCTGCGATTGAAAAAATTGTTATCGAACTGTTAAAAAAATATAAGATTGAATCTAATGCTCGATCTGATGCGCCTGGTGTTTATGTGGCAGAAAAAAAGATTTGCTCACTGGGTTTAAAAATAAAACGCGGTTGTTCGTTTCACGGTTTAGCTTTAAATGTTGATATGGATAAAGCACCATTTTTAAGAATTAACCCCTGTGGGTATGAGGGTTTGGAAGTGACACAAATTTCTGATTTTGTTTCTGGCAAAACATTGCTGGATACAGAAAATGATTTTCGGCAAATCATTCCCAATTTTTTAGATTACAAAAAAAGCTTATGAAAGATCAAAAAAACATTCCAATAAAAATTGTTGGTAACGAAACAAAAGCTGCCCTTAGCCAAAAAAATACCATCGGTAGCGGAAATAAATTTGCAACCGAGCAAGGTTTTTCTGCGATAAAAGATGGCATAAAGGGTAAAGCCGGAACGACAAAAAAAGTCATCGGAGGAAAGCCTGATTGGTTAAAAGTTCAGTTACCAAACGGCAAAGGTTATCAACAAGTAAAATCCAATGTTCGTGGTAATCAGCTTAGTACGGTTTGCGAAGAATCAAAATGTCCCAATATTGGTGAATGCTGGAGTGCTGGGACGGCAACTATTATGTTGATGGGTTCAGTTTGTACTCGGGCTTGCCGATTTTGTTCGGTAGATACCGGCAACCCTAAAGGTTGGTTAGATTTGGATGAACCCAAAAACTCTGCTGAATCAGTCAAATTAATGGGATTAAAATATATTGTTTTTACCTCCGTTGATAGAGATGATTTAGATGACGGTGGTGCACATCATTATGCGGAATGTGTAAAGGCTGTTCGTCAGTTAAATCCAGAAACCAATGTTGAAGTATTAACCCCAGATTTTAAAGGTAATCTCACAGCACTCGAAGAGGTGTTAGATTCGGGGATTGTTGTATTTGCGCAAAACATCGAAACCGTGAAAAGGCTGACTCATCCCGTTAGAGATCCGCGAGCGAGTTATGAAACTACCCTAAAGCTTCTTGAACACGCCAAACAATATCGACCTGATATTTTAACTAAAACCAGTTTGATGTTGGGGCTTGGTGAAACGGACGATGAGATAAAAGAAACCATGCAAGATTTAAAAGCAATCGGTTTGGATATTGTCACTCTTGGGCAATACTTAAGACCGACAGCCAATCATCTTGCGATTGAGCGTTATGTTAAACCCGCTGAGTTTGATGAGTATCGTCGATGGGGTTTAGATTTGGGATTTAAGGAAGTTGTAGCAGGGCCTTTTGTTCGATCGAGTTATCGGGCGGAAAGGGCGCTTGAAGGGAATAATGCGGGGATTAGGAACAAATAACGCTCGCCTCAATAGAGGCTGTTTTTGTTTATGCCTTCTATTGCTCGCATTTGTTAACGTACAATACTCGATACCTAACCAAACGTTTTCCACTAGGAGATATTAAAACCATTTTCTCGCTTGTGATTGATTCAACTTTATCAATAGCTGTTTGATTCATTTCAGGTGTACCGTAATCTTTGGCTGGAACCATGTACAAATGAGCGCCCTTAATATACCAAGTATCACTATAAGTACTCTTTTCAGAACTCCCATCAGGGTTTAAAAAAATAGCATGCCCTTCAAATTTTCCATTACGGTGATATTCACCAACGTACTTAGATGATTTTGAACTCGCAGTCCATTTACCTAAAATACTTTCCGAAAGAACTGTATCCGTTGGTTGCTCATTGTCACATGAAGTTATTAATAACAAAGTCATAAAAATATAGAGTAACTTTCTGAACACGATGATATTCCTTTATATAATTAACAGCTTGTTATTGCGCACGGTGCGTCAATGCTTTTAATTTAGACACACGTTATCCAAGTTTTCTTTTAAATACAAGCTCTCTAGCTAACTTAGAGGTGAACTTTTTATAGGCTTTGTAAATGTTGCTGGAATAGTTCTTAGACCATAAACCCCAAATCAGAATTATTAAAATTAGATAAATTAGGAAATATTTCTAATAACTCAGTTTCCGTTAACCCAAACCATTTCGCTAAAGTGGCAGCATATTGATCCATTGATGTTGTTGGGATCATTCGGCCATCAGCAAAATCATCATTGCTTCCTAATGTAAGGTCAGGGATCCGACCGAAGAATTTACCGCCATCAACCGCTCCACCCATCACCATTTGAACACCGCCCCAGCCATGATCGGTTCCATCACCATTGCTAGTTAATGTTCTGCCAAATTCAGACATGGTAAAGGTAGTGACTTCAGACTCTTTGTTGATTGAAATCATTGCGTCATTAAAATCAACCATCGCCTGGCTTAGGTTATTGAGTAGAGTTTCATGTGCGATGACTTGATTATCATGGGTGTCCCATCCTCCAACGCCAACAAGGTAAATTTGTTTTTCTTGGGGAAGTTGTTGTTCTACCGCAATCATTTGCGCAACCATCGCTAAGTCATTGGAGAGCTGGTTGTCTCTCGCAAAAAAACTATTCATATCAGGCGCGCCAACCAAAGCTTCATTAACTAATAGTGCGAGTTCGGATGCTCTATCAATGGTATTACCGTAGGTTTTTTCCATTAAATGAGGCGATTGCTGGGTTAATCGTTGGATCAGTGCTAAACGCTCTTCGTTGCCATCTTCAACACCTGGGGATAGGGCGTAGATTAAGGGAGCACCATCCGAACTGATTGAGTAAGGCGTACTGTTAAAACCTGTCTGCAAAGTGTTTGTGCCAAGCATTGAAACATTCATCGATAAATTGGTGTTGGTATTGGCAATTAAGTCTGCCATTCTTCCTGCCCAGCCGGTTTTCTGATTTTGCTGCGGCCAACCTGTTTGCCAATGCCGCTGTTGATCATTATGGGAAAATAATTGAGGAGGTAAAGGAGCGGAGTTTTGCTGTATTTCGGATTTGGTTACCGGTTGAATAAGTGTTCCAACATTGTTAACAAAAGATAATTTTTGTTGATTAAACAGCTCATGAATCGGCTGCATTGCAGGATTAAGTCCGTAGCTATCACTTGCGCCACTTAAAGGAGTGATCGGCAATAGGCTATCTTGAGCAATCGCCATATTTTGCCTAGTGGCTAAATAATCGGCATAACCTTGGGTTGAGCTTGGTATCACCATATTAAAAGAATCATTGCCTCCAAGGAGAAAAAGACAAACCAGCGATTTATTACCGGCTTGAATTGATGAACTGTTAGCCAGAGCTGAGGAAACTAATCCAAATTGATTACCTGCAGCCATCCAGCTTGCTGTTCCTGCGGTGGTTAGGAGTGATTTTTTTATAAAATTTCTACGTTTAATATCCATGATCTTCTCCTTATTTTTGAATCGCATATTGTGGTGAGGCAAGGGTTAAAAAGAGCGTATTTAATACTCGTAGATGGGTTTCTGATTCTGGTATTGCTTCAGTTGCTGTAATTAATTCCGTTTTCATGTTCTCGCTCATTTGTCCGGATAATAATAAAAGGTTCAAATGTTCGACCAATTCAGTTGGATTGTTAGTCATGGCTAATTCGGCTGAGATGTCGATTAGAATCCGATCTTCATTTCCCGGTTCTAGTTGAATACCTTGGTAACCTGTATAGGTTGATATAGCAAGCATGTTCAAGGTGTGTGTAATGTAGGTTTCATTTAAAATTTGGAATTCTGGAGCGACCAAATTAGCATCACTTAGCTCTCCTGCAGGCGAGTAACTCGGCGAGTAAAAATTAAAAACAGAAGGTGCTGATAGGGGAGCTTGCCCTGACAAATAATAACTAAAATTAAACCAATATTTTCCTGATTCGGCTGATGCGTCAAATGCTCGCCAAAGTTGGGTAAATCGAAGTAATGGTTCTTTTAACTTTCCAAAAGTAGGATCTTGTAGCCCTGAATCAGATATGGCTTCATCGTCTGTTAGGATTGCTTTAATAACAGCTTTTAAGTCACCACGTGTACCATTGCCATTATCATTAAAAATAGTCGCTACTCGTTCAATGTAATCGGGAGATGGATTACTAGTGACTAATCGTTGAATAAGTTGGCGAGAGATAAATGGAGCGACATTTTGATGGTTAAAGATATTGTCTAACGCAGTATCTAAATCAGACTGAGCGGTGCCGCCTGCTGGAATTATAAAATCATCGAGTAATTGTTTTTCACCGGTATCATGAAAGTCTTCAAAGGCTTTCATTGGGCTAATCACATTTAAGCGTCGCTGATACCAAGTAGGGTTATCAGCAGAATGCCAACCGGTAAAGACATGAGCAAATCCTTTGATAACATTTTGATCATAGGTACTAATTGGTTGGTTATCATCGCCTAATTGTAAGCTACCGTCTAAATTTAATTTAACTAGCCCGATAGAAAATAGCTGCATGACCTCTCGTGCATAATTTTCGTCAGGCCTAATATTAAGTGCTTCGTTCGGTTTCTCATTACCAAGCATGGATAAATAAATTCCCATAATTGGACTTAATGTTACTTCCTCTAACAACTCTCGATAATTACCAAAAGCGTTTCTGACTAAAATATCGTAATAATTAGCTAAGCCATAAGGTGTTTGACCCAATGCGCTTTTGTCGGAGACAACAAAAATCTGGCTGAGCGCGAATGCAACCCGTTGACGAAGCTGATCATCGGCAGTGATAGCCGTCCGCCACCAAACTTCATAGCGATGTTTCTGATTGAGCTCATCGTTGTCTGGATATTCAGTTACAAGTGGGTAGTGAAGAGTTGTTGTAGCGGAGAATTGTTGTTCAAGCCATGCATCATAACCTATGTCTGCAAGGTTGCTGATTGACTGGTTATTTGCTCCAAAAGTAGCTTGTGTCAGAAAGCGTGCCGCTTTTTCTTCAGAAATTGAAAATGAAGGAGCGGGTGGCGGTGGAGAGGGAGGTGGTTCATTATCAGGAGAAGAGCCTCCACCACAGGCAGAAATCACCAGAAATAATAATGAAAAGGATAAAATATTCAAAAACTTGCTAACAAACGAATTGCTTTTCATCTGATTCTCCTCTCCTAATAAGAATTAGAAATTTGTTACAGGTCATTAGTTTATAGGATATTGGGCACAAATTATGTGATCTTGTATCAGTAAAAGGTAAATTTAAGTAAAGATTGCGGAAGTGAAATCGTTATTTGTTCCTTGAAGTTGATTATCGTATGATTGCACTTAGAAATTAACATCTAAATTTTGAAGATAAAAGATGACTCAAGAAATAGTACCAACAGAAACCGAACATGAAATTTCTGCAAATGCGACAAGTGCTATTAAAAATAAGTTGCTAGAGCGTTGTTCAAACTGTGGAGTGGAGCTTAATGGTCCATTTTGTCATGCGTGTGGACAATCTTCAAAAAGTGTCATTAAATTTTTTGGTAATGTGATAAAAGAATTACTTGATGATGCCATTGGTTATGATTCTCGATTAAAGCATTCCATTTTCCCGCTACTTTTTAAACCGGGACGAATTACTCTAGATTATGTCAAAGGAAAGCGTTTTCATTATGTGCTTCCATTTAGGTTGTATTTGATTACGAGTCTAATACTCATTCTATTGGTCAAAGGTGTTGTCTCAACCGAAGAAATTAATTTTGATAATGTTAGTGTTGATGATTCTTCTATAGAGGTTCCTGAAGAAGTTAAGGCGGAAGTTAACGAAGCTTTGGAGCTTGCCAAAGTGTCACAAGATAATCCAAAGGTAAATGAATTAATTGATTCAATGATTGATGATAATAACGCTAAAGATGAGGAGGTTTCTAATGAAGAGACTTCAATTCCAACCCCAGCTAAAAAGAAGGAAAAACATTTCAACGTTACGCTTTCTGATGGTAATAATTTAAAGTGGGATGGTGAAAAAGAAGAACTTGTTGGTATAGAAAATCTTAAGAATGGATTATTTAAAACTTTTTTTGAAGAAATAAACCCTAAATTAAAACATTGGAAAAAAAATCCAGAGCCTTTAATCGATTCTTTTTTAGAATCGCTTCCTTATATGATGTTTATTATATTGCCTATTTTTGCATTATTTCTTAAATTATTTTATTTACTTTCTAAACGCTATTACACCGAGCATTTGATTTTCCTACTACATAACCATTCGTTTATTTATATGGTGTTAATGTTGGAAATATTAATCGATCTAACTGTAGACCAATTATTACTCAGCGAGTCATGGATTGCTCAAACATCCGAATCAGTATTAAGTCTAATTTCATTTCTGCTAAGTATTTGGATTTTTGTTTATATCTTTTTAGCGATGAAACGCTTTTATAGACAAGGTTGGGGAATGACAATTTTTAAATCGCTTACTCTAGGGTTTATTTATTTAATGATGTTAACCTTTGGTTTTATGTTTGCTATTGCTGCCGGTGCTTACCAAGCCTAATGCAATCTTTTACGGACGCCATTTTACAAACTATTCAGCATAATGCTGAATGGGCATGGATGATCGTTTTCATTATTGCCTTTGTAGAGTCTGCTGCTGTCATTGGATTATTTATGCCTGGCTGGGTTTTGCTAGTTGGTATTGGAACAATGATTGGTGCGGATGTTTTAGACTTTTGGCCAATTGTTATTTCGGCCTATTTAGGTGCGGTTATAGGTGAGTATTTAAGCTACTTACTTGGTTATCATTACCACGAACCGATCTTAAAGTGGAGGTTGTTTTCTCGTCACAAATCTTTGATTGAGCATTCAAGAAAGTTCTTTGAAACACATGGCGCTGCAGGAGTTTTCTTTGGCCGATTCCTTGGCCCTGTTCGTGCTGTTTTACCTTTTATCGCAGGCATTTGCGAGATGCCACAAAAGACATTCTTTTGGGTTAATTTGAGTTCTGGTTTAATCTGGGCACCACTCTATTTAATTCCTGGGATTTTGGTTGGAGCCGCTTTTGACCTAGAGCAAGAAACAGCTATGCAGCTACTATTTATTCTAGTTTTAATCGGCCTCGTTTTATGGATGGCAATCTCGCAGAGTAAAATATTAATAAAAATCTATGCAACTAAAACAGATCAAAATAGACATTTTGCAGTTTTGAATACATCTCTTTCATGGGTGTTATTTATGGTGTTAGTCACGATTTTATTAGCGAGTAGCTACTATGAATTTCTTAATCAAATTATTGGATTAGTTTGGACTAAGTTGGTCTAGCTTTTAATAAAACCCTATTCGCTAATAAGCTCAAATTGTTAATAAATGGTTAGAGGTGGGCGTTTTGCTCGTCTTGTTTGTTAGAAGACAAATCGACATCAAATGTTTTCATATTTTGTTCGGCAATATTTTGCATCTGAGATGATTGATTTGTACCCAACATGCTATTTAACGGACTCTTTAATCCTGCGCGTTTTTCCATAAATAATTTAACACTATGCTCAAGAAAACGGCTCATCATGGCCTGCATTGAGTCTCCATAAAAGCGAACAAATTCTTTTAGAATATCGGCGGTTAGTATGGGGTTACCATTAGTTTCTTCTTCGGCAATCAATTGCATCAAGGTACAACGAGTGAGATCTTCTTTTGTTTTGGCATCGATGACTTTGAATTCAATATGAGACATCACTAATTCTTTTATATCTTGAAGAGTGATGTAGCTACTCACTTCAGTATCGTATAAACGACGATTAGGGTATTTTTTAATAATTCTTATTTCAGTCACTCAAATTGCCTTTGGTTTTTAATTCTTATTATTAGGATATTTTTATATTTTGGTTGTTTTTTACTCAGTTGAGTGTAACAAGTAATTTTGTTGCAAGCCAGCATTTATTGCACTTCCACCCATAAACGCAAATCGAATATGGTGAGGAAGCCTTTAAACAAATATTTGTATGAATTAGATAATGGTGATGATTGAGTTAAATTAACGGTTGTTAATTAAATCTTCAACGACTGCCGGTTCGGCTAAAGTAGAAATATCACCAAGCTGATCAAATTCATTAGCGGCTATTTTTCTTAAAATACGGCGCATGATTTTTCCCGAGCGTGTCTTAGGTAATCCAGGAGCCCATTGAATGGTTTCCGGTTTTGCAATGGCACCTATTTCTGTTCCTACAAACTGTCGTAGTTCCGCTCTAAGATCTTCCGTTGGCTCTTCGCCTTTCATTAAAGTCACATAAGCGTAAATTCCTTCGCCTTTAATTTTGTGAGGAAATCCGACAACTGCAGCTTCGGCAACTTTAGGATGAAGAACTAAAGCACTTTCAATTTCTGCGGTTCCAAGTCGGTGACCAGATACATTGAGAACATCATCCATTCTTCCTGTGATCCAAAGATATCCATCTTCATCTCTTTTAGCACCATCACCAGTAAAATAATAACCGGGAAATTGAGAAAAATAAGTATCAAAGAAGCGTTTTTGGTCGCCATAAACACCGCGCATTTGTCCTGGCCAACTTTGTCTCATAACGAGGCTACCTGAAGCTTCTCCATGCAGTTCGTTGCCATCGCTATCAAGTAGCATTGGCTTGATTCCAAAAAATGGCTTACTAGCAGAGCCAGGCTTTAAATCATGTGCACCGGGAAGCGGTGTGATTAAGATACCGCCGGTTTCAGTTTGCCACCAAGTATCAACAATTGGACAGCGACTTTCACCGACAACTTTGTAATACCATTCCCAAGCTTCTGGGTTGATTGGTTCACCAACAGTTCCTAAAAGTCTCAAACTTGAGCGAGAGGTTTTTGTAACCGGCTCATCACCTTGAGCCATAAGAGCCCTTAAAGCGGTCGGTGCAGTATAAAAAATAGAAACTTTATGTTCGTCTACCACATCCCAAAAACGTGAAACAGATGGATAAGTTGGCACGCCTTCAAAAACTAATGTTGTTGCGCCATTGGCGAGTGGTCCATAAAAAATATAAGAATGACCAGTAATCCAGCCGGCATCGGCAGTACACCAATAAATATCACCATCTTGGTAATCAAATACATATTTATGAGTGATAGCAGCATATAAAAGATAACCGCCCGATGTATGTAAAACACCTTTTGGCATTCCTGTAGAGCCAGAAGTATAAAGAATAAAAAGTGGATCTTCGGCATCCATAATTTCAGGTTCACAAATTGGCTCGGCACTTTTGTGTAACTGCCAATAGTCGACGTCAATTTTATCGTTCCAAGTTACATCTGCTTTAGTATGACGAACCACAATAACTGAGTGAACATTTTCACATGCTTCGACTGCAGCATCAGTATTTGCTTTGAGAGGGATTTTTTTACCGCCTCTAACACCTTCATCAGCAGTGATCACCACTCGACAATCTGAATCAAGAATTCGAGTTTTTAATGCTTCTGGAGAAAATCCACCAAAAACAACTGAGTGAACTGCACCGATACGGGCACAAGCGAGCATCGCATATCCTACTTCTGGAATCATCGGCATATAAATGCAAACACGGTCGCCTTTCTTAACACCACGCTGTTTTAATATATTGGCAAAACGGCAGACTTCATCATGCAGCTCTTGATAACTAATATGACGATGATTTTCCGGCTCGTCACCTTCAAAGATAATGGCTGTTTGGTCGGCTTTGTCGGCAAGATGGCGATCAATACAATTGTAGGAAACGTTTAACTGTGCGCCTTCAAACCAGCGAATTTTTGCTTGATGATAATCAACATCGCTAACGGTATCCCAAGGTTTATACCAATCAATAAACTTTTCGGCTTGCTCTGCCCAGTATTTGTCTGGGTTGTCGATTGATGATTGGTATTCGCTAAGATATTGTGCAGAATCAATAATTGTATTATTTGCGAACGAGGGAATGAGTGAGTGTTTATGGACTTCAGTCATTTTTATATCCTTAGTGAACCACTTAATTAATCTACTTTAACGAAATATTTGAAAGCTGTCTATTTTGTATATAGAAGGTGCTGGAATAACCAAATTAAATATCAATTTCAATATTGTCCAACAAGCGAGGCTGCCCCATCCAAGCTGCACAGGCGATCAAGATTTGTTTATCCGCTTGTGTGGCTCTTTCTAAATCTTTGGTGTTACAAATTTCAAAATAATCGAGGTTAAATTCTTTTTGGTTGAGTTTTTTAATCGTATTCTCTCGAATAAGTTTATAGTTTCTATTTCCAGATTTTATCTTTTCGGCAACTTCTAAGATTATTTTTCTTAAAGCGGAGGCCTTATCTTTTTCTTCTGGGGTCAGAAATTTATTTCTAGAGCTCATAGCGAGACCATTTCCTTCTCTAATAATTTCTCCGCCAATGATCTGAATTGGCATAAAAAGATCTTTGACCATTGCACTTAAAATTAAATATTGTTGATAGTCTTTTTTACCAAAAATCACTACATCAGGTTGTAATATATTAAACAGTATATTGACGACGGTTGTGACCCCTCGGAAATGTTCAGGCCGGCTTTCTCCACAAAGTCTTTTGCTTAACCTGTTCACTTCAACGCTGGTATTAATTTTAGTACCAATCGGATAAATAATTTCATTGGTCGGTGTGAATAAATAATCAACATTGATTGACTCTAGTTTTTTTATATCTTCCGTTAGAGTTCTTGGATATTTATCAAGATCTTCGTTAGCAGCGAATTGCATGGGATTGACAAAGATACTACCGACCATCACATCGCAGTGTTGTTGAGCGATTTTAAACAGTGATAAATGACCTTGATGAAGGTTTCCCATAGTAGGAATTAAACCAATGCGCTTGCCTGACTTTTTTAGCGCAATAAGCTCACTTTGTATCGCATTAGGATCTTGATAAATTTTCATATTCTATTTCTACGCAAAGTTAAGTTATTTAAAACTATGTTGTTCGGTCGGAAAGCTTCTATCTTTTACTTCGGTAATATAAGCATTAATTGCGTCAGAAACAGAATTAACAGCATCATTTTCAAAAAAGTTTTTTACAAACTTTGGTTTAAAGTCGTTATTGAGGCCCAACATATCCTGTAAAACAAGTACTTGTCCATCGGTGTCATTTCCAGCACCTATACCGATTGTTGGGATTGATAATTTCCGAGAAATTTCTTTAGCTAGATCAGATGGAATACATTCAAGCACTAGCATTTGAGCCCCTGTTTTTTCTATGGCTAATGAATCAGAGATGATTTTTTCAGCGTTGCTTTTTTCTCTGCCTTGAACTTTATAACCTCCAAGAGCATCAACTGATTGAGGGGTCAATCCAAGGTGGCCACATACAGGTACACCTCTTTCCACTAATTTTTTAATGCTTGAACAAGCCCACTCTCCACCTTCAAGTTTAATCATATTAGCGCCGGCTTGCATTAACAAAGCTGCATTGGTAAGCGTTTGCTCATCTGTTGCATAAGACATATAGGGTAGATCGCTTATAAGCCATGATCCTTTGTTACAGCTTGCAACACACTGAGTATGATAAATCATATTTTCCATGGTTACAGGAACCGTCGATTGATGGCCTTGCATGACCATGCCTAGAGAATCGCCGACAAGAATAATTTCAACCCCTAATTCTGATATGAGTTTAGAAAAGCTGGAATCGTAAGCTGTTAATACGGTGATTGGTTCACCAGTTTGCTTTAATTTTTGAATACTATGTAAGGTTTGTTTTTGCATGAAGATTTCTCTTTGCGTTAGCCTAAATATTTTTATACATCATACGATAGTCGGATTAAAATAGTGTCTACCATTATTAGTGGTTTCGATTCTCTCTAATAACTGCTGATAATCGGCTTCATTGTTGATTAAGTCAATCGCAGAAGCGTTTACAATAAGTAGTGGGGAATCATTATAATAATGAAAAAAATCAGTATAAGCAGATGTTAGCTTATTTAGGTACTCTTCATTGATGGTATTTTCCATTGTGATGCCACGTTTTCTTATACGTTTTAATAAAATATCCGTTGGTGCTTGTAAGTAGATCACAAGATCAGGAATCGGCGCATCGATGGTTAAGTTTTCATACACTTGTTCATAAAGGTTGAGCTCATCGGTATCAAGCGTGACTCTAGCGAAGAGTCGGTCTTTATCCATTAAGTAGTCAGAAATATGGTTAGGTGAAAACATATCACCTTGTCTTAATTCTTGAAGTTGGCGAGAGCGCTGAAAAAGAAAATAAAGTTGCACGGGAAGAGCGCCAGACTTTGGGTCTTGGTAAAACTTCTCTAAAAATGGGTTTTCAGACGCACCTTCTAATAAAAGCTCAGCTTGAAATGATTCTGCGAGTTTTTTGGCTAGGCTAGTTTTGCCTATTCCGATTGGCCCTTCAACAGCAATAAAGCTTTTATTGCTTTTTTGAGGCGTAGAAATTAATCTATTTTTATCTATCACAGCTTTTGTATTCCTTGGTTTCCAACTTGTTGTTTTAGAAGGCTTATAGGGCTGTTATCAGGTAAATCTAGTAGTGGTTCAATTTCAGCTAAAGGTAACACCACAAAGTTTCTTTGTTTTATACCATAGTGAGGCACGGTTAGCCTGTCATTTTTAATTATTTGTTGGCCGTATAGTAGCAAATCCAGATCTAATGTTCGAGCACCCCATTGTTCAGCTTTTCGTTGTCTTCCTTGATTATTCTCTATTGCTTGCAATTGGTCGAGTAGCTCAAGAGGCGAAAGGTTTGTTTTTAATTTTGCGGCTGCATTAATGTAATTTTCTTGATCTTGAGGTCCCATTGGTTGACTCAAATAGAGACTTGAATGGCAAATAAATTGGGTTTTGGGGATTAATCTTAGAGATTTTAAAGCGGTTTCTATTTGCTGCTTTGGTCTATTGAGGTTTGAACCTAGCGCAATGTAAACGGTTTCAGACATTGTTAGTCAGCTCGTTTTACAACTTTCTTTTTACGAGGTTTTCTGGTTCGCTTCTTGGGACTATTAGTTTGCGCTTCTTTGAGTAGTTTTGATTTACCCTGAGCATCGACTTCTTGATATTCTGTCCACCAATTAGCTAATTGGTTAAGCGATTCATCATTACCAGCTCGCAAACAAAGAAAATCGTAAGCGGCTCTAAATCGTTGATGTGCAATTAAACTATCAACGCTTTTTTTGCGAAGGTTGCTAAGTCGATGTTGTAATGCCCACATCTCTTTGGCAACCATTGAAAATCGCTTTGGAATACCAATCGATTCACATTGTATAGTCATCACTTTTGACGCTGCTTTTTGATTCGCTTCGTAGGGTGGAACGCCTTTGGCTTTTAATTTTTCAGCGAGTTGTTGTTGTGGTAGCCATAAGAATACGGCAAATAAAAAGGCGGGTGTTACAGGTTGTTGATTTGCGATCCGTTTATCGGTGTTTTTTAAAGCCGCGGTAATAAAAGTTAAGAAATCTTGGTTTGTTTGTGGGTCATTGGCATTGTTTAAACTTGAGATTGTTTGCGGAAATAGATATTGAGCCACTTGATTCTCGCAAAGCGAGTTCCAAGTAGATTCCGCATGCCCAGCCAATAACATTTTATTTGATTCATCCCACAACCTTGCTGACGATACATGTTCTAACAAAGGAGCTAGTGATTTAATTGGCGCTGCTGTTTTCTTTTCTATAGTTAAATTTAGCTTACAAGCTAGGCGAATAGCTCTAAGAATCCGAACCGGATCTTCGGTATAACGAGCGTCAGGATCACCAATTAAGCGTAATTTTTTCTCAGATAAGTCCTGTAAGCCTTGAGTATAATCAACCACCGAAAAGTCTTTCACTGTGTAATATAAAGCGTTAACTGTAAAATCTCGCCTGAAAGCGTCATCACTCATAGAGCCATAAACATTGTCTCTAACTAGCATTCCATGGTCACTGGTACGGGCAAGGTCGTTTTTTGCTTTTTTATTGGGTGAGGCGGACTCGTCATGTCCTGCCCTAAAGGTTGCTACCTCAATCACTTCTCGACCATAAAGAATATGCGCTAAGCGAAAACGGCGGCCAATTAAGCGGCAATTGCGAAATAGTTTATAAACTTCTTCGGGCGTTGCATCGGTGGCTATATCAAAGTCTTTAGGTTGTAATCCGAGCAAAATGTCTCTTACTCCACCGCCAACAAGGTAGGCTTGATAACCTGCATCGTTTAGTCGGTAGAGTACCTTTAATGCATTTTTACTAATGCTTTTTCTTGAGACGTTATGAGAGTCCCGAGTAAGAATAGTCGGTTCGCCGACTGCAGCCGTTTTCTTGGATGCGTGTTTGTTTCCTTTGTTCTTTGAACTTTTGGAAAATAAACGTTTTATAATACCTGTCATTGTTTTAATGATCTAAAGTTCACAAAGGTAACGAGCAATGTTTCTTACTCCACGACCCGTTGCTCCGGCGGAAAATAATCTGCCAGCGGAATCTTGATAACAGGCGGCTAAATCAAAATGAATCCATCGTGCATTTTCAAGATCTACAAATCGGGCTAAAAAACCTGCAGCGTTGCTTGCTCCGCCAACGCCACCTCCTGGTTGAGGCTTACTATTTGCTGTTGTAGCATAATCAGAAGGGCAGTTATCCTGATGAAATTCTTCCAGAGGTAAGCGCCATAAAGGGTCATGTTCACTTTTGGCTATCTGTTCAAATTCAGCGGCCAAGCTATCATCCATTGTAAACATTGCGTTGTAATGATCGCCAAGTGCTACACATGCTGCGCCAGTTAATGTTGCGGCGTCAATAATAATAGGGGCTTTCGATTCGCTCGCTAAAATAAGGCCATCAGCCAGAACTAAACGACCTTCTGCATCGGTATTAACCACTTCAACACTAACGCCGTTTTTATACTTTAAAATATCAGCTAGTTTATAAGCATGACCGCTAACCAGATTTTCTGCACAGCAAAGGTAGAGTTTAACCCGTTTGTTTAATCCGTCTGCTATTGCTAGTGCCAACGCACCGGTAACAGTTGCAGCTCCACCCATATCACATTTCATGTGAAGCATTCCTAGCGTCGACTTTAAACTATAACCACCACTATCAAAGGTGATCCCCTTTCCCACAAGAGCTACTGCAGGTATTTCTTTCTCACAACCTTTTGGACAATAATCGATTTCTAAAAGAGCCGGTTCTCGCTCACTTCCTCTGCCCACATTGAAAATTCCAACTAAACCCGCTTCTTTTAGTTCATTACCACTGACAATTTTGTAACTAACGCACTTTTCATCCATTTGACTAACAAATTCGCCAGCTTGAGTTGCTAATTGAATGGGAGACAGTTCTTCGGGTGTGGAATTAATTATTTTTTTTGTCCAATTAATTGCTTTGATACGATTGGTAAGTTGTAATTCTTCTTGGTTTGATAATAGAGCAAATTCAATTGAAGGTGTGCTTTTTGGCGATGAAATACCTTGCCAAAAATGCCATTGAGCTTCTAAATCCCAATCACCAATTAATTTGAATGTAGGTATTTTCATTTTTGCCAACATTCGAGCCGCTTTTTGTACTTTAAGTCGTTCAGTTAAACAGTCTTCTTTTGATAAAAGGTGAATGGTCGCACCATTTTCTCGGTAGCTTAATAGGTTCTCTTTACCCCATTGCTTATTTGCTGCTTGATAAGAAAGTTCGACTTCAAAAAATTGACTCATTAATGTTTCCTGTATTTACGATTTTTGGCAAAATAATTTGCTAAAGATTGTTCTGTTGCGAAGAAGATTATAACAAATGTCCCATTTTGCCGGTTTTTGTCGTCAAATAATGTTCATTATGTGGGTTTTTACCATATTTTGTCGGAATACGCTCAATTACTTCAATATTCGCATTTTCTATCGCGGCCATTTTTTCTGGATTGTTAGTCATTAAACGAACTTGCTTGATATCTAACGCTGTTAGAAAATCCGCTGCTGCGTCAAACTTTCTTTGGTCAGCATCGAAACCTAAGTTGAGGTTCGCTTCAACAGTGTCTTGACCTTGATCTTGTAGAGCATAAGCTTTGATTTTGTTGACCAGACCAATGCCTCGGCCTTCTTGACGTAAATAGATAACTAACCCGCGGCCTAGCTCGGCGATTTTTTCTAAAGCTGCATCCAGTTGAGGGCCGCAATCGCAACGTAAACTTGCAAATGCATCGCCTGTTAAACATTCCGAGTGGATTCTAACTAGTAAAGGCTCTTCAGATGAAAAATCACCCATTCCTAATGCAACGTGCTCTTTCTTATCCTTATTTTGTGCTAGCGCATATAAGGTAAAGTTACCCCATTTTGTTGGTAGTTTAGTTTGCAAAAGCTTGTTTTTTTGGCTATCTGTTTGACTCATGAAAATTTACGGTTTGCCTAAAATATGTTGATTTTTTGTTGTTAAAAGTGAGTATTTATCAACAAATATGGTTGAATCGAGAGAATATCAGCGTATCTTACACTTTATGTCTTAGAAAGAGCAATCTTATCCTCTTTAAGAGGGATTATTAGGCTTAATATCTCAATGAGGGAATGAAAAATATTAGTTAGCCAGTTACAATACAGATATTAAAAAAACTCTGCGGTGCAGGTTTTGAAAGCATTTAATTTCATTGTCAATCAGCGAAATATTCTATTAGTCAGTTTATTAACTTTACTGACTGGTTGTGCGACATCTCGTGTCGAATCGCCTGTTACTGAAAAACACCAGATTATTCAAAATGAATCCCGGTATCGTTTAATAGCTCCTGAGATATTACGTCTTGATGTTGAGCAAATTGTAAAAAGAGTCGTGGAGGTTCATCCTGAGCCATTTGCGATGGTTTCCGAGCAAGCATTCAGGGCAAAAGCACAGCTGGTAAAACAATCAATCCGTTTCCCTTTATCACCTAGTGAATTCTACCTTAGGGTTGCTCCCTTAATTGCTATGTTAGGCGATATTCATAGTAATTTAGAGTTACCAAAATATTTGCCTACACAGACCCGTGAGGCAAAATCGGTTGCGATTAATTCTTCACCAAAACTTTTCCCATTAGCTGTTTTGTACGAAAATGAACATATTTATGTCGCGGCTGATTTATCTGAATCTCCTCAAATACCGGTTGGAGCCTTAATAAAATCAATAAATGGTGCGCCAATTGATTATTTGTTAAAGGTTATGAAGGGTTTAACTGTTTTAGAAACTGAGTCAGGACAAAGACGAAAAATTCAAGTGGATTTTCCTTGGTTGATTTCGGTTATGGGTTATGCCAGAAGCGGATATGAAATTGTTTATCAATGGCAAAATCAACAAATAACTTTAACTATTGAGGGTATTGTCCCAGCTAAAACTCAAAAAGAAGAAGTTTTAGCTGATTCTTCGGAGGTTATTAATCAATCTAATTCTCAAAGTTCTTTTTATGGTAATAGTTTCTTAACTGATAAAACGGCATTACTTTGGTTTAATGACTTTAAGGAAGACCCTCAAGTATTTAGTGAGTTTTTAGAAAAGCAATTTCAGAAGATTAATAACCGTCAAATTAAGAATTTAATAATTGATGTTAGGTATAACGAAGGTGGCCTTTCTCAGAATATTAAGAGTTTGTTAGCATATTTAACTGAGAGACCTATCTTTTGGAGTCAGGCGGGGCAAATCAATATAAGTAAGCCACTAAAAAAGTTGCATCGTCAAAAAACTAGGCAAAGAAGGAAGAATAAGTATCAATGGGGGTTGCAGTGGTTACCTTTAGAATGGACCGATTCATTGCTTTATGAAGTGTCCTGGAGCGATGTTGGCCAAAAAATCCCCGTGGAATTTGAAAAAATCAGTCCTCAGGAAACACCCACACCTTTAAAATTTGTGGTATTGACCAATGGGTTTTGCTATTCAGCTTGCAGTTCTTTTGTTGCGACTGTGAACTACTATGATTTAGCAGAAACAATAGGAGAAATGGCTGGAAGTTATGCTCGTGTACAATACGCTTATCCCCTGATTACCCAGTTATCTCACAGTCAACTTAAGTTAGCATTACCAACAATGAAACTGATTTTTGATAATAAATTTAAGGATCGCAAGTCTGTTATGGGAGGTAACAATAATTTGATTTCTCCTGATCTATTCATTCAGCGTAACTCTCAACAGGTGATTGAAAGGCAAGATGTTTCCTTAACAACGGCTCTTTTGAGAATAGAATCGACTAAAGAGTTTGTGAAATAGCCAGTGAAATAATTGAATAAAATTAGATCTTTTCGTAGAAATTATCAATTTTAGGGTCTATGCTTTTATGGTAACTGAAATAAATTAGAGGTATCTAGTCAATGTCTAAGTGGGTAACAGAAGAGCTTGAAAATTTACTTCATCAAATTAATGAAGTTCCTTATACTGATAATCGAGAGCAGCAGCAGTTGACTATATTAATGAATGGCTACGCTCAACTGAATAATAAGGTAATGGATAAAGCGGCTGTCAAGACTCGTAAAGAGTTTAGGGGCTGGAGCTTAGACTCTGCAACCGAGCCAAAAGAAAGCGCTGAAGCCGAAGATAATACGGCAGATGAATTAACCCGTTTGCGGCCAATTCGGTAAATATTCTTATCTAAAATCAATCCACAATATACTTGGCTAAAATCTAGCCGTTGACTGCTCTAGGGTGCTATAATCCGCGCCCGTTTTAAAATTCTCCTTAATTCCATGAGCAAAAAGCTATTTATCAAAACTTGGGGCTGCCAGATGAATGATTATGATTCATCAAGGATGGCCGATCTCCTAGAAAAAACCCACGAATATGAAATCACCAAGGATGCTAAAGAGGCCGACCTTTTGGTATTGAATACATGTTCGATTCGCGAAAAAGCTCAAGAAAAAGTTTTTTCTAAACTGGGCGAATGGAAAAATTTCAAAAATGATAAGCCTGATCTACTGATCGCCGTTGGTGGTTGTGTTGCTAGTCAGGAAGGTAAAGCGATTAGAAGCCGCGCACCCTATGTTGACATGGTGTTTGGCCCTCAAACCTTGCATCGATTACCCAATATGATCAATGAAGTACAAAAAGACCATAAGCCAGTTATTGACACTTCGTTTCCAGAGATTGAAAAATTTGATGCTCTACCAGCTCAACAAGTCGAAGGTGTTACGGCGTTTGTATCCATCATGGAAGGGTGTAGCAAATATTGTACATTTTGCGTTGTTCCGTATACACGTGGTGAAGAAGTAAGCCGCCCATTTGATGATATTATCGCTGAAGTTGTCGCGGTAGCCGAAAAAGGTGTACGAGAAGTTAATTTGCTTGGACAAAATGTCAATGCTTATCGAGGAAAGACCCATGATGGTGGTGAATCTGACCTTGCTGATCTTATAGAATTAATAGCAGCGATTGAGGGAATTGATAGAATCCGTTTTACAACCTCTCATCCGGTAGAATTTTCTCAGCGCCTGATAGATGTTTACGCCAGAGTTCCTGAGTTGGTGAATCATTTACATTTGCCTGTTCAGAGTGGTTCTGATCGTATTTTGGCAGCGATGAAAAGAGGACATATGATTTTAGAATACAAATCTAAAATCAGAAAGCTGAAAAAAATAAGACCTAATTTAAGTATGTCCTCTGATTTTATCATTGGTTTTCCTGGAGAAACTGATAAAGACTTTGAAGATACTATGAAGTTAATTTCGGAAATCGATTTTGATATGAGTTTTAGTTTTATCTACAGCGCAAGACCTGGAACACCAGCTTCTGAAATAGTTGATGAAACGCCTCTGGAGGTTCATAAAAAGCGCTTGGCTTTATTGCAACAACGACTTAATCAGCAATCACAAGAACATGCACGGAGAATGGTTGGAACGACCCAAAAAATTCTAGTTGAAGGACCATCGAAAAAAGATCCAATGCAACTTGCGGGACGTACCGAAAACAATCGAGTGGTTAATTTTAATGGTCAACCAAAAATGATTGGTGAATTTGTTGATGTGATCATTACTGAAGCTTTACCTAATTCTATGCGCGGAAAGTTGGTTACTATATGACAGCTCCAAGTATCGAATTTATCCTAGAGCCATTTAATAATTATAAGCTCTCTAACTTGTCTGGACATCTTGACGAAAATTTTCGTTTGATTGAAAAAAGAATGGGCGTAGAAATCTCAAACCGTGCTAATTTATTTAAGGTGGTAGGAGAGCAGGATGCGATTGAAATCGTTGAAGAAATGCTGGTTGAAATCTACGCTGAAATTTCCGAAGAAGAACCTCTCAACATTGAAACTTTACACGTTGTTGTTCAAACCGCTTGCCAAGAACTAACCGATAAAAGTAGAAAGAAAAAGATAAAGCATTTAGTGATTTCAACTAAACGCGGACAAATTAGGCCACGTGGTTTAAATCAGCAAAAGTACGTAGAAAGTATTTTATCGAGCGATATTACTTTTGGTATTGGCCCTGCTGGTACAGGCAAAACTTATCTCGCTGTTGCTTGTGCAGTAGATGCGTTAGAAAGACAGGAGGTAAGACGTATTATTTTGACGCGACCCGCGGTAGAAGCGGGCGAAAAATTAGGCTTTTTACCGGGTGATCTCAATCAAAAAGTTGATCCTTATTTAAGACCGCTTTATGACGCGCTTTATGAAATGCTTGGTTTCGAAAAGGTCGCCAAGCTGATTGAAAATAATATTATTGAAGTAGCTCCGCTTGCTTATATGAGAGGACGGACTTTAAATGAATCATTTATTATTGTTGATGAAAGTCAAAATACGACTAAAGAACAAATGAAAATGTTTCTGACTCGAATTGGTTTTAATTCTAAAGCTGTTGTGACTGGCGATATTACTCAAGTTGATTTACCAAGCGGTAAAATGTCTGGATTAAGGCAAGCAATTGATATTCTCGATGATGTTAAAGGGATTAGTTTTAGCTTTTTTCAATCGGCTGATGTAGTGAGACATCCTGTGGTTCAAAGAATTGTTGAAGCTTATGAGAAAGAATCACCTGAAGAAAATTAATTTTCGAGAGCAGTCATGCATATTCATATTGACCTTCAAAATACTATTGATTCACAGTTACTACCAAAGGTAACTACAATTCAAACTTGGTTATTAACGGCGTTAAAAAAAATAAATGCTAATTTTGAACAGCCAGAAATCACCATTCGAGTTGTTTCTTTAGAAGAAAGCCAACAACTTAATTTAACTTATCGAAATAAAGATAAACCTACCAATATACTTTCTTTTCCGTTTGAAGCGCCAGAAATGATTCCAATTGAGGAGCTCGATGAATTTTTGGGCGATTTGATTGTTTGTGAACCAATTGTTATTGAAGAAGCAAACAGTCAGAACAAAACCCTAGAGAGTCATTGGGCGCACCTGCTGATTCATGGTCTTCTTCATTTGCAAGGCTTTGATCATGTTGAAGAGCAACAAGCTGAACTGATGGAAGCACTTGAAATAGAAGTGCTGAATGAATTAGGTTTTCCTAATCCATACTAATTACTTGACCCACGCCCGTGCTACCTCAAAATGCGTGTTTCAGCAAGCGTAGAAACATCCATATTTGAGGTAGCATGGGTATATTATTTGAAAAGATATTTGATTTAAGTCAAGGTTAACTCCCGACTGAATGATAGTCTAACGCTGTGATAGTTAATTTACATTGCTCGTTATTTTTATCAAAGAGAGGTCTACAATGTCAACATTGAACGATATAAAAATGCAACTTACTGAAAGACTAAAACAACTTGAGTCGAGAGTAGTTGCTATTAATGATGATGTTAGCCATAAAAAACAACCGCTTTCGTCGGATTGGGCGGAGCAAGCTGTAGAAAGAGAAAATGAAGAAGTTCTGGAAGCTTTAGGTAATGCGTCTCTAGATGAAATTCAGAATATTAAATCTTCTCTTCAGCGGATTGAAAAAGGAACTTATTACGATTGTGAGTCTTGTGGAGAAGCAATTAATCCTGAGCGACTCAAATTGCTAGCATCGACTGATTTTTGCACCCAATGTGCTGAAGAAGCTGAATCTCAAAGGTAACTTTGAGATTTAAGTAGGTAAAATAATGGCTATCGAAAAGCACGATTTGATTCATGAACTACCAGAACATAGAGATAGAATCCATCAGCTTAAAGTGAGTGATAAACATTTCTTAAAGCTTTTTAATCAGTACCATGAAGTCGAACATGAAGTACATCGAATTGAAACGGGCGTAGAAAATACATCCGATGACTATTTAGATAGTCAGAAAAAATATCGTTTACATCTTAAAGATAAGCTCTTAGCTATCATAAAAAAGAAATAACGGTTTATTTTTATAATTTTAAACCTAGTTTATATGTAGCCCCATGTTTTTCTTTACATTTTCGATCACGATATAGGTATGGGAATGAGAGACTCCAGAGAGTTCTGATATCTGTCCTAATAGAGAGCGATAGCTTTTCATATTCTTAACGCATAGTTTTAGTAAATAATCGAATCCACCAGCGACCATATCACACTCAATGATTTCTTTAATCTCCTTTATGTTATCTTGAAATCGGTAAAAGGAATCATTAGTCGTTTTATCTAATGTTACTGACACATAAGCGAACATGTCGTAGCCTAATTTAGCGGGGTTTATAATGGCTTTATAGTTTTCGATATAACCTTCTTTTTCAAGTCTTTTCACTCGATCTAAGCAGGGGCTAGGGCTTAAATTCACTCGTTTGGATAGTTCGACATTAGATATTCTTCCATCTTTTTGCAGCTCTTTTAGAATGGCTTGGTCAATCTTATCTAAGTGTTTCATTTTGCTAATATTCTCTCTATTTCCCCAAGTCTTAACCGACATAAAAACCTGTAAATGATAATTTTTCGATATAATATAGGGTGATATGGTAAAAATAGCTACATAATATTGTGAAAATTGCTATAAAATCCGCAAACATAATGGTTCTGTATTATTCTCTTTTATCCTTTGGAGATAACGATGTTAATAAAAACACCCTTTAGTCAATGTGATGCGATTCGTCAGAATATTCGAGATTTTTATCGTGAAGATGAAAATAAGCTTCTCGACAAATTAATACCTGTAGCAGAAACAGGGGTTAAGGTTCAAAGCCGAATTTGGGAAAGAGCAAGAAAACTGATCGTGGCAATTCGTGAAGTGCAAAAAGGAAAAGGTGGCGTTGATGCACTTTTGCAAGAGTTTGCTATTTCATCGGAAGAAGGTGTTGTCCTTATGTGTTTGGCTGAAGCCTTATTACGTGTACCAGATAAAACCACTGCTGATGAGCTTATTCGAGATAAATTAAGTGGGGGTGATTGGATTTCTCATATTGGTCAAAGTGATTCAATGTTCGTTAACGCATCCTCATGGGGATTATTGCTGACCGGTAAGTTGGTTAACTATCGAAAAGAAAATCAAAAAAATCAATATGGAACACTCAAAAAAATGGTAGGTCGATTAGGCGAGCCTGTCATACGAAAAGCGGTTAGGCAATCAATGGAGTTGATGGGCTCACAGTTTGTTATGGGAGTGACGATTGATAAAGCGTTGAAACGAGCGCAGCCGATGGAAGCGAAAGGTTATACCTATTCCTACGATATGCTTGGTGAAGGCGCTCGAACCATGGAAGATGCTGACCGCTATTATGCGAGTTATTTGAATGCGATAAAAACAATTGGCAAAGCCGCTAATGGAAAAGGAACCATTAAGAGCCCCGGGATTTCGGTTAAGTTGTCTGCGATTCATCCTCGTTATGAATTTACCCATCAAGAAAGAGTGATGTCGGAAATCGTTCCACGATTAAAATCTCTCGCCCTAGAAGCAAAAAAATATGACATCGGATTTACTGTAGATGCAGAAGAAGCGGATCGATTAGATATTTCATTAGATGTTATCGAAGCGGTGTTTTTAGATTCTGAACTCGATGGTTGGGATGGATTTGGAATGGCGGTTCAAGCTTATCAAAAACGAGCAATTTATGTGATTGATTGGATTCGAGTGCTCACTCAAAAAGCTAATAGAAAAATGATGGTACGTTTGGTTAAGGGTGCTTATTGGGATAGTGAAATAAAAATTAGTCAAGCTGAAGGTTTTGATGACTTCCCTGTATTTACTCGTAAAGCCTCTTCTGATGTTTCTTATCAAGCCTGTACAAAAAAATTACTTGAATATCGAGATAGTATTTATCCTCAGTTTGCTTCGCATAATGCCTACACCGTTTCCACTGTGTTAGAAATGAACGCAGAAACACAGCATTATCTTGACTCAAACAATCAACACAAAGGATTTGAGTTTCAGCGTCTTCATGGAATGGGCGAATCTTTATTTGACCAAATAGTCACTAACGAAAAAATCCAGTGCCGCGTTTATGCACCTGTTGGTGCCCATGTGGATTTGCTTGCTTACTTGGTTAGGCGCCTATTAGAAAATGGAGCGAATAGCTCTTTTGTTAATAATATTGTTGATGAAAATATTTCAGTTGAATCGTTATTAATCGATCCACTCGAAACTGTTCAACTTTGGAAAGAAAAAAGAAATTCACAAATTGCGTTACCACGCAAACTTTACGGTGAAGAAAGAACTAATTCAATTGGTTTAGATTTAACGGATATTAATCGACTTAAGCCATTAAAAAATAACCTTGATGATTGGTTTAAAAATAGAAATACCACCACTCCTAAAGGTAAATCTAGTGAAGAGTTGTTAGAAGTTATTAATCCAGCGAACAATTTGGAAGTGTTAGCTTATCTTGAAAAAGATGATGCGGATGCAATGAAAAACAAGTTACAAATAAGTCAGAATGCACTTGGGGCTTGGTCAAGCAGGCCTGTTTCTGAACGAGCAGAGATTTTATTTAAAACTGCTGATGCGTTAGAAAAAAATATGGATGAGCTAATGGCTATCTGTATTAAAGAAGCAGGAAAAACACCCCAAGATAGTGTGGCGGAAGTTAGAGAAGCGGTCGATTTTTGTCGTTATTATGCGATTAATGCAGAAAAATTAATGGCAGAACAATCACTAAAATCCTTAGGTGTTGTGTTGTGTATCAGCCCATGGAATTTTCCTCTGGCAATTTTCTTAGGCCAAGTGTCTGCAGCGATGGTTTGTGGAAATACGGTGATGGCAAAACCAGCCGAGCAGACTTCTTTAATCGCTGTTAGAGCAATTGAAATAATGACGGAATGTGGTCTGCCTGAGGGGGTTGTTTCGATTGTACAAGCCAGAGGTAGTCAGGTTGGTCAAGTGATTGTACCGGATGAGCGCATTAAGGCAGTGATGTTTACTGGCTCTACCGAAGTCGGCAGTTGGATGGCAAAAACCTTAGCGATGCGTGGTGGTGAACCGATCCCCTTGATCGCAGAAACCGGTGGTCAAAACTGTATGATTGTGGATTCAACGGCTTTACCTGAGCAAGTCGTTGATGATGTGATTGCATCCGGTTTTCAAAGTGCGGGGCAGCGTTGTTCGGCTCTTAGAGTTTTATTTATCCAAGACGGCATTGCCGATAAAGTCATTAATATGATCCGCGGAGCAATGAAAGAACTGCAAGTGGGCGATCCAGCTTATTTGAGTACGGACGTAGGTCCTGTAATCGATAACAAAGCATTAAGTAATTTAGAGCGTCATGCAGAAAGAATGAAAACAGATGGTTCACTATTGCATATTTGTGAAATGGATCAAGAGCAAACTAAAAGTGGAACTTTTTTTGCGCCAAGACTTTACGAAATTGATCATCTCTCTGTTTTAACGGAAGAAGTTTTTGGTCCTTGTGTTCATGTGATTCGATTTAAAGCGGAAAATTTAGAAGATGTCATGAGTCAAATTGTCAAAACCAAGTTTGGTTTAACGATGGGAATTCATTCTAGGATTGGTGAAAAATGTGCTTATTTAGCTGAGCGCTCGGTGGCGGGTAATGTTTATGTTAACCGTAATATGATTGGTGCAATTGTTGGCGTTCAACCTTTTGGTGGAAGAGGTTTGTCAGGAACTGGACCAAAAGCGGGTGGGCCACATTATTTGACTAGACTGGTTAAATCATCGACTACAGAAGATATTGTTCCATTAACAGAGGAGCAGTTATCGAGTAAAAATGAATTGGCAAGCTCTGCTAGTTCTGACCAGCTTAACCAGCAAACTAAGCAATTAAAACAAAGTTTTTATGAATGGCGTTACGAGCCATTAACCAGTCGTTTATCAGTGATTAGACAAATCTTGGCGTATTTATCGACCAACGAACAGGCCGCTAAATTACTTCCAGAGTTAGATTCAACGATTGTTGCTGCTCGTCGTCAGTTATTAAAGATTGAAAATAAACTGGCATTGCCGATTCAACTACCGGGGCCAACAGGTGAATCAAATTGGTTATCTTTTGAAGCTAGAGGTGTTTTAGTCAGTTTACTTGATAATCAATCAGTGACTGAAGCTTGGATGATTAGTATTTTATCTGCACTTGCTGCCGGTAACACTTTATTAATCGTTGTTGAAGCTGACAAACAAAATGACATAGCAGAATTATTTCTTGAAACAATTTCTAATATCGGTCTTACTGATAATATTGTTAAAGTCATAAAATTATCCGAGTTGAATGCTGCGTTAAGTGATGAAAATATTTCAGGTGTTATCGTTGACGAAAAAAGTGATTGGCAAGGTTATCTCGCACAAAAAATAGCGGAAAGAACGGGAGAAATTTTACCAGTTATTTGTGAAAGCGATTTTGATATTCTTTTCTATCGACTGATAACCGAGAAAACTGTGAGTATTGATACTACCGCAGCAGGTGGAAATGCCTCTTTGATGACGATGGCGGAAGAGGGGATGTTGGATATTTAATCGCATAGGGTGTAACTTGTAGGTCAGTCTTTAGGCTGATATTATTAAATTCGTATTTAATTGATTATAAATTCAAAGGCGTTTCGCAGCGCTGCGCTCAGACTGCGACATTCTTTTTTCAAGAGCCAAAAAAGAACGCAAAAAGCCCCTTTACGTTGCGCACTAGGCGACCGAAGTTAGCTTTCTCAGTTATTATAAAATACTAAGTGAGCGCCTACATTCATTGCTTTTTTGAAAGGTTTTTAAGAGACTTTGCTTTCGTATATATCAGCAGTGCGGTTCACTTGATATTCGAGTGCCCCTCCCCAGTGGCTTCTAACGGATTCATAAAACTAATGATACATCGGATAAGCGCAGAAGCTGTCTGAGCCTAGCGAGTTCTTTTGCGCCCGATGTAGCGCTATGAGGCGAGTAAGGACAGTAAAGTGATAGATACTATTCAATTAAAATTACTAATCAGTTAGATTGAGCGACAGACTTTTTGGTTCCTTTCGCCTAAGAGCGCCTACTTTTGGTGTGGCTTAGGATAAAAGGAACTCGCAGTCAGAGCAAAGCGCTGCGAAAAACTATCTATAGGAACAATTAGTTCCCAACAATATGTATAATACAATTTGTTTTACTTGTTCTAGCTATAGCTCTTTAGGAGCGAGGCTAGTACTGTTGTTCGATTCAAAACTCAAGTATTCATAAAGGGTGACAACATCAATCCAATACAACAAGCTTATCAGCTAATTGGAGAAAACAAATTAGCTGAAGCAGAAAAATTACTAATTGGTTTTCTGAAAATGAACCCTGAGCACCCTCAAGCCCTTTATGCCATGGCTCAAGTAGGCGTTCGGGTGGGTGCATTTGAACAAGTACTCCCTTTATTAAAAAAGTGCGTAGGCTTATTACCCCAAGAGCCTAATCCGCTTTTACAATTGGCTCAGATCAGTGCAGAGGTTTCTCAAACAGATTCTTCTGACCAATATTATCAATCGTTAATTAAACAATTCCCTGAATGGGCTGAAGGTTACTTTCACTATGGCGGTTTTTTTCAAGCTATGGGACAACTCGAACAAGCAAAACAGATGTTAGAAAAAGCGATTAAATTTGATGCTAAACATTGTGGCGCTTATTTGGCTTTAACCGGATTACAGAAGATGGATTCTGTTCCTGAGATGGTTCAATCGATGGAAGATTTGTTAACAGGTTTAGAGTTTGAAGCATCTCAGTCCGAAAATACTGCTCATTTAGACTATCAAAAAATGCAGCTAAATTATGCTTTGGGAAAATCGAAAGCGGATCAAAATAAATCTTCAGAAGCGTTTAAATACTGGCAAAGTGCGAATGATATTCAGCTTTCTCAATGTGGTTTTAAAGTTGAACAAATGCAGCCTTTTTTTAATTCCCTTAAAAATGAAATTAAGCGATCAGCTTCGTTTAAACAATCGCAACAGGTTGAAGCTGAATCAAAAGCTATTAATCAATTGACGCCGATCTTTATTGTCGGTTTGCCTCGTTCCGGTTCGACATTGCTTGAACAGATATTGACCAGTCATACAGAAATTGAAAGTGTCGGAGAAGTTAATTACATCGCTAACTTGTTAGTCAATCAAATGCAAAGTATCACTCAACAAGTCTACCCAGAAGGGTTAGAAAAAATATCTTCAGAGCAGTATCAGTTATTAGGCAAAAACTATTTAGAACAATTACAAAAGCACCATCCTCAAGCGAAATTCATCATTGATAAACTGCCTGCTAATTTTCAATCTATAGGGTTAATAAAAAGAGCGATGCCCCATGCGATTATTATCCATTTAAAGCGGGAACCAATGGCTATGGCCTTTTCTATTTTTCGTAATTTTTTTGCTGCAAATGAACCTTATTTTTGTAGTCTCGAAGAATTGGCAGACTATTATTTAATTTATCAGGACTTAATGATTTTCTGGCGAGAGGAAGATGGTCAAGCTTGGCTAAATATGGATTATGAAAAGCTTGTTGAGTCCCCGCAATCAGAAATAACTCGAATATTAGATGCTTGTGGTTTGCAATGGCAAGACGAATGTTTAACCTTTTATAAAAATAAGCAGCGAGTGGTTACTTTGAGTGATAATCAGGTTCGCCAGCCAGTTCATCAAAAAGCGAATGATAAATGGCATAACTATACAGAATATCTTAAACCCTTTGCGGTGAGAATCGGTTTGTAACTTGTGCTATATTGACCGTCGCTATTAAATTTCAGTTAAATAAACATGTCGATAATTTTAGGAATAGATCCCGGTTCGCGTATCACTGGTTTTGGAGTGATAAAAATGAATGGTCGTAAGATCGAATATATAGCAAGCGGCTGTATTCGTGTGAAGGATGGGATTCTTGCCGACAAATTAAATCAAATTTTTGATAGTGTGTCTCAAGTGGTTCAAGAATATAAACCGAGTGAATCGGCAATTGAACAGGTTTTTATGTCGAAAAATGCAGATTCGGCGCTTAAGCTCGGTCAAGCTCGTGGTGTCGCAATGGTGGCAATGGCGCAACATGCTTTGGTTGTTGCCGAATATTCGGCTCGACAGATTAAACAAGCCGTCGTAGGAACTGGTGGCGCAGATAAATCGCAAGTACAGCATATGGTTACTAACTTGCTGAATTTAAGTGCTGCACCTCAAGCTGATGCCGCTGATGGATTAGCTGTGGCGATTTGCCATGGGCATATGTTACAAAGTGCGCTCTATCAAGCGGGAGCAAAAAAGGTTACAAGAGGGCGGTTACGTTAGTTTTTTAACCGTGATACAAATATAAAATATAACTACAAAAAGAGTCATAAATGATTGGTCGATTAAATGGGATTTTATTAGAAAAACAACCACCTTTTATTTTGGTTGATGTAAACGGTGCAGGCTATGAATGCCAAGCACCGATGAATACCATTTATAATCTTCCAGATTTAGGCCAGTCGGTTATTTTGCATACTCATTTATCAGTGAGTGAAAATGCGCATACCTTGTTTGCTTTTTTTAGTTTAGAAGAGCGAACCTTGTTTAGAGAATTGATTAAAGTCAACGGCGTTGGGCCTAAGTTAGCACTGGCTATTTTGTCAGCGATGAATGCGATGGAATTTGTACAAAATGTCCGTTTTGGTGAGCCAAGCAGTTTGGTTAAGATCCCCGGTGTCGGCAAAAAGACCGCAGAACGGCTTATTATTGAGATGAAAGATAAGTTGAAAGATTGGCAGGTTGACTCGACAGATGGTGGCGATGCGACTCAAGCAGAGGTTAAATCTAATAGTGGGAATATTCAAGAAGCGATTAGTGGTCTTGTTGCATTGGGCTATAAACCGCAAGCGGCAAGTCGAGCAATTAGTCAAGTGGGTGACGATACTTTGCCTACCTCAAGTTTAATTCGTCTAGCCTTGAAGAATATGTAATCCTTTACTTTTAATTACTGCTTTCAATAGACTGGCTTTTATGGGTAAAATACTACTCACACAAACACCTATTAGGTTTTCCTAAAAACAATGATTGAAACTGAACGAATCATTAGTGCCACCAACCAAGGTTCGGAAGAGCAGATTGACCGAGCGATCAGGCCTAAAACCTTAGCCGATTATGTCGGGCAAAAGAAAGTCCGTGCGCAAATGGATATTGCTTTTCAGGCAGCAAGAAAACGCCAAGAAGCCCTTGATCACGTGCTAATTTTTGGGCCACCCGGTTTAGGTAAAACCACTTTAGCGAATATTGTTGCCACTGAAATGGGAGTCAATATCCGCCATACCTCTGGACCAGTATTAGAAAAAGCAGGCGATCTTGCCGCGTTACTAACCAATCTTGACGAAAATGATGTGCTCTTTATTGATGAAATTCATCGTTTAAGTCCAGTCGTCGAAGAAATCCTTTACCCTGCTATGGAAGATTATCAGCTGGACATTATGATTGGAGAAGGCCCTGCCGCTCGTTCGATCAAAGTTGATTTACCACCCTTTACCCTTGTTGGTGCAACTACTAGAGCTGGTTTATTGACTTCACCATTGCGAGACCGCTTCGGAATTGTTCAAAGATTAGAGTTTTATGATGTTGAAGAGTTAACCACCATCGTTGAACGTTCTGCAAGAATTGTTGGATTGCCAATCGATAATACTGGCGCAAAAGAAATCGCAAAACGCTCACGAGGTACGCCTCGAATTGCTAATCGATTATTACGTCGAGTGAGAGATTACGCCGAAGTTAAAGCTGATGGCTCAATTGACAAAGATATCTCTGACATGGCATTAAATTTACTCGATGTTGATATTAGAGGTTTTGATAATATGGATCGCAAACTCTTGTTAGCAATTATCGAAAAATTTGATGGTGGACCAGTCGGACTTAACTCTTTGGCTGCAGCAATTAGCGAAGAGCGCGACACTATTGAAGATGTATTAGAGCCATTCTTGATTCAGCAAGGCTATATTCATCGAACCCCTCAAGGAAGAGTCGCAACTCAATCTGCTTATCAGCATTTTGGTTTGAAGCACAAGTCTTTATCCGACAACTTTTTATCTGACAAAACTTCTCTGGAGTTAGACCAATAAAGCGTTTGAGAATTTGCAAATAAATCATCCATATTAATAAGAAAAAAAGGAAACATCATGAGCCGTCTTTTTATCCTTTTAAGTTTTTTCATATTACCTATTTCCAAAGCCAATGCAGGCGTTGATGAAGCTGTTAATAACCTTACTGCGCCAATTGCAAAATTTGTCAGTGATATTGTCTTTTTTAGTATTCCCGTTTTTGGGGTTGATTTCCCTTTGGTTGTTTTGTGGTTAGTAGTAGGAGCTGCCTTTTTTACCGTCTATATGGGTTTTATTAATGTCAGAGGTTTTAAGCATGCCATTCAATTAATACGTGGCGATTACACCGACCCTAAGAGCCATGGTGAGGTGTCACATTTTCAGGCGTTGGCCACTGCTGTTTCTGGAACTGTTGGAGTGAGTAATATCGGTGGCGTTGCGGTCGCTGTAACGGTTGGTGGTGCAGGGGCTACTTTTTGGTTAATCTTGGCAGGTTTTCTGGGGATGTCGACCAAATTTGTGGAATGTACCTTAGGGGTTAAATACCGAAATGAATTTGAGGACGGGCATGTTTCAGGCGGCCCCATGTATTATCTGAAAAAAGGTTTTACTGAACGAGGTTGGACAGGTTTTGGTAAGTTCATTGGTGCTTTTTACGCCGTTGGAATTTTTATCGGTGCGTTAGGGATCGGTAATATGTTTCAGTCCAATCAGGCCTATGTACAACTTAACGGTGTAACAGGCGGAGCCTTAGATGGCTTAGGTTGGTTGGTTGGATTGGTTATGGGCGGTTTAGTATTTATGGTTATTATCGGAGGCATTAAGTCAATCGTAAAAGTAACTGAAAAAATTGTTCCATTTATGGCGGTATTTTATTGTCTTTTTGCTTTGATCGTCATAACCATGAATGTTGATTCTTTACCACAGGCGGTCGCTAATATTTTTAATGGCGCATTTACTGGTGAAGGTGTTGCCGGTGGCGCGTTAGGAGCGATGATTATTGGATTTCAGCGGGCAGTATTTTCTAACGAAGCGGGTATTGGTTCGGCTTCAATTGCTCACTCTGCAGTTAAAACAAATGAACCTGTTACCGAGGGAATTGTTTCTTTACTCGAACCATTTATCGATACGGTGCTTATTTGTACCATGACAGCTTTGGTTATTGGTACGGCACAAGTTGCAAACCCGGATTTTGCTGGAGATGCGATTGGAGTAGCAATGACTTCAGCGGCATTTGAGCGAGAAATATCTTGGTTCCCCATTCCGCTCGCATTTATTGCCGTACTATTTGCTTTTTCAACCATGATTTCTTGGTCTTATTATGGACTAAAAGGTTGGACCTATTTATTTGGAGAAAGTAAAAGCAGTCAAATTAATTATAAAGTTATTTTTTGCGCATTTGTGGTATTAGGTTCGACTGTAAAGCTCGGACCGATTCTTGATATCTCTGACGCTTTAGTTTTCTTAATTTGTATTCCAAATATTATTGGGTTGTATTTCTTTGCCCCAATGGTAAAAGCTGAAATGAAATCCTACTTCGCTAGAATAGATAGTGGTGAAATCAAAAGGTTTCGATAAGAAATCCAGATAAAAATCTTTAGATAAGAGTTTAGCTGAATGTTAACCGAGCAATTTAAAAATAATTATCAAGAAATTTTAAAAGCTTGTGATAAAACATTGTTTCGCCATCCTCAGCGAAATATTGCAGCGCGTTTACAAGCGCTTCTTCCTTTAGCTAATCAATATCCTGAAGCAGATGTCTACGGGCAGGGTGGATTAGTGAGCGAGTTTGAAAGTGAAGTCGCGGCTAGACTAGGTCAACAAGAGGCTATCTTTTTACCAAGCGGCACAATGGCTCAGGTAATGGCGCTTCGAATTTGGGCGGAGGATAGAAATAATAACAAGGTCGCATTTCATCCCACCAGTCATTTACAACTTCATGAGCAAAACGCTTATCAAGCGCTTCATGGTTTAGAGGGAATTTTAGTCGGGCAAGACGATAAAGTGATCACTCTTTCCGAATTAGAAACAATTGATACAGACATAGCGGCTCTATTGATCGAGTTACCCATGCGTGAAATTGGTGGGCAGTTACCGAGTTGGGATGAATTAAAAAATCAAAGTCAGTGGGCGAGTAAAAATAATATAGCATTTCATTTAGATGGCGCGCGGCTTTGGAGTTGTGAGACTTTTTATCAAAAATCATTGGCCGAAATTGCAGGCTTATTTGATTCGGTTTATGTCAGCTTTTATAAAGATTTGGACGGTATTGCCGGAGCTATTTTAGCGGGTTCAAAAAGCTTTATTGAGAAAGCGCGTATATGGTCAAGGCGATGCGGAGGAAACTTAATTACCCAGTTTCCTGATGTTTTGGCGGCTAAAGCTGGGTTAGATAAGCATTTACCTTTAATTCCAGAATATGTAGCTAAGGCGGGACGAATCGCTGAATATTTTAATCAGCAAGATAATCTTTCTGTTATACCTGAATCACCACCTTGTAATTTGTTTCACCTAGTTATTCCACAAACAGATAGTGAGTTAATGTCAAAAATTGCCAACTGGAGTCAACAAAGTGGCATCGCGCTACTGCCTCTACCAAGAACTTGTGATAAAAATTATAGCCGTTTTGAAGTTGCTATCGGACAAAATGGATTATCACTTAGTGATGAACAATGGCAAGCGGCAATAAAAAGTTTTGCCAACTTTATTCGCTAATTTCCACTCTTAAAAATCCGTTCTTAAGAAAAAATTAGTTGTAGACAATAAATGCTTTTTATAGCTGTTAGTTGATTTAATTCATTTCACATTCGTTTTACCGATGATTGTCTATTATCTCTCCATACACTATTGGAGAAAGATATGAACCATAGAATAGAGCTTGATCGGGTCGGCCACCATTTTTCTGCCGGCCAATCAAAAATCACCTTGTTTAAAGAGCTGAGCTTAACTCTTAATGCCGGTCGAAGTTATGCCATTGTTGGTCCATCGGGTGCAGGAAAATCAAGCTTGCTTATGTTGATTGCAGGATTAGAGGAGCCAAAGCAAGGGAAGATCCATTTTAGTGATGGTCTTCAGTTTATGACGAAGCAGCAACTTCGAAAAAAGTCAGGATTTATTTTTCAGCAATTTCATTTACTTCCTGAACTGGATGCGCTCGGTAATCTTGCTTTACCATTGCGTTTACAAGGTGATAAGCAAGCGTATGAAAAGGCGCAGTACTGGTTAGAAAAAATTGGTTTGAGTGACCGCTCTAAGCACCGTCCTAACCAATTGAGCGGTGGAGAGCAACAACGTATTGCGATTGCTCGTGCATTTGTTAGCGAGCCTAAATTTATATTTGCAGATGAGCCAACAGGCAACTTGGACGAAATAACTTCATCTTTTATTTCTGACCTAATGTTTGATATTAGTGCGGAGCAAAAGTGCGCACTTGTAATGGTAACCCATAGTCAAACATTAGCTGCGCGAGCGGAAAATTTATATCATCTAAGTCAAGGGATGTTAGAGGTGAGGCGATGATGAGCCTGAAAATTAGTTGGGAAAATTTCATCGATGATTTGCGCTCTGCCGATGTCCGTTTAGTTTTATGGACACAGATTTTATTGACTACATTTTTGCTTACTTTAACTTTAACCAGTACCTCTATTCAGCAGTATTTGGATGATAACCTTGAAAATTTACTTGGCTCAGATATGGTTATTTCTCGCTACCATCCATTAACTGACGAGCAGAAAAATAAACTATTAGAAACTTCCGAACAGTTATCACAAACTCAGCTTTTTGATGTCACTGTTACTCATAAGAAAAATTGGCAAAGGGTTCAGCTTAAAATGGTGGATCAGCACTACCCAATACAAGGACAGATCAGTATCGGGCGGGAAATTTTGGGACAGCATATCAATATTAACCATGGTCCTGAACTTGGGGAGATTTGGCTTGATTCTAGAGTGGTCACCCATTTAAAAATTAAGCTAGGCGAAAGGGTTGAAATTGGTGATTCACAGCTTAAATTTACCGCCATAATTTATCATGAACCTGATCGTCTGATGGAAGGTCATTCTGTTGCACTGCGGGCAATGGTTCATCAAGCGACTTTTTATTCAACAAATATCGTTGGAGTAACGCCTCACTTCCGCTACTTAATCAAGGCCAATACCGAAAAGCAGACCCAAATCAAGCAATGGGTATTAGACAACATCCCTGATGCTCATTTAATCACACAAGAAAATGGTGAGCACCCTTTGGCCTTATTTTGGAAGCGCGTGGAAAGTTTTATCGGGCTTGCATCCGTTTTATTATTTTTTATGGCGGCTATCGCTCTTGATTTAGTCGGTAGTCGTCAGATAGAAAGACAAAAATATAAGCTAGCCTTGTTTATGAGTATGGGCTTGGAAAAAAATCAAGGTATGGTGATTGCGCTTGGACAGTGGTTTTTTGGATTTTGGGTCTCTTTTATTCCGGCGATCACAGTTGCGTATATAGCAGAGTGGTTTTTGGTCGGACATTTACAAAATCAATTTCAAGGTATCCAGTTTGGTTGGCATATTACTGAAGCGACCATTACCGCTATTTTGATTATGGCTTTGCTGTTATGTTTCCAGATTCCAGGATTAATTCAGCTGTTTAAAACCTCTATCTCATCGCTGATTTGTAAACAACAAACAGCAAACCTATTGTTTGTGCGTTTCGTTTGGAGTTTTAGTGCATTGGTTTTTTTAGCCGCGATTTATTCAGATAATATGCTGCTCACATCCATGACTTTAGGAGCGATGATTTTTAGCATTATGTTAATGATGATCATCACTTATATGCTTCTAGCCGGAGGGGAGTTACTAACTCGCCATTTGTCAGGATTACTACCCTTCACATTTTTTGCAATGAAACAACGCTTGCTGAGTAAATCAACTCAAATATTAGGTATTGGTTTATGTGCCACGCTTTTGCTTTTTTCCTTGATGTTGATAAAAGATATTGGCGAATCTATGGAGAGAAATACGCGCAGTCAAGACGGTAATTTACTTATTACTGAAGCACATTCTAGTCATATCGCGGGAATTGAGAAGTGGAATCTTAAAACCGGCAGTCAAGTAAGACAAATAGCACCATACACTCATGCACAATTAGTAACGGTCAATGGTGAGCTTTTAGCTGACTATGCTGGAAAACCAAGCGATTCATTAGCGACATTAATGAAACCAATTAGATTGAGTTGGTCTGAAAATATTCCTCTAAACAATCTAGTGAGTGAGGGGCAGTGGTGGAATCAAGAAGATATAAATCAGCGACAAATTTCTGTTGAGAGAGAAGTGATGATTGATACGGGTATTAAAATAGGTGATTGGTTGAGTTTTCAACTTAATGGTCGAGTTGAAGATTTTGAAGTTGTCGCGGGACATGATTTTAAGTCCGGTCATGGTTCGATAACTTTTTGGTTTCAAGTCCCTCCAAAAGCTATTAGTAATATTGATCCGGAAGTTTATTTTATGGGTAGTATGGAGTTGCCTCCAGAAGCTTGGCCAAAACTAATTAGTCTATGGCAAGACTATCCCACTTTGTCTCTTCTTCCCTTAAAAGAAATGACTGAACGTTTTGATCAGACTCTAGAGGTGGTGAAAAAATTGCTCTTAGGATTTAGTGGCATGATCATGGTGATGGCATTAATTGTGATTGTGGCATCGGTGAAAGGTTTTGAGCGAGCGGATCAAAAAAAGAACGGTCTGCTATTAAGTATGGGGCTTAGTCGATGGGATTGTATTCGTCATAGTTTGTATGAATGGATCATCACAGCTTTGATTGCCGGTATTGGTGCGATTAGTGGAACATGGTTGGCAGGAGTTTTAATTTATCAATCGCAGTTCTCAATGCGTTATCAACCGGACGTTTTGTGGATTATAACGACTTTACTGATTGTTGCGGTAATCGTTTGTTGTCTCGGCTTATTTTATTGCCGTACCAGCTTAAAGGCTTCAATTAGTCAGCTATTAAGCGATTGAGTTTGTAGTTTAAGAGGAGGTAGCTGATAGCTCAGCCAAAATGGATTAGTATTTAGGGATGGATAAAGGAAACCGGCAATAAAAATGTTGCCGGTTTTATTGGTTAGTTTTTATTATTCGTTTAATAAACGGTATAAATAAATAGCGGTACGTTTGGTCGATAATTTAAAGGTGTTTAGATCTAGCCATTCATCAGGGGTATGAGAGCCTCCGCCCCAAGAGCCGAGCGCATCCATACTGGTAACGTAGGGTGCCACAAACGAAACATCCGCAGCGCCTCGTTTAGTCGGATCATAGGCAGTTAGTGGTTTCATGCCAAGGGCGATACTAACATTACTGAATTTTTTCAATTCAGCGCGATTTGCATCGGTTGCAGTCATCGCTGGATAACTATCTTCAAACTCGATACTTGCGTCTGTAACCGGTAAGTTTTTAGCGATGATTTGTCTCATGGATTCTCGGGCTCTTTCTTTTTGTTCTTCAGAAAGGAAACGTAAACCGCCTTTCACAATCACTTTTTGTGCAACCACATTACCCTTACCATAAGAATCCATACTGGCATCGTCATCGCCTTCTTCAACAAAGGTTCCTCCACCAATCACTCCGGGATTAAACGTCAGTCCATGTTCGCCTTTTACTTGTTGATAAAAATCATTAAGTATTCGCCCACTTTCAAATATTGCTCCAGCGCCTACTTTCTCTGAGAACACAACACTTGAATGTGCGCGTTTTCCGGTAACTGTCAATGCCCAATTACTTGAACCGCGTCGTCCAATAACCGCTTTGCCCGGTGATCCGCCTTCAAAATTTAGTGCGAGATCACTACGCTTGGCTAGCTCAATCATTTCCTTTCTGCTAATCGAAATCGGTTTGCCGCTAGATTCTTCATCACCACTAAAAAACACACTGACCGTGCCTTTGTTAATGTAACCTCCATCAATTAGTGATTTTAGTGCAAATAAAATAATAGTATTACCATCCTTCATATCGGTAATTCCCGGACCTTTAACTTTAGCGCCTTCTAATTCTGTGGTGCGCTCAAACTTTTGAAACGGACTATCTATAGGAAATACCGTGTCTAAATGGCCCATTAACATAATCTTCTTTCCGTCAGCTCCAAAACGCCGTTCACTGAGCATATGTCCTGCCCGGTCCATCTTCTCCGGCATATCTATCCAAGTACTGTTAAAACCGAGCTTATTGAACTCTTGGATAAATACTTCGCCAACAGCCTTTACGCCTAGCTTATTACGAGTTCCACTATTTATGTTGACCACTTTCTCAAGAAAATCGACCTGCGATTTAAAGGATGATTCAACGGACAGGAGAATTTGTTTTTCAGTATCTGAAAGAATTTGTGGATTTGAGACTGCTTGTGGGTTTGAAAAAACCTTATCTGAACTAAACGCTACAAGGCAGAGAATAAGAATTTTGCTAATGGAACTCATGAGGAATCACTCCAATTGTAATATTGCTAGCCAAACTAACAATATGAATCACAGGTTATAGGTTGAGAATAACATCCATGTGGCTATCTAATAAAGAAGAGTTAAAAATTGGTGTTGGATCTTTGGCTGATTATATTTTATTAAACTAGTGCTTATAAATATCATCGATACTTAATTCAAATTCTAGGTATAATAGCTCGTCTTCCCACCATAAATTGAAATCAATGACTATTTTTGCAGAGCTAGGTCTTAACTCGACGATTCAAAAGAATATAAAACGTTTGGGTTATAAAACGCCGACGGATATCCAGGAACAATCAATTGGCGCAGTATTATCTGGTGCAGATACTTATGCAATCGCGCCGACTGGTACTGGTAAAAGCGCTGCTTTTTTGTTGCCTTTATTACAAGAACTTAGTCAGGTCGACCATAGTCAAGATCAAGTACGGCCAACAAGAGCGTTAATATTAGTCCCGACACGTGATCTTGCTCAACAACTAGAAGAGTCGATTTCTAATTATGGAAAAGATTTAAAACTTCGCTGTATCACTCTTTTTGGTGGCGTCAGAATTGAGTCTCAAGTGAAACGCTTTAAACGTGGCACTGATATTATTGTATCGACACCAAAACGTTTAGCAGATTTAATGAAAGCCAAAGCTATTTCTTTGGATAAAATTGAACATTTTGTGATGGATGAAGCCGATCGATTAGTGAGTATGGGGATCCAACCTTTACTAACTAAAATCATAGAAGCAATGCCAGCAAAAAAACAAATGGTTTTATTTTCTGCAACCGACTCAAAAGCTTTAACTAAATTTAGTCAGGACAATTTGAATCATCCAAAAAATGTGCGAGCAGTACAAAATCAGCCGGCTCTCGATAAAATATTTCATACCATGTACCGTTGTTCACGTAATGAGAAAAATAAAACCTTATTTAGTTTGTTAGAGATGCTTAATTGCGAACGGGCGTTGATTTTTATTCGCACTAAAAATGATGTCAATGTGTTAACCGATCGATTAAATGAAAGAGGTTTTTCTAGTCAAGGTTTACATAATGAAATTCCACAAAAAAAACGCCAACAAACTTTAAAAGATTTCAAAAATAAATCTTTCAAATTTTTAGTGGCAACGGATATTGCTTCGCGAGGCATTGATATTGATGATCTCTATTATGTGATTAATTATGATCTTCCTGTTAATAGTAATGATTACATTCACCGTGTGGGACGAACCGCACGAACCGGATCATCAAATAATCAGGTATTAAAAGAAGTTTCTAAGCGAGCAGAGCCAACATCTAAAATAAAACATTCTGGGGCATCAGCCGGAAAGAAAATTAAAGGTAGCGAAGTTTTAGGTCACGCCTTTTCGCTGGTTAGCCCTGAACAGGAAAGGCTGGTTGAAAAAATTGTTAAATCAGTTGGCAAGGAAATTAAAATCGAAAGAAATCCTTTTGATAAACGGAAAAACAATTAGTTTTTTATCATATTTAGGAAAGAAACAAAATAAATGATGATGACAAATGAACACAAACTCGATCAAATCGATCTCAATATTTTAGCGGCTCTTCAGGAAAACGGTCGGATAAAAAACGTTGTTCTCGCTGAAAAAGTAGCGCTTTCAGCCAGCCCATGTTTACAGAGGGTAAAACGCCTGGAAAGTATGGGATTTATCCGTAGTTATCAGGCTCTAGTCGAAATCAATAAAATAGTAGAAACCATTCAGGTTTTTACTCAAATAACGATAAACAAACATACATTGCAGGATCATAGTAATTTTGAAAAAGAAATTGTTAAAATTCCCGAAGTTATGGAATGCTACTTGGCGAGTGGTGGATATGATTATTTAGTTAAATTCATTTGTCGAAGTATTATTCATTATCAAACCACTATCCAAAGTCTTTTGGATTCTGATTTAGGTATTAGTAAATACCACAGCTATGTCATTATGAAAGAAATCGTATCGAAAAAAGCCTATCCCATCGGGCATTTAACAAAAATGAATTTTCCGATAGAACCATAATTATACCCGTACTACCTCAAGGGCTGATTTTGTTGATGTTTGAAAGAACAATTAGTCTAGAATCGAATATTTTCTGCTTAATTTTTTCTAAATTCAGTAGTTTCTGCGTTTATTAGAGATAAAATCAACCTCGTATTTTTTTATTTTTGGCTACAATGATTTTTATCGATAAAGCTTGTTTCTTCTCGGAGTCAATATGAACTTAAAATTAAATGATCCTAGCTTATTAAAAATTGATGCTTATATTGACGGTGAATGGGTATCTTCAAAGGACAGCATTAACGTTTGCGATCCAAGTGATGGTAGCTGCATTGCTAAAGTGGCAAAAGTGGGTGCCAAACAAACTGACCTAGCGATCCTAGCGGCTGAAAAAGCTCTAAAACCTTGGCAACAACTATCAGCCAAACAAAGAGCTAATCTTCTACGCCGCTGGTATGAGCTGGTGATGGAAAATCAGGAAGATTTGGCTCAAATATTAACTGCAGAGCAAGGAAAAGTTCTCGCAGAAGCTCGCGGTGAAATAGTCTATGGTGCCAGCTATATAGAATGGTTTGCCGAAGAAGCTAAGCGAGTTTACGGCGATACTATTCCAGCGCCATCTGCTGATAAACGTATTGTTTGTGTTAAACAACCCGTTGGAGTTGTCGCTTGTATCACTCCCTGGAATTTTCCAAATGCTATGCTGACCCGCAAAATAGCTCCTGCATTGGCAGCTGGCTGTACCGTAGTGTGTAAACCTGCATCAGAAACACCTTTATCAGCATTAGTATTAGCAGAATTATCTGAAAGAGCTGGTATACCCAAAGGTGTCATTAATATCATTGTTGGAAGTTCTAGTGAAATAGGCCCTCGATTGACAGACAATCCTATAGTGCGCAAACTTACCTTTACTGGTTCGACTGAAGTCGGTAAAAAATTGGTTGCCGCTTGTAGCGAAACGCTTAAGAAAACCAGTATGGAATTAGGCGGAAATGCGCCTTTTATTGTCTTCGAAGATGCTGATATTGATTCTGCGATCGATGGACTTCTAGCGTCTAAGTATCGTAATAGCGGACAAACCTGCGTATGTACCAATCGAGTATTAGTGCAGTCCAGAATTTACCAATCTTTTACAGATAAGTTGGTTGATGCTGTCAAACAACGATTAATAATGGGTGTAGGAACACAAGACAAGGTGACTAATGGACCATTAATTAACCAGCAAGCCAGTGATACAGTTGACCGTTTTGTAAAAGTGGCCGTCGCCCAAGGCGCCAAAGTAGAAATAGGTGGTGAGCCCAGTAATTTAGGACGTTGTTTTTATCCACCGACTGTATTGACTAATGTGACCAATGACATGGAAGTTGCCCGCGAGGAAGTTTTTGGACCGGTTGCATCTTTAATTCCTTTTGAAACGGAACAACAAGCTATTGATATTGCAAATGATACCAATGTTGGTCTTGCAGCCTATTTTTACACTCGTGATATTGGACGAGTTTGGAGGATGGGAGAAGCGCTAGAGTACGGTATTGTCGGGATCAATGAAGGTATTATCTCTAATGAAATGGCGCCGTTTGGCGGGGTAAAAGAATCCGGTTCAGGTCGAGAAGGTTCTAAATATGGAATGGATGATTACTTAGAAATTAAATACATGTGTATGGGTGGGATTGATAGATAGCCATGAGTAAAAGATAGTATCTTGTTACCTAACCACAAGGCTGAGGGGGTTAGGTTTCAAAAAACATCAAAAGGGTCTGAAAAAATAGGCGTGGAGAAAACAATGAAAACTAATCAACAAATTCAACAACGTAAAGAAAAAGTGATCGCTAGAGGGCAAGGAAATTTAGCGCAAGTCTATATTGAAAAAGCAAGAAATGCAGAGCTGTGGGATGTGGAAGGAAAGCGTTATATTGATTTTGGTGCCGGTATTGCGGTGTCAAATACCGGTCATTGTCACCCAAAAATTATCGGGGCGGTAAAAAAACAAATCGATGCATTTAGTCATACTTGTGTGATGGTTACTCCTTACGAAAACTCTGTGACCTTAGCTGAAAAATTAGTCACGCTAGCGCCAGGTGATAGCCATAAAAAAGCAATTTATGTTACTACTGGTGCAGAAGCGGTTGAAAATTGTGTAAAAATAGCTAGAGCACATACTGGGCGACGAGGCATCATCGCTTTTAATGGTGGATTTCATGGTCGAACTAATATGACGATGGGATTGACGGGAAAAATGACACCTTATAAAAATCTTTTTGGCCCTTTTCCTAATGATATTTATCATGTGCCATTCCCCGTTAATTATCATGGAATTAGCGAACAACAAAGTCTAGAAGCAATTGAAACTCTGTTTAAGGTAGCTATCGCTCCAAGTGATGTTGCTGCGATTATCATCGAACCAATTCAAGGTGAAGGTGGTTTTTATCCCGCTTCGACAAACTTCTTAAAGGCCATTCGTAAGCTCTGTGATGATCATGGAATAGTGATGATCGCTGATGAAATTCAAACTGGTTTCGGTCGAACGGGCAAAATGTTCTGTATGGAGCATCATGATATAGAAGCTGATTTAATGACTATGGCAAAGGGTATTGCAGGTGGCTACCCAATCGCTGTAGTGGTTGGGAAAGCTGAATTTATGGATTCACCTGAGCCCGGTGGATTAGGAGGAACTTATGCGGGTTCACCGGTAGCTTGTGCGGCAAGTTTAGCTGTTCTAGGCATTATTGAAGAAGAAAATTTGATTGATAAAGCAAATCAAATTGGCCAGCAATTCAGTCAAAGACTTCAATCAATTCAAAAAGAATTTGTTGGAATGATTGGTGACATTCGAATCAATGGCGCAATGATCGCGATTGAGCTGGTTAAGCAAAACGATGCCAATCAACCAGATGTTGAACTCACTAAAAAAATTGTTTCAGAAGCTTATAAAAAAGGATTAGTTTTATTAAGCTGTGGTAGCAGAGGCAACGTTATTCGTTTTTTACCACCATTAACAATTGAGTCAGTATTAATTGATGAAGGCTTGGACATTTTGCGAGAGTGTTTTTCTGCATTGAGGATGACAGTATAAAAATAACGGATTGGTTTAGGTTGCCACTAACGATGCGCTTCTATAAGGCAATCTAAAAATGTTTGAACCAATCTTGATGGTTTTGGTGAGCCTCGATTAATTGCGAAAAATTCACACTCATAATTAAAAGTATCGACGCCAATGGTTCTGATAAGACCTTGTTCGATGAAAGGTTTCGCATAATGGTCGGGCAAATAGCCAATATAACAACCGGATAATAATAAATGGGCAATGGCTTCTTGATCATAGACAGTCACTTCTCGCTTCATTCCAAGGCGACGACCAACTTCCATATTAGGTGAGTGATAACCTAAACCAGCATACTTACAAGCAAGAATATCCTGCTTGGTAATTTTACTTTCATCGATATTAAATAAATCATGATCTTTACCGCAATACAGAAGCATTTGTTCTTTAAAAAGTGAAGTGTAGTTCAGACTTGGAGAAACTCGATGACCGGGTATCACCCCAATTTGAAATCGACCTTCCATCACTCCTCGTTCTATATCTTTTAAAGAATCAACATACACTGTTAAATCTACTTCTGGAGCCAACTGGTCAAATTGTTTAAAAGCCTTAGAAATGTGTGCCTCTGGATTGGACACTATTTTATCAAAAAGTGCTAAATTAATTTGCCCGGTGAGCCGATTATGAACATCGCCAACATCAGCTCTAAATTCATCAAGAGAATTCAAAAGTCGAATGGTGGATTGGTAGATATGACTGCCTTCTTCTGTGAGCGAAAAACCACTTCGACCTCGCCGACATAAGGTGACTCCTAGCCGAATTTCTAGATCCTTGATATGGGTAGAGATAGTAGAACGACCAATATTAAGCTCCAGTTCCGCGGCAGAAATACCTCCAGCTTCAGTAACTACGCGAAATACTCGCAGGCGACGAATATCAATATCGTCTAACTGTCCCAAAATGGCTCGTTTTGTCATGAAAATACCTTATTAATGTTTGGTAATTACCACACTAAACTTCAATAGGTAGTAATTTATACAACAATGATAAGGAAGTAAAGTAACGACTTATGTTTAGAAAGTTTGAGAAACGTTATGAAAACAACCAATAAATTTGCAGGATTAAGCCAAGCACAACTCGATTCATACTGGATGCCTTTTACGGCTAACCGGGAATTCAAACAAGATCCGAGAATTATGGTCTCGGCGCAAGGTAAATACTATAAAAGTGCAGATGGTCGAACAGTTTTTGATGGCTTATCTGGTTTGTGGTGTACCGGCTTAGGTCATGGCCGACAAAAAATTGTTGAGGCTATTAGTCAACAAGTTAAACAGCTTGATTATAGTCCGGCTTTCCAGTTTGGTCATCCAAAAGCATTTCAACTTGCTGAGCGAATTACCCAGTACATGCCAGAAGGTTTTAATCGCGTATTTTATACAGGATCAGGTTCTGAATCTGCCGATACTTCGCTTAAAATAGCGCGGGCATACTGGCGAAAAAAGGGGTCGGCGAGTAAAACCAAACTGATTGGGCGAGCAAAAGGTTATCATGGGGTTAACTTCGGTGGCATTAGTGTCGGCGGTATTGGTGGAAATCGAGCCTGTTTTGGTGAAGCTGTGGTTGCTGATCATCTTTCACATACCATGTTACCTGAGAATAAGTTTGTTAAAGGGATGCCCGAAAAAGGCGCTGAAAGGGCTGACGATTTATTAGAGTTAATTGCTTTACATGATGCCTCCAATATTGCGGCCGTTATTGTTGAACCATTAGCGGGTTCTGCAGGGGTTATACCTCCACCGATTGGCTATTTGAAACGATTAAGAGCTATTTGTGATCAGCATGACATTTTGTTGATCTTTGACGAGGTTATTACTGCCTTTGGTCGGATGGGGGCGAAAACGGGTTCAGAGGCATTTGCGGTCATACCGGACATTATTAATATCGCTAAGCAGGTGACTAATGGGACTGTTCCGATGGGGGCTGTAGTGGTTAAGCAAGAAATTTACGATACTTTTATGCAGACGGATGCTCCAGAATATGCGGTCGAGTTACCTCATGGTCATACTTATTCGGGACATCCGGTAGCCTGCGCAGCGGCGCTTGCAAGTTTTGATATTTTAGAAGAAGAAAAACTGATTGATCGCGTTAAGGATATTTCACCATTTTTTGAAAAACAACTTCATTCATTAAAAGGTACTCAATACATATCAGATATACGAAATTATGGTCTCGCGGGAGCATTAACAATAGAATCTGCTCCTGGCGAATTATTATTACGTCCCTATCAGATTGCAATGAGTATGTGGCAGAAGGGATTTTATGTTCGCTATGGTGGCGATACGATTCAATTAGGATTACCATTTACAGTTGAACAGCAAGAAATTGATTCACTAATTAATGCGCTAGGTGATTCGATTAATGAATTGAGTTGAATTGAGAATTAATTTTGAAACTTGTTAGGTTTCTATTTATACAGGTCTAAAAGATGACCTACCTAACCTACATTAGAAACAAATATCATCTAAAGAGAGAAGGAAGAATGAATACAATAGGTCATTTAATTAACGGTGAAGAGAGTTCAGAATCAAGTCGTACTCAGGATGTTTTTGATCCGTCTACCGGTGAAGTCAGTAAGCAAGTGGCACTTGCTTCCAAAACAACCACTGAGTCGGCCATCGCGGCAGCACAAGCTGCTTTTCCTGCATGGAGAAATACGCCGCCGATTAAACGCGCTAGAATTATGTTTCGATTCAAAGAATTACTAGAAAAAAATTCAGATACGATTTGCCGATTAATCGGTGAAGAACACGGAAAAATTTGCCACGACGCTGCAGGAGAGTTACAGCGAGCTATTGAAAACGTTGAATATGCCTGTGGCGCGCCGGAACTATTAAAAGGTGAACATAGCAAGAATGTTGGACCTAATATTGATTCTTGGAGCGAGTTCCAAGCACTTGGCGTTGTCGCCGGTATCACACCTTTTAACTTCCCAGCAATGGTACCTATGTGGATGTTTCCACTGGCGATAGTTTGTGGGAATACCTTTGTTCTTAAACCATCCGAAAGAGATCCAAGCGCACCTTTGTATGTTGCCCAGCTATTAAAAGAAGCGGGTTTACCTGATGGTGTTATGAATGTGGTTAACGGTGACAAAGAAGCGGTGGATGTTCTATTATCGGACGAACGAATTAAGGCGGTTAGTTTTGTAGGCTCAACCCCGATTGCTGAATATATTTATTCAACGGCTAGTGCTAATGGAAAAAGGTGTCAGGCACTAGGTGGAGCAAAGAATCATGCCATCGTAATGCCCGATGCTGATATAGATAATGCTGTGAATCAATTACTCGGTGCGGCGTTTGGTTCATGCGGTGAACGCTGTATGGCTCTTTCGGTAGTGGTGGCTGTTGGCGATGAGGCGGGTGACGCATTGGTCGAAAAAATGACCGCTGCGATGCAGAATTTAAGTGTTGGTCATCATGCGAACTCAGAAAATGATTTTGGACCTTTAATCACAGAAGAGCATCAACAAAAAGTAATTGGATTTATTGATAGTGCTGAACAACAAGGTGCAAATGTGGTCGTGGACGGGCGCGGCATTGAAGTCTCTGGTTTTGAGAATGGCTACTTTGTTGGCGCGACATTAATTGATAATGTAACGAGTGAAATGAGCAGTTATCAGGCTGAAATCTTCGGACCAGTATTACAAGTGGTTCGCGTGAAAACAATGCAACAAGCAATGAAATTGATTGACGACCATGAATATGGAAACGGTACTTGTATATTTACCCGTGACGGAGAAGCGGCTCGTTATTTTTCAGACAATATTCAAGTCGGAATGGTGGGAATTAATGTACCCCTTCCTGTGCCTGTTGCTTATCACAGTTTTGGTGGTTGGAAACGTTCACTATTTGGTGATTTGCATGCTTATGGTCCTGATGGTGTTAGATTTTATACAAAACGTAAAACAATAACTCAGCGTTGGCCATCTAGTGGGGTTAGAGAAGGGGCGAGCTTCGCATTTCCAAGTTAATTTGAGAGAAGGTTAGTTATCTTTTTTTGCATGCAATCTGTCGATAGCTAGCTTAGCTCTTACTCCGATATTTAAAAATGGTTGTGGTGGTAAATAAGATGCTTGTTTCCTGGCAATAATTGCTTTTGTTATAGGTTGTAATTTATCCATTGCTTGATAGGCTATTTGCTGACCAAATAATGTTGCAAGACCAATTCCGCCACCGTTATAACAACCAATGGTCCAAAAGTTTTTAGCGGTTTGTTCAAAAACATTCGCATTGTTCGAACTAATACAAGTGATACCAGACCAACAATATTTAAAAACATCAGTCGGTAAAAAAGGAAATCTTTTCTGTAGACCTTGAAGATGAATTTTCTGCTTTTTGGCTAGTTCAGAAGGGGATAATTGTAAGCTAGAAGAAACATCGACAGTATTACGTATCATGATACGTTTATCACTTGTGTACCTGACGGTTGCCCCCATGGGATTAGCTGAAAGTACTCCCCATTCAGAAGTATGATTCATTTGTTGTTGCTCTTGTCTTGTTAAAGGGCGAGTTAAACTTGCAGTTAATAGCAGCGGAAATACTCGGTTCTTTTTTATATTTAAACTAGGCATAAAGCCATTAACCGCAACAATCACATTCTCGGCCGAAATAAACCCTTTTTGAAAAATGACTTTATGAGGCTGCCCTTTGCTGATGGATAAAACGGGTGTGTTTTCATATAAATGTACATTTCTTGGAAGGTTATTAACCATTCCTCTTGCAAGAGCTGCTGGTTGAAGCATTGCACCACCATATACTTTAACAGCGGTTTTATAAAAATCGATACCTAAATTTTGAGTTAATTTTTCTCTTTCTATGAGAGAGCTTTTTATATTTAAATCATTTAATAAATGATGAAATTGTTTAAGTTTTTTTTCTGAATTTAGATCCGCACTGGCGTAATATTTCCCGCATTCGTTCCAGTCACAGTCAATACTATATTTTTCGATTAATGATTTAACATAGAAAACAGATTTATGATTGAGTTCATATTTGCTCTTGTAGGCATCGAAATCTGTATCTGATAAATGTCCATCATTAAGCGTGGAATCGACTAAGTAACCAGAATTCCGACTACTGGCTCCTTCGCCTGCTTTGTTGGCGTCAATCAATATTATTTCATCATTAGGACAATTTTCAGCGAGTGTTATTGCTGCAGATAAACCAGAATAGCCAGCTCCAATGATAAGCCATTTGGCGTGTTTTTCACCCATCAAAGTTGAGTTAGCTGATCTCGGCGGTAAGGTTTCTATCCAGCCACAGCTGTTGTCGTTATTAGGAAGTATTTGCATAAAAAGTCTAACTATTAAACATTGATTTGAGGTATCGTCTAAATCAAGTTATTGCAGGAACGAAAACATGCTCAATATAATTAATCGTTTCAGTGAAGTCGATATTTATTGTAAATAATTTGTACCCGTTCTACTTGAAGATGCTTGTTTCAGTGTTCAGCTAAAAAGTTTGATCAAGGCACAACTTACAGGGAATGATTAGTCCTTTCCAAAAGTTGTAATGCAGAGCAAGCTTTTTAGCTGAGCACCCATAGGGCACCAAAAGTAGGCACTTATAGATTTTCTGAATCATACATCTTCAAGTAGAACGGGTATATACCTATTTATGGAATAAGGATTATTAGGTCATTAAAGTTGGAGTGTTTTAGGTGAAAGGTTCTGGCGGGCAGTCAGATTAATGATGAGTTTTTGACTTAGTTAATGTTATTATTCAGCAAGCTACTTATTCAATCCAAAATTATAGAGAAACAATGTTATGAGATACTTATTGTTATTTTTTTCATTTATAGCGTTGCCGATTCAAGCAGAAATTAAACTCGATCAACTGACATTGCCGGCAGGATTTGAGATTAGTTTTTTTGCCAAGAATGTTGAAAATGCTAGACAGATGGCACTATCAGAGTCTGGTATTGTTTATGTTGGTTCTCGTAGCGCAGGAAAAGTTTACGCACTTAAAGATCAGGACAATGATGGCAAAGCCGATCAACAATGGCTAATTGCTGAAGGTCTTAATTTACCTTCAGGTATTGCTTGGAAAGAAGGTTCGTTATACGTTGCCGAAGTTCATCAAATCTTGAAATTCGAAGATATAGACAATCGATTAGACGAACCTAAATCGACCGTTTTTTTCTCAGAGCTACCAACTGAGAGGCATCACGGGTGGAAATTTATCCGCTTTGGTCCAAACGGTGAACTTTATTTTCCTGTCGGTGCGCCATGTAATGTTTGTGATTGTGAGCTAGAAAATGATGAAAAGTGTAAAGGGAAGGGAGATACTAAAGGTCAATTTGCAAGAATTTTTTCAGTTGACCTTGATAGTAAAAAAGTAACAACAATTGCTCAAGGAGTAAGAAATACGGTTGGTTTTGATTTTCATCCAGACACTCAAGAATTATGGTTTAGTGATAATGGGCGAGATATGATGGGTGATGATCTACCGGCTTGTGAAATTAACCGTGTAACCAAAAATAATGAACATTTTGGATTTCCTTATTTTCACGCAGGTGATGTAGCAGATCCGGAGTATTCAGTTAACAAAAAGATGCAAGACTATATTCCACCCGAACTTAATTTAGATGCGCATGTTGCGCCATTAGGGATTCATTTTTATCAAGGTAAACAATTTCCTAAGAGCTACCAAAAGCAATTATTTGTCGCTGAGCACGGCTCTTGGAACCGAACAAAAAAATCAGGTTATAAGATTGGTTTAGTTACTATTAAAGATTTAAAAGTGACTGAGTACACACCTTTTATTACCGGTTTTATGAAAAATGAAGAAACCTTTGGTCGACCTGTAGCCTTGCTTGAGATGACCGATGGAAGCCTATTGATTTCGGATGATTATGCTAATGTTGTTTACCGAGTAAGTTATAAAAAACAGATCAAACAACAGAACAGAAAATAGAACTTTCTTATTAATCATTCTACTCAAAGTCGCCATTTATGAATCAAGTAATTAAATTTTTAGTCACTATTTTTATAGTGGCTTTCTTTTCTATTTTTTCACCTCTTTTTGCCGCTGAATCTGAAAGCGCAATAAAAAGTAAAACTAAAAAACAAGTCGATAGCGATACAGACACAGACACAGACACAGACACAGATACGGATAGGGGTTGGGACAATAAAAATGTAATTACGATTACCGCTGATCGATTATTAGTTAATGCCAATCAAGGCTCAAGTAGTGTGACTGAAATTAATGAAACCTTTATAAAGCGGGTTTCAGCAGAACACATTAATCAAGTTTTAAAACAAGTTCCTAGTACATGGATCAGCCGAGGAAATGGTCAGGAACACTTAACAGCAATCCGATCTCCCGTGTTTACTGGCGCTGGTGCTTGTGGTGCTTTTTTTATGGCCGAAGATGGAATCAGTTTACGCGCCCCAGGTTTTTGTAACCTGAACCAATTATTTGATGTCAATAGCGAACAGTCGGCCAGCATAGAAGTGATTCGAGGTACTGGCAGCACACTTTTTGGAACAAATGCCATTCACGGTATTGTTAACATTTTAACTCCAGATGCCTTTGACGATTCTGTTGATTATCTCAGTATTGAAGCTGGTGATTATGGTTATTTTAGAAGCTTATTTAGTGTGACTGATTTGGATAATATTTCACACGATAACAAATCGGCAACGCGTGTTTACGCTAATTTCACCAATGATTCGGGTTATCAAAATGATAGTGGTTTTGAACAACAAAAAGTCAATATTATTCATCAAACAGAAACCCCCCGTTTTTCTACGAAGTCCCTTGTGAGCTTAGCTAATTTAAATCAACAAACGGCAGGTTATATTCAGGGGCTTGATGCTTATAAAGATCAATTGATAAAACGACAAAACCCCAATTCTGAAGCCTATCGTAACAGTTTTTCATTGAGAGCTTATTCTAAGTTAAATTGGCAATTGGATGAATCAAGTCAGTGGACGATGACGCCTTATTTACGTTATACCAAGATGGATTTTCTACAACATTATTTACCTTGGCAACCAACAGAAAAAAATGGGCACCGCAGCTTTGGTTTAAAAAATATTTATACCAAAGAGAATCATCATTCTCAGTGGTATGCAGGATTCGATTTAGAATATACCCAAGGTGAATTGATAGAAGAACAGTCAGCGTCATTTGCAGCGTCCATTCCACAAGGCTCGCATTACGATTATGATGTCACGGCCAAATCTGTTTCCCCTTTTGTTGCCTCTACATGGTCATTTGATAAATTAATGATTAACTTAGGTCTACGTTACAACCATATTCAATACGATTATAAAAATAATTTGAGTGATGGCTCTGCATGTGATCCTGCAGTCATTAATTGCCGCTTTTATCGACCAGAAAACCAATCAAGGAGTTTTAGTCACTGGTCACCTAAATTAGGTTTAAATTATCAGTTTAATAAAGCACATTATTTTTATACTGAATTAACCCGTGGTTTTAGAGCACCCCAAACAACAGAACTTTTTCGCTTGCAATCGGGGCAACAATATTCCGATATTCAAACAGAAGAAATAGACAGCTTTCAAATGGGAATGAAAGGGCAAGTAAATGATGTCAGTTATGAGTTGAGTATTTATCATCTTAATAAAAATAATTACATCTTTTTAGATAGCAATCGTTTTGTCGTCAGCAATGGAGAAACCTCCCATCAAGGTTTAGAATTTGCGCTTGAATTTAAACCAAGTGAGCAATGGGCAGTTGCTATCGCATCAAGTTATGGCAAGCATCGTTATGAAAATAATATTCAGATAAGTAATAGCAATATCCAAGGTAACCTCATTGATACCGCACCAAAAAATATGACTAATGCACAAGTAACTTGGAAACCTAATGACTATTTAACTTGGGGCTTTGAGTGGGATTATCTGGGGGACTATTACTTAAATCCTGAAAACACGGCTAGTTACGATGGACACCATTTATTCAATTTACGTGTTCAAATTAAGCTAAAAAATTCACAAATTTCAATTAAGCTAATTAACCTTAACGATGTTAATTATGCGGAAAGGGCGGACTTTGGTTTTGGTCAATATCGTTATTTTGTTGGACGGCCACGAGGTTTGTTTGTTAGCTATCGATATTGGTTGGATTGATTTTACTGAGTTTGTCGTTTGCCACTTTAGCTGGCTCTCGGCATACAGCTTCTTCCTTTAAATTTACTTACCTTGATATAGGTGAAGAAAGCAAAGCTACCTTTCATCTTCATTTTATTTTATCCCAGTGTTACGTGGAATTATAGTCACCTACATTAGTCATTCATTTCAGTATATAATCTCATTCTCTGTTAATTATGAAGATAAAAAATATGAATAAAATAATAAGTTTAATGTTGATTTCCTCCACGATGTTAATGGGTTGTAATAATACAGAACAGACCAAAAAGGAGCTCTCTCAAGCGGAATCTGCTAAAACCGAAACAATTAAGACGGAATCAGTTAAAAGTAATTCTGAACAAGATATAGCTACTAGCTACAAAAGCATTAACAAAGAACAGATTATAGAGCACATTAAAGTGCTTTCATCTGATGAGTTTGAAGGTCGAGCTCCATCAAGCAAAGGGGAAGAGCTGACGCTTGATTATCTGTCAAAACAACTAACAGCTGTTGGGTTTAAACCGGGCAATGGTGATAGTTTCTTACAGGCCGTTCCTCTAGTGTCGATAGAAGCTTCACCTGAAATGATATTATCGATTGGTGGAAAAGATTATCAATATGGAAAAGATATGGTGATGGGATCTGCACGCATAGGTGAATTTGAAGAGTTAAAAGACTCTGAGCTGGTATTTGTTGGCTATGGAATCAATGCGCCGGAATACAATTGGAATGACTATAAAGACCTCGATGTAAAAGGCAAAACAGTGGTTATTCTAGTCAATGACCCAGGTTTCGCGACTCAAGATCCTGCTCTATTTACTGGAAATGCAATGACTTATTATGGTCGTTGGACTTATAAATATGAAGAAGCGAGTCGCCAAGGTGCCGAAGGTGCCATTGTCATTCATGAAACAGCACCGGCTTCTTATGGATGGTCAGTGGTTAAAAATTCTTGGTCTGGCCCCCAATTTGGTTTTGTTAGAGACGATCTTAATAAAGACCGAGTAGCTGTTGAAGGTTGGGTGAATAGTGAGGTCGCAACAGAATTATTCGCTAAAGCGGGTTTAGATTTTGAACAAGCAAAAGTTAATGCCGCAAAAGGTAGCTACCATGTTGATATGGGTGATTTAAACGCTTCGGTCAGCGTTAAAAATACCATTAAAAAATCAGTATCCTATAATTTTATTGCAACTTTGCCGGGTAGTACTAACCCAGAAGAACATATTATCTATACTGCTCATTGGGATCACCTAGGCAAAGATGAAAGCCTAACGGGCGACCAAATATATAATGGTGCCAGAGACAATGCGACAGGAACAGCGGCACTTATTGAAGTCGCTGAAGCATTTGGAAAACTTCCCGTTGCACCCGCTCGTTCAATTACCATTATGGCGGTAACGGCAGAAGAGCAAGGTTTATTAGGTTCAAAATTTTATGCGGCTAATCCAATTATTCCTCCAGCAAAGACTGTTGCCAATATCAATATGGATGCCTTAGGCGTTGAAGGGCGAAGTAAAGATGTTTCTGTTTATGGATTAGGGCAATCTCAGCTTGATGACTACCTAACAAAAGCGATTCAAAAACAAGGGCGAGTTATTTCTGGCGATCCAAGACCTGCTGCAGGTATCTATTATCGCTCTGATCATTTTGCTTTTGCCAATGTTGGTATTCCAGCGTTATATGCTAAAAGTGGTAAAGAGCCACTGGATGATGCAACTAAAGCTTTACGTGAAGAATTAAAGGAAAGTATAAGTAAGTGTTATCACGGTGTCTGTGATGAATATAGCGAGCAATGGGATTTATCTGGCTCGGTTGAAGATATGCAAGCTTTCTTTGAAATAGGTTATGAGCTATCTAAAGAAGGCGTTTGGCCGAAATGGAGTGATACATCTGAATTTAAGCGGTAAGTGCTAAAGATAAACTTTTGCAGTAATTATTAAACTCAAAGGGTTAGCTTGGGCTGACCCTTAAGACGTTTTAAACCAAGCCCTGAATTAACGCTGAAAATTTTGAGAAAAAATAAACGACGACTATGAACGATATCCCTTCTCCAGAGCCACAAGTTCCAACTCATAAACCTCGGCCACTGATTGACCTGTTGGTGAGTATTATTATCCCGTCAGTTATTTTAATGAAGCTTAGTGGTGAACAAGAACTGGGTGCTGCAACGGCCTTAATAGTAGCACTGGCATTTCCAATTAGCTGGGGACTGTATGAATTTATAAAGTTTAAAAAGGTAAATTTTATAGCGCTACTTGGCTTAATCAGTGTGTTTTTAACAGGGGGTATAGGTCTTTTAGAGTTAGATAACAAATGGCTGGCCATTAAAGAAGCCGCTGTTCCTGGGTTGATTGGTTTAGGCGTTATTATTTCAACTGTAACGCCTTATCCCCTGATTCAGACACTGATTTATAATCCAAAAATCATGCAGATTGAAAGAATTGAAGCCAAGTTAAATGAGCTAGGTCATAGTGATTTATTTCAGGCGCGCTTGTTAAAATCCACCTATTTTTTATCAGGCACTTTTTTCTTCTCTGCTGGAATGAATTACATCTTAGCGACTTGGATAGTTGTGAGCCCTGCTGGTACCTCGGCGTTTAATGAGGAGCTAGGACAGCTAACCTTAGTCAGTTATCCCATGATTGCACTACCTTCTATGCTAATGATGGTCGCCGTTTTTTATTATCTATGGCGTACCATCAACAGTTTAACGGGTTTAAGCTTGAGTGAAGTGATGAATATTGAACTGGATGAGGATGAGGAAAAATAGTTTTATATGAGAGCTTGAAGCAGCTAAATTATATTTAACTGAAAGTTATAGTGTGCCAGAAAGGGGCATTAGATTTAATTCTCTCTGACTCCTATTCTTTAAATAGCCACAAAGAGAAAAAGTCGTTAAACTTGTTCCAAAAATGTAATTATAAAGCCTTATGCCCAAACCATTTAACCAATCCTTTACTTTTAAATTGGATAAATCCCATCTCCAAGAATGCTTTGAACAATCAGCGCAACCAGTTCAAATGAAAGATTACTTTAGAGCTATTATTTTCGTTGCTGTAGCAATACCCTTATTCTTTGTTGAAGCGGAGCATTATTATTTACCATTCTTTATTTTTTGCCTTTTTGTTTTAGAGCTTCTTAGTATTAAATACCGCCAAACTTGGTGGGTGTGGCGCCAATTAATGGGAAAATCTGCCAATGGCATGGTTGAAATTACGATCAATGATGAGGGTATTTCCACTAAATCTGTATTCGTTAATTCTCATATATCTTGGCGTGACGTAAACACAATAGAAGAGACTAATAAAGGCGTTTTAATAAAACATAAAAATGGCACTAACTATTTGTCTAAAAGTCATATGGAGCAAGATTCGGTAGAATATATTATTCAGCAATCACTTGATTCCAAGGTATACAAGGTATAAATAACCGACAGGGTATAGGGTATTATAAATAACAGACAGGCACTTTCCAAAAAACCTTAAAAAGACGAACACATTAATCAATCATCGTAATCTTGAAATAAAACGGCTAAATATTCAGGAATGAGTGACTTTTGGAGGAGGGTTTATCTGAAATGACCATTTCCAGCCTCTCTAAATTCTTCCATGACTGGAATAAGCTAAAATCGGAAGGTGATTAATGGTTTGGTAAATTTCTAACCAGTTTTCTCATACAAAAGCTTCGCAGCTGAAGCACCTTTCATACATCTTAGCTTGAGTTGTTTCGCTTTTGCTTTAATCAATTCAATCGGCCCAATCACATGACAATAATGTTGCTCGAAATTTTCTAACTGTTTCAGCCAATGGTTTTGTTGTAGATTTAAACTTTTGAGTGAAGATTGAATGTTCTTTGGCATGACGGCTTTATTGGGATGGACAATGTTTTTCCCCGTCCATTCGACCAGTTCGATATAGTTTTTCGTCGATATGGATAGTTTCTTACTGTTCAATTGATTGGAAATGGCGGTGATGGCTGTATCAAGATTTTCTTGAACTTTGATTGGGTCAAGTTGCTTTATCTCATCCAATCGTTTCTTGATAGACGTATGATGTGATTCTTCCAGTTTGTCAGTGATTTTGGCTCTCACCGGATTTAAGTCCACATAAGTCATACAAGAAAAGACCGCCGCTTCATCCAGTAATGCTTGAGCGGAATAACGCCCTTGCCAAAAGCTTCCCGTACAATGGTCTTCTTGATTACTTTGTTTAGCAAGCGGTTCATTTAATCGGCTCATAAACCAAGACAAACTGCCTAAACGCTCTCGATAGAGTTTAATTTTTTCTTTATCAGCGATAATGGCTTGTTTCTTTAACTCCCGTTGCTTGGCAAATTGAGGGTTACCAGTACCAGAAAAAGCAACTAACCACCGCTCAGCCACTTCATCTTTACTCCAATTTAATGGAGCAAGTGGGTCAAGGTACAAAACGATATGATAGTGATTATCTAAGACGGCATAGGCATAAATTTCAACTGAGAAGATATTACAAAGTTCAAACATACGAAGCTCTAACCAATCTTTTCGATGGGAATAATTACGCCCTGTTAACTCATCAATACCACAGAGGAAAGTTCGTCTAACACAACGATTGGTACAGTGATAAAAACCAGGAGTTTCAGAGTCGACAATGTTTTTTCTTGCAATGGTCATTTGATTCATCCGTGAATTAATTGAGTTTGTTATTTTGCATCGAATAAAAACAATTTTCTAGCCGTTAGGTAGGGATGTTTTGTAGGAGATTGCTGGATTTACTTGTGAGAGAATGGCTGTAAAGTGCCTGTCTGGTATTGGTTTTAAATAACTGTATTAATCATCAGTATTGGAACGATAACAAAGTGCGCAAAGCAGAAGTATCCTAACGAAACAAATAACTGAAGTATTAACTTTCACTAGCTTGTATTACGGAGTAATATGATCGTAAATTGTTACTTTAAAATGGATTTATGTTTGTGACTAAAGAAACGAAATTGACAAATAATAAAGACCCCATCAAACACCACATTTCATCTGGGAATAAGTGGAAATATTGCTTGAACTTTATGTTGGAATACGGCGACATAGTAATCTCAAATAGATGTACTGGTCTTGAAGGTGTCGGTAAATTGACAGATGAGCAGGTTGATGAAATGCTGGAATGGTTTCCGAATTTTCAACAATTAGCAGATAAATTAGGGTATTCATTTTTTGAAGCTAATAAATTGTTTCGTCAACATAACCCTAATTTAAGTCGATTGGGAGCAAATAAACGTCATATTCATTTTATAATTCAACAGCTTTTAGTGAGATTAGAATCTTTAGGATATGCTGACGAAGGTAAGCATCATGCAGGACATAAACAATATTCTCTGACTGCAAAAGGGATTGATATAGCCTTAAAAATACAAGAGCATGATGATAATAAATCTAGATTTAGTACGAATAGAGCGATAATGATAACTTCATTGTTGATGGCATTTTGTATAGCAGCTTCTTCTATGGGTAATCTCTACCTAGCATTTACAGAAGTACCCGAAATACCGCCTCTTATAGATTTAAATAATACTAAACCAAAAACGATAATAGAAATTAAAAGTGTTGAAACAAAAGATAGTAAAAGCTCAGTTACAACAAATATTGACTAGAATCATAAAGTCTTCTTGGTGGCAATAGTGACGATTACTATACTGGGTTTTTGTTAACTAGCGGGAAAGGTTAACAAAGTGAACATTGGATCTTAGCGGGTAGTTACAGCTAAATGTCCACTCAAAGCTCATACCTACCATAGCAATAAGCAGACAGCCTACTTGAAGATATGTCTCACGTGGTTGATAGTCAATGTCTGAAGAAGAGTCAGACAGCCTATTTGCGAATATCTCTCACATGTAGTTTGTTTGTGAGATATAGTCGATTAGTCTTGTGAGAGATTGTTTACGGGTAGGGTGTCTGTTAGTAGTTTTGACTCGTTAGTACTGAGTTTCACTTTTATTCCTAAAAGGAGGTCTGGTGAAGATCAAAGATAATGTACATAACTTTGTTTCGATTACGGATAATAAGGAATTATGGGACGAAGTATTAAATGCTTCAGAGCGAAATGCCGTTCTAATCGTAGGTGCTGCATTTGATACTCAACTTGAAAAACTGCTTAAAAAAAGACTAATTCAGGAGTCTTCTGTTACGAATAAAATTGCGGAGTTTAGTTCTTTTTCTTCCAAAATAAATCTATGTTTTTGTTTAGGGATATTATCCGAAGATGAGCGCCACGACTTAAATTTACTAAGAGATATTAGAAACGCATTTTCTCACAATATTTTTGATTGTGACTTTAATAATGTCCAAGTTAGTGAGGCTATTTCAAACTTAATTATCCCCAGAAAAGCTAAAGCGATTCCCGAAGCAGAATCTATAAAACAGTTTTTTAATATTGGGGTGGTCATTCTTGATGGGTTTTTAAAGGAACGGCTTGAGTCTGTTCTGCCAATTAAAAGACTAGCTAATATAAATTTTAAAAATAAAAATAAAAATTAATATTCAGTTATTTACAAAAAAAAGGAATATAAGGTGAAATTATTATTGAAGGTTTGGAAGTGGGTAACCAATAACTTAAATTATAAATTATTTGCTGCTGGACTGGCTTTGTTTTGGGGTTTTTTCATACACACAACCTACTTCAATAATGTCAGATTCAGTTTTATACCTAAAAACATAACAGTAATAAGTCATGAAGATAATAGCCAGTCAATATTAGCGACATACACTTTTGAAAATAAAGGAAACAGAGATTTAGATATTAGGTTAAAAAACAATCCTTGCATGAAAGAAAAGCAATATTGTAAAACATATAAAATTGATAACAGTTATAAAGGCATAAATCTATCAAACAAAACAGCGTCAAACATAGATTTGAAGGGGCATAGTTCTATGCGTGTACGTGGTGGCGTTGTGCATGAGATATCATGTGTTCATGAAGTTGAGGAGCCGGGATTTTATCTCTCAAGACTCAAACTGGATGTAAGTTACGAAAAATATAACTACGCGATCCCTTTATTTACTCAAGGTTATAATGAGGCAAAAATTTTCGTTAAAGGTATATTCACTAAAAATTTTTGTGGTGAACTTTATGCAATGCCATTAGAAGCAAGTCAATATATTCAAGTGAGTAAAGCAAAATCTAATGAAAATCAAATTCTACAGTCCAGCTTTCAATCTATAAAATAGAAAGATTATGTGTAATTAAGAAATGACATTTTTTCTTGAAACAAGGCAGCTAATAATTAGAAAACGCCTTGAAACCGATATAGAGTTTCTAGCGACAATTATAACTAATAAGAAAGTACAAGAGCATCTAGGTGGAGTTTTCGGTAACTATGAAAGAACTTTAGCTGATATTAAAAAAAATCCACCGACTATTGATAAATTTTATATTATTGTTCTAAAAGATACGAATAAGGCAATTGGTTTTGTTACCTTTTTGTTTAATGATTATTTGGTGCAGAAAGAAATAGCAATCTATCTAATGCCTGAACATTGGGGAAATAGTTATGGGTCTGAATCATTATCGGTCATCAAAGACCTTTGGATAAATTTATACGGTATGGAGAGCATGATTGCCACGGTAGTTCCAGGAAATCTTTCTTCGGTATCAATGCTAAAGAAGGAAGGGTTTATGCTTGTAGATAAATATCTAGATAGCTCTCGGGCTTGGCAGCATGTGTATAAATATATACATAAAGAATAGCAGAAAACTCGGTTGCTGACCTAAGGTAGCTATGTAAAAATAAAACCCTAATGCATCCATTTTGAAGGAATCCGCTCTTCATTCGTATTAGAAAAAATTTAGTGCTAAATCTTACTCCTTTTACTTATGGACAAAAAAGAAAATCTAGGTTTATATTGGACTTACGGTGGACTTACGACGTTTCAGAAACAAAAAAGGCTAGCGGTTACTTACCGTCTAGCCTTTGTCGTATATGGTAGCAAGGAGTGGAGTTGAACCACCGACCCCATCATTATGAGTGATGTGCTCTAACCAGCTGAGCTACCTTGCCATAATTCTTTGTAAAACTGATCTCTTGAAAACTTGGTCAAGACTCAAGAGGCGCGTATTTTCCTGTTTAGAGGCCTGTTTGTCAACCGAAAGTAACTATTTTTTAACTCTCTTGTTAGATTAATGAGTTGTATCTCTAAAACAAGTAAAAGATAGTCATTGAACTCAATATTAGAAAGTGCTAATGTATTGGCCAAGTGATAACTAAAACGATAAATTAGAGGACAAAATCATGAAAAACGTTGGAACGATTGATAGAGCTGTAAGAATTATTGTTGGAATTATTGGTATCAGTTTGGTGTTTTTTGGACCACAAACTGTTTGGGGTTGGATTGGGCTAGTGCCGTTATTAACTGGCGTTTTTAAGTTTTGCCCTGCTTATACATTATTTGGATTAAATACTTGTCCGCTTGATACAAAACCTAAAAACTAGTCTGCAGCTGTTTTGGCCTCTCTTTGTTTTTTCATTATCTAAACAGAGAGAGGTTTTTTATTTGTTTTTTTAGCTCCTAGAATCTAGATCCCAGAACCTACCTATCCTTTAAACATTAAATCTAAAGTGCATCACATCGCCATCTTTAACCAGATAATCTTTTCCTTCTAAACGCCATTTACCGGCTTCTTTTGCGCCAGCTTCACCTTGGTATTGGATAAAGTCATCGTAAGAAACCACTTCAGCTCGAATAAAGCCTTTTTCAAAATCGCCATGAATAACACCAGCCGCTTGAGGCGCAGTAGCATCTATCTTGACTGTCCAAGCGCGGACTTCTTTAACCCCGGCAGTAAAGTAAGTTTGCAGACTTAATAAACCGTAACCAGAACGAATAACACGATTTAAGCCTGGCTCATCTAAGCCCATTTCATCAAGAAATTCTTTTTGTTCATCGGCTTCTAATCCTGCAATTTCAGATTCCATTGACGCGCAAATAGAAACCACCACGGCATTTTCTTTAGCCGCTAACTCTTTCACTTGATCTAAAAAGGGATTATTCTCGAAACCATCTTCGCTCACGTTAGCAATATACATAGTTGGCTTGCTGGTGATCATCTGCATACTTTTAATGGCATTTAATTCATCTTTGTCCCAATCACCGGCTCTGATTGGTAAACCATCATCCAGCAATGCTTTGAATTTAGTTAATAACTCAAGCAATGCTTTAGCATCTTTGTCACCACTCTTAGCGATTTTAGTATTTCTAAGGATTTGTTTTTCAACGGATTCTAGGTCAGCAAGCGCTAACTCAGTGTTGATGACTTCAATATCATCTAAGGGATCAATCTTGTTTTCAACATGAATGACATCATCATCTTCAAAACAACGAACCACATGAGCAATCGCATCGGTTTCACGAATATTTCCTAAAAACTGATTGCCTAAACCCTCACCTTTAGACGCGCCTTTTACCAAGCCCGCTATATCAACAAATTCCATCGTGGTCGGTAAAACTTTTTCTGGTTGAACGATTGCAGCAAGCGCATCCAAACGAGGATCAGGCATTGGAACAATACCCGTGTTTGGTTCGATGGTACAAAACGGATAATTTTGTGCGTCGATACCGGCATCGGTAAGCGCATTAAAAAGAGTTGATTTTCCTACATTTGGTAGGCCAACAATGCCACATTTGAAACCCATGGTTTACTCCAAAAAATTCTAATCTGAAAAATAAAAATATTTCACCACGGAGGCACGGAGATCACAGAGTAAAAAGAATTAATAACAGTTTGATCAGATCTAAAATATCTAAATCTCTTTAACCTTTTTCTTCTCTGTGTACTCCGTGCCTCCGTGGTGAGTAGTCTTTTATCTATAAATTCGCTTTAAATCCATGCATAGTTTGCATGACTTTATCGTGTTCGCCATTAATTATTTCTTTAGTATGGCGCAGTGCTTCATCGATACTCTCTTCGATGGCTCGTTGTTCATTTGGTGGTGCTTTCCCTAATACGTAATTAGTCACTTGGTTTTTATTGCCCGGGTGACCAATGCCGATTCTTAAACGATAAAAGTCTTTATTGTTTGCCAGTGCACTTATAATATCTCTCAAACCATTGTGTCCACCATGACCGCCAGATTGCTTGAGTTTTATGGTTCCGGGATCGATATCTAGCTCATCATGAGCCACTAATATTTCATCTGGCAAAATTTTATAAAAGGTCGCCAACGCGCCAACGGCTTTACCGCTTAAATTCATAAAGGTGTTAGGAATTAATAATCGACAATCGGAATTACCAATCATACCTCGACCAACATGACCAAAGAACTTAGTTTCCAATTGAAGTGGGATAGAATATTGTTCGGCTAAGGCATTCACATACCATTCGCCAGCATTATGTCTGGTTTGAGTGTATTGAGCGCCTGGATTACCAAGCCCAACAATGAGTTTGATATGAGACATAATTAGAAACTCTAGGAATTAAAATGACCTGTTCGAAACTGAACAGGTCATTTGATAAGATTACTCAGCTGAATCTTCTTCAGTTGAATCTTCTTCACCGTCTTCAGCATCAGTTGAAACTGCTGCGCGTGCTTTGTGAATCGTTGCGATTGCTTGGTCATGATCTGCACCATGAGTTAGCTCAACAATTTCAACACCTTTTGGCATTTTGATATCTGAAAGATGAACAATGGTATCCATTTCAGCTTCAGCCATATCAATTTCGATATACTCAGGTAAGTTTTTAGGTAAACATGAAACTTCAACCGTTGTATAACCATGATTAACAACACCGCCTTCTTTAACGCCTGGACAGATGTCTTCGTTAATGAAATGTAATGGAACACTTGTTGTTAACTTTTGAGTTGCGCTGACACGCATAAAGTCCATGTGAGTGATCTTTGGCTTAAAAGGGTGACGTTGTAAGTCTTTTAAGATAACTTGCTCAGCTTTTTTGCCAGCTTTTAAAGTTAAGATATGAGAGTAAAAAGCTTCGTCTTCTAAATGCTTGATTACTTCTTTATGGCTTAATGAAAGAGGCTGTGGTTTTTTCCCGCCACCGTAAACGATGCCTGGGATTTTGTCTTCAAGACGTCGTAGGCGGCGGCTCGCACCTTTCCCTAGATCTTCTCGAAGCTCTACATTTACTTCAAATGATTTGCTCATTTTAATTCTCCAAAAAATATTTGTTTAAACCCCGACCGCGACCAGTTCGAGGTAGTATTCCCACTATCTAAAGCTTTTAGGCTTCAAAAAGGGCGGCGAATTATAAGGCAGAACGATCACTTGTGCAATCAAGATGTCTGTTTTTGATTGAAAAACAGGTAATTAACATTTTGGATATAGAGCTGGATATAAAAAAGGCTCTCGTTTAACTAAGAGAGCCTCTAACCAATAGGGTTGGGCAGTTTAATTTTTTCAATAAAACTTTATTCTAAAAAAACGTTACTCCAAGAACATAGTACTCAAAGATGCTTCTTCATTAATTCTTTTAATTGATTCACCAAGCATTTCTGAAAGCGTTAAGACTGAAATCTTAGGGCAATTTTTAGCTTCTTCAGAAAGAGGGATGGTATCGGTAACGACAACTTGGTCAATATCTGAGTTGGTGATATTATCAATGGCTTTGCCTGATAAAACTGCGTGAGTAGCATAAGCGGACACACTTTTTGCGCCGTCGGCTTTTAATGCCGCCGCTGCGGTGCATAATGTCCCTGCAGTATCGACCATATCATCAACAATAATACAGTCTCTACCTTCTACATCACCAATGATATGCATCACTTCAGCTTCATTTGCTTCTGGACGACGTTTATCGATAATCGCTAATTCTGAGTCATTAAGTCGTTTTGCAACGGCTCTGGCTCGCACTACACCGCCAACATCAGGGGATACAACAATTTCATGGCCTGTCGCGTTGAGTTTTATATGCTCAAGTAGGATAGGGGTGGCGTAGACGTTATCGACCGGGATATCAAAAAATCCTTGAATTTGGTCGGCATGTAAATCAACGGTTAATACTCGATTGATGCCAACCACAGCCATCATATCAGCAACTACTTTGGCACTGATTGGTACTCTCGCACTTCTGACACGTCTGTCTTGACGTGCGTAGCCAAAATAAGGAACCACTGCGGTTATTCTTCCTGCGGATGCACGATGAAGCGCATCAGCCATAATAACCAACTCCATAAGGCTCTCATTGGTTGGAGCGCAAGTTGATTGGACAATAAAAACGTCCATACCACGGACGTTTTCAAGAATTTCGGTATTCACTTCACCATCGCTAAATCGTGAAACTTTGGCTTTACCAAGCTCTGAACCTAGGTAGTCGGATATTTTCGCTGCAAGTTCGGGTGTGGCATTTCCGCTGAAAAGCATTAAGTCAGACATGAGAGGTTCCCAATTTGTGTTTGTAGTTTGGATGGCGCAAGGAATAATACATCAAGACGAAAAGGCTTGTTTGATTGGTTAAGAATTTTTGACGGCAAAACCAAATTCATATCAATTATCCACAATGACTCTAACTTCGTATCAATGTAAAAAGAAAATGGCTGGGATGGCAGGATTTGAACCTGCGCATGACGGGATCAAAACCCGTTGCCTTACCGCTTGGCGACATCCCAGTAATGCGTTCTCAATCGAAACTTTAAATTTAATTATTAATGAAAAAATCATTAATAACCAAATTTTACTGCAACTTCTGATGCAGTGTCGATTGTTCTACTCCTCGAGCGACAAAAACTAGCCAGCTCGGGTCACATAGGGCGGCTATTTTACTCGCTTCTTCCAGATTGTCAAAGACAGAAAATAAACAACTTCCCGACCCTGTCATTCTGGCAGAACTTGATTGATTTGTTAACCATTCAAGCGCCTGTTTAACCGGTTGATTTGCTTCAACAACCAAGGACTGCATGGTGTTAAATCCATCAAAAGGTAACCCCAGTGATTTGAGGTCGCGTATTGTGATAGCTTTACTATTTCTTGTCAACAGTGGATCTGAAAAAATTTTACTCGTGCTTATTGCGCAATTGGGTTGTATCACCAAAAAATAAGCGGGTTTAATCGGGTAGGGGGTGATAATTTCGCCAATGCCTTCAACATATCCGCTTTTACCTTGGACAAAAAATGGAACATCGGCGCCTAATTGTTCCCCTAGTTCAGCCAGTTGCTTGAGGGTTAATTTAGTGTCCCAAAGGTGATTAAGAGCGACTAGTGTGGTTGCGCAATCGGAGCTACCGCCGCCAACACCGCCGCCAACAGGGGCTTTTTTTATCAGATGCAAGTCGGCACCTAGTGGACTATTCGTTTTTTGCTGCAATAATTGCGCGGCTTTGACGACTAAATTATCCTCTCCAGAAAGTTCGTTTTTATCACAGCTAAAACTAATTGAGCCTGACGAATTAGGAGTGATTTCTAGCTGGTCACCAAAATCTAGCAGCTGAAAATAACTTTGTAATAGATGATAGCCATCGGAGCGTTGGCCAATAAACTGGAGAAATAAATTGAGCTTTACTGGGCAAGGCCAGTAGGTTTTTGAATTTTGATTTTTCAATAGAGGCTCTTTTAATAGGACTCTTTTAATTGATGGTTTCTATTAACAACAATATTATAAGGTTAATTTAAAAACAACCATTTCTTTGCCACAACTTTCATACTCATTTCTGGATGTTCTACCTTGATCATTTTAGGTAATAAATAACCTTGATAATGTTTATGTTTCGAGAAAATTATTTTCCAGAGTCCCATTTGAATTTGATTAATTTTCCCTTGTTCATCGTATTGGATTTGTTCTTTAGAGTTGCCAGAAGGTAATCCTTTTACCCAATAAGAAAGCTCTTCCAGAGGAAAATCCCAACCAAGCGTATGCTGTAAAAGAAACTCGGCACTTGAATGGGTGAGTAGATCAGTATCTGGAATTTCAAGAGTTGCCTGTTGCTCTTGTTGTTTTAAATGAGCATAGGTAACGCCAAAAGCACCGGACACTAAAAAATCGAATAATTGATGATTTTTCTGCCATGTTAAGCTGGCAGTTAGATTCTCTTTAGGTGTTTTTATTGCGATCCTTGCATTTAATTGCCAGTGTTCAAGCTTTGAAAGAGGTAATTCTCTTGCCGGGTCAAGTATGGTATTGGGCTGTTTTCCTGCACAGGCCGACAACAAAAATAGCAATAGGCTCACTGTAGCAAGCTTTATTGCTGATGAGGTTGTATCTAATCGAATCATTAAAATTACCTACTTAGCTGGTAATTCAACGCCGTACTTTTTTACGGTGTTTAGCAGTAAATAATTTTCTTTATCGAGAGTTTGTGCGGTAAGCCAGTATTCGATCGCTTTTCCTTCTTCACCAGTTGTCCAATAAACCTCACCAATATGGGTTGCTACATCGGCAGATGGCGACATTTTGAAAGCCAGGTTTAAATATTTAAGCGCGAGTTGGTGATCACCTTGACGAAAAGCTACCCAGCCTTTGCTATCAACAACCGCTGCATTATTAGGCATTGCCAAATAGGCTTTTTCAATGAGTTGTTGGGCATAGTCTAGTTCTTGATTAACATCAGCCAAAGAATAACCTAACGCATTTTGCAGGTTGGCGTTATTAGGGTCTTTCTCTAATAGCTGCTTGAAGTCATCAATCATTTCATCGACTAATCCCAGCGGTTCTTTATAAAGAGCGCGAGCATAAATAAATTCTTGGTCGTTGGGTTTGCTTTTAAGAGCATTTGTTAACCAATCAACGGCTTGTTGATAATGGTGGTTATTACGTAAAAAGCTGGCAACCGATAGATTAAATTGATGATTTTTTCTTTCATCTTGGATTAAAGGTTCCGCCCTTTGAAATAACTCTACTAAAGCTTTAGGTTTATTTGATAACTCATCAATCGTAATTTTTTTAAATAACAGACTGACATTGTCGGGATATTTTTCCAGTGCGGTCGTTAAGCGTAGTTTCGCTTTTTCTTTGCTGATATGTTTATTGATAATTTCTATTTCAATATTAATCAGTTTAATTTTGGCATCTTCATCTACTGCGTATTTTGGGTTTCTTACAAGGCTTAGCGCTTTATCTACTTTTCCTTGGAGTGAATAAATTTTGGCTAATTCAATTTTTGCACGAGTCAGATAAGTTCCTTCTTCAACCAGATTATAACAAGCCGATGCTTGTTCAAGTTGTTTGAGTTGGCTGGCTGCATTGCCACAAAAAAAGTAAGTGGCTTGTGGTTTGTAATCGGAGCCGAGAATTTTTTGATATTGTTTTAAGCTTTTATCGTATTCCGCTAATGCAAAATGTGACGCAGCCAAGAAAAAACGACCTTCGTCATCGGATTTGTTCCTTTTTAGCCAGTGTTGGTAGTGTTGCTTGGCTAGGTCATATTTATGTAAATCGTAAAGTAATTGCCCAAGTAATTGACTAATTGGTTTTGATTTAGGGTAGTCCGAATGGAGTTTTCTCAATAAAGCTTCGGCTTTTTCGTCTTGTCTTGATTGATAAAGTAGTCTTGTTTTTAGCTCAATTGCAGGAAAAAAATCAGGCTGTATAGATAGAGCATGATTGAGACCTGAAAAGGCGTTCTTCATCATTTGAGCTGGTTGTTTGGTTAACTTTGCGACCTCGGCAAAAAAGCTGGAACGTGCGTACAAAATGGCAACTGACTTGGGGTATTTTACGGTTAATTGGGTCAAATAGGCATTTACCACCGGTGGAGACTGAGATTTAATTGCTAGATCTAGCCAGTTGGCCTGTTCAGTTTGATCTTTTTCTAAATCCAAAAATAAATAAGTTGTTTCTAGGGCTCGATCAATTTCTTGATGGGCAAGTAAGCCACTAATTTTATAGACGAGAGCTTCAATTTCTTGAGGTTCAATGGATAGCCAAAGCTCCGCAGCTTGCAAAAGCGCTAATTGATCATTGCTGTTAGTTGCTGAGTCGATAGCCAGCAGAATGAGATCGATACTTTTAGACAATTTACCAGCGGCTAGATAATAGCTGGTGGCGACTTCAAACTCGCCATTTGCCGCGGCAATATCAGCTGAAATAATGGCTTCATAGAGATCTGCTCTTTCTCGATCAGATAAATGTGATATATCGGTCAGTTGGTGAGTTTTTTGAGGCGTCGCGTAGCTTTGCTGTCGGCTATTCATGCTACCACAACTTGAAATGAAGGGCATAAGCACTAAAAGCCATAGGATTTTTGAATATTTTAGTCGGTTAGTTTCTAAAAATATCATTCTTGATTTTAACAATTTCATTCTTGACGGTTTGAACTCTTTATTTAGTGATTTAACTTGGCTTTGGCTATCATATTCGTTACTTACACAAAATGCTAGGTATGTGTTGGTAGCAAGGGTATAAGCATAAAATAACCCTTAGAACGCTATAATTTGAGCCCAATACAGGATAGAATTGCAACTTGTACTTAAGTTCCTAATAAATGTGGGTTCGCTTTGACTTTAAATACCAATGATTACCCTAACAAATCATGCTTAGTCGCTCGGAGTTTGGTGATTAGTCGCCCAGATAACGCTGACACTGTGATTTCGCTTTGCTTTGGTGTTGCTCATCTAGACCTGAGCTTTTCAGTATCGTTCAATTCTTAGCGTAATTAGTCATGCCCGTTTCGATTCTAGGTATCAACCATAAAACTGCCCCCATTTCTGTAAGAGAAAGAGTCGCGTTTTCTCCTGATACTATCAACTCTGCATTAGCTAAATTAAAAGATGAGGCTCAGATTGACGAGGTAGCGATTATCTCCACCTGTAATCGAATGGAAATTGTTTATCGTTCTACTCCAGCTTCAGCTAAGAATACTTCTTTGGAGAATAGTTCTTTGGACAGCGTCGATTCAATTTTTGCTGTCTCAACTCTAGAATCTGAGACAAGGTCAGATGAAGAAGCGGCAGTTGTTTTAAAATGGCTTGCGGACTATCATGATTTTCCTGTCGATGATATTAAACCTCATTGTTATCAGCATGACGGTGAACGAGCGATTGAACATCTGATGTCAGTTGCTTGCGGATTAGACTCCATGGTTCTTGGTGAGCCCCAGATTTTAGGACAAGTGAAAGATGCCTACGGGTATGCTAGTCATGCCGGTACTATCGGATTGTATTTAAATAAATTATTTCAACAAACATTTACCTTAGCTAAACAGGTGAGAACGGACACTCAAATCGGCGAAAGTGCAGTATCGGTGGCTTATGCTGCGGTGACGCTTGCTAAACGTATTTTCGATGACTTTAGTAAAACGACCGCTCTGTTTATTGGTGCCGGTGAAACTATTGAACTAGCGGCAAGGCATTTGATTCGACAAGGGGTGGTTGATTTACACGTTGCCAATCGAACTGTAGAAAGAGCGCAGATCTTGGCTGATGAATTTAATAGCGAAAAAGTCAGTGTTCAAGCGCATAGTTTAACCTCTCTGCCTGAGATAATTGCGAAAGCGGATATTATTATCAGCTCAACCGCGAGCCCAGTACCAATTATTGGAAAAGGGCTTATGGAAAAAGCCATTGTTGCTCGTAAACATCGCTCGATGTTTTTGGTTGATTTAGCTGTGCCGAGAGATGTTGAGCCGGAAGTATCATCACTCAATGATATTTATTTATATACCGTTGATGATATGCAAGATGTTATTCAAGAAAATCTAAAATTACGCCAAGAAGCTGCGCGAGAAGCGGAAGATATTGTCAGTTTGCATACTCAAAGATTTATAAGCTGGTTAAATTCGTTATCTTCGGTATCTTTGTTAAAAACATTTCGCTCTCAAATTGAAGAAATTAAATCTGACGAAGTGCAGCGAGCAGTCAGTCGTTTAAATTTAAATAAAGATCAAAGTGAAAAAATAGAAAAGATGATGATCGAGCTAGCTAATCGATTAACGAAAAAATTTATGCATCAACCGAGTCAGTCATTTAGAAAGGCAGGTGAAGAAAATGACCACGCGATGCTTGAGACCTTGGCCGACGTATTTGGTCTTCCTAATCAAAATAAAAAGAACTAAAAACATTAAAGAATAATACTATGAAAGATTCGATTTTAAGAAAGTTAGAAGCAATTGCTGAAAGGCATGAAGAAGTTGGCCATTTATTGGGCGAACCTGAGGTGATTACTGATCAAAATAAATTTAGAGAATTGTCCAAAGAATATTCTCAACTTGAAGAAGTTGTCAGCTGTTTTAGTCAATATAACCAATTGCTAGAAGATCTTGCTAGCGCCGAAGAAATGATGAAAGATTCGGATATTGAAATGCGAGAAATGGCAACGGAAGATTTTAAGGAATGCAAGAAACAACTTGAGCCATTGGAAGTTGAATTACAGAAATTATTATTGCCAAAAGATCCGAATGACGGCAAAAATATTTTCTTAGAAATTCGAGCCGGAACTGGTGGCGATGAAGCAGCTTTATTCTCTGGCGATTTATTTAGAATGTATAGCCGTTACGCAGAAAAAAATCGCTGGCAAGTTGAAGTGTTGAGCGAAACCCGTAGCGAGCAAGGTGGTTATAAAGAAATTATCTGCATGGTCTCTGGAAGCGATGTTTATTCTAAATTAAAATTTGAATCCGGCGTTCATCGAGTTCAACGAGTACCTGAAACTGAGTCACAAGGGCGTGTACATACTTCGGCTTGTACCGTTGCGGTAATGCCAGAAGCGGACGAACTAGATGCCATTGAAATTAACCCTTCCGATATCCGAGTTGATACCTTTAGAGCCTCTGGTGCTGGTGGACAGCATGTTAATAAGACGGACTCAGCAATTCGGATTACGCATTTACCGACTGGTTTAGTGGTTGAATGTCAGGATGGACGTTCGCAACACAAGAATAAAGCACAAGCTTTGAGTGTACTTAAATCAAGATTATTATCGGCTCAAGAAGAAAAAGCTCATAGTGAACAAGCCGAAGAGCGAAAAAGTTTAGTCGGTAGTGGTGACCGTTCAGAGCGAATTAGAACCTATAATTTCCCACAAGGCCGTATGACAGATCATAGAATTAATTTAACCCTTTATAAGTTAGATGAAATTATGCAGGGTGATTTAAATCAGTTGCTTAGTCCGCTCAATAGTGAACATCAAGCGGATCAGTTAGCGGCTCTGTCGGACGTTAATTGATTTTAGACGTTAATTGGTTTTAGAAGTTAGTTAAATTCTATAAGTTGGATTAGAGAAACAAATAATGGATGAACAAACTGCCAGCAAGCCTATTTCTTCTGTTTTACTTGTTGGTGGAACTCATGGTAATGAGCTTACAGGGATTAAGCTAGTTGAACATTGGCAGAAGTGCAAAAAAGAACTGACTTATAAGGAGTTTGAGCTTTCCTATTTGATTGCCAATCCGAAAGCATGTCAGGAAAATAAACGGTATTTAGATCAAGACCTCAATCGTTGCTTTCAATTATCCGATCTTAACAATCCATCGCTTGAAGGAGTGGAACAAAAACGAGCGAAAGAAATCAATCAACAAATAGGTCCTAAAGGGAATTCGAAAACCGATTTTATTATTGACCTGCATACCAGCACCGCCAATATGCAAACTAATATAGTGATTACCAAAATTGATCAATTTCATTTACAGTTGGCCGCCTATTTAAAACAACAATTAGATGATGTGGTTATTACCAGTGAAGTGGAATTAATGGATGACCATCACTTTTTGAATTCTGTTGCTGATAAGCGAATAGTGATTGAAATAGGCCCCATCCCTCAAGGTAGTATTGATTATTCAATTTACCAACTAACTGAAGATGCACTGCTTGCTACGCTAGAATTTGCAGACAGTTTTGACAAAGATAATTTTTTTGAATTACCTGATAACTTAGAAGTAATGAGTTATTACCAGAAGTTGAAGTTTCCAACCGATGAATCGGGAAATATATCGGCCTGTGTCCACCCTAACCTAATTGGTAAAACGTATCCGACAATTGAGCATGGCGATCCGATTTTTATTTCATTTGATGGTGAAGATATTCTGTATGAAGGTGAGAAAACGCAAGCAGCATTTATTAATGAAGCGGCCTATTACGATCAAGGTATTGCTATGAGCTTATGTCGCTCGAGAATTTTTTCGTTAAACACCTGCTTGCCGATCGACAATATTAATCATCATAGTAACCATGAAGGTTAAGCAATCACTGGAATATATTGAGTCAAAACTTGCTACTCAAGAAGCAAAAGATGATGCTCGCTATTTGTTAAGTTTTGTTTTACAAAAAAGTTTTACTTGGTTAAAAACTTGGCCAGAAAAATTACTGACATCTGAGCAACAAAACCAACTCGAAAGTCTAATAGAGCGAAGAGCAACTGGAGAGCCAATAGCCTATATTACAGGCGAAAGAGATTTCTGGACCTTAACCCTTAAAACCAATCCATCAACCTTAATCCCCCGACCTGAAACTGAATTGTTGGTTGAAAAAGCAATTGAGTTTTTAAATGATTTGTCATCGAAAGAAAATAAAATACTCGATCTCGGAACCGGTACCGGAGCGATTGCTCTGGCGATTGCTTCAGAAAGACCGAAAGATAAAGTTATAGCCTGTGATTTTCAGGTGGGAGCAGTTGAGCTAGCGAAAAAAAATGTTAAGCTAAACAATATTAATAATGTTGAAGTTGTTCAAAGCGATTGGTTTTCTAATGTTCCAGAAGAACAATTTGAGTTGATCGTTTCAAACCCGCCTTATGTTGAAGAAAATGATCCGCATTTAACTCTAGGTGATTTAGTTTTTGAGCCAAATAGTGCATTAGTAGCAGGTGACGAAGGTTTGGCTGATATTAAGGTTATAATATCTCAGTCAGTCGAATTTCTGGTAGATGGCGGTCAATTAATGATTGAGCATGGTTATAATCAAGCCAGTCAGATTCAAGCTGTTTTTGCTGAAAATGGTTACTCCAAAATTGAAATTTACAAAGATCTAGCAGGGCTTGATAGGATTACTAAAGGGCAATTTCTCAAATAGAGAGGATGAAAGGCGACTTAAAATGCTAACAGATGATCAGCTATTAAAATATTCTCGTCAAATCATGTTGCCGCAAATTGATATCGACGGACAACAAGCTTTATTAAATTCTCATGTACTAATTTTAGGATTAGGCGGTCTAGGTTCGCCAGTTGCGATGTATTTAGCCACAGCCGGTATCGGTGAAATAACCTTAATCGATGATGACAAAGTTGATTTATCGAATTTACAAAGACAAATTATTCATCAGCAAGATTCGCAAGAAAAATATAAAGTCGATTCAGCAAAAGAACAATTATTAAAACTAAATCCAGAAATTAAAATTAACATCATTAATCAACGACTCGATGAAACGGCTTTAAATGAAATTATTATTGATGTCGATGTGGTTGCCGATTGTTGTGATAATTTTGAAACCAGATTTATGCTTAACCGAGTTTGCTATCAAAATAAAAAACCACTTGTCTCAGGCGCAGCAATTCGATGGGAAGGGCAGTTGACTACTTTTACTATGAATGAAGGAACCCCTTGTTATCAATGTTTGTATGATGAAGATTCTTTTTCTGATCAAACTTGTGCTCATAACGGCGTCGTTGGGCCTGTTGTTGGAATTATCGGTAGTATGCAGGCACTAGAAGTGATTAAGTTGATTACTGGCTCGGGTAAACCTGCTGTTGGTGAATTGACCTTGTTTGATGGATTGGACATGTCTTTTTCTAAAATTACGTTTGGGAAGAAGGATGAGTGTGGGGTTTGTGATTAGGATTTTAGGTTTAGATTAAATAAATTTTGTGGAGAAATGCTTGTGTATAAATTATCTCTGTTGAGAGCAGTAAAACTGTTAGCTTTTTTTGTGTTAGTTATATTTAGTGATAAAGTTTTATTTGCTTCAGAGGTTGTTATCGAAGTCCCTAAGCCTTTTAGTATTGATATAAGAGAAATATCTTTATGCAGCTCCACTTAACCCCTAAAAAATTTAAAACAGATAATTACTTTGTTTCAGTAACTGGTTATCTTAGCGGGGGAGCATACAAAAATTTGTATTTTTCGAAATCGAACAGTGAAAATGGATATACTCTAGATAATATTAGCTTGGCTTTTCATAAAAAATTTAAGGAACGTTATGATATTGAGGAATGTGAAGGAAAAGTTGTTAATGTTATAGGTAAAGTTTATGTAAACCCTAAAGGTTTAGGAGGGTTAAAAAATATTGTGTCTGTACAAAAAACTAGACCGGTTAAACCTAGTCAAGGAATAGATACTTCAACTTGTTTTTTTGACGATTTGTTATTTGATGTTAGTCTATAAATCGCGTCGAGACGAACGCTCCTACCAAGGCGGAGCTTTTTTCTAGCGGTAGGAGCGGCCTCTGTGCCGCGAAATTTTTTAATAACACTAAAAGGAGAACAAAATGGAATTAATCATCATCGTTATTTCACTCGCATTAATCGAATACATTATTTTTGGAATGTTAGTTGGTAAAGCAAGAGGTGATTATAATATCGAAGCACCTGCCACTTCGGGTCATCCTGTTTTTGAGCGTTATTATCGGGTACAAGAAAATACCCTTGAGCTTTTGATCTACTTTATTCCGGGAATTTTGATGTTTGCCCACTATTGGCGTGATGATATTGCTGTCGGATTAGGTGTTGTATTTCTAGTCGGACGACTGATTTATCTAAAAGAGTATGTGAGTGAGCCAAAAACAAGAACTTTAGGGTTTGTTTTAAGCTTCTTACCTGCGGTAATACTTGTTATCGGTGGCCTTGTTGGCGCTGTTATGGCCTTGATTTAGCTTTGCTATAGTTTTTCCAGAGATTAAAGAGCTACTCTCAATATTAAACTTCAGGTGAATAGCTCTGTCTTGATTCTTTGTGAAAGATCGAATGTTTAAAGGTTATCAATCTCACTTTTTAAATCGTAGCCTTTATCAGTCACAATTGCTTCAAGGATTTTGACTCTTTCTTCAAGTTGTTCTATTTTTGCGATCCTTGCTTCAACGGGCGATAAATCGACTTCGGGTACTTTTTTAGTTCGGAGCCATTCTTTAATTAAACCTGCTGCTAAAGCCGCAATAACAATAATGACAACCATTTCAAAAACTGCTAAATGCATAATTTATTTCCTCTAATATTTTCTTTGAGTTTTTGTAATTAGTTTCAAAAACTTAGTCAGTAATATACTATGCTTGAACCATATTACAATTGTCTATTAACAAATAGAAACAAGATGCTAAAAGAACTGAGTGAACAAGCGTTATCCAAAGTCACATCTTTCTGCTCTTCTTCGCAAACGAGCCTAGATAGCAATTTATTCCAATATTTATCTTATTCTTTATCAATTAGTCAGTTTGTCTGTGATGTGATCAATGAACAATGCGAGCAAGTTGTCGAGCAGTTGCAATGGCATAGAGAATATACATCTAAAGATTTTTCTATCTATCTATCATCAAATATAACTCAATCTTTGCTTAAAGATAGAACCAAGCTTGTCCAAGGTGAACTATTTGAGATAAAAGATTACCGTCTCGAATATCAATCAGAAGTTGCCATAATGAAGTTTCTGAGAAATATTCGTCGGCAACATGCTGCGGCAATTGCCATTCTTGAATTAAATGAAGCAATCAGCGTTGAAGAATCTGCCGAGCGAATGAGTATACTTGCCGAGTTGTTAACTCAAGCCGCTTATTTTTGGAGTTATGCTAGTCAACGAGAAACTTTTGGGCTTCCTAGAAATACTCCAGCTTCCGATGAGTTTTCGGATATTTCGGCTATAGAAGAGCATAACAAAACACAAAACATGCTGATTCTGGCAATGGGGAAATTTGGCGGGTTTGAACTGAATTTTTCATCGGATATCGATCTGATTTTTTTCTATCTATCTGAAGGGCAAACTCAAGGGGGGCGTCGTTCAGTTGAAAATAGTCGATTCTTCCAGAAAGTCGGCATTCTAGTGATTAAACTACTTGATGAAATCACCCAAGACGGATTTGTATTTAGAGTAGATATGCGTCTACGTCCTTATGGCGATTCAGGCAATTTGGTCATGTCTATCGCTCAAGCCGAAGACTATTATCAGGAACAAGGGCGAGGCTGGGAGCGTTTTGCTATGGTACGTGCCAGAATTATTACTGGTCGAGAAACTGAAAAATCACAACTTGATGAAATTATTACACCTTTTGCTTTTAGACGGTATATTGATTATGGCGTGATTGACTCGCTACGTAATATGAAAGACATGATCCAGCGAGAAGTTAGGCAAAGAGGCCTGAAAGATAATATTAAGTTAGGTGCGGGTGGCATACGTGAAATTGAATTTATGGTGCAATCACTGCAATTAATTCAAGGAGGACGAGATAAACGTTTACAAGAAAAAAGCTTGTTAAAGGTTTTACCCTTATTGGCGGAAGAAAAATTATTGTCTTTAGACACCAGTATTGAGTTAGCTGAAAATTATCGATTTTTACGTCGCTTAGAGCATTGTTTGCAAGAACTTGATGAAAAACAGACTCAAGAGTTGCCGGTTGATGGTGATGTGCGGGATATTATCGCTTCATTAATGGGATTTGTTGATTGGCAGGCTTTTTATGAAAAACTAACCTCTTTGCAGTTAAATACGAATCAACACTTTAATGCGCTTTTTGGTGAAGAGCGAACCAGTTCCGAATTGCAAAATGATGACTTTTATTTATCTTTATGGGAAGGACATATCTCGGCAGAAGAACTTATTAACAAACTGCCAAATTTAAATCAAATTCTAGTGAAAGAAGTTACTCAAATTTTAGAAAAGTTTAGAGATTCTAGCCAGTTGGTTAATTTATCTGCCAAAGGCGCAAAACGATTTAAAATATTCTTTCCAGAAATGCTCGCTATTTGTTTGACATTAGAACAACCATCAGTCACTTTGGTTCGTTTGTTAACTATTTTAAAAGCCATATTAAAACGAACCGCTTATTTAGAACTCTTGAGTGAAAACTTACCGCTACTAAGGCATTTGGTCGATTTGGTTAGTCGTAGTGATTGGATTGTTCAACGGCTTTCAGAAAGTCCAATATTGTTTGATGAGCTGCTTTACCCCAACAGTCTTTATGAACCGCTTCAAACTGGCGATCTAAAAAGTGAGCTGCAACAGAGTTTATTACGGATTGATGAAAATGATGAAGAACAAATTTTAGATACTATTAGGCGGTTTAAGCAAACAAACGAATTAAGAGTTGCAGCGGCATTGTTGTCGGAACGGCTTAGTATTTCTCAAGTGAGCCGATATTTAACTCAGCTGGCTCAGGTGATTATTCAGTCAGCAATCAATTTTTGTTGGCATGCTATGGTTAATCGCTATGGGCATCCAGAAGGAAAAAGTATTGCAGAAAAGCAAACTGGATTTTCAGTGATCGGTTATGGCAAGTTAGGTGGATTCGAATTGGGGTTTAATTCAGATCTTGATTTGGTTTTTCTATTTGATGCGCCGCTTGATTCTCAAACCAATGGAAAAAAGTCAATTGGTATTAATCGTTTTTATACCCGCCTTGCTCAAAAGTTGATTCATTTTCTTTCCACTCGAACTAGCTTAGGCGTTTTGTACGAAGTTGATATGCGACTGAGACCTTCAGGCAATTCCGGATTGTTGGTTAGCCATATTGATGCTTTTTTCGAGTATCAAAAAGAAAGTGCCTGGACTTGGGAGCATCAAGCATTGGTAAGAACAAGAGCCATTGCTGGCGATCGAGAACTTTGTAAAAAATTTGAACAAGTACGAAATAGTATTTTGAGCTCTTCTCGCGATTTTAAAAAACTTAAAAACGATGTGCTGGATATGAGAAATAAAATGCGCAAAGAATTAGATAAAACATCCACTGACAAAGTTGACTTAAAACAATGTCAAGGTGGGTTAGTTGATATTGAGTTTTTAGCTCAATATTTTATTTTAAAATGTGCCAGTGGACAAATGCTCTCAGTTGATAGTTCTCCTTCAAGTAACACAGTAGATGCTCTTAAATATGCAAGGTCTGCAGAATTAGTTAGTTGGGAAGATTCTTCGGTTTTGATTGAGACTTACCGAAAGTATCGTAACTGTTTGAATGAAATGGTGATTGTTAGTGGCGACAAGTTAGTCGATGCGAACCTTTTTGTTGCCGAAAGAAAAAAGGTAGAAATAATCTGGAATAAAGTTTTTATGGATTAATGGTAGGAGCTGCGTCCTCGCTGCGAATAAGATAGTTCCATGCAGAAAAAATCTTGGTGAGGACGTAGCACCTACAAATGAAAAGTTGTTGCTTTTGCTGGGGCTACTATCCTCAATTTACTTTGATTAATTTAGAATGAATAATTTCCACCAAGTACAAAATAGCTCTCTGTTCCTTGAATCGAACTTTGAACCGAGCGGTCTGAAAGGGAAGCAAAAAGTGTAAACGCTTCAGACGCTGCATAATTAATACTTATCGCCAAATCTCTTTCAGTGCCACCGATATATGAGGTGGTATTACCGGCATGTAAATTTAAAGAAAAACCTTTGTTTAGTTCAAATTCAGCATCAGCGGAAAAGTAATCGCTATCTAAATCCACATCTCGGTAATAACCAAGGCTATAGTTGGAAAAGGATAATGATACATTGTATTCGGTCGTTGATAGGGAGGCTCCTGTATAAGTATATTCGGTTAGGGCAAAGCCGAGAGAAACACCCTCAGTTAAAGCCAAACCATAGCCAGCTACAAGATCTACCTCAATCCCATCTTCACCAGAACCAAAATCATAGTTAGAAGCCCATGCAGTGAACCAAAAGCCGCTTTTGTGGTTGATGGTTATATCACCTTGAAAAGTGGGGTCTTGTTGACTGGCATCTAACCCTCGAAAGATATATTGGCTGGCTAGAGTGATACTAGAGCTAGTTTCAAATTCTGATGCCGATAACTGATTAGATAATAATGCTGAGCAAATACTAACCGCGGATAATAATAATTTAGTATTCATTTTATTTCTCTCTCTATTAATTCTTACCGCCAACAAACTCGGGATAGGATTCAATGCCGCATTCACTAATATCAGCACCATCGTATTCTTCTTGCTCTGAGATTCGAATGCCGAGTAATTTATTGATGACAAGCCATACGATAAAACTGCTACCAAATACCCATACACAAAGGGTTGCAATACCAATAAATTGGGTTAAGAAACTTACGTCTTTAGTGAATGGAACAAGCATTACCCCTAGAATTCCAGCGGCTCCATGAACAGAAATTGCGCCAACGGGATCATCAATTTTTATTTTGTCAAAGAATCGAATAGAAAAGAATGCGACCGATGAACCTATTGAGCCAAATACAATCGCTAGTGTTGGTGATGGAGAATCTGGTGCTGCGGTAACCGTAACTAATCCTGCTAATGCACCATTAACGATTAAAGTAAGATCCGCTTTGCCAAAAATAAGGGTGCTTAATAAGTAAGCAGTTAGTGCGCCACCAGCCGCAGCGGCATTGGTATTAACAAATATTTTCCCGACAGCGTTGGCATCATCCATTGAATTAAGCGTAAGCTGGGAGCCGCCGTTAAATCCGAGCCAACCCATCCATAAAATAAATGTTCCTAAAGCAACCAGAGGCATGTTCGCTCCGGGCATGGCTTTAACACCTTTACTGGAATACCGTCCTTTTCGAGGTCCAAGTAGAATGACACCTGATAATGCTGCCATCGCTCCAGCTAAATGGACAATTCCAGAACCTGCAAAGTCGCTAAACCCGATACCACCATCTTCAACGCTGGCGCCTAAAAAACCAGCGCCCCATGTCCAGTAGCCGCCAATTGGATAAATAAGTCCGGTCATAAATATTGCAAAGATTAAAAATGCTGATAATTTCATTCTCTCAGCAACTGCGCCGGAGACAATTGACATGGCCGTGGCAACAAAAACCACTTGAAAGAAAAAATCGACTTCTCGTGACTGAGTTGCCCCTTCGGGGGTTGATTCTATCCCAAAACCAAAACTTGGCAACCAACCAGCCGTTTCATTTTGTTGATACATAATGTCGAACCCAATGATTTGAAAAACAATACAAGCTAAGGCGTATAAAAGGATATTCTTAGTAAGAATTTCGGTGGTATTTTTACTGCGAACAAGACCCGCTTCTAGCATAGAAAAACCTGCCGCCATCCACATGACCAATGCACCAGAAAATAATAAAAAGATGGTATTAAAAATATAATTATGTTCGTTGATTAAAGCTTCAGTATTCATTGTTTTATTCTCATTCTATATAAGTTAGCTGGAGCCAGTTAAACTGCATCGAGGTCGATTTCGTTAGTTCGTATTCGATAAGCTTGTTTGATTTTTGAGACGAAAATTTTACCATCGCCTGGTTTACCGGTCTTAGCTGACTCGACAATGCTATTGATCACACCCTCTAAGATGTCTTCGCCAACCGCGATTTCTATCTTTATTTTGGCAATAAAATCATTGGAATAAGCATTTCCTCGATAGATCTCTGTAGTTGCTCGCTGGCTACCATGTCCTTTCACTTCTGTGACGGTCATTCCTCCGATACCTTCTTCCATTAGCCGGTTATATACATCATTCAATTTGAATGGTCTTATGATTGCTGTTAGCCAGTACACAGTAATTTCTCCTACCCTTATTATTGATGTTATTTTTTGTATTGAACTTGTTTAACTTGACTAGGTACAATTCAATTTACGTGCCAGCGTGATTTGCAGTAAAGAAGACTAATATAGGGGGAATTAGTAATATTTTGGTGCGATAAAAAAGTGCTGTTTTAATTTGGTGCGATTTAAAGGGGTCAAACGGAATGGTGTTTGAACCGATAAAGACAGTCATTTTGTGATTAAGTTAGGTGTTCGAGGTTTATTTGTGTAGCGATGCAGGCTAGAATAAGATCTTAATCAAATTGATTTGATAAAAAGGAATAATAATGGCTTCAGAGCAAAATACAATCAAAGTTAACAAGAGTGATTTACCCGTTAGTTGCCCGCCCAAAGATTCTCCTGCTTGGAATATGCACCCAAGAGTTTTTATTGAACTATCGAGTGAAGAAGGTGCGAGTTGCCCTTATTGTGGGACTAATTTTGAGCTTGTCGAAGATTAGGGATAATTAGAAATAAAATGTAACACTCCATACTTTTAGTTACATTTGAATAAGATACTTTTGCTAGTCCTTCTTTCACAATACAATCATAAATTTATTGCTATGTTTGCTTCTTTTCTTGTTGGCAAATACTAGTGAATATCAACAATAACTCGTATCAAAGATAATGGAATAAGTATTTGCTTATGAAAACATCCGATAGACAACCATCTAAAGTTATTAATCCAAAGACTTCTCGAACTAAAAAGATTCTTATCCCAATTGGAATAATCCTGTTTGGAGGGATTATTTTTGTGATTTTAAGTTCTATGGCACCAAAACCAGCTAAGCATGAAATCATAAAAAAAGCGCCTTTGGTAGATGCTGTAGAAGTGAAACGCGGTAATGTTGTATTTGAAATTGAATCGCAAGGTAGTATTTCTCCTAGAACTACAACAACTTTAGTCTCTGAAGTATCAGGTCAGATAAAGAAGGTTTCTGATAAATTTGTTGTTGGTGGCTTTTTTAATAAAGGCGAGCAAATCCTAGAAATAGATCCAATTAGTTATGAAGTAGCCTTATTACAAGCACAAGCGCGATTGGATGGAACTAAAGCTAAGTTAGTTGAAGAAAAAGCAAGGGCTGAACAAGCGGAAAAAGAATGGGGATTGACAGGACGTAACAAGAAGAATGCGCCTATTTTGGCACTTAGAAAACCACAGCTTCAACAAGCGAAAGCAGATGTTAAAGCCGCGGAAGCCGACGTGAAAAGTGCACAAATTAAGTTAGATCGAACAAAAATTATTGCACCTTACGATGCGATGTTAAAAGCCAAAATGGTCGATATCGGACAATATGTCAGCACTGGCACGCAGTTAGCAACGACTTTTGCGGTTGATTATGCGGAAGTTCGTTTACCAATAAAGGAGCATGATATTGGGTATCTTGATGTTCCAGCGATGGGAAAGCCTAATCAAAAAGGTAGTCAAGTTGAGTTAACCAGTTTTCAGGCAGGCAAGGTAAAGCGTTGGTCAACATTTATCACACGTTCAGAAGGGGTTGTGGATGAAACAAGTCGGGTTAACTATGTGATAGCCCAAATTGATGACCCTTATGGGTTGGTGTCAAATGACCAATTAACAGAGGTTTTGCCAATAGGAACTTTTGTAAACGCAAAAATTATAGGCATAGAAAACTCAAATATTATAGCGATCCCCCGAAAAGCACTAAGAGGTGCTAATAAGGTCTATATGGTTGGTGACGACCGTAAATTAGATATTGCCGAAATTGACATATTAAGAAGTGATAGCAAATATATTTATATCATTGATGGTTTGCAAGAAGGTTCGCATGTTGTGCTAACTAAGCTCGCCACGGCGATTGGAGGAATGAGTTTACGGCTAAAAGGTGATCCTGAGCCTGTAGGTACGGAAGTGGTAAACCCGATAGAAGCTGATGGTCAAACTGAAAACCAAACTCGTATGGCAGGCAAAGGTTCACCACCATCTGAAGATAAAAATCAAAATAAGGAAGAAAATCAAAAAAACGAATCTAATCTAGAAGGCGAACCTTCGGTAAAAGAGAAAGGTGACTTGTAATGGCTCAAGAAAAAATTACAGGTGTTATTGCTTGGTTTGCTAGAAATCCGGTAGCTGCAAACTTATTGATGTTCGGAATATTTGCAATGGGATTATTTTCCTATTCCACAATCAATAAAAAAATGTTTCCTGAGTTTAATACCAATACCATTTCGATCTCGATCCCTCACTTGGGAGCTGCGCCGGAAGAAGTTGAGAAATCAGTTATCTTAAAAGTAGAGGATGCGCTTGAAAATGTCGAAGGCATTAAGCGGATGACATCCTTCGCTTTTGAAGGATTAGGCCGTGTTAATTTAGAGCTTCAATCCGGTTATTCAATGTCTGAAAAACTCGATGAAGTTCAACAACAAGTTGATGCAATCACTACCTTTCCCACTCAGACAGAAAAGCCAATTGTATCCAAGCTGGAATTTCAAAGTGATGTTTTGTGGATGTCAGTTTATGGCAATATGGATCGTAAAAACCGTCAACTTTTAGCGCAACAAATTCGTGATGAAGTGATGGCGCTACCCGAAGTCAATATTGCAGAGATTGTTGGTAATCGAGATTACGAAATTAGTATTGAAATATCTGAATTTCAATTAAAAAAATATAAATTAACCTTCGCTCAAATCGCAAATGCAGTAAGAAACTCTTCCATAGATTTACCTGGAGGTTCTATCAAAACTGATGGTGGTGATATTTTATTAAGAACTAAGGGACAAGCCTATACAGGGTATGAATTTGCTAACTTAGTTTTAAGAACCAATACTGACGGTACTCGATTATTATTAGGTGATGTCGCTAATATTATTGATGGTTTTGTTGAGGGGGAGGGTTTCGCTCGTTTTAATGGCGAGCCAACATCTAGTATCCGTGTTAAATCTACCGGCGATCAAAATGATTTAGAGATTGCCGAAACAGTAAAACAATATGTTGAAAGAAAATCAGAGAGCTTACCTGAAGGTGTTAAGCTTAGTGTTTGGGGTGATTCTTCTTATTATCTTAATGCTCGTTTAGATATGATGATTGACAACATGATTGTCGGCGCTTTTCTGGTATTTTTAGTACTGACATTATTTTTAAGAATTCGAATTGCTTTTTGGGTAATGATGGGAATTCCGGTGTGTTTCCTTGGTGCTTTTATTGTTATGCCCAATTTGGGAGAGTGGTCAGTTTCTATCAATTTATTGAGTTTGTTTGCATTTATCATGGTGCTAGGGATAGTGGTAGATGATGCAATTGTTATTGGGGAAAGTATTTATTCCGAGATTAGTCAACACGGACATACCACGGATAACGTGATTCGAGGTACTCATCGAGTATCCGTGCCTGCGACCTTTGGGGTATTAACGACTATTGCTGCATTTACACCTTTGTTAATGATTGACGCAAGTTTTGCCGCTTTTTTTAGAGCGATTGCAATAGTTGTGAGTGCTTGTTTAGTTTTTTCATTAATCGAATCCAAATGGATTTTACCTGCTCATTTAGCGCACATTAAATATGCTCCCTATGATCCTAAAACAGCGAATCGATTGGAACGCTTCCAAGCAAGTTTTAAAGTTAAATTAGAAGATTTTATCCAGAATAAATATCGTCCTTTGGTCACAAAGGCAATCCACAATAAATATAATACGATGGCAGTATTTTTCGCTATTTTATTTATCTCTTTTGGATTAATTAGTTCGAGTTTAGTTAAAGTTGAAGTTTTTCCAAATATACCGAGTGATTTTATTCAAGGTAATTTAACGATGGTTGATGGTTCGCCGGTGAGTGAACGAAATGCGGCTTTAGATCAAATAGCCAAAGCGGCTAATCGAATTGCTGAAGAAAATATTCAAGAAAATGGTAACAGTATTGTTTTACACACATTGCAGTTTACCAATGGTGATACAGGCGGTGGATTTTTAATGGAATTGACCAAACCTGAAGAAAGAGAAGTAAGTGCATTTGACGTTGAAAAAATATGGCGAGAACATGTTGGAGAAATTCCAGGGGTTAAAGATATACGCTTTTTTGCAGGAACCAATGCTGGTGGTGGCGCAGCGTTAGAATTTCAATTTGTTGGAGCTAACGATGCTGAACTAGATTTAGCATCTAAAGAACTTGAGCAAAAATTGGCTGAGTTTGATGGTGTTTTTGACATTCGAAATTCATTTAGCAGCGGCTCTCAAGAAATCCAATTAGACATTAAGCCGGAAGCTGAAATTCTCGGATTAACTTTAACTGATTTGGGACGTCAAGTGAGGCAAGCCTTTTATGGAGAAGAGGCACAACGCATTCAGCGAGGGCGAGATGAATTAAAAGTGATGGTTCGTTTTCCTGAAGCTGAAAGACGCTCGGTTTCGGATCTCGAGAATATGTGGATCAGAACACCTTCCGGTAATGAAGTACCTTTTTATCAAGTTGCGGAGGTTAAAATTGGTACAGGTTTTTCGAGTATTACGCGAGTTAATCAAAAACGGTCGATTAGTATTTCTGCCGATATCGATCAGGCAAAAGTCGAATCGCGAAAAGTAATTGAAGAAGTTAATAATAAAATCATTCCGGAAATCCTAGCTCAGTATCCAAGTGTAAAATATGGTATTGAAGGGGCGAGCAAAGATCAGCAGGACTTCTTAAGTCAATTAATGTGGGCATTTTTGGCTGCTCTTGCATTAATCTATTGTTTAATCGCTATCCCGACTCGTTCTTACGGCCAACCACTGGTCATTATGGCAGTTATTCCTTTTGGTATGATTGGTGCGATTATAGGCCATTTTTTATTGGCTAAATCGCTTAATATGTTATCCATGTATGGGCTTATTGCTTTAACTGGCGTGGTAGTCAACGATAGCTTGATTATGGTTGATTTTATTAATAAACAACGAGCTGCAGGGGTAAGATTAGTTGATGCGGTGGTTCATTCGGGTACTAGGCGTTTTAGAGCGATTTTATTAACCTCTCTAACTACTTTTTTTGGTGTGTTACCAATATATTTTGAAACCAGTTTACAAGCGCAGTTTGTTATTCCGATGGCAATTTCGATTGGTTTTGGGATTATGTTTGCTACAGTCATAACCTTATTTTTAATTCCGGCCATGTATATGATTTTGGAGGACTTTAGGAAATTAGTTAAACGTAAAAGTGGTCATGATTTACAATATGAGCAATCGAATATTTAATTGAGATATTAGGATTTATTAGCAAACAGATTGTTAATTGTTTTAAGTAAGACCTTCGTTATCTGAATTTCTTCAGGTAATGGAGGTTTTCCTCCTTTCCTATCCAAATAAACCAACCAATTCACCTTGTCCTTAGGTTTAAATGAAAATAAGATAAAGTTTTTTACCTTCTGCTGAATGATTTCTTGAGGCAATTTGTCCCAAATTTTTGCGTGTTTATCACTTTCGAATAATAGAAAACCTTGTTCCACTAAAAATTTGGTTAGTGGTGTAGGTTTATCAAAACTAAAACAAGGTTTTATTTTATCTCTATTTTCTTGGTGAACAAAAATATTAGTATTAACTTCTTTATTTTTCCAATCAACAACAAGCAAACAGGCTCGAGAAAAACCAAGCTTTTTAGTGCAGATATCTAGCATATGATGGAAAAGTTTATTCGGATTTGAAAGAGCTGTTGGATTTTCTTTTAGCCGGTTTAGAAAGGTCTGAACGGCTAGTTTTTCGGCCGATAGTTTTAATTCACTAGCTTGCTTTATATACTTTGAATCCCTTTTTACAGGTACTTTAGGTGCGGCATTTAACCAATCTGGATAGTGAGTTTTAGATTTGAGGTTCAAAAAACTAGCCGCTGGTACGAGTAGCTCACTTCCTTTTAAATAATCACTGGTCGTTCTCAGTGATTCAGTAATTGCACAAGATATTTTTTTATCGGGTAATGCAAACGCTTTTTTTGTAATTTTATAATAATGTTGATAACTATTTACTAACCAAGGATTTAGTATTGATCGTGCAAGCCAGTTACTGGTCAATATTAGCCAACTATCAGTGTGATGCCATTGTTTTAAAGATTCCGTTTTGTCGCTATAACCCGTTTTAATATATTCAATTAATTGTTTTCGTTTTTCTGGTTGAGTCTTGGTATAGGTTATTTGATTGAGTTCACTCATATGCCATTCTTGACTGATCGCTTGTCGCCATTGATTGAGCTCAAAGCCAAGCTTTGCTTGTTCAAAGATGGGGAGTTTTTTGGATAATTTGATTTGACGATATTGAATTCGCCACATGGTTTTGGGTTTCAAGTACCATAAAAGAAGATCAGGAAATTGGTGTGCCATACTTGCCCAAAATAGGGCGTTTGATTTTTGCACGTTACCACTTAGATTTTTGGCTAGTTCAGCAGCTAACAGGCTACTCGTCATAATAAATTTTACTTCGTCAGTTAGCTCGGGTTGTTTGCCAAGAGAGACTTTATCTAAATAAGCTTTGGCGTCTTGAATACCTAAGGTACTCATAGCGTGATCAGCTGCAATAGGGTGGTTTTCTTTGGTTTTAGTCTTATTCCATGCAAGATCGATAAGATAGGCACATAATAAAGGATCGCGATAATAATGATTTTTAAAATCTAGAACAGAGGCATTTTCGGCATTAAGCTGTTCGATAATAAGAGGTAACTCAAGCGGAAGCAGCGGCTTATTTTTATATTCATCGATTAAATTCGATATTATACTGTCAGCTTCTTTCATCGATTATTTAACTATTCTTCTCACCTGTACCTTTAAGTTTAGACGATTTTCATGGATTGATTTTCTAAATTTAACAAGAGCTATCAAATATTCTTGTTGGTGGCTGATTTTAGATAATTTTGGGTTGATTGAGCGTCTGTTTTTCCGTAAACTCTCGTTCCGCTTAGAAATTTCAATTTTTAAGTCGATATTTCCTATAAAGGGCCCTTAGCTCAGTTGGTTAGAGCATCCGACTCATAATCGGCAGGTCCCCCGTTCAAGTCGGGGAGGGCCCACCATTTTTTAGTTACTATTTTCTGGTTTTACGTTTAGTGCCTATAAAATAGCTCTGTTTAGGATAGAGTTTGATTTTTCTTAAATTAGCCCTATAATGACTCCCGAACTTAATCTGACAGTCGGACCTACCGAATGACTATTGAAAAAATCAAAAAGAAGAACATCGCTTAAACATGAAGAACTTTGTTTTTATTCTGAAAGTTTTGTAAATTATTCCAACCTAAGTAACACAAATCAAATACATGCGCTTAAAAAATCACTGTTTGAAAACAGCGAATACCTATTGGGTTTGCTTACATCTTTAGATGGCATCGTTCAATCTCCAAAATATCATCCAGAATCTGACGCCTTGTATCATACACTTCAAGTTTTTGAACAAGCATACCAAGACTCCACAGATCCTGAATTACTGCTAGCAGCACTATTTCATGATGTGGGCAAATCCATAGATTCTAAACGACACGCTAAAATTGGAGCTGAAATGATATCAGACTTCTTTCCATATCGCGTTGTTTGGCTGGTAGAGCACCATTTAGATTTAATGGTTTCTCCAAGAAAAACTCAACAAAGGCTAGCAAACTCTCTACAACTGAAAGATTTAGTTAAGCTTAGGGCGTGGGATTTAGGAGGACGTTCTCCTACAGCCAATGTGTGTACACCATCTGAAGCATTAGACATTATTTATTCACTAGTATCAAAGCAAGTGTAGAGGTATAACCAATCATTAATATTAAAAAACACCCAAAAAAATGACGTGAAGAACGTCCAATACAATGAGAAAGAAAAATAGTAATAATCTTAGAAAACTCCTAGTCCGCGAAGCGGCCCGTTTAATGTTTGAGGAAGGTGTAGACCAATATCTTGACGCCAAGAAAAAGGCAGCAAAAAAGATATTGGGAAAGCAGAGAATAAGTCTTCCTTCCAATGGTGAAATATCCGATGAATTATACCAACTCTCCTTATTCCATCGTGGCAATGAATTAAGCACTACACTATTCGATATGAGACTACTGGCAATGGACGTGATGGAACATTTAGACAGTTTCAGTCCACGTCTAATTGGTTCAGTCAGTACAGGACGTATACGTCACAGAAGTGATATCGATTTGCATATTTTTACTGATAGTTTAGAACTCTTTCAAAATCACTTAGATGGTCTCCAATGGCTATATGACATCAAACAGATCTGGATTGAAAAAGGTGGAAGGCCAGTTGAGTACACTCACGTTTACCTTGATTTGGAGTTTCCTGTAGAATTATCGGTTTATCCTACTAATGAAATAAGGATTAGAGGACGGAGTAGCACGGATGGCAAGCCTATTAATAGGCTTTCCATTTCTGCACTTAGAGATCTTGTATTGACCGAGCATGCAGATGCATGGACAGATTATATTAGTGGAAATAAGATTGCTGAAAAGTTCATGGACGAGATGTAAATGTCTGATGTAATTTTAAGTTATGCAAGGTCAGATCTTTACTAATATTCACTCTCGCCGCCTGTTCATACTTTTCTTTAAAATAAGGACTTAAGAAAATAAATTTTTGTTCCATGACCGTGGAAAAGAACTTTCTGCGTCCTTTAATAAAAAGAAATTTAGGAATAGAAGAATGTTCTTGTTTTACGGCGATGCAATAATTTAAGTAAACATTATCATCACTTCCCCGGTTTGACATGTCGGCATCTAGAAAAAGTATCAAGGGGATCGTAACAACTTGAGATTTTGATTTACCTTATTGGTAGTTCATAGAGCAGACTCTCTTCTTGTTATTAGCTTCTATATTTTGAATGATTGGAGATGATTATTTTTTTATGTCAGTATTTAATTTAGTTGTTTTTTTGCCTATGATATCGTAAAGATACATTTCGGAAACTTCCGTTTCTAGTTTCGATATTAATAAACGATTGTTGGCAATGACTCTAGAATTTTGGATGCCGCTCATAATTAGTTCCAAACCCTCTCCATTGTAATCTGAAAGATAAAGATCTTTATTATCGTTGTATTTAAGGAAGCCATCTTCATTACTATCGGATATAACAACTGAATAAATATTTTTATCTAATAAGGGTAGATTTGTATCGCTTGTAAATCGTGCGGTTTCTATATTTGTTATTAAAAGGTCATTCTCGAAGAGTTTGAGATTGGAACCGCTTTCAGAAGAAAATATTAGATTAACGGTATTACGGTCATCGTAACCTCCATCGAACAAGCTAAGTAATTTGCTATTAGATTTATCTTCATTAACCATGATTCTTTCAGAAGTAACTTTGATAATGTGAATATCCTTGATGGATTGAAAGTAGCTCTTTTCATATTTAATATCGATGGTTTTATTTTCATTGTCAATTTGTTTTGCGATCTCTACACCTCTATTTGAATAGTCTGGTCTTATCATCTCTTTTATTAACATTGTTGCAAGAAAAGTCATAAATAATAAAGATCCTACAAAAAATATCACATGATTGGATTTTGTTATGAAATCGATAATTTTAGTTTTCATTGTTTATTCCCTAAATTTATTATTTTGAACTGGCTACACTATGGTGATGATTCTATCACTTTTCAATTACTTTTAATGAGTCTTTGAAATAATACCTAACAGTCGATGTCTCATTATAGTTCTGGGCATTAACCCCTTTTTAACTTAAATACCGTCTAAAGTTACAAGTGTAACAATTTTGTGTTTTTTGCTAATCTGGAGAGTGATAATGATGAATAAAAGAACCTTTAGTCCAAATAAAAATATCCCGTATGATTTAATATTGGTTCCTATTTTTGTTTTACTATGTTTTTATTTGGTTGTTTTTCAGCTAGAACAAAGCATAGAAGTTCAGCAGTTTTTAACTGTAGAAAAGGAGCAATCAAACTTGCTTAGTCTTAGGTCTGTTGAAAACTCATCAGGTTTTTCACATATGCAGCGTTCGGTACAGCATGTGGCTCAGTACCCCAGAGTGTCTAGCTTTTCAGCGATGAAGTTTCATTTTGATGAACCTATTCAAGTTTCAAGGTCTTTTTCAGAAACTTATCAAGATCTAAAATCTAATAAAATCAGATTGGTATCAGAAAATCCAGTTTCTACCTTTTCTGTTGATGTAGATACTGGGGGATTTTCAAATATTAGACGTATGTTGAATAATGGTTTTTTACCTAAAAGGAATCAAATCCGTACTGAAGAAATCATCAATTATTTTGAATACGAATACACAGCTCCCCTTTCAAAAGAGATTCCTTTTAGCCTGGTTACTAATTTGATCAATTCGCCTTGGAATAAGGAGTCCCATTTGCTTCACATTGGTTTAAAGGGCTACGAGGAAAAAATTGACTTACTTCCTAATTCTAACATTGTTTTTTTAGTTGATGTTTCAGGTTCTATGCAAGATGAAAATAAGCTGTCATTAATAAAAAAAGCACTAAAACTATTAACTAATAATTTGAGAGATAAAGATCGAATATCATTGGTTACTTATGCGGGTAGTACCGATGTTATCTTGTCTTCGACGAGAGGTTCTGACAAAGGTTCGATTATATTCGCAATCGATCAATTGGGTGCTGGTGGTGGTACCGCTGGAGAGTCAGGTCTAAGGTTAGCCTATCAAGAAGCACATCGAGGTTTTATTGAGAACGGAAATAATCGAATTATCATGATGACTGATGGTGATTTTAATGTAGGTCTAAATAGTGTGAAGGATCTAAAAGAGCTTGTTGTGAAAAAGAGAGAGACAGGTATATACCTTTCTACCGTGGGGTTTGGTGCGGGAAATTATCGTGAAGATATGATGGAACAAATAGCCGATTATGGTAACGGAATCTATTTTTATATAGACAGCTATGCAGAAGCTGAACGTGTTTTTGAAAGAAACCTACGCTCAAATTTATTTGCAATAGCTAAGGATGTCAAAATCCAAATTGAATTTAATCCAAAATATGTATCTGAATATCGGTTAGTTGGATATGAGAATCGTCATCTTGAAAGAGCCGATTTTAATAATGATAAGGTTGATGCAGGAGAGGTTGGACAAGGACACTCAGTAACCGCTATTTATGAAATAACAATGCAAGGTCGCTCTGGGAAGGTAGATAAAAGCCGATATACACAAATTTTTTCTGATGCTAAAAAACATTCCGATGAGTTAGCCTATCTAAAATTACGATATAAGCCGATAGGAGAGATCAATAGTAAAGTAATCAAAAATAGTATTGGGATAAAAATAATCGAGAAAGATAATGTTCCTCTTAATACCAAAAGAGCAGTTATTGCTGCTAGTTTTGGTGAGCTATTACGAAAAAGTTCTTATTTAAATAGAAAGTTTGACTATGAAAGGTTATCCAATATGATCGATGATATAGGCACGTATGAATCTGGTGATATATTTGAATTGAAAAAATTAATTGAACGGGCTCGAAGCCTAGAATAATTTGAAAGTACCACTTGTATTGTTATGTCACTAAACTGAGTCCTTACTTAACGGAAGAGGTTTCTAATATTGAAGGATTGAATATTATAAAGGTTAAAAAACTATCTAACGGTTTTATTCTAGTAAACAGGCTGAAACAACTTTAAAGGATAAGTTGAATGTTTGTATAAAATAGGCCTTTCTAGAAATTGGTCTCGAGCTAGGGCAGGTTTTTGCACTTTATAAATAATAGGTAAAAATAAACTATATGAGAAAAAAATTTAAAATAACAAAATATTTTATTGTATAAATAAATTTACATTTGATTTTTTTATCGTAGCAGTTTAGACTACTCCCGATTTAGAAATCACGCAAACATAAACTAACAGCTAAGGAGATAAAATATGTTTTTCAATAATATCTTTTGCTGGTCTTTCTTCGAATCGTAACACTCCTTCTTGGGCTTACTTACTTTTCTTAGATAGGCCAATCAATAAAACTAACGTTTAACTTTAATGGTTTATTAAAAATTATTTTTGTGCACTTTGTCGTGCATAAATTAGTTTGATAAATAAAGTTAAAGTCATATTTTAATAGAATAAAATTCTACTCTTCTAGCTGTGTGCTAGAAAGTTGGAGGTGCATCATGCGATTTAATAATTCAATTCATAATTTCTTTTTTTGAACCGACTAGTAAAAGAAGAAAAGGTTTTCCCTCTGAAACTAGCGTGAAACGAGGAGGCCGTATCGTTCACGGTGATAAAGAACTTTCTGAAAAACTTGGCAGGAATGACCCTTGTCCATGTGACTCTGGTCATAGATTTTAAGGCGTGCTGCCTAAAATCAGGCAAGTTTGATGGTTCGCTTCGTGATCATTATTTTAGGGAATAAAAAACTTATATTGAACTAGCGATGTCTCGTTTTAGATGTCGCTCGTTAGCTTATGCAAAAGGAAAAAATTATGAGACCAACATATAATAGAAAAACGTCACCAAAAGTTATTGGTGGACATGTACAAAGAAAAAATAATCACGTAAAAACAGCAAGGCTTGGTTATGTCGTCGACAGGCTTAGTCCAGATAAGGGCTATAGTCATGTGGTCAGCAAAAAAGATATTCACGAATTTACTGATCTTATTTCCGATTGGCCTCGGGTAAGTAATGGCTTGGAATCTATTATTTTAGATTCAGGAGATTATGACTACGATGGTTTATACAGTCACTATCGTCAAGATGATACAGGTACAATATGGTTATCAGCTTGGCAATTAGACTTATGGGTCGAGTTTAGTGATGAGTACTTTCAAGAGCATCAATGGCTGTTTAAAATATTAGGTGTGGTTTTTGATAGAAAAATAGATCCAGAAGATAATGGTATATTTTGGTTCTGTTATTTTACAGAAGCCCAAGCAAAAGCATTTATGTTGATGCATATTTTTCTTCATGAATTAGGACATCATGTGGATAAATTTCGAAGTAAAAAAAATTCAAGTGGTGAAGTGTTTGCTGAAAACTATGCCAATAGACGATTCTATGAATTGTGGCCAGCTTATATTAATCATTTTGGAAATCTGTTCTGATCAACTCTAACAGGACGCTTTCCTTAAATAATTTTCATAACTTTTTGGTAGTCACACTACTACACATCAGCCCGCAAATTATGCAGGCTGATTTAAGACCACAAAATATTAGCCTTTGTCATCAGCTCAAAAGCGATTCATAAGCCAGAATTTCAGACTAAGTCGCTTAAAGAAATCCTCATCAGACAATTGCTCGCTTAACAATTTTCTAATCGACTTTTGTACCGATTTAGCTATTTTGAAGTCAGCGACAGGTGGAAAATATTGTTGTGCTTCACGAAGTAAAGGAGAAACTTCTTCTCGACATATAGCCAAAGGTTTATTGTCTTTTACTCTGATAGCATTTAACAAGCAATAGACATATTTTTCTATATCAGTTAACTCATCCCAACTAATATTGACCAGATCTTTTTCAAAGCAAGTACCATTATTTACAGTCTTATGGAACGCTACCCACAAACAAATATTACTGTAGGTATTGTCTGGTTCACAGTCTAAAGCCCTATACACTATATTTCCTGCTTCACTCCAGTTATTACTCTCCATCATCATCCACTGATAGTGATAGAAAATATAAGCAGGCGTATCTGAGTCGAATCTGTGATTAGAGTACCAATCTAGACCATCATCGTATTTGTTCAATCTCAGTAATAGGAAACCATAATTTCCAAAAAGCTCAACATTATTTAGTAATCTGGTTCGAAATTTCTCTACAAACTGCTTTTTAGGAACCATGTTGTTATCACAAAGGTATTGAATATATTGGTAACAAATAGCCTCCCAGTTTTCTTTAGGTAGTTCCTTTTCAAGTACATCCAATATTTTCTTGATGCCGTACTTCTCATTACATTTTATCTGTGCCCATTTCAGGCATATGGCTTCGCAAGTTTTATCATCTGTAATTGTTTCTTTGAGTAATGTCTCTATATAATTAAGGTCTTTTTTCTTTTTAAAAAGGTTGTAGCCTTGATCATATATCCAGCGATTATCAACATTTTTTTCAACTAGTTTTGGCCAGAGTTCCAAGGCTTTTTGTGTTTTAGTTTGCGAACAAAGCCTAGACATAATTCTTAAATCAAGTAATGGATTGTCAATAAACTTACTGGCAATGATTTCTACTTCTTCAGCCTCTGAAAATCGTTTTGAATCAAGAAGTAAATCCAGCCAGCTTAATGCTGTGTATAAGTCTTGCGGGTCAATTGAAAAAGCTCTTTCGACGAGTTCAAAAGCGATTTTCTTATCTTTACTGCTACCATGATTAAGCAAAGTATCTGAACAGTAACTTAGTATTGCTGCGTCATGAGGGTTTATTTTAATGAGTTTTATGGCCGCCTCTAAAGCTCTCTCTTTGAAGTTAAATGAAATGCTCCAAGAGTGCATTTTTTCCCACCCATTTGAATATTCTTCATGTATTTGTAATAGCTCTGCTAACGAATCAATTGCTTCTCCATAGCGTGATTGAGATGTTAAAATATCGCAATTAAGTACTTTGATTGTTACTGGTACTTGACCCGCCCAGCATGGATGATTAATTTGTGTTTTGGCAGATTTGTAGTTACGCCGCTCTATATAAAAATTAATTAACTCTTGGTGTAATTCAATGTTACGAGAGTCAAACGTTATTCCTTTTTTGAAATGCTGTTCTTTAAGTGAACTATCTGTTTCTACACGAGCCAAAGAGAGCCAAGCAAGTGGTGATTCAGGGTGTTTTTCTACTAGTCTGTTGGCAATTTTAATTTCCAGTGCTTCTCTGCCCATCAGTTTCCCCCAGTCTTTTAGTCTTACCCAGGCCCATGGGTAATCTATTTCCAGACCTACGGCTTTTTCAAGGTTGACTAGTGCAGACTCCTTATCACCAAGTTTATAATTAAGATCTGCAATAAGCCCGAATAAAATGCCATCCTGGTTGTGGTATCTGACAGCTTTATTTAACACGCTCAAAGATTTGTCAAACTCGCCGGCATTGTCCAGAATGGAAGATAATCTTCTTGATGCAAAAGTCCATGATGGATTCAGTTTCAAAGTTTCTCTAAAAGCATTAATTGATTCATTGGTTTGTTGCATTAAAAGATAGAGCTCTGCTTGCTCTAAGTGCACCCGAGGAATTAGCGGAAATTTCTTGACAGCTTGTGTGAGAATTTTTTCGGCTTTTGTCAAGCTGTTACAAGTAACATGTTGTTTTGCCATCAAGATCCAACTGTACCACAAATCAGGTCTTTGACTTAGATTGTCTACACAAAGCTTTGTGAGTTCGTCTGTTGAAAACCATGCTTTTGCTGAATGCCATAAATTCCACATAGCATCTCCGTGAGAAACAGATTTCTTTATGATTTCAATCATATTAAGCAAAGCTTTTCTTCTTTCTCCAGCACCGATATGAGAACGAATGAGTGCATCGAATGCTTCATCACAATCGACATTACATTCGAGTGCCTGATATGCTTGTTTTTTGGCTAAGTCTACGTCTTTTTGTAATAAGGTTATGGTTGACAACAAAGCATAAAGTTCAGAACTTGTCTGCCTCACTCTTAGAATCCTTAAAACTAAGCTTTCAGCTTCTTTTAGTCGGTTATTACGGATGTACTCATTGCTCAACTTTATGATGGCAGGCAAGTTATCAGGATATTTTTCAGAAAAAATCTCTAATGTGGTTAATCGCCTATCCTTATTTTGTGTCCAGTTAATTATCAGCCAAGAGGTATTCCATGTGTTGCTAAAGTTTTGTTCTAAAGTTGTTAGCTGTTCTTCAATAAGCTCTTCATGACCAAGATTTCTTTCTATGTGAAATAGTTTTTCATAATATGTTCTTGAATTTGGATGTTTTTTTACAAGCTCTAAAAGGCAATCACAAGCTTTCTCGTGTTTATCAATGGCAACATAATAGTCTGCTTGAATTGCCAGTTTTCTGCTAGGAGAAATGCTATCAGAGTGTTCTTTAAACTCAGAATGAAACTCTTCAATATTTCCAAATTTCAAAAGTTTCGAAAGATAGAAGTCGACCAGTTCCTCCTCTTGACTATGAACTAAGACGCTTGCCTTTATATATTCCAATCCTTTATGTTCCTGATCTGTAAGCTCCAGAGCATTAAAAAGAGAAAGTGCAGGGCCATAGGATTTAGTGTTGTATATTTGCCACCTTTTTTTTAGCAGAGACAATGCTTCGTCTTTTCGTCCAACCCACCGATAAGCCTTAAAAAAACTCTCACTAAATCGTTCATCTTTATCATCTAAGCTGTGTGCCCAGCGAAAATGTCTAGCTGCATCCTGGTAGTTCCCTTGGTTCCAGAAATAATGCCCTATTAGCCAGTTTGACTCACCGCTATACAAGGCGTTCTTATGCACTAATTTGAGTAAATGGTGACTTTCTTGTACATATTTATCGTCGTCATAAATTTCGTGAAATAAGGTATCAACCAGCTCAGAATAACCATACTTATCAATCTTGTTTAATAATAGCTCTACTCCCTCTGTTCTATTGCCAGAACTAAAAAGCGAGGAATAAAGTGAACGTATAATCCATATTTCGTCAGGGTACATTTTTTCTAATTGGTAATTAGCTTTTTTAAGTTCAGCATCTCCTTGAGAATATTGTGACCAACTTCGGTTTGCCTCTAAGGTTAATCTTTCTTCAGGATAGATAGTATTTAGTTGCTTGAGTCTTTCTTCCGCATCTTTTAGATTATGACGACGGAGGTGTTGGTCGAACTTGGCACTGAGCTTGTACACTTCTTCAGATTGAAACGCTAAGTCTGCGATTTTTGATTCTTTACCTTGAGGCAAGAAAACCATGCATCGTGGTCCTACGCTAGCATTTCTTTCTACTAGTTCTTTTGCAAGCATTTCTGAAACGTCTGCATTGGAGGGATCCATTAGATGGACTGTACCTGTCAGTTCGTTATAACCTTTAATCACCTGCATATGGCTTCCACTTCCAGAGCGAGTTACCAAAGTAAATGGTAGGTCATTATTAATTAATTGTTTTGTTAAATTCCAGGTGAAGTCGAATTCTCTATATGGGATGTTCTGCTGATCTAACCATCTTTTTTGTAGATAGTCAGGAGTGCCGTTGTAGCATATTTTCTTCGCTATTCCAGCTTGCGACTTGTCAATCCCATGGTAATTTAGTAGGGCAGACATTGAGGCTGGTGCGCATGTCATTGATTTCTGTTTCAAAAAGGGAACATCAAGAATTCTTTTCTCTTTATTGCTTGAGCTTATAATGTTATTTGCTAGGGTTTCGCAATAGTGTCCTCCACTTTGATTAAAGTGAATGGCTGCCTGCTTTGTATCACCTTTACTTAGGGATAGATAGGCATACAGATAGTTTTGAGATTTTGCTAATTGTTTATCTTGTCCAATTTTAAGGTGATTAACGTGATCAAGTATTTCTTTAAGATTGTCCCACCTTCCAAGTTTATGATATTCATATGCTAACAACATTAATGGGTTAATAGATTGGTATTTAGCGGACTCTTTTTCTAACAGTTCAAGGCGTTCAGTATAATCAGTATCTGTTAGACACATAACTCTGAATAATTGCTGTAACAAAGGCTCAGAAGGGTACTTATTATATAAATTTTGAAGATGATTTCTGGCACTCAGATATTCTTCTTGATCAACCAGTAAGTATCCCTTGAAGCGATCAAGCCATTTACTAGGAAATAATTCTTTAGCTTGCTGGTAGTAATTACCCGCTTCTTCGTGATCTTTCAGAGTTGAGCAGATTTGGCATTTTAATAGAAGCCAATCAGCCTTATTTTCATTATCAAGACTTGAGTCAGCTAAAAAAGAATCGGCTTGTTTCCACAGGTAGTAAGGACCTTTCATGGAAAAAACTGAATGACAAGCTGATAAGGCATATTGGGAATTTTGTGGATTTTGACGCCAGCGCCTATATCTTAAATAGTCACCGCTTCTTCCTAGGCCTAAGCGGTTAAGAAGCGGTATTAAACTGTCTATTTGTTCATTTCGGTGCCAGTTCTTATACTGCCCCCAGTGTTGTTCGCCAAATAGTAAAGCGTCTTTGAACTTACCTTCTTTTGTTAGTTTTTTTATCTGCTTCTCAACACTGAGAGAGTCGATAGATGAGCTAATTTCCATATTCAAAATAATCCTAGAGTATTATATTTTTTTTAGAGATGATTTTTATCATGTAAAGTGTGTATAAGCAATCGAATGTTTATCTTAAGATAAGAATGAATGTAATTGTCAAACCCTGAAGTAGTTGAGTTGAATCGAGCCTCTTTAAGCCCAAAATCATCAGATTTCTAAGTTTAACTAAGAGTCATTACATCAACATATTGCCTGATGAAATAACACATTAAGTGAATTATAATTAAAGCTCTTGCCTAAATTAGTGATTTCTTTTGATATCATTTTCTTTCTCAATTTTGAGCCAGCATATGCTGGCTCGGTTTAACTTGGAACATTACCAGTAATCTTTACTATATCCTTCATGACCCCTTCTAATCCATTATAAACGGTCATATGATCAATCTTACCAGTCACTCTTTCCAATACTTCTAACTCCTTAAGACGCATTAGAGTTGCGTTACCTTCCATTACTTTAGCTGTATTATGCAAAGATCGAGTCGCTTGTGTTTCTTCACGACGTTTAATCAAATTCGCTTCGGCAGCTTTCTGCGCTTCCACCACTTGATTCAAAATACTCTTCATATCGCCAGGTAAAATAATATCCTTTACACCAACATCCAATACTTCTAAACCATAAGTTAATGCTTTCGTTTTAATTTGGCTCTCAACAACTTGATTGACAATGTCTTTGTCTTCCAAGATAGAATCAAGCGTTCGAGTACCAACCACTTCGCGCAGTGCAAGTTGGAATTCTCGGTATAAGAACTCAGTATGGTTCTTTAGTAAAGTAGCTACTTTTTCAGTGTCCACTATACGATAACTAGCAGAAAGGTTAATTCTTAAACTAACTCGATCTTTAGTCAATATTTCCTGACCACTTACTTCCATAGTTTGCAAACGGCAATCTAGTCTTATAACTTCGATGTTTCGGTTGAAACGCCAGTAACCGTAGTTTCCAGGCTTTAACAAACTCTCTAACTTACCATTAACTTTTAAAAGACCAACATGATTATCTGGTACTTCAATGTAGTAGGTTGAGTTGACTCCTGTGGCGTAAATCGCACTACCTTTACTTCGCACCAAAGCAGCCAGTAACTTCTTGTCGACAGCAAAGTTTTCACTGATATCAATTACCTTTACTTCAACCTTTACCGCTAAGTTCCAAAACATCTTGAAAGTATTTGGCGCTAACACATCTACTAGCTTTCCATCAAAGTAAACTAAACCAACCTGATTTTCCTTGATATCAAAACTTATCACTTGCTCGCCAAGTAATTTTTGGTATGCAGTTATTAAGAATCGACCTAAGTGGTGATTCAGTTCTGCCTTAGTAATATCGTATCGAAATGCAGTTACGCTACTTGATAAATCTAATACACGATGTTCACCTGAGCCTAAAACTTTCTCAAATCTATTTTTACGAAATAACAATACTCGTTCATTATCTGCTACATTTATTTTTTTCATTCCTAGCATCTTAATTCTCCTTTAATTTACAACAATGATGCTCTATATGTTGTTTTAGTTTTAATGTCGGGCTTCCTGCTGAAAATTGGCAATCATTATTTGAAATTAATAGGAAGCCTTAGCGAGAGGAATTTATCTAATTAAAATTCGATACAATATTACTCGAATGATAAAAATCAAAATCATCACTAAATTTCGTATTAATTTGACCCATAATAATTGGTCATAAAAAGCGGAGGAGGATAACGGGAAAGTTAATGTTTAACTACGGCATCTAACTTTATCGTACCCTTCTCAGAAACCCTGTGTTTACTACGAGGGGAGTCGAACCCCAACCTTTCGGTTTTCCAGCCGTTGTTACAGAACGGAGTCGATTTTAAGTCGACGATTACTTTGATCGGATTCGAACCGACTACCTATAGATTATGAGTCTACTGCTCTACCCTTTGAGCTACAAAGTTCTTGGTGTTTAGAACTAATAAAAAACTTGGTACACAGTTGGGTAATACCGCTGTGCCAGACTGGCCTGAATTATGACTGTGTTTAAATACAATCAATGGCAGAAACCAGAACCGCTAAACTTGTTATTATTTTCTAAACTCTTTTGGAATAACTAGAGTGTTCCCTAGTTATTCACATTCTGTTTGAGCTGACTCGCCGTACTACCTTGAATGAAATTAGGTGACTTTGAGTCTTGCTCCTTTTTAAAATTTATATATTTAAGCGATGTGATAAGACTTTTTTATATTTGCACTAAAGCTTTTTCTTAAAAAGTCCATTTGATCAACTAAAATACTTTTTCGATTTGATAGCGCTAAGTACTCCGCTCGATTTGGCTTGTATGGCACACACAGCAAACTCATATTTGCTTGGTCAGGTGTCCGGCATCCTTTATGATTGTTACATCGCTTGCAAGATGAAGTGACATTCGTCCAAATATCTTTTCCTCCTTGACCGCGTGGAATAATATGGTCACGCGTTAAAAGCCGATTCTCAAATGTGTTTCCACAATAAGTGCAAAGGTTTCCATCTCTAGAAAACAAAGCTCTATTTGTCAAAGCAGGTGTACGAACATCATCTCGATGCACTGAACCATCAATGGCAATTACTGGTGCAAGGTCAAGATATGTTCTTTTACCAGAGCTTCGATTAACACCCCCCATAAGTCGAAGTGAGTCTTCACCGTAGCTCCAAATAACTTGCTCTCTTGCATACAAAGTGACTGCCTGTTCAAGGTTAATCCAGCGCAATGCTTGACCAGCTTTATTTAGTTTTAAAATTTGACGGTTCATACAAACCTCCTCAAAATTTGTTTTCGTTAAATTTAATTGGCGTGCCTGGTAGGATTCGAACCTACAAGGATCAGCTTAGAAGGCTGAGACTCTATCCGTTGAGCTACAAGCACAAATTTGGAGAGGAGGGCGGGACTTGAACCCGCGATAACTGGGCTTGCAATCCAGTGCATTTGCCTCTCTGCCACCCCCTCAGTTTTATCGAATAAACTTCATTCGATGTGTTAAATAAATCCGATGAACTTTGCTCATCATTCGCTTATGTTGGTCAATGTTATTCGCATGGACTTTAATGTTTGGTGGTGATAAACCAATATCAACAATAGCCTCATTTAACCATTCCAAAACATCTTCCCCAGAACCGCGCTTTTGTTTTCCTTTATCTGTATTAATGATTAACTCAGTTACAGCTCCCGTTTTTAATAAGCTAATGGCATCATGTGGCCACCTTGCTAATCTCCAACCTTGAGGAGCGACATTGGCGCTATCTAATAACACTTTCATTTCAGTCCTCCTTATTTTTAAAGCTAAATTGGAGCCGGTTAGAGGACTCGAACCTCTGTCAACTGCTTACAAGGCAATTGCTAAACCATCTCAGCTAAACCGGCCTAAAATTGGCTGCCTAAAATGGGTTCGAACCATTGATGGGAGAGTCAAAGTCTCCTGTGTTTCCAGCTACACTATTAGGCAGTAATAAAAAAGGCTGAGAGCGACACCTTTTTGCACAAGATCCTTCGAGACATTATAAAAACACTGCTACGCGCTTCATTCTTCTCTGCTCCACATTTCTGTTGGTCGAAACCACACAGATCGTGTTCTTGTATGACAGCCTTTTTTTACGAGAGGCAATTCTCGTTTAACAACTGTTTTTTCTGCATTCATTTTTCCGCTTGCCTTGCGAGCAATAAAGTAGCGCTAACTACAACGTGCAAACTTATACAAATCTAATATCGCCTTGCGAGCGGTATTTGATCCAAATTCACCGAAGCGTTTGGAATTTCGTCATTTACTTACAGTTGCATGAGACGTCTTTGCATTTTTGGATTCGTATGCCGGAATCGAACCGACTACCAATTGTTCCGAAGACAATCGCTCTACCAAATGAGCTAATACAATAACCAACCAAGAAGCGCGTCTCATGTAGTTTCATAATCTTTTGGATCACAAAATGCTACGCTCCTTATGTCGTTTCACTCGCTAAAGTTACTTTTCGACATTGTTTCAAGATAATGTTTTTTACCACTATCTCTAACAATGGAATAGGGCAGTTCACGCTAATGTCCCACTCTATTCCTACCCTTTTCCTTGCTTGATTCACTTTGTTTTGCTCTAGTAGTTACTTGCAAACGCAACAATAAACAACCCAGTGTTACCCAGTCATTTAATTTTCCTAGCAAAGCCTGACAAGCTCGTCTGACAGATCAAACGATTGTAAGGATCGGCTTGTATGAATTGACCTTCAGACCCGAAAGTTAAAAGGCGATAGACTGTTGGAAATCTATCTTTAATTGCCTTGCGACAACTATCAGCGTCATACCGCTAATTTTATTTTTGCACCCCTGGCAAGACTCGAACTTGCAACATCTGGTTCCGAAGACCAGTGCTCTACCATCTGAGCTACAAGGATATTCTTGGTGCCTCCAATTGGATTCGAACCAATCTCTCAAGATCTTCAATCTTGCGCTAATCCAACTCAGCTACAAAGGCGTAATGTGGTACACGAGACGGGATTCGAACCCGCACAAACCAGATTGAAAGTCTGGATACTTGACCATTTGTATACTCGTGTATAACTTGTCATTTTATTTTTGGTGGGTCGCCCGAGATTCGAACTCGGAACCTTCCGGTTAAAAGCCGGATGCTGCTTCCAGTTGAGCTAGCAACCCAAAAAGTGGTAGCACTTGATTGAATCGAACAATCGACCTCCTGTGTGTAAAACAGGCGCTCTCCCAATTGAGCTAAAGTGCTAATGTTTGGTACCCATAACTGGAATTGAACCAATCACCTCACCCTTATCAGGGGTGCGCTCTACCAAATGAGCTACATGGGTAAAATTAAAACCGAGTCGGACTTTCACCGTGATGGGTCTGTAGGGCAAAACCTCGATAATTTTGCCATCGCATTTCTTCAATTTGGCGGATACAGAAAGATTCGAACTTTCATAATACTCCTTAACAGGGAGATGCTCTGCCATTGAGCTATGTATCCTAATTGGCACCCTCGACAAGACTTGAACTTGTGACATCAGGCTTCGTATGCCTGCACTCTTCCATCTGAGCTACGAGGGTATTATTTGGCGGTGCTTACGGGAATCGAACCCGTCTCTTACGGGTGACAAAAGTAGGTGCTTTAAGCAACAACCGAACATAATTCCGATATACCAAAGCACCTTAAATTGGTCTGGGATGAAGGATTTGAACCTTCGACATCTCCGTTCCAAACGGAGAACTCTGACCAGACTGAGCTAATCCCAGAAAATATTGGTCGCAATGATTGGATTTGAACCAATGCAATCGCCCGTATGAAGGGAGCGCGACTGACAAGGATGTCGGAAGTGCAAGTTATGCAGGAGCAATCGCTTGTCTCTGCCAACTGAGCTACATTGCGAAATTAAAAATGGATGCGGGTGACAGATTCGAACTGTCGGTCGCATGGTTATGAGCCATACATGTTGACCACTATACTAACCCGCTATAATTTTGGAGCAGGTATCGAGATTCAAACTCGAGCTTTTTGGTTGGAAGCCAAACGTGCTATCGCTGACACTATACCTGCTTGGTGGTCGACCTAGGATTCGAACCTAGAATGCGTTAGCATCGGGGTTACAATCCGACTGAGATCCAATTCTCATGCCGACCTTTTTTAGACGAGCATTGTGAAAACTGCTCGTTTCTATTTTTAACGAAAACTAAATTTTTAAAGAACGTTGCCCACAATTGAGGCATATCACACCACCATCCGTGGTTTATTGTGAAATACAGTCCATCCATGGACATCGCTCGATCGGCGTCCTGCCTTTAACGAGCATACTGTCCATCCATGGACATAAAAAAACCTGAGGATTTCTCTCTCAGGTTTGAGTCCAAACTTGAGAGCTATTCAATAACTCTCAAGTAAAATACTTTCAGAGCTATTTAGATGTGCCTCTCGCACCTATAAAATTTTGATGAGGTTGTTTCCCATTCTCGGGACAATAGTCATCACTCAGCCGTGTAAACGGTTGCCAAATAAAATTAATTTTTTCAAACTGCCTATACATACTTCTCTCTATTTCAATCAACTTGGTGATCCTGCTCAGATTTGAACTGAGACTCTATCGATTATGAGTCGATTGCATTTAACCAGTTATGCTACAGGACCTAAATTTAATCTATCCAATAAAAAAGCCCGATTAAGACTTCATCTCAATCGGGCTTTCCCATCGAGATGATTTAGCACCTCGATTTATTTATCGAAATACTAATCTACTTTTCTATATCCAAACTCGCTTACAAAATTATTTGTTTGCTGTCCCCGATCAATCGTGGGCATACAACTTGGCCAATTTGGTATCAAGCCGTCTATCTGAATTTGTCTTAAGCGTTTATTCATTTTTAAAATACTTTGTAATTAGTTTTTAATTTAAAAGAGAAAATATTTTTTGTTCTCTCTCAATTTCAATGCCGATATTTAATCAATATTAAAACTGCATGTCAATAATTTATTTTATTTTTTTATTCTTTTATTTCAATAGGTTAGAATGTTTTTGAATGCAAGAGCTCCTTCGCCGCAAATGCCCGAATATTTATATGTTTTTGTTTGAAACAGACCCATTCAATTTCAAATCTCTATTGCTCTAAATCAATTTTTATTATCACTAACTCTGTACACCCTCTTAAAAATAAATGAAACTGGTGCGCCGAGAGAGGTTCGAACTCTCAAAACCTGATGCTTAAAACCAGTATGTATTCCAATTCCATCACCGACGCATTATTTGGCAGAGAGTAGCGGTATCGATCCGCAAAGCAACTAAGCTTCCAATCGTTTAGCAAACGATGTTGATCACCATCACAAATTACTCTCTATCAACTGGTACCCAAGGAGAGATTCGAACTCTCAAAAAACGGATTCTAAATCCGCCGCGTATGCCAATTCCGCCACTTGGGCATTAATCATTATTGGGGTGACCAATCGGCTTCGAACCGACGACTTTCGAGATCACAACTCGAGGCTTTACCAACTAAGCTATGGCCACTCCAATAATGACTAACAATTTATTTTTTATTGCGGAAATATCGCATCACTATCCTTGCCTCATTGCGAAATACCGTCCATCCTTGGACATAAAAAAAACGCTAGCTATTCGGCTAACGGTTTTGAAGATCACAGGTTAAATGAAATCGTCTTATCCGAAAGCCTGCGCTTCCGAATAAGGAAACGCTTTAGTTTAGATGCGGGAGAAATACTCGCCCTATCAAATGTTCTGTTTGTAAATAAAAAGGGGAGCGCAGCAAACTAACATTAGTTTTTAAACTATTGTTGATGCTTGACATGTTTTGACTTCTAATTCTCACAATTACTTACCTAATTAATATTTAAACTTATTTGTTGATTCATTGTTTCTTGTGCTTATTTAAACGCTTTTCCATATTACTTGTCAACATTTTATTTTTATTTATTTGTTATATTTCATATGGTTAGCCTGTATTTTAAGCAGCCTTAGCCCTTCACTGTAAAACGTAAATATTTTCCTATATTTGATCTAAAATAGATCTTCTCAAAATAAATCTTTTATCCATTTTGTATTCTTCTTCAATACCTCACAATTTATTATTAGCAAAAAAAAACGTCAGAGCGATTAAGCTTCTGACGTTTTAAATAAAATTTATTTTTATAACTTGGAAGCTTATCAACTTCCAGTTGTGGAAGTTTTACTATTGAATATGTCTACCCAACGGCGATATTGTTTTATCTTCAAAACAACTGCGCACAGATAACCAGGCAGAATTTAATCCCGCTAGATAATTTGATTGCTGTTGCATTGATGTAAACAAAGTTAAAACTCCTATTAGTGTTGCGTGCATACTAAACGTGCAGAATAGATTTATCAAGAATTTTTTTGTTCTTAATTAATTGAAAACAATAAAAATAATGCATCATACAAATTGAATTAATTTGATATTTTGTTTTCAAATTATTGTTCTGATTTCAAATAATTACAAATATTTCTTGACATATTATGTCGTTCACTGCTAAATTATGGACATATTATGTCGGAGGCTAAGGAGATTAATTTGAGCTTATTACAAGATTTATCGAAACAGCTAGCTAAAAATGAGTATAAAGGCTATCAGTTTAGTTGTTTACCAATACATGGCCAACAAGAGGTCTTAAGAGTAGAAGTTAGCGGACTTGAAGAGATCCCAATTTTCATGACTGTGACAGAAAATCAAATTTTATGTATTTCTTATTTGTTTACTAAAAAGGAAATATACAGTAAAAAGGAGGCCGATCTTAATAAATATTTGCTAGAACTTAATGTTCCAATGCCTCTCAGTTCTTTTGCATTGGTTGATGATAACTATACTATTTTTGGATCTTTAGCTTGTGGTTCAAAATTTGAAAGTATTACTCAGGAATTAATTTTATTAGCTAAAAATTCAACAGATACGTTACAAGCTTTAGAAGAATTTATTAAATAGCCGAATTTAGGTATGTCAGATTTAGGTATATAACAGAAATTATTAATCAACAAGAGGAAGATGATTATGAATGTAATTCAAAAGATATTAACAGCTATTAGAGGCAGCGCACGTGAATTAGGCGAGGCTGTGGTTGATACCCAAGCAATGAGAATTTTTGAACAAGAAATTGAAGATTCAAAAGCGAGTTTAGCTGAAGCAAAAGAAGGATTAACTGAAATTGTAGCTAAAAAAATGTCAACTGAAAGACGATTAAATGATACAAAGTCTGAAATTTCAGAGAATGAAGGTTATGCAGTAAAAGCATTGGAGAAATCTGATGAAACATTAGCGTTAGAGGTGGCAGGAAAAATTGCTAAGCTTGAAGCAAAAGCCGAAGAGGTTGATACAGAATTAGCTAGCTATACTAAAAATATTGAAATTTTAAAAGCTCAAATACAAGAAGCTGAAAAAATAATTGCTGATCATGAGCGTGAACTATCAATGGTAAAAACTCGTGAATCAGTGCATCAGGCGACTAAATCAGTAACTCAAACAGTTACGGCTAATGATTCTTCAATAGGGTCTGCAAGAGATTCGTTAGAGCGTATAAAAGAAAAGCAACAAGGTGAACAAGATAAGTTAGATGCGGGTGTTCTTCTACGCAAAGAAATGACGGGTGATGTTCTAGAGAAAAAATTAAAATCTTCAGGCATAAAAAGTGATAAACACTCAGCAGAAAATGTACTTGCGCGTTTGAAAACAAAGCAATAGCGATTAAACTTTAGGCTGAAAAAATTAGATGAAAACAACCAAACCTAATTTGTGGGAAAATGAGACGAAAGCTATCAAAGCCACACAGGTAGCTTTTGATATTTCCACCGAAGCGCAGAAAAAATTGAAGCTAATGGCAATTCATAACGATTTATCGCCATCAGATCAAATGCGTCAAATTTTAGGTTTGCCAAGTAAAAAGCCAGTTCGACCTAGATTAACTATTTCACTATCTTTAGATGATTATGAAATATTAGCTAAACATTATCAGCTAGATCCAGAAGATAAATTGGCAATAAAGGAAAGAGCAGCAATAGAGATTATTGAAAATGTATTAGATAAATAATATACAAAGGAATGAGAATTTGAATAAACAAGTGTTTAAAGATTATCAATTTATCTTATGGTTATTCTCTATTATGTGGCTTGTAGAAATGATTAATTTGCTGTTGGGGGATAAACTAAATGTTTTATCTATTTATCCACGTGTCCCAGAGAAATTGTACGGCATTGCAACTATGCACTTTTTTCATTGGAACTTAACACATATATTATCTAATTCTTTACCATTGCTGTTTTTAGGCTTTCTTGTGAGTAATCTTGGTAAAGTTAGGCAAGTAACCTTGTTAATTATATTGTTATCAGGTCTGATGGTTTGGTTGTTTGCAAGAAACGGTAGCCATGCTGGAGCATCTGCTTTGGTTATAGGGTATTGGGCTTATTTGATCAGTTGTGCAATTTTTGAACGTAGCTTAAAAAGTATTTTGATTGCGATTGTTACTGCTGTTATTTATGGAGGTATTGTTTTTAGTTTAATTGATTTCAGATCATCAATTAGCTTTGAAGGCCATATGTTTGGGTTTATCTCCGGTATTATAAGTTCTTGGCTTTGGCACGGGAAGATACAATATAATCACAAAAATAAAAGATGGTGTAAATAATGGATACATTTTTAATTAATATTACGAGCTTTCCAACAGCTATATATTCAACGGCACTTGTGGTTGTTTTAGGCTATTGGTTTATTGCTTTTATAGGTAACCTTGATTTCGACGTGTTCGATATTGGTGTTGAATTGGATGTTGAAGGTGAAGGTAATGAAATAGGACGTGTCGCTGGGTTATTATCTACCTTAGGTCTAACCGGAGTCCCTATAACAGTTGTTATTAGTTTGTTAGTATTGAATGCATGGTTTATTTGTTATTTTGTGAGCTATTTTTTACCTGAATTCCCTGATTTTATTTCGCTTATACAAACACTAATTGAAATTGGTATTGTGATCTTTAGTTTCTTGATTTCAATTGTCATAACAAATGTAATGATTCGACCACTTAAAGGTATATTCAAAAAGCTTAACCAAGAGCCAATTTCAAAATCATTACTAGGCTCAAGTTGTCGTATTAGAAGTAGCAGAGCAGACAATTCGTTTGGTGAAGCTGAGTGTCAACATCAAGGTGCTAGCCTGATTATAAAGGTTAGAACAATAGGGGATAGAGTATTTTTGACTAGCGATAGGGCTGTTGCTGTGGAGCATAATGAAGAAAATGATACTTTTATAATTGTAAGCGAAGAAGAATTTAATCAACAAATGAACTAAAGAAATAAAATAGCAAGTTAGTCGTTATAAATAAAATTAAAACTTAAATAATAAATATTTTGGAGAATAAATAATGGAATTACTAATGCCAATTTTAACTTACGGCGGGATCATTTTAGTCGCGATAATGGCTCTGGCTTTGATCTTCAGTGCCTTTTATAAAAAAGTACCTCAGGGATATTCGTTGATTGTTAATGATATGTCTGCAAAACCTAAAGTTCATTTTACCGGTGGTTTAGTTTGGCCTGTTATTCATAAAATGGAAATTATGAAGATATCTTTGATTACTTTAGAAATTGACCGTCGGGCAAATGATGGGTTGATTTGTAAAGATAATCTTAGAGCTGATATTACGGTTGCATTTTATCTCCGTGTAAACGAAACGAGAGATGATGTTTTAAGAGTCGCGAAAGCTATTGGTGTTGATCGGGCTTCAGATAAGGCTGCGGTGAATGAATTATTTAATGCAAAATTTTCAGAAGCATTGAAAACCGTAGGAAAGAACATGATGTTTCTCGATCTTTTCGAGAATAGAATTCAATTTAGAGAAAGAATCATTGAGGTTATTGGTAATGATCTAAACGGATATGTTTTAGAAGATGTAGCAATTGATTATCTAGAGCAAACACCTAAATCAAGCCTTGATCCTAATAACATTCAGGATTCTGAAGGAATTAGAAAAATCACTGAAATTACGGCAGTTCAAAACGTGGAAACAAACCGTTTGGAAAAAGACGAATCTTTAGCGATTACCAAGAAGAATGTTGAGACTAAAGAAGCAATGCTTGCTCTTGAAAGACAACAGATTGACGCAGAGTCAAAACAAAAACGTGAAATTGAAACCGTTAGAGCAAGAGAAGAGGCCGAAACTAAAAAGGTACAAGAAGAAGAACGTCTTAAGGCTGACCAGGCAACCATTGAAACTAACGAGCAACTTGAAATTCGTGAACAGGTCAAATTACGTCAAGTTGAAGTCTCCGAGCAAAACCGAGAGCGTGCTGTTGTTATTGAAAAAGAACGCGTGATTCGCGCACAAGAAATGGAAGAGGTTAACCGTAATCGTGAAGTTGAACTTTCAATCATTGATAAAGATAAAGCGCTTGAAGAAGAAAAGAAGATAATTGCTCAAACTATTAGTGAGCGAATTGCTGTTGAAAAGAAAGTCGCTGAAGAAGAAGAGCGTATTAAAGAAGTTCAGCAAGTTTCCGAAGCAGATCGAGACAAACAAGTGAGAGTTCTTGGAGCTGAAGCATCAGCTCAAGAAGAACTTGTGCATATTGTTAAACGTGCTGAAGCTGATGAGCAAAAAGCAGTTCATAAGGCAAAAGAAATTAACTTGATAGCTCAAGCGGAACTTGAAGCTGCAGCTAAAAAATCTGAAGCAGAAAAGAAAATGGCTGAAGGTAGCCAAGCAACACAAGCAGCTTCCGGTTTAGCCGAAGCAAGAGTTCAAGAGGCTAAAGCTGATGCGCTTGAGAAAGAAGGTATTGCAGAAGCTAGGGTACAAGAAGTGAAAGCGGTCTCTTCTGAAAAAGAAGGTTTGGCTGAAGCCCGAGTGCTAGAAGAGAAGTTAACAGCGGAAGCTCGTGGCAACGAAGAAATGGGTAAAGCAGAAGCTGTGGCAACCAAAGAAATTGGTTTAAGTAAAGCGGATATTTTATTAGCAAAAGGAAAGGCTGAAGCAGATGCATTAGTAGAGAAGTTTGCTGCTATGAATGGTATGAATAAAGAGTCTCGCGAGTTTGAAGAATTCCGCTTGAATTTAGATCTTAAGTTACAAGAAGTTATGGCATCAATTGAAGCCAATAAGGAAATCTCTAGCGACCAGGCTGATGTACTTGCAGCAGCATTAAAGAACGCCAATATTGATATTGTTGGTGGTCAAGGTGATTATTTTGACAAGTTAGCTAAAGGTATGGGTGCAGGCAATGCTGTAAACGGATTTATTGAAAAAAGTCCAATTATACAAGCGTTGATGGAAAAATTATTAGGTGGTGAAAATGCACCTAAAAATATCAGTCAATTAGATAAGGATGATGCATAGTTTAAATTGAGTGTTTTTACTCGAAATGAGTTCACCTTATGATAATTTATTATCATAAGGTGAAACATCCAATTTTTATGCTGGGATGAATTGTCAACTATTTCATCTGATCAATTATCTTATTTGATTAATACAGGGACATTCAAGTGACAGAAAAAACTCAAAAAACTGAGACCATTGAGCAAGCCGTTGCTGAAGGTGGAGCTTATGAAGTTATTCGCCAAAGACTAACCGAACAAGGCCGTAATTTTGAAAAACTGATCAGCAAAATTAATACTGCGCGTCAGGACGAATTTGGTACTACTGAAATGAAAGTTTTAAGTCGTATGCGACTTAGAACTGAAAATAATTGCCAAGCGAAAGATTTAGTTATTGTTGGTGATTGTGTTTTGTTTGGTTACAACGTTTTTCTTGGCCTAAAAAAAGAAACAAAAATTGCTGATGTTTTATCGTTGTATCAGTTAAAAGAAACCGATGATGATTATGAATTGAAGTCGGTTGCTATCAAAGACTCATTTCTTTCGGACTCTCGTTTTCAAACAGATTTTAATGAACTTTATGCCTATTATAAAGACACCGCTTTATCACAGCTTGTTCATAAAGAAGGAAAACTATTAGCTTCATTTCAAATAGGTAAAAAAATAACGGATATCAGGGTTTTTCGTTGGCAGGTTTCTGCTGATGGTAAAAATATTGACTACATAGATAATCGCGGTGAACGTGATATTATTTTACCAGCCAGTCAGGACTTTGAGTGGGTTGAATGTATCAGAGATGATGTGGTTGATGGTAGAAATCCACATATTAATATCCTTGATACTTTGTTTATTGATTCTCTGCGTGGTGATATCACAATTAAAGTAGAGAATAATACTAATGTCGGTTTAGGTATTTATTCAGAACCAGTTCTAGAAAAAAACCAATCTCTGGATGATGCTGAGTTCTATTATGCTGATCTAGGTCAAATTATTTTATTAAAAATTAAACCTTATCAGGAAGATGAATACCGTTATTTAGTTTTTAATTGCAATAATCAAGCGATTCAACGAATTGATGCTATTGGTGATGCATGTATTCAATTACCAGAAGACCACGGTATTATTTTTCCCGGAGGTTATTACCTAACAACCGGTGAATCAAAGACTTTTGAAGGCGGTTTAGAGGGGTTGGTTTACAAAAGAACCATGCGTTCTCCTAATGGTGAGGACGTAATGTATGTGTTTTATCAACCAAGTTCCAATATTATTGCGCTTTATCCCTATAATTTAATAGATAAAGCGCTACAGAATCCTTTATTTGGCCACGGTTTTGGTTTTTATGAAGATGGTCGAATGATTATATTTTATGCCGATCAAGAACCAACTCGTGTTCATCCTATTCAAATGTGGCAGACGCCCTATTTTTCTGATGTATTTGCTAGCACTCAGCCAGCATCACAAAGTTTTTATGGCAAAATTGGTAACGCAGAGTTAGTTAGAGGGATTTCAGAGTTATATGCTATATCAAAAAGCTTGATATCTGAAGATGTTTCATCACATCACTATAATGAACTAAGTAACCAGTGTAATAAAATTTTTGACTCCTACTATTGGTTAGATTCCGCTGAACTGATGGAAACGGCCAAATTAATAAAACAAATTGAAAAGACTGCTGAGTCTGTTATTGATGAATATGAAAAAGTTGAAAGTATTCGTCTGCAATCAAGTAAAGCTTTAACGGAATCTGAAGCAACTCAACAAGAGATTATTCGCCATATAGAACCTGAAAGTTGGCACTCGCCTCAGGAATATGTTGATGGACTAAATAAAATAAGACAGCATCGCGGTCATTTAATGACTATACGTGAATATCGTTATATTGATATCGAACGAATAGAAATGCTCGATCAAGAAATTAAACAAATTGAGCAGGAACTTAATCAGCAAACTGTTATTTTTCTTGGTTCAAAAGGCGCATTGGATAGCTACTATAAAGAGCTTAAAAAAGTATCTTCAGAAAGCAAAAAGTGTAAAACAAATAATGAATTAAAACCATATCTGGAATCATTAATAACTCTTGCACAAGGTCTGGATTTGATTTCAGAAATGATGGCAAGTCTGAAAGTTGATGATGCGACTTTGCAAACAAAAATTGTTGATGCTGTTTCAGAATTATATGGTCGCTTAAATCAACAGAAAGCAGAACTTGACCATCAAAGAAAAAGCATGGGTAGTGTTGAAGCAACCGCACAATTCTCTGCCAGATTAAAATTATTAAATCAAAGTATTCATAACGCACTTGGATTATCAGCGACGCCAAGTAAATGCGATGAACAGATCGCACGCCTGTTAGTTCAACTTGAAGAACTAGAAGGTGAGTTTAGCGATTATGATGAATTTATTACGGATATTATTACTAAACGTGATGAAATATTCGAAACATTTGAAGAGCATAAACAATCACTTCAAGATTCACAGCAACGAAAAGCTCAATCATTATTTGATGCTGGCAGTCGTATTTTGCAAAGCGTTGAAAGAAGGTTAAAGCGTTTTTCAGAGCAAGATGAGCTTAACGCTTTCTTTGCCGCCGATGGATTAGTTAATAAAATTCGGGATATTATCAAACAGCTCACAGAACTTGATGATAGTGTAAAAGCTGAAGATTTAGATTCAAGGTTAAAAGCAATAAAAGAGCAGTCCATTCGCTCATTGAGAGATAAAAGTGACCTATATGAAAATGATGGTCAAGTCATTAAGTTAGGACCTCGTCATAAATTTGCAGTGAATAAACAGGAACTGGATTTAACCGTATTACCTAAAGACGATGAGTTATTTGTGCGTTTGACTGGTACAGATTATTTTGAGCCTCTCAAAAGTGAAGCTTTAAGTAAGCTAAAGTCATATTGGAATATGACAGTACCTTCTGAAACAGGTAAATTATATCGTTCAGAGTTTTTAGCTTATAGCATTCTAAAATCTGCTGAGGTAAATCAATCGAATTTGGATTGGCAGAAATTGACATCAGCAGTTTCCGATATTAAAGAACTCAAAATGCTTGTTTCAGAGTTTGCAACCCCACGATATCGTGAAGGTTATGAAAAAGGTATTCATGACCATGACGCAGCATTAATACTAAAACAGTTGGTCACATCATATGAGTTAGCGGATGTATTTAAATACTCTCCTGTTTCTCGTGGACTGGCTTGTGTTTACTGGGCAAATAGACAACAAGGTGATGTGCAGAAACTATGGCATCAAAGAGCTAAGACAGCAAAACATATGACTGCTGTTTTTGAGGATACAAAGGCTAAAGAATTATTAGCATCTGAAATCTATGCAGATTTATCAGAATTTGCAGCTGATAATCAACTTATCAAGGATGCATTGATATTATCTAATACCAGTGAATATTTAGTTGAGGAGCTTTCACAAAATAAAGTTAGCTTTTCTACAACAAAATATGCCAGACATTTATGTGAAGAGTTTAAAACTCATTTAGAAACTCATAACGTGTGGAGCGATTATCGAAAAGCATTAGATGATATTAAAGGTCAAATTGGTAAGCGTTGGTCAATTGCTGAAAGCTGGTTAACCGCTTACGTTCATTCTCAGAATAAACCTAACTATCAAAGTTTTATTGCTGAAGCCATAGGTATATTAAATGCGGAACAACGCATTAGTAGAAATGATAGAGAGATAGATATTCAGTTTAATATTGAGGGCTTACTAGGTACTCACCCTAAAATTGAAAATCGAGCATTAACCATTCAATTAGATCAATTTCTTGATAACAATCGCTATCATACTGAAACCATTATTCCTGGATATGAAAAGTATTTAGAAGTAAAACAGCAAGTCATTTCAATGCAAAAACAAGATCTCCGTTTAAATGAATTTAAAGCGAAACCACTTTCATCATTTGTGCGTAACAAATTAATTAATGAAGTTTACTTACCTCTTATTGGCGATAATTTAGCAAAACAGATGGGTACGGTTGGTGATAATAAAAGAACTGATCTAATGGGGCTATTATTAATGATTTCTCCACCGGGTTACGGTAAGACAACATTGATGGAATATGTTGCAGATCGTCTTGGACTGATCTTTATGAAAATTAATTGTCCTGTTATTGGTCATTCTGTCACTTCTGTTGATCCTGAACAAGCAGACAACAGCGCTGCCAGACAAGAACTTGAAAAGCTAAACTTAGCTCTAGAAATGGGTAATAATGTGATGTTATATCTTGATGATATTCAGCACACTAATAGTGAGTTCTTGCAAAAATTCATTTCACTTTGTGATGGCACCAGACGAATGGAAGGAGTCTGGAAAAATAAAACAAAAACCTATGATATGCGTGGTAAGAAATTCTGTGTCGTTATGGCAGGAAACCCATACACCGAATCAGGAGAAGCTTTTCAAATTCCTGACATGCTTGCTAATCGTGCCGATATTTATAATCTAGGGGATGTATTAGGCGGTAAAGAAGAAGTGTTTGCTTTGAGTTATTTAGAAAATTCATTAACTTCTAACCCTATCATTGCACCACTTGCAACCAGAAATATGTCTGATATTTACAAGTTTTTGGATATGGCTAAAGGCATAAATATAGCAACCACTGATTTATCACATCAGTATTCTAGTGCTGAGGTAAAAGAAATTGTCGCTGTATTACAGAAAATGCAGGTGATTCAAAATGTCGTTTGGAAAGTTAATCAGGCTTATATTGCTGCCAGTGCTCAAGATGACAAATATAGAACGGAGCCAACATTTAAGTTGCAAGGTTCCTATCGAAATATGAATAAAATGGTAGAAAAAATATCCGCAATTATGACTGATGATGAATTAGTTAGGCTGGTGGACGATCATTATCAAGGTGAGTCACAGTTGCTAACTAATGGCACGGAAGCTAATTTATTAAAATTAGCTGAAATAAGAAATTGTATGAGTGATGAACAGACTATCCGTTGGGAAAAAATCAAGGCTGATTTTATACGTGATAAAGCCATGGGTGGAGACGATGCTGATACCGGTTCAAAAATAGTTGTTCAATTAAATGATCTAGTCTCAGGTATCAATAATTGGAGAGAAAGTGCTGAAAATGCTCAGACTGTTTCTGGCAATAAAGGTGTTGAAAATGACCTAACCAATCAATCATTAGCTGAAATTGTTAAAGCAATTAAAAGTTTATCTACAAAGTTGTCCGCTGCCGGCAAAAAAGAGATTAAGCCCAGTGAGCAATATTCACAAATAAATAATCTGTCCGAAGTATTTGAAAACACATTACAACCTCTGCTCAGAATTATGAGTGGAAAATTAGATCTAGACCTAGGCACACATCAAAAAATGTCTGATATTAATGATAAACTGGAATTGATTAGCTTACAGTCCGGAAAAGTAAGGAAGAACAGAGGGTTGTTTGGTGAAACGTCTACTAAAAAAAACAATGATGACAAGGGTAGAAAATAAATATGTCTGTAATTACAATACAAAGAACCCATCAGTTTTCGTTAGATGAATTAAAACAAAAAATTGACCATATCATTCATGAAATTTCAAAAAAACTATATTTTCGTTCTGAGTGGGAATCAGAAAATACTCTGTCTTTTAGACGGAAAGGCGCTCATGGCTATATTGAAATAGATGAGAGTAATTTTGAATTTACGCTTAGGCTCGGGATGATGTTTAGGATGATGAAAGATGCAATTCAAAAAGAAGTTCTTAAAGTTATAGATGGACATATTGAACAATGATTTATCATAATAATTTTGTAAGAACAGTTATTGATAAAGAAACTAAAAAGAAAACAAAGGACAACACTAGAGCTGTTGAGAGTAATAATGAGCGTATTAATAAATTAGAAAGACAGTTTGAAGAAGTTTCGCTTTTTACTGAAACTCTATGGCAACTGCTCAAGCAAGAAACAAAACTAAATGATACTGATCTTGATGTGAAAATCGAGTATGTTTTTGATAAGAAAAAGCAAGAAGCCAAACTAAAAGTTGAGTGCTTTCATTGTGGTCAGAAATTGCCGGTGAAAGAAAAGAAATGTTATTATTGTGGTGAGATGTTGCATAATAATCTTGATATATAAGAAAAATAACGCAATATTAATTTAATATTTATCTGGGGAATTTTATGAAATGTCCAAAATGTAAAGGTCATGATTTAAAGCCAACAAAAATTGAAGATGGTCTAGCTGTGTTAGGATGTGACAATTGCAAAGGTTCACTATTACCCTTGATGCAATATCGACATTGGTCTGAAGAACACCCCGTTGAACTAGAACAAGAAAAAAAGGTTTTCCAAGTAGAAACAGATGAAACAAGTGAGGCTCTTCAATGTCCAAAGTGTTCAAGTTTGATGATGAAGTATAGAATATCATCAGAAGCTGAAAACAGGGTTGATTTGTGTGCGAGCTGCTATGAGCTATGGTTAGATTGTGGTGAATGGAAATTAATTAAGCAGTTAGAAATACAGGGTATGTTACCATCAATATTTTCTGATTTTTGGCAAAATAACATAAAAAAAGAACTCTCAGAAAAAGCTTATCACGCTAGATATGAAGAAGTGTTCGGGGAGAACTATCCTAAGATTAAAGACTTCAAAGACTGGATAGATAGCTTGGATAAAAAGCAAGCAGTAGTTAACTTCCTTAAAAAACCTAAGCGGGGCGCTTAATATATTTTTCAACGGGTTACGTTATTTTGGTGAAATCATGCCTACAATAAGCGGCCAGATTATACTTTAAGGAATATTTCTAACTAAATTTATGGTTATCTTTGACGTGATGTAAGATGAAAACTTTCATTAATTATTTGGTTTTATCTAAATTATTTAGTACGAATAGTTTCACACAAACACCTATGCTTGAGCGATTCCCAGAGAGCTTTACTAATTTTTCTTAATTATTCCAAAAAAGTGAAATAATTCCTTTGAATGGCCTTACTTTAATGTCTATTCATTTAATCACCCGTTCTAGAGGCATGTATTTATTAACTCTATTGACGATTATAGATTTTGTACTATTTTAAAACTAAATTTTCTTAACAGAAACAGCCATATATAAACTATATGGCCACTTTATGAATTATTTTTTGGACTCTTTATGAGTTTGTACATACTTCATTTGCAACCTGTTTAATAAAGTTTTACCGCTTAACTTTTATGTTATGCTGAACTTAAGTTCATCACGATAATCAAACATAGGTGAAATTATGAAGCTTCAATATCTAGTCAAAGTCTTTAATGTCGTTATTCTTTTCTGTTTTCTTAGTTCTTATAGTTATGCTGGTATTAAAATGACGCCTACGCCTGTTGTTGGGTTGAAATACCAAAAGCAATTATTGCCTGATAATTATGATTCCAATATTCCAAGGCCTAAATCTTTACTTGGTTTTGACGTTGGCCAACGTACAGCAACGCCAGCTCAAATAGCCCATTCTGTGAATGTTTGGGCAGAAACTAGCAATCAAATGCACTTGGTGGAATATGCGCGTTCACATGAAAATAGACCTTTATATTATGCCATTATTTCAACACCAGAAAATCTCGCAAATATCGAATCAGTTAAGAAAGATCTCGCTAAGTTAGCAAATCCTAAAGGACTAAACTCGGCTAATGCGAAGGCAATTATTGATCGCCTTCCAGCTGTTTCTTGGATGGCCTATTCGATTCATGGAAATGAGTCGTCTGGCTCCGATGCTGCTTTGGCGGCTATCTACCATTTGATCGCTTCAAAAGAGCAGGACGTTAAAGATTTGCTATCTAAAAGTATCGTGATTATTGACCCTTCACAAAACCCGGATGGTCGAGCACGTTTTACTAAGATGTTGGAACAAAGCCGTGGGGTGGCTCCAAATATAGATGACCAATCAACCTTACATTCAGGCGTTTGGCCTTGGGGAAGAACTAATCATTATTTATTTGATCTTAATAGGGATTTTATCCTTGGAGTGCATCCTGAAACCATAGGACGAGTAAAAGCGATAAATCAATGGCATCCACAGTTGGTAATTGATGGTCATGAAATGGGTTCACAAAGTACTTATCTATTTGCGCCCGCGAGAGAGCCCGTTAATAAAAATTTATCATTGACATCTAAAAAATGGGGTAATGTATTTGCCAATGATCAAGCTGCCTCTTTTGATCAGAATAACTGGCCTTATTTCACAGGAGAGTGGTTTGAAAACTTATATCCTGGTTACTCAAGCTATTCAGAATTTCGGGGCAGTATTCATATTCTTTATGAGCAAGCACGTATAGCAGAAGATGGAGTTAGGCAAGGGAACGGACGTATAGTTAGTTATCAAGAGTCTGTCCATCATCAATTGGTTAGCACGATGATTAATTTGAAAACACTCGCCAAACATTCAAAGGATATCTACCGAGATTATCTAGCAGACCGTAGAAAAAGTATTTCAAGTGATAGTGAATATGCCAATGTTAGTTATGCTTTTCCACCCTCACAAAATACTAAACGATGGAAGGGGTTCATCCGTTTAATGAAATTACAAGGGTTTGAGCTTTTTACAACCGATAAGGAAACTTCTTTTAGCGATGCGACTAATCAACTAGGTGAAAAGGTAACCTCTAAACTTCCAAAAGGAAGTTTAATCATTCGAAATCGACAACCAGAAGCTCGATTACTCGCAGCTATTTTAGAATTCGATGCTCAAATAGACGATGCGGTGCTTATTGAAGAACGTCAAAAACTACTGCGGGATGGCTCGAGTGTTATGTATGATACTACAGCGTGGAATTTAAGCATGATGCACGGCGTTGAGAGTTATTCTATTCCAAAATTTATTGATGCTGATATCAAACCTTATAAAGAACAACAAGCAACTAGTGGGAATGTCGAAAAAGAAAACTCTATTGCTTACGTTGTAGATGGTGCAGATGATGCATCGGTTGGCTTTGCCGCTCAACTATTAGAGCAAAACCTAAAGGTAAGAATTCTTGATAAGCGGGCCGAATTAGATGGACACTATTTTAGTCGTGGTTCAGTGGTTGTAAATCGTTATGATAACGAATTCTTTAAGGGTGATCTCGATGCCATTGTTGATGGGACCGCGAAGAAAATGTCCGTGTCTGCAAAAGCAATTAGTAGTGGGTTGGGCAAGGGGGATTTACCAGACATTGGTGGATCTCATTTCCGATTGTTGCAACGACCAAATATTGCACTGTTATCTCATGGTGGAGTCAACCCTTATGACTTTGGTGCTATATGGCATTCAATAGACTCGAATTTAGCTATTAGGCATTCGCATTTACGTATGGATACTATTAATTTTAATGATTTACGGCGTTACAATACCTTAGTTATACCCAGTCTTTTTTATGGTCAACTCGATAAGTCTTTACTTGCGAATCTGAATAAGTGGGTAGAGGCTGGAGGTACATTAATTGCGATTGATTCTTCAATTCCAAATATTGTTAATCCAGAAGCAAAACTGAGTAGTGTTCGATTGCTAAAGCAAACTTTTAAAGATATGGAAAAATATGATATTGCATTACAGCGAGAATGGTTATCGCAACAAACAAGCTACTCTGAAATAGAACATGTATGGCAACATAATGCTGCCGATAAAGTGACTTATCCTTGGTCAAACGGTGCCAAAACATCTCCCGAAAAACAGCTTAAGAAAGAGGATAAATGGTTACAAAAATTTTCACCATCGGGTGCTATTGTTACCGCTAGAAGCGACCAAAAACATTGGCTTACTTTTGGAACAGCGGAGAGCTTACCCGTTCTTGTTTCTAATAATCCCGTTCTAATGTCTGATGGAACCTCCGAAGCGGTCGTGCGATTAGGTAGCTATAAAAAGATGGACGAAAGTGTTTGGCAGAAAGTCGTCACTTCGTTTAAAGATAAACCTATTTCTCGAAAAGTAGGTTGGTCCAGTCTTCCTGATGGTTATGAACTCAAATTAAGAATGAGCGGGCTTTTGTGGCCAGAAGCTAGCCAAAGAATTGCAAATTCAGCCTATTTAACTCGTGAGGTAAAAGGCAATGGGCAAATTATTTTATTTGCCAGTCAACCATCATTTCGTGGCTCGACTTTAGCAACCAATCGATTATTACTGAATGCGTTGGTTTATGGTTCGGGATTAGGGACTAACAGAGTGATTGTACCTTAGGCTGGTAAGTAGAATAGGAAATTGGGGTAGGTTCAACCTGATGTCCCCCCCTTGATTCTACCTCTCAGTCTTTTTTTTAGACGATATTCGCTATATACTAAATCTCTGATGTATATTAAGTTTAATGTAAAGGTTAAAACCGATGATAGCAAAGTGGTTAAAGTATGCTGTTTTGATAGCATTATGCACCAACTTGTCATTCCCTTTGCATCTATCCGCACAAAAAACCGTTTTTCAATTCACAAACCTATCGACTGATCAGGGTCTGAACGTTCCAAACGTACTAAAGGTTTTGCAAGATAAACAAGGCTATATTTGGGTGGCGACTCAGCATAGTTTGTATCGTTATGATGGTTATCAATTTAAAAGGTTTAAACACGATCCTGATGATCCGTATTCATTAGCGGATATTTATATAAATTCAATATATGTGGATCGTAAAGGAGTGCTTTGGGTAGGTACTGACGGTGGGCTAGCGCAATATAACGCAGCCAAAGAATCCTTCACTAATTATTTTCACCAACCGAATAAACCTGATAGCTTAAGTAATAATATTGTCATGTCTATTGTTGAAGACGATGCTGGTTCAATTTGGGTAGCCACTCTTGGCGGTGGTCTAAATCGTTTTGATCGGGTTAAAAAAACGTTTACTCATTTCCGTCATGCGCTTGATGACCCAGAGAGTATCAGCTCCGACAATTTATATACTGTCATAAATGATTCTAAAGGGGTTTTGTGGGTAGGAACTAGGAATGCCGGCCTTAATCGCTTTGATAAAAAGAAGGGAATATTTAAACGATATCAACACGAACCGGATAACCCTGACAGCCTTAGCCATAATAAGGTTTATGATTTATTGGAAGATGAGCAGGGCGCATTTTGGATAGCGACTCGGGGAGGCGGCTTGAATCGCCTTGACCGAAAAACAGGTTTATTTCAACATTTTCGGCACGACCCTAACAACATTGAAAGTTTGAGTAGTGATGAGGTTTTTTCCATTTTTTCTGACAATGTTGGCTCGCTTTGGGTAGGTACCGATAAAAGTGGATTAAATCGCCTTGATAAAATTAACAATACTTTTGAACGCTATCAACATAATCCGCAGGACAAAAAAAGTTTGGCTGATGACGATGTGTATAGCATCACTCAGGACCAAACTGGTTTAATTTGGCTTGGGACACTTGGTGGTGGCATTTCTAAATTCGATCCAGCGAGTGAACGTTTTGGTTTAGTAAAGCATGATGCAACTGAATCACATGGATTGAGCAAAGGCGTGGTTTGGGCTCTTTTGAAAGACAAGTCAGGTATTCTTTGGGTTGGTACAGACACTGGGCTTAATCGCTATGATCCAAAGACAAAACAGTTTACGCTTTATCAGCATGAACCAAAAAATATGCTAAGTCTTAGTGATAGTGATGTTCGTTCTTTATTTGAAGATGATTCAGGAAATCTTTGGGTAGGTACTAGTAAAGGGGGTCTTAATATACTCATTAAATCTGAATTAGACGGCATAAATGATGTTTCTAGACCTTTGCGTTTTGAACATTACCGTAATCAAATAGGCGATGAGACTAGCTTAAGTGATAATCATGTTTCCGTTATTCATCAAAGTATTGAAGGTGATATGTGGATAGGTACTCAAAACGGACTTAATCGGTTTAACCAGCAAACAAAACAATTCACTCGTTTTAAACATTCACCTAAATCTGACTCAAGTATTAGTCAAAATGATATAAATGCCTTATACACAACTCAAGATGGTTCACTTTGGGTCGGTACACTCGGCGGGCTGAACAAATTCGAAACTGAAACACAGAGCTTTACTCGTTATCAGCATGAAAAGGGAAACCCTAATAGTTTAAGTCATAACTCAATTAATGCTGTTATCGAGGACGAAAAAGGCATTTTATGGCTCTCCACGAGCGGGGGACTAAATAAATTTAATCCAAAAACTAATAGCTTTAAACACTACCGTGTTAAGGAAGGAATGCTCAGTGATAGAGTTTTTGCAGTTTTAATTGATGATAACGGCAAGCTTTGGATTGGAGAAAACGGTATTTCTTTTTTTGATCCTGAGACAGAGGTTTTCAAAAATCATATTGGAGAAGAAGCAGGCTGCGTGGGAGTTAATCAGGGGGCTTTTTTTAAAGCAAATGATGGGAAAATGTTTTTTGGTAATCATGGATATTGTGCTTTTTATCCACAAAATGCAATTCGAGAAAGTTTCCCTCCAAATGTTGTTTTAACCGATTTCCGCTTGCGCAATAAAAGCATGCCTATTAAGAATAAGAAGCCAGACTCACCTTTGACAAATGTGCTCGATCAAAGCGAATCTATCACTCTCAAGCACAGTGATAATGTATTATCTTTTGAGTTTGCAGCACTGCATTATACGGCACCTAAAGCAAATAAATTTCGTTATAAATTAGAAAACTTTGATGATAACTGGGTTACAACTTCTTCAGATAATAGGCGAGCAACTTATACTAATTTGTCGCCTGGAAAATATACCTTCCGCGTAAACGCAAGCAATAATGAGAACTTGTGGAATAAAAATGAACGTTCAATTGATCTTATAATCTTACCACCAGTTTGGTTAACCTGGTGGGCTTATAGCCTCTACTTTTTATTACTGGCAGGTGGTTTAATATTGTTTATTCGATTGCAACAGAAAAAAGTAATTCAAGCTCGGTTTTTACTTAAAAAAGAAAATGAACTTGTTCAACGACTAAAACGACTAGATAGACTCAAAGACGATATACTCACAAATACTTCTCATGAGTTAAGAACGCCCCTCGGTGGAATTTTAGGGCTTTCCGAGTCAATGTTATATGAAGACTCAAGTGAGGTATCTGAAGAGGTTAAAGGTAATTTACAACTCATCGTTAATTGTGGTTTACGTTTATCTCATTTAATCAATGATCTTCTAGATTTTCAAAGTGTAAAATTAAATGCTATTAAACTACATACTCAAGCAATCGATATTCGTTTAGCCGTTGATACTACGTTGGCGATGTTAAACATTCTAGTCAAAGATAAAGAAATACAGTTGCTCAATCAAGTATCATCAAACCTACCGCCAGTTGAAGCAGACGATTCACGTTTGCAGCAAATATTATTTAATCTGATTGGTAATGCGATTAAATTTACGCCATCGGGGTTTGTGAAAGTGACGGCAGAATTAGATAATAAATTTGTTAAAATAAGTATAATTGATAGCGGAATAGGCATTCCACTAAATAGACAAACAGACATATTTGAGTCGTTTCGGCAACTCGATAGCTCGGCAACTAGAGAGTATCAAGGGATAGGATTGGGGCTGTCCATTTCAAAAAAATTAATCGAGAGACATTCAGGTACAATTAGCGTGACATCTGATATTAATCAAGGTTCTATTTTTACTTTTTCATTACCGGTTAGTTTAAAAAGTTTGCAGTAGAATAAATCGATAAGGGATAATGGGATTCAAAAGCACAAAGAAAAAAAACACCTGAAGAATAGAAAAATCTAAGACACCTCTTAGGGGCGAGCCAACTCAACATTCCAAGATATAAGATAATCTAAATTTTCTGGTTGCTTACGTAATTATTCAATCAACAACATGAGATAGTCAACAATTACGAGACAGCCTACTTTTGGAAATCGCTTACAACTGAAATGGATGTTCTCTTACAACATCCACCAAACTTCCCACCCTACAAAGCTTGGTATATTCTATTTGTTTTTTTATAAATCCTATGTATTGGGTTCAGCACCTTATCAAGGAGCTTCTTTATCCAGCAATTCCATTAATCCAACCAGTGCCGCGAAAAGGATGGCACCCACAGGCCAAACAATCCAAGTTACGCCCCAATCCATCGTCCACAAGCTCCAGCCAATATAGATGGCAGTTAACAAAGGCCAGTAGAATGCAGCAAGCTTCTCTGCCTGCTTTGTACGTCTACTTTTGCTACCCTCAAAATCACCTTCCTTTAGAATCATGTTGTAGGCATTATATTTAGCTGAAGCTGGAATCAATATGTATGTTCCAGCTGCTACCATTAGGATTAACACGACTAGCATCATCAATGTCAAATCAGAGTCACCAGAGAACATGCTGACAAACATTAGAGGTACAAAACTGAAAATGAACAAGGATATAGCTACAGATAATCTTTGATTATAGGTGCTCCTAAATTTTTGTAATTTTTCTTTAAAAACGCTATGTACACCGTAGGCCAACTCAAATCCCCCATTTTCTATCGGCACTAAGTCACTTTCATATTGGTTAGTTCTAATAAAAAAGCTTACACCAATAGAGACCATGACTAATATGAATACAACGCCTATAGCTGCTGCTACATTGGGTGTTAGGTTTAACTGATTTGCTTTAGCCATTGCCAATAAAGCAAAGAGTGGTACTACCGAGCCTACACATAGAAAAACGCCCTTGGCAATTAACTGAGCCATCCCCATCTTATTCTCGACATATTTCATTGCTTGTTCTAGACTTATTTGTATGGCATTTATTTCCAAATCTCCATTGAGGGATTCAGGTGTTTCAACATCATCCTTCAGTAGATAATCAGTCGAAACGCCAAAGATTTCGGCCAACGTAATTATTTTGTTTAAATCAGGTATGCTGTTAGTGCCTTCCCATTTAGATACCGACTGCCTAGAAACCCCCATTTTCTCTGCTAGCTCTTCCTGCGACCAGCCAATCTGTTTTCTTAATCTAACTATCTTTTCTGCTAAAATCATAATTTTTATTCCTTCACCTGTTGTTGATGGTAAGCATAGGAAATTGGCTAGTTGCAGGCCACCAAGTCAGGTTGTTAATTTGTCAACCAATGGTTGCTATTTAAGGATTTAGTGAAATTTAATCATTTCTTTAGTGTTAATAAGTTAACTTTTTTACATTGAAAAGTCCAACCTCAAAGGGGGCGCAACAACTTGAGGTAATAGTTAGAACAGAAAGTTTTCTAGTTATTAGACTCCGTATTTTGAATGATTGTAAGTGACTATTTTTATATAAGTATCTAATTTAGTCATTTTTTCACTGTAATCTGAAAAATAAAGGTCATTACTATCATTATATTTGAGGAAACCATCACCATCACCATTACTGTTAGGTATTACTACGAGTATGTATTTTTATTTAAATGCACAAATTCCGGAAATAGAGAATCAACGCTAAAGACATTTAAGTGATAATAGTTAGTAAGTTAAATAATAGGTTGTTCGATTAGACCTTTCCAGTCAATAGACTTTTTTACTAAATTTAGTCAGCAGCGAGTCTAAAATTTAACTATTCTATTAAATAGGCACTAATTAGTTAAATGATAGGAAAGCTAAATGACACAAGAATATAAAACAGTTAAAGCAAATGATTTCTTAACTTTTGTTCCTGGTACTCCGGCTCACGTAAGAATTGAAACTACTTTGATCGAAATTGGTGGTGGAGCAAAAAAAGGCATTGAATTTAAGCAACTTGCTCTTGCTGCTGCTGGATGGAAATATAAAGAATTGACCTCATTTGGTGCTCACGCTGAAACTGCTGCTGACGCATTTAATAAACTTGGGAAAGTGCTAACTGAAACTCAGGAAAAAGAAGAAATATTAAACAAGTTGGAGGATTGAGTTAATCAATAGATTAGCTCTCCAGATTTTTTTCCGACCTGAGTTATTTTTCTAATATTCTTTATTTTCTCAAATCATCCATATCCGCAATTAGTTCGTCTAACTTGGTCATTACACGCCCATAAACTAGCTTAAAGTCCCAGATATAAATATGTTTGCTGAAATAAACTATGATTAACGAAATAGCAAGTACAGCAAGCGTCCAAAAAACGGGTAATCCCATAACCATATAAACATCGGGATCGTTTTTAAAATTAATTAAGGTTTCATTTTTAGTATTGTCGTTAAACCAGACTAATGCAACACAGGCTAAAAAGGTAGGAGGATAAAAGAACCTAGCGATTTTGGAATTATAACTAATAGTATTCTTTAACCAATGATCAAATGACTTAATAAAGTGATAACTATCTTGATTCTTATCAATCTTTTCTAACGAATCTAACTGTGTTTTACCAATAACAACATAAAGGTTAAATAATAGAAACATAATGAAGCCTATTATTTCTCGACCATCAACAATAAGATAGATCAGCATTCCGATTGAAAATAAGAGTAAAACAATTAAATTGATTTTAAACATGCGTTTAAACTTATCAATAATATGATTGGATTTTTTATTGTATAAATTATCGATTTCAGGTGGCATTAAGTCGCCATTTTCTGTGAAACCTTTTTTCCAAATATCTTCTATAGAATCAGTCATCTTAATGTACCTCAATTAATTTAGTGAGCCGTTCTTTAATTCTATTAATTCGAACACCAATGTTATTTGATTTGGTTCCGATAATGTCGGCGATTTGTTGATAACTCTTTTCTTCTAAATAGAGCAAAATAACGGCGCGGTCGATTTCAGATAGTTTTTTGATAGCCGTGTAAAGTTGATTCAATGATTGCTCTTCAAAAAACTGGTTATCTTCTATCGTTTGATTTGCCTGTAATTTTTCTTCTGGTAGCGCATCTGATGCAAAATGCTTGTCGTTATTTTTTCTCTTTTTAAGCAAGGTTAAACAAACATTTAAAGATAATCGATATACCCATGTAGACCATTCGGATTGTTGTTTAAAATTGTCTTTGCTTCGCCAAATTTGTAGACAGACTTCTTGATAATAGTCTTCAAAATCAATCTGGTTGTTGGTGTAGGCACGACATATCTTAATGATAATGCCCGATACAGGTAAGATTGATGATGTATAAAAATCATTTCCCATATCTATGCTGGTTGCCTTTTATTATATTGTTTATCAAAGTTAGTGGCCTATTTCTCGGTTTATTACACTTGGAGACAATTTTTATTGATTTAGTCAAATTAAAATATAGATTTTATTTAAGAGATATATCTTTTATCGAAACACTTAGTAACTAATTTTCTAATAATATGACAACCATTTTACAATGAATTCATATATATTTTCTTATTATTCATTAGAGATAGTTTCAAAGTAAATATTAAATAATTTAATTCAGGGAAAAAATAATGATTTGTCGTTCGAATGCCTTTATAAAAGGGTTTATATTAATCTTTCTGTTAAGTTTGAGTTCCAATATTCATGCTCAAGCAAGTTTTGAAGATAGTCAGCTCTTTACTACAAAGTCGCTAAGTTTTGAGTCAGCTTTATTAAATGGTGAACGAAAAATTCAAGTTTATCTACCTAAGAGTTACGCTTTAGGTGAAAGAAAGTACCCGGTTATTTATGTGCTTGATAGTGATTTTTTGTTCCATCAAGCGGTTAGTATTTCTTCTGTTAGGTCAAGTAGAGATCTAATGCCTGAATCAATTATTGTTGGGATTAGTAATCCAACCAATCAGCAAAGATTTGCGTTGGCTATGCCTATAAAAAGAGAAATTGATGGAAATCTCTCTTTTAAAAATGGTAAACCAGAGATCTTCTTGGATTTTTTTGCCAAGGAGTTATTTCCTTTTATAGAGAAGAAATTTCGTACTGCCAATCATCGTACCGTCGTTGGAATGTCCCCAACCGCTGGTGCAGTTATGACAAGTTATTTAAATCGCCCAGATTTGTTTGATGCTTATGTTGCGATCGCATCTGATCCACATTTTTTTAATATCAATGGTGAGCTTTTAGCCGATAAATTCATTAAATCGGTCGCAAAAAATAACGATAAGAGAAAAAAATGGTTATATTTCAGTCGAGGTGAGCTTGATACTCCTCATAATCCGAATATTATTGACGTATTTAACAAATTGGATAAAGGTTTTGCTGAAAGTAAATCTAATCATATCGCCAAGGCTGAAATAATTAAGGAAGGAGAACATTACGAGAGTTCATTATTGAGTTTTATTAATGCCTTCAAACTAATTTATCCAGTCAATGTTTGGCGACCTAATTACCGTTCTTATCGTGACGTGGAAAATCCAGAAATGGAATTAGCTGCGTTTTATAAGCAGCTATCTAAGGAATACGGTTTTAAGGCATATCCAACTGTAACAGGTTACTGGATGGGAAATTCGGTAACAGGGCTGGCTCGACACTTCGGCCGGAAGAAAGAATACCAGAAAGCCATCAACTTACTTAAATGGGGATTAAGCTCTTTTCCTGAATCTGTTGCTATTCATGAGGGGCTTACTAATGTATTTGAAGAGTTTGGAGATAAAAAAAGTGCATTAAAGCATGCCGAAATTGTTTATAAACTTGCCAAGGAGCAAGCGAGTCCCCATTTAGATTATTTTAGTGAAAGAATAAAACAATTAACTAATCAAAATAAAATGTAGGGATTCAAATGCAAATATCGGAATTTAGCCTATACTGAAAAAAGGGTGGATTAAAGGAAGATTGATATTGCGTTTATTAATTGCAGAACCAACTAAGTCACTTAGCAAGCTTGCTTGCTGTGTGGCTGTTGCAGAGGGATTTGAGTGTGATATTGCTAATAATACATCAGAACTATTTCAAGAGCTAAAAGAACATCAATTTGACATAATTTGCTTGGCGCCGAATATTGGAAAAGAAACCGGTATTGGTGTCTTAAAGAAAATTAGAAAGCTTCAAAAATTTAAATTTACTCCCATTTTCCTGTTTACGTCATCACCCGACTCTAAAGATACCTTAGATGCTATTTCTGCAGGAGCCACTGATCTAATAACCAAGTCTGATTTTGATAGTTTTGGTTACTTTTTACAGAGATATAGAGAGAGCCTACAGCCTTTAGAGGCAAGGGTTCTTGTTATAGAGGATTCTAAAACCCAGCAAGAAATTTATTCATCACTTCTTGTGAGCCTTGGTTGTCAGGTCGACTTTAGCGATAATGCGACAGAGGCTTTCGATATATATCAAAATGATACTTATGATCTGGTGATAACTGATATTGTTCTTAGAGGCGCTTATTCGGGGGTTGCTTTAGCCGGTAGAATTAGGCGACTAAAGTCTGTTGCTGGAGATGTGCCTATCCTTGCTGTTTCAGGTTATGAAGATCCTTCTCGGGAGGCTAGTTTGTTTAGCTTTGGTGTAAGCGATTATATCAAAAAGCCATTAGAGCCAATCAAGTTTTCTCGCCAAGTACGTTCGTTAATTAAGTCTTTTCAAGATTATAAAGAGCTTGAAAAGAAAAGCGCCCAACTTATTGAATCCGATAAGTTGAGGATCCAGTTTTGGGCAAATTTAAGTCATGAAATAAGAACACCACTTAATGGAGTAATCGGTTCTTTAGAATTAATTAATGAAAAGGACATTCGTGAAAATAAAAAAGATTATTTAGAAGCAGCAAAAAGTTCTTCGGAAATGATTTTATCTCTGTTGAACGATGTATTGGAGTTAACCAAAGCCGAAAGCGGAAAACTAGAGTTTGAGCCAGAAACAATTAATTTAGAAAAAGCGTTAAAACAACAATTAGGAATGATCCGAGCTTTGGCGGATAAGAAAAAAGTTGACTTGAATTACTATCTTGACCCGAATATATCGAAGTATGTTGAGTGTGATTTAACTCGACTGAATCAAGTGGTAGCCAATTTATTGAATAATGCTATCAAGTTTACTTCTCAAGGTTCTATTAATATTCATTGTGAAAAATTAAAAGGTGACGCTGAATTTCTTCAAGTTTCTGTTACTGACACCGGTATCGGTATTGCACAGGGAGAGCAATTACAAATTTTTGAGAAGTTTAAACAGGCGAATGATAGTGTTGAAAATGTCTATGGTGGCACGGGAGTAGGGCTTCATATTGTTAAGCTTATTGTATCCATGTGGGGTGGTGAGATTTCTGTTGAGTCGGAATTAGGCAAAGGTAGTTGCTTTAAGTTTAGTATGCCGTTAACTGAAGTCGACAAACTTGAAACGAATATAGAGGTACAACCATTATTAAACAATACTGAGAACAAGAGAGTGTTAGTGGTAGATGATTCCAAAGTTAATTTAATGATAGCTGAGGGGGTATTGGTTGATTTAGGAATAGAGTGCGATACTGCAATGAGCGGTATTGAGGCGTTAGAAAAAATTGAAGATACTTTATATAGCTGTATTTTTATGGATTGCCAAATGCCTAATATGTCTGGAATAGAAGCGACTAGAAAAATAAGAGATATGGATAATCAAGCGAATAAAAATATACCAATTGTAGCCCTAACTGCTCACAGTGCAGATGGGTATAAAGAAGAATGTGAAGCTGCAGGGATGAATGATTTTTTGGAAAAACCTTTTCGACGTACTTCGATCATTGAGATGCTTAACAAGTACCTTTTATAAAGAAAGATAGGCAGCATAGAACTGTTTATCTGTGTTTGAGTTAGTTTTAGCCTCCTCTGAAATTGTAACAAATCATGTTATATTCAAAATAAAACGATTTTTTTCAATAAGTTAACAATATCTGGTAACAACTTCTTTATATGGTCGATCTGGACTATCTATGCGAAACTTACATCCACTTTTAAATCAATCAATACGAGAAAATCCCATGAAAAAATTCGGTCATTTAGCCGTAGCGGCAACATTGGCTTTGCTTGGAGCGAATAGTGTTTATGCTGATCAAACTAGCCATGTATATGGAATTCATGATCGAAGCTCTAATCACTTTGCTTTTACAAACGCTACTATTTATATAGAGCCTGGGAAATCAATTACAAACGCCACTTTGGTAATAGATAATGGACGGATTGTTAGTGTAAAAGCAAAAGGAAAAGTGCCTGCCGGAGCGACTGAAGTCGATTTAACCTCTCATATGGTATATCCGGGATTCATTGACGCTTATAGTAATTATATTTTTACTAGCAAAAAGCCAGCCCCAGCGAGTCGTTCAGAAGCACCGAAATATGATGGCGACCGCAAGGGGGGGAATGCATGGAATGATGCAATTCACGCGCAGGTTGATTGGGTAAACGAATTTAAAAGTGACCCGAAAGCTGCCAAAAGCTATATCAATAATGGGTTTACTGCGGTTCAAACAGCTAAGCTAGACGGTATTTTCCAAGGGCAAGCTTTGACTGTCTCTTTGGGAAGCGGCTTACCCAATGATTTAATTTACAAAGCAAATGCCAGTCATTTCGGCTCGTTTGATAAAGGGCTATCTAAACAGGCTTATCCTAGTTCGTTAATGGGCAGTATTTCATTAATTCGTCAGACGCTAAGTGATGCTGTTTGGTATCAACAAGCGAAAGGTAAAACTGATAACCTAATGACCGGTCAACCGGTCGAATATAACGCAGCGTTAGAAAGTCTTGCAGAATTAAAAAGTTCAGGAATGATATTCAATGCGGGAGATTATTTGTCGACTTTGCGTGCCGACCAATTATTCGATCAATATAAAATCAATACAAGCTTTATCGCAGACGGTCATGAATATGCTCGAATTAATGAAATCAAAAATATTAAAGCTAGTTTTATATTACCGCTTAATTTTCCTGCTAAACCAGATGTTAGCAGTTATGAGTCTCAACTTGATGTTTCGCTAGGTGAACTTCGTCATTGGGAGCGAGCGCCTTCAAATCCGGCAGTTTTGGCGAAAAATAAAATACCTTTTGCTTTTACTCAACATGGATTAAAAAAGAGCGAACAATTTTGGGAAAAAATTAAACTAGCCATTAAAAATGGTCTTTCCGAGACAGATGCACTTGCTGCATTGACAGCTACTCCAGCAAAACTAGCGGGTGTTTCAAAAAGCGTCGGTCAAATTAAACCGGGTATGTACGCGGATTTTATTATTGCTGACGGAAATTTATTTAAAAAAGGTAAAATTAAAAGTGTATGGATGCAAGGGAAAGAAAAATCGTTTTCACCGATTAGGGAAATATCTTTTGCTGGAGAATACCCTCTAATGATTGGTAGCCTTTCAGTTTCCTTAGATTTAAAACAAGATGGAAAAAAAATTACTGGAAATATTGTTGCAGGTGATAAAAAATCAGCAATCAAAGTTCACCAACAATCAGACAATAATCTCCAGTTTAGTGTCGATTTATCTGAGCTTGGTTTAACCGGTGTTTATCGCTTTAGTAGTCGGTTGTATGACAATGGTTTGAAAGGTTTTTTTGTTAATGAAAAGGCGGAGCAAGTAGGATTCAATTTAAACCGTCAAGCCGCAGAAACGAAAGAAGAAAAATCTAAAGATAAAACTAATGACAAGTCGATTAAATTAATTGGAAATTTAACTTACCCAAATCGTGCTTTTGGTCTTAGCGAATCAGCCAGACAGCAGAATGTTCATATTAAAAATGCAACGGTCTGGACATCAGAAAGTGCGGGTATTTTAAAAAATACGGATTTAATTATTAAAAAAGGCAAGATATCAAAAATTGGTCAAAATCTTAAATCACCAAAAGGTTATTTAGTCATTGATGCGAAAGGTAAACATGTTACCGCCGGCATCATTGATGAACATTCGCATATCGCAATTAGTAAAGGTGTGAACGAAGGAAGCGATGCGATTACCTCAGAAGTACGGATTGGCGATGTAGTTAATCCAGATGACATTAACATCTACCGTGCATTAGCGGGCGGTACAACCATTGCTCAGCTGCTCCATGGATCGGCGAACCCTGTCGGTGGGCAAGCTCAGGTGATTAAGTTGCGTTGGGGAACAACGGCCGAAACAATGAAAGAAAAAAGAGCGCCGGGTTCAATAAAATTTGCACTAGGAGAAAATGTTAAACAGAGCAACTGGGGTGATAGTTACAATATTCGCTACCCTCAGACTAGGATGGGTGTTGAAACAATAGTAAGAGATGCTTTTATTAGAGCGCAAGATTATAAAGCTTCCTGGAAACAATACGATAGCTTATCGAGTAGTAAAAAGAAGTTAACATCTCCACCAAGAAAAAATTACCGACTAGATGCATTGGTTGAAATATTGGATAGCGAACGTTTTGTTCATTCTCATTCTTATGTTGCTTCGGAAATTCTTAGTTTAATGAATATTGCCGAAGATTTTGATTTTACAATTCAAACTTTCACTCATATTCTTGAAGGTTACAAAGTTGCTGATGAAATGGCAAAACATGGTGCTACAGCCTCAACCTTTGCTGATTGGTGGGCCTACAAGTTTGAAGTAATTGATGCAATTCCGATGAACACTTGTTTGATGATGGATAGGGGGGTTAACGTATCAGTTAACTCTGATAGTGGTGATCTCATTCGTCGATTAAATACCGAAGCAGCTAAGTCAATTCAATATTGTGGGATGGCTCCTGAAGATGCGATTAAGATGATTACGATTAATCCAGCTAAGCAGTTAAAAATTGACCGCTATACCGGAAGTTTGAAAAAAGGCAAAGATGCTGACTTTGTAATTTGGGATGGAAACCCATTATCTATCTATTCTAAGGTAGAACAAACTTGGATCGACGGTCGAAATTACTTTAATCGCGCAACGGATAAGCAAATGCGAGTGTCTCTTGCTAATGAAAAAAATGCGTTGATTCAAAAAGCATTGTCTCAAGGAAATAATAAATCGAAAGATAAGAAAAGCGATTCTAAACAACAAGATAAGAAACAGTTAGCTTTGGATCGTGAACTTTATATCTTAAAACATGAAGCCCAATGGCAATGTGATGATAATTTTGATTTCTGGCATTGGAAGTCTGCACAAACTGGAGGACAGCAATAATGAAAAATTTAATAAGCTTATTTATCGTCGCAAGTTTTAGTTTAACCAGTTATGCGAGTGACATTATTCCAGGTGAAAAACAATCTAACCCTATACTGATAAAAGGTGGTACGTTACATACTGTTACTGATGGCACTAAGGTTGGTTATGATCTGCTAATTGAAAAAGGTGTGATTAGTAAAATTGGAAAAAGTATTGCAGCACCAAAGGATACAAAAGTGATCGATGCCCAAGGTAAACAGATTTATCCAGGTCTTATTGGTATGGTAACGGATATCGGAATGGTTGAAATTGGGGCAGTTCGTGCTACTCGTGACAGCCGAGAAGTTGGTGGGGAAACACCTGAAGTCAAAGCACATATAGCTTATAATGCAGATTCTGAAATCATTCCAACGATACGTAGTAATGGTATTACTCACGTTCAAATCACTCCGGGTGGTAGAGGGGTAAATGGTCAATCTTCTCTTATGCAACTTGATGGTTGGACTTGGCAAGATGCGTTAATCAAGTCAAATACTGGGATGCATTTACGTTGGCCTTCAGTCGGCATTAATAAATCCTTTTGGGAAACTCGCACACCAGAAAAGCAGAAAGAAGCGAACCAAAAAATGGCTAAGCAGCTTAAAGAAACATTCAATGTTATGAAAGCATATGCAACAGCTAGGGAGGAGAATAAATCACAATCGATAGATTTAAGATGGGAAGCGATGCGACCTGTTTTAAAAGGTGAAATACCTCTTTATATTCATGCAGACGACTATCGCCAGATAGAGCAAGCAATCCATTTTGCCGATAAAGAAAAGCTTAAAATCGTGATTGTTGGCGCGCGTGATGCTGATAAAGCCATTGATTTAATTAAACAGCACAATATCCCAGTGATTTTCACTTCTGCTTGGGGAAGAACTTGGCGTAGTGATGAAGCAATGGATAAAGCCTTTGTGACTCCATCAGTTTTAGAGGCGAATGACATTAACTATGCGCTTGCAATAGAGGGAAATTGGCCTGTACGTAATTTAGCCTTCGCAGCAGGGCAATCGATTGCTTATGGTGTGTCAACTGAAACCGCACTTGAATCAGTCACAATTCGTCCTGCCAAAATATTGGGTGTTGCGGATAAAATGGGTTCTTTAACCGAAGGAAAACAAGCAAATATTGTTATCAGTTCGGGCGATTTGTTTGATCACTTAACTCATAACGTGGAAACCTTGTTAATTGAAGGTCGAGAAGTTGATCTTGATAATCGTCATAAGCGACTCTACAAGAAATATTCAGAAAAGCCTAAATTATAAACATCTTGGCTAAATAAAAATATCTTAAATAGCTAAAAATAAACCCTCTTGATTTCCTAAGAGGGTTTACCTGTCCTTTCATTGAGAAGATGAATTCCACTACTTGATTATTTAATCAAGGTTTCTTCGCCCAAAGGCTCAGGATGTTTTATTTTTAGACTATCAGCCCATTCACGGGAAAAATCTCGCTGCGTAGAAATATTAATCATCATGGTTATTAACATGGCGATTAATGCACCTATACCAGCTAATAACATATCTTTGTGAGCATCCCAAACATCGCCTTGAGTACCTAAATAATGAATCCCAAGTTCTCCACCAAAAACCACAGCTGCAGCCCACTCAATTAATTCATAAATAAGCGATGTTGATAGGGCAAAATTAAGGGGCAAAAAGTAACCCCAAAAACCTTTAGCATCAGCAATACGCAAATAAACCTCTCTAATTGGATAAGCTATTAATAAACCGTAAAGGAAGTGGATAATTCGATCGAAGTTGTTTCGTTGCCAGCCCAGTAATTCGTTTAGGCTAAAACCGAAAATGGATTGACTCCACTCATCATAGGGGACTTTTGCATAGGTATAATGGGAGCCAATTTCATGAAGGCTTAAAAATGTGAAAATAAGAGAATATGAAACTTTAGAAAATGGAAATCGAATATAGGTGGTAAGTAGGAGAATAACTGATAAAACAGATAGGATGTTCTCTAATACCCAATCTTGCCGATTATAAGGACTAACTGCTCCAGCTATCCAGATAATAATGAATAACACTATTAAGGTATAAAAGTAGGTTTTGTGTGAGGAAGTATTCATCATAAGTCTTCTTATTTTTCTAGCATCAATTATACAACATATTTGGTTTGCAAATTTGCCTCATAGCTTTGTCGACAATTTGGCGGGTTGCCGTTGATTTTTCGGTTAAAAATGGCTATATTGTCGACAATATAGGTTTGTTAAGCAAAACTACAATAAATGCCAATCCATTCCGAACAAGTAATAACCGCAGCAGATAAAACCTTTTTTCAATTGAGGAATGATATTGTTGAAGGTGTTATTAAGTCTGGTACAAAGCTCAGTGAAAATGAATTGTCAACAAACTACTCTGTCAGTCGAGCCGTGATCCGTGAAGCGCTTAACCGGTTAGAGGCTTGTCATCTGATTGAGAGAAAAGCGAATATTGGTTCGAGAGTTGTTTCGCTTACCAATGAAGGTTTAGCTGAACTTTATTTGGTTAGGGAATCTCTTGAAGGTATGGCTGCAAGACTCGCAGCAACTAATATGAGTGATGAAGAAATTGCTGATTTGAATGAGTTATTAAATACTCATTTTCAAACGGTCAAAGGTGGTGAAACTTATTATCAAGAAGCGGGTGATGTCGATTTTCATTATCGGATTATGTTGGGTAGCAAAAATAGTCATCTAATTTCTGTATTATTTGATGGCCTTTATCATTTAATTCGCATGTATCGCGTTCAACTTGGAATGGCGGGCTCAAGAGTAACTACAGCATTTGATGAACATAAGCATATCGTTCAAGCGATCTCGAATCGAGACCCAGAATTAGCGGAAATGTTGATGCGAAGACATATTGCTTATACCAAGAAAAGTTTGCAAAGTAAGTTAATTTTGTAGCAATGAAAAGAGACAAAAGAAAAAAATTCACTACTGAGGCACAGAGAATAGAAAAGCTGTAATTGTTGATTTTTCTGTGTCCTCTGTGCCTCTGTGGTAAAAATGGTTTTTAATTATTGGAATAAATTATGAATGTAAATTATAGAAAGGCATTATCAGGCAGTGATCTAGATTATTTTGATACTCGCGAAGCGATGGATTCGATTGAGCCAGGATCTTATGAAAAATTACCTTACACTTCACGAGTATTGGCTGAAAACTTAGTTCGACGATGTCCACCAGAAAAGCTTACAGATTCATTGAAACAGATTATTTATCGTAAACGAGAAATAGATTTTCCCTGGTTTCCGGCTCGGGTTGTTTGTCATGATATTCTTGGTCAAACGGCACTAGTGGATCTTGCCGGTTTACGGGATGCTATCGCAGAAAAAGGTGGTGACCCTTCGCAAATTAACCCGGTAGTTCCAACTCAATTAATTGTAGATCATTCGTTAGCGGTTGAACATGCTGGTTTTGAAAAAGATGCTTTTGAAAAAAATCGAGCGATTGAAGATCGCCGTAATGAAGATCGTTTCCATTTTATTAATTGGACAAAAGCAGCCTTTAAAAATGTCGATGTGATCCCACCCGGAAACGGCATTATGCATCAGATTAATTTGGAACGTATGTCGCCAGTAATTCAAGCGCGTGAAGGCGTTGCCTTTCCAGATACCTTAGTTGGAACAGACAGCCACACGCCAATGGTTGATGCTTTAGGTGTTATCGCTGTTGGTGTTGGTGGGCTGGAAGCGGAAAGTGTGATGCTTGGTCGAGCTTCTTATATGCGCTTGCCAGATATTTTTGGAGTTGAGCTAAGCGGTAAACCACACGCGGGAATTACTAGCACTGACATCGTATTAGCATTAACTGAGTTTTTGCGAGCTGAAAAAGTTGTATCGAGTTATCTAGAGTTTTATGGCGAAGGAGCTTCTCATTTAACCTTGGGTGACCGAGCAACAATCTCCAATATGACGCCTGAATTTGGTGCAACGGCAGCGATGTTTTATATCGATCAACAAACTATTGATTACTTAAAAATAACCGGCCGTGAAGATGACCAAGTCAAGCTGGTTGAAAATTATGCTAAGCAATCAGGCTTATGGGCAGATTCGTTAGTGAATGCTGAATATGAAAGAGTATTAAAATTTGATCTATCGAGTGTGGTTCGAAATATAGCCGGACCTTCTAACCCTCATAATCGAGTTGCAACCAGTGACCTTGCCACACGGGGCATCAGTGGCGAGTTTGAAGAACTTGAAGGAAAAATGCCTGACGGCGCTTGTATTATTGCCGCGATCACTAGCTGTACTAATACCAGTAACCCTCGCAATATGATTGCAGCAGGGCTTATTGCACGAAATGCTAATGCGCGAGGTTTAACTCGTAAGCCTTGGGTGAAAACATCTTTGGCTCCCGGCTCAAAAGCCGTCAAACTTTATTTAGAAGAAGCCAATTTATTGCCTGAATTAGAACAACTTGGTTTTGGTGTAGTTGGTTTTGCTTGTACTTCTTGTAATGGAATGAGTGGGGCATTAGATCCTATGATTAAACAAGAAATCCTTGAGCGAAAACTATTTACCACCGCCGTACTATCAGGCAATCGAAATTTTGATGGACGTATTCATCCTCACGCCGAGCAAGCTTTTTTAGCATCGCCGCCGTTGGTGGTTGCCTATGCAATTGCAGGGACAATTCGCTTTGATATTGAAAAAGATATATTAGGTATTGATGCCGATGGAAAAGCCGTGAAGCTTAAAGATATTTGGCCGAGTGATGAAGAAATTGACTCGGTAATTGCCAAGAGCGTAAAACCTGAGCAATTTCGTAGCGTTTATAATCCAATGTTCGATATCAATGTTGATTATGGCGAGCAAACTAATCCGCTTTATGATTGGCGTCCACAAACTACTTATATTCGTCGTCCACCCTATTGGGAAGGTGCGTTAGCAGGTGAAAGAACCATGAAAGGTATGCGTGTATTGGCGGTATTAGGCGACAATATAACAACCGATCATTTATCACCATCAAATGCGATCCAAGCATCTAGCGCGGCAGGAGAATATTTAGCCAAAATGGGGTTGCCAGAAGAAGATTTTAATTCATACGCAACCCATCGCGGAGACCATTTAACCGCACAACGAGCGACCTTTGCTAACCCTAAATTATTAAATGAAATGGTTCAGGAAAATGGCGAAGTAAAACAAGGCTCTTTTGCTCGAATTGAGCCAGAAGGTCAAGTAACTCGTATGTGGGAAGCGATAGAAACCTATATGCAGCGAAAGCAGCCGTTAATTATTGTTGCAGGTGCAGATTATGGTCAAGGTTCTTCTCGTGATTGGGCGGCTAAAGGTGTTCGTCTGGCAGGTGTCGAAGTGATAGCTGCAGAGGGTTTCGAGCGTATTCATCGGACTAATTTAATTGGTATGGGGGTGTTGCCATTAGAATTCAAAGCCGGCGTGAATCGTAAAACATTAGCAATTGATGGAACTGAAACATTTGAAGTAAAAGGCAAACCTGAACCAAGCGCGACATTAACTTTAGTTGTTAATCGTAAAAATGGAGAAACAATCGATGTGCCAATGACTTGCCGTTTGGATACCGCCGAAGAAGTCTCTATTTATGACGCTGGTGGTGTTTTACAGCGATTTGCTCAAGATTTTTTGGAAAGTAATAAAAACTAAAATAAAAAAACATTCACCACGTAGGCTCAGAGTACACGGAGACGAGAAAATGATTTTTGAATGGTTAAAATAATATATTCAAATATTATAATTCTAAGCTTTTGTGTTTTATCTTTTTCTCCGTTCTCTCTGTGCCTCCGTGGTGAATAGTTTTTTATCTTTTTATTTTTAAATATTTAGGATATTTAACATGCCTCATAAACCACAAATAAAAATTCCTGCCACTTATATGCGCGGTGGTACTAGCAAAGGCGTCTTTTTTAAATTAGATGACCTTCCTGAATCAGCGCAAGTTCCAGGTAAAGCGCGTGATGCATTATTGCTTAGAGTGATTGGAAGTCCTGATCCCTATGGTAAACAAACTGATGGTATGGGCGGAGCGACTTCGAGTACCAGTAAAACGGTTATTCTGTCTAAGAGCAATCAGCCAGATCATGATGTGAATTACCTCTTTGGACAGGTAGCTATCGACCGAGCCTTTGTTGATTGGAGTGGTAATTGCGGAAATTTAACTGCTGCAGTTGGCTCATTTGCGATTAGTAATGGGCTAGTTAATGCAGAAAGAATTCCAGAAAATGGGATTGCGATTGTTCGTATTTGGCAAGCCAATATTAGTAAAACAATTATTGCAAATATTCCAATTACTAATGGAGAAGTACAAGAAACCGGTGACTTTGAATTAGATGGTGTGACTTTTCCTGCTGCCGAAGTTCAAGTGGAATTTATTGAGCCATCTGCTGCTGATGCTGACATGTTTCCGACGGGAAATTTGGTTGATGATCTTGAAGTGCCAAATGTAGGTACTTTTAAAGCGACTATGATAAATGCCGGTATTCCGACGATTTTTTTGAATGCTGAGGAGCTTGGTTATACAGGCACGGAATTACAAACGGCAATCAATTCTGATACAAAAGCCTTAGCGATGTTTGAAAAAATTCGTGCTTTTGGGGGAATAAAAATGGGCTTGATTAAGAATATTGAAGAAGCTGCCACAAGACAACACACGCCCAAAGTAGCCTTTGTTGCTAAACCTGTTGATTATTTATCTTCAAGCGGAAAACAGATAAGTTCTAACGATATCGATATTAACGTCAGAGCATTGTCTATGGGGTTATTGCATCACGCTATGATGGGAACAGCAGCAGTAGCGATTGCAACTGCAGCTGCTATTCCGGGAACAATTGTAAATATTGCTGTAGGTGGAGTTGAATGTAGTTCTGTTCGATTTGGTCATCCCTCTGGTAGGTTACAAGTTGGCGCAGAGGCGAGTTTAGTGAACGGGAAATGGACCGTTAATAAAGCGATTATGAGTCGTAGTGCTCGAGTGTTAATGGAAGGTTGGGTCAGAATTCCGCAGGATGCTTTTTAAATTTAAGTGGTAGCTTCATACTTAGTTTATACACTTAATTCCAACAATAATCTCTCATAAGCATCAATCAGCATCGGTAAAAGTTGATTGACTAAAATAGTATTTTTATTTTCTGCTGCTAGCTCAAGTTCTTTGCACAGTTGATAAAGTTGTAGTCCACCAATATTGATTGATACACCCTTAAGAGAATGGCTGGCTGAGACCAAAGTATCAAAATCTTCGTTAGTGCTACTTTCCTTTATTTGTTTAATGTATTCAATTGTTGATGATGGGAATATATCAATGATTTGCGCTAAAACTTCTGTTTTTCCTTGTATTTGGTCAAGAACTTCTTGGCGATCCCAAATAGCTGGATTAATCTTTTTGTTTGAACTTATTTCTTTTTTTGAATCCTTAGGTTGAATTGGTTTTTCTCTAGAATTTTCTTCTTGGGTAGGGTTTTCTTTGCTATTAGTCCATATTTCTAACTTGTCTATTAGTTTTGTCCGACTAATAGGTTTTGATAAGTAATCATTCATACCGGCCATAAGACATTTTTCTTTGTCTCCCTGCATCGCATTTGCCGTCATGGCGATAATTGGAATATCTTTGTTGGGTATTGAAAACTCTCCTGAACGTATTGCAGCACTCGCCTTATAGCCATCCATAACAGGCATTTGACAATCCATTAGTACAATATGATAAGGAGCGTCTTTAGGGGCACTTTTTAATGCTTCTATTGCTTCCATACCATCTGCTGCGGTGTCAGCGGAATAACCTAATCCGTCTAATACTCCTAAGGTAACCTCTAAGTTGATTTGATTATCATCGACAATCAAAATTCGAACATCAGATGTTCTTTTTGATTTTAAACTTCTTAAATAGTGTTGAGTAACTAATGGTTTTGCTTCATCCAATACTTGTCCACCTTTGAGAACAACCATTAGAGAATCATATAAGTTTTTAGCGGTGACCGGTTTTGGAAAATAGGCATCAAATCCTTTTTCGGCATAAAACTTTGCATCACCTCGTTCGCTAATTAGGGTCATCATAATTAGACGGGGTTTATTTTTTTTATTACCATTTTTGATTTTATGTCCCAGTTCTGTACCATTAAGTTTTGGTAGATACCTATTAATAAATGCAACAGAAAAGTTAGTCTTAGAGTTGTTTATAAGATTGATTGCTTCTATACCATCACTGGCTTCTTGAATACTGCCTCCCCACATTTCGAGTTGTGAACGAAGAGTTTTACGATTCGTTTGGTTTGCATCAACAATTAAAAAGTTTAAATTATTTAAATCTATATTTGGCAAAGATAATACGGAACGAACACTCTTTTGTAAGTGAACATTAATTTCAAAACAGCTTCCTTTTCCCTGCTGACTTTTAACAGATATTGTACCATCCATTAGTTCACAAATTTGTTTTGCTATTGTTAGTCCTAAACCAGTACCACCATATTTTCGTGTTGTTGAAGCGTCTGCTTGGGTAAAGGATTCAAATAAATGGTCTAACTTTTCTTTAGCAATACCAATTCCCGTGTCGATGACTTCACAGTTAAATATATAATTATCATTTTTCTCTATTAATGATGCTCGAATTAATATCTCTCCTTTCTCGGTAAATTTAACGGCATTACTTAGTAGATTATTAAGCACTTGTCTTAACCTGCTCGGATCACCCTTCACCATAGGTGAGCAAATTTGAGTTGTATCTAAAATAAGCTCTAGGCCTTTTTCTTGAGCTAAAAATGCATTATTTTCAACAAATTCAGTTAACTGGCTAGTGAGGTTAAAATCAATAATTTCTAGATCTAATTTTCCTGCTTCGATTTTTGAAAAGTCAAGAATATCATTGACTATCGTTAGTAAAGAATCTGCACTAGATTTTGCCAAGTTTGCATAATGCTTTTGTTTATTATCGAGATTACTTCGTGTTAGCAGGCCTAGCATTCCCATCACACCATTTAATGGTGTTCTTATTTCATGACTCATTCCAGCTACAAATTCACCCTTTGCTTTACTTGCTTGTTGTGCTTGAATAGACAGCTTTTCCAATTTAGCATTCATTTTTTGAGTTCTATCAAGAAGCATAGATGTTTGTAGGTTTTTATCATGAAATACATGTGCGGCTTGTGCTAATTCGCCTATTTCATCGCCTCTGCCGATCCCCGGAATTTCTTGGATTGCCTCTCCTTCAGAAAGTTTATTAAATACATCGGTTATTTTACGTACAGGTATAATGATCCGTCCAATCGTAAAGATAGCACCGAGCAGTGAAAGAGCAATTAAAACCGAGGTGACAATGTCACTTTGTTGTTTAGTTTCTGAGGCAACTAGAAATGCTTGCTGGTTGGTTTGTGCTTGTTTTTCTGTATCTAGTTGAGTTATTTTTTTTGCTAAGTATAAAAATTCGTTGGCTGAACCAGCCATAACAACATTCACTAAAAACACATACCCACTGGTTATTTGGGTTAAGCGGAAGAAGTCCTTTTTTAGTTGATTGATCTCCATCACTGTTTTTGAATGCGGATCATTATTGGTTATTAATAATTTCTTGGCGGCATCAAGTTGAAAGTTAAACTGTTCAACTAATTCGTAATCAGGCGATATTAGATACTGATAAGAATAATTCTTTGCTGAAATTAAGTGATATTTAAAATCAGTGACTTTTTTATTTATAGATTGTGAGTTGCTGCTTGCGAAGGTGTTTTCAGTTTCGGAAATGATTCGTTGAAATTCTAGTTTGATACGATTGTTAAATAACAGATCTCTTTTAGTTCTTCCTTCTATAACACTTAAAAAATTACTGCTGTAATCACTTAAATGTCCTCTCATTCGTTTGATAATATCTTGATAGACAGATGCGTTTTTGTCATTTAAGATTAATTCTGATATCTTATCAAGTTTTTCGTCGACGCTATCCATCAGTTTTTTAAAATTAGTTATTGATGTCTGGCTGGCGGTACCTTTGTAAACTAAGAGGTTTCGCTGAAGGTCAATAATATCTCTTTCTAATTGATGAACCAGATTTATTTCATAAGCAGCAAGGTTGGTAATATTTTGATTGGATATTAAGCGATCAATACTAGAACGAGATAAAAAAACCTGAAGAAATAGAATTAATACTAAGCTGGTTAGTACTAAAATAATTTGTTTTTGTAGAGAACGAAACATTATTTAATCAATCCTTTTAAGCACTGATAAACTCATACCATTTCTGGAGACTATAATCGTAACTTTTCATAACAGTATTCCATACAGCAACGTTACTAAATCGTTTCTCATAGCTTCCACCTGTTCTAATTTCTCCTTTTTTGACAGATAGCTTGCCGTCTGTTCCCCTTAATGCTTCACTCGCAGCTTTGCCTTGATACCAATAATCCCATTCAGCATTGCTTAAGTATTTTGCTGAGCGTTCGGGATTTGAAATATAGTAACCTTGTTTGGCAATGAATGCCCCCGGCCAGCCAGATAACCACCAATTCATGTAGTCATATGCAGCATCCTTTTGTTTTCCTCTAGTTGCTGATGATAAACACATTACACCATGCCATCCCCGGTAACCCTCTTTAGGTGCGGCATAAACGACGGGAATATTTTTACCATTTAATGCCGAAACAGCTGGCGAAAACATACTTTCGATAACGACGCGTTCTGATGACATAAAATCGACTGATTCCGGAACAGATGTCCAAAATCCACTAAAGTGGCCATTTTTTTTCATTTCAATTAAAACCGAAAATAATTTATCGAGTTCTACTTTAGTTATTTCTCCAATATTCTTGAATTGAGCAAGCCCTTTAGCTCTCGCTGCTAGCGCAAGATCAAATAATCCAATTGTTGGAGCGTTGACTATGCCTACTTTACCTGAATATTTTTCATCAAGAAGCCAACCCCAGCTTTCAGTTTTGTAGGGGATCCCTTTTGCAATAGCATTCGTGTTATAACCGAATGAATCGACATTGTGAACGTAAGGCAAAAAGCTAATTTGTTCAGTATGTTGTGTACCTAGTTGGCCGTTACCTTGTACATGCAATATTTTATATGGCGCATCTCCTGCACCGTATTTAGCTTGGGGACTGAGTTTACCTGTTTTGGTGAGAGAGTTAATTTCGCTCCAATAAGTAAGGCGCTTCTTTTCAATCGGTTGTATCGACCCTGACCGCCAAAGCACTTTAATGCTATTTGACCATTGTTCGTATAAATCAAAAGATTGAGGGTTCATCGAGGCTTTTTGTAGCACCGATGCGCTACCTCTAGCTTCAAATTCTAGTTCGATCCCAAGATCTTCCATTGCTTGTTTTCTTAACTCTTCTTGTAAGGTTACATGAGTTCCAAGGATTCTGAGTTTGGTTTTCGTTCTTGAAAAAACATAGGGAGCATTGACGGATAAACAAGTTGAAAGACCTAGGGTAGCAATTTTACGAAGCGTTTCGCGTTTTTTGATATCTATCGATTTATTTTGCTTAATCAAGGGTTCAGCTTTCATTAAAATCCTTCTTGCCTGAATGAGGCAATAATTAAATAAATTGTGTAGTATCTTGCATTGGCAGACAGTTTAAATATAGCTAAATTCTGATAATTTTCCAGAAAGGAATCTATGACGATTATTACTTATGTGAACCTTTTCTGGCTTTCAGACATAAACTGAACCATGTCTTCGAAACAGTTATTTAATCTGTCTAATTTGTTTCGATAAGAATCCAACTGATTGTGAAGGTATTGCTCTTTTATTTCATCGGCAAGTAAGTGAAGTGTATTGTGCCTTTTGTTGAGGGATGCTATCCACTCATCATCAAAATATCCTTCTTTAGAAGCCCGTTTGAGCCACGTGCCACATGGGCATTTAGTCTTGTCTGAAATTGGCCAAAAGATTACTCCACTAGTGGGTGACAGAGTGTTTTGGGTAAAATGGTTAATCCATTGAATGCTGGTGAGCTCAAATACTTTGAGCTTTTTTTGCCTAGCTGAGAATGTTTTATCGCCAAAAGTAATCCATCTTTCATTCGGTTTATAATTATTTAACCAATTAGGAAAATCAGTAAATGGCATAGGTTTCGCTATACCGTACCCTTGAGCAGAATCACATCCCATTAACATAAGTAAAAGTCCATGTTCAGTAGTTTCTACGCCTTCAGCAATTATTTTTCGATCAAAGGAGTTTGAAAGTCCAATAACACCTTCGATAATAGCGTAATCGCTTGGATCTTCTAGCATGTCTCGAACGAATGATTGATCAATTTTTATGGTGTTAGCTGATAGATTTCTAAGATGAGCCAAAGAAGAATAACCAGTTCCGAAGTCATCAAGAGCGACATTAACCCCTAATTGATATCGACAAGTTTTTATTATTTCACCTATTGATTCAAGATCGTTTAATGCACTACTTTCTAGCACTTCTAATTCAAGTAAATGGGGCGGCACGTTGGTGTATTTTTCTAAGCTTTGTTTCAGTCGAGAAACGAAACTACTTGATAATAGGTGTTCTGAAGATATATTGATACTTACCTCTAATTCAATTCCTTGATCTAGCCATTGAGATAGTTGATAAAGTGCTTGATTGATAACCCAATAGCCGAGTTTTATTTCAATTTCGGTACCTTCGACAGTAGGCAAGAAGTCTAACGGAGGTATAAGTCCTTTAGTTGGATGTATCCAACGTATTAGTGCTTCAGCCGCATAGACTTTGCCCGTTCTCATATTAACTTTAGGTTGGTAGAAAAGCTGAAATTCATCTTTATCTATCGCAATGTCTATTTCTTCTAATTTTGAGTGCAAATGAATAACTTGCAGATCTTTTTCTGGGTTAAACAAGTGATATCTGTTTTTTCCAGCTAGTTTCGCTTGGTACATTGCCTGATCCGCATGACGCAATAAAGTATCTATTTCGCCATTATCTTCGGGGTAAAAAGTAATACCACAGGTGGCCGAAACTCTATGAGTGTGGCCTTGAATCAAGAAGGGGAGCGATAACTCTTCTAAAATGCGTTCAATTGTGAAACAACACTGTTGAATGGAATCTAGATTATTAATGAGAAGTGCGAATTCATCACCTCCTTGGCGAGAGACGCTATCCTCTTCCCTTAAGCAGCGAGTGATTCTTTTAGCGACTTCTACTAAGAGCTGGTCTCCTACTTGATGGCCGTAGGTATCGTTTACTAGTTTGAAGTTATCAAGATCTAAAAAGCATACAGCCAATCGGCTTTTAGTTCGTTTACTATGAGCTATCGCTTGATGAAAACGGTCAGAAAATAGTACGCGGTTTGGTAGTTGAGTAAGAAGATCGTAATGAGCCATCAGGTTCAATTTTTCTTGTTGTTTCTTACTTTTTGTTATATCAGAGAAAAGACCAATATAGTTTAGCGTTTTACCTTCATCATCTTTAATCGCAGAAATGGAAAGTAACTCTGCGTAGAGCTCTCCTGTTTTCTTTTTATTCCACACTTCCCCTTGCCAATAATCTTTTTCATTAATAGATTCCCACATTTTTTGATAAAAAGATTTGGTTTGTTTACCTGATGCTAAAATTGCAGGTGTTTTTCCGATCACTTCAGCTCTACTATAGCCCGTGACGTTACAAAATGCTGGATTGACATCCAATATTTTTCCATTGGTGTCGGTTATTGTTATACCTTCATGGCTATCTCTGAACACATGAGATGAAAGTAATAGTTGTTCGTCGGCTTGGCTTTTCTCTATAGCTAGGCTAGCAAGACTTGAGGCAAACTCAAGCAGTTTTAGTTCTTGATTCGTTGGAGTGCCTGGCTTGCTATCGTAGATAGCAAAAGTTCCTAAAACTTCACCATTAGAGCCGATAATAGGTTCTGACCAACAAGCAGATAATTTGGCTTTTATGGCTAATTCTTTAAAGTCTTTCCAATAGGGGTGTTTTAGAATATCTCCAACGATTATTCGTTTTTTTGTGAAAGCAGAAGTTCCACAACTACCTGCCCCGTCACCTATTTTTAATCCGTTGATAGCTTTATTATAGAAGGCTGGAAGGTTGGATGCTGCTGCACTGTAAAGGCTATTTTTATCTTTATCGACCAGTAAGATACTACTAATTATATTATCTTTATCGACGTCCAGGATTTCTAATATTGTTTGAAGTATTTCTTTTAAAGGAGTTGTTTTTATTAATAGCTCCATTACTTTAGCTCGAGTATGTTCAGTAAACTCATGATGTTTCCGAACCGATATATCAGTGTTTAGCCCTATGATCCGAGTTGCCCGACCTGAACTCCCACGCTCTACAACTTCAGCAACAGAATGAAGCCATACCCATTCTCCATCGTTGTTTTTTTGGCGATATTCATGTTCAGCGGGATTATCTGATTTTAGTTCTTGAGCATAGGTTGATTGTATCTTTATAAGATCGTCAGGATGAATGCACTCATTCCATTCACTAATAGTCTTGGTATATTGAGCTAACTCATATCCAAGCATTTTTGCGTACTCTCGACTAAATAGTATTTCTTGAGTTTCTGGGTTGAGTTCATACCAACCTTGGCGACCAGCATTGAGAGCAAACTCTAGACGCTTTAGCTCATCAACTAATTCTTTTTTCATGTTGAAAAAATTACTGGTCATAAAACCTATTTCGTCTTGATAGAATATCTTTTCTTCATAGACGTTTATATTTCTTCTATAGAATGAAATGACTTCCGTCAGATAATTAATTGGAGAAAGAATTCTTCTACTTACTACAAATGATGTCGTGATATAAACAGCTATAGCGATAAAAAGTAATATAAATAAACGATTGAAGGCAAATGTAACCTCTGATCTTTGCTGATTAATTTCTTGTTGTATACGGGAGGTAAGTGAATGAAGAAACTCATCAATAGGCAGCATTATTTTTTCTTTTGCTTTTTGATATTTCTCAGAGGTTAATAATGATATAGCCAGTTTTTGATTGCGGGCTTTTATTATTGAGTAATTACCACTTTTGTCTTTAAATCTTCCTTCCACTGCATAAAAAGCCTCCTCTTCTAGTTTTACTAATTCATTTGAAAAATTTACAGCTTCTACGAGCTTCTCAAGTTCGGAAGGCAAATAGGGAAGTGCTTTCATTTCAGATACAAGTGAAGAAGGAGAGGATAAAGGGTGTTTATTTTTTCTGACGTGTTCGGGTACTTCCCAATAAAGCAGATTATAGTTAGATGGTTTTGGAGCGCTTCCATTCCTGATATCGAGGATATTTAAAAAAATATCCTTATATTTTTTATTGTCCGTAATAACATATAAACGAGAAAAACGAGTTAAATCCTCAGAGGTTTGTTTCAGCTCATAAGCCTTTTCAATCATTTTATACTGATTGAGTTCTATTTTTTCCAATAAGCGACTGTGGTTAGCCAGCTCAATGACAGACCAAGCAAATAGTGCTGTAGTTATAAGAACAACAGCGCCGAGCATAATAAAAATGGTTCGTATTCTAATATTAATCTTAGCCATAAGATAATACCTAGCAGTCACATCTAAAACATGGCTTAATCGAATGATTACATGTGTTTCTATACAGGCTTCGGAGGTATTAGAAGTTAGTAGGTAACACTAAATTGTCATTCAAGCTATGGAGATGCTGCCATTCTTTTGACAAAACGTTCCGTACTAATTATTGTGCATCTTTACCGCATTGTATTCTTATACATATTCCTATTGTCTGATGCAGATCAATAAAAAATTAAACTATTTATTTAATACAGGTTAACTCTACCTGTTGCATCTGGCAAAATGGAGTAAAGTTGTTGAGACTTATTGGCATCAGTTTGATATACGTAGACAATTCGTGAGCTATCTTTAAGCCAATAGGCGTCTATTATATTTCCTTGAACACCCAAATCAGTTCTATTAGTGGTATGAATGCTTCCTATTTGCAGCTTAGAATTTGAACCATCAGATGCACTTATTTGATATAGAATTTTAGTTCCATCCGGTGAAACCGAATAGTTGTCATTGATGAATTCGGTATCCGAGGTTTCATTTGTTAATTGAATTACCTGAGAGCTATCCGGTAGAACTGAATAGATAGCTAGAATATTCCCATTGGTGTCAACTGTGGTATAGATTAATCTTGAACCATCTTCGAGCCAATGATTTTGAGTGATTTTTAGTTTGTTAGAGTGTAATGAATTAATTTGGTTTCTTTGGCTAGTATCCGTAGAAACAACAAATAGTTCATCATAAGTGACAGCTATCTCAAGATCGGAGTAATAGGCAATGAAATCACTATTAGGTGACCATTGCCACTGACTATGAACGACTCCATCTAATGGTAAGGTTTCATTGAGCTTTCTATGCCATGTGCCATCATTTTGCACATTAAATAACTCAAATACTCCAAGAGTTTCTTGATCAGCAAGATAAGTAATATGAGAGCTGTCTGGAGACCACTGCCAGTTGATAATATTGGGAGCAGCTACTTTAAAAGTGTCAATCATTTGGATTCTATCAGTCGCATCAGCGATATCGGTAAATAGATTAGGTTGACCGGGGTTGGGGTAGTCTTCAGTAAAAGCAATGCGAGGGATTTTGAGTGCCCATTTAAATTCCATGACGCCTAAAGATAACGAGCCTCCATTTAACAGCGTTCTTTGGCTTGCGTCAGGTAATATAGTATATAGCTCTCTAGGTTCTCCCGCGTTATGACTAATATAGCTAACAAGCGAATTATCAGGTGAAAATTCCCACTGAATAATTTCAGAGTTAGTGCTGAGAGTTTGATTAAGTTGAGTCAAACCTACCGCTGTCGTGCTAACAGCATGTAAATTTTGTGGTGATTGGTCACTGAGTTGTGCTTTGAATAGAATGAAGGCCGAATCAGAAGATATTTTCCAACAAATTTGACCATCACAAATTGTTGAGAGTTCGTCACTGAGTATTTGCAAATCGTTTCCATCAGGGAGAATACTTTGGATTTCAAGAATCCCATCTTCATCTGAGTCGTTTCTAAAAATAATGCGGCTAGAATCTGGCAGCCATTGCCAGTTGATAACTTGAAGACCTTGGGTATTTACGTCATAGGTTGGCAATGAGTCAGTTAACATCACTTCAGTACTACCATCAACAAGGTTGGAGTAAAGCTCATCAATACCGTCATTATTTTTGTCTGCTCGATAAGCTACCTTTGTCCCATCTTCCGAAATGCTTATAGGCTGTAAGCTATTTTTAGCAGAAAAAATATCAGAAATATTATTTCTGCTACCGGTTGTTGGATCGATACTAAAAAGTTCAAAGCGATCATCATCAACTTCTGCAGCAAAAAAGATCAGGTTATCAGAGATGTTAATATTTGTTAGTTTTTGAGCGTAGGGCTCAGGTAGTGCTGGTTCTGGGGAAGGGCTAGGTTCCTTATCTGTGTCACCACCACATGCAATGATTTTTATTAGACAAAGAGGTATACAAATTATTGCTGCAAGCTGTTGCTTTTTCATTAAGCCTGATCCAGTGAACTACTCTAGTATTGAGTATAGCTAGATCATGGCAAAGATCAAAAAACTTAGTAGGCCTAAACCACTGATCACCAAGGTTTTATTTTTGAATGCTGGAGACGTCAAACCTAAATAAAGACCGCTAATTAAGATTAGGAACAAGCCAATGGCTGTGAACTTTTGAAATGTCTTAAAAATTGTTGGACCATGTCCCTTGTGTAGTTCGATGATTGACGCAATAAAATTAGGTGTTCGTTTGGTGACGATTAGCTGTTTGCCTTGCTTTTGAAATGTTAAATGTTGGCGAGATGTTGGCCGAGTATAGGATGTCTTGCCACTGGTTTTCACGTATTCAAACTCGTGATCAATATTGTTTGTTTGGATAAATTGACGAATTTGTTCTTCTCTATCTTTGGCTTTAAAATCAAAAGAATCAGCGCTTCCTTGATAGATAGGCTCGCTCTGGAAATGTCCTTTTTCACCAATTAAATACAACCCACCAGAAACACCAATAATAAGCAAAATAGGTGTAAAAAATGCGGCTAGAGTGAGGTGAATGGTGATCAGTAATTTACGTGACATGATTTTTCCTTTAATTAATACGTCGCTAAAAAATGATATTTTTATTATCTCATATAATACTTAAATAATTCTTAAGGTTTTAGCTCGTATACCTATAAGTGGTAATTAGCTATATTACTAGGCAAGTAAAAGTAAAATCAATACGCTAGCGATAATTAAAGACATTCCAAGGTATTCTTTAAATGAGATATGTTCTTTAAATATCCGGTGAGTAATGATTAAAGTAAAAAAGAATTCAACTTGTCCCAAGGCCTTAACATAAGCGGCTGTTTGAAAGCTTGCGGCGGTAAACCAACCAACAGAGCCCAACATGCTCGTTACTCCAACGAATAAACTGATTCGCCAGTGATGGCGAATTTTTTTTAGTTGCTTTGGCTCTTGTATGGTTAAATAAATCAATACAATAATTGTTTGTAAACTAACCATGAAGCTGAGGGTGAAGGCCGCACTGAGAATTAAATCAGTTTGCAAAGATAAGCTGGCTTCCCTAATCCATAGGGTTGCCATAGCAAACCCAAGGCCCGCACCAATACCATAGGCGGAAGCAGGGCTTTTAAATAAAGAAGAGAACCCTAAGTCAGTCTTAGTTAAGATTAATATGCCGATAACGCCTATCAATATCGATAGCCAACCAAACCCAGAAAGAACAGCATCGAATACTAATACTCCCATGAGTGCAGTTAATATGGCTTCAGTTTTTGCTAAGCTAGTAGCGACGGCAAAGTTTCGATAACGAAAAGCAAGTATCACAAATACTGTACCGGCTATTTGAGCTAGAGAAGCGTAAATAGAAGATTGGATAAATTGGTTATTAAAACTGGGCAAAGAGGTTTGTTGAAAATAACTTACACTAAATAGATAAATCCAAACAAAAGGCAGTGCAAATAAAAAGCGAACAAGAGTTGTAGACATAGCATTTAAATGATTGGAAAGCTGTTTTTGTCCGGCAGTTCTGACTGCCTGCATAAAAGCTGCGAGTATTGTGAAGTAAATCCAAGTGTACAAATGATTAATCCTAAAGCTTGATGAGTGTTATAAATGCCTTTGTTGGCGAGCGGAATGTTTTGGTTGGACTTTATTTTCTAAAATTTGGGATTTTGATAGCTCTAATCGCTTATAGTGGCCTTTTAATTTAGATTTCAAATAATCTTTTTCCATCGCTTGAATGAGTTGGTGGTATTGTCGGTTAAATAATTCTTCACAAGCCTGAGCCACAAGTTCATAGAGTCGTTTTAAATTGATTTTATGAGTTTGTTTAGTTTCTTGATATAACCAGTCGGTCAACTTAAGAAAATTACTAAAAGGCTTATCATTTAAAATATAAGGTAAGCTATTGGAAAAACGTCCCGAATTACCGATCATATCCCAGTATCTTGCGAAACGATTGATTCGTTGCATGGTGATAAAATCCACTGTGTTATTACTTAAAATACTGTAGGGTGGAACGGGGCTAAATCTTAGATCAAAAAATTCAGTGTGGCGAATGATCGGACTACCTTTCAATCGTTTGAGAATACCCATTTGTATTTCATGTGGACGACAAGCATAGAGTTGGTCAAAACTATCAGAAAAACTTTCAAGGGTTTCGCCCGGCAAACCAAAAATTAAATCTGCGTGAATATGGGCGTTAGTATTTTCTCGTAACCAAACAAGATTATCTTTCGATTTCTGGTTGTTCTGTTTGCGGCTAATATTTTCTTGCACTTGAGGATTGAAGGTTTGAATACCCACTTCAAATTGCAGACTACCTTCCGGAAATTGAGTCAGTTTATTCTTTAGTTTTTCAGGAAGATGGTCGGGAATGACTTCAAAATGTAAAAATAGCTCATCACACATTCGGTCTAAGAAAAAATCTAAAATAATCAGCGTCGTTTTAATCTTAAGATTAAACGTACGGTCAACAAACTTAAAATGCCTTGCGCCTCGTTTAAAAAGTTTATCCATTTCATTGAGGAAAATATCTAATTCAAAAGGGTAGGATGTTTTATCTAATGCGGATAAGCAAAACTCGCATTTGAAGGGACAGCCTCTTGATGCTTCGATATACATAATCCGTTGGTTAAGATCTTCCTGTGTATATAAATCATAGGGTAGTTCTATCTCACTCAGTTTAAGCGGTTTCGATTGTAATATTTTTTGTTCCGGTGGCGAGCCATTTAGAATGTTTTTGCAGAGTTGGTAGAAGCTTTTATCGGCTGCTCCAGAGACTACATAATCAGTGTAGTCCATGAGGTGCTGTTCTTCAGTTTCGTAGCTAATTTCTGGACCACCCAGAATAATGGTAATTTGTGGAGCGATTTTTTTTATTTGTGATATTACAGCAAGAGTTTGTTCGTTATTCCAGATATAGACGCCAAAGCCAATAATTTTAGGTTGTTGTATCAGAAGATCTTCAACGATATCTATCGGACGGGTATTAATAGTGTATTCGCAAATTCGAGCTATTGGTTGTAATTCTTCTAGGTTGGCGTGCAAGTATCGTAAGCCAAGGCTAGCGTGAATATATTTAGCATTAAGTGTTGTGAGGATAATCATGGCGCGGATCTTAACATGAATTAATTAAGAATATTGGCTGAATATTCGTACAAATAACGAGAAGATAATTATTGCTTACTTTCTCGTATTTTATTTAATTCCGCTTTAAGAAATATAGCCTTTTCTATTGCTAGAGGGATTTTAGACTTATTGATGGCGGCTTCAATATCACGACCTATTTTGGCGACTCTATCAAACCCAAACTGAGAGGCTGTACCCTTAAGCTTATGACCGATCCGCTTTAGATCGGCAATGGATTTTTTTTCAACAGCGCGATCGATCTTTGTTAGTATAACTGGAATATTTTCAACAAAGCGTTTACTTAATTGATCTAATTTATGCTGATAATTTTCATCGTTTAAAGGATTAGTTTTTTCGGGAGTGATTGAGTTTTTTTCGAGTAACCCTTTTACCTTCTGCGGTTCAATGGGCTTACAAATGAAGTCAGTAAAGCCTAGGTTAATAAGTTGCTTGATTTTGTTGGAGTTATCCTCTGCGCTACAGGCAAAAATGGGTTTATCAAAATTAATACTGCGAAGGGTTTCAGTTGCTTCTGAACCATCCATTATTGGCATGTTAATATCCATAAAAATCGCACTGTAATCAAATTCGAGAGCCATTTCTACCGCTTTTTCGCCATTTTCAGCTTCATCGGTTTGATAACCTAATTCTTGTAGCATAAAAGATAGGAGTAGCCTATTTGCCTCGCTATCATCGACAACTAAAAAATTTTCATAATCATCATTTTCAGGCATTTAAATTCTTCAGTACGTTAATGATTTTTTTAGGCACATAGGGCTTAACAATATAACCAAAAGCACCCAAACTTACGGCCATTTTTACTGTTTTTACATCACTACACCCGGTTACCATTACTACTTTTGCTGATGGGTCTGATTTTTTAATTGCTTTCAAGGTTTCAATGCCATCGGGGGCTGGTATGTCAATATCAAGAAACGTAATATGTGGTTTATTCTCGGCAAAAAAGTCGATTGCTTGCTCTCCTGTTCGGGCTGTTTCGCAATTAATAATACCTGTACTATTTAAAATACTAGTTAGTATTTCTAAACTATCAAAGTCGTCTTCAACAACTAATGCGTTGAGTTTCTTTTGGCTTGCTTCCGGCACCAGATTACCTCCGAATTAAAATCTATTTTATCAATTATAGTTGATATTTAAAGACTGTATATTTAAAAAAAACATATTTTTGACAAATATGAGGTTTAACTTTTTTTATTCTTTCATAATGATTAATAATTCTTGATATGATAAATTTAGATCGAGCATTATTTGAACAAATCGAGACGAATCTTCTTCGATAGAGGCTATTTCAAGTTGTTCAGCAAAATGCTGTAAGCGTAATGCGCTTAAATTCCCTGCAACACCCTTTACTGTATGAGCGATTAGTTTAATTTGTTCATAATCCTTATTTTTGACAAAGGTTTCTAGAGCTTCCATTTGGGAAGGTATCTGTTTATAAAATAATTCTACTAGCTTGCCCAGTAGTGTTTCATTATTTCTAATGCGTTGAAGTAGTTCTTCTTTATCCCAATGCACCGGTAGTTTGTTTTCTTCTTTATTTTCTTGGATCATCTGATTATTAGCTAATTGATTTGAGTTTTCATCCACCAGTACCCATTTTACGATAATATTGAGTAAACTATTAGGTTGAATTGGTTTACTTAAATAGTCGTTCATTCCCGCAGCTAAACACTTTTCTCTATCGCCTTTCATGGCATTAGCGGTCATTGCTACTATTGGGATTGGTTCTTGCGCGTTTTTGACCTCATTGTTTCTGATCAGTTCACTTGCTTCGTATCCATCCATAATAGGCATTTGACAGTCCATCAAAATAATATCGTAGGAAGTTTCATCTGCTGCATCTTTTAGCATTCGAATTGCTTCTAGCCCATTTTCAGCTGAGTATATATTGGATATAGAGATTCCTATTTGCTCAAGAATACCTTTTGCTACTTCTTGGTTGATGGGATTGTCTTCGACTAATAGAACCCGAACATCTATGAGACGCTGCTCTTCATATTCTTCACTTTTTATAGTAGGCAGCTTTTTATGTAGCAAATTTCCGAGAGTAAGAGGATTTTTTTGATCGGTGATAATAGACAATAAGTAGTCGAGATCTTGATTAATGATTGGTTTGGAAATATAAGCTTCAATACCTTTGGCTAATTCTTTAGGTGCATTTTGATAATCTATGTTAGTCATCAAAATTATTTTAGATGAGTTAAACTGTGGCATAGTATTAAGATATTGATTAATTGATATTTCATCAGGACTATCAATTCTAGAATCAAGTAAAATCGCATCAAACTTTAAGTTTGAATTACTTAGTTTTTCTTTAACCTCCGTTATAGATGATAGTGCGACAGCATTGATTTTCCATAACTTCAATTGATTTAATAATATTTTTCTATTTGTAAGGTTTTTATCGATAATAAGGATGTTAAGGTGGTTTAGCGGTATATTAGGAGCCACTTTTTTAGAACTAGGAGATGATTTAAAGATCATTGAAACTTCAAAGCTGGTGCCTTGACCGACTTTACTTTCTACATCAATCGTTCCATCCATCATTTCACACAATCTTTTTGCAATTGACAGACCTAAACCGGTGCCACCATATTGTCGAGTGGTTGATGCGTCAACCTGTGTAAATTTATCAAATAATGTATCTAACTTATCATCAGGAATACCAATTCCGGTATCTGATACTTTACAGTTTAATCGAAGTTGTTGGTTGCCAATATCAACCAATGATGCCGATATTTTAATTTCACCTTCTTGTGTGAATTTAATAGCATTACTAAGAAGGTTAGAAAATACTTGTCTAAGTCTTCCAGGGTCACCGATAACACTAGTATGTTGTATATTAATGGTGTCTAAAATAATTTCTAAATCTTTCTGTTGCGCGCTGTGAGCAATACTTTCCGCAATGTTACCTAGTTCATCACTTAAATTAAATTCAATCTCTTCGAGTTCAATTTTGCCAGCCTCAACTTTAGAAAAATCAAGAATATCATTTATTAGAGACAGTAGAGAGCTAGCGCTTGATTGTGCTAGTTCTGTTTTGCGTCGCTGTTCATTTGAAAGTTTACCGTTAAGAACTAATTCCAACATTCCTAGAACACCATTCATTGGAGTCCTTATTTCATGACTCATATTGGCCAGAAATTCAGATTTCATTTTAGTTGCCAACTTTGCATCTTCAAGCGCTCTTTCTCTTTCAAGAAAAGATTCACCAATGTTCCGACTAATAATAATTAATAACGAGAAAACAAGGATTACTAGTATCAAAGCGGTAGAGGCTGATAGATAAGATTTTTCTTCGGCTTTACTTATAAATGAATCACCTTGCTCTTTTAATTGAGATATTAAATAGTTAGTAATATCTTGCATAATATTCATTTTTTTAGTCATAACCCCGTACCAATGTATGGGGTTTACTCCCCAAATATTTTGTTCCAAATATTGTACGGCTTTATTGGCTGGCTCATCATCAATTCTAACAACTAAATCAATTTCTTTTACTTGCTTCCCTTCTATTTTCATTCTTTGAATAATGGATAATTTAGAATGGTAACTATCAATAACCTTTTGTAGGATCTGTAAATGTCTGAGCGCTTGTTGATTGTTAGAATAATATAAAGTAAGTTTTTCAATAATATGAGATATTTCGATATGAATGCTAACAGCAGAGTTATAGTTCTTACTATCTCCTCTGAGAATAAAGTTTTTAAAGTGATGAATCATCCCGTTGTAACCAAGTTTGGTTTTTAATTGGTCTAATAGCTGATTAACTTTATCATCCAACACTATGGTTCTTAATCTTTCTGCTTCAAGAAGTGATGGGTGTTGTAAATGGCTTTTTATGGTTTCAATTTCTTCTTCCATAAGTAATGAATAAAGGATATTGTCATATATTTTTACTTGACTGATGGCTGTTCTGAACCACTCTGTTAGGAAATTAGTTGTTTCAATTGATGCATCAAACTGTCCCGCAGAAAATGCGCCACTGAGAATTCCCCGTTCAATTCCATAAAGTTCTTTTTGCCTCATTGCATTTATAATTGCTGTATATTTGATCGATAGCTCTTCATGAGCAATCTCTTTGGTAAATATAGACAGTAGGTTTAGTAATTCTTCAAATGTCGCTGAATATGTAATGAGGATAGCTTTGTTGGTTGCACGTTTTTGATTGATACGATCGCGTTCAAATTGAATATTTGCTATTTGTTTATCTAGTGCCTTGCGCAACCTTGTAGTTGTATGAGTTGGGTTTTTGTAAAGATTTTCATATAGTAATTTAAATTGTTTGTCAGTGGCAGTTTGTTGATGATGGAGTTCGTCACCATAAATTTTGCCCTGTGAACCTATGTACAGTGCAGAGATATCTCGTTCTTTTTGAGCTTCATGAATAAAGTTTCCGGTTGAAAGGGTCACTGAAATTAGATTATCTAGCATGCGTAAAGGTCTAATCTTTTGTTGCCCTTGATAGATATTGGTTAACATTAATATTAGAGCTATGCATAAGGGTAGACCAGCAACAAGTAGAACTTTATTCCTCACATTGCTATGAGAGAGAGAAAGGGAAGATATTTGCTGTTTAAAAATTAGCGTTGAAATAGGTGCAACGACAAGGCTTAAGAGTATTGCATCAAGAATTGATTCATGTACGTTGGGGAAAAAACTCTGAATCAGCGGGAGTATCTGCATGATTAGATACTCTGATATCCCGATAACAATCATCAACAATAGAATGATAATTACGTTTGACGTCAGAATAGCGGTTTTATTTTTTATTAATGACACCAATTAGCCTTTTTTACATTAATTTGGGTTATAAATTCTTACTTTTATCATTTTAAAACACATGCTATTTAAGTATAGACGAGAACAATTCCTTTTTCTGATATTGGTAAAAGGAAAGGAGAAAAAGAAGTATTATGGTTTTATTATAGCAAATCTGAATTTGCTAAATATCATAAAATGTGAACTAGTAGACTTTTTAAGGGTGGGAGTTTATTGAACTTAACTTAAAAAATATTCTGTAAATACAGAAGGTTATAATTCAATATCTCAATTCAAGTATAAATTTGGTGTTAAGGCATATATTAGTCTAGACTTCTTGTATTAGAAACTACTTATGTGAGAATGAAAGTCGTTTGTTGTTTTGACTTCTTAATATAAGCAAAAGAAAATAGATTAACGGAATGCCTGATAAAAATGAAAACAACGGGTTCACAACTAAAAGATGATTTCTTTCTTTATGGTAATCCTCCTACCAAAGATAGTATCTCTGCGCAGTTAATAGAGAGTTTAGGTGGACGGTTTACCTTTATTGACGAATCATTTGCTCACGATGCTAGTAGAGAATTACCTTCAATGGTTATATTTTCTGGTGAGGCGTCAGAAGTTGATACAGTTGAAAGTAGCGATCTAGATTCAGATATAGAGCAAATTCAGATATCTAATTGGTTAGACACTTGTTTGCAGCTTGACCAAGACCCAAAAAACACACCCTATTTTATTGCGCTTTGTGAGTATATGAGCTTTGATAACCAAGTTAAAGCCACGCGTTTAAGAGAGTTCTCCTTTATTCAACCAAGCTTAGGCTATTTTCAATGCCTTTCCTCACTTACTCGTTGTAGAACTTGTCAACGAATTAATAAGATCAACCAAAATATATTAAATATTATCGTTATAGATGATGTCTTGCCTATTTTTGAGTCGCCAAATTCAAATATAAAAATACCAGAAATCAATTTAGTTCAGATAGATGATATTTCGGAATTAATTAAGGGAGGGGATGAGTTAAATATTGATTTGATTGTAGTCAATGTATCCCGCAAAAATATTGATCTCGTGAGCGTGATTAAATTAATTAATCGGAATTTAAAGTTAGCGACTAAGCCGCTAATTTTATACGGCAATCATGAAGCACAAGAATTAATTATAAATCATCAGCTTAGCTACACACGGATGCTAATTACGCCGTTTTCAACGACAGAGTTTTGTTTAGCTGTTTGCCAGTCGTTGATAGAATCGAAGCGTTCCGCTGAAATAAATAACTACTTAGAATTAAGCCATCAAGCTCAAATCCACTTAGAGAAAACTATTGATTCTCATGCGTTAATTAGTAAAACAGATAGCCAAGGAGTGATCACATATGCAAACGAAAAGTTTTGTGAGATAAGCCAATATAATTTAAGTGAGCTATTAGGGGAAACCCATTCAATTATTAACTCTGGTTATCATAATAAGTTGTTTTTTGGAGATATGTGGGAAACTATTTCTGCAGGAAATATATGGCAAGGTCTGGTCTGTAATAGAAAAAAAGATGGTTCTCTTTATTGGGTGAACTCGACAATTTGTCCATTGCCGATACAACAAAATAGTAGTTGTATTAACCGCCAGCAGAAATATAACTACCTTTCTATTCGTACTGAAATTACTGACACAATGCTCAATAAAGAACGACTGTCTAAAGGACAATCCTTTGCTAATATTGGAACATGGGACTGGAATATAAATACCGGTGAAGTCTATTGGTCTGAGCGTGTTGGCCATTTATTTGGCTACGGTGAGAATGTACCTGTTACTAAGTATGAAGCTTTCTTTAATAGTGTCCATCCTGACGATAAAGAACTAGTCAATCAAGCACTTGATAAGTGTATCAACGAAGGTAAAAGCTATCAGGTAGAACATAGAATATTAACTCCCGGTGGGGAAATTAGATGGTTGTCTGAAAAGGGTGATGTTGTCAGGGATAATTATGGGAAACCTAGTCATCTGATGGGAGTAGTTCAGGACATCACCTTCAGTAAACTATCTGAAATTAAAATGAAAGTTGCAATAGAGACAGCAGAAAAAAATAGTTTAGCAAAATCAAAATTTCTTGCAAGTATGAGTCACGAGTTAAGAACGCCTATGAATGCTATTTTGGGTTTTACTCAACTGTTGGAAATGGATAAAGAATCGCCACTTACGCATCGTCAAACAGAAAACCTTCTTGAAATATCTAATGCTAGCGAACATCTTTTAAATTTAATTGACCAACTTTTAAATATGTCCGAAATTGAGTCTGGTAAGATTAATCTCTCTATTGGTAAAGTTGATATTGCTCTGGTTATTTCGGAATGTTTATCAATGCTTCATCCCATCATTAAGAAGATGAAAATCAATTTTGAGTTGAGCTATATGGAAAACTTCATTGAAAAGGATGAGCTAGCTGAACTTAAATTATTCGTTCGCGCTGATTTAGTAAGACTGAAACAAATTTTTATAAATCTATTAAGCAATGCATGTAAATATAATGATGTTGGCGGTTTAGTTAAAATTGTTCTGGCAATAGAAGGGGAGCAAATAAGGGTAGGAATTATTGATACCGGTAAAGGTATGAGTCAAGAGGATCAAACTAGGGTTTTTGAGCCTTTTGAACGATTAGGTGCTGAACAATCTGATATTGAAGGCACAGGAATTGGGTTAGTAATAACTAGGCAACTTGTTGAATTGATGGGGGGAGACCTTAATTTTAATAGCCAAATTGGTCAGGGGAGTGAGTTCTATTTTACTATTCCAATCGACGAAAGAAGACTTTCTGGAAGAGATGCTAGTTCGACTTTATTAGTTGATGATAAACGAGAAGATGAAAAAGAAACAGTGCAAGAAAATCGCAAAAAAATTCTTTACGTAGAAGATAATCCGACTAATTTGAGATTGGTAAGCCAGCTAATCGGTAGGATACCCAATACGGAGTTATTTTCAGCTCACAATGCGGAGATAGGAATTGAATTAGCCAGAAAAAACATTCCAGATTTAATTCTTATGGATATTAATTTACCTGGTATGAGTGGGATTGAAGCGTTGGAAGTTTTGAAAAAAACGCATGAAATACAGAATGTTCCCGTTTTGGCTGTCAGTGCAAATGCCATGGCAGATGATATAGAAAAAGCACTTTCTGCTGGTTTTGAAAATTATATCACTAAACCTATTAATGTCATTGAGTTAACAAAAAACATAAAGGATTTCTTAGCAGTTTAAGAATTAATTAGGAGTATTGTTTTATGAGCAGCAAATCAAAAATTTTGGTCGTTGATGATAATGTCACTAACGTAACACTTTTGGAAAGAGCGTTAGAGCATGACTACATTATTGAAAAAGCATATGGAGGGAAGGATGCTTTGGATATATTGAGGGAAAAAATATTTGATATTGTGCTGCTTGATGTCAATATGCCTGACTATGACGGATATAAAGTTTGTAAGTTGGTTCGTCAGAGCTCTGCAAATAAAAACATTCCGATAATATTTATTTCTGCTCTTACAGAGTTAGGTGATAAGTTAAAAGGTTACGAAGCGGGTGGGCAAGATTATATTGAAAAACCGGTTAAAATTCCTGAACTTATTCAGAAAGTAGAACTTGCCATATCTAATTCAAAAGAGATAGAAAAACTAAACGAACAAGTCTCTTATGCAACTCAAACAGCTATGACCGCCTTGACCAATAACAGTGAACAAGGAATTATTATTAGTTTTATGGAGTTAACTTTTCAAGCCGATCATATTCATGAATTAATAAAAGCATTAACGGATTCTATTTCTCAATATTCAATTGATTGCTGCGTACAAGTTAGAACACAAGGGCAAAATGTTAATGCTAGTACCTCAAAAATTGATATTAGTCGATTGGAAAATGATCTGCTAGAAAAAACGGTTAATGCTGAAAGAATAGTTACACTAGGGAAACGAGGGCTCTTTAACTCGCCTAGAGTTTCGATTCTTGTCAGAAATATGCCGACTGAAGATCAAGCGTTATATGGTCGTTTAGTTGATCATCTTGCAGTTATAGTTGTTGCTGCCGATGCCCGCTGTAAACATATAGAGATGCAGGAAAATAAAATAGGATCAAGAAATAAAGCCCTTGATCAGGTTGTAGAAATCGCAGACGAAGAAATAGAAAAATTGCAGGGACAGTTTAACAGTTTCAGAGAAGAAGCAAGGCGGATTATGTCGGAACTGCATGCAGATATTGAGGATTCATTAGTTGAATTTAAGCTTACAGAAAAGCAAGAAGATCATTTCTATCGGATCTTAGGACAGGGAGAAAATGAGGTAAATGAACTATTAGAACTAGGTGTTGTAGTAGAAGAGTCTTTAGGTCGAATAAAATCAACCGTGACTTCAGCAATTGAAAGTATGGAATGATTTTAACTTTTTAGTACTTAAGGTTTCTATTAATAAAAGGTAAGGATAACTAAGGAAATGAAAATTAAGACAGCGAGTGTCAGTATTATTGCAGGCATTTTAGCTTTTGGTGTAGTGGCCAGTACGATTAATCTAATCAACTTGTCGAGAGCTAACGAAGTTAAGGCAATATGGCTAGAATTTGAAGATCATAGAAATGAAAAGATGGATGCTTTGGTGACTCTACGTAGTGAACTTGGCTATTTGGGAATGATCCATCATTTTAAGAACTATATTTTAAGGCAAAGAAAACAAGACGCTGACCAGGTTATTTCGACCATTGGAGGTGCAAAGTTAGCACTAAAAAAATATAAATTAATGCAGTTAAACGAATATGAGCAACAACAGCTATCCATCGTCGAGAAGAGTATTAATTCTTATAATAATGCACTTAATTTAGTACTAAATTTGGTTAAAGAAAACAAGACCGCTGAAGAAATTGACCGATTTGTAAAAATCCATGATGAAGCTACAATTAACGCGTTAGAATCCTTAGAACAATATGCCCATCCAGTAAATTCTAAACACGATATGAAAGATCACCTTTTAAAAGATTTACGAACCAAAATGGGGTTCGGTGGATTAATTCATAATTATAAAAATTATATTTTACGTGCTACTCCTCGCCTTTTAGAAAAATCAATGAAAGATATTTCTTTAATTAAAGAAAGTTTTAAAATTTCAAATGAAATGGCGTTCAATAACATTGAAAGAAAAGCCTTAGATAATGTTGAACGAGTTGTTCTTGAGTACGAAAAACAATTGTTGGTGATAGAGAAATTATTACTAGAAGGGAAATCAGCTAGAGATATTGATAAAATTGTTATCGTCGATGATTTTCCTGCTATTGAAGGTTATAGGGCGTTAAGCAAGCAGGCTCAGCTAAGGTCCGAAAAAAGTGCAGCTGAACTTTATAAAGCATTAGAAACTATTCAGGTCTCTTCAAAATCTAGTCTTATTCTTACAGTTGTATTTATCATAGGATTAACTGTTCTTGCCTGCTGGTTGGTTTTTCGCGAAATTATTATTCCTATTTACCGGTTAACAGGAATCATGACCGAACTTGCTGAAGATAATTTAGATGTAGAAGTGTTTGCAGTAGATCGAACTAATGAGATAGGAGATATGGCTCGAACGCTAGAAGTTTTTAAATCTAATGCGATGAAAAAAGTTCTAATGGAAATAGAGTTACAACAACATAACGAAAAATTAGAGGAATTAGTTGCAGAACGAACCAAAGATTTAAAGTTAAAAGAAGCGCGGTTTACTTCTTTAGTAGAGAATGCTGTTGATGCAATAATTACGACTGATGAATTGGGTAATGTTCTTTCATTTAATGCTGCGGCAAGCAACATGTTTGGCTATAACGAAGATGAGATTATTGGTGAGAATGTTAGAAAATTAATCCCTGAAGCCTATAGAGAGCATCATGACCGGTTTATCTCTGAATATAATGAAAGGGGTATTGACGGCACTATTAATATTACGCCTAGAGCTTTAGTTGAACGAAAGAATAAAGAAAGTTTTCCGGCGGAGATTACTTTGAGTGAACTGATTATTGAAAGTGGTAAAAAGTTGTTCACCATTGTTATTAGAGATATTACCGAGAAAACAGAATGGGAAAATAGTCTAAAAAAATCTAGGGATGTTGCAGAAAAAGCTAATAAAGCTAAATCTCAATTCCTAGCATCTATGAGCCATGAACTAAGAACACCGCTAAATGCTATTATTGGATTTAGTCAACTTATTCAAATTTCAGATACTCCTATGAGTGAGGAGCAAGCTGAAAATGTCGATGAAATTTTAAACGCTGGCCATTTGCTTTTACATTTGATTAACGATGTTTTAGATTTAGCCAGAATTGAATCAGGAAAGCTTGATGTTACGATTGATAATGTTTATCTAAATAATGTAATAGAACAAAGTATAACCATGAGTCGTTCGCAAGCTGATGCACGGGAAATTGTAATAGTAAACAATTGTCCAAATGAACCTATCATTGTGAGGGCGGACACAACGCGTTTTACTCAAATTTTACTTAACTTTCTTTCTAACGCTGTGAAATACAATTGCGATAATGGGAAGGTATTTATTGATACCAAAATTATTGATAATAAGCGTGTTAGAGTTAGCGTAAAAGATACTGGGAAAGGCCTTAATGAAGAACAGATTCAACAATTATTTGTTCCATTTCAACGATTGAATACTGTTGATAACATTGGTGGAACCGGTATTGGGTTGGTCATTACCAAACATTTAATTGAGTTGATGGACGGTTCGATCGGAGTAGAAAGTAACGTGGGTGAATATTGTACTTTTTGGGTAGAGCTTAAGCTGTCGGATACATAAAAAAGTGTATTCACTAAAGTATGATAAGTGTATAGTTTGTTAATGATTAACTATTTGATAATTAAATGTATAGCAATTCATTGGATAGCATTTTAGCCAAATTAATAAGTATTGTTGCTGACCGTGTAACAACTTCAATATCCGACCGAGAACACCATGGTCGAGATCCCGGTCATGATATTTCTATTCCGCCAGATATTGTCATTTATCCAATATCAACTGAAGAAGTCTGCCAAATAGTGAAAATCTGTGCTGAATATAAAGTACCTATTATTCCTTATGGTGTAGGCTCATCCCTCGAACAGCATGTAGTCGCGCCTAATGGTGGCGTTTGTGTTGATCTTTCAAGAATGGATAATATTTTAATCGTTAACTCCGAAGATATGGATGCGCGAGTACAGGCAGGAGTTACCAGAGAAAGCTTAAATAGTTATATTCGAGATACCGGATTATTTTTCCCCATCGATCCCGGTGCAAATGCAACTTTGGGTGGCATGGCATCTACAAGAGCTTCAGGAACGAATGCTGTGCGCTATGGGACGATGCGAGCTAATACGATTGGTTTAACGGTTGTTACGCCTCAAGGTGAAATTATTAAGACGGGTGGTCGCGCGAGGAAATCATCTGCAGGTTACGATCTTACTGCTGCTTATGTAGGCTCTGAAGGAACATTAGGAATTATTACTGAAGTTTCAGTGCGTCTACATCCTGTACCAGAGAAGATAGCCGCAGCAGTGGTTTCCTTTAATCATTTAAAAGATGCGATTGTGACTGTTATTGAGATGCTTCAATGTGCAGTTCCAATTGCTCGCGTTGAGCTTTTAGATCAGGTTCAGATGAAAGCTATCCGCCAACATTCTAAATTAGACTATCCTGAACTACCCACATTATTCTTAGAGTTTCACGGAGGCGACTCAGCAGTTCAAGAACAAATTGAAATCGTCGAAATATTGGCTAAAAATAATGGAGGATCTGATTTTTCTTGGGCTGAAGAAACCGAAGATAGAACTAGGCTTTGGGCGGCAAGACATGAAGCTTATTTCATTAATCGATCATTGCAGCCAGGTGGTAATATGATGACCACCGATGTCTGTGTTCCTATTTCGCGTCTTCCTGAATGTTTATTGGAAACTCGTGCAGATTTAGATGAGATTGGCTTAACTTCACCGATTATTGGTCACGTCGGCGATGGTAATTTTCATGTGATGTTACTTTACACTGATGAGCAAGCAGAGATTGCCAATGCTGCCAATCAACGATTGATTGATAGAGCGCTTTCAATGGGGGGAACTTGTACTGGAGAACATGGGATCGGTATGGGAAAAAGAGAGTTTCTAATTGCTGAACATGGTGATGCAGTTAATCAGATGAAAAAAATCAAACAGGCTTTTGACCCCGATAACATTATGAACCCGGGGAAAGTATTTTTGGATGAATAGTGTTTGTTTCTAATACTGCTTACCTAATTCATTATTTTAAATACAATCTTTAATTTAGTCCTGCTGATTGGTTACCTAATATCTGATGAGTCACAGGCGTATTCAGTCCCATATTTTCTTTTTGACTTAGTTCAAATGCATCAGTTTGAACAATTGTTTTTGCATCAATCATTCGGTATGGATTTTTCACATAATAAAGTAGTCGCCATGTCACCGCGTGATCACCATTTTCTATTACGACAACTTTGGGTTTAGCATCACTATTAATCGCAGATTCTTTTGCCGAAGAAATATTCCAAACATTTTCTAAAAAAGCTTTAACCGATTCGGCAGATTGATCGTAACCGATTTTAAAATCTAAATAATCTCGAAAACCATTATTTCTACAATTTGAAAGTGTTTCAACGGTTGAATTACGAAGCTTAGAATTGGGGATTGTGATTTCATGTTTTTGAACGAGATCTCTGATAGTGGTTTGTGAAAGAGTAATTTGAATCACCACACCGACAATATCAAATTCTTTTAAACGGATCACTGAACCAGCTTCAACCGAATTATTGTAGTGCATAATTAATCCGCTAATCATATCACCTAAAAAATAGTCTTTAGAAGCAAACAGAATAATTAAAATTCCGCCAACAACTGAAGTGGCTTGCAACCAGTTATTCAAATCCCAAATATTAATAATGACTAGAAACGCAACTGAGCCGACGAGAATCAGCCCAATTAATCCAACCACTTCGCTGGCATAAGAATCGCCTCTATACTTTTCTCCGTCGATTTCTTTTTCTTTACCAAACCGCAGCAGTATCCAATCTTGAATATAGTGCAACATAATATAAGCAATTAAAATAGAGAGACCTGTTAGAGATATTTTCTGTAAATGTGAAACTTCAAGATCAAAAATTATTTCCATCGCGCCGGCAACTACATAGATAATGAACAGTGATAGATTGATTGCTCTAAGACCTAAGGTTCGATTCTTTCCAGCTGAATCGCTAGTCGTTTTATTTGATGACCCAATTATTAGTCCAGCAAATAAGAAAATTAATAAATTAAATGTTAATACGGTATAATCGAGGGTAGTAAAAGGGAGTTGTTCTAATATTTGTTGAGCCTTTGAGGAAATCATATAAATATTATCCATTCTATTTTATTTGAATTTTAGCTCAGATATATTCCAAGTAATATTATCTTATTTAATTTTTCTTTCAAGAAGTTCAATTAATCCAAGTTTATCAATAGGCTTAGAGAAGTGATAGCCTTGAAATAGATCACAACCATACTCAGCTAAAAATTTTGCTTGTTGGCCATTCTCAACACCTTCTGCGATAACTGGAACATTTAAGCTTTTACTTAGATTAATAATACTTTGTATTAACTGCCTGTCTTGAGTGCTTGTAAGGATATCTTGGACAAAAGATTTATCAATTTTTAGTTCACTAATTGGTAGTTTATTGAGCACGCTTAAAGAAGAATATCCCGTCCCAAAATCATCAAGTGAAATACCAACATTTAGTTGTGATATTAACTCTAATATCGACCGTGCTTTATTTAGATCTTCAATAAACAAGCTTTCTGTGACTTCAAGCATGACTTCAACCGAGCCTAGGTTATTCTGCTTTAATAAGGAATTAAATGAATTATAAAAACCTTTACTTAAAAGCTGACGAACGGATATGTTAATGGATATTCGGAATTTATTTGGTAGACATTTGGTTTTATCATGTGTGGCTTTAATAGCTTGGCATACTTCAAGAGTTTCTTTCATTGCCGTTTCAATTACGAAATAGCCTATATCTATAATTAGACCGGTAGATTCCGCTAAAGGAATAAATTCATCCGGAGGAACGTTTCCTAAGTTTTCATTGTTCCAGCGTAATAGCGCTTCAATTCCGATAATTTCATGATTAATCGCATCGACTTGAGGTTGATAAACTAAACTAAATTCGTTTTTTTGTAGTGCATTATTTAGCTCTTTTTCGATATCTGCTATTCGTTCTGTTCTCTGCTCTAATTCATTTGAGTAGAAAAATACATTACATTTTAAACGTTTTGCCTCGTACATTGCCATATCTGCTTTTCTTAATAGTTCTTCAAGTTCCGTTCCATGAGTCGGAGAATTGGAGATACCTATACTGGCTCGAATTGAAAATTCAGAATTATTAATAAACATAGGCTTTGAGAGAGAAGTGTTAAATTCTTGGCATAATCGTTCTAATTCTTGACGTGATGTATCTTTTAATAAAACAGTAAATTCATCACCTCCTCTTCTTATATTTAAACCCGAAATAAATGATTTTCGAATCCTATTAGCAACTTCTTGCAAAATTTTATCGCCAACAGAATGACCATGTAGATCGTTGCATGATTTGAAGTTATCTAAGTCGATAAATAAAATCGAAAATATCCCATCATTTTGGTTTTGCCATTGTTTAAATTTTTTAACTAAATATCTTTGATTCGGTAGGTTGGTTAATAAATCATGTCGTGCCTGAAAGGCTAACTCGACTTCTGAGCTCTTATGTAAACGACTGTTAATTCTAAAAAGGAAATACAAAATAATATTAAACCAAATTAGCAATATAAAAATCCAAGAAAAAGCACTTAATAATCGAGTGTAAAGAATTTTCATTGGGATAGCGGTAAATATGAAGAGCTCGTGAATTGGATTATAAGTAATTGCATATAGTTGATATTCTCCAGATAAATCTTCAGCTTCAACTAAAGTAACCTTTCCTTGTGTTTTAAATTCTTCAATATTGTTACCTGTTTGTTGTTTTAAATTCCTATCAAATTGTTCAATATAGGCAAGGGGAAATGGGTTTGAATATTCATCTTCATATTGAGATTTAGAAATGTTAGAAGTGTATTGTCGATACATATCTTTTCGAACAATTGATAGTTTTACCTGGTTTTCGGTGAAATGGTAGTTAGACCAAATGTTGTTGGGTGAATCAAGCTTAAATGCACTAGCCATTACACCTAATACTTTTCCCTTATTATCGGTTAAACGGTGTCGGATCGGGATCAGCCATTGGTTTAATGCTTCTAGATAAAGGGTTCGTCCAAGAATAAGTTTGTCTTCATTAAGCGCTCTGATAAAGCTTTCTCGAGTCTCAGGTTGTTCTAATAAATTAGGTAATTTGTTTTGGTCAATACTGCTACTAGTTAAAAAAAGCTCTCCAGTTATGGTGGCCAATCCAAACCCGGCTAATTCTTGGTTATCAGCAAGTTCCTTATTTATTAGCTCCTGTGCCTCAGATAGGTTGGATTGATTATAGGCTCCAAGTTCTATCAGTCTCTCTCCGATGATTCTTAAGAAGGATTCGTTCTTTTGTAGCAGAAGCTCCGTTGAGCGAGAAACTAAGTTATTAGCATATTTGATTTCCGAACGCGCATCACGTTGGATTTGATTCCAATTAAGGTAAAGTAATAGCATTGCGGATAGCATTGATACTATTAAAATAAACCCGTAGGTTCGCCATATTCCGTTAGAATTTTTCATTTCAGAAAGTATAGTCAATTAATACTCATTTTTCATCTAAAATTAGATACTTAGGCATATCAAAAATTTAGTTGTTCGATGTGAGATGTATGCACGCTTTTGCTCTTTGTTTACGATCATGTAAGAAAAGTAATTTTTAATAAAACATAGCCCGAAAATAGACGAAACGACTATCTGGTGGTAAAGTGGTCTCATGGTGTGAATCCATGAAAGGGACGAGCTAATTTGATGACCAAAGGTGATAATGTTAGTTTTCAAACTAAAGCGTTAAAAAAGCTTTACGTTACCGGTGAAACTACCGTTCATGCGCTTCGAGGTGTGGACATTGAAATTCCAATTGGGGAGGTTGTTGTACTCCTTGGGCCTTCTGGAAGTGGTAAATCAACATTTCTCAATATTATTGGCGGGCTTGATCAAGCAACTTCTGGGCATGTCTCTTTTCATCACCACGATCTAACTAATTATTCTAATCGAGAATTAACGCTTTTTCGCCGCGATCATGTTGGATTTGTGTTCCAAGCTTATAATCTGGTTCCTAGTCTTACCGCGTTAGAAAATGTAGCGCTAGTGACTGAAATTTCAAATAATCCGATGGAACCCATGGATGCTCTAAAATCTGTCGGTTTGGAGTTAAGGGCGAATCATTTTCCGTCACAAATGTCCGGTGGAGAGCAGCAACGGGTCGCTATTGCCAGAGCGATTGCTAAACAGCCTGAGGTTTTATTGTGCGATGAGCCAACAGGTGCGCTTGATAGTGAAACAGGAATCGAAGTATTAAAAGCTTTGATTGAGGTTAATCAAAAATTTAAAACAACCTGCATTATCATTACACATAATGCTTCTATTGCACAATTAGCTCATCGAGTGATTCATTTTGTTGACGGTGGCATTGATAATATTGAATTAAATAATATACGTAAGTCCCCTGACGATATTAGTTGGTAATGGACAACCAATGATTACACCATTAAATAAAAAACTATTGAGAGATGTCTGGAATATTCGAGGACAGATAGCTGCAATTATTATGGTGATGGCAGCAGGGATTGCTCTTTTTATTATAATGTTTGGTGTTTTAGATAGCCTTCGTTTAACTCAAAGTACCTATTACGATCGCTACCAATTTGCCGATGTTTTTGCTTCATTAAAACGAGCGCCTGAACTTGTTAAAAAAAGAGTCACTGAAATTCCAGGTGTTTCAGTGACTGAAACTCGTGTGGTGTTTGGTGCCACCCTACAGATGGAAAATATGCCGGAACCTGTTACCGGACGAATTATTTCTTTACCGGATGATCGTGGAGCACTATTAAATCAACTTTATTTGCGATCCGGTCGTATGGTTTACCCTAATGAAGAAGATGCAATTGTTGCAGATGAAGGTTTTTTTCATGCACACGCTTTAGAATTAGGCGATAAAATTTCGGTAATTTTGAATGGTCATAGACGTCAGTTAAAAGTTGTTGGTGTGGTTCTTTCTCCTGAATATGTCTATAGCATTGCTCCTGGTGCTCTAATGCCAGACTCAAAACGCTTTGGTTTATTTTGGATGAGTAGACGTTCGCTTGAAGCGGTGGTTAACATGAAAGGGGCATTTAATGATTTGTCGGTTAAAGTTGAGCGAGATGCCAATATTGAAAATATTAAACAAGAAATTGACCTGTTATTAAAACCTTATGGTGGGCTTATTTCTTATTCCAGAGATGATCAATTATCCAATTTTTTTGTTGAGAATGAATTAAAGGAGCTGGAATCCTTAGGATGGATGGCTCCGGTCATTTTTCTAGCGGTTGCAGCCTTTTTAATTAATGTGGTGATGTCTCGACAGGTGGCGACTCAGCGGGAACAAATTGGTATGTTAAAAGCGGTTGGATATACTAATCGTGAAATTTCATTCCATTATTTGAAAATGGTTTTATTTATTACTAGTTTAGGTGCAATTTTTGGAGTATCACTTGGCGCATGGATGGGCACTGGTATGATTCAAATGTACGCGGCATTTTTTCGTTTTCCGATCTTAAAATATAATTTTTCTGCAGAAATAATGATTTTTGCGGTGATGTTTTGTGTCCTTGCCGCTGTATTGGGAACTTTATTTGCTATTCGAAGTGCCGCAAGTTTACCACCGGCGGAAGCCATGCGTCCTGAAAGTCCTACGGCGTTCAAGCCGACTATTTTGGAACGAACGGGATTACATAGTCAGCTTTCATTTTTAAGTAGAATCATTTTAAGGCAGCTTGAACGACGTCCGATCCGTGCTTTTTTATCTACATTGGGAATGGCGTTAGCACTTGCTATTTTACTCTTTAGCTTTTTTGTAGAAGATTCAATGACTTATATGATGGACGTGCAATACGATATGACGCAACGAGAAGATATGAATATTACTTTTATTGAAGCAAGACCTTATCGAGCCATCGAAGAAATAAAAGTAATTTCAGGTGTACTAAGCGTTGAGCCTATTCGGTACGTTCCGGTTATATTAAGATCTAAACATTATCAAAAACGAAATTCGATAATAGGGCTTGCCGAAAACCCTGATTTACGAAGAATTATAAACGCTAAACTAAAAACTGTTGAAATTCCATCACATGGTTTGGTGATTAATAGCAAACTTGCAGAGATACTTCACGTTGAACTTGGTGATATTTTAGATGTAGAAGTCTTAGAAGAAAAACGCCCGAATTTGAAAATTGCAGTCACTGCAATTACGCATGAATTTATTGGTATGGGGGTTTATATGAATATTAGAGAATTAAGTCGAGTGCTTGATGAAAGCCCTAAAGTCAATGGTGTATCAATATCGGTTGATCAAAATCATAGTGCTTCATTGTATAAGAAATTAAAAGAAATTCCTTGGATTATCGGACTTAATAATACGACAATATTGCGCCAAATATTTGAAAATATTATGGCTGAAAATTTGCTTAAAATGGTTTCGACAAATATCTTGTTTGCTTGTTTTATTAGTTTTGGGGTGATTTATAATACTGCAAGAATTGCGCTTTCTGAAAGAGGTCGAGAGCTTGCGAGTTTGCGAGTACTTGGCTTAACACGCAGAGAAGTCGGTTATTTATTATTTGGAGAGTTGGGAGTCATTACCTTATTTTCGATTCCGATTGGATTATGGATTGGATATTTAATGGTGGTGGGAATGGTTGGAACAATGGATAGTGAGCTATACAGAATTCCGATCTATCTCAATAATAGTACTTATGGTTATGCATCATTGATTGTATTGATAAGTGCGATGATTTCATTTTATCTTGTATGGCGTCAGGTTAATCAAATTGATTTGGTTAGCGCGCAAAAAGGAGTTGAATAATGGTTTCTACTAATTCACCAAGTTTAATGGTAAAACGGATAAAACTGGCTGTAAAAATTATTTTAGGTCTTGCCGTGATTGGCTTTTTATCTTTTGCATTTATGCCGGAGGCGGTCAAAGTTGACATGGTTACGGTGGAAAAGGGTGACTTACTGGTTACACTTGACGGCGAAGGAAAAACGCGCATTCATGATATTTACATAGTTTCTACGCCGGTTGATGGCAGAGTAACAAGAATAGAAAGTGAGCCTGGGGACATAGTTATAGCGGGAGAAACAATCATTGCAAATATGCACCCTGCTAATCCGAGGTTTTTAGATAAGCGTTCAGAGACTCAAGCAAAAGCTGACGTGGAAGGTGCAAGAGCTGCGCTAGCTCTTGCAAATGCCAGAGTAAAGCAAGTAATAGCTCAGTTAGAATTTGATACTTCAGAGTTTAAAAGAACCCAAGAGCTATACAAAAAGAAAAACGTTTCTGAAGCAGGATTAGAAAGAGCCGAACTAAGCCTCAAAACACTTAATGCAGAACTGGAAACGGCTCAATCCAACCAAAAAGTAATGCAAGCTCGACTAGAAGCTGCAAAGGTTAGGTTGTTACAACCAGATTCAGTTGAACTTAATGACATTAACGATGAGGAAAACTGTCAAATTTGTATTCGTTCGCCAGTTGATGGTCGAGTACTTAGAATTCTACATAAAAATGAAAGTATAGTACCTGTTGGAGCACCTTTAGTCGAAATAGGTGACCCAAGGGATTTGGAAGTGAACATTGAAATGCTTTCTACTAATGCCGTTAAAGTTAAAGTTGGCGATCAAGCATTAATCAAACGCTGGGGTGGAGGCCAAGATATCAACGCAAGAGTCAGAGTAATCGAGCCATCAGGTTTTACAAAAATATCCGCGCTGGGTGTTGAAGAACAAAGGGTGAATGTGATTTTAAGTTTTACTGATCCTATCGAAAATTGGTCAAGTCTAGGTGATGCCTTTCGAGTGGAAGCTGCGATCATTATTGAGCGAGCAGATGACGCAATCAAAATTCCTTTATCTGCTCTTTTTAGACAAAATGAAAAGTGGTCGGTTTTTAAAGTAGTTGATGGTGTCGCCCAAATTCAGCAGGTAAAAGTTGGGCGTAAAAATGATCGTTTTGCAGAAATTAAGGATGGACTTAAAGTGGGTGAATTGATTATTGTTCACCCGGGAAATGGTGTTGGAGATGGGGTTAGTGTTGAGGAGAGGTAGTTGTACCTAAAACTTAGGACGACAAGAATATATCATCAATATAAACTGTTGTTTCTTCTTCAATTCTAATCATAAAAAGATTGATTAAATAAATCTGCTTCATATTCATTTTTCTATATTCTGGACTGTTTCTTATTTCTTCGATAGGTATTCGTATGTCATTCCATCCTGGATTCAGAGTTAGATTTTTATTATACCGATCGTTATATCGATAGTTACGGAACGTATGAGTACTATCATAAATTTTCAAATTAATATTAATAACATTATCACTTGGGTTGTTTATGCTTAGATTTAAGTAATTAAATTTATTCCAATTATGAATAAGTCGTCTTAAAACAATCCCCGGATACTTGGCAGGATGAAATACGGCCTTCAGCGAGAACTCATCATTGCGAACAACTAGGCTAGATTTGGTAATAGATACTCGATTATGCTCCCAGCGGTCAAGCTCTAAAGGAGCCTCAAAATCAGCGAGCACAGGGAAATCTAATTTCATATTCCAAACATGAACCGATGTATATAAAAATTCTCTAAACCCTGCTAATGAAAGAATTAATAAACTTACAACAAATCCTACCCTTTTTAGAGAAAGTTGGTTTTTTGTGAGGTGATTTGAAGGCTCAGATGAAAAACTCAGGGTAAGTCTAGATAATAAAAAGCCAGCATAGCCACCAATTACATCATTAACTACATCAGCATATTGAAAACTACGTCCTACTAATAATTGTAAAAATTCAGTAGAAAAACCTAGGATTACACAAAATGGCGCAACTGCCAGAGCTATAACATACCAAGATTTGTTTTTAATGAAACTTAGCTTGGTTAAAACAAAGACAATTGCAGCAAATAGAACGAAGTGGCCACCATCCCACAAAGAACGGTATAAAATCGAATCGTAATTATTTGGTCCGCTTGCAAACAAAAAATAAGTCAATACAGCGATAAGTGTGATTCCTAATTTCATTTGGTTTCCTTGTGATTTTTGAATAACACATCATGCATTCTCCATACCCAAACACCTATGTAACCGGGTACGGCATATATAATACTGATAACCATGCAGGCAGATAAAAAGTAAAATAACCAGTGATTTTCCCAATCGCTGGTAAAAACAATTAATCCCATCGAAATTGCAGATAGAATCGTACCAATAAAGAGTTTTTTAAGCTGTTCTTTTGGATTCATCGCCATAACATGAAGTTGATCCATTATTTTACTTTTGAGCTCCTTCATCTAACGTTGTTCCAAATTGTTTTCAACAGCAATTGGTTGAACACTAACAGATTTGAACATGGCAAAAACTTTCTGATTACATACTAGGTTTAATTCTAGAAAAGATTTTTTGGTAATAAATGCTATAAAACAAGTACCCTCAAAATTTAATTTAAGTAAAAATTGATGATTAGAAATTTCTTCAAAAGCAACGAGTTCAGCGGCGATACAATTTAAAATACTAGTTTTATCTATAGGGGAGAGTGATATTGATATGTCTTGAGCGCTGATTTCTAAGTTAACTAAGCTATTTTCTGATAATTTTTTATGTCCAGCCCATAAAGTATTGTCTTTGGTTTTTAATTTATTAATGGATGATTCTGTTTCGAAATCGATTACCTTAGCCTGAATACAATTGATAGCATCTGGCATTTGTGCAAATGGTGCTTTGATATCGTTGGCGACAAATTGGTATTTTCCAGACTGAATGATTCTTCCATTATCAAAAGTTAAAATATAATCGGTTAAAAATGCGTGTTCAATTCGACTGTGAGACGAAAAAATAATCGGCAAACGGCACTTTGATGAAATGTACTTTAATAATTGCATCACTTGTGGTTTATGGTCTTCACCAATCGCCGATAAGGGTTCATCTAGCAGCAGTAGATTGTTAGCGGCTAAAATGGCTCTTGCTAGCGCAACTCTTTGTGCTTGGCCACCTGACAATTCGGCAGGATGTCGGGTGAGTAAGTCATCAATATCTAATTGTTGAATAACATGGTCAATCATCAAAATATCTGGTTTGTTTGCGCGTTTATTCCATCCAAAAAGTATATTCTCTTTAACATTTAGCTGTGGAAAAAGATCGATGCTTTGTGGCAAGTAACCGATACCTCGTTTTTCAGTCAGTACTTCTAACTTTGAATCGGTGCATTGCCAAGTCTGTTTATTAAAGTCGATTAAGGATTTGATTTGATACTCTTTATCAAAGCCCAAGATTTGTCGAATAAAGCGAGACTTGCCACATCCAGATGCACCAAAAAGTCCGATAATTTGATTGGTTGGTAGTGATTGATTTATGTCTAAATTGAAATTACCAAACTGACATTTTGAATTAATTTTTAACATCAGCTAAATCCAACTCGATTATGCTTAAATCGATAGAGAATTGTTAAAAGAGCTAATGAAAATGCGATCAGGATAATTGATAATTGATGTGCTTCGTTAAACTGTAAGGTTTCTACATGGTCGTAGATGGCAATGGATAATACTCGGGTTTCATTTTCAATATTGCCACCAATCATTAACACGACGCCAAACTCCCCCAAAGTATGAGCAAACCCCAAACTAAAAGCACTAATGAATCCAGTTTTGCTGAGGGGAAAAATGATTTGTTTGAGTTGTTGGATTTTTGTTGAGCCAAGCGAACGAGAAACTTCTAGGGTCGCTTGAGGAATAGCGGCAAAGGTTGCTTGTAAGGGTTGAACGACAAATGGCAGTGAATAAAATAAAGAGCCAATAACTAAACCAGAAAAACTAAACGCAAGACTTGAACCGGTTAGTTTTAGCCAGGTCGCACCTAGCCAACTGTCAGGTGAGAAAGCGATCAACAGATAAAAGCCCAAAACGGTCGGAGGTAATACTAAGGGTAACGCAACAATTGCTTCGATTATCGGACGGGTTTTATTCTTTAGCTTATTAGCGGAAGGTCTAGCTAACCACCAAGCGAGAGGTAGCCCGATAACCATTAGTATCAAGCTAGTGGTTAAGGCTAGTTTTAAGGTAACAATAATTGCAGAATAGTCAGACATAGAAGCAATATTCTATTCTGATTTTAATTGAATTAATAGTAAGGATTATCGCCTTCTTCATGCTCGGTAATATCTTTGACACCTTTAACTTCCGGTATTTTTTCCATCAAGCTTTTTTCAATGCCATCACTTAAAGTAGTATCGACCATACCGCAACCTTGACAGCCGCCACCAAACTGAAGAACAACGATTCCGTCTTGGGTGAATTCTGCCAAGCTAACTTGACCGCCATGGTTGGCGAGCTGAGGGTTGATTTCTGATTCTAATAAATAGCGAATGCGATCAATTACAGGTGCATCATCATCGACTTTGCGTGCTTTTGCATTAGGCGCGCGTAAAGTGAGTTGACCACCCATATCATCTTTTTGATAATCAATTTTTGCTTCTTCAAGATAAGGAATGCTATCGTAATCAACGTAGGCATTAAAATTTTCGAGCTCGATGACCATATCATCTTTTTCAACCGCATCTTTCGGGCAATATGAAACACCACATTCAGCATGGGGTGTTCCTGGGTTAACAACAAAGACTCGGATACCAGTTCCTTCATCTTGTGAAGAAAGAAGCCCAGAAAAATGTTCATGAGCGCCTTGGGTTATGTCAATCAGTGGAAGTTCTTGAGTCACAGTTTTTTCTCTTTTGAGTATATGTTGAGCAATGCTATTGAATGATAAAGACAAAATTCTTTATTTCTAGGTTATCAATCAAATGATTGGTCTATTTTAGCAGATGATGGCAATGAATAACCCATGTTTTTAATAAGGTCTTGTGCTTTTTTAGAAAATAAGAAATTGACAAAAACATGAGCCGTATTCTGTTTCTTGCTATTTGAAAGAATAACCAGTTGTTGCTCTATGGTTGGATAATCTTTAGTCGATATTTCCAACAAGCAGCCGTTTCTATTTTCAGAGTTAGTTGTTTGAAGTTGTTGACTGTGAGATGTTGCTACAAAAGCAGCGTCAACTACGCCAATCTTAGCAAATTGAGTGACTTGTGAGATATTTTCGGGATAGAGTAATTTTGACTTTAGCGAACTGTTTAACTGATATTTGAGCAATAATTGTTCGCTAGCATAACCGTAAGGCGCCAGTTTAGGGTTGGCGATGGCTATTTTATTAATTGTGTCATACTTTAAGAAAGACCAATCGTTGTTTTGTTTATTTGCTTTATTGTGTTTGCAGGATTTTAACCATAAAGAAAGTTGCCCTAATGCGTAAGTGGCTTTTGTTTTAGTCGTTGCGAAACCCTCTTGAACTAATCTATTTGGTTTGTCGCTATCGGCAGAAAGAAACACATCATAGGGTGCTCCCTTTGTGATCTGCAGATAGAGCTTCCCACTAGAGCCGCTACTTAACTCAACCTTATGTTCATTTTGTTGTTCAAATAAATTGACTAGCTGCTGGGCTGTTTTTAAGAAATTGCTGGCGACAGCGACTCTGATTGTTTCGGCATTGACGACATTTATTGAGGAATAAACAAGCACTAGACATAATAAACTTTTCCTAAATCTGTGGATAAATAGGGTTAGAAAAGCGATATTGATTGATTTAGCAGTCATATTTTTCTATTCTGGTCACTGTTTAATTAACTTTAGCTAATATATGGATTCTGAATGAATAAAACAATTGCTAACCTGATCTTCATCATCATTTTGATTTTTGCTGTATCGAATAATCTTAAAGCAAATTCTAGCCTTGATTTAAGTTATTACCTACCTGATTTAAACAATTATAACCAACAAATATCGAAACCTGAGGATGTATTAGGTTATCAAGTCGGAGAATGGCATGTTCGTCCCGAACAAGTTGAACGGTATTTTATTCAATTAGCAGCTGAGTCACCCAGAGTAAAACTGCATACTTATGGCTATTCTCATCAGAAACGACCACTATTTTTAGCTTATATTTCTTCAGAAGAAAACATCAATAATCTCGAAACTATTCGAGAGCAACATTTATTGATGAAAAAAGACACTAATCGAGCAGCTGTCACTTGGATGGGTTATAGCGTTCACGGGAATGAAGCCAGTGGTAGTAATGCATCACTTCTTTTTGCTTATCATTTGGTTGCGGCTCAAGATGAGAAAACTCTCGCGCAACTGGATAACCAAATCATTATTATCGATCCAATGTTAAATCCAGATGGGCTTGCTCGATTTGCTCATTGGGCGAATATGTATAAAAGCAAAAATCCAAATAGCGACCCTAATACGCGAGAGCATAATGAAGCCTGGCCAAATGGACGAACCAATCATTATTGGTTTGATTTAAATCGTGATTGGTTGCTGCTTCAGCATCCTGAGTCGCGAGGGCGAATAAAAATGTTCCACCATTGGAAGCCTAATGTGTTAACGGATTTTCATGAAATGGGAACGAATAGCACTTACTTTTTTCAGCCGGGCGTTAAGTCTCGACAGAATCCACTGACTCCTAAAGAAAACTTTCAATTGACCTCTAAAATAGCTGAATATCATGCTGCAGCACTTGATGAAATCGGAAGTATGTATTACACCAAAGAAAGTTTTGATGATTTTTATTATGGTAAGGGCTCAACTTATCCAGATATTCATGGCGCAGTAGGAATTTTATTTGAACAAGCCAGTGCAAGAGGGCATTTGCAAGAATCGGTTAATGGTGATGTGTCCTTTCCATTTGCGATCCGCAATCAACTCACGACCTCATTTTCGACGTTAAAAGCGGTTCAAGAAAAGAAGAAGAGCTTATTATCTTATCAGAGGAACTTTTATCAAAAAGTGAGGTTAAATGCTAAAGCAAGTAAAAACAGAGCTATTGTTTACAGCTCAACGGATGCATATCGTTTAAGCGAATTTAATCAGATCTTAAAAGGTCATCAGATTGAGTTTTCGTCATTGGCTAAATCGCTAGATATTAAAGGAGAAGAATTTGAGCCTAAAAATTCTTATATTATTCCAATGCAACAAGCACAATATTCACTGATTAACTCTATGTTTGAAAAGCGAAAAGAGTTTGAAGATAATACTTTTTATGATGTATCGAGTTGGAATATGCCGCTAGCGTTTGATATCAATTTTCAAATGGTTGGTCGTTCAGATTATGATAAAGAGTTATTTGCAGCAAGCGAAAATAAATCAAATATTATTTTTGAGGAAATTGAAAAAGGAAGTGTCGCATTAGCTTTTAGTTGGAATGATTTTTCAACAGCCAATTTATTAAGTTACTTTCATAAAAATAAGATCAAAGTCCGAATGGTTGGTAAGCCCGTTAAATTATCAACTTCTAACGGATATAAAATACTCAAACAAGGTGACATTATTGTGCCGGTCAAAGCGCAAGATATTTCTCGAGAAGAATTAACTAAACACCTACATAACAAACTTGCTGAACTTAACATTTCGCCGATTGTGATTAAATCTGGTTTATCAATTGATGGTCCCGACCTTGGTAGCCCAAGCATTCCGCTACTAAACCCAGTGAACCCTCTCATGATTGTTGGAGATGGTGTTAGTCCCTATCAAGCTGGAGAAGTTTGGCACCTATTAGACCAGCGGTTAGGACAGGATTTGACTATGATGACAGCGGACGAATTTTCTAAAGTTAATCCTCAAAAGTATACTCACATTGTTATGGTTGATGGTAATTATAATTTATCTGAAAAAGTGACTAAAAAAATTAATCATTGGATTAAAAATGGTGGTATTTTAGTGACTCAATCTCGCGCGTCTAAATGGGTATCGGATCAAGGTTGGTTATCAAGTGAAATGACTGAGCTAAAATCAGAAGCAAACACCGCTTTAGAATATGCCGATATAGACGATACTCACTCTGAGCATTTTATTGGTGGAGCAATCACGAGTACTAGCATTGATTTAAGCCACCCTCTTAGCTATGGGCTTTCAGATAAAAACTTACCAGTCTTTAAAAGAAGGCAACTTAGCTTTTCTGAGCCAAAAGAGTCATTTGTTTCTTTTGCACGTTTCAATACTCAACCACTGATCGCAGGTTATATGTCTAAAGCCAATCAAGATAATATTGCAGGGGATACCAGCATGTTGGTCCAAGGTCACGGTAAAGGAAATATTATTGCTTTTAGTGATGATATGAACTTCAGGGGCTTTTGGTTGGGAACAAGTCGTGTTTTTGCTAATGCACTTTATTTTGGTGACAAGGTGAGAGCACCGCAGAAGACTAAAGAGGATGAAGTGGTTAAGCCTTAATTATTTTCGGTTTAACTTCATTGGCTGATACTTGATACCGTCTTTTTCGGTTTCTGGTTCAGTTTTGATAAAAGCGAACTTCTCGTAAACGGGAACTGCGTAAATAGAAGAATTGACTGAATATCCTTCTCTTCAAAATATAATCTTTTATTTAAACTTTACTGGACTCAGGGGCTGAGTATTCACGTTAAGTGTGAAAACATCTGGCCTAGAGTAATGTCCTGCGACATCGAGTGCCCGTTTTGAAGAGGTAGCGAGGTTAGAATCAATTTCTGCATACAATATACCCTTTTCCTTTCTCATTGGTCCTGAGACAATTTCACCACCAGGTGCTATTACAAGTGAGTCGCCAGCGTTTATCCAATTTTCTGTGTCTGGATATAATGTTTCTTTTTCTGGGAAATCAGAGGGAATGTCATCGTGGGTTAGCGCAACCCCACTGCACAATACCCAGCAGCGACCTTCACGAGCAATGTGTTGCATAGTGCCAATCCACCCATCACCGCTGTCATATGTTGGAGCCACGTAAACCTCAATCCCTTGTGAGTAGAGGGCATACCTAGCCAAAGGCATATAGTTTTCCCAACAAATTAAGGACCCAACCTTACCAACAGGTGTATCAACGACATTTAAACCAGATCCATCACCAAAGCCCCAAACCATTCTTTCGGGGTTGGTGGGCATTAGTTTCCTATGCCGGTTCAAAATGCTACCGTCGTTACCAATAATTACAACAGTGTTGTATAGAGTTGCTCTACTTAGCTTTCCATCCCTTTCGTTAATACCACAAACGATTGTGACCTTGTTCTTTTTAGCGGATTCACAGAGTGGAGATAATTGACCATTGTCTATATCGACAGAACTATTTAGCAGTCGACCGTGAAGTTCTTCGCTTATACCCCAATCACCACCGGGGCGAAGTCGCCATATCCACGCGGGGTAGCCTGAAATAAAAGCCTCAGGAAATACCACAAGTTCGGCACCTTCAGCTGCGGCTTTCCCGACAAGGGATATAGCCAATTCAATGGTTCTTTCTCGATTTAACAGAATTGGTGACTCTTGAATCATAGCTATTTTGTTCATGTCTATTCCTCTGAGTTGTTGCTAGATTAGACTACTAGCTGACTGTCCTATATTGTTTTATCCGGTTATGGGCATTGTTCACCGTGTTCATCATATGGATATTTGAGCATTTCTCCACAGCTTTGCCCAGCACAATAAATTATAAATTCAATACAACGGCCAGCCCCTGTGTATAAAAATCCAAAATCTGGTTTTGGTTGTGCTGACGAATCAAACAGTTTAAGCCCTTCATGTGGCAACTGATTTTTCCTTAAATAAGCAAGCACAGTATTTTTCGCTTCTTTTGCCATCTCTGGCGTTTTAACTATATCTTGTTGCCCGCAACTAAAAATAATGGCTAGTAAAAAGGTAATTGATAGGAGTTTAATCATCATCGTAGTTCTGGACTTTAGCGCCTAAATGCTCTGATTTTCAATTAATGAATAGGTTACAGAGGGTTACGTTAAATCTCAAGCCTTTATAGGAACCCCCTTTCATGGAGAAGAGCGTAAATATTGAAATAGAGTCCATAACCAATTAGCGTTTCCTCCAATTTTCTGTTTTAATTCAAAATCTAAATTCAATTAGCTGTACCTAATATTCACGCTTTTAAAGGTTAATCATCCATGAAAAAATACCTATTTGTATTTATTACCTCACTCGTTTTTAGCATTTCTTTAGTTGCTAATGCTGCAGATAAAGGGAGCTTAAAATCTTTAACTACTAAATATACCTTAAATAAAGGATTTGTTAGCCATCTATTTGATGACGACAATGGAAAGCTATATTTAAAAATTGATAATCTTAATAGTGAATTTATTTATCAAACCAGTTTGCCTCAAGGGCTAGGTTCTAATGATATTGGACTCGATCGTGGACAGTTGGGTGATACTCGATTAGTCGAATTTAATAGAGTTGGAAACAAAGTTTTATTAGTTCAACAAAACACTCAGTATCGCGCAGTTTCAGACAATAAGAATGAAGCTGAATCAGTAAAACAGGCATTTGCATCGTCAATTCTATGGAGTTTTCCTGTTGTTGAAATCAATAAAAAGTGGGTGTTGGTGGATGCCAGTGATTTTATTTTGCAAGATAGTCACGGTGTCTCTCGTAAATTAGCTGCTCGAAAGCAAGGTAGTTTTAAACTCGATAAATCACGTTCAGCAATTTTCTTGCCTAGAACAAAAAGCTTTCCTGATAATACCGAACTTGAAGCGAGCGTTACCTTTACTTCGGATAAGCCTGGGCAATATGTACAACAAGCAGCCGCAAACCCAAATATTGTCTCTTTGAGAATGCATCATAGCTTTGTTCGTTTGCCAAAAGAGGGTTTCAAACCACGAAAATTTCATCCTAAAAGCGGTTATTGGTCGTTTGAATATCAAGACTATGCCCAGCCAATCAATAAGCCAATTACCCAGCGTTTTATTGGCCGTCATCGACTAGAAAAGAAAGATCCCCATGCGTCTATGAGTGAAGCCGTTGAACCGATCATCTACTATCTTGACCCCGGAGCACCTGAACCAGTTAAAACGGCATTGCTGACAGGTGCTTCTTGGTGGAATCAGGCCTTTGAAGCGATTGGATACAAAGACGCGTTTCAGGTAAAAATTCTTCCCGATCATGCCGATCCTATGGACGTACGTTATAACGTTATTCAGTGGGTGCATCGCGCTACTAGAGGTTGGTCTTACGGATATGGTGTGATTGATCCGCGTAATGGTGAAATTATCAAAGGCCATGTGACTTTGGGGTCTCTTAGAGTAAGACAAGATTATTTAATAGCTCAAGGTATGTTGTCCTTATTTGAAACCGATGAAGCGGATCAGGTATTAATGGATATGGCCTTAGCAAGAATTAGACAGCTTTCGGCTCACGAAATCGGTCATACCATCGGAATTGCTCATAACTTTGCAGCAAGCTCGTATAATCGCGCGTCTGTTATGGATTATCCGCACCCGCTTTTTGAAATAGCTAATGATGGGAAAAAGGATAAAATTTATGCTGATAATGCCTATGCTGAAGATATTGGACTGTGGGACAAGGCGGTAATTGATTACGGTTATCAAGTTTTTCCAGAAGAAACGGAAGAGCAGGAATTAGCTAAGTTGTTGGAACAAAATGAAAAAGCTGGAATGTTATTTATTTCTGATCCTGACTCAAGACGTATTAGCGATGCTCATCCTAAAGCAAGCTTATGGGATAACGGCGAAAATGCGGTTGATGAGCTTGAAAGAGTCATAGAACTAAGAAAAATAGCCCTCAATAATTTTGGTAAAGCGAGTTTTCATAGTGGAAGGCCTTATTCAGATCTTCAGGAAATATTGATCCCCGTTTATTATTTCCATCGATATCAAGCTACTGCTGCGGCTAAATTTATCGGCGGATTTGATTATGATTACGGGGTGAAACTGACGTCAGCTCGTTCTAGTAAAATCACTGCATCAGATAAGCGACAACAACAAAAAGCTGTCGATGCTCTCGTTAAGACCTTGTCTCCAGAGTTTTTATCGATTGATTCAGGACTTGCGGAATTATTATTGCCAAAAGCAATGGGTTATCGCAAGGATAGAGAAAGCCTAGTTGGTAAAACGGGCACAACTTTCGATAAAAATGCTCTCGCAGCTGCATCAATTCAGCATACTTTATCGCTTATTCTAAATCCTACCCGACTAACAAGGTTAAATCAGCAACACATGGATGATAAAAATCAAATGAGCTTGTCTGGATTGACAGGAAAGTTGCACTCTAAAGTCGTTGACCAACAATATAATCAGTTTGACAGTATGATTCACCAAACAACGGTTGAGCTACTTTATTCAAACTATATTAATTTGATTCAGGATGCACAAACGGATTCGTCGGTTAAGGCAGCTATTTATAGCGCCTTGAGTAGTCAAGTAGAGTACCTTAAGAAGAAGCTCAAACGTGTGAATAAAAGCTCTAATTATTATGATTTTTATCGCTTTCAATTAGACCGGATCTCAAAAATATCACCGGCTACTTTGAAAAAAGATCAATTGATTCAACTTCCAAAAATGCCACCAGGTTCACCAATCTAATTTTTATTAGGGTAAGTTAGAAAAAAACTAGCAAAACAAGGCTCAAAATATGACTTGTGTCATAAAACACAACCATTTTTGAGCTTTTTTAGTGATGAAATAGTAATATTGCTAGCTTATTTTTATCTCGTTGTGAGAATAAATTAGAGCGGAATCGGTAAAGTTTAACTATACTGAGGGATGATTCCAAAATTAATTATAAGGATATTTTATATTAAGTTTCTATATTTAGTGAAAAATGTAGCGATTTATTTAAGTAAGTGAGTATTCTTATGGCTGCCGAACGAGTTTCTGAACCCTCGTCAAGTTATCAAATTTCGTATATACCCGAAGATGCTTTTATGTATGTTGAGTATTTTGGGGATATGAAGTTGAAATCGCTAATCGATAGTTTTTCTGAGCTAATTCGACATAAAAACTTTCAAAAAAACATGGCTGCTTGTTACGATTTCTCAAATGCCGTGATGGATATTGATATGCCATCGACAGAAGTCATCTATCACTTTGTAGAAGGGTTAGGCTCTAAGCGTGGCGATGATTATCAACTTGCGTTTGTATGTTCGGATGAAATGACAAAAGCCTTATGTAATTTTTATCGCTTGTTCTATTCAAGAAAAAAAATTGATGTTGAAACCTTTAAAAATAAAGCAACCGCAATTGAATGGATTAAGGAGAGTAGTAAACCCGCGACTGTGTCATATATTTCTTGAAATATATAAACTAATAAACCCCAACGAATAATAGAATCATGCCTCTTTTTTACCTATAAGTAGCAAACTTTTTGCTTGAAATGCCATTATCTCAGCGAATCATTCGGTGAAATAGGATTAATGCGTTAATATGACCTACTAGCATCGTTGCTAGATATTATTAATTGCAAACTTAATTAGAGTAGAAAACCAACTCTCATGTCAAAAAACACACCTTCAAACAAAGACCCTTTCTTAAAGAGGGAGTCTGAGAAATATGCCAACCCAATTCCTAGCCGAGAGTATATATTAACTTTTCTGGAAGACGCTGGAGGGCCGCTTAAATTTAAAGCCATTCAAAACGGGTTGTCGCTATTTGATGATCAATCGATTACCGGATTAGAAAGAAGACTTGGTGCGATGGTGCGTGATGGCCAGATCCACTGTGATCGAAAGCGAGCATATGGAATTATCAACAAGTTAGATTTAGTTAAAGGGACTATTATTGGCCATAAGGATGGATTTGGCTTTTTTAGTCCAGAGCAGGGTGGAGTCGATTGGTTTGTCTCTGCGCGTGAAATGCGTCGAGTATTCCCTGGAGAAAAAGTTTTAGTTCGAAATAAAGGCTTATCTCGAGATGGAAAAAAAGAGGCGGGTATTGTTGAAATACTTGAAGGCGAACAAGCCTTCCAAATCGTCGGCCGCTATTACAATGAAAATGGGTTTACTTTCGTTCGACCTGAAGATCCCAGAATTTCTCAAGATATATTGATTCCACCAGACGATCCAGTTAAGGCTAAACCTGAGCAAGTGGTGGTTATACAGTTAAAGACTCGACCGACATTTAAATCTCAAGCTGTTGGACGAGTCGTTGAAGTGCTTGGTGATTATTTGGCTCCGGGAATGGAGATCGAGATTGCGATTGCACAATACGGCATCCGTAATACCTGGAATGATGAGATTCACGACCAACTAAAAAAACTACCAATTGAAGTTGAAGAGTCAGATTTGGAAGGGCGAGTAGATCTTCGAGATTTACCTTTAATTACAATTGATGGCGAAGATGCTAGGGATTTTGATGACGCAGTTTATTGTAAAAAAACAAATGGTGGCGGTTGGAAACTTTATGTCGCGATTGCGGATGTTAGTCATTATGTAAAACCTGAAAGTGGACTAGATGTCGAAGCTATAAAACGGGGAAATTCGGTTTATTTTCCGAATGCTGTAGTGCCGATGTTACCGGAGCAAGTTTCTAATGGTCTTTGCTCTTTAAAACCTCATGTTGATCGTTTATGTATGGTTTGTGAAATTAATATTGCTAAAGACGGCAAGCCAGGACAAAGTAAGTTTTATCCAGCGGTGATGCATTCAAAAGCCAGAATGACCTACACCAAAGTTTGGTCAATTTTAGAAGGTGATGAGAGCCTTACTAAGCAACACCATGATTTGGTAGAGCCAATTAATGAACTGCACAATTTATACAAGACTCGAATAAAACGTAAACGACTTCGTGGCGCAATTGATTTTGAAACCACTGAAACGCAGATAATATTTAATGACAATAAAAAGATTGAGAAAATAGTACCTGTTATTAGAAATGATGCTCATAAATTAATTGAAGAATGCATGATTTGCGCAAATGTTGCAGCCGCTGAGTTTTTCATCAAGAAAAAAGTACCGGGATTATTCCGTGTTCATTTAGGGCCAAAAGAAAAGAAGTTGGAAGTCTTTAGGTCTTATTTAGCTGAATTAGGTTTGTTCATTACTGGAGGCAGTGTTCCAGAGCCAAATATTTTCAGAAACTTTCTAGAACAAATTAAAGACCGACCAGATGCTGAAAATATTCAGATTATGCTTTTGCGTTCAATGAGTCAGGCTGAGTATTCTCCTAATAATGAAGGGCATTTCGGTTTAGCTTTTAACGCCTATACTCATTTCACCTCACCTATTAGACGATACCCTGATTTAATTGTTCATCGTGTTATTAAATCCTTAGTAGCTGAAGAAAAGATCCAATCTAAACAAGAAAAAGAGACGATAAAAAAACTCTATACTCTTGAAAAACTATCACAAATTGGACAAGCTAATTCAATCACCGAACGTAATGCTGATCTAGCAACAAGAGATGTGATGGATTGGTTAAAATGCGAGTATATGCAGTCTCATGTTGGAATGAATTATTTGGGAGAAGTGAGCGGCATTACAAATTTTGGTCTATTCGTCAGACTTAAAGATGTCTACGTTGAGGGTTTAATTCATGTTACTGAACTAGGTAATGACTATTTTCATTATGATCATGCTAAGCAAAAAATGATTGGTGAAAAAACAGGTCAGAATTACTCTATTGGTGACGAATTAGAAATCCAAGTTGACCGTGTTGATATGGACTTAAGGCGAATTGATTTTAGTTTAAAAGATAAACTATCAACAAAGGGCAAAAAGAGTCAATCCAGTGAAAGAGACAAACTTTACGCAAATGCCAAAAAGAAAGCATCAGGTCGAGGAAGTAAAAAGTCCGGCGGGAAAAAGTCAGACGAAAAAAAATCAGAGAAAAAGAAAACGACTGGTCGCAGAAGTAAGCCCTCTACTAAAGCGACATCAAAGAAGAAAACAAACAGTCCTAGAAAAAGACGTTCTTCTAAATAATTAAAAACGAGTTAGGTTATTTAACAAATGAGTAACACAGATAAAATATTTGGTATTCATGCTGTCGAAAGTGTGCTTTCAAGAAAACCACAAAACGTTCTGCAATTATTTTTATTAAAAAATAGAAAAGACAAAACCCTATCTAAGATAGAAGCAATGGCGAACAAAGCGGGGATCAAATGTCAAAGCATGGATCGCAAAAAAATGGATGAACGGGTTCATGGTAATCATCAAGGGGTTATCGCTGAAGTTAAAATTTCGGACTTAGTTTTGAATGAAGCTGAGCTGCTGGAAATAGCTAAGGAAAAAGACGAATTGCGCTTGTTAATTCTAGATGGCGTTACTGACCCTCATAACTTAGGCGCTTGCATTAGAACCGCTGACGCCGCTGGAGTAGACGCGATAGTGTTACCTAAAGACCGTTCGGCTTCATTGAATGCAACTGTCAGAAAAGTCGCATGTGGAGCTGCAGAAAATATTCCTTTGGTTAAAGTCACTAATTTGGCTCGCTATATGAAACAACTAAAAGATGAATACGTTTGGATAATTGGTACAGCCGGTGAAGCCGAAACTTCGATCTATGAAACAAAGTTACCCAAAAAATTAGCCATTGTGATGGGGGCAGAAGGTTCAGGGATGAGGCGACTCACTCGTGAGAATTGCGATGAGTTGGTTTATATCCCAATGAATGGCAGTGTGTCGAGTTTGAATGTGTCTGTCGCAACAGGGGTTTGTTTGTTTGAGAGTGTTAGGCAGTTAGAGAAATAGATAAATTCACTAGGAGTAAAAGATATGGATATTAACGCCCGTAAGTTTTTCTTGGCTGTTTGTTTTTTGTTAGTTTCAGTATTTAAGGTTCATTCATCTGATTCCACTATAATAATAGCGACCTACACATATTCTGGGATTGATAGAGAGGCAGCTATCAAGCCTCTTAGTCAATTTTTAAGTTCAGCTACAGGATTAAAAACGAGTACCAAGATCTATGATTCCCCGTCAAAATTAATTGAAGCTTTAGTCAAAGGCGAAGTCAATATAGTCGTCCCCAACTTGTCAGGATATCTACTCGCCTTATCAAAAGGTGTAAAAGCAGAACCAATACTTGTACCTAATGCCCCTTTTTCTAAGGCTACTCAATATCGGTCAATCTTACTAGCAAACATTGATTCTCCGTTACATTTAGATAGCGATATAGCGGCTCACGCAAAAAATATTAAGGTAGCGTTGGTATGGCGGGATTCAACATCTGGAGGTGTTTTTCCTCTAGCTCAATTTAAGAAATTGGGTATACAAAATCCAGAAAAGAATTTTGAATCTTTACAATACGTTGGTAGTCACGAAAAATCTTTAGAAGCTGTATTATCGTCAAAAGTTGACTTAGCGGGATTAGCTCTTGGTATTTTTGATAAAGAGCTAAAGAAGAGACCTTCTATAGAGCAAAAATTGAAGATTGTTTGGTCGTCGTCTCCTATCCCTGTTGGTCCAATTTTATGCCTGTCCAATGAAAAAATTCAATGTAACGATATCAAAAATAAATTACTAAAATCACATGAAACTAACCCTGAAATATTGCGGGCGCTAAATATTGGATGGCCAGAGTTTGGCGGGGCTGATAGATTGGTAGAGCCTAATTTGGCTAATTATAAAGAGCTCATAAACAAGCATCAAAAATATTAGAAAAGCAATTCGAAAGAGTGGCTAAAACTAGTTCCCAATAACGGGATAGGAATAACAGCTTTGCTTTAAAGCAAAACGGCCTTGTAGAAAATTCTACAAGGCCGTTTCATTTTAGCTTAAAAAACAGTAAGCTTTTTTATCGATAAGATTAGTATTGGTAGTTAACCTGTAATCCAAAAGAACGAGGTCTATCAACAAATCCGTAGAAGGTATTTGTACCGAAAGTACTACCAGATAATGGCACATTACCAACGTAGGTTAGAATTTCTTCGTCAGTTAAGTTTTTACCAATTAGAGCAATACTCCAATTTTCACTTTCTAATGCAATTCTCATATTAACTTTAGTGTAGGCATCAATATCATATGCTGGCGTTAAGTTAACATCAACATTTTGGCTACCTGAATGGTATAAACCAAATGAAGAGCGGAAATATTCAAATGCTCCAAAGCTAACAGGTTTAGCATAATCTAAACTTAGGCTAGCTGTTACGCTTGGCGTATATTGTCCAGACTTACCTGTGTAATCACAAAGTTGTCCTCTTGGGGTTAAATCACCATCAGGAACTTGACGGTTATAACAGTTACCATTGGTGAAATCTTTGAACTCATGGTCAAGGAATGCGACAGCATAGTTCATAGTTACTTCAGGACTAATTAACCAACGACCATCAATTTCTAGACCTTGAACAAGCGTATCCTTTGCATTACCAACCGTAAAACCAAGCACTCCGTCAAACTGGCTAACCTGAAGATCATCATATTGTGTGCGATAGAAAGAAACGTTTGTTTCTAACGTTTTATCGTCTGACATAGACTTCATGCCGACTTCAATCGCTGTTACGTCTTCGTTTTCGAATTCCCAAGAATTAACATTATTTGCACGAGCATCGAAACCACCTGCTTTAAAGCCTGTAGTCACAGAACCGTAGAACATTGTGTTGTCATCTGATTGATATTGAATATTAAGTGATGGTGTAAAAGAAGACTCATCACGAGTACCAGATAAATTATGCCCGTTAGTAACGCCAGGAACTACAAATTGCTCGCTCTCTATACCAAATGCGCCGTAGTATAATTGTGGAATAAGTGAGTTTGTTGCTAGCGGAGCACCAGTTGATGAATTTGTTGCAGTTAAAATACGAGCGCCAGTTTTTTCTTCACTGGTATAACGAGCACCTAGATTAAGTGTCCATTGGTCATCTAAACGAAAACGGCCTTGGAAAAACACCGCCCACAGATCAGAATCAGATTCATAAAGTCGGCCTGCTTGAGTATTCGCCATCGCTAGCGGACCGCCAAAGCCTAGACTCTGAGCAAGTAATGGCGGCAAAATACTATTACTAGGAACTTTAATAGCATCATTAAAATCGAGTTCGCTGGTTTGATAAAACACACCACCTACCCAATCAAAAGTGTCTGAAATTGGGGAAATGATACGAAATTCTTGACTGAATTGATCATATTCTTCATGAATCCAAGCATCAAAAACGCTAGCGCCGATGTAATCACAGTCACATTGTTCAGTAAATTCATAAGAAACAGAGCCGGTAATACTGGTAAAAGTATAATCACCCATTTCAACATCAACTTTTAATGTGATGTTATCTAACTCATTGTAACTATATTCATCATCATTCGCTTGACGAACATGATCGATATCAGCACCGTTAATTGCATCAGGTTGACCAAAAACATTGGTTAGAATTTGATCGAAATTTAGTGTATTAAAAGGACCTGCAATCGCGGGATCATCTTGAATAATTTCGATTTGACGTCCATCACCATCAAATTTATCATTTTCAATTTTTAATAATACATCGACAGTGTCGGAAGGCGTCCATAAAAAGCTGGCTCTAACAGCCATATCGTCACGAATAACTTCATCACGGTTTTTAGTAGTATTTTCCACATAACCATCTTCAGTGTATTTTCGAACAGCGATTCTTGCAGCGAAATCCTCTGTTAACCCGCCAGAAAGTACAGCGGTTGTTTCTAATGCACCAAATTCTGGTTGATATTGAACACCAAACTCGGCTTCAAATTCATCGCTTGGTTTAGCTGACACCATATTTAATGCGCCTGCGATTGAGTTTTTGCCGAATAATATTGATTGTGGGCCTTTTAAAACTTCAATTCTTTCTAAATCAAGAAAAGGTGCTCTTATTAATTGCTGGCGACCATAATAGATACCATCAATATATTGACCAACTGATTGTTCAAAACCTTGATTATTACCCGTTCCAATACCCCGAACGTACATTTGAGTACTGATGCCTGTTTCAGACATTTGTAAATTAGGAACGCTATATTGTAAGTCTTCTATTTTTTCTATATTACCTTCAGATAACTGCTCGGCTGAAAGAACACTAATAGAAATGGGAGTATCTTGTGCATTTTCTTGGCGTTTTTGAGCCGTTACTGTGACAACGTTAAGCGCTGCAGATTCTTCCTCATTGGCTTCTTCAGCACTGAGTCCCATTGAAAGTGTTGAAAGAGCGAGTGTTATTGGCACCGTTCTTTTTAATAGGTTTCGAGTTGGTTGTTTCATTTTCTTCCCCTTGGATAAATACAATCGTTATTATAACTAATGGAAATTTTATTAATATTCTATAAGCATTTAATAGAGCCTGCGAACTTTACAATATGATACCTAAATAGCTTGTAAAAATATATTTTGTTGCCTAGTGTGATTAATTTGTAGCCAAATCATCGACATAAGAGGGACATATTAATCTCTATTGGCTTAAAATTCTATTAAATTAGGATGGATGAATAGATAAGATAATCTGAAAATTAATATTTATAGGATATTTTTTCAGATTATCTTATTTTCAAACTAGATGGGATACCTTGATATTCAGATTATCTATGTTTTGAATTCTGAGACTAAATGACTTAGTTCTGATGATAGGTTTTCAAGATTAGAGCCAGAAGTCTTTATTTGTTCTGATGTATCAACATTCTTTTCTGCAAGCAGGTTTATATTACTTATATTCCGGTTAATTTCATCTGCTACTGCATTTTGCTGCTGAGCGGCAGTGGCGATCTGACAATTCATATCACTTATAACTTTAACCGATTGATTAATTTCTTGTAGCGCTGCACCAGCTTTGTTGACATGTTCCACACCATTTTCCGCTTGTTTTTGTCCAACTCCCATAACATTAACAGCTTGATTTGTATTTTCCTGTAAACGTTCGATCATTATTTGTATTGATTGAGTTGACTCTTGAGTTCTTGAAGCCAGTGTTCTTACTTCATCAGCAACTACTGCAAACCCTCGACCTTGCTCTCCCGCTCTGGCCGCTTCAATCGCTGCATTGAGAGCGAGCAGATTCGTTTGGTCGGCAATCCCTCTGATGACATCTAACACGCTTCCAATTTCATGACTATCTTGCTCTACAGAATTAATGACTGTAACTGCATTTCCGACTTCGTCAGCTAAATTTCTAATGACTTCTATTGTTTCAGATACAATTTTTTGTACATTGCCAGCTTGCCTTTGGGCTTCTGTTGTTGCAGTGGCCGCTTGAGAAGCGTTACTGTTAACATCCGCCACAGTTGCAGCCATTTGGTTCATTGCTGTTGCTACTTGGCCAATTTCAGACTTTTGTTCAGATACATTTTGATTTGACTGAGTTGTTGCCATAGACATCTGTTCTGTGGCGGTATTTAATTGCTCAGTTGATTCGGTAACTTTTGAAATAGTCTGCTTTATTTTCTTAACAAATTCATTGAAGCCGGTTGCAATTTCGCCTATTTCGTCGTTGGATTTAACTTCTAGAGAAACATTCAAATTTCCTTCTCCTTGACTAATATCTCTTAGGTTTTCTGCAACGAGCGAAAGTGGTTTAGCAATTAAGTTTAAAGTGAAAAATATAGCAATTACACATACGATTAATCCTAACACTGATGCGAGTGTAATGAATGAGTAGGCTGCGCTAACGGTTGATTCTATATTTGATTTCTCACCTTCAACTTTTGAGTCAGCGATTGTTTCTAATTCTTCTAACTCATCTAAAAGTGTTTGACTAAAATCTAGATAATCCTTGGTGACGGTAGAAAACTTTATAAAGGAATCGATTGCAGAAGACATTAAAGATTCATGCTCAGATAGCTTTTGTTGAAGAGTTTCGATATAGTGCATGCCCTTATATGGACCACTAGGTATTGATGAATCAAACGCATCTAAACTCGCTAATTGCTGAATTTTTTCCTCTAATTCTCCTAGTGATCGGGTTAGTTGTTGCCTTGAATCTTTAAGTGAAGATATATCGTCAACGATTCTTTGGTAATAATGCATGCGCTCTAAAAGAGCAATTCTCGCTTCCATTGCACCATCTGCAGCTTCCCATCTTGGTTGAAGTTGTCTCCAGTTATAGGATCGATTAGGGTTATTTTCTAAGTCTTCTACTGCCGCATCACCAATATCTTCAACTACCGACATAAATTCAATAAAGTCAGATGCTGCTTGTTTTAGTTGATTGGATGCTTCTACATAATTTTTAGAAAATTCTATCGTTTGAATTTTTTTCTGATAAAAAAGTTTTTTATTATTGTCTAAAATTTGTTGTGCATCATTAGGAAGTTGTTTAGCGTTAAACATTCTATTAAAGGCTTCATTTTCTACGCTTCTTGAATCCTCGATTCTTTGAGAAATATCAAGTTGTATACCACTTTTTGCAGCATTGATCATATCTTGAGTTGCAATAACTTGAGCTTGGATTCCAATAGAGCCCTCCATCGCTCCATCAGCTGTATCCCAAGCTGGTCCAGTAACATAATCTAGTGAACTCGACAATTGGTTAGTCGCTCGATAACCCGCAAAACTCGCTAACAATAACATAATAACGAGAATACCTAAGCTTAAACCGATTTTTGTAGCGATGCTGAATTTCATTGAAGTTTTCATTAGGTTTACCTTATCTACAGAAATTATTTAAAGTGGTTGTCTGCCACCAAGTACTCTTTGTAAAAAAAGAATTAAAGCTATTAGTTGAGCAATTTCGTTGGTTATACAATTAATAATAGTTCAATGATTTTATTTTTCTAATTTTTTTAGAAGAAAATCGCTCCTGTTATCAAATTGAAACAAAAAAGCGGACTATAACATCCGCTTTTTTGTATGCAGTCAGGAGCCCATATATTATTTATTCTGAGCAATACCAACATCAAGTCGTTCAAACCAATCTAAGAACTTACCTACCATTTCACCCTTGAACAAGCCTCCATGCTGAGGAGCCATGATTTCTATGTCTAACTTTCTAACATTGGCTATCCAATCATCTTTAGCTTTATTGGATGGCATCCAACGTCTATGAAAAAATTCCATTTTTGGAATATGTTCTTCAAAATTTTCTACAAAGAATGGTGCGTCATCTTTATCAAGTGCTGCACCAATATCACCACTCATTAGAATTTTTGCGTCTTTGTCATAAACATTAAAATTACCGGATGAATGTAGATAATGAGCTGGAATAAATTGTAGGGAAGTGTTTCCTAGCTGAAATGAGCTACCCTCATCAGGAATACCTTCAAATTGAATTTTGTTCATTCCAAAATGAGCTAGAAACGATTCCCAAATCCAAGGAGAAAAGAGTTTGGCTTTCGGTAAGCATTGATCCCACAAGCCCAAAGAAGAAATAATGTCAGGATCTTGATGAGAGGCAAAAAGAGCGACAATATCATCAAGCTTGGTATATCTAAGAACTGAAGTTAGCATTTGCGAAAATAGCTCAATGCCTCCTGGATCCAGTATAATGCTTTGGTCGCCATTCATGACCATATATTGATTAGTGTCGATAATTTTTTCATCTCTGTCTGGATCACGGCCAAAACAAAGCCATTTGTGATTACCTTTTTGGTATAAAGAGATTGCTTTCATGATATGTCCTTTCTAGTTATCTAAATTTATGAGTACACTATCCATTAAAAAAATTACTGCACGTGAGCCAAATGACGACGGGCGGTTTCTAAATGTGAATTTATTCTATTTCCTGCACTAGAGACTTTGTCTGCAACTGAATTCAGAGAGCCTTGAAAATCTTCAGTCGCTCGTGAGGCTTCAACTCTAGAAACCACGGAGACTACTTGGGTAGCCCTCAGTTCCATCTTAGTTTCGTCGAGTCTTTCGATCAATTCGCGTAAACTAGAGGATATTTCTCTTTCTAAACGCTTACGGTTACTATCAACGCGATCATAAATATTTTTAATAACATCTGGGCCATTTTCATCAGGTTCATATTTAACATTTTGTAAACGAGTAATAAAACCGCCAGTTCTGAACAAATTAGAGGCTATTTTTGTTTGTGCGATGGCTATGGTGTTAACGCTGGTGGCTGCTTCAATAGTTAACTTTGATAACCCTTCGATAAATCGAGTGATCTCATTAAAGCCTGCCGCTGTCGAACCTGCCCTTACGGCAAGTGCTCGAGCATTTTTTGAAGTGATGGATAACTCTTCTGCAATTGACTGAGCTTTGAATAGCTCTGAAGCTACGTGTGCCACCGAGATAAAGGTATCTGCTGCGTTATTATCTTGGCTCATAGGGAAATCCTTTACTGATTCTAATATACATTACTAATAGATAGGCAAAAAAGCTAAAAAGATCCAGTTTTAATGGGATAAATTTAATATTTTTTTTATTAAGGTCGATACTCGGATAGCCCCATTGATATCAAAAAAAATGTTTAGTTGGTATTAAATACTAATCAATTGAATTAAAAGGAGTTTTCAGTTCTAAGTTTTTTTGAGTTAGAATCAATTTGTACCACTTTATTAGGTTCTTCAGTTTTCGTAGACAACTACTCGATTTCGTCCGTTTCTTTTGGCTTCATAAAGAGCATTGTCAACATTGATTATCGCTTCTTTATTTGATTCAACATCAGTGTTAACTTCTGCAACACCAAGACTTGCAGTTAGTTTCCCTACTATTTCAAATTCATTTTCTGAAATTGCGACTCGCATCTTTTCAGCAATAATAGCGCCATTGGAAATAGATGTTTCTGGCAACATAATAATAAACTCTTCGCCGCCCCAACGAGATAAGGTATCGGTTGTTCTGAGCCGGCTTTTTAATAAGCGTGAAAAACCTTTCAGCACATTATCACCTACTTGATGTCCGTATTCATCATTAATAGACTTGAAATAGTCGATATCAACCATGATCAAACAAAACTTATGAGAGCTACGTAGGAACTTCTGATATTCCAACTGAAACTGCTCATCAAAATAACGTCTGTTATGAAGTCCTGTAAGCTGATCTGTCATAGATAGTTTAGTCAACTCACTTAAATAGGTTTTTTCCTTTTTTCTCGTTTCTAGCAAGCTTTGATAAGCGGAAACCGAAGTTGATTCATAAAAGTAAGCAATAAACGCAAAGGTGATTGAAGCAATTAAAAATCGAAGAAAAGAGCTGTAGTCCCAGTTGCCGTAATCCCACTCACCAATTCCTAGATAGGCCATTGGAACTAAAATAGCGTAAAATAAGACAATCATAAATACGCCTATACGGGTACCTAAGATTGGAACCACAAACAGCGGATAGCAAAGGGTCCAAACTAAACCAAAGCTTTCATTTTTGTTGATATTAACAAAGAGCAATAAAAATACGAATAGGATACAGGTGGCAGCTATTGAGGCTATTTTGACTTTCTTTTTTATTAGCAATAGATAGAGGGAAATAATCGCGGAAATGATGACAAAACCATCCATCATCACTAGAGAGTATTTTGCTAAAGACAAATTAATAAAGAAAAAAGCAACAAAAGCGAATAAAGAGATAGCCAAGAAAATCGATGTAAGCAACAAACGTCGGTAAATGAAGGGATGTTCTTCAATATCGAAGCCTGCAAATAGCTTTTCTTTTATCTTATTATGCATGACGCCTAAGAATAATCCGTTAATTAATGGGGCGGTGAAAACGATTAAATAGAAGTAAGCATTCAATCTTGGTCAAAACTTATATTAATCCTAGCACAGAATAATCTATAGGTTCTAAAAAGTTCACTAGTAGAAGTGATGACTTTAAACCTTATATCCAGTAACATACGCGGTTTTTCAGGGTAGCAATTAGTTGCCTGAGTTGTTTTTATAAAAGGTTTAGATATGCGTAGTCATTATTGCAATGAATTGCTTGAAGATTTGGCTGATGAAACTGTTACCATTGCCGGTTGGGTTCATCGTCGCCGTGATTTAGGTGGATTAATTTTTTTGCAAATTCGAGATCGTAGTGGGATTGTGCAGGTGGTTATCGAGCCGGAACAGGCTAACTTATTTACCGTCGCTGAAGATTTAAGAAGCGAGTTTGTTGTATCGATCACTGGTAAACTTCGTAAGCGTCCTGACAATATGGTTAATAAAGAAATGTTGACGGGAAGAGTTGAGATTCTTGCTTCTGAAATTAATGTATTAAACAAAGCGGCTTCACCAGCGATTTTGATTGACGGTCATGAAGACGTATCTGAAGAGTTGAGACTAAAATACCGTTATTTGGATCTACGCCGACCTGAAATGCAGGAAAAATTATTATTTCGAAATAAAGTCGTCAAAAATTTACGTGACTTTTTAGAAGCTAAACATTTTGCTGATATCGAAACGCCTATCCTCACTAAAGCAACTCCAGAAGGTGCGAGAGATTATTTGGTGCCTAGTCGAACCAATAAAGGCTCTTTTTTTGCTTTGCCTCAATCGCCGCAATTGTTTAAACAATTACTAATGATGAGTGGATTTGATCGTTATTATCAAGTGGTTCGCTGTTTTAGAGATGAAGACTTAAGAGCCGATCGCCAGCCAGAATTTACTCAACTCGATATCGAAACTTCTTTTATGGGCGAAGAAGATATTATGCAAATGATGGAAACAATGATCCGTCAATTATTCCAGCAAACCTTAAATGTTGAACTCGGCGAATTTCCGAGAATGCCTTACGCGGAAGCGATGAAACGCTTCGGAAGTGATAAGCCCGATTTACGAGTCGCTATTGAATTAGTTGATGTGGCTGATTTGGTTGCTAATGTTGAATTTAAAGTGTTTTCAGCGCCTGCTAATGATAACAATGGGCGTGTAGCGGCAATTTGTGTTCCGGGTGGCGCAACATTAAGTCGTAAGCAAATTGATCAATATGGTGAATATGCAGGTCGTTATGGTGCAAGAGGTCTGGCATGGATTAAGGTAAAGCATGTTGGTCAAGGGGTTGAAGGGGTTCAATCACCAATCGCTAAGTTTTTATCGGATGACATAGTTAATCAAATTCTAGAAAGAAGTGGAGCAAATGCTGGCGATATATTACTTTTTGGAGCAGATAACCAACGTGTGGTGACTGATTCTCTTGGTGCATTAAGACTTAAAGTCGCAGAAGATCTCGAATTAGTAGAAGATGTTTGGAAGCCGTTGTGGGTGGTTGATTTTCCAATGTTTGAAGAAGATAAGGGAAGAATGCACGCATTGCATCATCCATTTACTGCGCCCAAAGAAAGTGATGTGGAACAGTTAAAAGCTGCGCCAACGGAAACACTATCCCGTGCCTATGATATGGTTTTAAATGGTTGCGAAGTCGGTGGTGGTTCGGTTCGTATTCATAATCAAGCAGTACAAGCGGCAATTTTTGACATCTTAGGTATTGATGAGCAAGAAGCAGGGGATAAATTTGGCTTTTTATTAGAAGCGCTTAAATATGGCTGTCCTCCACATGGTGGAATTGCTTTTGGTCTAGATCGACTAGTGATGCTCATGGTTGGTGCTGATTCAATTCGCGATGTTATTGCGTTTCCTAAAACAACCACGGCTAGCTGTCCGCTAACTTCGGCGCCGTCTAAAGTTTCTGCCGAGCAGTTGGAAGAACTGGCGATTAAAACGGTTATAAATAAAAAAGAGTAAGCACAGGTTTAATCCAAACATTGGGAGTCAATAATGGCCGGACATAGTAAATGGGCAAATATCAAACATCGAAAAGCTGCCCAAGATGCTAAACGTGGAAAGATCTTTACAAAGATAATCCGAGAAATCGTAGTGGCGGCAAAATCCGGCGGTCCAAACCCTGAAGATAACCCTTCTCTAAGAGCTGTAATCGATAAAGCGCTTGGTGCAAATATGAAGCGTGACACTATCGAAAAAGCAATCGCTAGAGGAGCTGGTGGTGCTGATGGTGATAATTATGATGAACTAACCTATGAAGGATATGCTCCGGGCGGTGTGGCTATTTTAGTTGAGTGTTTAACGGATAATAAAAATAGAACAGTCGCTGAAGTGAGGCTTGCTTTTAGCAAGTCTGGTAGTGAATTAGGAACGTCTGGCTCAGTAGCATATTTGTTTGAGAAAAAAGGGCAATTGATTTTCTCTTCTGATATTGACGAAGACTTATTAATGGAAGAAGCACTTGAAGCTGGTGCGGATGATATTGTTAATCATGATGATGGCTCGTTTGAAGTTTTGACCTCAGTAGAAGACTTTATGTCAGTGAAAGAAGCTCTTTCTCAGAAAGAACTCCTTGCAGAAGCTGCTGAAATAGCAATGCTACCATCCATTCATATCGATCTTGATGTTGAAACTGGCGTAAAGGTGTTGCGATTAATCGATAGGTTAGACGATCTTGATGATACTCAGAATGTTTATAGTAACGCTAATATTCCTGAGGAGAGTTATGAGTTACTTTAGCCTATATGACACTTAGTTTTGAAGAAAATCGATATACAACAATTACCCTTTCCAAGCCAAACCGATCTTTGTTAAACTCCTAGTGTTTATAGCAATCAGAGCAATATAGTCCATGAGTGACGACAAACCTCCCTCGATAAGGTCAGTTGAGAAAAAAAGTTGGTTCGAAAAATTTACCCATCTATTCCAAGACGCACCGCAAGATCGTGATGAACTTGTTGAGGTCTTAAAAACTGCAGAACAAGATACTCTCATTAACCCAGAACTTTTGTCTATGATGGTCGGTGTGATCCATATTTCTGAATTGCATGCCCGTGATATTATGGTCGCTCGACCTCAAATGGTTGTGGTTAATGACGAAATGGGCTTTGATGAAATGCTTGCGAGTATCGTTGAATCGGGACATTCTCGATTCCCGGTTATCGGGGATAATAGAGATGATATTGAAGGTATTGTTCTAGCCAAAGATTTACTTCATTTTACAGCTAAAACCAATCAAGAAGATGATGTTAAATTTGCAATAAAAGATTTTTTACGCCCTGCGGCAATCATTCCAGAAAGTAAACGACTTGATACTTTGCTCAAAGAATTTAGAACCAATCGTAGTCATATGGCGATAGTGGTTGATGAATATGGCTCGGTCGCTGGTTTGGTAACTATCGAAGATGTCCTAGAGCAGATCGTCGGAGAAATCGAAGATGAGTTTGATATCGATGGTGAAGAAGAAACTATTCAAGCGATGTCAGATATTGAGTTTGTTGTAAAAGGGCAAACAGAAGTCGAAGAATTTAACGAGTATTTTAAATCGTCTTTAGACGAAGAAGAATTCGATACCATCGGTGGAATTTTAATGCAGGCTTTTGGCCATGTACCAACCAAAGATGAATCGATTGAAATTGAAAAATTAAGGTTCGAAATTATTAGTGCAGATACTCGCCGCATTAAACTCATTCGAGCTTTTAAACTCAATGAATAATGACATTGAATTTGATGCCTAGCTCTAACCAAGCTCAATATTCATTCTTAAATTTATTTAAGAATAACTCCCTCATATCTAAAAAACTATTATTGATTTTCATTGGTGCTGTTTACCCTATGGGGTTTTCACCGATCGACTTTTGGCCGTTCACTTTCTTATCAATCATGCTATTGATCAATGAGCTAATTGTTTGTTGTGATAATCAACAGCTCGAAGATCAAAATGCTGATGCTGGTAAAAAAGGACAGCTGTCACTTTTTCAGACAGCCTTTTATTGGAGTTTTGGTGCTTTTGGTGTTGGTGTTAGCTGGGTTTATGTCAGCATTCATGAATTTGGTCATGTACCCATTATTGGTGCGATAGCAATTAGCCTGTTATTAGTTATTACTTTATCAATCATAAAAGCCAGTGGTTTTTATCTGGTTGGTAAAATGAGTAAATATTTAGGGAATCATTTTATTGTTCTGATTGTTCCTTTTTTATGGGTGATTTTTGAGTTTGTTCAAACCAATATTTTTAGCGGTTTTCCTTGGTTATTTGCAGGTTACTCTCAAATTGATGGCCCTCTGTGGATGTTGGCGACTTGGTTTGGAGTATACGGTGTAAGCTGGTTTATGCTTGCCATTGCCAGTTGTTTGGTAGTTCTAATTAGATTTTATTTAGTCACTAAATATTTTGGGAAAAATTTATTTTATAAAGAGCTTTTATTTAATCCGATTACAGTGGTATTAGTGCTCTTTATTAGTATTCCTGTGATTGTGACGTTCACTCCGAGCAAACAGAATATACCGACAAAGTCATCCATTGATGTGGCTTTAGTTCAACCTAACATTGCTCAGGAGAAAAAGTGGGATAGGCGTTTTTTTTCCCAAATCCTCAATGTTCTTTATCAACAAAGTGAGGAGCATTGGAATGCTGATTTGCTTGTATGGCCTGAGGGGGCGATCCCCGCTTATAAACATCAAGTAAATGATATTATTGATGATCTGAATCAACGGTCGAAAACGAGCCAAACGGATTTATTATTGGGGTTACCGGTTTATCAGGCGGAACAAAAAATAAGCTACGCGGCATTTTTATCTTTAGGGGAACAGCAGCATACTTATCATAAGCAAGTCTTAGTACCTTTTGGCGAGTATGTTCCGTTAGGCGAGTTATTAAGAGGTTTGATTCGTTTTCTTGATTTGCCTATGTCGAGTTTTTCACCTGCGAAGACAAAACAGCAACCCATGCAATTTGATGATTATCAAGTTGTACCTGCCATCTGTTACGAAATTACATATCCCAATATTGTTCATGATTTAGTCACTTCAACGATGCCGCAAAAACCAGTACTGTTAGTTACGGTTAGTAACGATGCTTGGTTTGGTGATTCTTTTGGCCCTTATCAGCATATGCAAATGGCACGAATGAGGGCTTTGGAACTCGGTATTCCTTTGGTTCGATCAACCAATGACGGAATTTCTGCAATCGTTGATGCTAGGGGAAAAATAGTCAGTAAGCTCGAGCGATTCACTCAAGCGACGCTTCGCGCCGAAGTTCCTTTGAATAACTACTCAACTTTGTATCGAAAGTATGGGTTGCTTGGCGTTTATCTTATCTTATCAATGAGTAGCATTATCTTTATGTTAGCTTTGGTGATAGCCCGAATTAAGGACAAAAAATAAACTTATCCTTGTTTAATAAATAGATTGATAAAGTTGTTTTGTTAAGCTGAGTTTAAAAAATTGTGCACTGCATTGATTTGATCAAATAGTGGAAAAAAAGAGCGATTAATCTCGTAGCTAAGCTTTTTTATTAAAAGACGTGTAAATAGGAATAAAACCAATAATAATTCTTGGGGATTGATGGAAAACTGAACAATTTCCTTATTCAGATCAATATTTTTTTCAATTTTTGGTGACAGCCTAGGTAGTAACCTAATAGTATATGTTCGAATTAACAAATGAATATTAAGAACTACCAGTTTGGTTGGAATTTAACCCAGTTAAAGAGTATTCTTGAACAATAATATGAAGATAACCTAGATAAGGTTATTCATTGATAAAAAACGGGATTGAGAATGTTAGAAAACTACTTACCCATATTCGTGTTTATCGTCATCGGCCTTGGTTTTGGTGTCTTTTTAGAAATAGCAGGATATCTTGCAGCTCCTCGCAAAGAAAATTTTGATAAAAACCTTCCTTTTGAATGTGGTTTCGATGCATTTGACGACGCTCGTAGTAAATTTGATGTTCGGTTTTACTTAGTTGCCATCCTGTTTATTATTTTTGATTTAGAAGTCGCATTTTTATTCCCTTGGGCAGTTGTTTTTCAAGAGCTTAGCTGGTTTGGCATTGGTGCCATGGCAGTATTCTTGGGACTTTTGGTGGTAGGCTTTATTTACGAATGGAAAAAAGGGGCTCTTGAATGGGAGTAAAGCAAGCAGATAATCCTTCCGCACCTAACCCATTGGTGTCGCCAACGCTACCTGAGCTAGAAGAAGCTCTGTCTAAAGAAACTGGTGGAGTGAAGCAGTCAGGGAAAGGTTATTTAGTCACGGGTGTTGATACTTTAGTTAACTGGGCTAGAACGGGTTCTATGTGGCCTATGACTTTTGGTTTAGCCTGTTGTGCTGTTGAAATGATGCAAGCCGGTGCTGCGCGGTATGATTTTGACCGTTTTGGTGTCGTTTTCAGACCAAGCCCTCGTCAATCAGACGTCATGATCGTCGCTGGTACTTTGACCAATAAAATGGCGCCAGCACTTCGCCGAGTTTATGACCAAATGCCAGAACCAAAATGGGTTATTTCTATGGGATCCTGCGCTAACGGTGGAGGTTATTATCACTATTCTTATGCTGTTGTACGAGGCTGCGATAGAATTGTGCCGGTCGATATTTACGTACCTGGTTGCCCACCAACCGCTGAAGCTCTTATGTACGGCGTTATCCAGCTACAAAATAAGATAAAACGTACTAACACCATAATGAGACAGGTGTGATGATTTAATGGCTACTACAAACTTAAAAGATTCAATTTCTCAACATTTTGACGGTAAATTAGTTAGCCTCAAAGATTCTTTGGGAGAGCTAACGATAGAAGTAGAGTTGGCGAACCTTACGGATATCTTAAAAGAACTTCGTGATAATGATAATTTTTTATTTGAACAGCTTATTGATTTAGCAGGCGTTGATTATTTGACTTACGGACTTGACGAATGGGCGACTAATGAAGCATCAGCGGAAGGTTTTGAAAGAGGACGCCAGAAACAGGCTAGTAGCCAGTGGACAAAAGAACGGTACGCAGTTGTTTATCACTTACTTTCTGTAACCCTCAACCAGCGAATTCGTATTAGAGTGTTTGTTGATGAAAATTCAATGCTTGTTCCTAGTGTTGTAGAACTTTGGAATGGTGCTAATTGGTTTGAAAGAGAAGCCTTTGATTTATTTGGTTTACTGTTTGAAGGTCATCCAGATTTACGCCGGATATTAACGGATTATGGCTTTATCGGTCATCCATTTCGTAAAGATTTCCCTGTTGTTGGCGAGTTGGAAATGCGCTACGACGAAGAAAAAGAAGAATGTATTTATGAACCTGTGACTATTGAAGAGCGAATATTAGTACCTAGGGTCATTAGGTAGTTGTCAGTTAATTAGTCTTCAGTTAACAGTGATTTAACTTTTAGTAGAAATAAAACGATAACAAAAAGTAACTTTTTATGGCTGAAATAGAACATTACACCTTAAACTTTGGGCCTCAACATCCAGCGGCTCACGGTGTGCTTAGAATGATTCTCGAAATGGACGGTGAGGTGATTGAAAGAGCCGATCCTCATATCGGGCTTTTGCATCGTGGCACTGAAAAATTAGCGGAAATCAAACCCTATAATCAAAGCATTGGTTATATGGACAGACTCGATTACGTGTCTATGATGTGTAATGAGCATGCTTATGTTCTCGCTATTGAAAAATTATTACAAATTAAAGTTCCAAAACGTGCTCAATATATTCGAGTAATGTTTGCAGAAGTGACACGCATACTTAATCATTTAATGTGGTTAGGTGCTCATGGATTGGATGTGGGCGCGATGACAATGTTCCTTTATTGCTTTAGAGATCGTGAGCCATTAATGGACGCTTATGAAGCGGTTTCTGGAACGCGAATGCATGCCACCTATTTTAGACCTGGCGGCGTTTATCGTGACCTCCCGGACACAATGCCTCAGTATGATAAATCGCCTTGGAGAAATGATAAAAAGCTTAAATCGCTGAATGAGAATCGACAAGGTTCATTGCTCGATTTCCTTTGGGATTTTACTGAGAAATTTAGTGGTTCGGTCGACGAGTATGAAGCTCTTTTAACTGAAAACCGAATTTGGAAACAACGATTAGTTGGGATTGGAGTAGTATCTCCCGAAAGAGCGTTTCAACTTGGGTTAACTGGGCCAATGTTAAGAGGTTCTGGTGTTGCGTGGGATTTACGAAAAAAACAGCCTTATGATACTTATGCAGAATTAGATTTTGATATACCTATTGGACGAAATGGCGATAGTTATGACCGATACTTGGTTCGTGTTGAAGAGATGCGTCAATCCAACCGAATTATTCGTCAATGTATTGAATGGTTGAAGAAAAATGAAGGACCTGTGATTGTCGATGATCATAAGGTAACACCGCCAAAACGAGCTGATGTTAAAGAGAATATGGAATCTTTGATTCATCACTTCAAGCATTTTACTGAAGGTTATTGTGTTCCAGAAGGCGAAGCTTATGCGGCAGTAGAACACCCAAAAGGCGAGTTTGGAATTTATATGCTTTCTGATGGCGCTAACAAGCCTTACCGTTTAAAAATAAGAGCGCCGGGCTTTCCTCATATGGCAGCGATGAATGAAATGGCAAAAGGTCATATGCTTGCTGATGTTGTTACAATTATAGGCACGATGGATGTTGTATTTGGGGAGATCGATCGCTAATGACTGATTTAAACTACGATAACTCTCTGCATTTAAAAGAATTGGTTCCTCAATCAGCGATTGATGAAATCGAAGTATGGATTAAAAAATATCCTGCAGAGAGAAAACGTCCACCTATCATGCCTGCACTTAAAGTTGTGCAAGAGCATAACGGTAATTATTTAACCACAGAAATGATGCAAGCGGTCGCTGAGTATTTAGATGTTCCTCATGTGGCGGTTTATGAAGTAGCTACTTTTTATAGCATGTTTAACCTCGATAAAATGGGGAAGCATGTGTTGTCTGTTTGTACTAACATATCTTGTTCGCTAAGAGGTTCAGATAAAGTTGTTGAGCATCTTCAAAACCGGCTTAACATTAAGCTTGGCGGTACTACTCAGGATGGTTTGTTTACCATTAAAGAAGTCGAATGTATGGCGGCTTGTGGTGGTGCGCCGATGCTCGAAGTTGATAAGGTTTATCACGAAAATTTAACCGAAGAAAAAATTGATCAAATCCTTTCCGATATAGCAGCAAAAGAATTACCTGCTAAGGAGGAAAAATAATGGCTAATGAAGTTTGTTTTAGAACCCTTCATCTTGAAACGCCTTGGTCTCTTGATGCTTATCAAAGTGTTGGCGGTTATTCTAGTTTACGAAAAATTATCGCAGGTGAATTACCTCACGATAAAATTATTGATGAATTAAAACTTTCTGCTCTAAGAGGGCGAGGGGGCGCAGGTTTTCCTACCGGATTAAAGTGGAGCTTTATGCCGCGCAATATGCCGGGACAAAAATATGTCGTTTGTAATTCCGATGAAGGTGAACCGGGAACATTTAAAGACAGAGATATTCTTCGTTACAACCCACACCAGCTAATAGAAGGGATGATCATTGGCGGTTTCGTTATGAACGCAACTGTTGGATACAACTATATGCGTGGCGAATTTTACGAGCCTTTCGAGCGTATGGAACAAGCTTTAGCTGAAGCGAGAGCAGCAAACCTTATTGGCGATAATATATTAGGTTCAGATTTTAGCTTTGAACTGCATAATCATTTGGGTGGTGGCGCTTATATTTGTGGTGAAGAAACCGCATTAATTGAATCATTAGAAGGTAAAAAAGGTCAGCCAAGATTTAAGCCGCCATTTCCTGCTAACTATGGCGTATTTGGTCGTCCAACCAATGTTAACAATACAGAGAGTTACGCTTCTGTCCCCGCTATTTTAGAAAATGGCGGTCAGTGGTTTTTAGAACTTGGAAAACCCAATAATGGTGGCACAAAAATTTTCTCAGTTTCAGGTCATGTGAATAATCCGGGTAATTTTGAAATTAATTTGGGTACTCCTTTTAAAGATTTATTAGAGACTGCTGGTGGAGTTCTCGGTGGCAATAAATTAAAGGCGGTTATTCCTGGTGGATCATCGTCGCCGATTTTGCCTGCAGATGTGATGATGGATATTACCATGGATTACGATGCCATTGGTAAAGCTGGATCAATGCTTGGTTCTGGCGCGGTTATGGTTTTAGATGAGTCAGTTTGTATTGTTGAATTGGCTGCTCGTACGGCACATTTTTATTATGAAGAATCATGTGGTCAATGTTCTCCTTGTCGTGAAGGAACCGGCTGGATGTCGCGAGTGATTCACCGCATTGCAAAAGGTGAAGGTCAACCAGGTGATTTAGAGAATTTAGACCGAGTAGCTAGTAATATCATGGGGCGAACTATTTGTGCGTTAGGTGATGCGGCTGCGATGCCGATAAAAGGTTTCTTAAAGCAATATCGTCACGAGTTTGAATATATGATTGAACACAAAAGAAGTATGGTGAAAGGGTAAATCAGAAATTTGAGAGTGTATGTTTAATCGCTAGAAACAATTAAACATTAGACTATAAATTGAGATCGCTATAGGTAAAGATAAGAAAGAATGGGCAAAGTAAATATAGAAATAGATGGTAAAAAGCTCGTTGCGGACGTTGGCTCAATGATTATTGAAGTAGCTGATGACGCAGATATTTATATACCGAGATTTTGTTATCACAAGAAATTATCTGTCGCAGCTAATTGCCGTATGTGTATGGTTGACGTATCTAGTTTACCCAAAGCGGTGCCAGCATGTGCCACACCGGTAGCTGATGGAATGGTGATACAAACACAAACGGCAAAAGCGGTTGACGCTCAAAAATCGGTGATGGAGTTTTTATTGATTAATCATCCTCTCGATTGTCCTGTTTGTGATCAAGGTGGAGAGTGTGAATTACAAGATTTATCCATTGGTTATGGTGAAGATGTTAGCCGTTATGCTGAAGGTAAACGAGTTGTTAAAGACAAAAATTTAGGTTCATTGATTGCTACTGATATGACGCGATGTATTCATTGCACTCGTTGCGTTCGTTTCGGTCAGGAAATAGTCGGTATTCGTGAAATGGGTGCGACTGGAAGGGGAGAGCATATTGAAATAGGTACTTATATTGAATCAACAATGGATTCTGAAGTATCTGCAAATATTATCGACCTTTGTCCTGTTGGCGCTTTGACTGCAAAACCGTCTCGTTACAAAGCAAGAGCATGGGAACTTCAGGAATCTCCATCCATTGCTGCTCATGATTGTTTAGGTTCCAATGTGAATGTTCATCATCGCCGCGGTGAAATTATTCGAATAGTCCCTAGAGAGAATGAATCAATTAATGAAGTTTGGCTTTCTGACAGAGATCGTTTTTCTTATCAATCGTTAGTCGATGGTGAGCGGTTGCTTAAGCCTAGAATAAAAAAAGATGGTCAATGGCAAGAATGTGATTGGGAAACTGCATTGAATACGGCGGTTTCAGAAATGAAGCGTATTATAGGTGTTTCAAAAGGTGAAAATTTTGGTACCTTGATTGGAAATAATTCAACTCTTGAAGAAAGCTTTTTAGCACAAAAAGTGATGCGTGGTTTAGGTTGCAACAATATTGATTTTAGGATCCGGCGACGTGATTTCTCTGCCGATGGGAAAGGACGTGTTAGTTCAGGTTTTAACTTCCCAATGCAAGATCTTGATGATATGGATGCTACCTTGTTAGTGGCCGGAGATATCAGACATGAACAACCTCTAACCTCGCTACGAGTAAGAAAAGCAACTGGTTTTGGTAAGGTTATGGCGATCAATCCGTTTGATGGTGAATATAATTTTAGACTTGGTTATGAAATACAGCCTGAACCTCATTTATTAGCACAAGAGTTTTCTTGTGTTTTGGCTGCTGCGATTGAGAGTCGTCCAGATTCGGTTAATGCAGAAGTGAAAGATTGGTTAAAAGATATTAGTTTCGAGGAAGTTCATCAGCAAATCGTTAACGAACTAGTTTCAGGCGAAAAAAGTTGTATTTTATTGGGGGTTTACGTTCAAGAACATCCTCAAGCCGAAGTGATCAATTGGCTAGCAGAGCAATTAGCAAAGGTGACCGATTCGAAATGGGGTTATATGACTCAGGGCTGTAATGCAGCAGGTAATAAAATTGCTGGTGCGGTTCCTAATCATTCTGAAATAGGAGGTCCTTCGGCTCTAGGTAAAAATGCTAAGCAAATGCTAACAGAATCTCTTAAAGGTTATCTAATTCATAACTGTGAGCCAGATGTGGAAAGCTTATGGTCAGAACAGGCACTTGAAAATTTTAAGAAAGCTGAATGTGTTGTTGCGTTAACTTCTTATGCCGACGGAAGGATGAGCGAGTACGCAACGGTTATGTTGCCGATTGCTGGTAATTATGAGACATCTGGCACTTTTGTTAACGTTGAAGGTCGGTGGCAGTCATTTTCTGCTGCGGTTTCTGCTCCGGGGGAAGCTCGCCCAGCATGGAAGGTTTTACGTGTACTTGGAAACCTTTTGGATGTTAATGGTTTTGATTATGAGTCGTCAGTGCAAATTAGAGATGAACTTAAAGACCGATTTGATGCTTCGGGTGATAACCGAGTTTCAAGAAAGGTTCCCAAGCCGTTAACTATTGCGGCTGTTGATGAAATCAAACGAGATTCTTTAGGCTTATATCGTGTCGATCCAATGGTTCGTCGTGCCAAAGCTTTACAGCAAACGCCAAAAGCTTCGACTCACCCAATTAGTATTTCGAGGGTTAAAACATGAGCGAAATCGATTTTGTTGAATGGGGAATGACAGTTGTTTGGATCGTGGCAAAAATAGTCATGATTCTTTTACCTTTGATACTAGCCGTCGCTTATGCAACTTATGCTGAAAGAAAACTGATTGGTTACATGCAAATGCGTTTGGGGCCTAATCGTGTAGGGCCAAAAGGGTGGTTCCAACCTTTTGCTGATGTTATTAAATTAGTAATGAAAGAATTTGTTTTACCTAAAGAGTCGAGCAAAATATTATTTCTTTTAGGGCCTATTTTATTTATTGGACCTTCATTTGCTGCTTGGGCGGTCGTTCCGTTTGATGCGGGGCTAGTACTTGCGGATATTAATGTTGGTTTGCTTTATATTTTAGCCATGACTTCGATTGGTGTTTACGGCGTTATCATTGCTGGTTGGGCGTCGAATTCTAAGTATGCATTTTTAGGTGCAATGCGTTCGGCGGCACAAATTATCTCTTATGAATTAGCGATGGGTTTTGCTTTGGTAGGAGTGTTGATGTGTGCTCAATCGACTAATTTAGGTGAAATTGTTATGTCACAAGCTGGCGGCGTTTCTCAGTGGTTTTTTATTCCCTTGTTTCCTTTGTTAGTGGTTTATTGGATATCAGGTGTTGCAGAAACTAATCGTGCTCCTTTTGATATGGCTGAGGGTGAATCAGAAATCGTTGCTGGATTCCATGTTGAATACGGTGGGACACCCTTTGCGTTATTTTTCTTGGCAGAATATGCCAATATGATTTTGATTTCCTTCTTAACAGCAATTATGTTCTTTGGTGGCTGGTTGTCTCCGTTTGAGGGGTGGGGAGTTGTTGGAGAAATGACTGCTTGGATACCCGGTACCTTCTGGTTATTAGCAAAGGCTTCATTCTTTTTGTTTGGCTTGTTTTGGTTAAGGGCTACCTTCCCTCGATACCGTTATGATCAAATTATGCGCCTTGGTTGGAAAATTTTTATTCCTGTAACTCTTGTGTGGTTACCGGTTGTTGCAATTTGGATAAAGCTAAATGTTTGGCCTTTTAATTAAAAAGCCTATCAGTGACTTTGGATAGATAAACGTTTATGAAAAAAAATATTAAACAGTTTTTAAACAGCTTTTTATTGATTGAGTTACTCAAAGGATTAGCTGTGACTGGTCGTCATATGTTTAGTCCAAAAGTGACTATTCAGTACCCTGAAGAAAAAACACCTCAATCGCCAAGGTTTAGAGGTTTGCATGCGTTAAGAAGTTATCCTAATGGTGAAGAGCGATGTATCGCGTGTAAATTATGTGAAGCGGTTTGTCCCGCGGCTGCGATTACTATTGAAGCGGGTGTAAGAGAAAGTGACGGTTCCCGTCGAACAACTAAATACGAAATTGATTTATTTAAGTGCATTTTTTGTGGGTTTTGTGAAGAGTCTTGTCCGGTTGATTCAATTGTTGAAACAAGAGTCTTTGATTATCACTTTGAAGAGCAAGGCGCTCAAATAATGACTAAAGAGAAGCTCCTTGAAATAGGGCGTGTACACGAAAAACAGTTAGCGGAAGATATCGCTGCTGATGCAAAATATCGATAACAACCAGTTAGAACTAATAAAATTATTGAGACAAAATTAATGAGTTTTCAAGTTATTGTTTTTTATTCCTTCGCAGCCTGGATGATTTATTCAGCTTTGATGGTTATTACCAGCAAACATTCTGTGAAAGCAGCTTTGTTTTTGGTATTAACTTTTGCTTGTGCTGCAGCCATATGGTTGTTACTTGAAGCGGAATTTCTAGCCTTAACCTTAATCGTGGTTTATGTGGGAGCAGTAATGGTATTGCTGCTCTTTGTGGTTATGATGATGGATGTGGATTACGCTGCGCTTAGGCAAGGGTTTGTAAAGAAATTACCTTTAGCAGCGGTTGTTTCATTAGCCTTTTTTGCCTTGTTATATTTCTTTATTACTAACGGCGAGTTCAGCGCAGAAAATTATGCAGCTCCAGTACCAAAAGATGCAGATTACTCAAACATTAAAGAGCTTGGTAGGATTTTATATACGGACTATTTTATCGCTTTTGAAACGGCTGCGGTTATTTTATTAGTGGCTATTATAGCTGCAATCTCCTTAACCTTTAGGGGGCGCAAACATAGAAAATCTCAGGTGATTAGTAAGCAGTTATCCGCCAATAAAAAGAATCGTTTAAAAGTTGTTTCTATGGATGCGGTGGTTGAAGTTGAAGACGAAGAATTAATAGATCCCAGTGATGTTAAAGGAGAAGAAAAATGATCGGCTTGTCTGACTATCTTCTTTTAAGTGCGATTCTATTTGCGATTAGTGTTGCTGGAATTATTATCAACCGCAAAAATGTGATCACCTTATTAATGTGTATCGAGTTAATGTTGTTGGCTGTTAATACTAACTTTATCGCCTTCTCGCACTTCTTGCAGGATTCTGCAGGACAGGTATTTGTATTCTTTATTATGACAGTCGCTGCCGCAGAAGCCGCGATTGGGCTCGCCATTATTGTTGTGTTGTTTAGAAATCGGGCAACAATTGATGTCGAAAAAATTAATCAGTTGAAAGGATAGCTAAGCACTATTATGCAAAATCAATTACTCGCTATCGTATTATTACCGCTTATTGCTGCATTAGTTGTAGGATTGTTCGGTAATAAAATGGCTCGTCCGTGGGCGCATCGATTAACTATTTTAGCGGTCGGTATTTCTTGTCTGTTGTCTATTGATGTAGCAATTGGACAGTTATTCGATCAGGATGTTGCTTTAAATTATAACCTTTATACTTGGGCACAACTTGGTAGTCTAAGCCTGAGTGTTGGTTTTATGATCGATGATCTAACTTCAACCATGATGGCTGTTGTTACTTTTGTTTCCTTAATGGTGCATGTATACACTATCGGTTATATGAAAGATGATCCCAGCTATCAACGATTCTTTTCTTATATCTCGCTATTTACTTTTGCAATGTTAACTTTAGTTATGTCGAATAACTTCTTGCAGCTGTTTTTCGGTTGGGAAGCGGTTGGACTTGTTTCTTATTTGTTAATTGGTTTTTGGTATAAAAAACCGACGGCTATATTCGCCAATTTGAAAGCCTTTTTAGTTAACCGTGTTGGAGATTTCGGTTTCCTGTTGGGAATTGCTGGCGTTTATATGGTGTTCGGTACACTGGATTACGCAGAAGTTTTTATTCAAGTGGAACAAGGCTATAAAGAGTTAACAATTCCGGTTACCGATGAGCTTGTTTGGTCTGCAACAACCTTTATTTGTATTGGTTTATTTATTGGCGCAATGGGTAAATCGGCACAGGTTCCTTTGCATGTTTGGCTACCAGATTCAATGGAAGGCCCGACGCCGATTTCAGCATTGATTCATGCGGCAACTATGGTTACTGCGGGCGTGTTTATGGTGGCGAGAATGTCACCATTGTTTGAACAATCAGAAGTAGCACTTAATTTTATTCTAGTGATTGGTGGAACGACCGCTTTGTTTATGGGTTTCTTGGGTGTTATTCAAAATGATATTAAACGAGTGGTTGCTTATTCAACCTTATCTCAGCTCGGTTATATGGTAGTAGCCTTAGGTGCGTCAGCATATTCAGTGGCAATTTTTCATCTAGTCACTCATGCCTTTTTTAAAGCATTGTTATTCCTTGGTGCAGGCTCCGTTATTATCGCGATGCATCATGAGCAAGATATGAGAAAAATGGGTAACTTGAAGAAATACATGCCAATTACTTATATAACGATGTTAATCGGTTCTTTAGCCCTGATTGGAACGCCTTTCTTGTCAGGATTTTATTCCAAAGAAGCAATTATAGAAGTGGGGCGTTTTTCGGAATTGACGGCTTCTAGTTATGCTTATATCTGCGTATTAATTGGTGTTTTCTTTACCGCACTTTATAGTTTTAGACTGTTTTTTATGGTGTTCCACACCAAAGAAAGAATGGACGAAGAAACCCGTTCTCATTTAAAAGAGTCGCCAGCCGTTGTTTGGGTTCCACTGGTTGCTTTGGCAATCCCTTCGGCAATACTAGGCTATTTTTTAGCGCCAAGTATTATGTCCGGTGAATACTTTGATACCGCAATCAAAGTCTTGGATAACCACAACACGGTTGCTCCATTAGTGGAAGCATATCAAAGTCCTTTTGCGTTAGGTTTGCACGCGATTCAAACAGCTCCTTTTTGGTTAGCGTTAGCGGGTGTTGCTACTGCTTATTTATTTGTTGTTGTAAAGCCGGAGTTGGCTGGCAAAGTGAAAAAGGTGCTTGGCCCAGTCAATCATGTGCTTGAAAATAATTACTATTTTGACAAGCTTTATATTAATTATTTTTCTGCAGGCGGTGTTGGTTTAGGTAAAAAGTTTTGGCAATGGATTGATGTTGCGTTGATCGATGGTGTCATGGTGAATGGGACGGCTAAATTAGTTGAATCGATATCTGCTAACGCAAGAAAAATGCAGACAGGTTATTTATATCATTACGTATTTGTCATGGTATTCGGATTGTTAGCGCTTTTAGGTTGGTTGTACTGGCGTGCTCTTAATGGTTAAACATTGAATCAATAATATTAATAAGTAATACGAATAAGCAAAACAGTAAGGATTAAAGACTAAAAGGTTTGATGGCTTTTTAAGTCTTATTAAAGAAATGTTTCATTAAACAGGTTTGAACAAAATAATGTTAGAAAATTTACCATTCCTTAGTTTATTAATCTGGCTTCCTATTGCAGGAGCTGGGGTAATTGTTTTTGGCTCTGGACAAAAGCATAAACAAGTTACTCAATGGATTGCGTTGATAACAGCAGCGCTTACTTTTGTGCTGAGTTTGTTGGCTCTTAATGCTTTTGATTCTTCTCGTCACTATTTGCAGTTTGTCGAAGATACCGCTTGGATTGAATCACTTGGTATTCGTTATTCGCTAGGTGTTGATGGAATTTCATTACCTTTGATTGCTTTAACTTCATTAATGACATTAATAGTTATTATTTCTAGCTGGAACAATATCAAGTTAAGAGTTTCACATTATCTAGCGGCATTTTTGGTGATGTGCGGATTGATGAATGGTGTCTTTGCGGCAACGGATGCAATTCTATTCTATGTGATGTGGGAAGCGATGCTAGTTCCAATGTTTTTAATTATTGGAATTTGGGGTGGACCTAATCGAATATACGCGACTCTAAAGTTCTTTATTTATACTTTTTTTGGTTCGGTGTTTTTACTGATTGCTTTAATCTATTTAGGCAATCAAGCTGATAGTTTTAATATCTTCAAGATGCATGGATTAGTGATTCAAGCTGACGTTCAAATGTTATTATTTTTTGCGTTTCTTATCGCTTTTGCCATCAAGGTTCCTATGTGGCCGGTACATACTTGGTTGCCAGATGCTCATGTACAAGCACCTACAGGCGGTTCGGTAATTCTTGCTGCTATCATGCTAAAAATGGGAACTTATGGTTTTATCCGTTTTATGCTGCCGATTGTTCCTGACGCGTCACTCGAAATGGCGGATGTCATGATTGTATTGTCGCTAATTGCGGTGGCTTATATCGGTTTTGTTGCTTTGGCGCAAAGTGATATGAAAAAATTAATCGCTTATTCATCCATCGCGCATATGGGGTTTGTTACTCTAGGTTTGTTTATTAGTTTTTCTTTGATTGCTGATGGTCATACGGATGCGGCAGTTATGGGAATACAAGGTGCGCTGATTCAGATGATCTCTCACGGCTTTATTTCTGGTGCGCTTTTCCTCTGTATTGGGGTGTTATATGACCGCATGCATAGTCGAGAGATTCAAGATTATGGTGGTGTTATTAATCGAATGCCGCAATTTGCTTTGTTTTTTATGATATTTGCTATGGCCAATGCTGGTTTGCCAGGGACATCCGGGTTTGTCGGTGAGTTCATGGTGATTTTATCTAGCTTCCAAGTGAGTTTCTGGATTGCCGCCGTTGGAGGTTTAACGCTCATTTTAGCGGCAGCTTATACCTTGTGGATGTACAAGCGAGTGATGTTTGGTGACGTGGCTAATGACAAAGTTGCTGCTCTTGAAGATCTTAATTTAAGAGAGACCATTGTTATGGTTATCCTTGCGATTATGGTATTAGTTTTTGGTTTATGGCCTGCACCTTTGTTAGATATTATGGCACCAAGTGTTCAGCATTTGATTGATTGTAATTTAGTTTCAAAACTTTCTCCTGAAGGAATGTGTTCCTTATGACAGATTCAATGAATTTTTCCGTTATCTTTTCTGAGATATTTTTATTGGTCGCAATCTGTACGATCATGATCGTTGATCTTTATCAGCGAGACAAAGAACGGAAGTTAACTTTTTTATTAACTCAATTATCGTTAGTGGGTTTATTTGTCATTGGCGCTCAAAATTTAGGTAGTGAAACGGAAATAGCTTTTAGTGGACATTGGGTGGTTGATCAGTTTGGTTTAGTTCTTAAATTAGCGATTTATTTAGGTGCATTTCTTTCATTATTGTACGCAAGACCTTTTATACGTGAACGCAATTTAATGCGTGGAGAATATTACCTGCTTACCCTATTTTCCGTTTTGGGTATGATGATTATGGTTTCTGCGAGTAGCTTGTTAGTTATTTATTTAGGTCTTGAACTCTTATCGTTATCTTTGTATGCGCTAGTGGCACTACAAAGAGATTCGAATGATGCATCAGAAGCTGCAGTAAAGTATTTTGTTATGGGCGGACTAGCGTCAGGTTTCTTGTTATATGGTATTTCGCTGGTTTACGGAATTACTGGCACAATTCTTATTCCAGAAATTTCTAACTATTTGGCTAATAATGACGCTAACCTAATGATTCAGTTTGGCCTTGTTTTTATTGTTGTCGGACTGGCTTTTAAATTCGGTGCTGCTCCTTTCCATATGTGGTTACCTGATATTTATCATGGTTCGCCCAGCTCGATCACTGCTTATATTTCTAGTGTTCCAAAGATCGCCGCTTTCGGTATGGCATTTCGGATTTTAGAAGGCAGTTTTGGTCACGCTGACGAGTATTGGAAAGATATGATAATGATTGTTGCAATGTTGTCGGTTATTTTGGGTAATATTGTGGCTTTGATACAAACTAATTTAAAGCGGATGTTATCTTATTCAGCAATAGCCCACATAGGCTATTTTTTACTAGGTATGTCTATTGGTACTGATGAAGCTTATTCTGCATCAATGTTTTATATTATTGTTTACGCCTTGATGACACTTGCAGGCTTCGGAATTATTATCTTCATGAGCAGTGATAAAAAGGACTACCAGCAGATTTCGGATTTACGTGGAATGGGACGCTACCATCCTTGGTATGCATTAATGTTTACCATCGTGATGGTTTCAATGGCAGGTATTCCTCCCTTTATAGGTTTTTGGCCTAAGTTAGAAATTTTCCGACTGCTTGTGACTAATGGGCATACATTAGCCGCGATTATAGCTATCGCATTTTCTGTGGTTGGCTTGGTTTATTATTTGAAAGTGGTTAAAGAAATGTTTTTTGTTGAGGCTAAAGAAAGCCCAAATGTTTCTACTAGTCGTTCTTTAAAGATAGCTCTGAGTGTTAACTGTTTATTGTTAATTGTATTTGGTTTTATGCCTGATAGTATTTATCAATACTGTCTTTCAGCTTTTGCTAGCCTTAGTTGATTAATAAGACTATTTAAATGGAATGGTTGCAAAGAATATTTCAAGATTATCTCCCGATACTTTCTGATAACCGTTTAATACAAGCTTCACTTATTTTTCTTTTTAGTGCTTTATTAGCCAGTCTAGTAAAATTTGTTCTTCATCGTATTCAAGTCCACGGTACTAAAAAGACTAATAATCCTGTTGATGATCATATTTTAGAAGCGCTTAAACGACCCCTTAGAACGACCATTATTATTATTGGTATTCGACTAGCTATTACACGCTCTCAATTATTCCCTGAACAATTAGAAGTTCTGGATTCAATACTGTTAACAATTGTTATTTTTTATTGGTTTAGATTTGTAACCAATGTTTCACATTTTTTATTGAAGTATTTAAGTCGAAGTAAAAATAAAGTCAAAATTGTTCAAAAACATACTCTTCCTTTATTTGATAATGTCGCTGCAATTATTTTCTATGCAATGGGGATTTATTTTGTTCTTATCGCTTGGAATATCAATATATCAGCTTGGATTGCTTCTGCTGGTATTCTTGGCTTAGCTCTGAGTTTTGCAGCAAAAGATACATTAGCCAATCTTTTTGCAGGTGTTTTTATTCTGGCTGATCGTCCCTATAAACTAGGTGATTACATAGTGCTTGATAGTGGTGAGCGAGGCGAAGTGACTCATATAGGTATTCGCAGTACTCGTATTTTAACTCGCGATGATGTAGAGATTACTGTGCCTAATGCTATCATGGGTAATACAAAAATTACCAATGAGACTGCAGGCCCACATAAAAAATATCGTATTCGTATTCAAGTAGCCGCTGCTTATGGTGAAAATGTTGAAAGAGTACGAGAAGCTTTAATGTCAGTAGCAAAAAACTCAGTAGATATCGAAGCTAATCCGGCTCCACGAGTCAGATTTAGAACCTTTGGCGATTCAGGGCTTAATTTCGAATTGCTATGTTGGGTGGCCGAACCAGTGCTTAGAGGCAAGGTGGCAGATTTACTAAATGAAGCGGTTTATAATAAATTTTTAGAAGAAAAAATCGAAATACCATTTCCTCAGCAGGATATTTACGTCAGATCGCTACCTCAAAATTAATATCAACAGTGTTTCTCTTGATAATCTGAACTCCTCGACTATTATTAAACAAGTAAGTGTATATATTCTTTAATATATTTTTATTCTGAAATATTTAAATAGCCTTCAATATGTTGTTGATAGAGTTTATAAAACTAATTAATTTGGTTGTAGTATGACCGGTATTTTTGCGCCCGCAGTAAAACTTGCAAACCGGTTAACCTATCCACAAAAGCTGATTTTGTTGGGAAGCTTTATTTCTATATTTTTTATCTTGTTGTTAGTCCTAATTTTTCAACAATTAAACCAAACTGTTAGCGATTCTAAGATTCAGTTAGAAGGTGTTGATAGGATTGTTGAGCTAAATATAATAGTTAAATTAGTGCAGCAACATAGAGGACTTTCGCAATCAATAAGATCCGGAGCAACCTCTTTAGTAACAAAGCGCAACCAGCGACAGATAGAAGTTACTGAAGCTATCGATAAGCTTATTAGCTCAATAGATTCAAATATGCCCCTTGTAGTGAAAGCTGGTGCTTTGGGAGGAAAAGCAGACTTAACTAACCTTAGAGAGTTTTGGCTAAAAATTACAAAAGCTCATTTAAAGACAGCTTCGGATGAAGAATTTTTACTACATACGGAGTTAATAGAACAACTTCAGTTATTAATGAAGTTAATGAGCGGACATTATCTGTTGTTAACGGATAGAGATACTTCTTTTTATTACATGAATAATATTTTATCCCGTATAGCACCTTCTATTACTGAGAGTATGGGAAATCTTCGTGCGATTATGCTTGAACGAATACAAAATGAATCAACTAATCAAAATGCATCTTTTAACATAGAGCGATTGAAATTTAGTTTGAACAGTAATTTTTATGATTTCGAATTTGATTTGGTTAAGATTATTCATTCTTCTCCCTATTTAGAATCACAAATGGTTTCTATTCACAATAAGCTTGTGACAGCTAGAGATGAACACCTTAAGTTGTTAGACACTATAGATAAGAAAACTAAAATCGTTAATGCTGAAGATGATTTATGGAATCGAGCAACAAGTAACATCGATCTAGTTTTTGAAACCATTAATGAAAACATGGCTAGCAGTCTTCGAGAGCATATTAATAGACGTATTGAGCTAGCTTCTTCAATTATCAAATTCTCAAGTTTAGTATCACTAATTGCCATTATTATTATTCTATATTTTTCCGTTGCTTGGTACAAAGCGATGGTCAATAAGGTTAAGGAAATTCGTGAGAGAGTTAAAGAATATTCAAATGATGATTTTGGTTCGACAATTTCGTTAGATACCCATGATGAAATGAGAGATATAAGCATCGCAATTAATGAAATGGTGGTTAAGTTAGATCGTTCAAGAGAGCGTCTTCTATTTCAACAAATGGCACTTAATTATCATGCAATTGTAAGTATTGCTGATGTGAAAGGAAATATAACCTATGTGAATCCAAGATTTGAGGAAATTAGTCAATATTCTAAAGAAGAGTTGATAGGTGTTAATCACCGAATTGTTAAATCAGGCCATCATTCTATCGGTTTTTTCAATAATATGTGGAAACAAATTTCGTCTGGAAAGATATGGACTGGTGAAATTAAAAATCGAGCTAAGGATGATTCATTTTATTGGGTAGAATCAACAATTGTTCCTCGCTTAAATAGTCAGGGAAAGCCAGTTCAATACATATCAATCAGAACCGATATAACTAATATCAAGCTGATGGAAATGGAGTTGATGAAAATTAACAAAGCATTACTGTCAGAACAATTAACAACTAAAGAAGAAGCAAAACGATTAGATAAAATAATTGATATAGCCATGGATGCATCCATTCAAATGGATGAGCAAGGCATTATTGTCGGTTGGAATAGAAAAGCTGAAGTGATTTTTGGTTGGAATAAAAGTGAAGCAATAGGGACTCTTTTGCATACCTTGATCATCCCGGAAGAATATCGAGAAAGGCATATAGAGGGGTTAAACCGTTGCCTAAAAGCTGGAAACTCTGATTTGTTTAACTCGCCAATTGAAATCACAGCTTTAAATAGTCATGGAGATGAATTTCCGATTGAAATTTCTGTTTCCCAAGTTGAATATCGTGGAAGTTATCAATTTTCTGCTTTTATTAGAGATCTTTCTCAGCAGAAAAGTTATGAAAAAAGTATTTTAAAAGCGAAAGAGGATGCTACGCAGGCTAATAAAGCCAAATCAGATTTTCTTTCTTCTATGAGTCACGAACTTAGAACGCCATTAAATGCTATTTTAGGCTTTGCGGAATTAGTGGAAGTGGGAGGTAATGCATCTTTATCTGATAAACAATCTAATAGCATGGAGCAGATTATTGGAAGTGGAGAGCATTTGCTTAACTTAGTTAATGAGGTACTCGAATTATCGGAGATCGAATCGGGAAATATTAAGTTATCAATTGAAACCTTAGAAATACAAGCTGAGATTGAAGAAGCTCTTTCTTTGATAAAAAACGTAGCAGAAAATGCGAATATTGAAATTAAGATTTTATCAGATCAAATCATTAAATTATTGGCTGATAAAACCAAACTAAAACAGGTTTTGATAAACCTAGTTACAAATGCGATTAAATATAATCGTAAAAATGGAAGTGTGACACTTCATTGGCAGAAGATGATAAATAACAGCTTAAGGGTTAGCATTATTGATACCGGGATTGGTATATCGGGTGAAAATAAAGATAAAATCTTTGTTGCGTTTGATCGTCTTGGCATAGAAAAGTCAAAAATTGAAGGAACGGGAATAGGGTTAGTTGTAACCAAACAACTTGTTGAATCAATGGGCGGAAATATTGGTTTTGAGACTGTTGAAAATCAGGGAACAACTTTTTGGTTTGAATTACCGTTAGCTGAATCTTAATCAATCTTATTTTTCATCAATTGCTTTAGATAGCTGAGCTAATAATTTTTCGGTATCATTCCAACCAATACATCCATCAGTAATACTTTGACCAAAAATTTCGGCTTTTCCGTCAATTAATTTTTGATTACCTTGTTCTAAAAAGCTTTCCACCATGACGCCAAAAATTGATTGCTCTCCTTGTCTTATTTGTTGACAAATATCATCACAAACAAGCATTTGGCGTTCAAATTTTTTATTGCTATTGGCGTGGCTAAAATCAACCATTAGATTAGAGTTTAGTCCAGCACTTTTTAATTGCTTGACGACGTCGGTAATACTTTGAGAGTCATAGTTAGGTTCTTTGCCTCCTCGCAAAATAACGTGACAATCTTTATTGCCTGCTGTTTCTACAATAGCTGAATGACCAAATTTCGTTACTGATAAAAAGTGGTGAGAACTACTTGCAGCACCGATTGCATCAACGGCTACTTTAATACTGCCATTTGTTCCATTTTTAAAACCAACTGGACAAGATAAGCCAGAAGCCAGTTCTCGGTGTACTTGAGATTCTGTGGTGCGAGCACCAATGGCTCCCCAACACATTAAATCTGCAATATATTGAGGCGTGATCATGTCGAGGTATTCGCCGGCGGTTGGGAGCCCTTTTCGATTTATATCGACTAATAATTTTCTTGCTAGCCTTAAACCTTCATTAATTTTGCAGCTATTATCAAGGTGGGGATCATTAATCAGACCTTTCCAGCCGACAGTTGTTCGTGGTTTTTCAAAATAGACTCTCATTACGATTTCTAACTGATCTTTGTATTTCTCTCTTAACAAGACTAATTTGTCGGCATAAGCAAGAGCTGCTTCAGGATCGTGGATTGAACAAGGGCCAATAATCACCAGTAAGCGGTCATCTTTATCATTTAAGATATTGTGAATCGCTTCTCTTCCTTGGTAAACCGTTTTATTAGCCACTTTTCCAGAAGGGTATTTTTCAAGTAGTGCGATTGGAGGCAACAATTCTTTGATTTTATTAATTCGAACATCATCGGTTTGATATGGCATAGTTTTATACTTTTATTAGTTGTCTCAATTAGGCTATTTTATTGGCTATTATAAAAGTACCTAAAAGTAATATTTGCTGAGGTCATGGATTTTCCAATTATTCTCTATCTGGTGACACAATAGCAACTGTTTTTAGGTTAAGTAACTATTTATTATAAGCTAATTGTTGTTATAAACTAATTGAAATTCTAGTATCATACGCAGGTCTTAAATAATCATAGAGTTAACTTTTGAGCGACCTGTTATCTCACAGTTCAATTAGTAAAACACCCTTGTCTCATTTATTCGCTATTGGGATGGTCGTTGCGTGCCTAAGTAGTGGAGTAAATGGGGTGGAAAAGACTCCTAATGATTCAAATATTATAGACTCTTCAATGTTTAAATCTCGTTTTGGCATTAATGAGTTAAAACAAACGAATTATTCGTTTTTTAATGCCTGTCCTATTAAAAACCAGCCTCTTGATTTGTCGTTCGAAAAGAAAGATAAAAACATCCCGAATAAAGAACAGGAAGATGTTCAGGTTGGTAGCATAAAATTAACTGCAGATGATGTTCCTAAAAACGATGAAATGAATACCCTGTTAGTGGGAAACGTTACTATGAGGACAGAGACCTCCTTATTATTAGCCGATAAGCTTATTAGCGATAAAGCCTTAGGTAAGGTTACCGCTACAGGAAATGTTTCAGTCGAAACGAAAGAATCTTTGTTAAGAGCTAAACAGTTTATTGGTGATGAAAATGACCAATCTTCTAAGTTGAGTGATGTGAAGTTCCATTTCTTTTCTAACAATGCAAATGGTCAGGCTGAGTCTTTGTCTTTAAGTAATCAAGGTGTCGCGACGCTCAAAGATTTAACCTTTAGTACCTGTCCTACTGGGGATAACAGTTGGCGTTTTTCCGCGAGTGAATTAGAACTTGACCAAAAGTCACAGTGGGGAGAAGCATGGGGAATGTGGTTAAAAGTTAAAGGTATTCCCGTATTCTATTTTCCTTATTTGAACTTTCCCATTGGTGATCAAAGAAAGTCTGGCTTATTAGCACCAGCGATCAGTAATAATAGTAGAAACGGTGTTGATATCACGTTGCCGATATATTGGAACATAGCGGAAAATATAGATGCGACTTTCCAACCGCGTCACATTCAAAACCGAGGAAGTCAGCTCGGTGTTGAGTTGCGTTATCTAACAGAAAAAAGTATGAATGAGCTTTCCTTTGAATGGCTTGATGATGATAAGCTAGTTTCTGACCTACTAGTCAGTGAACCTTCTTTGGCAGATGGTATCTATGGATTAGATAAAGAGCGTTGGGCGGTTTCTTTTAGTAATCAAACTCGTTTTAATCAATATTGGTCTTCCTCTATCAATGCTAGCAAAGTGAGCGACCGGGACTATTTTCGGGATTTAGGTATTGGTTTGATTCAATCCCAATTGCGTAATGGGCAAACTCAACTATTAAGCCAAGCCGACCTTAGTTATCAAGATGATGTTTGGTTTGTGTCTTTGTTTGCTGAATCGGTTCAGTCTTTTGTGGGAGATGAGCCTTATCGGATTTTACCAAGCCTAATATCTAGCGCCGATTATTTCCATCCATCCAGTGGATTGCGGTGGCAATTTGAAAGCGATTTTACTCATTTTGATCATAGTGATAATAATAAAGTGATGGGGCAAAGGTTTAATGTCTTAGGTGCCGTTAGCTTTCCGCTTCAAAATACCTATTCATGGTTGACCCCTAAATTGAGTTATCAATTAACTCATTATCAGCAAGAAGATGTACTGTTGAATAATAAAGAAACGCTAAGTCGTAACTTACCAATTTTTAGTTTGGATTCAGGGCTTTATTTTGATCGAGCTATGCAATGGAAGAAACAGTCAATTACTCACAGTTTAGAGCCTCGTATTTTTTATGCTTATATTCCGAATGAAGAACAGCAATCGATTAATAATTTTGATACTCGTACACCAGATTTTTCATTTTCACAGTTGTGGCGTGAAAATCGTTTTACCGGAACTGACCGGATTGGAGATACTAATCACCTAGCGGTAGCGATAACTAATCGGTTTGTTAAAGATAAAACTGGAGAGCAGTTACTTTCTTTATCGATGGGTAGAAAGTTCTATTTTGATGACCGTCAGGTTCAATTAACTGACATTGGTAGGGTGGATACTCAAAGCTATTCTCCTTGGTTGCTAGAAGTTAATTATTCGGCAACTTCAAATATTGAGTTTTCGGGATTTATTGAGTGGAGTGACCATAAAGACCCAGTTAGTTCCAATAGAGGGACAAATTTGGCGAGATCACGGATTAAATTTGAACCGATAGAAGATCATATTGTCAATTTATCTCACAGAGTTCGAAATAATGAATATTTTAGTAATGAAGAATTAGATTTATCTTTCGCTTGGCCAATAAATGACGAGTGGCGATTGGTTGGAAGGTGGTATAATGATCTGCAAAATAATCGAACTTCTGAAACATTGTTTGGTTTTGAATACGAGTCTTGCTGTTGGGCTGTTAGTATTGTTTCTCATCGATATTTAGATGTTCGCTTGGATTCTTCAGGTAATCCTTTGCCAATTAGTTTGGTTGGTGATGGAAATGAACAGTTTAATAGTGGTGTTCAGTTACAGTTTGTATTTAAAGGGCTTGGTAATCCAGGTGAAAATAGTGTCTCTAAGTTATTAGAGAAGAATATTAGAGGTTATCGTTCTAGGTTCTAGGTTCTAGGTTCTATTCTAGATTAGAATATTTATTTGATTTTAGTTTTATTTAATAGCAGTGGAATCACTGTTTGTTTTAAGCATTTTAATTGGTTGACACATGAAAAAAATATTAAGTCGTTGTTTAGGTTTTTTCCTATTGGTATGTACACTCAATCTTTCTGCTCAAGCTGAGTTGATTGACCGGATCATCGCGATTGTTGATGAAGATGTAGTACTTGAAAGTGAACTTGTTAGACGTTCTAACACTATTATTAATCAAATCAAATCAAGAGACCAAGTTGTTCCATCGCTTGATATTGTTCGTAAGCAGGTACTTGACCGGTTAATTGTTGAATCGCTTCAATTACAAATGGCACAACGAGTAGGTGTTAGAATTGGTGACCGAGAATTAACGGCAACTCTAGAACGAATAGCACAAAATGCTAAATTATCGATAGAGCAATTTAAAGATCAGGTTGAAAAAGATGGTATTTCTTGGTCATTATTTCGAGAAGACTTAAGAAATGAAGTAATGATCGATCGTGTTATGCGGGGTATGGTTCAAAGGCGTATACAAGTCAGTGAAAAAGAAGTTGATAATATCGTGGCTCAAATGGATAAAGAGGGTGAAACAAGAACTCAATATCACCTAGGGCACATATTATTGGCTTTAACTGAAAATGCTTCTTCAGAAGAAGTCTCTGCTCAGCGAGAGCAGGCAAAGAAAATTATTGATGCCTTGAGAGGCGGCTCAAACTTTGAAGAATTTGCAGTTGCATTTTCTAGCGGTCAAAAATCGCTGGAAGGTGGTGATATGGGATGGCGATCTCTATCTCAATTACCCACTTTATTTGCCGGAACCGTAAAGAATATGGATATAAAAGATATTAGCGAGCCCCTTAGAAGTGGTAGTGGTTTACATATTTTATATTTGAAAGATAAAAAGGGTGGTTTTGAAAAGCAAGTGGTTGTACAAACTAAAGTCAGACATATTTTAGTGAGTCCTAATGCGATTACTACCGATATTCAAGCATTTGATAAAATTGTACTCGCTCGTCAACGGATTGTAGATGGTGAAAAGTTTGGCGATTTGGCGATAGAAATTTCAGATGATAAATCTAACGCGTCACAAGGTGGTGATATGGGCTGGGTTGATCCGGGAACTTTCGTACCAGAATTTAGTGAGGTGATGGATAAACTTGACATTAATGAGCTTAGTCAGCCAACAAAAACCCAATTTGGCTGGCATTTAATGGAAGTTCTAGGGCGTCGAGACCAAGATCAAACACAAGAAAGAAAAAGAGATCGAGCATTCCGAATTTTATCGAATCGTAAATTTGAGGAAGAGTCTCAAGTTTGGATTAATGAGTTAAAAGAAAAAGCACACATTAAAATTATCAAAGCTGAATAGTTCCTGTATCAGAGATTTTGAATGAAGGGTAATCTGCCAAGAATCCTATTAACAATGGGAGAGCCCGCGGGAATTGGGCCAGAAATTTTAGTTAAGCTGGCTCAACACCAATTTGACGCAGAAATTATCGTTCTTGCTAATCAAGCTTTGTTAGAAAAACAGGCTCAAGAGTTATCCCTTCCTCTTAAATTAACCAACATTGATTGGGATATTACGCCTGAACCAAATACTGTCGGTCATTTAAAGATCGAAAATATTGATTTACCGAGCGAAGTTAAAGTTGGAAAGCTCAACCATCATAATTCCCTAGCCGTCTTGCAAATACTTACTCGTGCCGGAGAACTCGCGTTAGAGCAGAAAGTCAATGCGATAGTGACAGCGCCCGTACATAAAGCCATTCTTAATCAAGTCAATCCTAAATTTTTGGGACATACTGAATTTTTTGCAGAGCAAGCTAAAATAGAAAAAGTCGTTATGATGCTGGCCACTAATCGATTACGAATGGCTCTTGCGACCACTCATATCCCATTGTCTGAAGTCAGTCATAGTATCAATATCGATTTAATTAAACAGGTGATCAATATCATTGATGACAGTTTCAAACGATTGAATCTGGAAGCGCCAAAAATTGCGGTATGCGGATTAAATCCTCATGCTGGCGAAGATGGATTACTTGGAAGAGAAGAAATTGAAATAGTTTCGCCCGCGATAGAACAACTTAAATCACAAGGTATATTGGTTGACGGGCCATTTCCTTCTGATAGTTTATTTACAGAAACTAAAAGAAATCAATATGATGTCTTTTTAGCGATGTATCATGATCAAGGTTTACCGGTTGTCAAAGCGATGGGTTTTGGTCAGTGTGCTAATATTACCTTGGGCTTACCTTATATCAGAACTTCTGTTGATCATGGAACTGCACTCGATATAGCCACTGAAAATATTGCTTCGCCGAATAGTTTAATCTATGCCACAAATTATGCAATCCAACTTGCAAAAGGTTGTTTACCAGAATGAAGACATTTGATCCCTCTACTCACCGAGCGAAAAAACGATTTGGGCAGAATTTCTTACATGATATGGGGATTATTGAACGTATCGTTCGGAGTATCAATGTTAGTGAGGGAGATAATCTTCTTGAAATCGGCCCAGGACTTGGCGCAATTACTAAACAAATCTTGCCAATTACGGGAAAAATTAACGCGATAGAACTTGATCGGGATATTATCCCAAAACTTAGGTTTAATTGTGATGGTTTAGGTGAGCTTAACATCCTTCAAACGGATGCTCTTAAGGTTGATTATAGTCAGTTTAAAGAGGATGGTTTGTTAAGAGTGGTTGGAAATCTGCCTTATAATATTTCGACCCCTTTGTTATTCCACTTATTTGATTACCTACCTTTTATCAAAGATATGCACTTTATGTTGCAAAAAGAAGTCGTGCAACGAATGGCGGCTCATCCGGGAAGTAAAACCTATGGGCGTTTAAGTGTTATGACCCAAAGTGTATGCGAGGCTCGATTGTTATTTTTAGTACCTCCCGAATGTTTTACTCCAGCACCAAAAGTTGAGTCTGCCATTGTCTATTTAGCTCCAAGAGCCGTTCCTCTTGATATCAGTGATCGAACACACTTTGCGACGATTGTTACCGAAGCTTTTAATCAACGTCGTAAGACTTTACGTAATGTGTGGCGAAATCGAATTACGCCGGAAGATCTTGAGCAACTTGATATCAATCCAACCTTAAGACCTGAAAGAGTTTCGCTTGAGGAGTTTGTTAAGGTGAGTAATTTTTTAGTGAAGTCGGATTCTTAAAGTGCAGTCTCCTAACTGATGACGTTGCTAGTATTGGTAATCCTTATATAAATAAGGAGCGATTATTGTAACGTAAAAATAGTCCTATTAACATTTGATCGAACCATAGAAAGCAGTTGATTTCCATCAGAAGACACATCACTTAACCAACCTTCACCTAGCTCCAAAGGCAAATGTTTTAATCGAGTCTTTTTATCGAAATTAATTTTCAACAATTGTTTTGCTTGTTGCGTATCAAGTTCAACCATTAAACCATCATCATTAATATAAAGGTGATTAATTTCACCCTTTTGAGGTTGCCAGAATATCGATTCTACACCCTTGTTAGTTAACTTTAAGATCTTGGATGTTTGATTGATATAAACATTATCTTCAAAATCTAATCCAATACAGCGGGAAAGTCGATTAGATAACTGAGTCAACGTCAAACTATCAAGGTCGAACTTCGCAATAACAGGTCCAGGTAGATTGACTAACAATGCATTCTCATTGTGATACCAATCCCGTAGGTACATAGAAGAAGATTTATGTTTGATGCTTCTTTTAATTTCACTATTTTCCACATTAATAATATACAGAGTATCTTCCATGGATACCGCAAGATTAAGGCCATCAGGTGACCAAGCCATTCCAAAAAACTCTTCGCTTTCACTGTTTTTAAATAATAACTTTTCAGTTCCCTCTTTATAGATAAAAACTTGTTGATTTCCTGAACGCAAACTAACGAAAGCAAATTGATTGGAATCAGGTGAAAATAATGGCTGCATATCGATTGAGTTAGAATCAACTACAGGTTGATTTATAGTCGAATTATCTGCTGTAGAAGAAAGAATATCGAAATCCATACCGACCAATGACATGGTGATTTTATTGCCATCGGGACTATAGTTTGCATTCATAATATTTAAATAATTAGAAAATTTAAGATTTGTAATATTTCCGGATAAATCAACTGATCTCAGTTTTGTTCTATTGCTAATTAGCAAACTTGCATCGCTCGGATGCCAGTTGATTCCATTAACATTTCCGGTAATCTCCTTTAGCAGCTTAAGTTGCGAAGTCTCCAAATCAAACAATCTAATAGGGTTGTGGTTAGGTTTGCCTGTACTGATCAACGCCAAAATTTTATTATCATTTGATAATGCAATATCAAAAATGATTTTGACTTGTTCTTCCCTAAGCAATATCGTTTTGAGTTTGCTTTCAATCTCATAGCGGAGTATACGAGTATGTTTATTTTCATCTTGGGTAACAAAAATGACATCCCCATTTTTTGTCCACTGAAGCTGGCTATATATACGCTCATTTTCTAATGATAGTAGAATCTGAGCTTTAACTGGTTCGGATTGGTATCGATTAAAGGGTAAACGGCCTATTCGATCGCCCTCACTTAGACGCTCGACAAAACTAATAGCTTGTTGATCATTAGTCCAATTTATTGACACAAATTTTGATACGCTATCACTTAATTTAAAGACTTTACCTGTTTTCAGATTTTTAACCCAAATATGGTAATTATTATCCTCAACCTGAGTGATATAAGCTAGATATTGCCCGTCAGGTGAAAATTGAGAATATAGTTCACTTTTACCTGTAGATACAACGGGGGTTAATTCGGAGTATTGTTCTTTTATAGAAATTTCTGTGTTTAGGCTGAATATCAAGTAAGCGGTAAATATAACAATCGCTAGGCTTATTAGTTGTAGAAATCTATGAGTGAGCTTATTACCCTTTACTATATTGTTGAATGACCAATTATTATTCCGTAGGGGTTCAACCGGCAACTCGAGACTATAGCCTCGTTTTGGATGAGTGATGATAGCCTTAGGTTTTTTGGCATCTTCATTTAATGCTTTGCGTAATAGTGCGATACATCTTTGAATTGAACTTGGATTATAAATCGCCTCTGGCCAGACTATAGAAAATAACTCTTCCTGACTAATTACTCTTCCCGGATGTTTAGCTAGGTATCCTAATGTGTCCATGACCTTAGGTTCAATTGAAATAGTGTCATCATTTCGCTGGATCTGACACCGTTCAGTATCAATAATAAAATCGTCTAACTTAAACTGACTCAAATATGTTCCCCAAAATTTTATTATTTCTTTTTAAAAACAAAGCCTAAGGTTTTCTTAAGAAAAAGATAAGCCTCTCACCATTGTCTATTAATTGTTTTGTTATTTAATAGCGACATCTAACGTCAAGACCAGCACAACTGTAACAATTTCAGTCAATAATAACAAAGAGGAATCTATGCGAATATTAATGATTTTTTCAATATTGCTATGTGCTTCAATTTTGTGTGCGGGTTGCTCTCAATCAATAATACAAAAACCTTCGAACATAAATACAATTAAACTGCAAATGGTAACCATCCCCAGCGGCGTATTTCAGATGGGCTCTAATGTGGGGGATAGTGATGAAAAACCTGTCCACCGAGTGACCATTGACACTTTTAGAATGAGTCAAACAGAAGTGACCTTTGCCCAGTGGGATGCGTGTGTCAGTGCCGGTGGTTGCGCCTATATACCCGATGATGAAGGTTGGGGGCGAGGCAATCGCCCGGTTATCAATATGAGTTATGACTATATTACCCAACAATTTATCCCGTGGTTGAACCAAGTGACGGGTAACCGCTATCGTTTACCAACCGAAGCGGAATGGGAGTACGCGGCACGTGCGGGCAGTTCCACAATATACCCCTGGGGAAATGTGGCGAGTCACGAATATGCTAATTACGGTGCAGATGAATGTTGTAATCCTTTGGCTGAAGGAAAGGACAGGTGGATGAATACAAGCCCGGTCAAATCATTTTCGGCGAATCAATTTGGCCTATATGATATGCAAGGTAATGTTTGGGAGTGGGTGGAAGATTGCTGGAATGACTCTTATCAAGGTGCCCCAAATGATGGAACAGCTTGGATGAATGGAGATTGCTCAAGCCGTGTTATGCGCGGCGGCGGTTGGAACTACTACCCGTACTTCCAACGTTCGGCTAACCGTAGTTGGTTTTCGACATCTCACCGCGGCTCCGGCAGCGGTTTTCGTTTAGCACAGGATCTTCTCGATTAGTATGAGTGCCTAAGATTTTCTTAAGAAAAAGATAAGTAGCTCAACATCGCCTATTAATGAAATTGATATCTAATAGCCGGTTCGAACATTAATGCCAGTAGAACTGTAAAAACTACAGTCAATAATAACAAAGAGGAATCTATGCGAATAATAATGATTTGCTCAATCTTGCTATGCCTTACTTATCAAGTAGGAGCTTCAAATTCAATGGTTTATGCAGAAAAGAAAGTATTACATTCAAAAGTTTTCAATTCACCAAGAGAATTCTATGTCCATTTGCCTGAAAGTTATCAAGCAAGTAAGACTAAGCAATACCCAGTACTCTATGTATTGTTTGGTCAATCAGCTATGTTAGGGGCTATAGCATCAATAAAAGCAATTTCAAATGATATACCAGAGCTTATTGTGGTGGGTGTTCGTAGTAAAGGAAGGGAGTTGATGCCTGTTTTATTGGGGGATGGAAAAACCAATATTCAAGGTCAATCCTTCAAAAGTTTCCTTTTGGGAGAAATAATTCCTCACGTAGAACAATCGTATCGAGTTGCAGGCTTTAGTATCTTATCGGGTCATTCCGGTGCAGGGCGATTTGTCTTAAATAGTTTACTTGATGATCCTAGCGAATTTAGCGCCTACTTCGCGTCTAGCCCTTCCATTGATGATAACTTGATAAACAAAAGAGTCAAACATGAGAAAATGAAACTATCAGATACTAAAACTCGGCTATTTATAACGATTGCTAATGAAGGTAAACATATGGAAGTGCCTTTTAGAGAGCTTGTGGAACTCTTTAGCGAGCCAGAACAAAAAGGTTTGTTCTTTCATCACAAAGAATATCCAGAACAAAATCATAGTAGTAATTACATTGTGTCTTTACTTTTTAGTCTCAGAACTCTATTTGATGGGTGGAGGCCTAGCTGGGAAGTTAAGACACAAGGACTAACTGCTGTACAAAATCATTATAGAGAGCTAGAGAATCGGTTTGGGTTTGAAGTAGAAATACCGCCATTAGACTGGCTACAAATGAGCTTTGTTTTTAGTCGATACGAATCAGAAGAAGGCGATAAGAAATTGGAAGAGGTGGTAGATTATGCACTTAATAATTATCCCAATATTGTAGATAGATTTTTTAATATCGTCGAACAGCTGATGGATTACGGTTTTAAGCAGCCGGGTAAGAATCTTCACAAGTTACTCTGTAAGAAGCTTGTTGAGCACAGGGAATGTAAATAAATTCTATTCAGCTTAGATTAATTTTCATGGGTTAAACTTATTCATATTGCCACGACGCTGGATTTAATATGAAACTCAAAATTAGCTACTTACTTGTTCCTCTACTTATCTTGACGACCGGCTGTTCAACCCATATTTCGAGTGTACATGATTACGATTATGGTCATCGAGGGCATATGTCGGTTGGAGTTCATGGGAATAAGTCTGGTGCTGCGGTAGTCGGCGCCTTGATTGTTGGCGGAATTATCGGTTCTGCAATTAACGAATCGAAACATCAAAAAGAAAAACAAGCATTGGCAAATAAATCAAACCAGCGGAAAAGTAAGTCAACAGGCGGCTCATCTGAATTAGTTGATGGTTATGCCATTGAAGAGGGCTCTATGAATAACCATTCTGAAAAGAATCATTTGGTTAATCCCAATAAAGAAATTGAAGATTATGGTACCGAACTGACAGAACGAGGCTCTCAAGTTCAATGGTATCAGACAGGTAAGGACGGTAACTGTTATTTGATGGGAATTGATAAGGGGGTTACCGATGTGATTTCTGCTGTTCCAGCTAGCCGCTGTCAGTAAAACTATTTTCAGTATTTAAAATTAAATTTTATACATTCTACCTTTCAAAGATTTTTATTCATAATCTCATGGTTTTGTTGAGAATGATTCGCATTTTTCCCTTAATTCATTTATAGTCTGGGTCTGAAGGCCTTATATTCATTGATATACCTGTATGTTTTTCATGGGTATAAAATACGATTTCAAATTTGCCTTCTTAACTTGTTTCTATGCCAAATTGGGTGTAGCAAGAATCACTATCTAAATACAAATAATTTTATAAATGGGAGCTTGGGATGGAAATCGAATTAATCGTTAATATGCTTGCACGTTGGGGGCATCTTCTTTTTGGTATTACTTGGATCGGGTTGCTATATTATTTCAATTTTATTCAAGGTGGTTATTTTAAGTCAGCAACACCTGAAGGGCTAACTGATGCAAAAGCAAAATTAGCACCGGAAGCCTTGTGGTGGTTCCGTTGGGCTGCAATGTTTACTTTTATCACTGGTATCTTTTTATTATACGGTGTGATGAAAATGGGTGTAATGAATAGTTATATTACAGTTGGCGCATTGCTTGGTACTTTTATGTTTCTTAATGTTTGGTTAATCATTTGGCCAAATCAAAAAATTGCATTAGGTATGGTTGAAGGTGATGCAGCAGCGGCTGGTGGAAAAGCACTTTTGGCTTCTCGTACTAACACGTTATTTTCAGGTCCAATGGCATTTTGTATGTTAGCGGGACCTCATTTTTCGGCTTATGGTAAAACCATGGCTACTAGTGCAACGGCTATGTATGTTGCTTTAGCAATTTCAGTTGTATTAGAACTTAATGCTATTTTTGGTAAACAAGGACCGATTGCTAGCGTTAGAGGCGTAATCGTCAGTAGTTTAGTGTTAACCGCTGTGATGGTTGCCGTATTAGAAATGCTATAAATGATTTATTAAGATTGTAAAAAAAACCGGCGATTGCCGGTTTTTTTATGCTTTAATTTTTTAGCTCCTAGCTCCTAGCTCCTAGAATCACTCATCCAAGAAACTTCTTAATTGATCAGAGCGTGTCGGGTGACGTAGTTTTCTTAACGCCTTAGCTTCAATTTGACGAATTCTTTCACGTGTTACATCAAACTGCTTACCAACTTCTTCCAAGGTATGATCAGTATTCATTCCGATACCAAAACGCATTCTAAGAACTTTTGCTTCTCTAGCCGTTAGTCCAGAGAGAACTTCTTTAGTTGCTTCACCAAGACTCTGTGAGGTTGCGATATCGATTGGAGAATCTTGATTAGCATCTTCAATAAAATCACCTAAATGCGAATCTTCATCATCACCAATCGGTGTTTCCATGGAGATTGGCTCTTTAGCTATTTTTAAAACCTTGCGAATTTTATCTTCAGGTAGATCCATTCTTACCGCTAATTCGTCTGGCTGTGGCTCTCGACCCATTTCTTGAAGCATTTGTCGTGAGATACGATTCAGTTTATTAATGGTTTCAATCATATGAACTGGAATACGGATTGTTCTTGCTTGGTCGGCGATTGAGCGAGTTATAGCCTGCCTAATCCACCAAGTTGCATAAGTTGAGAACTTGTAACCACGTCGATATTCAAATTTATCAACCGCTTTCATTAATCCAATATTTCCTTCTTGGATTAAATCAAGGAATTGTAATCCTCGATTGGTATATTTTTTTGCAATCGAAATTACCAGTCGTAAATTAGCTTCAACCATCTCTTTCTTAGCGCGACGAGCTTTCGCTTCACCAATTGACATACGTCGATTAGTTTCTTTGACTTCAACAACGGTTAATTTACTTTCTTCTTCAACTTTAGCGATCTTGTTTTGGCAGCGAATGATATCTTCGGCAAACTCTTCAAGCGTATCGTGATAGTCATTTTCTTGGGCAAGAATAGAATCGATCCATTTTGTATTGGTTTCATTACCTGGGAAAGTACGAATAAAATCTTTACGCGGCATTTTACCTTGTTCGGTTGAAAGGCGCATGATCAATCGTTCTTGAGTTCTTAAACTGGTCATGCGGCGGCGCATACGACTAGAAAGTTTATCGAACATTTTAGGTAATAAACGGAATTTCAAGAACTCTTCTTTCATTGCATCAATATGTTTGATTGCATTTTTATGCTTTCGACCATATTTATTAATAGCTGAAATTGATTTTTCATAATTTTTACGTAGCGCGGTAAAAATTTCTTTTGCAAGCTCTGGATCAGGACCTAGGTTCTCTTCTTCTTCTTCCTCGCCACCTTCATCGGCAAGTTCATCTTCAGGCACTTCTGAACCAACATGACTAGCAGCTTGCGCTGCTTCAGCTAAGTTGTCAGCATATCCAGTAATAATATCTGTTAATTTAATTTCTTCAGCAGCGTAGCGGTCATACTCATCTAATAAAGTGCTGACTGTCTCTGGATATTCAGCGATTGAAGCAAGAACTTGACGAATACCTTCTTCAATTCGTTTGGCGATTTCAATTTCACCTTCACGGGTTAAAAGTTCGACAGTTCCCATTTCACGCATATACATTCTAACGGGATCGGTAGTGCGACCTAATTCACTTTCAACACTAGCAAGTGCCGCAGCGGCTTCATCGGCAGCATCTTCATCGGTTGCTGCATTTTCATTCATAAGCAACGCGTCAGCTTCAGGCGCAACTTCAAATACCTGAATTCCCATATCGTTGATCATGCTGATAATATCTTCAACTTGATCAGGATCGACTATATCGGGGGGTAAATGATCGTTTACTTCGGCATAAGTGAGATAACCTTGCTCTTTACCACGGGCAATCAATAATTTTAATTGTGACTGTTGAGAAGGTGCTTCTTTTGGTGTTTCGTCTGACATTCAGGTAAACCTTAACTTATTCAATAAAATGTTAGTTTTTAGCGTTGCAATATAATTACAAAGACTAGACTAATAACATTTATTTTACTTAGAAAATTTCTATTCACGTGTTGAACACGGAACGCGCAATTATACACAGTGTAGGCGTAGATCAGCAAGAAAGCGAACCCCATACTGAAGAAATAAACTGAATATTTTAGCTTTTTGTTACCCCATTCGCATAGTTAAGGAATTTGGTTGTAGGAATAGTGTCTTTTTGAGATTTTAGCCTCTTAAAAGCATCTCTTTTTGTAGCGTTTTTAATGCATCTTTTTCTTCTTGATTGAGCGGTTGCTGTTTTGATTTTGTGATCAATCTGTCCCATTCATCAATGATCATTTCTTTTTCTAAACGGGTTAATATATCAGCCAATTCAGCAGGGATTTGCTCTTTGGTTATAATTAAGTCGCTATGAGCCAGTTTTTTTAAGTGAATTTCTTCAGGCAGTCCTCGCCAGTTCTCGATTAACATTCCGGTGGTAATGGTTTCATTTTGGTTAATTAATTGGGCAATTTGAGAAAATATGGCTGCACCAGGTTCGTCGAGCTGATTGATCCAGTCGATACTTGCTGCAGGAAGCGAATCAGGATTTTGCAATAACATGGCTATTGCTCTTCTAAATGGCGCTTTACCTTGTATTTTAATGGGCTTGACGGGCTTATCAATTCCATTTTGTTGTTCTGATTTAGCTAATTCTTTTTGAATTGGTTGGTTTGCTGTAGTTGAGTAAGCCTTGGTCGCTTCGTTGAACTGTTTTTCAGTTAAACCGGCCATTGAGGCAAGGCGTTGTTCAAATCGAGCTTTCAAAATGGCGTCAGTAATCGATTGAGTATAAGGTTTTGCGAGATGAACCAATCGGGCAGGGCCCTCAAAAGTGTTCATATCGACTTGAGCAGTTAAGTGATGAAAAAGAAAATCAAAAAGAGTAGTGGCGTCATTTACATTTTGATTAAAAGCATCGGCACCAATTTTTCTAACCATCGTGTCAGGATCTTCACCATCCGGCAAAAACATAATCCTTACTTCGCGTGCATCTTTTAATAAAGGGAGTGCATTTTGTAATGCTCTAAGGGCTGCGGCTTTACCTGCTTTATCACCATCAAAACATAACACAACTCTAGGACATATACGGAAAAGGGTTTGTAGGTGCTCACTTGAAGTGGCGGTGCCTAAGGTCGCTGTTGCATTATAGATCCCAAACTGAGCAAGCGCGACCACGTCCATATAGCCTTCAACGATGATAATTTGTTCAATATTACGTAATTCTTTACGCATTTCATAAAGTCCATAGAGTTCATGACCTTTATGAAAGAGTTTAGTTTCTGGTGAGTTAAGGTATTTGGGCTCGCCTTGATCAATAATTCGTCCACCAAAACCAATGGTTTGTCCTCGCCGATTTCTGATGGGGAACATAATACGGTCACGAAAGCGGTCGTAGGTGTGACCTTTATCGTTTTTGATCATCATTCCTGTATCCACTAAATCTTGTTGAATATTTTTTTGTTGGCCGCTGCTCGTGTTGTAGGGAAGATTAAGCAAATTCTGCCAATCATCAGGCGCGTAACCAATCCCATAGGTTTTAGCGATCTCGCCACTTAAACCGCGATTTTTCAAATAACTAATGGCATTTTTGGCTTTGGGATTACTTTTAAGTTGTTTTTGATAATATAGCGAAACTTCGGTCATTAAAGGATAAAGATGTTCTTTAAAATCTTGTTGAGGGTCGCTAAAGTTTTCCCTTGGTATTTCCATGCCCATGGTTTGAGCTAGGTCTTCAATTGCCGCTACAAACTCTTGCCCTTCATATTCCATGATAAAAGTAAGTGCATTGCCACTGACCCCGCAGCCAAAACAATAATAAAACTGTTTGTCAGGACTAACGGAAAAAGAGGGTGTTTTTTCGTTATGAAAAGGACAGCAAGCGGAATAGTTACGACCAGATTTTTTTAAGCTGATCCGCCTCTCAATAATATCGACGATATCAGCTCTTGCGAGCAGCTCATTGATAAATGATTGAGGAATACGACCGGCCATAAATTACGAATTTAGTACTTTTGAAAAAGGAGCAAAGTTTAGCATTGATGAGTTAGAGAGGTAAGAGCTAAGTGGAAATAATAGAAAAGCAAAAAAATTTGAAGATTGATTTAGCCTAGTTTGGCTTTAATTTTTCCGCTAACAGCACCCATATCAGCCCGACCTTGCATTTGGGGCTTAAGAATTGCCATAACCTTACCCATATCACGCATTGATTCAGCACCACTTTCAGCAAGAGCTGCATCAATTAAAGCTGATATTTCTTCATCGGTAAGAGCTTGAGGCATAAAATCTTGCAGAGCAGTGATTTCTTCACTTTCTATATCGGCAAGTTCTTGTCTTCCAGCGGCTTCATATTGAGAAATGGAATCTCTGCGCTGTTTGATCATTTTGTCTAGAATAGCAAGAATATCAGTGTCTTGTACTTCAATTCGTTGATCAACTTCTATTTGCTTAATAGCAGCAAGTAACATGCGTATTGCTGTTAGGCGCACTTTTTCTTTGTTGCGCATCGCATCTTTCATGCTGCTTTTTATTTGGTTAAGCAAATCAGACATTTTTATATAAGACCTAAAGAGTCAGTCTATCTAAATTCCAGTATTAGTCAGTGATTGACTAATACATACGCTTACGTTTGATTGAATCGCGAGAAACTTGCTTAAGATGACGCTTAACTGCTGCGGCTTTCTTACGCTTACGAACCGAAGTTGGCTTTTCGTAATGTTCACGTTGACGTACTTCCGCAAGAATTCCTGCTTTTTCACAAGAGCGCTTGAAGCGACGTAGAGCGATATCAAAAGGTTCGTTATCTTTAACTTTCACTGCTGGCATTTAAATGATCCTAGCTAATTTATTCCGAATCCCATTCATTGGGAGCCCGATATTTAAAAATTGGTTAAAAAACCGTCACGTTCGACGAGGGCGCAGATTTTACAGTCTTTTTATTATGGATGCAAAGAAAAACTAGCAATAATCTTTAACATTTTACGATAGTTTTTGATGGTTGGTTAAATGCGGGGTATTATCGAGCAAATTTTACTGATGTGCTCCTATTCTAAAGCATTTCTAACGGATATTTTATATTAATGACAAAAATTTTAGGTATTGAAAGCTCCTGTGATGAAACGGGCATTGCGATTTATGATGAAGAACAAGGCATTATTGCCCATCAGCTTTATTCGCAAGTGGCTTTACACAGTGAATATGGCGGTGTAGTTCCTGAATTAGCATCTCGTGATCATGTTAGAAAAATGATCCCGCTGGTTGATGCTGCACTAAAAGAAGCATCTATTACTCATCAAGAATTGTCTGCAATAGCCTATACCCAAGGGCCCGGATTAATTGGCGCATTATTAGTTGGCGCGTCGATCGGTCAATCACTTGCATACGCATGGAACTTGCCTTCTATTGGTATTCATCATTTAGAGGGTCATCTATTAGCGCCTATGCTGGAAAAAAATAAACCAGAATACCCATTTTTAGCACTGCTTGTTTCTGGCGGGCATACCATGCTTGTTGATGTTAAATCTCTTGGAGAATATAAAATTATTGGTGAATCGATTGATGATGCAGCTGGAGAAGCTTTTGATAAAACGGCTAAAATTATGGGCTTGGATTATCCTGGAGGGCCAATTTTAGCTAAGTTATCAGACCAAGGTAAAGATGAAAACTTAAGATTTCCAAGGCCGATGACCGATAGACCAGGACTAGATTTTAGCTTTAGCGGTTTAAAAACCTTCGCGGCCAATAAAATAGCGGCATCGGATGGGAGTGAGCAAAGCAAAGCAGATATTGCAAAAGCCTTTCAAGATGCAGTGGTTGATACATTAGCCATTAAATGTAAACGAGCGATAAAACAAACGGCTAGTAAATCGTTAGTTGTTTCTGGCGGAGTTAGTGCTAATTTAGCATTAAGACAAAAATTGGCAGAATTAATGGAAAGTATCGGTGGTCAGGTATTTTATCCAAAGCATGAATTTTGTACCGACAATGGAGCAATGATTGCTTACGCGGGTTATTGTCATTTTGTCAAAGACAAACCGCAAGTGGCAGAATCTTATCCGATTAAAGTGTATCCAAGATGGCCTATGGATGAGGTGTTTGGATAGATAATTTAATTACTGAGAAGGTGATATTTATTATTTATTTGAGAAGGTTTGTTCAAACCATTTATTAAGCCGTTTTTTGTATAGATCCGTATGCTTCCAATCAAGGAAGTTACGCTTTATTTTATGTCTTTTTGTTCTATGTTCAAGTCTAACAGGGCCTTGAGAAAGAATTTTTCCTTCTGCGTTTTTTAGTATGTACACAAAATCTAATTTTATATAGCGAACATCTGAAGAATATCTCATGTTGTGCCCCATAATTCCAGGTTGTGAAACTATTTTTCCAGGTAAATCGATATCAAGTATTGCGACTTCTAGGAAGCTATCCTTAGTAAGGTATTGAACAGATATGGTTTCAAAAAGTTTAGTAAACTGTTTTTTCAGTATATTTAAACTATTAGCTTTAGATTGTTCAGTAAGTAAAAAATCTGTGAATTCAGAACCTTTAATAAAAATAATGCTAACCTTTGGTGTGGCTAGAGAATTACTCGTATTTAGCAGAAAAAACAAAATTATAAGATGCTTGAATTTCTTCATATTTGGTAATCATTTCAATTAGATGATATTAATATTTCATCCTACCTTAATAAAATTTATTAGCAACTGCCGTAACAGTAATACGACGGTTTGTTTATCTGTTTAAATAGAGATGGCTACTCTTTTGGAATGGATGGACTTTCTAATAACGGCTCTTTACCTTGTAATAAATTAGCGATATTACTGCTGTGTCTTATTAAAACGACAGCAGATAAAGCGCAAAGTGGCAAAAAAAGTTCCGGTTTGAAATGATATCCAAAAAATGGAACCACAATACTGGTTAGTAGAGAGGCAACTGAGGAGCGTCCAAAGGTGTAGGCGGTTAACATCCAAGTGCCGATAGTAAGAATGGCAAATGAAGAAATAACAAGACTGATAACGGTCATCATGCTGGCAACGCCTTTACCACCCCTAAATCCAAAATAGATAGGAAAGCAATGGCCTATTACTGCGACCACTCCAACCCAAAGACTGGCTTCTCGCCCGTAATCTAATTTGTAAACTAAAATCATCGGTAGTGCTGTCTTTAAAAAATCACCAAAGAGGGTAAAGAATCCAACCCATTTCCCGCCAATTCTATGTGCATTAGTCGCACCTGGATTGTTAGAGCCGAGCGTTCGAGGATCAGGGAGACCAAATAATCGACAAACAATAATCGCTGACGAGATTGAACCCGTGAGGTATGCGAAGATTAAACTGAGGAAAAAAAACAAATCCATGAGTTTTATTTTCTAGAACTTATCAGATGCTCTATTGTAAATGATTGGTGATACAAATAATATGGCGATATACACCCGTTTTATGGAATGGGAATATATAGAGTGATAAAAATCTTAAATTAATTAGGAATAAATAATGGATATCGTTTTTATACGCGATTTGGAAGTTAAAACGGTGATAGGCGTTTTCGATTGGGAACGCAAAATCCGGCAACGATTAGTTTTTAATATTGAGTTAGGGACTGATGTCATTGCCGCTTCCAAAAGTGATGATTTAGCTGATACTTTAGATTACAAAGCAATTTCTCATGCGATAGAGGAGATGGCTGAAGCCAGTAGTTATCAGCTAGTAGAGGCTTTGGTTGAAGCGGTCGCGCAGATGGTCATCAAGGACTTTGGTGTTAAATGGTTGTCTATTACCCTTGATAAACCGGGTGCAGTGAGTTGTTCTCGCAGTGTTGGGGTAAGAATTGAAAGAGGCAAAAAGTGGTAGATGTTTATATCGGTATTGGTAGCAATATCGAACCTAAAATCAATATTAAAAATGCTTGCGAACGCTTATGTTTAGACTTTCCTTCGATTGAATTTTCTAGAATTTTCGAAAGTGCTTCGGTGGGGTTTGAAGGCGACAACTTCTTAAACCTCGTTGCTCGATTTAAGTCAGAGGATATTTTTCCACTGGAAGATCTAAATAATCAACAAGCATTAAGTCGATTAATCAAACAACTTAAACAGATTGAAAATGAATTAGGACGGGTTAGAGGTAGTCAAAAATTTAGTGATCGAAATATTGATATCGATATTCTTTTGTATGGTGATTTGCAGACCAATCAGCCAATTGAATTGCCGAGAGATGAAATCTTAGAAAATGCTTACGTACTGTGGCCGTTAGCCGAGATTGCACCAGAATTGACAGAGCCTTCGAGTAATAAAACTTATACCCAATATTGGTCCGAATTTGATAAATCATTACAAACATTGAAGCCGGTTGAATTGTCACCCTAAAGGGTGACCTACAGGCTAGGTTTGATGTAGGTTAGCCTTTAGGCTATCAACAATTCAAAGCCAAATAGAGTCCCAATGAGGATAATCTCCAAGCTGTTTGACCAAGTTAGCACGTAAGGGATTTGCCACAATATATCGAGCAACCTCTTTAATGTCCTCTTCTTTTCGTAATCCACGGTCATAATAATTAACTTGCCAAAATTTACCATTACGTTTCAACATCTTGTTTATTTGATGAGCACTGGCTCCCTTTAGTTGGTTCATAATTTTGGATAGAGAATTAAACCCTTGTAATTGAATTAACCAGTGTGCATGGTCAGGCATAATTACCCAACTTAAAAATGTAAAATCAAGTTGGAATTGTGTTGCTTGCATATTGATGACTAACGTTCTTGCCACTAGAAATGAATTAAAAAAAGGTTCTCGATTATGAGTGGTCGCGGTTACAAAATAAATGCGACCAGTTTCTGAATAGCGTCCTTTGCGTAAATTTGAATAAGGCATCCTTACCTCTTATGTTTTTGTTTTTTAATAGTGTTTAGATTACACTTTTTTATGTTAAAACGGAATCTATTTTAGATTTGTGTAGGTTAGCCTTTAGGCTATCGGTGTGGTTGGGGATTGGATTGTCACTCTAAAGGGCGACCTACAGGTATGGGGTTTGCGGTTTTAGGTAGGTTAGCTTTCAGGCCATCGGTGTAGTTGGGGATTGGATTGTCACCCTGAAGGGCGACCTACAGGTATGGGGTTTGCGGTTTTAGGTAGGTTAGCCTTCAAGCTATCGGTATGGTTGTGGTTGAATTGTCACCCTAAAGGCCTACCTACTAAATATATAACCGTCTTCCACCATCTACATTAATCACTGAACCCGTAGAATAAGAGGCTTCTGTTAAAAGGTAAGCGACTGTTTTACTAATATCCTGTGGACTCCCTCGTCTTTTTAATGCGGTATTTTCAATAATTTTTTGTTGATGACAATCATCAGATGAGTCGTTTAAATCAGGCCATAATATGGCTCCCGGAGAAACCCCATTGACTCGAACTTCAGGGGATAATTCTACGGCTAAACTTTTTGTTGCTTCAAGCAATCCCGTTTTGCTAGCGACATAGGATGTATGATTTTCTAATCCCGCTTGGGCATAAATATCAATCAGGTTAACAATTGAACCGACTTCTTTTTTTAGCAATGGAAAAGCAGCCTGAGCGAGTTTAACCGGTTGAAAAAAATTAATTTGCAAAAAGGCTTCAAGTTGCAGGTCTTGGTATTGCTCAATTGGTGTTGGATAAAAAATAGAGGCGTTGTTGACTAAATAATCTAACCGTCCAAATTGATTGTTGATTTGTTCAATCAGAAGCGCAGCATTAGTTGATTCGATTAAGTCACAAGGAAATACCTGTGCGCTTTGTGGGCGAATTTGATTGAGTTTGTCTTTGAGTAGGTTTGCTGCAGGTATTGATTGGCTACAGTGAATGGCAATATCGATCTCTTTTTGGTGTAATTCCATCGCAATACTTTTGCCTAAACGATGTGCGGCTCCGGTGATTAATGCGACTTTGTTTATATTTTTCATATTTGCCAGAGTGAGAGTAGCTATCGAACTTGAAAGGCTTTAAGATTCAATAAAAATCTATTATTGATCGAATTGATTAACAAAAACAATCATGAAGCAAAACAGCAAAACATTAGATTCATTTGAACTGTCTGAAGAAGCAATTGAGATACAAAAATCGTTGACCGATAAAATCATTTCTGAAATAGACAAGCAAGGAGGAACAATTCCTTTTTCTCAGTTTATACAGATGGCTTTATATCAACCTAAACGGGGCTATTATCAAAATGGGTTACATAAATTTGGCGACAAAGGTGATTTTGTTACTGCGCCTGAAATAGGGCGACATTTTGCACGTTGTATCGCCAATAGCATCTTTCAATGTATTAATAATAAAGAAACTCAAAGCATCCTTGAAATTGGGGCTGGCAGTGGTGCTCTAGCTGTTAATCTACTGAAATCATTAGGGAAAATGAGTTTGTACCCTGCTGAGTATTTAATTCTTGAGCCGTCTGCTCAATTACAAGTTCAGCAAAAATTCTTACTAAGCGAAAGCTTACCTGAGTATTTTCCGCAAATAAAATGGTTAAGCAAATTGCCGGATAATTTTAACGGTGTGATCATCGCTAATGAAGTGGCTGATGCGATCCCTTGTGAGCGGATTAAATTTACCAATAATCAGTGGGTTCGATTAGGCGTGAGTTATCAAAATTCAGGTTTACAAGTCTCGGATATGGATGTGATTTCGGCGGAAGAATTGCCGCAAAGCTTAACTGAAAACCGCTCTGAAAAGTTTGTTGAGGGTTATACAACGGAATATCGACCCTTAATTGATGGCTGGATTAAGTCACTTGCTAACACTCTTAATCAAGGTGCAATATTGTTGGTTGATTACGGTTACCCTGAATCAGAGTTTTATCATCCACAAAGAACCAGCGGAAGCCTCAATTGTTTTATCAGACATTATCAACAGGATGATCCACTTCAATTGATTGGATTGCAGGATATAACCGCACATGTGGATTTTTCTCAGATTGCAAGAGTGGCTGATTTAAATGGTTTAGATATTGATGGTTACACAACTCAAGCGGGGTTTTTATTAGAAAATGGGATCACTGAGTTCTTTGAGAGTGACTCTAATAGTCGTCAGGAAACAGATGAAACGAGATACAGAACTAGCCAAGAAATACAAAAATTATTAATGCCAGGGCAAATGGGTGAAGTATTTAAAGTGATCCTTTTAACTAAAAAATTATCGACTGAAATTAAAGGATTTACACTACAAGATCATTTACATCGCTTGTAGTAGAATAGCGCGTTAACAAGAAATTTTAGTTTTGAATTAAAGTAAAAGCAATCAGGGACAATGACAAAAATAATGAAAAACAAACTATTTATTACCCTCGTTTTAATTAGCTTTAGCCCATGGGCTCATGCTGCTGATATGTTTGCATGGAAAAACTATCTATTAGCTGTAGCACTTATTTCTTTAGTTGGAGGAACGCTTCTTAGCTTGAGAAATAAAAGTGCCGAAACAAGAGTGTCCAAAATATTGCTGGCTGGATTATATTTTTGGGTCATCTTTTTTGCTCAACTAGTGGTACTCGCTGGAATTTATCATTTCACAAGTTAGATCATACGAATTATTTTTAGGACTATTTAATGGATTGGTTACAAGCTGTAATTTTAGCGATTCTTCAAGGGCTAACTGAATTTTTACCTATATCAAGTTCAGCGCATTTGATTTTACCATCTCAGCTTTTGGGATGGGTCGATCAAGGTTTAGCCTTTGATGTGGCTGTTCATGTTGGCTCTTTGGCGGCGGTGTTGATCTATTTTCGCCAAGAAGTCATCGATATGACCAAAGCATGGTTTGCTTGGGTACTTAAAGGTGAAAAGTCGCAAGATGGACGGCTCGCTTGGGCGGTTATTTGGGGAACTTTTCCGGTAGGGCTTGTTGGGATTTTCTTTGCTTCGTTTGATATTGTTGATAATTATCTACGTTCAACTAGCGTGATTGCGGCAACCACGATAATTTTTGCTCTGGTTCTTTGGTGGGCGGACACAATTGCTAAAGAAGCAAGAGATGAACATACCATTCGAGTTAAGGATATTATTTTTATTGGTTGTGCGCAGGCAATTGCGCTAATACCGGGGACTTCTCGTTCAGGTATTACTATGACTGCAGGGTTGTTGATGGGCTTGTCTCGAACAGCAGCAGCGCGTTTTTCGTTTCTTTTATCGATTCCTGCGATTGTTTTGTCTGGGGGATTAGAGTCTTATGAGTTGGCGACTAGTGCGGATAAAGTAGATTGGACTATGTTGTTGGTTGGAGCTGTGGTTTCTGGTATCGCGGCTTTGACTTGTATTCATTATTTTCTTATTTTGTTGGCGAAGGTTGGGTTTAAGCCGTTTGTTTTTTATCGGTTGGCATTAGGGGCGGTTTTAATTTTTATGATGTATTAATGCTTTTAAAGAACAAAAAATCAATCACCAAGATGCTTAACCCGACTAACTCTCTGCCGATGAATCTGCTCAGCAATTTGCTTCCCCTCATATCCTTGCTCAATAATCTCCTGAACCGAAATCTTGTTACAATCTTCTAACGCATTCCTCATAAGTTGAGATTGAGGATAATCCCGCTGTTCAAATCCTGTTCTACCTCTAAAGTCGGCTTCGCAAGCGGTTAAAACTTGCTCAAATCGATCAGGTTTACGAAAAGCATCGGTTTTTTCCAGAACCTTTACAATCGTTTTTGGCGTCAGTTCTTCAATACGGTGCAAATGAAGATGAAACTCACTAACAATCTTGGCCAAACGTGTAAAATTAGTCGGTGTTTTTAATCGTTTGCAGAGTTTATCAATCACCGCAACACCATTTTTTTCATGCCCTCGGTGGCTGGGCCATTGCTCTTTTGGGGTAACCCCTTTTCCTAAATCATGACATAGTGCAGCAAAACGGGTGCATGTATCCGGTGATAATATTGCGCATTGTTCGAGTACCATCATGGTATGCACACCGGTATCAATTTCAGGGTGCCATTTTTCGGGATTAGGAATTCCCCATAAACATTCTAACTCTGGGAACCAGTCTTTTAATGCGCCACACTCTTTTAGCACTTGAAAATAAACCTGAGGTGATTTTTCTCCGAGCGCTCGAACAGTTTCTTTCCAAACGCGTTCAGTACTTAAGGTTTTTAATTCGCCTGACTGAGATAAATTGCTCATTAGCACTTTGGTTTCTTCGGCTATTTTAAATCCCAAATGATGATATCTGGCTGCAAAGCGGGCAACACGTAATACTCTTAATGGATCTTCGGAAAATGCTGGGGAAACATGACGAAGTAGTTTTAGTTGGATATCCCTAGAGCCATTATAAGGATCGAACAATTGGTCATCTTCATCTAATGCCATGGCATTAATGGTTAGATCTCGACGGACAAGATCGTCTTCTAAAGTCACATCTTTAGAGGCAAAGACTTCAAAACCTTGATGACCTGAACCTGATTTTCGTTCTGTACGGGCAAGTGCATATTCATCGCTTGTTTTAGGATGAAGAAATACCGGGAAATCCTTTCCAACTTGTTTAAACCCTTGATTGAGTAACTCTTTTGGCGTTGCCCCAACCACTACCCAATCTCTTTCAATTACTGGATAGTCGAGTAGTTTATCTCTTACAGCACCACCGACTAAATAGGTTCTCATAGCTTACTTTAATAATTGCTATTTGATAAAACGAATACTAAAGGGGTATTGATACCTTAAACCATCATTAGCTTTTATTCCGCCTATTATGATCACGATCAACCAAAATACGCCTAAACCGATTAGTAAGAAAAAGCCGATTAGTACAAACATTAAAATGAAAGAAATTGCAAAAGCGATAGCCATGGTAATTTGAAAATTAATCGCTTCTTTTCCATGATAATCAATATACTCAGACTGATCTTTTTTCATTAACCAGATAACTAGAGGAGCTATGACACTACCAAATGGAATAATTAATCCGACAAAAGCTGATAAATGACAAAACATTGCCATTTGCTTTTCTTCGGGAGTGGGGGCTTGCTCGCCCGGTGAATTAATGCTTTCTTCTTGACTTGGTGTGGTATTCTCGCTCATTATGCTCCCCTTGAATAAAAAATACAGGCGACAATATACCCCTATTTGTCGGCTTATCCAAATAATAGAAACAAACTTTTTGTAAAATATGTATTTAACTCATTTTTCACTCAACGAAAGACCATTTTCAATATCGCCTGATCCTCGGTTTTTGTTTATGAGCAATCGCTATCGAGAAGCGCTTGCACATTTAACTTATGGGGTTGAAGATGGTGGCGGATTTGTTCTTTTAACCGGTGAAGTGGGAACCGGTAAAACAACGGTTTGCCGATGTCTGTTACAACAATTACCAGAAAATACTCGTTTAGCATTTGTTCTTAACCCTAAACTCAATAGCATTGAGCTGTTAGCGACAATTTGCGATGAATTAGGTATTGAATATCCAGAAAACTGTGACAGTTTAAAAATACTAACTGACAAGCTCAGCGAATACCTTTTAAAGTGTTATGAACAAGGGTTAAGTGTCGTTGTGATGATTGATGAAGCTCAGAATATCGAGCCTGAAGTCCTCGAACAAATTCGTTTGCTAACGAATTTAGAAACCAATCAAAAAAAACTACTACAGATCATTTTGGTTGGACAACCTGAGTTACAAGAAAAGTTGGCTAAAAGAGAATTAAGACAGCTGGCTCAGAGAATTACCGCACGCTATCATTTGCGCCCACTGAATTTAAAAGAAACCATGGCCTATGTGCTACACAGAATACGAATTGCTGGTAGCCGTAAATCCTTATTTACACGTAAATCGATCGAAATATTACATGCAGAAACCGCAGGTGTACCTCGTTTGATTAATACCATCTGTGATCGCGCATTGGTTGCGGCAAGTAGTCGAAATAGGAATCAAGTTGAACATAAGATCATGCGTGATGCGATCCATGATGTGATGGGTGGCACTACTCACCCTGATGCTTACCAACCTAAAAACGAACGCAAATGGTTAGTTTGGAGTGGTGCTGTTTTGGTTCTCGCTGTGCTGGTTTTTATGAGTTATTGGGTAGGGCAGCAGGCAGGGAAAAGTGCTCAACAAGAATATCAATCAGTTGATAAAACTTTATCCGTTGATTCAGTAGTAAATAGAACAAAGGTTAAACCAAGTTATCCACTTGATTCTGTTTCTCAAAATGTTAAACAGCAAGAGCCAAGCGAGAAAATACCTCTGGTTGAGCGGATGCTCGGTAATGAGCGTTGGGATAATAATGGCAACTGGTCGATGCAAAAACTGATGGGATTGTGGAAAATTGAATATTCACCCATAGTTAATGGATTAGGCTGTGACTATGCAGCGACTTATGGATTAGTTTGTAAGTCAATGAAAGGTAATTGGCAGCAATTAAGAGAATATAATCGTCCGGCTAATTTAAAATTTTCTGCGGGGCTTCAAGGTGATTTTTGGGGAACACTTAGTTCACTTTCTGGAACCCATGCGACGTTACATTTTGGAGGAAGAGAAGTACTGATTCCTCTTGAAGAGCTATCTCTGATTTGGACCGGTGAATATCAATTATTGTGGCAGGCTCCTCAGGGGTACAAAGGAGACCTAAAATTTGGTGATCAAGGTATTGCCGTTAATTGGCTTTCTGAAAAAATGAAAGTTTTGGTTGATCCTAGAATATCGAATACTCAAGTTTTCGATCAAGCTTTGAGCCAAGCTGTAAGTTCTTATCAAAATCAGCGGAATATTACTGCTGATGGTATTGTTGGAATGCAAACCATTTTAACCATTAATGGTGAAACCTTAGAAGGTATTCCATTACTACAAAATTTGTCGCGGTAAGGATTAGTTTATGTCGATTTTGCTAGAATCACTTAATCAGTCAAAAGATGAAAAAAATGCGGATGTGCCAAGCGTTGCTGATTCGCATTTTGATGATGAAATGTTGAGTGATGAATGGCTACTAAAAAAACTCAAAACGTGGCGGCTTTTTGTTGTTTACTTGCTCGTTTTTGTTTTAGTGTCTGTCAGCTTTTTTTATTACTACATAAGAACGACTGAAAATAAAATTTCTGAGCTTAGTATTCAGCTTGAAGAAATGATGATTAATAATAAAGTTTTGATGTCGAATAGTCCGAAAAATGGACTAACAAAAGAAAATGATATTAGTCAACAAAGCGAGAAAAAATTAATTAAGACACAAGTTCGATTGCCTGAAAATAGCATATCTGGAACATCAAAGACAGCAACAATAAAATCTCAATATCAGCCACAAAAGCAGAAAGTAAGTGATGCGACGAACTCTATAAATAGACAAAGTAAGCGTTTGATTAGTGAACAAGCAATTACTCCGGGCAAACCCACAGAATTTGAATCTTTATCTGAGGTAGAAAAAAACGAATTGCCGGATTTAGAAATTGCTTCCTACGCAGTATCAAGTAACCCTCAAAAGAGTTTTATTGTTCTAAATGGTGCTTTCTATGCTCAAGGTGAAATTATTGCGCCTCACTTAGAATTGATTTCGATTGATAATGACGGGATTGTCATAAGATACAAAGGACGTTTCATCCGTAAAAAATACAGTCTTCAGTAGATGTTTTTTAGCTCCGTGAACCTATCCATTTGAGTATGAATTTGGTAAATCATTTCCAACAAATTAAAAAGTTTTTTGTCCGGCTTTTAATTATGAGTTTATTTTTTTTGTTTTTCTTAGTCATTTACTTAGACTCTAAAGTTAGACATGAATTTAAACAGCAAGCATGGGATATACCTGCTAAAGTCTACGCTCGTTCACTTTCTTTTTCTCTCGGACAATCACTCAATTTTGATGATTTAATAAAAGAGCTTAAGCTACTGGGTTATCGAAGTCGTATAAAGGCAGTTAACAGCGGGGAGTATGAAACTTATCAACAAACATTAGTGATTCACACTCGACCTTTTGTATTTTGGGATGGTAAACAATCTGCAGAATTAATTCAGTTAACCCTTGATAACAATAAAATCACTTCGCTAAAAGATTTTTCTTCACAAAAAAACATTAACTATTTACGGCTTGATCCATTGTTATTGGGTGATATTCACGTTAACCCACACAAAACTTCACAAGATCGACAGCTGATAAATCTAGACCAGCTTCCTCAGGATTTTCTGGCTGCACTTTTAGTGACAGAAGATAGAAACTTTTATCAACACAGGGGGATCTCTTTAAAAGGCATAGCGCGCGCACTTTGGAAAAATATTTCTCACGGCGAAATGACACAGGGTGGTAGCACCATTACTCAGCAGTTAATGAAGAATCACTTTTTATCGAACAAAAGAAGTTTATGGCGCAAAGGTAATGAAGCCATTATGGCGTTGTTGACAGAGTATCATTACGATAAAAAGACAATTCTTCAAGCCTACATTAATGAAGTCTATTTAGGTCAAAATAGAACCTCTGCGATTCATGGTTTTGCTAGGGCAAGTGAATTTTATTTTGATACACCGCTAAAAAAGCTCAACCTTTCTCAAGTTGCCTTGTTGATTGGTATTGTTAAAGGTCCTTCTTTTTATAATCCTAGAAAGCAGCCGGAAAGAGCAAAACAAAGGCGCGATTTAGTCCTTTTTCAAATGAAAGAACAAGGAATTATTGACGAACAGGATTACATTGATGCGGTCGATAGAAATTTGATGGTCGTTAAGAAACCTTCGGTAAGAAACAGCCGCGTGCCTGCATTCTTGGGTTTAGTAAAAAAAGAATTATCTTCGGATTTTAGTTCTGACCAGCTAAAAAAGGATGGGTTGAAATTATTTACTAGTCTTGATCCTATTTTACAGGCAAAAGCTGAACAATCTTTAAGCAAGCGTATTGGGCAATTACCAAATGGAGAGCAACTTCAAGGCGCAATTATTTTAACCGATATTAACAGCGGAGAGATCGAAGCGGTCGTGGGTGATAAGCACCCCAATTATGTTGGTTTTAATCGAGCAATTGATGCTTATCGACAAACGGGCTCTGTGATCAAACCAATAGTTTATTTGACAGCTTTACAACGACCAGAACAATTCAATTTGACGACATCAATTGAAGATAAAGAGTTTTCTTTAACGGGTAATGACGGAAGCATTTGGAACCCTCAAAATTACGATAAAATTGAACATGGAGATGAGAGTGGATTGGTATCTTTATCGCAAGGCTTGGTTAATTCTTATAATCTGGCAACTGCTCGTTTGGCAATGAAAGTTGGTTTAGATGAAGTTGTTGAAACGATTAATCAAACCGGGTTCGAAAGGGATATTGCAGCTTTTCCTTCGATAGCGCTTGGCAGTAAAGAAATGTCTCCATTAGATGTTTTAACGCTTTATCAGGTGATTGCTAACAATGGCATGTCTGTCAAGCCGCAAGCAATCATTGCAGTTCAAGATCAGCAAGGCAATTTGTTGAATCGTTATACTCGAACCAGTGAAAGAGTGATGGAATCTGAAGCGGCTTATTTAGTTCAATACTTGTTAACTAAAGTGACTCAAGAAGGAACTGCTAAGTCTATTTCTTGGCGATTTCCTAATCAGGTTTTTGCCGGTAAAACTGGAACAACGAATGATTTAAGAGATAGTTGGTACGCGGGGTTTGATCAAAACAAATTAGCGGTTGTTTGGTTAGGCCGTGATGATAACCTGCCGATGGGGTTAACCGGTGCAAATGGTGCGTTGTTAGTCTGGGCTGATTTATTTAATCAACTAGAGTCATCATCAATTAATTTATCGCCACCCTCTGGTATTGTTTTTGGTTACAAAGAAGGTGGCTTTTTTAGTCATTTTTCTTCTTGTTCAGATAAAAGGCTAATTCCTTTTTATGAGTCTGATTTGCCTGCTGGTTATCAAGTTTGTAACCAGTAAAATTGCAGGCTCTAGCAAAATGAATGAATCATCGCTTTTGCTTGATGATTATTTACAATAAACTGGAGGAATAATCCTCTCATATTATTAAAGTAAAGGTTTATAGGATGTTCCAACTCGACTCTCGTCTCGATTCAGATAGTTTTACGCTTGGTCATTTTGAACTGTCTCAGTTGTTGTTAATGAACGATTCTCAATACCCTTGGTTTACTCTAGTACCTATGAAAGATAATGTGAGTGAGGTTTATCAGCTACCACTCCAAGAACAAAATCAATTGTGGCATGAGTCTCGAATTCTTTCTCAAGTTATTATGGATTTATTTGATGGATATAAATTAAATGTGGCAGCGATTGGTAATATCGTTTCACAATTACATCTCCATCATGTGGTTAGGTTTTCTAATGATGTTAGCTGGCCAAAACCGGTTTGGGGTCAGTTTCCGATGGTTGATTATAATGATACGAGTAAGAACGCAATTATTAGCAAAGTGTGTAACAAATTAGAAGCATACGGGTTTAAAGCAATAACCGAAATTAGTTAACAAATGGATCTAAAAAAAGGAAAATTCTGTTGTTCTATTTGTTTGTATATGCTATAAATCCGCGCCTTGGTAAAAAGTGGATTTTTTATTGAACAGGAAAACCGCTTTTCGCAGTCAACTGAATCATAAAAAACTCTTTGATATCAAGTGGTTATTATGATGGAGAAACAAATGCCAACTAAAAAGACATCAACAACAGCAACCTCTACAACGCTTGGCGCATTAGGTATTGAACCCTATAAGCCTAAGAAAAATGAGGAATACATGAATGAAGATCAAGTAAAGCATTTTCGTGCAATACTTGATGCTTGGAAACTGCAATTAATGGAAGAAGTTGATCGTACGGTTAGTCATATGAAAGACGAAGCGTCGAACTTTCCTGATCCTGTTGATCGTGCGAGTCAAGAAGAAGAATTTAGTATTGAGTTAAGAACGCGTGATAGAGAACGTAAATTACTTAAGAAAATAGGCCAATCAATTCAATCTATTAGCGAAGAAGAGTATGGTTACTGTGAATCTTGTGGAATTGATATTGGTATTCGCCGATTAGAAGCAAGACCGACAGCTACTTTGTGTATTGATTGCAAAACTTTAGATGAAATCAAAGAAAAACACGTTAATCGATAAATAAGCGAACTACCGTTGAAATATCACTTAGCAAGCACCTTTTGGTGCTTGTTTTGTTTTTGTCACAAAATTTGAGTTAGAATCTAGCTCATGAAGCCATCATCTGAACAATTATCTTCTTCAAATAACCAACCTTGGGTTGGACGTTTTGCACCTAGTCCAACAGGTTTATTGCATTTAGGTTCGCTTGCCACTGCGTTAGCTAGTTACATGATTGCTAAGCAGAAAAAGGGTAGCTGGTTGGTGAGAATAGAAGATATTGATCGACCAAGAGAAGTCGTAGGTTCATCCAAGGCGATTTTAAACAGCTTAGAAACATTTGCCTTACATTGGGATGGTGCAATTGTTTATCAGAGTCACCGTAATTCAATTTATCAGCAGCGCTTCGATGAATTAGTCGAGAAAAAATTAGTCTATCAATGTAAATGCAGTCGCAAGCAAATTGAAGCTCGTAGTTCGCAGGGGTATGATGGTTTTTGTCGAAAAAAATCACTTTCAATGAAAAGTGGGCAGGCAACGCGAGTTAAGTTTGCAAGTGGTTTTGAAATTTTTGATGACGAAATTTTGGGCCGATGTGAGTTTTTTTCTTTGTCGGATAAACAAGATTTTATTATTAAAAGACGTGACGGTCTTTTTGCTTATCAATTAGCTGTGGTCGCAGATGATATCGAGCAAGGTGTTAATCATGTTGTCAGAGGGATGGATATTTTAGATTCAACCCCACGGCAAAATTTTCTTTATCAATGTTTTGATCGACCAAGTCCGGCTTATTATCATATACCTTTGGTTAAAAATAGTGACGGTACTAAATTAAGCAAGCAAGAAAGCGCGTTGGCATTAGATGGAAAATCGGCAACGCCTATTTTATTAAAAGCATTGAAACATTTGGGGCAAGTTGTAGATGATCAAATGTACTATGCTAGCCCGCAGGAAATTATTGCTCATTTTGAACATCATTGGCAAACGCAACAAAAACTCACTAGATCAGCACAAAAAGATTAAGTTAACTGATTGAATTAACAGCATTGGAATAAAATTATGAATATTCGTTTATCAGTTTTTATCGCAACCAGTTTAGATGGTTATATAGCACGTTTAAATGGCAAGCTCGATTGGTTAGAAATGAATAAAGACCAACGCAAAGATGAAGACTTTGGTTATCAAAATTTTATTTCTAGTGTTGACTGTATTGTGATGGGAAGAAATAGTTTTGAAAAAGCGGTTTCATTTCCAGAATGGCCATACCCCAATAAGCGTGTCATTGTATTGAGCAGACGTTGGAAACAAATTCCAGACCAGTTTGCCGATCTTGCAGAGCTTTATTCTGGTAAGGTTGAATTGTTAACGGTAGAGCTTCAGAACCAAGGCGTAAGGCGTGTTTATGTTGATGGTGGTTTGACTATTCAAAGTTTTATTCAACAAGGCTTGTTGACCGATATGACTGTTACACGGCTTCCTATTCTTTTGGGAAAAGGTATCCCGTTATTTGGTAATACTGATCGCGATATTGAGCTTAAACTTGAAAAAGTTAAATCTTTTGAATCGGGGTTTGTGCAGTCAACGTATCAGTTTTGTGAGTAGCGGCAAAGCTTGATACAACCTCACTGTTTTCTAGAGCAATAAAAACAAATAATAGTCTATTAGATCTAGCGAGAGAATAGCTTTAAATAGCCTGTTTGGTTATTAATACGAATAGTGAATGTTCGCATGAAGGTTAATCTCTTTTTTAAAGGCTGTTTCGCAGCGCTTTGCTCTGACTGCGACATTCTTTTTTCAAGAGCCAAAACCAAAAGTAGGTGCCATGAGGCAAAGAACGCAAAAAGCCCCGTTACGTTGCGCACTAGGCGACCGAAATTTGCCTACTTATTTTATTCGAAATGACTAATTGAGCGCCTACATTAATCCTTTTCTAGAAATATTTTTAAGAGATCTTGTCCTCGTTTTCATAAGCCGTGTGGTTCAACTTACATTCTGACAGCTCCCCCCAGTGGCTTCTAACGAATTCATAAAACTCATGATGTATCGGATAAGCGCAGAAGCTGTCTGAGCTTAGCGAGTTCTTTTGCGCCCGATGCAGCCTTATTAGGAGAATAAGGATAGTAAAGTGAGAAATATTATATAATTAAAGCAAATAATTAGTTAGATTGAGCGACTGACCTTTTGGTTCCTTTTGTGTCTTTGGACAAAAGGAACTCGCAGTCAGAGCGTAGCGCTGCGAAATGATTTTTGAAAAAGAAATAGCCAGGCGCACAGCACCATTAATGCACATATACCAACAGCATACGCAATAGCTCATCCACAAACTTAGGATGGTTTAGCAATTCAGGATCATCATCCACAGCAGTATGAATAACGCTAACAACAAGTTGGTAACTAATGAGTGCGGCGAGTGGGATATCGAGATCTGCTCGAAGTCTATCTTTATGAGAATAAAAAAATTTTTCGAGTATTTTGCGCACTGAATGAGAGCTATTATCATCTTCGCAGTTATTTAATATAGGCATCTGAGTGCTAATGATATTGTGTAATTCGGGGTCAACTTGGTGTACTTTGATTGTAGACTCTAATAATAAACGGCTTGCTGCTTCAAAGGATAAGCCTTCTATCCCCAGATAAGCTTTTTTCATTTCATCTCGTGCCTTTTTTAAGTGTTGTCGCTTTAGTTCAGCGAGTATGGTTTCTTTATTGGGAAAGTATTGATAAAGAGAACCGATGCTGATGCCTGCTTTAGTGGCAATATAATTAGTATTTAATCGGCAATATCCTTCTTCGCGCAGAATGTGAGCAGTAGCTTCCATAATGGCATTTATGGTAAAGAGTGCGCGACCTTGAGTGGGTATCTTTCTGGGTTTAATAGATGATTTGTTGATAACGGTGACCCCGATAAAAAAGCGAGTAGAAAGTGAGTGATTGCTCATATAATATATTAAAGCATGAATTACACAATATTTTCACATTAAAAAAATATTTGAAGTTAAATAAACAAGGCAGGTTTATAAATGAAGGCATCAATAAAAAGAAATATGTTTAGAACTTTTCATTTAATTGGTGCGGCAATTGTTGGCGCTTATGTCTATTCACCTTGGAAGGAACTGGAATGGTTTGCATTATTAATCAAAGCAGTCATCCTTCCTGCTTTAACAGTTTCTGGTCTTTGGTTGTGGCAGGGGCATAAATTGCGAAACTGGATTAACAAATGATTTACAGTTCAATAATCGCATCTTTGCATTTTATAGCAGCTTTTGATGTTGTTTTATCAGTTACATATGAGTGGGTTACCTTTGGCAGAAGTCTTACTCTTTTAGACGCTAAGAGAATACAACAAGCAGAAATTATTTATGGAATTTCCGCTGGAATTGTTTTAGTTTTTGGTTTTTTGCGATTATTTTTTTTCGAAAAAGGTAGTGATTATTATTTTGAGAATTCTTTTTATTATTTAAAGTTATACACATTTGCTTTGGTAGGAATTATATCGATTTACCCCACTGTGCGATTCTGGAAATGGAGAAAAATAACTAAGGTAGGTCTTTCTCCAATTATTGAAGAAAAAGAATTTATGATAATACGATGGATATTAAGAATGGAAGTCATAGGCTTATTGGTCATGATTTTAGCGGCCTCAATGATGGCAAAAGGTGTTGGTTACTAATCGTCCTGAAACAGAAAAACCTAATGATTTTAAGTGGGAATATTAAGTGGAGATGTTAGGTAGGATGAGCTCTTACTTAATAGGCTGTTAGATTTTTCATGGGGGTATAAAACTTTGAAAATTGCAATATACATAATGACGATATTGGTTGTTTTGTCTTCTTGTTCATCTATTTCATTGCATAGCAGTGAGCAGGCTTCATTGGAAAATAAACCTAAGCATCATACTGAAACAGGGTTTCAAAATCACCCATTTGTTGAAACTGCTGCTCCCAAAGGAATTGCTTTTTATCTCCGTAGATTTTGGGGTTCTATATTTACACCCGATATCCCAGATGGACATGCGTTGTCTGAAAAAGAATCAATACAACTTTTAAACTCGATAGAAGGTGATCGTATTAGCTGGCTAGGACATGCCACTTTTTTACTGAGGGCATCCGAAGTAACAATATTAACCGATCCATTTCTAACAGAATTTGCAAGCCCAGTTTCATGGGCTGGTCCCAGAAGGTTCGTATCACCAGGTATCACCTTAGAGAATTTGCCGCAAATAGATGTTGTAATTGTTTCGCATAGCCATTATGACCACCTAGATGATGAAACCATTAGAAGCCTAAAAAATAAAGAAAAAATCCATGTTGTCGTTCCTTTAGGTCTAAAGTCGTTTTTTGTGGAGCGAGGGTATGAAATGGTCACTGAGCTGGATTGGGGGGAATCGGTTTCTATTCAAAGCGTTAAAATCACATCACATTCCGCTGTTCATGACTCAGCTCGGAGCACTAGCGATCATAATCATACATTGTGGTCATCATGGGCGATTAAGAGTTCAGAAAGAAGCATTTTCTTTGTCGGGGACTCTGGCTACTCTAAATCGGTTTATAGTCGTATTGGCGAGCTATATGGCTCGTTTGATTATGCGATTGTCCCTATAGGGGCTTATGAGCCAAGAGAGTTAATGTGGATGTCACACACCACACCAGAAGAAGCGGTTTCTCTTGGGCTTGATGTGCGTGCAAACAGGTTGATCGCCTCTCATTGGGGAACTGTCAGTAGTTTATCGGATGAGCCTCTGTTTGAACCGCCAGAAGGTTTTAAAAAGTCAGGGGCTGATAATGGCTTTAATGAGCGAGATCTATGGATTATGAAAGTTGGGGAAACTCGGTCGCTTGTAAATGAAATTCTCTGAGGCGCTATAACCAACAAAATCTAACAAAGGCATCCAACGGGCGTTGTGCAACAAAAATAAATCCAGAGTTGTTTTTATCGCAAATGAATTTTCGAAATAAATTGAATTGACTAAAAAGGAAGAATAATTATGATTGGTTCATTAATTGCTAAAATGAAATCTTCAACAAACTTTGACGCACTCAATCGTCATGATTCGTCGCCGATTGTAAATGGCTGTTCTGATGATGTTGTGTTTGTTTACCCCGGTGACATTAAGCTCAGCGGAACCTACAAAGGGAAAGAAGCATTAAGCACATTCTTTCAACAAATGTTTGCTCAATTCCCTAGTGTAAATTATAAGCTGACCAACATTGCTGTCAGCAACCCTTTTGACTTATTTGGTAACAACGTCATATTTAATCGGTGGGATGTCGAAGTTGTTAATCGAGAAGGTGTAAAGATGATAAATAGCGGGGTAACTGTCGTTAAACTTCGTTGGACAAAAGCTTATCACGTTGAGCATATTTTCGATACCAGCGAAAAGTTTCGGGCTGCATGGGGAGAGGCATGAAGACTAGCTTACCTCTGTTCAAGGGTTATAAAGTGCATAACAAAATGCTCCAACAATAAGCCCACATAGGTGACGGGTATGTTTTGCATTAACTGGTTGAACTCACATCTAAAAGCGGACAGACATAAATAAACCTCTGCTAATAAACCTCATTAGATATTTGTAGGTAAAAAATTATTCAATAACATCTATTTAGATCCGTACTTATTTTCTACCTCTTAAATGACTCATTAAGTACCTGAATTTAAGGGAAAAAAGGATTAGTAAGGATTAGCAGACAGCCTACTTACAGAAATAACTCACAAACAAGATAGCGATTTTCTTAGAACCAAAGCTCGTATTAGAAAGAATATCTCATTTATTATTGTAAGAGAACAATTACAAGTAGGGTGTCTGCCAGACAGATCCGATTTATTTTTAGTGCCTATTTTTTCTTATTTTTTGACTGTTTCTTTTTCTTGTTTTTTGTTTGCCTCTTTGCTTTTTTAATGGCAGCTTTTTTAGCGGTTTTTTTCTTCGCCGCTTTTTCTGCCTTTGCTTTACAGAGCTCTCGATCTGCATCTTTAAGTTGTTTCTTGGCTTTTTTTACTCGCTCCTCAGCCGATTCCGCGAGCTTCTGAACTTTTTTGGCTTGAACTGCGGCCTTCTGTGCATCTTTCAATGCTTTTTCAACTTGTTTTGCACTTCTCTTCAGCGTATTTTCTAGTTTCTTCATTAATTTATTTTCATTCATTTTATGTCTCCTAGCAGTTGTTAAAGTTTCAATAGTGATATTTATATGCTTAGCTTTTATTTTTACTTGTTCCATATAATTCTGATTCGGAACCAATAATTAGAGGGTCTGGTGGATAAACAACATCAAGGTCTTTGTCTGGATAATTGAGGGTGCTCAAAAAATGGCGTATACAATTGATACGGGCACGCTTTTTATCATCAGATCGCACGACCGTCCAAGGTGAGTCTTTTGTATCGGTATGGAACATCATGGCTTCTTTCGCTTGTGTATAGTCGCCCCATTTTTCAAGTGATGCCATATCTACCGGGCTGAGTTTCCATTGTTTGAGCGGATCATTTTGACGTGACTTGAAGCGCCTAAATTGTTCTATACGGCTGGAAGAAAACCAGTATTTATAAAGTTTAATACCATCCTTTACGAGCATACGTTCCAGCTCAGGAGCTTGACGTAGAAACTCAAGATATTCCTTATCAGTACAAAACCCCATCACCTTTTCAACCCCCGCTCTGTTATACCAAGAGCGGTCAAACATAATAATTTCGCCTTTGCTGGGCAGATGTTCAATGTAGCGCTGAAAATACCATTGATTACGCTCCCTTGCGTTAGGCTTTTCCAGTGCAACTACGTGAGCTCCACGAGGGTTCAAGTGTTCTGTAAAGCGTTTTATGGTTCCTCCTTTTCCTGCTGCATCCCGCCCTTCAAACAAAATTACAATTCGTTGCTTGGTATCCTTCATCCAGCCCTGCATTTTTAATAATTCTATTTGTAGCTCATGTTTTTCTCGCTCATAGTCGAGGATCGGAATTTTTTTCTTGTAGGGGTAACTACCATCAGCATTCCATTTGATCTTGCCATTGCTGGCGTTCAGGTCAAATGTGACATCGGAGTTGGCTAGCAAATTATTGTTACATTTTTGGTCCATGTTTTTCCTCAAAACGTAATATGTTCCTGTCTAAGGCATATCATTGATGTAAATCAAATATATTTATGCGGAGTGCTTTAGGCTCAATAAGAAACTTAGTAATTTATAAAGCGTTTATTATGGTCATGTACAGTCATGCCTCAGTAATTTATAGATTATGACACTCATTTAATGATAATATAAATTGTATTAACTTAAGATAAAGATAACTAAAAGTAATGAATATCACGCAGTTAAAACTTTTTCGCGACATCGCCAGAGAATTGAGTTTTGTAAAAGTGGCTCAACAAAATCATATAACTCAACCTGCCGTTAGTGTGCATATAAAAAAGCTTGAAGAAGTGCTTGGTAAAAAGCTATTCAGACGTACGCCTCACAATACTCAGTTAACCGCGGATGGGGAGGTTATTCTGGATGACGTAAAGGAGATCCTGCGGTTATGTGAAGGTTTGAAAATCAGATCTAGTTATAGCCAGGGAATACTAGAGGGAAATATTCGTATCGCGGCAATACACAGTGTGGGTATGTACGAAATTGGTGATTTTCTGTCATCGTTTATGAAATTGTTTCCACGAGTGCATATTCATTTAGAATACCGGCGTGCTGATGAAATATATAGGTTATTGGGCAAAGAGGTTATTGATATTGGGGTGGTGGCGTACCCTGAAAAACGCACGAATATAAAATCAACATCATGCGGAGAGGACGTTCTGGTTTTAATTACTCACCCAGAACACAAACTTGCTAGAAGAAAGTCTATTTTGCTTAAGCATGTTCATAATCAAGCTTTTATAGCATTTGAATCTGGTATTCCAACACGTGAAGCAATCGATGGCGTCTTTGCCGAAAATAAAATTATAGTCGATAACCGTATGTCCAACGACAATATTTTCACTTTGAAAAAAGCTGTAGAAGCCGGAATTGGAATTTCCATTGTTCCCTCCAATTCAGTCAACGAAGAGGTACAAAAGGGAAGTCTTGTTAGGTTGCCGATCCGTGATATAAAGCTCACCCGCCCGATTGCCTTGTTACAACGAAAGAAACATAAGCCCAACAAGCCTCTGGAAATTTTTATTCATCACCTACTTGATTTTAATAGCCAACGTTCATAGGTAGGATCTTAAGGAATTGAAAAGAAGCCAATTGGTTGATCAAAAAATTGTTATCAAGCAGTCAAATTTTCTTCAAAAAGGCTTCAAGTGAAAATTAGCACAATCCAAAATAAACTGAAACTTATATTAAGTGAAAACAAACTCAATAAGTTGGGGCGAGCGACAGGTTTTACCAAAAAAGAAAGAAATATAACAGCATTTCAATTAGTTACTGCAATGATTTAAATAACAATGTTGGGTTCGTTCCTTAACCCAACGAAAAGGATATTGGACTTGTAAACTTCTGAAAAATTTTAACTTTTTCCAACTAGTTGTTCCTTGATAGACGCTTTTGGTTTAAGCCGCCATTCTTCAATTATTTCATAACGAACACTCTTCTTTGTTGCTACGGACGCCATAAGACAAAATGAATCAACTAATAATTTTTTTTGAATTGGTAGAAAAAAATCCGGAAATTCCTCCACTTTTCTAAACAAACTAACATGTGGTAAATAATCTCGTTTCTCAATATTAAAATGAGTGATTGAACGGATGCTCGATTCAATACTGTCTTTGAGTTGTTGTAGTTGCTTTCTTTTATCTTCGATTTCAAGCGCTAAAATTTTTGCACTGGATAAATAGATAGGATCTTTAATCGATAATTCGAATGGGTTTTGTTCAATTGGAGAAAGTCCATCGATTATCGTTTCAATTTTTCTTTCTGTTAGTTCACCAAGAAAAGATAAAGTAATATGAAAGTTTGCTGCATCAATTGGTTGAGCATCCAGATCAATATAATTATCTTGATAGCTCATCAGCTGGGTCTTGATTATAGGATCAAGGTCGATAGCAAAAAACACGCGATGGCTTGCATTATTCATAACGAGTAAATTCAGTTAAATAGAAATTTGAACTAAGTCCAATAAGGATTGCTTTTAAATGCAGAACGTCTTGTTTCTTGTAAAGCATCTAATATCGGTTGGTTTCTTTTCGATAACCATTCTTCAATTTCTTCAGGAGCATGATTCTCCTGCTGAAGTTCAGAGATATATTGATTCATTTGTAATTCTCTGATCCCGTCAATCACATCTAGCCAAGGCTGTCGGTAATTTAATCGCATATTAGTGTCAAATAAACTACCAAAAAATAACCCTGTATCGAGTGCTCTACGTAGATGAGAGACTTGTTTAAAATAACTTGATGGTTCCATTTCTAATTTAGGACCAAGATCGCGTTTTAAATCCTTTAACATGTGTTCAAGTTGTTTTCGGGCGAAATCTATAATTGGCATACTGAGGTTATCGCGCTCGTTTTCCGGAATATGATTACGCCATTCTTTTCCGTAGAGCCATTGAGACATGTTAAGCATCATTAGGTTATATCGTTCGGTTGCTAATAATGTTTTGAATTCTTCAATCATCTGAGAAGCTTCAGTTTGGATTTTTTGTTGTTGCTCTTCGACGAGATCCCAATCGGCTTTTAGTTTTAAATAACGAACCAGATATCGCTTATGTTTCGCGGCATCCACAATCGGTCTCATTGCCTCTGCTAGCCAATCCCAGCTTTTCCTAAGGTCTTTGGTGGCATTACGAGGAATTAAGCCGCCAAAGACTAAATAAATGTGTTGTAGACTCATAATAGCCCTGTACATTTCCAATACCGCACCGTGGGCATTATCCCTTTCTAAAAATAGCTCATAATATTGCCAATGATTTAATGAAGAAAAGCAAATTTTCTCGAAAGCTGTTTCTGCTTCCACTCCTTGACTAAGCGCAGTTACCTGCATGACCTTTTGACGAGGATTAAAGTCTTTACATAAGCTATAGCCTCGCCGAGCTTTACTTGCATTGGATAATGTTAGCTTTAGTTCTTTAATCAGATAGCGGCCAAGGGCAAACAAATAATCGGCGCTGCCTTCGATGAGTTCGAGTTCTACTTCGCAAATATCTTGACTATCTTCACCACTAACAATGGTTCCAATATCGAGTGCAATTTCTATCTTCGTTGAATCAGAAAAAGTGATAATACTATTGCTTCGTTCAAAATTAGTTTCAAAACAGGGAATAAATTCGCCGTCTTCTTCGAATGCTTCTTCAACTAAAATTTGTAGATAAGGATCTTGAATAGCTGAAATATCGAGTTGATTAGATGCCAGTTCAATTTCATCTTCACTTCGCTGATGAAGACCGCCAATAGCGTTGCCCGACGATTTTACACACTGAATGAACTGCCCTTCGGTGGTTCGAATACGCATGCCAACGGCTAGCTCTCTCAGTTTGAAATTTTTGGTATCAAAGTAGACGTTGGCCAAATGCTTGCTTTGCCAAGGGCTTTGAGATGAAATTCCAGGAAAGTCTAATCCTTTGATTTTATTTAATTTATCTGGGCAGGCGGCTAATTTTAGCTCTAGTTCACTGGCCATTTATATAACCTTATGATCGGACGGATATATCGCTATTTAACCACTCATTGGCTTAGTTGTCATTCAAAAAAAACGATAAATGCTCATCTAAAAGTTGGTTTACTGTATGATTAGTTGATAAATCACCTTTATTTAAACAACTACACTCGTTACAATTTCAGGCTAATCTAGTGAATTTATTCAATCTATGGCGATTTTAATGAAAAAAACTCTGTTATTTCTCTTTGTATCTTTGTTGATGACGAGCTTTCTTGTTTCGGCTGAAAGTGCTTATATTTATGATAAAGATAGAGGTTTGTGGAGTTTAACAGGTCCATCTAAAGAATATAAAGTGGCAAAAAAATACCCTCCGGGAACCAAGTTGCAAATAGTTGATGGTAAAACTGAAAATGGTTTTACCCAAATAATGGATAAAAACGGTTTCAAGTCTTGGATTTTATCTAATTATTTACTGCCAAGTGCCAACATTAATTTAGACAAAGCACTGGCTGAAATCGAGCAATTAAAACTAAGCCATCAGACAGAAATTAAACGGCTACAAGCGGAATTAAGTGCGAGAGCGCCTCTCGAAAAAACTAATCAAAATCTTCAGGCTAAGATTGCGAAAATGCAGATAGAACTTGATCAATTAACTCAATCTAATGACGTGATTAGTAGCCGATTTAATAGAGAAGTATTTTTTGCTGGCGGTTTAACTATTTTCATAGGAATTTTATTTGGTTGGGTATTTGCTGCTCGCGGAAGAAAACGTAACGACGCATGGGGTTAGTCGTTAGGTGAAAAATTTAACTCAGTTGCTAGTATCTAATAAACTAATATCGAACAAGATATCTCAAGAGTATATAAAACATGCTCAAAAAACTTTTTTGGCTGAATCAGACGTCGAAAAATTTGTGTTGGCTTGCTCACGTCCGTTAAGAAAAAGTATTCGCATTAACACACTAAAAATTTCCGTTTCTGATTTTAAAAAAATAGCCACCCAATATCATATCAATCTCATTCCTATTCCTTGGTGTGAAGAAGGTTTTTGGGTTGAAGCCGATCTGGCTGAACAACCTCACGATAAGTTTAGTCTTGTTAGCGAATCTTTAGGCAATTTACCTGAGCATTTACAGGGACTCTTTTATATTCAAGAAGCTAGCTCAATGTTGCCACCAATTGCTCTGCTAAAAGATGAGAGTGCCGATTTGTTGATAGATAATCCGATGTTATTAGATTTTGCCGCAGCTCCCGGTTCAAAAACTACTCAACTTGCCGCGCTAGTCAATAATAGAGGTTTGGTTTTAGCCAATGAAATATCGGCTAGTCGAGTTAAAGTTTTACACTCAAACTTAGTTCGCTGTGGCGTCACTAATAGCTGTATGACTCAGTTTGATGGGCGCAAATTGGGTGATAGATTATCGGGCTTATTTGATTATGTATTACTGGATGCACCTTGTGGTGGTGAAGGGACAGTAAGAAAAGATCCCAACGCTCTGGTAAATTGGCAACTGGATAAAGTTGAAGAAATTGCCAAGTTGCAAAAAGAACTTATTCTTAAGGCATATCAATGTTTGAAACCGGGCGGTAAATTAGTTTATTCAACCTGTACTTTATCGCCAGAAGAAAACCAACAAGTCGCTAATTATTTAATTGAACAAACCGATGCGAATATCTTTTCGTTAAATGATTTGTTTGATGGTGCCGAAAAGGCAATCACTCAAGAAGGTTTCTTGCACGTATTACCGCATATTTATGATAGTGAAGGTTTTTTTGTTTGCGCTTTTACAAAACCAGAAGGGTCAGAAATAACTTATTTTAATGGTGATATCTCTTCGCCATTTAACGAAATTAATCGCAATCAATTAAAACAGGTTGAGAGTTATTATTTATCTCATTTTGGATTGGAATTTTCTCAACTTGATTGTGTTATCAAGCAAAGAGATAAAGAGGTTTGGTTTTTTCCTAAACCCTTTGATCTGATAAGCTCGGTCGTTAGGCTCAATCGAAGTGGTATTAAGTTAGCAGAAATATACCCCAATAAAATTAGAAGCACTCACGAATTTGCCATGTGTTTTTCTCATCAGATTAAAATGCAGAAAATAGAATTAAATGTTCAACAAGTGGAAGATTTTTTTAAGGGGCGAGATTTTACAGTTGAAGATACTTCAATAAACAATGGAGAAGTCATCTTAATGTTTAATGGTTTTGCTATCGGTTTAGGAAGAAATCAAAAAAATAAAATAAAAAACATGTTGCCAAGAGATTTGGTTAAAGATCAGCTTAAAATCAATCCAAAATAAACCAAAGGTTTACTTTAACATCAAGGCACAATAATCAAGATCTAATACCACATCGGAATGATATTTTCTTCGTCCATCGGTTTCTCTATAGAGTGTTTCAATCTTTTCAGGCGACTGATTTTTCACTCCAATCATTTGAATTCTGACTAAGCCAAGATCTTTACGCCTCCTAATATCCGATTTTTCCAACACCCGACTTTCGCAATAAATAGTGTCGCCAGCAAAAGATGGATTGCAATGACTTCCGCCATTAATAGCAGAAAGCCAGATACTGTTACCTAATCCGTTATAGCTAAGCGCTCGGCAGATCGAAATAATATGTCCGCCATAAACAAGGCGTTTACCATGAGGGGCATCATTCATTAATGCTTGATCAAAATGTACACGAGCATTGTTTTGATAGAGTCTAGTGGCGAGAGAATGATCGGAATCGTTAATCGTTATTCCATCTCGATGATTGAAAACATCATCCACATTTATTTGAGAAAATAGTAATTGATTGTCGCTATCGCTCATCTTCCAATTAGAAAAATCAATATCATTAGAAAGCGTTTGTGTATCTTTGTCTGCATCTGGATTAAGGCTGGGAATAAAGGAAGCATCAGCACTATTTTGTGAGTCATATTTTTTTAACATCACCCAGCGCTTCCATTCAACAACTAATTTTTTATTCTGATTAAGCGCTGTCGAATGAACATAAACAATCCCGGTTTTTTTATTAGAATTTTCTTTTAAGCCGATGACTTTACTCGTTACCTGAATGGTATCACCAGCGTAACTTGGTTGATGAAATAATACTTCGGCGTAACCTAGGTTGGCGACTGCGTTGAGTGAAATATCGTTAACGGTTTTACCAAAAGCCATATGAAATACGAGCAGGTTATCCAGCGGCGTTGACTTAAAGCCGACCTGTTGTGCAATAGTTGTTGCACAATGAAGCGCAAACCGACTACCCGTTAAAGCGAGGTATAAGGTTGCATCGCTTTCGGTAATCGTTCTTGGAACGCCATGAACTAACTCTTGACCAATCGACAAATCTTCAAAAAAGTGTCCGTTCATTTTGTGGGTGGTCGCTTGCTGACGATAACTATTTTGACTCATTTCTCCGGCCCAATTAATTCATTTTGTCCAAGTTCTTTTACTTGATTATAGAGCGCGATCACTCGTCTTGCCCATAATTCTAGACTTGGTTCGATGAGTTTATCATCAATTACCGCGACACTTTTTCCCATTTCATGCGCATTAGCAATGGCTTCAATAATATTTTTTGCTCGTTTAATATCTTCACCTTTTGGGGTAAAGGCATCGTTATTGTAGGCAAGTTGAATGGGGTGAATAACGGCTTTACCATCGAAACCTAAATCTCTCGCTTGACGACAAGAAAATTCACAGGCTTCTATGTTTTTTAAATCGAAATGAGGGCCATCAATCACACATTTATGATGAGCACGTGCGCCGAGTACTGCGAGCGATAAGCTGGTTAATAATCCCGCCCTATCTAAAGTCATATTGATGCGAAGTGCGTTTGCAAGATCGGTTGTCCCCAACACTAAAGAGGTTAACCTTTCACTTGCTCCAGCAATTTCTTCACTGCGTAAAATACCTTTTGGACTTTCGATATTAGCCATCACAGAGAGACGTTTTCCTCCCATTTCTTCCATTGTGGCAATGGCTGCTTTAATTTCACCTGCGCTTTCTACATGAGGAAATAAAACACCGTCAATTTCAAGCTGACACACGGCTCTTAAATCATCCATTCCCCAATCGGAATCCAGGGAATTAATCCGCACAATTTTTTCTGAATAACCAAAAACGGGATTTTCAAATGCTTTGACCAACATTTTTCTGGCACGTAATTTTTGTGACGGCGGTACTGATTCTTGCAGATCAAAAACAATACAATCAGCGTGAAGTTGGCGAGATTTTTCTATGTGCCGCGCTTCGTGAGCCGCAACGTAAAGCACGCTTCGTCTTGGACGATATTGATAGCTCATGACAGTTTACTCATAACGGTTTCCTCATGACGGATTTCTCTGTTTGGCTAAATCGTTTAACATTTGTTTTCTTAATACTTTATCATTTTTTGTTCTTGGGAAATCTTGGTAAATATGCACCAGTTTCGGCGCTTTGTATTTAGCTAAATTCTGTTGACCAAAATTCAGCAATTCTTGCTCTGTGATTGTGCTTCCCTGTTTAAGAATAATACAAGCACTGACCAATATTTTGTCAATGTCTAACTCTTCACCTAAGGCGACACAATCGGCAACATCGGGATGAGTTTTAATCACTCGTTCTATTTCGTGAGGTGAAACTCGATAGCCGAAAGTATTGATGATGTCGTCTTTGCGGCCTAGAAACCAAATATATCCATCTTGATCAACTCTGGCATAATCACCGGTAAAAAAATAACCGTCATGTTTTGACTGAATGGTTTCTTCTGGCAATTGCCAATAATTAAGAAATAATCCTGGGTCAGATTCAGGAATAGCAATCATACCTTCTTCGTCAACTTGTGCGCTTGAACCATCACCAGCAAGTAGTTGAATATCATGTCCCGGTTGAGGAAAACCTGCTGCACCGGGGCGAATTGGTTTATCAATTCGCTGAGAAATATAATAAGAAAACTCGCTCATACCAATGGCTTCAAAAACATCTTGTGAAAATCGCTCGCGCCAAGCGGCTAACATCTCATCCGATAAATGTTCACCAGCACTCATGCAGTGACGAAGTGACGGAACATCGTCTGCACAATATTTAGTTTTCTGAATAATTTGTCGATAAATCGTAGGCACACCGATAAAAATAGTACAACGATGCTTTTTGATTAGTTTTGGCCAAGTGCTAGCGTCATTTTTTCCTTCATGAACTATGACTGTATGACCATGAAATAAGGGATCCATCAAAGCTGAACCAAGCACATAAGTCCAATTGAACTTGCCTGAATGCATAATGCGATCCCCAGCTTTAAAATCAAACCAATATTGACTGGCTGGTAGGCGGCCAATCAATGATCGATGCGCATGCAAAACACCTTTCGGATAACCTGTGGTACCAGAGGTGTAAACTAAATAAGCGGGATCATCGGCTTTGCTGTTAACGATCGTGTGATTGATTTTAGCATTTTGCATTAGTAGATTAAGATCGAATAGTTTGACTGATGATTCATCGGTATTACTAGGCATCTCTCCTTCACCGGCTAATAAAATAGCCGTAAGTGAAGTTGATTGTTGGAGAATGGAACTGAGTTCTTGCCACATAGATTTAGCGGCAATTAATATTTTTGCACCGGAATCTTTAGCTAAATAGGCGACTTCGGAAGCGGCTAATAAGGTTGATGTTGGAACAGCAATTGCGCCATGTTTTAAGCAGCCAAAAAAGCTAATAGGGTAGTCGGTTGAATTAGGTAAACGAATCAAAACTCGATCGCCAAGCTCGACCTTTAACAGGTTTAGAATGGAAACTAACTGACCACTTTGATTATCCAGCTCCAAATAAGAAAGCTCCTTGGTTCCCAATTTATCGTCTTCAACAATCAATGCAATATTATTGGCTGACTCTCCTATCGCATGTTGTTTGACGCATTGATCGGCAATATTAAAATATTCTGGAATATTCCATTTTGGCTGTCTACCAGATTGATCGAGGTATTTGTCCAGCTGGTTCAAGTCAGGCTGGTTCAGATCCCGTTTTTGCGAGTCAGACTGATTCATGTCTAGATCCTTCCATAGGGCCAGTTTTCACGGATCACATGAATTGGTAAGAGTTTGAGAACTTGCAATGCAAATTCTTTGTCTTCATCCGTTAACGACTTTAGAGCATAGGCTCTCAGTAAGGTTTGTAGCGCTTTACCAAACATTGGGGGATCAAGCATTTCTCCCTCAAACTTAATGGCTCCACCTAATAAAGCGTCTGCTTCAATTGCCGCTTTAAGGATTTGGATATTTCGTTTAATACTCATTGGCGAGGGTGTAAAAGCAACCTTACAAAGATGGATATGATAAGGGTGAATTACCTGTTTTCCGGTAAGCCCCATTTGTGCTTCAACGGTTGCATGTCCGTGAACCACGTGAGATTCGTGATCGCCATGTAAATCTAACCAACGACGAACGTCATGAGGTTCAATGTTTTTTTCGGGCATTGGGGTTTCGTTAATTAACACTTCAACACCGCCAATAACGCCTTTTCCGGCGATACGAGCTTCCAGTAGCAAACCACGCAAGTAGGTTTTTAATTCATCTATCCAACCTTCAGGTGTTAAATGGATTGCCATCGCTTTTGAAAAGTCATGAATCCCAAAAACAACGTGTTTTACGGTAGGAAATGCCATTAGTTCAGGAGCTAGCTTTAATGAACGGGGATGCTCAATGATCGGTTGTATCTCAATATTAGGATTGACGCCCACCAGCCATGCCGATAAATCTCTAATTTCAGCCGCGCCATACATTTCACCGGCTTTAGCAAGGACAATAACATCCACATGCTCGGCAATTTTCCGAATCAGCGCCAGATCTTTTTCATATTCTTCAGTTCTAAATGGATTAATTCGTAACGCTATTTGGAATTCTCTGGGAGGAAAATTAGGCAATTCATTTTCTAATAATTCGCGACTCATCTCTTTTTGTCGACAACCGTCTTCTAAATCAAATAACAGCGTATGAGCGCGACAACTGTGACCATGCTTACGAATTCGCTCAACGGCCTGTTCCATTGTTTCGTATTCGGAATTTTTTGGAGAATATTTTACTGGCGGATAATAGAGTTGAATTCCAGGCCAAAAACCACCTAATACATCTTGTTCATTTACATCTTCTAGGAACTCGTTGTAGCTGTTCATCATCAATTTCCTGTGTAGTTAAGCGTTAAAAACGCGATAAAACGAAATTTCTACTTTACGCAACTGGTCGGATGTCTTAATCTGTTAGTCAGAATCATACTCGTTTTAATGAATAATTCAAACAAATGTTTGAATTTGTCCGAGAAGAGTCATGACTCTAAGCTAATGTATTTAGCAAAAAATACAATAGATATACCCATTACACCTCAAGATGCAGGATTCAGCAAGCCTATAAACCATTAGATTCAAGGCATGGAATTTTAGGGTTAGTCATTCTAACTCAAAATTTCATAACGAAGAAGGTGATGGTTTATAGCCTTGCCCTACGGGTGCTCAGCTAGAAAACTTGCACAGCGTTACAACTCTTGAAAAGGGCTAGCCATTCTCTACAAGTTGTGCCTTGTTCAAATTTCCTAGCTGAACACTGAAACATGCATCTTGAGGTGTAATGGGTATATAATAAATTAGTCTATAAATGGCTCTAAAATGGCGTATGGTTGACGTCATTTATAAGATTGATAGAATTATAGTCATTGGGGTAGATATTCGATACTACCCTTAGTTGCCACGCGAGGAGTTAGCCATGTCGAGTTTAGTTCATCCAAATCACGCACTGTTTGATGCAGAAAAACCTTTCCCTGTTATTCCGAGTTGTGAGCATTTTGCAGGCAGTGAAAAGCTCATGTTAAAAGCGCTTGAAATGCAGCAAAAACTGGGACCCGTGTTCGATATAACATGTGATTGTGAAGATGGAGCCGCTGCGGGAACTGAGTCTGAGCATGCAGAGATGGTTGCTAGAGTCATCTCTAGCGAGACAAATAAACATCAAATGATGGGGGTCAGAATTCACGACTTTAGTCACCCTCATTGGAAAAACGACGTGGATATACTGATACCAAAAATAGGAAATCTTGTCGCCTATATTACCTTGCCAAAATCAACTCAAGCATTTCAAATTGAAGCGATGGTTGGTTATATCAAAAAAGTAGCAAAAGAAAACGGTATCACACGCGAAATACCCATCCATGTATTGATTGAAACTCACGGCGCGCTAAAAGACGTTTGGAAAATTGCAGAAGTTGATTGGATTCAAGTGTTAGACTTTGGCATGATGGATTTTGTCAGTGGTCATTACGGTGCAATACCAGCTGCTTGTATGCGAAGTCCGGGGCAGTTTGATCATCCGTTATTATCACGAGCAAAAACCGAAATGGTAGCGGCGGCTTTGGCAAATGGAATTGTTCCTTGTCATAACGTTACTTTGGATCTAAAAAATGCTGAACAAACTAAAAGTGATGCAAGCCGAGCAAGAAATGAGTTTGGTTTTATGCGAATGTGGAGTATTTATCCGACTCAAGTGGAAGCGATTGTTGCAGCCATGCAACCTGACTATTCAGAAGTTGAAGATGCTCAAGGAATTTTACTTGCCGCACAAAAAGCTGATTGGGGGCCAATTCAGTACAAAGGCGAATTACATGATCGCGCAACTTATCGTTATTTTTGGCAATTATTGCAGCGAGCCAATGTTAGTGGACTTGAGCTGACCAAAGAAACTCGTTCCGCTTTTTTTAGTTAGCTGATAAGAATAATAAATGGATATACAAGAGCATTACCGCCGTTTAGAGAGTATGTATCAAGCTGCTCCTCTCAATGACTATTATCGTCCGGTTATGACTGTCAAAGATGGGACGGCAGAGATATCCATTGATATCGATAAAAAATTCTTTCATGCTGGTCAAGCGGTTCATGGTTCAGTTTATTTTAAGATGTTAGACGATGCTGCTTTTTTTGCAGCCAATTCGTTAGAACCAGAATTTTTTGTTTTAACCACTTCTTTTACAACCTATCTAACCAAACCAATTTCTAGCGGTGTAATGAAAGCTGTTGGCAAAGTCGTTAATCAAAATCGAACTCAGTTTATTGCCGAGTCAATTGTTTACAATGCAAAAGTTCAAGAAATTGGAAGAGGAAATGGAATTTTTGTTCGTAGTAGAAATAAGCTTTTAGATGTTGATGGTTATCGGTGATTAGATTCATCAGTTACAAATTCGTCGAATAATTTTTACATAAAGAATTAATTTAGTTATCTTCTTCCATCTATCTCGATCTATTTTAGTAACACATTCAGTTTTTATTCATATTTAAAAGATTAATATGCGCTGGTAGTTATTTTAGCTACACAATAATTAATCTATTTAAGGATAATAAGTTATGAATAAAAAAATATTTGCTGGCGCGATATTATCGGTTTTATCTTTTGGTGCAATGGCCGACACTCCATCTTTTAATTATGTAGAAATTGGTTATGCCAACACTGATTTTGATGGGTTACCAGATTTTAGTGGTTTTGAAATTAAAGCGAGTAAGGAGCTCTCAGACAATTGGTATGTTGCTGGTGATTACTCTGATGTTTCTGAGAATGGTTTCTCGTTACAGTTAACGACGCTTGGGTTTGGTTATAAAAATGATTTTTCAGCTTCATCTTCATATTTTGCTGAATTAGATTATGCTCGGTTAGACGCTGATGGTGGTGTGGATGAGTCGGGCTATGAAATGACTTTTGGTGTTCGTAGTATGTTGAATAGCGAAATTGAACTTAAAGCGGCAATAGAGTATTTAGACATTGATAATGATGATACTACTTCTTTAGTTCTTGGTGGTGCGTATAACTTTACCGACAACATGGCGTTTTACGCGGATTATAAATATGATTCAGATGTTAGTCGATATGGTGTAGGTGTTCGTTTTAGTTTCTAGTATTAAACTTAGAGTGTAAGAATGGAAGCTCGGTTTAACCGAGCTTTTTTACACCCATAGATTTCAACTATATATTAGATATTGGTAATTCAACCTCAAATCCGCTAGAGTTGGGCACCTTTGGTTAATATGAGTTGTTTAATTCAATGAAGTCTTTTTTAATTTCTTTGCGTAATGTTACCTATTTTGTGGTCTTTGGGGTAGTTGCTTTATCAGCAAATGCCACTGATTATTTGCTTCATGTAGGTTCTTTAATTGATGTCGAAAAATTGAAGGTTTATAAAAATCAATCGGTTCGAATTTCTGGAAACAAAATTACTTCTATAGAAAAAGGCTTTTCTAAAAAATCTAAAAATGAAACGCTTATCGATCTTAAAGATAAAACTTTAATGCCGGGGTTGATGGACATGCATGTTCATTTATCTGGTGAGATCAATAAAACATCCTATGGGGAAGGTTTCTTTCTTTCAAACAGCGACTATGCATTACGTGCAACGGTTTTTGCTGAAAAAACATTAAATGCTGGTTTTACGACTGTAAGAGATTTGGGCGACTTGGCACCGGGAGTAGTGGTTTCCTTAAGAAAAGCGATCGCAAAAGGCTATATTCAAGGACCACGAATTTACGCAGCGGGAAAAAGTATCGCAACAACTGGCGGACATGCCGATCCAACTAATGGTTTTAAACCTGAACTTATTGGTGACCCTGGTCCAAAGCATGGCGTAATTAATAGCCCAGAAGATGCAATGAAAGCAGTTAGACAAAGATATAAAGAAGGTTCGGACGTTATTAAGTTAACCGTCACCGGTGGTGTATTAAGCTTAGCGAAAAGTGGCAGTAATCCTCAGTTTACACAAGAAGAATTAAATGCAGTAGTTAAAGCAGCCAAAGATTATGACTTTACCGTAGCAGTTCATGCCCATGGCGCAGAAGGAATGAAACGAGCCGTTATCGCTGGCGTTGATTCGGTAGAACATGGCACCTATATGAATGATGAAGTCATCAAGTTAATGAAGAAAAATGGTACCTATTATGTGCCAACGATTACCGCCGGAAAATGGGTGGCTGAAAAGGCCGCAATCGATGGTTATTATCCTGCGGTTGTTCAACCAAAAGCGGCAGCAATTGGACCAGTGATCCAAAGTACCTTTGCCAAAGCTTACAAGAAAGGTGTTAAAATTGCGTTTGGAACTGATGCGGCGGTTTTTCCTCATGGACTAAATGGTCGAGAATTTGGTTATATGGTTGAAGCTGGAATGCCCGCGATCGAAACGATTCAATCTGCAACTTTAAATACTGCAAAGTTATTAAAAATTGAAGACAAGTTAGGCAGCATTAAAGTAGGAAAATTAGCTGATCTTGTTGCGATTGATGGTGACCCATTAAAAGATATTAGTTTGATGGAGAATGTGTCTTTTGTGATGAAAGATGGGGTAGTGGTTAAGCAGTAAGCATTCATTCTTTGAGAGCAAACCACTTGATACAAAATAATCAAGTGGTTTTTAAACCAAAAGATATTTACTCAGTTGGCTTTTTCTTAAGTTTCTCAATTTCAGAATAGAGAGATTTTCTAGGTGTCATTTCAATTTTAAAGCTAGGGTGTTTGCTTGATGACACTGCCTCTCCCATTTCTATTGTTGCTAAGTTACCATTTGTGGTAAACAGGCGAGGCGTCGCTATTAATTCTTTTTCCTCTAGAGAAATAATTAAGTATATCTTTGATTCAATCAATATATGGTCTTCTGAACCCTCTTTTATGGTTAGATCTAGTTCAAGTCTGTCACCTATTTTAATTGCTGTGGGTTTATCAAAATGACTCCACATTTGGAACTGTTTCTCTTCAATACGTATCGCGTCTTCTTTCGTTTCTGAAATTTTGATGTTGAAGTCAAGGAATACACCAATGTCATTTGGTTTTGGTTTATCTATACTATATTGTACTGTAGGTATCAGGGTAGAAATTTCTTTACTTGTATCTTGGCTAACTCCTCCGGGTAGGTTGCTGACAATGAGCTGTTTTCCTTTTTGAACAAAGCTAACATTTAATATTTTTGTTAAAACTTGTAAGGCTTTTTCATCAGGAATATTTTCTAAGTTAATAGAAACTAATTCTTTTTTGATTTCATCATCAATTATCACCTCTAAATTGAAATAGTCACCGACGATTTCCGAAATGGATTCAATTTTAATATTGTCGAAATTCAGTGAGATGCCTTGTAGCTCATTTTCTTCCGCCATTGCTTTAATTGATGAGATTGGGAAGGTTAAAGTTATTACTCCAGTGAAAATTAATAAGCCAATCATTATTCTAGAAAATTGATTCATAGTTTGTTTCTCCTTTAAATATTTTAGTCGTCTAATATTTGAATTATTGCTGATAGCAGCACTGGAGAATCCTGTATCAGAAACAGGCATATTTGAAACGATTAAGTTGGTTAATTTTTTTAGATAAATGCCCTCATTGAAAAATAGACTGGCTTTGTAATCACATCGAGTTTCCAATTGTTCTTTGAGGTTATGGACTAACAATTTAACCAGAGGATTCCACCAATAGATCGATTTAGCAATTTCAAAAAGAACCAGCCAATAATTATCTTTATTTCTGGCGTGAACAAACTCATGTTGGAGAATAATATCAAGTGAATCTGAGTTTTTTAGTTCTGGATTGATCCAAATAGTTGGTTTTGAATACCCAATCAAGAGCGCATTATTAATATGTTTAGAAGAACGAACAGCTATTCCTTGATAATCGTAGAGAAATTCCGAATGCGAATCTTTCTGTAGCTTATTAAGCCAGCGACGGTGCTTTATTAATTGAATACTAAATAGTAGAAAACCAATTATTGAAGTAACTAGAAAAATATCTGACAAAGAAATACTTTCGAATAAAGATAACTCTTTAGTAACAGTGAATGAGGGAGTTTCCGCTGTCATTATTGGTGAAAGCCATTGGATATTCACTGCAACTTCTTGGGGCAGGTAATCCCTAACAAGGGTTAAGGGTAATAACCAACAGATTAATGCGAATTTCGATAGAATTAACTTAGATACTACACTGGATTTAATATAACGACAGTAGAGTATTGTGATTGACGTTATTATTATATTGCTTGTTAGAAATAACTCCATGTTTACTTTAACTCCTTTTTACGTTGTTCTAATAATGATTCTAAATAGCTTATATCATCTAATGAGAGCTCTTCTTCTTGAAGAATATGAGCGACAAGAGGTTTACTTTCACCAAGAAATACCCGTTTAATAAAATCCTTTATCATTGGTTTTCTTAACTGGTTTTTTTTGACTAAAGGAGAATAAAAAATAGTTCTTCCTTCTTGTTTACTTCGAGTGAGAGCTTGTTTTTTTTCGAGTCGATCAATAATTGTTTTTACAGTTGAATAACTTACAGATCTTGATTGGTCGATTATCTGGTGTATTTGTGGAGCAGAAGATTCTGGATTTTCCCAAAATAATTGCATTACTTCTAATTCAAAATCTGATAACTCCATACTACTACCCTATTTATATCTCTACGTCTGTAGATGTTATATCTACAATTGTAGAGAACTATTAAAAGTTGTCAAGTTTTTTCTTTTACTTGATAAAAATATAGAGCTTAGATGATAGTTTTTAGAAAGCTGGAGTTAACAATTAGACATAAAAAAACCTACTCAAAATTTAAATATTTCTGAGTAGGTTTATTATTAAAAGTAAAACCTTAAAAATAATCTAAGATTTTACTGAACCCATATCGCTTCAACCCATTGCGGATTATCGATAAACGGATTTCTGTTACCTTGATGAGTTTGAGCAGCTTCATTTCTGTCAATCTCATATTGGCTAACAGGGTCAGCATTGTGCCAGCTAATCAGCATATTTAGCTGCCAAACTTCGAACACTTGATTACTTGTTCCATTCAGTGCAGCATCACTATAAGTGCTGTTATTCTGCCAAGAACCAACCACATTTTCATATCGAGTTGCCATGTAAAACATCGCTCTAGCAATATCGCCTTTAAATTCATCTATCGGCTCAAAGACTGTGCCTGAATAACCAGCAGTAGAAGACGACCCAAGTTTACTGTTGTTGCCTGATACCCAAGTAGTTGAACCAACTTCACCAAATGGGAAGCTACTTCTTTTGGAATTAACATAACCATCGGTAGCAAATATATGATGAATATCAGAATTCATTGGTTCAATGCTTCCGCCAAACCAACTTCTTGGGAAGGAGTGTTCACGGTTATAACAATCAGCTTCACTATTGTAAGTACCACATTGGTTGGTCACTTTTGTATAGTTATAAGGATCAGCACCAAAAGGGTTTTCTGAGTAAATATCCAGAATGGTTCCATCATTTTCATACATGGTATCAATTGCGTGATTTGAATAGAAAGTCCAAATCGCTGAGTAACCCTGAGATGTATGATTATTAATAATGTTATACAAAGCTGTTTTTAACGCATAACCAGTTTGTGTGGTGATGCTGTCGTAGTAAGTGCCTGTTCCCGGCGGTGGAGGAGGTGGTGGTGGAGGTGTTCCGCCACCGCTACCAATAGTAAATGTTTTTGTTTCTGTACTCGCAAACGAACCACCTGAAGCAAGAGACGTTGTTCCGGCAGATAGATCGTAAGAACCGCTACCATAACCACAACAAATTCCATCTCCGTAACTATCATCAATGGTAAAATTATAATCGCCATCCGCTAAACAGAAAGTTTCTTGATAACTCGTATTGCTTGTGTATCCGCTACCACTACCAACTGTTGCTTGAGTGCTGTCAGTGAGAGTCCAGCTAGTTTCATAACCATAGTTATCTGTTAATAAACTTAGAACAACCTCTGTATCTTGGCAGCCTGTTGGTGGTGGTGGAGGTGGTGGAGCGCTACTTTGCGTTGGTTGGTAATCATCTATGTAGACTACTTCGGATCCATCAAATCCAGATACGTCATAAAAACGTAAACCAACTTCTATGGTGGTTGTACTGCTAGCGGTATAACTATAACTGATTTGTTGCCACTGGTTAGTTAAGCTCGGATTAGAATAGTTATGATAGCCATTAACATAAAACCGGGCTTTCATTTTTCCTTCGGTGTGATAAACCCAAGTTGAAAAGTCGTAAGTTTGACCGCTGGTTACGTTAATCGTTTGACGGAAATCGGTCGAGCCTTGAGTCCCCGTATTAACTGTAATTGCGGCAGAGCTAGTGCCGGTCTTATAGATGGTAGTATTTTGATTGACTGAAATACCAGAATCAATGGTTGTCCAATCGTCGGGAGAGCCTGCTGTCCACGATTCGAAATCACCATTTGCGACGTCAGCGGAAACACCAAAGCTCATGAGTAAGCTTAGTAGGATCGCCGTAATTTTATTTTTATTATTCATATATCGATATCCTCTGTTTAAATGTCCGATAACTATACACTGAACAGTCTAAAAATTAAACAATCAGCTATAAAGCATCATATTTTTATAATAAATCGCTATATGCGATATCGCGTTTTGAGAAAGGAAAAATAATATGAATACTCAGAGAGTGAGTGTTTTATCGAGGCTTTATATACATCTCGCCTGCTTCAATAGCTCTATTCAAACGATTCTGCCTTGGCGGAAGTGGGCAAGTAGCAAATTCTGTAATTGCACATGGTGGATTTTTTGAATAGTTAAAATTGATGATGGTATCAGTGCCATTTTTTGGCCATTCTACATCCAGATATCGACCTGCACCATAGGTTGTTTCATCACTGGTTTCGTCAGCGAACATCAAAGACATTGGATAATCCTCACCGTAAGATACCGCTTCTAATTGAATCGTTTTTCCTTGGTATTCAAATTCTAAAATACCGGCAGAATCATTTTCTCTAACAGTTCCATAAAAGGTGGCTATTTTTATTGTTCGGGGTGATTTTGGTTTGATTAGCTTGGCTGGGATCGCAAACTTATCTGAATAAGGATAAAACTTTGCACCTTTAAAATTGGCTAGGTAGGGACTTGCACTGTTTTTTAAACGAACCGCAAAATTGCCTTCTCTTTTGATGACAGTAAAAGAATAGGTTCCGATTGAGACCGTTGTTTTATTGAGCTGGATATTCTTACTCGCAAAATCTTCATCATCAATTTTTATTAGGTTGGATGAACGAGTAAAGATGAGATGGTCTTTTTCAACAAGAATAGAGCCAAAATTCTCTGGCAAATCGTTAGGTAATCGATGTTGATTTTCTTTTGCAGAGCCAAGGGTGTTTTTGCCTTGTTCTAACCAATAAAGCCCGACTAGCGATAGCCAGCCTTCTTCTGATTGATTGTATTGATCATATTCATGAAGCCATTGTTGCCATTTTTCTTTTTCTGACGCGTTACTTTGAAGAGTAAAAGCTTGCGTAACGAATAGAACGAACAATAAAATTAAAGCTTTCATAGTCAATTAATTACATTGGAAAATCTTATTATACAGCTATCTAAAAATATTTAGATAGCTGAGCCCCATAACTTTGGGTTTAGTCGACTCATTGTTCCATCTTTATAGCTAAATCCATACTCTCTATCTTTGGCAAGGAGCGCAGGGCCATCGAGATCAACAAAATCTGCATAGCTAGCGACAAGAGAGGCGGGAGCCATTGCCAGCGAGGTTCCGACCATGCAACCAACCATCACATTTAGATTTTTTTCCCTTGCTGCATTTAATAATTTTAAGGCTTCAGTTAATCCACCGGTTTTATCGAGTTTGATATTAATACACCCATAGAGCTTGGATATTCGATCGATATTATTGCAAGTATGGATTGATTCATCGGCACAAATTGGAACCCTACCAGTATAGTTTATGAGATCTTTATCATCTTTTTCGGCGATTGGTTGTTCAATTAATGCCACGTTACATTTTTCTAAAATTGGTGCAAATTCATTTAGCTGATCGATATTCCAAGATTCATTGGCGTCAATAATAAATTGACTATTTGGTGCTGATTTATAAATAGCCTGCATTTTTTCGATGACTTGTTGGGTATCAAATTTAATTTTAATTAATGGATAGCTTTTTAATTCGGCCGCTGCCTGTGCCATTTTTTCAACGGAGTCGATACTTAAAGTTTGAGCTGTTGTACTTCCATTAAATTCTTTTATTGAATTAAGTTTTACCACTGATGTATTTTCTAATTTTGCTTTTAGATCCCATAATGCACAGTCAAGCGCATTTCTTGCCGCACCGGCTGAAAGGTGCAAATGTAACTTTTCTAGTTCCAAACCATTTTCGATGAGGGGTGTAATTTCTTTTAACTGGGCGATTACTGAATCGGTTGTTTCTTGATATCTTGGTTGAGGAACAACTTCTGAACGACCAATGAGATTTCCTTGCGAAATGGTGACATACACGACTTCCGTTTCTGTGCGAGTTGAGCGAGAAATTCTAAATTCCTTCTCAAGTGACCAGCATTGTTTTTCTACAGATATTTTTCTAACAGAACTTATCATACTATTTACTCAGTTAGTTTTTCTATTAATTGATTCACACCATGGCGAATTGGATCAACACAAACCAATCTATATTTTTGCTGGTAATCTTCACAGAGCTTGTTAGCTTGCATCTCATCTAACATAGAGGTGTTGACAGAGATACCAATAAACTTTGCTTTTGGATTAGTTAATCTGGCAGCTTGTAAATTTAGTTTCATGGTGTCATCTATGCTAGGAAGATCTCGACCAGGAATACCTCTCATATGTTCTCTCTGAGCTATATGACATAACACCAAAGCATCAGGCTGAGCACCATGAATTAATCCCATACTAACACCTGCAAATGCCGGATGAAAAAGAGATCCTTGGCCTTCGATAATATCCCAGTGATTAGGTTTATCTTCAGGTGAAAGATACTCAACTGCACCAGCAATAAAATCAGACACAACACAATCAATTGCCACGCCACTTCCTGCAATTAAGATCCCACTTTGACCGGTAGCTTTAAAGCTAACATCAAATTTTTGCTTTTTCATTTCTCTCTGAATGGCTAAAGCTGTATACATTTTTCCGGTTGAACAATCAGTGCCCACTGTGAGTAAGCGTTTGCCCGAACGTTTATAGCCTGTTCCAGTTTTAAATGTTTGTGTTGGATGGCGTACATCTATTAACTGGGCATTATATATTTTTGCATGTTCAGCAATTTCTTTAATACTGCCAAGTTTTTGGTGTAATCCACTAGCGATATCCATTCCAGTTTCTATTGCTTCTAACACATAAGGTATCCATTTGTTTTCTATTGTTCCGCCATTGTTGGCAAAACCCATAACAAAAGTTTTAGCACCTTTTTCTGCAGCTTCTTTAATATTCACTCTAGGCTGTGAAGTTGTTACTTGGCAGCCTTCTAAAGCAAACTCACCAATTGTTAGTTCGGGTCGCCACTGAGCGATACCGTTGGCTAGTTTAATTGAGAAAGGTTCTTTAGCATCGCCGATAAAAAGGCAGTAGGGCGTTTTAATTTTCATTGTTTATCTATTTATTCATGTGTATTTTTTAGGTGATTATAGGCTAGATAAGAGGTAACAAGAAATAATATGATACCTACAACTCATAACCTTAGGTTATAGGTCGTTTCTTCGAATGACAAGAAGATTAAAGCAGTTTTTTTAGTTGAAGTAAAAACTGTTCTGAAACTTTTGACAGAGGCTTGTTTTCAAGATGTAGTGCTTTAATAGGGAAAGAAAAATCACCTTTTAGTTGAGCAATGCCAATATCATCAGACAGCTGTCCTCTGGCAGTAAATTCATCAACAATACAAACTCCAGCACCATATCTAACTAAATTAACAGCTATAAAATAGGTTTGAACTTTAAATTCACTAATTGGTTTAAGATTTTGTTTAATCATTTCTCGCCAGACAATATCAGCTAAAGGGCCACTGTCATCAATACCCAGTAATGGGTGTTTTAATAAGTTTTTGAGTGAGATTGTTTTTGGATGTTTTGGTAAAAGCTTTTTAGAATAAACGGCAACTAATTTTCCTTTTCCGAGAGGTATTTCGCTAATACCCTCATAATGACTGGCGGCAAACATGATAGCGACTTCACTTTGATGTTGGGTTAAATGGTTTAACAACTGATGGCTATGAATTGTTTGAATATTAAAATTGAGGTTTTTATGCTTCTCTTTAAACTTCATGCAAGCCGCTGGAATTGCATCAAATCCTAATGCCGGCGTGACTGCGATTTCTAGATTGCCTATGTCGTTAGTTTTGATATTCTCAGCGGTCGTATTAAGGTTATTTAACTGCCTATAAATCCGGTCGACTTCTTTAAATAGTAAATCAGCTTCCTTTGTGGGTATCAATCTTCCTTTAATACGGTCAAAGAGTTTAAAGCCGAGTTGTTGTTCTGAATGAGCAAGGACTTTACTAACAGAAGGTTGGGACACATAAAGCTTTTTAGCCGCATTAGTGACTGAGCCAGTAGTGTAGACTGCGTGGAATATTTCTATTTGTCTTAGGCGCATTATTTGAATTTGTACTCTAGTCGTAGAGGTTAGTTATGATACCAGAATGAGTTGTTTTATGGACTAAAATTGGAGATATGCATGTCAAATGGTAACCTTTGCCAAACTTATTATTGGTTGGTTGTAAATTCTAAAGCGTTTCGCAGCGCTTTGCTTTGACTGTGAGTTTCTTTTGTCATAAGCTACCGGGGCTAGCTGCAAAGCGTCAAGTAAAGTACACCGGTAATAAAACGAAGATAAAATCTCTTGGAAATGTATCGAGATAAGAATTAATGCAGGCGTTCATCCAATTTTTTCGATTAAAATAAGGAGGCAAATCTCGGTCGCCTAGTGCGTAACGTAATGGGACTTTTTGCGTTCTTTTTTGGCTCTTGAAAAAAGAATGTCGCAGTCAGAGCGTAGCGCTGCGAAACCGTCTTTAAGAAAAAACAACTATCATTCAAACTTCTATTGCCAGAACAAATCGAGGCTAGATTAATCTATCGCGATATCTAATCTAAACTGATACAACTTAAAAAAAGCCAATGTAATAACATTGGCCCTGAATAAACTATAATCTGTAATTAAAGTTGATAACTAATAGATTTCTTAACCAACTTGTTACTATCACTACATGACTTCACATCTTTATAATTAAATACGTAAACTTGGTCTTTATTATCCTCAAAATTATTGAATATAAGCGTCACGTATTCATCACTCTTCAAGCTTCTTAGAGTAGTTCCATAGTCGCACAAAGTACTGATAATTAAATCCGACTTTTTCTTATTGTTTTGTTTTGTTGCTTCTATTTTTTTATCACGATATTCTTTCATCGATTTTTCATAGGATTCCATTTTCTCAGAAAGAACTTTCATCTTTTCTTCTAGCTGTTTTTTAGTTTTTTCTAGAATTTTAGAGTCTTTTTCTTCTCGCCTCGCTTGTCGTTCAATGTCACGGATTGAGCGTTGAAGATCTCTGACTTCCTGTCTTTTATCGCGCTGCTGATCCCGTAAAGCTTCCATAGCGTTTTGATATTCTTCATAAGCTTCGAGATTAGCTTCCCATTCTGAACCAGAAAAGGGAGCCGGTGCTCGAGGAGGTCTCGGAGCTCTTGGTTCAGTTAGATCAATATCTGATAATGCTTCAGTAACTTCAGAAGCTATAGAGCCAACTAGATTACCGATACCTTCACCGAATGCTTGCCAATCATTTGCAGTGACAAACTGGTTACTGGCAAAATTAAAACGGAAAACCATTCCTTGCTTTGCTAAATAAGTTGGGTCGGTTGAATTTGAGCGGCCAGAAAATGGATTGCTTTTATTCGATACTTTTTCTTCAGAAAGCGCGGTCTCGAAAATGGTACTCATAATTTTCAATTCTTTTTCAGCTTTAGAATAATCCGCAGCGATTCCACTTAAGCTTGTAACTGCAAGTACACCAGAAAGACAAGCGATTAAAGGTCGTTTTAGTGTTAAATATTTCATATTACATCTCTCATTTATTTGTTTAATTCATGCTGTTTAGGTTAAGTTCAATTTAGGTTTAGTCGTATTTAGAGCAAGTACAAATTAGCCTAGCTCTATTTAGGTCTACCTGAACCGACGCTTTGAATTAACTGATTAATTACCTGATTATTTTCGATTTGATTGTCTGCCAAATAAGCGACTTGCTGATCGATTTGTTTTCGATCTTCATATCGCTGAGACTCAAGACCTGTCATTACAAATTTAAGATCTTGTTGTCTCTCTTCTCGACTCTTTTCCATCCATGTCGCTAAACGCAACTTTGTTCGAGTATCTTGTTTTTCTAATTCGTTTTTCATTTGTAATTGGAACTCTTTTTGTTGCTGGTTTTTATATTCAGCCAGTTGCGACTCAACCATCTCGGCTATTTTTGATTCAGCTTGGCTTCCTCCAAAACTAATCGTTAATCCATTAACGCCTGAGTTAATTTCCAGCTGAAAAATCACCATCAAAATAGCGAGCGAAGATGTCGCCAATGAACTCAAGTTTAGCCAAAGACTTGATTTAACCGGTGGCCTAACAGCAAAGTTTGTTCGATGCCATTCTGGAACCGGCTGCTCTTGCCAATCATGTGACATTTGATACATTTTCACGCACTGTTGATGAGTTTCGCGGCAGTCTGAACATTGCTCAAACATTTGTTCCATTTGACGTTTTAGTTCAGGTGATTTTATTTTGTTCTCGACATAATCATTAATATGTTCGATAACTAACTGGTGATCACATAACATTTTGAATCTCCGAGTAACCTTTAAGTTTATTTAATGCAGAATAAAGTCGTGTTTTTACAGTATTGATCGATATGCCTGTTTGGTGGCTAATCTCATCAAAGGTGAAATGCTGGAAGAACTTTAACTCAACAATTAATTTTTGCTCGTCAGGCAGTTTATTAAGAATTTGTTTGATCTGAATATTGTTTCTAGCGAGCTTATATTGCTCTGCTGGATCATGTGAATGAGATTGAGCTGTATGTACTTCTGGACTTTGATAGCTTTCGTCACTAACTTCTCCTGCTTGATGCAACGGATTTCGGCCTCTTGCACGTAAAAAATCGGTGGTTTTATTAGCTGCGATCCGCATCATCCAACCTTTAAATTGATTCACACCTCGATAACTTGGCAAGTTCCGGTAGGTCGCAAGAAAGACCTCTTGCATGAGATCTCTAGCATCTGAAGCATTGAAAGTCATTCTTAGGCAATAGTTATAGACTAAACCTTCATAGCGTTTGACCAAATTCACCCAGCTACGCTGCGAACCTGACAGTGCTTTTTCAATTAGCTTTTCATCATTATTTAGTTGAAACATGCTGTTTCCATATTTGTCATGCTGTAGAACCTTAGCTATCTGACTAGTCAGATATTCCCATAGCTCAAGATCAAGTTTAAGCTGATTTGGCTATTATGTCGTTAGTCGATGGGAAAAAGTTTGTTTTGATGTGTTTTTTTGAATAAAAGCTCAGCAGTTGATTAATAAATCAGGGGTTGTTTAATAAATCTGAGCTTGTTTAATCAAACAGGGGGTTATTATTAGCGAGATTAAAAATTAGCGAGATTAAAATTTTATGATAATTAATTTATAGCTGCCGGACTAATTTTGAGAGTTAGCGCATAGATAAATAGAGCACAGCTCAAGATTGAAGTAATGGTTCGTACATGATTCCATTTGGTCCAATTGTTTAGATAGTGTTTCCAAACCTGATGCGCTTCGGCGCTATCCGGATTAGTTTTGGCTAATACATTATTGAGCGGTACATTGAAAAGGGCAGTACACATAAGCATACCGAATACATACAAAATCCCTGATGCCGTAGTGACATGAGAAACTAATCCATCCATTTTAAAAATAGATATTACAGCGAGTAGTGCAGATATAATCGATGAGCCAAAAAACAACGGCATAAATGATGATTTCAGAATAGTCGTGTTAATAGACTGCATTGCTGATATCCCACTTGATTCATCAATTCGTTTTAACGAGTCCATAACAAAGCTAGAAAACGCAAAATAAATTCCAGCCATCAATGCTGTGCTAAGAGCTCCAAACCATAATAAGCTGGTGATGAAGGTTGAAGTAATCATGGTATTTCCTTTATTAATTTTAGTATGTAAATAAGTTAATAAACGGCCATTCAAATCGAAAGTGACGGCTTGCTGATTTAGTTATCCTGCTGAAGAGAGTTTGTTTTCTGTTTGTTCAACATCCCACACGCCAGTTTCAGCGGTATTTTTAATGTAAGATGCAAAGCTACGAGGCGATCGTCCTAAGGCTTGGTCAACACCGTCAGTTAGATAGGTATTTCTTCCGTCTAATACTTCGCTAAACAGATAGGTTAGTAGCGAGATGTAGTCTTGTGGTACTTGAGCAGCCGTAAGGATCTCAACATATTCATCCATCGAGACTTGATGGAATTCAATTTTTCGATTGCTTGCGGCCGCGATATAAGAGATAACCGATCTGAAACTTAATAAATTGGGGCCAGTGACTTCATATAGTTGCCCTCTATGTCGATCGTTAGTGAGTGCAGCAAATACAACATCGGCGATGTCATCTGCATCCACAAAAGGCTCTTTCACCTCACCAAAAGGAATCACTACTTGACCCTGAAGTATCGATTCTAGAAAAAAACTTTCACTAAAGTTTTGACTAAACCAACTGGCTCTAACAACGGTCCAATCAAGTCCTGATTCCATCACGATTCTTTCACACATTTGTGCCTCTTCTTCACCACGACCGGATAACAAAACTAAATGCTCTACGCCGCTAGATTTTGCGATTAATGTGAATTCTTTGATAATTGATGTGGCACTAGGAACGGCTAAGTCGGGATAAAAAACCACATAAACTGACGATACGTCTTGAAGAGCTTTTTCCCAAGTGGATGAATTGTACCAATCAAAAGGTATTTCGCTGTTTCTTGAACCTTCTTTAAAAGGAAGTCCTTGTTCGCGAAAACGTTCAGCGACTCGCCTTCCTGTTTTGCCGTTACTGGTTAAAATAAGTGGTAATTTTTGTTTTCCAATAAATGGATTCATATTTGGTGCTTCCTGTTGATTTCTCATTGAGTGTGTACTATATTGGGTTTTATTTGGACGATACATGCTCAAAAGTGTGTTTTTTATGTCCAATCGTGCTTTTTATTTTCAATGTATAGAGTTTTGGAGGTTTTGGATTTAATGGATACCAATGACAATCCGCTTGGTGAAGCGCTGCATTATTTAAAGCTGAGTGGCGCTTTTTATAGTAAATCTGATTTAAGGGGCGATTGGGGGATTTCTTTGCCTAGTATGCCCGGTACATCAATGTTTCATATCGTTACCGCAGGGTCTTGCGTGATTGAGCATGGCGATGAGCAAATTACTTTAAATGCCGGTGACTTCGTTTTTGTGCCTAAAGGTGAGGGACATATTTTACGTAGTGCTCCAGAGGTTGAGGCGGGTGATTTATTTTCTTACCCAAGTAAAAAGATTAGTCATTGTTATGAAATTCTTGAAATTGGAGCGCAGGGCGATAAAACCACTATGCTTTGTGGCGTGGTTCAATTAGAACACCCTTCGGCAAATTTGATCCTCAATAGTATGCCTCCGCTGATTCATTTGCAGTGTTCAAAATCATCTTTTTCTAATTGGATGAGTCAAACAGTTCGTCTTATTGCGGCAGAAGCGGAACAGGTTGATATAGGTGGTGAAACTGTTTTGACTAGGCTAGCTGATGTACTGGTTATTCAAGCGCTTAGATATTGGATTAGTAACGATGCGGATTCTGATCGTGGCTGGCTGTGTGCTTTAAAAGATCAACGAATAGGAAAGTCGCTTTCACTGATTCATTCTAACCCGGGAGCTTCTTGGACATTAGAAAGTTTGGGTAAAGAAATTGGAATGTCTCGAACCGCTTTTGCGAATAAATTTAAATTGCTTGTCGGCGAACCAATGCTTCAGTATTTGACTCATTGGCGAATGAATCTTGCTGCGATGAGATTAAAAGATGGTGAAAAAATCACCCTAGAGTTTATTGAGGAACTTGGCTACAAGTCAGAATCTTCTTTCCGCCGGACTTTTAAGAAGGTGATGGGAATAAATGCTGGGGAAGTAAAAGCGATAAAGTTTTAGTAAGCTAATTAACGAACTAATCAGTGCGATGAAGCTTGAGTTCAGCATCAATTCTTTGAGAAAAAATCAAAGATAAAAATGCCATGCCTGCGCCTGCATAAAAAACTAACGAATGATTATATAACCATAAAATACCAAACGCAGCAGGGATGACAACTGCGGCAATATGATTGATGGTAAAACTAACTCCGGCGGTCGATGCAATATCTTTTGGGTCAGCAATTTTTTGGAAGAATGTTTTTATCGCAATGGCTAAAGCAAAAAATAAATGGTCAATAATGTATAAACCCGCTGCGAGATCGCCATCTTCCACTAGTGCATAACCAACAAACACAAAAATCAATCCGATGTATTCAATAGTTAACGCTTTACGTTCACCTATATGTCCAATCCAACGACCTATTTTGGGTGCAATATATAAATTAAGAAGATGGTTGGCGATAAATAACAGAGCAATATTTGCAGCGCTATAATCAAATTTTTCAACCATCATAAAACCTGCGAACACCATAAAAATTTGTCGTCTTGCACCACTCAAAAAAGTTAAGGTGTAAAACAACCAATAGCGTTTCCGTAAGAATAATTTTTTATGCTGGATTACAGGATTTTCGAATTGAGGAAATCCAAACCAAAGCAATAGGAAGATAATAAAACCAGCCCCGCCAAAGATTAAATAGGCGGTTGAATATTCAATTTCTATTACTGTAAACATCAGCCAGATCAAGCCAAATGTAATTAAAGATGCGAAGGCTTTAACGGAAATTAATTTACCAAGAAATTCTGGTGCTTCTTCTTTGCTAAGCCACTGCAAAGAGAGTGAAGTATTAATCGTTTCAAAATAATGAAAACCAATCGACATTAATACTGTTGTTGCATATAGACCAATTTCAAAGGGAAATAATCCGGTGATAGCCACGCCAATTGACAGCAAACATAATGACAGTAAAGCAAAGGTTTGCTCTTTCATAACCAGTAAAACAAAGATCGCGGTAAACGCTAAAAAGCCAGGGATTTCACGTAGACTTTGCAACATCCCAATTTCTGCGCCCGTAAAGTTGGCTTTTTCCACCGCAAAGTTGTTAAGTAAAGCGACCCAAGCGGAAAAGGTTAAAGTCATCAAGATTGATGTCAGTATGAGGAATGCTTTTTTTGTTTGGAAGGATGTTGGAATCATTCTAAATTTAATGGTCGTTTGGAAAGGAGAGAGGATAGTCTTATTGTGGGGGTTAGTCTATGTTTAATGAACGGGGACATTTTAGCTTTGGGTTGGCATGTGAGAAGTAGTATATTGACTACCTCAAGCAACGTACGTACAATGTACTTATGAAAAAACTCAAGTTCGAATGGGATTTAAATAAGGATAAATCCAACGCTAAAAAGCATGGTGTTTCCTTTACAGAGGCCAAAACTGTATTTTACGATCAGCATGCTATTCAATTTTTCGATCCTGAGCATTCTGAAGATGAGGAGCGCTTTATTCTTCTTGGAACTAGTTTTACTTCTAATACAATGGTTGTTTGTCATTGTTTCAGAGAAGATGAAACTATTATTAGAATCATCTCCGCCAGAAAAGCTGATAAAGATGAAGAGCAAGTATATTGGAGTGAACGATCATGAAAAAACATTATGACTTTTCTAAAATGAAGGGCAAGAAAAATCCTTACGTTAAATATCTTAAACAGCCTGTGACTATGCGTCTTGATTGTGAATCAGTTGAATACTTTAAATCATTGGCTGAGGATTCAGGAATACCGTATCAAACACTTATAAATCTTTATTTACGAGATTGTGCAACTCAGCATCGAAAAATTGATATACAATGGCACAAAGCCTCTTAACGGGCTGTTGTTGTGAAGAGTTGTATCTCGCTGCATTCAATACGAATAAATGATAGATAATCCCAGAGTGAAGTACACATTACTGACACTATGCTGTCAGTAGTGTCACCATATAATCGCTTGCTTTAAATTACCCCGAGGTTGATATGGAAAAACTAAATCTTTACACAAGTCCGATGTCACGTGGAAGTATTGTTCGTTGGATGCTAGAAGAAGTTGGTGTTCCTTATGATATAACTGCTTTAGCTCCCGGTGTATCAAGTCAAGATCCACAATACTTGAGCATCAACCCGACAGGGAAAGTACCAACACTAGTCAACGGTGAAACCGTTGTTACAGAGACAGCTGCAATTTGTATGTACCTGGCAGATATTTTCCCAAATGCCTATTTAGCTCCAAGCCAGGATCAACGTGGTGCATATTACCGCTGGTTTCTTTTCGCAGCAGGGCCGTTGGAGGCTGCTATCACCAATAAAATGTTAGGGTTCGTTGTGCCTGATGAATTAAGAAAATCGGTTGGGTATGGAAGCTACGAAAATGTGATCGATGTGCTCGAAGGAGCTGTCTCAGTCGCTGTTTCAAATCAGGAATACATCGCGGGAAATGAGTTTTCAGCAGCTGATGTATATGTTGGATCACAAATTGGTTTTGGTCTTCAATTTGGAACAATCGAAAAGCGGCCAGCCTTTGAAAAGTACTGGGAAAGATTAAGTTCTCGTGAAGCTTATATTCGCACTCAGGAACTAGAGGCAAAGTTAGTTTGAAGGGAGTGCCAAGGTTATTATTTAAGATAATTATTTATTTATAGTCAATCAACTAACATTAACGAACTACTCTTTCTGCGTTTTTCAATATTCACTCCCAAAAAAAATTCTTTTTTTAAACTATTTGCAAACCTTTTCCAACTTAGTGTCTACTAAGACTATAACGATAAACAAAGAATACTTGAATTGTCAGAGATAAGTATAAATAGCGAACGTGAATTAATCATTAATGCTCAAAACGGCTGTATCAGCTCTTTTGAACAACTAATTCGGCAGATTGATAAGAAAATGCTCTCGGTTGCGGCAGGCTTGGCTGCGACTCACGATGAAGCGGAAGATATTTATCAGGAGGCAATGTTAACGGCTTATAAGGCATTACCTAAGTTTAAAATGGAAAGTCTGTTTAGTACTTGGTTGTACCGGATCGTTGTTAATACGGCAATCTCTAGTAGAAGAAAGTTACGTAACAAGATCAACTCGTTAATATTTGGCCATTCTCAAGGAAAATCTTTCACTGAAAATGGGAACAAAGAGTCTGGCGTTGAAAGTTATGAAAATGTGACTGCTGGAGATGAATCTGATGAGCCCGATGCCGTTATGATTAATCAACAATTAAGTTTTGCAATTTCTCAGTCTTTAGAGACATTAAGTGAAAAAGAAAGAATAGCGTTTGTTTTATGTCATCAACAGGAAATTAAAATGATTGATGCGGCAAAAATAATGCAATGTAGTGACGGTGCGATAAAGAACTATTTATTTAGAGCAAGACAAAAAATGCAAGTTGCTTTAAAGGATTATATTTAATGAATACCGATATTGATAAAATTAAAGCCCCCGAGCTTTCTAAGGAAGAGAAGTTATCTTTAGCAATGAAACAAGGTAACAAGCCTTCCATTTCTCCACAAAGAATGGATGCCAACCGTTGGCAATTAAAGAAAATCTTAAAAGCGGAGCGTTATAAACAGCATTCGATTGTAGGTCGTTTTTCATTTTTGTTGGCTAGTAATAAATTGCAAATCGTGGGGATGTTTTTAACTTTTTCATTTGGGTTTTTGGTTGCGTCAAGCGACGTGTTTTTGAAAAGCTTACCTCAGCATAATTCGAATAAAGTGGCTTTAAATAAAAACGAAACAAACTATTTAAATCGTAACGATCAGATTGTAAATTTTGAAATTTATGAAAATGAGAATGGTAAGCCGTTCAATGTTAATTACACCACGGTCAGAAGAACTAGTTTGGATGCAAATTTAGAGGATGATAGGACGGTTTCAATATTGGCGGCAGCGATGAAAAGTGATTTGGATGATGCGACAAGATTACGATTAATTGGTGTTTTAAAAGATCACCTTGATAACAAAGCAATTAGAGAAAGTTTAAGTCATAGCTTGCTTTTTGATCCAAATCCTGGTGTAAGAATTGTTGCGGCAGAGTCATTAGCTAAATTGTCAAATAACCAAAAGATTCGTGAAACATTAAGACAAGCATTAATAAAAGATACCAATCAAGGGGTTAGAATTTCAGCTTTTAATGGTTTGCTAGAACATCTTGATGAAAAGACCATTGAAATATTTAAAGCACAGGGCGCTAAAGATGGTAATTTTTATATAAGAAACAAGGCGCAAGATATTATTACAGAATCTCAGTTAAACAGTTCATTGGAACAATCCATTTAATCAAATGTATATTCAACATTCATAGAGGATTATTATGAAACAGGCATACAAAAAATCGACACAATATTTATTTCTAATTATGCTTTCTTGCTTATCAATTAGTGCGAGCGCAGCAGAAAAGGTCATTAAAGAATCTTATTCAGTTAAATCCGGTGGGTCGTTATACATACAAAGCGATAGTGGTCGTATAGAAATTGAAACTTGGGACAAAAATACTGTTGATGTAAAAGTGACTAAAAAATCGAGAAAAGAGTCGCGCTTAGAAGAATTTAAAATAACTTTTGATCAAAGCGGTAACGATATTTCAATTGAAGGAGAAAGTGAATGGAATAGTCGCGTTAATGTCAGTTATTTGGTCAAAGTACCTAAAAATTTCGATCTCGATCTAAAAACTGGTGGTGGTTCTATTACGGTAGATGACATTAGTGGAAAAATTAAATTAAACACCAGTGGTGGGGCAATTAAGGTTGGAAACGTTGCAAAAGGTAATGTTGATCTTGATACTTCCGGTGGTTCAATTACTGTGGGCGATGTTAATGGGGATCTAAAAGCTGATACTTCCGGTGGTAAAATTAAAGTAGGGAATATCACCGGTAAAACAGAACTTGATACCTCAGGTGGCAGCATTAATGTTGTAGGAGCGACTGGAAAGGTTAAAGCAAATACATCGGGTGGAAGTATTGATATTGGTCCGACTACAAAAGATGTAGCTGTTAACACATCGGGTGGTAGTATTAAAATAGATAAAGCTAAGGGTAACATCCAAGCCGATACATCTGGAGGTTCAATAAAAGTAGTAGGAACCGAAGGTAGTGTTGATGTAGACACATCGGGCGGTAATATTTATGTTGGTAAAAGCGGAAAGTTTGTTAAAGCAGAAACTTCCGGTGGAAACATTACCATAAAGCAAGCGAACGGCTACATAGAAGCGGACACATCTGGCGGTAGAATCGAAGCTGAAATGATCCAAACTGACAACTCTAAAGATACACATGTAAACTTGGAGTCAGCTGGCGGTTCAATCACTCTTTACTTACCTAAAACGATTGAAGCAACGATAAGTGCCAAGCTTAATATTTCAAGAAGTGCATATAAAGATTACCGAATTTATTCTGACTTTCCCTTAGCAATTAAAGGCGAAGATAGCAGCCGAGTAAGTGCAAAAGGAAAAATTAATGGCGGTGGCGATAAAATTAATATCAGCACATCAAATGGTGATATTCATATTAAAATGTTGGACTAACTTAGATTAATTAAAACGCTCTTCGGAGCGTTTTTTTTGGTTGATGTTTTTTTAGCTTCCGGTTAACAGTCCCAAAATATCTAAAGCTTATCTAAAGGGCTTAAAGTGCCGGACGGATTTCTATTTAACACATGAGTATAAATTTGAGTAGTTCGTACATCAGTATGGCCTAATAATTCTTGTACCGTGCGAATGTTATTTACATGGATGTAATGTATGCAGATTTTGCAGGAGCAAAAATCTGTCTGAACCGGATTCTAATAAGTGGGTGGCAAATGAGTGCCTGAATACGTGGGCTGTTACGTGTTTTTGGACTCCAGCATCAGCAACAGCTTTTTTTACATGTTTTGCAAAAACGGTTGGATGAACATGGTGCCTTCGCTGAATAAGCGTACGAGGGCATGTACTAATTCTCAGGCTTGGGAATACCCATTGCCACGCGAGGCTTTTCCCAGCATTAGGAAATTTTCTTTCAATTGCATAGGGCATTTCTACACCATTAATATTTTCCTTACGATCTTTTATATAGAGCTGACTTACAAAATCTATCTGAGATTTTAGATCATTCTTACAAGCTTCTGGTAAGGGGAGAGGTCTGTCTTTACCACCTTTTCCTCGTTTTACAGAAATTTGGTTTCTATCAAAATCAATATCTTTTACTCTTAATCGGTGAACTTCGGATTTTCTCAAACCGGTTCCATATATTATTTGTGCCATTAATTTGGGCAAGCCGTTCATTGAGGATAATAACGCCTTAACTTCGGAAAGTGATAACACTACAGGCAAATTTTTATTTGGCTTAGCCCTTACTGCATCAATTGCTTTTTCAGGCAATTCAATTTCAAGTACATATTTATATAAAAAGAGCAGAGAATATAAAGCTTGATTTTGGGTTGCAGGGGAAACTTTCTTGTGAACGGCAAGGTGAGTGAGAAAAGAAGTAATTTCTCTTTCAGCCATTGTTTCAGGGTGCCTCAAGTTATAGTAATGAATAAAACGCTTGATCCATTGAACATAGGTTTTTTCGGTTTGATATGAATAGTGCATGGCTCTAATTTTTGAGCGAACACGCCACATTAGTTTAGGTCCTTTGTTACCAATCACAATTGACTCCTTGTCGTAGAACTGAACCTTAATACTAGTTGTTTAAGTAGTATTCTGTCAAGTATTTGTAATTGAGAGGAAAAGACAAACATCATAAAGCATTGATTTTAATCGGTTATCTCTCAACGAGTTTGAAGATTATATGAGTCTAGACTCACATAATTACGCTTGAACTTTCTCAGGTTAGCTGTAAACTGTTGAATTACAAATAAAAATATTTTCTACGCACCAAAATGGTGAGACTTAAAATCGTTTGCTGCATAGAATAAGCGTTAGGCACAAAATCATGAACATCAGATTCAACGAAAACATTCTAAATATAGGAGAGAAGGAGCTAGTCCTAGATCATGCCATTCTGGATGTGTTGGAAACTGAAGATGGTATTTTAGTCGTATATGATTATATGGAGTATCCTAAAAACTTACCCGCAAATAATCTAGTAAAGATAGATGTTGGTGGTAAGGAGTTATGGAAAGCTGAAAATCCAACAAACTTTCAAACCGACGCCTATACAAATTTTTGTAGAACTAGAAAATATAGCAAAGGCACAGTAGCGGTTAATAATTTTGCTGGTTACTACTGTGAAATTAGTTTATCAGATGGGAAGCTAATAAATGCTGAGTTTACGAAGTAATAAATTGCCTAACAAATCGTTCCACCCGATTCGTCACCGCTGCGCGGCTCCTCTCGGGTGAACTCAAACGTTATATCTAAAATATGAATCAACAAACTCTTACATACATTGCAATAACTGGTGTGCTAATTGCCTTGGCTGTTTTCGGATACGAGTTCACTCAGGAAGCCGAAATCAAGCAAGCGCTATCAAAT